>ERZ773138.4-NODE-4-length-217437-cov-17.986678_pt1 | contig 217437 bp, 169 predicted proteins | sample MGYA00511114_ERZ773138 | MGnify/ENA primary metagenome ERZ773138 (study PRJEB29015, sample SAMEA2737805) | human gut metagenome | biome: human gut; feature: human-associated habitat; material: faeces | place: China | collected 2012 ...
AGTATTTTATCTTTGGCATGTACTTCAAGTATTTCTTCTCTTCCTTTTGCATCTGGAAGTGAAACAGTAATTTGTCTATCAAATCTTCCTGGTCTTAATAATGCTGGATCAAGAACATCAGGTCTATTAGTAGCAGCAATGATTATGATTCCTTCATTTCTTCCAAAACCATCCATTTCAGTTAGTAATTGGTTTAATGTTTGTTCTCTTTCATCATGTCCTCCACCAACACCTGCTCCTCTTTGTCTACCAACAGCATCTATTTCATCTATGAATATTAAACATGGTGCTGTTTGTTTTGCTTGTCTAAACATATCACGAACTCTTGATGCACCAATACCTACAAATAATTCAACGAAATCTGAACCACTTATAAAATAAAATGGTGCATTTGCTTCACCAGCAACGGCTTTAGCAAGTAATGTTTTACCTGTTCCTGGGGGACCTACTAAAAGTACACCTTTTGGAATTCTTGCTCCCATTTTTGTAAATTTTTTAGGTTCTTTTAGGAATTCAATTAATTCTTCTAATTCTTCTTTTTCTTCTGATAAACCTGCAACATCTTTAAATGTTACTTTATCTTTATCTTCTTGAAGTTTTGCTCTACTTTTTCCAAAGTCCATAGACTTACTATTGCTACTACTTATACTATTTAATTGTCTTATAAGGAAAAAACCACTTACACCAATTATTAATAAATATGGTAGCATGTTTAAAAATTTAACTAGTAAACTAGATGCTGGATCTGCTGATACAACTAAATCAAAATTATTTTTATCTTTCATAGAATTAATATAATTTAATGTATCATCACTTAAAGGTGCTACTACGTAAAAATATTCGTTTTTCTTTGTACTTTTTAAAGTACCTTTAATATCATATGTAGATCCTTCTGAATTAGGTGAAATTGTAATTTCTTCAACCTTATTATCTTTTAAATATTTTTGAAATTCTGAATAAGTTAAATTCTTTGTACTTACTCCAAATCCACCAGTAACAAAATATATAACTAACATTATGAATACTAGTGCTATATATGGGCTAACATTTCTTTTTATATTTTTATTCATTATTTTCCTCCTTTGTACACCATACTATTATATCATACTTTCCTATCTTTAATCTATCATATTTGGATTTTTTTATTCCAGGAATCCATAAAATTGTATCATTACTGTCAACAAGTATAGGATAACTATCTCTATCTTCCTTATTTATTTTCTCATCTATAAAAATATCTTTAACTTTTTTCTTACCATTAAGTCCTAAAACTTCAATAAAATCTCCCTGTTTTCTATTTCTAATATATAAAGGTAGTTTTATTTCATTACTATTTAAGTAACAAATATAATTATTAGTTAAATTTGAACTAGAAATTATACTTATATTACCAAATTTAGTTTTAATAGTACCATCTAATTTAATTTTATAATCTTTTTCTTCTGTCTTATTTTTAAGTTCTAAACTATTATATTTTTTTACTGCTATTATATTATTTTTTAAATCAATACTTAAGTTAGGTTTTTTTGATCTAATTATTTTCATAATACTAGTTATATTTTGATCATTAATCTCATTAATATTTTCTTTATAAACTTTATAAAGTACACTATATATAACTTTTTTTAATATATAATCTTCTTCTTTAATTAAATATGTTATATCAAGTACATAATTACTATAGTATTTATTTAATAAGTTATCCACATATTTGTTTATAAAGTTACTTGCACCATCTAATTCTTCACTAAATTTTATAAATTTCTTGTGGACAAGTTTATTTTCATCCTTTAATTTAGGCAAAATATATTTTCTATATCTATTTCTTGTGTAATTATCACTTTCATTTGTTTTATCTTCTCTGTATTCGATACTCTTTTCCTGTGCAAAACTATATATATCCTGTTTAGTATAAAAAATAAGTGGTCTTAGTATATAATAATTATTTCTTTTTGTAACTTTTTCAAAACCAGAATATCCATCTATTGATGAACCTCTTACTATTCTCATTAATATTGTTTCTATTAAATCATCACCATGATGTGCTGTAAATAAATATTTTGCATCATATTTGTTAACAACATCATCAAAAAATTTATATCTTCTTTTTCTAAATTCGGACTCTAAATTACCTGATATATTTTTTTCAAATATTTTACCTTCAAACATTATATTGTTTTTAGTGCAATAATCTTTAACAAATTCATATTCTTCTTTGCTTTCTTCTCTTAAGTTATGATTTATATGAGCACATACAATATTTATATTAACGCTCTTTCTTACAAGCATTAATAAATATAAAAGCGTCATTGAATCAACACCACCAGAAGTAGCACAAACAACATAATCATCATCTTTTACATAATTTTTAATAAATTCAATAGATTCTTTCACATAAATCACCTTGGCTTATATTATAACATAAAAAAGAAGAATTATAACAATTCTTCTTCTAAAATATCAAGAGGTTCTTCATCATAGAACTCTTTCTCTAATGTAAATTCTGTATTTCTATATTTTCTAACACCAGTTCCGGCTGGAATTAACTTACCAATTATAACATTTTCTTTTAATCCTTCTAGTTTATCAACTTTACCTTTAATTGCAGCATCAGTTAATATTCTAGTTGTTTCTTGGAATGATGCAGCTGATAAGAATGAATCTGTTTCAAGTGATGCCTTAGTTATACCAAGCATTAATGGTCTTGCTGTTGCTGGTTTCTTACCTTGTAAGATAACCTTTTTGTTTTCATCAGTAAATTTATTAACTGATACAACTTTACCAACTAATAAGTTAGTATCTCCAGCATCTACTATTCTCATTCTTGAAATCATCTTACGAACGATAATTTCAATATGTTTATCAGATATATCAACACCTTGAGAACGATAAACTTTTTGTACTTCTTGTACAATATAATTTTGTACAGTAATTGGGTCAGTAACTGCTAATAATTCTTTTGGATTTATAGCACCTTCGTTTAATCTATCTCCTGGTTTTACTTTATCTCCTACTTCTACACGTAACTTAACGCCATAGTTAGTAGTTTGTTCTCTTGTTTCTTTATCATTTGTAATACTGATTTTATATTTACCATTTTGATTTTCAATATTAGTGATTTCTCCTGCGATTTCTGCAACAGAAGCTTTAACTTTTGGATTACGAGCTTCAAACAATTCTTCAACACGAGGAAGACCTTGAGTGATATCGTCACCACTAGCAACACCACCTGTGTGGAATGTACGCATTGTAAGCTGAGTACCTGGTTCACCAATTGATTGTGCAGCCATAATACCAACTGCTTCACCAATTTCAACTGGGTTACTTGTTGCAAGGTTACGCCCATAACACATTTGACAAACACCGTTTTCAGTTTTACATGTAAGTGTTGTTCTTATTTCAACAGCTGTTACTCCAGCTTTAGTTATCTTATCTGCAAGTTGTTCAGTAATGTAAACACCCTTATCTACGATAACTTCTTTTGTTTCAGGATTAATTACTTTCTTATTTGTATATCTACCAGTAATACGTTCTGCAAGTGATTCAATTACACTTCCATCTTTTTCGTTAATAAATGCTTCAACAACAACACCTTGTATTGTTCCACAATCATGTTCTTTAACTATAACATCTTGTACAACATCTACTAAACGTCTAGTTAAGTAACCAGAGTTTGCTGTTTTTAATGCAGTATCAACGTTACCTTTTCTTGAACCATGTGATGACATGAAGTATTCTGCCACTGTTAGACCATCAGTATAGTTTGATGTGATTGGGATTTCAACTGTCATACCATTTGGCTTAGCAACTAGACCAATCATACCAGCAACCTGTCTAAACTGTTCCAAACTACCACGAGCACCAGATTTCATCATGATGAATATTGGGTTATTTGGATTTTCTTCAGCAAGTTTACTTAAGTCATTTTTAATTTGTTCATTTGCATTATTCCAAACTTCAATTACTCTTTCATATCTTTCTTGTTCAGTAATTAAACCTCTCTTATATTGTTTACCAATTTGATCAACTTTCTTTTTACCATCAGAAATAATTTGTTCCTTATTGCTATCAGCAATTATATCAAATGCAGACATTGTAATTCCTGAATAAGTTGAATATTCGAATCCTAGATTCTTTAATTTATCAAGCATTGTAGATGTTTCTGTTGTTTTATATCTTTTAAATACTTGAGCAATTATACTTTGTAAACTCTTTTTACCAAGTGGTTCACTAATTGGAAGATTTTTAATAAATTCTTTTAAATCAGTTCCCATTGGTGCGAAATATTTACTTGGAGTAATTGTATTTATATTTTCTTTACTTCCATCATTAATATATTGATATGCATCTGGTAAAATTTCATTTAATTTAATTTTACCAACTGTTGTAATTAAGTATTTATCCTTTTGACTATCAGCAAATATCTTATGTTTGAATGATTTAACTGGTACAACTAATCTTGTATGTAAATCAATTTCTCTTCTATCATAAGCCATTAATGCTGCATCTGGACTTTTAAATACTCTACCTTCATCTTCACTTTCTTGTTCCATTGTTAAGTAGTAGTTACCAAGTACCATATCTTGTGATGGTGTAACTATTGGTTTACCATCAGATGGTTTTAGTATGTTATTAGCACCTAACATAAGGATTCTTGCTTCTGCTTGAGCCTCTTCAGAAAGTGGTACGTGTACAGCCATTTGGTCTCCATCGAAGTCAGCATTAAATGCAGCACAAACTAGTGGATGAAGTCTTATAGCTTTACCATCTATTAATTTAGGTTCAAATGCTTGAATACCTAATCTATGAAGTGTTGGAGCACGGTTTAATAATACTGGATGTTCTTTAATAACTTCTTCAACAACATCCCATACTCTATCATCTTGATTTTCAATCATCTTTTTAGCAGATTTAATATTATGAACTATTTCTTTTTCTACAAGTCCACGAATAACATGTGGTTTAAATAATTCAAGTGCCATTTCTTTTGGTATACCGCATTCATACATCTTAAGAGATGGACCAACTACGATAACTGAACGTCCTGAATAGTCAACACGTTTACCAAGTAAGTTTTGTCTAAATCTACCTTGCTTACCTTTAAGCATACTTGATAATGATTTTAATGCTCTGTTAGATGGACCAGTAACATTTCTACCACGTCTACCATTATCGAATAATGCATCAACTGCTTCTTGAAGCATACGTTTTTCATTTTGAACAATGATTGAAGGTGCACCTAACTCTAATAATTTCTTTAAACGATTGTTACGATTAATAACACGTCTATATAAATCATTTAAGTCACTAGTTGCAAATCTTCCACCATCTAATTGAATCATTGGTCTAAGTTCTGGTGGAATAACTGGAATACAATCTAGTATCATCCATTCAGGCTTATTTCCTGATTCTCTAAATGAGTCAAGAATTTCTAGTCTTTTTAAAAGTCTAGTTCTCTTTTGTTCTTGAGCTCCTTCTAATTCTTTTTCTATTTTATCAATTTCTTCATCAATATTTACTTCTTGTAAAAGTTTTTTAATAGCTTCAGCACCCATACCTACTTCGAAACCATTACCATATTTTTCATAATATATTCTATATTCTTTATCTGATAATGTTTGTTTCTTTTCAAGAGGTGCATTACCTGGATTAATTACTACATAACTTACGAAATATAGTACTTCTTCCAAATCTCTTGGTGACATATCTAGTACAAGTCCCATTCTTGATGGAACACCTTTAAAGAACCAGATATGTGAAACTGGAGTTGCAAGTTCAATATGACCCATACGTTCACGACGAACTTTAGCCTTTGTAACTTCAACACCACATCTATCACATACTATATCTTTATATCTTAGTCTTTTGTACTTACCACAAGAACATTCATAGTCTTTAGTAGGTCCAAAAATCTTTTCACAGAAAAGACCATCTCTCTCTGGTTTTAATGTACGATAATTTATTGTTTCTGGTTTTTTTACTTCACCATGAGACCATTCACGAATCTTTTCAGGAGAAGCAATAGATATTTTTAATCCTTCAAATCTACTAACATCCATTATTCTTCATCCTCCTCTTCTTCGTCACTTTCGAATTCTTCTTCCGAAGGCAATTCTTCATATTCTTCTTCATTATTTTCTTCAGTTTTTAATACATCTTCTAAGTTGTTTTTCTTTATATCTTTTATTTCTATTTCATCAATAGATAATGCTGTATTTTCATTATTTTCTTCTTTTTCAAGTTCTGTAATTCCAACTTCTTTACCATCTTCATCTATCATTGATACATCAAGACCTAATGCTTGAAGTTCTTTAACTAGAACTCTGAAACTTTCTGGAACTCCGGCAGCTTCTATTTTATTTCCTTTTACGATAGATTCGTAAGCTTTAACTCTACCTACAACATCATCTGATTTAAATGTCATTATTTCTTGTAAGATATTAGCTGCACCATAAGCTTCTAGTGCCCAAACTTCCATTTCACCGAATCTTTGACCACCCATTTGAGCTTTACCACCTAAAGGTTGTTGTGTAACTAATGAATAAGGTCCTGTAGCACGAGCATGTAACTTATCATCAACCATGTGATCTAGTTTAATCATGTACATTACACCAACACTGACTCTACTATCAAATGGTAAACCTGTTCTACCATCATAAAGTACTGTCTTACCATCTTTATCAAGTCCAGCTTCTTCCATCATTTCAGCAATATCTTGCATACTTGCACCATCAAATACTGGTGTTGAGCAATATACTCCAAGTTTCTTAGCAGCCATACCTAAGTGAAGTTCAAGTACTTGTCCTAGGTTCATACGAGATGGAACACCTAGTGGGTTAAGTATGATATCTACTGGTCTACCATCTGGCATAAATGGCATATCTTCTTGTGGTAATACTAGTGAAACAACACCCTTGTTACCATGACGTCCAGCAACTTTATCACCTACTTGGATTTTTCTCTTTTGAGCAATATATACTCTTATTTCTTTAGATACTCCACTTGCAAGTTCATCGTTATCTTTCTTAGTGTATACTTTAATATCATGAACAATACCATCTCCACCATGTGGAACACGAAGTGATGTGTCACGAACTTCTCTTGTTTTTTCTCCAAATATTGCATGTAATAATTTTTCTTCGGCAGTAAGTTCTACCATTCCTTTTGGAGTAACTTTACCAACTAAAATATCATTTTCTTTTACTTCTGTACCTATTCTTACAATACCTTCAGCATCAAGATTCTTTCTTGCATCCTCAGATATATTAGGAATATCTCTAGTTATTTCTTCTGGTCCAAGTTTTGTATCACGACATTGGATTGAATAACTTTCTATATGAATTGATGTAAATGCATCATCTTTTACTAATCTTTCATTTAATATAACAGCATCTTCATAGTTATAACCATTAAATGTCATAAATGCTACTGTTAGGTTTTTACCAAGAGCAAGTTCACCTTTATCTGTACTTGGTCCATCAGCAATAATCATATTTCTTTCAACTTTGTCTCTAGCTTTAACTATTGGACGTTGATGATAACAAGTTCCACCGTTTGATCCTTCAAAGTTCATTAGTGTATAAACGTCTTTACCACCCTTAGTTTTTACAATTATCTTTTTACCATCTGCGTATTCTACAATACCATCTGCTTTAGCAACTATTGTTGCACCACTATCTCTAGCAGCAATATATTCTATACCAGTTCCAACATATGGAGCTTCTGCTTTTAAAAGCGGTAATGCTTGACGCTGCATGTTTGATCCCATTAGGGCACGGTGTGCCATATCGTGATCTAGGAATGGAATACATGATGCTGTTACAGATATAATTTGTTGTGGAGATACATCTATATAATTAACTTCATTTGCTTTTACAATTATATTTTCACCACGGAATCTTGCTGTAATTTCATCATCTACTATTTTTTTATCTTTAATATTTATTCTTGCTTGTGAAATAACATAATCTAACTCTTCGTCAGCAGTTAAATAATCTATTTCATCTTGTAAAACACCATCTTTTACTCTTCTATATGGAGTCATTATAAATCCATATTCATTAACTTTTGCATAACTTGCAAGAGATGTAATAAGACCTATGTTAGCACCTTCTGGTGATTCAATAGGACAAATTCTACCATAGTGTGATTCATTAACGTCACGAACTTCCATAGCAGCTCTATCTCTAGATAATCCACCTGGTCCTAAAGCAGATAAACGTCTCTTATTAGTTAACTCAGACATTGGATTTACTTGGTCCATGAATTGTGATAACTGACTGCTTCCGAAGAATTCTTTAATAACAGCAGTTATTGGTCTAATGTTAATTAATGCTTTTGGAGTAGCTTCTGCTTCATCTAATGTTGTCATTCTTTCACGAATAACTTTTTCCATTCTAGTAACACCAATTCTAAATTGATTTTGAACTAGTTCTCCAACTTGTTTTACACGTCTATTTGATAAATGGTCAATTTCATCTATACTACCAACACCTGATAAAAGGTTTATATAGTATGAAACTGATGCATAAATATCAGAAATTGTTAATCTCTTTTCAGTTATAGTTGGGTCATTACCTACTATAGTTAATATTTTATCTTGATTATTTGGTGCATAAATTTTAACAACTTGAACCTTATTATAAGTATCAAGGTCTTCATTAATATCTACTTCTTTTAAATTTAAACCTTCTTTAAATAATGGTTTTAATTCATTTAATACTTCTCTATTTATTACAGTACCTTTTGGATATTTAACTTGTCCATCTACTATAATATCTTCTGCTAAAGTTTGTCCAAACAATCTATCACAAACATCTAATTTTTTATTGAATTTATATCTACCAACCTTAGATAAATCATATCTAAATGCATCAAAGAATCTTGTAATAATGTGATTCTTAGCACTATCGATAGTAGCTGGTTCACCTGGTTTTAACTTTTCATAAATTTCAATTAAAGCTTCATCTGTATTAGATGTAGAATCCTTTTCAATTGTATTTAAAAGATATTCATCCTCACCGAATAAACTTATAATTTGTTCATTACTTGATAAACCAAATGCACGTAAGAAAGTAGCAACAGTTACTTTTCTGTTTCTATCAATTCTAACATCAATACAGTCTTTACTATTTAGTTTGTATTCAAGCCAAGTTCCTCTATTTGGTATAATTTGAGATGTATAAATATTTCTACCATTTTTATCCATTTCCATACCATAGTATACACTTGGTGAACGAACTAATTGCGATACAATAACCCTTTCAGCACCATTAATAATAAAAGTCCCGCTGTCAGTCATTATTGGCATATCACCAAAAAATAATTCTTGCTCTTTTACTTCACCAGTTTCGTTGTTGAATAAACGAGCTTGAACTTTTAGTGGAGCAGCATACGTTGATTTTCTCTCTTTACATTCTTTTATACTTAATCTAGGTTCATCGAATGAATAATCACCAATTTCTAGTGATAAAGAACCAGAAAAATTATCTACAGGAAATAATTCATCTAATACTTCACGTATTCCAACTTCGATAAAGTCCTTATACGAACTTTTTTGGATTTCAAGCAAATCCTTAAGTTCTAGTGAATTCTCACTGCGTGAAAAGTCTCTTCTTTCACGATCTTTACATACTTTTTTTACTTTATAAGCCACGTGCTTTCACCCCTAACAATAATATTCAAAGAACATGTTTCCAGGCTAAAAAAAGAAACATAGTACCAATTTAAAATGTTACCAGAAAAGGTTTGTTTTGTCAATAAATATTGAAAAATTTATATTAAAAAGTTTTAGAAATTTTTAATAAAGAAAAAAGATAATTTTTATTATCTCATTCTAAATATATCATTTTCTGATTTTATACCTAAATTATATGCTTTAATATCTTCTAAATCACTAGCAATTTGATCTCTTTCAGCATATGTTACAGGAACAATTCCCTGTAATATAAATATATTTTTTAAAATTTCTTTTTCATAAACTTTAGTTTCACCAGATAATGAAACATTTTTTGGATCTTTAGCTATTTCAGAAATATAATTTTTCTTTAAAATATCCATTTTTATAGAATCTACTATAACTTTTTCTGGCTCACTTCTAAATGATTCTTCTGGTAATACAACATAATACATATGCCTTTTAGTATCAATTGTAAGTCCCATTATTGAATTATTTCTTTCTTCTTCTTTTTCATTTGCGTACACATCAATATCATATGTACCATTTTCTTCATATACCTTTATCATAAATTATATACCCCCTGATTGGCTTAGTATACTATCATATAAGTTGTTTTTTGTCAAATTATTATGTAATTGTTAATTTATTCTATAATAAGTATATGTTTTTAAATAAAAAAAGATAACAATAATTATCTTTTGTTAAATATATCAAGTTCTGGATTCATTCTAAAATTATATGTTTTTACATCATTTTCTAAAACATTATCTTTTTGACATATTATATCAATTCCCAATTCATTAAATATTTCTCTTAATATGTCTTTTTCATATGTTTTAGTTTTGCCAGACATTCCCAATTTTGATGGATCTTTTGAAATTCTATTTAATATGAGTTTACTAAAAAGATCTCTATTTATTACATCTTTAATTACTTTAACACTTTCGTTTTTTCTTTTTTCGTTTGGCAAAGCAATATAATACATATGTTTTTTAGTATCTACTGTTATATTAATTAAATTATCCTCTAATTTTGCATCACTCATATCTGCATGTATAATAATTTCATATATATCTTTATTTTTTTGTACATTTATCATATAGATCACCCTCTTTTCAGTTGCCCTAATATGTTATCATACAATATATTATTTGTCTACTTTTTTGCCTTCAATATATAAAAACCATTATCTCTTTTTACTATTTCAAAATTATATATATCACTCATATCTTTCATAAGGGATTTAGCACCTTGATCTTTTCTTATTACTATCCAAAGTTCACCATTTTCATTTAAATAATTAGATGCACCTCTTATTATTTCATAAACTTTTGTTTTACCTGCATGTATTGGTGGATTTGTAATTATCACATCATATTTATTTTTTATATTTTCATATACATCACTAATAAATACATTTGCATTATCTATTTTATTCTTTAATAATGATTTTTTTACTAAGTTTACTGCCTTTTCATTAACATCAATCATATCCACAGCATAATTTTTATTTTGTTTTGAAATATATATTCCAATAGGTCCACATCCACATCCTACATCTAGAAAAGATAATTTATTACTTAAATCTATATTTTCTAGTAAAATTCTTGTTCCATAATCAAGACCTTTCTTATTAAAAACACCATTATCCGTATAAAAAACAAATTCAGTATCTTTTACTTTTGCATTTATTTCATTAATATTTTCCTTTAGATTCTTATTGTTAGTAAAATAATGTTCCATTTTTCTTCACCAAATATATTCTACCATAAATAAAGAAAAAAACATAGATTTCTCTATGTTTTAAACTTAAGCTATTTCTACTGAAGCTCCAGCTTCTTCTAATTTAGCTTTGATTTCTTCTGCTTCTTCTTTAGAAATTTTTTCTTTTACAGCTCCACCATTATCAGCGATATCTTTAGCTTCTTTTAATCCTAAACCAGTGATATCTCTTATAACTTTGATAACTGGGATTTTAGTAGCACCAGCACTAGTTAATGTAACAGTAACTTCTGTTGGTCCTTCGTCTACTGCTGCTGCAGGAGCTGCTGCAACTGCAACTGCACTTGGATCTACTCCAAATTCTTCTTTCATAGCATCTACTAAGTCTTTAATTTCTAAAATTGTCATTTCTTTTAATGAAGCGATAAAATCTTCTCTTGTTAATTTAGCCATTTTAAATTCCTCCTAATTTCTTATTTTTTATTATTCACTTTTTTGTTCGCTAAGTAAATTTAAAGCGATTGATAAATCTTTGACAGTTCCTATTAGGCCACCAGCAAGCATAGTAAGTAGTCCTTCTCTTGATGGAATTGTAGATAATGCTTTGATTTCATCTAGAGATGTTACATTGCCATCAACTATACCACCTTTAATTTCTAAAGCTGGATGATCTTTAGCAAATGTACTTAATGCTTTGATTGGAGCAATAGCATCGCTTGAATAAGCAATTGCACTTGGACCTGCTAGGCAATCGTCAAGATTATAGTTTAGACTATCAAGTGCTCTTTTAGTTAAAGTATTTTTCCAAACTTTGTACTTTGAATCACTTTCACGAAGTATTTTTCTAAGTTCAGAAGTTTCTTCAGCTGTAAGACCACGATAATCAAATAATATGAATGAAGCATTATTTTTAGCTACTTCTGTTATTTCATCAACAACTGTTGCTTTTGCTTCTACTATTTTTTGACTAGCCATATTCTTCCTCCTATCAAATTTATATCAAAAAAGTCTTTGTACTAAAGACAAAGACTTAAAATAAGTATTAAGTAATTGTCCTCGGTAAGAAATATTAAGCTTTCGCTCTTACTGTCTTAGGTACAGAAAAACTTTTTGATAAACTAATTATATAATTATTTTTATTATTTGTCAAATGAGCTTAAATCGATTTTGATTCCAGGACCCATTGTAGGTGCAACTGAAATATTCTTTAAGTATTGACCTTTAACTGTAGATGGTTTTGATTTAATTATAACATTTACAAAAGCATCTAAGTTTTCAACTAACTTATCAGCATCAAATGATACTTTACCAATAATAGCATGAACGTTACCATATGAATCTGTTCTGTATTCAACACGTCCTTTTTTAATATCATCAATAGCTTTTTTAACATCTGTAGTAACTGTTCCAGTTTTTGGGTTTGGCATAAGACCTCTAGGTCCTAAAACCTTACCTAATTTACCAAGCATTGGCATCATTTCTGGTGTAGCAATGATTACATCAAAATCTAACCAGTTTTCTTTTTCGATTTTTTCAACTAAATCAGCATCTCCAACAAAGTCAGCTCCTGCTTCCTTAGCGATTTGTGCTTGGTTTGTTTTAGATAAAACTAAAATTCTTTTTGTTTTACCTGTTCCATTTGGTAATACGATTGCACCTCTTAATTGTTGATCAGATTTTCTAGTATCTAGATTTAATTTCATAGCTACTTCAACTGAACCATCAAATTTACTTGTGCTAACTTTTTTAACTAGTTCTACAGCTTCTTCTTTTGTATATGCTTTACCTTTTTCTATTTGGTTTAAAGCTTCAATATATTTTTTACTTTTCTTTGCCATTTTACTTTCCTCCTTTGTGGTTTTAGCGGATATTCCTCCCACATAGGTTTAACCTATATGATAAAATTCCTACTCAGTTATTTCGATTCCCATATTACGTGCTGTACCAGCAATTATTTTTTCTGCTTGTTCAACTGTATAAGCATTTAAATCTGGTAATTTAGTTTCAGCTATTTCACGTAATTGAGCTTTAGTAATAGAACCAACGATTTCGTTAGCACCTTTACTTGATGCTGATTTTACTCCTGCTGCTTTCTTAATTAAGAATGCTGCTGGTGGAGTTTTTACTTTGAAATCAAATGATCTATCGTCATAAACGAATACCTCAACTGGTAATACATCTCCCATTTTATCTTTTGTAGCATCATTAAATCTGTTACAAAAATCTGGTAATGCGATACCTGCAGGTCCTAACGCTGTACCAACTGGTGGTGCTGCTGTTGCTTTACCAGCAGGAATTTGAAGTTTGATCTTTTTTACTATTTCTTTTGCCACGAAAAACACCTCCTATTATTTTTTTTCGTGAGTGGTCAAACGGACTATTTGCCTCCCAACTTAAATCTATATATATAAAAATACATAGCCGGTTATTATATTATCACTTTTCTTTATAAAAATCAAGTGATTAATTATCATGTTCTATTTGAGTTAAGTCTACTTCAACAGCAGTTTCTTGACCAAATAGATCTATATTAACTTTTGCTTTACTATTTTCTTTATCTATTTCAAATACTTTACCAACCATTAATTTGAATGGTCCATCTGTAATTTTAACTCTATCTCCAACTTTTAAGTCAACAATTACTTCTTTAGTACTCATTCCCATACTATTTAGTATTTTCTCTATTTCATGTGGAAATAAAGGGAATGGTTTAGCACCTTTACCAGATGATCCTAAGAAACCTGTAACACCTGGTGTATTACGAACAACATACCAAGCTTCATCAGTCATAATCATTTCTACTAAAACATAACCTGGGAACATCTTTTTTGTTTTTTCTTTTTGTTTTCCATCTTTTATTTCTATTTCTGTAGTTTCTGGTACAATTACTCTAAAAATGTAATTTTGCATTCCCATAGATTGAATTCTCATTTCTAGTTTTTCTTTAACTTTAGTTTCATGTCCAGAATAAGTATTTACTACATACCATTGCTTTTCTTCCATTTTCACACCTCTATATTAAATCATTTATTTTTTCAATTAAGCTACTAAAATCTATCATTTTAATTAATGATACAATATATTCAATTAATACAAACAATATTGCAAAAAATATAATAAATAATATAGTAACTATTACATTCTTTAATAAATTCTTTCCTTTACACCATCTTATCTTATCCAATTCTTTTTTCATATCAGATATAAATTTCTTAATTTTACTCATATATACCTTCCTCAAATCAAAATAAAAAACACTTTCGTGCATCTATCCCGATATTACCATAAAAAAAAGGATTAGTCAATCCTTTTTATATTATTTATCTTAGTTTTTATCCTACTAAGCGCACCATCTACTGATTTTGTAGTTGTATTTAAAAGACTTGCTATTTCTTGATAAGTAAATCCTTTTGCTCTTAAAGTATAAACTTCATATTCTTTATCAGTAAGTACAGTTTTAATTTCTTTTAAAATTGATTCTGCTTCTTCTATATTAATAAAGGAATTTTCTGGATTTGCAATATCTCCATCAGAGAAAAGTTCAACAAAAGTTCTACCAGAACTATCTATTGCTGAATCAATTGATATAGATTCATTTAATACTCTATGTTTATCTCTTGATACATTCCTTATAAAAGATAGTATTTGTCTTTCAATACAAATAGCTGCGAATGTATTAAATTGGACATTTTTTTGCTCTTTAAAGTCATGTATTGCTCTATTTAATCCAAGCATACCCTCTTGATATAAATCATTCATTTCATAGCCTTTATTCTTTATGAAAGGATAATATTTAAGTACATAACTCTGTACTGTTGGTTTATATTTTTCAAAAAATACTTCTTTCGCTTCTTCATTTGATTCAGAAATTAAATATAATAATTCATAATCATTTTCATCATTATACATATTATCCCTGCTTTCTTTGTCTTACAACCTCATATATTGCAATACCTGCGGCCACTGATGCATTTAAACTATTTATTTTCCCAAACATTGGAATACTTATTATAAAATCACTATTATCTCCAACTCTTTTGCTTACTCCTGTTCCTTCAGCACCAATTACTAATGCAGTTTTTTCAGCATATTCTACTTTTGTATATTCTTCTCCATCCATGTCTGTTGCATATATCCAAAAACCATTATCTTTTAATTTTTCCATTGCAGAAACTAAATTGTTAACTTCTACTATTTTAATATTGTTTAATGCACCTGCACTAACTTTCATAACTGTAGAATTAACTTCAACACTTCTATTTTTTGGAATAATTATGTACTCAACACCTGCAGCTTCAGAAGTTCTTATAATTGCTCCAAAATTATGAGGATCTTCTAAATGGTCTAAAATAACAACAAAGTTACTATCAAATACTTCATTTAATTCATGGTATTCATAGTCTTCAATATCAAGTACTATACCTTGGGCCCCTTTACCATATTTTTCGTCCATTTCTCTTTTATCCATATTAATAATTTTAATATTATTGTTTCTTAAATAGTCTAAAATATATTTATTATCAAAATTCTTTGTTACAAAAACTTTTTTAATTTTTGTTTTACTGTTTATAACTTCAGTTGCTACATTTTTACCAAATACTAACATATCTCTTCTCCTATTATTATTTTCATTAATTCATCTATTCTTGTTTTATCTTCCTTTAAATACAAATATCCAAATAAGCACTCAAAAGCAGTTGCCCATTTATAAGTTACTATATCGGTATTTTTTGGATGAGAATACACTTTTGCATTTCTTCCTCTTTTTACTTCTATAAGTTCATCTTCCTTTAAATATTCATTGTCAATTAAATAATTAATTATTTTGGCTTGTCCTTTAGCAGATACATATTTAGTTACCTTACTTTGAAGAGTATTTACTTTACTAATATTTTGTTTAACAAAGTATTCTCTTATTAAAAGCTCATATACGCTATCTCCTAAATAAGCTAAAACCAAACTATTTGTACTTTCTATATTCACTTTTATCCCTCGCATATAGCCATATAATAACATATTTTTAAAAAAAATCAAAATAAAAATACCATTACTCAGGTATTCTTATAATTATTTCACCATCTTTTGAATATAAATATTTTTCTCTTGCATATCTTGCTACATAATCTGGATCTTGAAGTTTAGTAACTGTATTATTGAGTTCATCTTCTTTATCTTTTAATTTTTCTAACTTTGTTGTAAAGTTTTTCTTTTCCTTTTGTTTCTCATAAATTTGCATAGAAGTTGTAAATATACTTTTGAATAGTATTCCCCCTACACCAAGAAATACTAATGTAACTAAAACTAATTTTCTTTTTATTTGCTTTTGTTTCATTAGAATCCCACCTTATTATTTAAGTATAGCATCCTCAAAATTTTTAGTCAATTTTATTTTGCTTATTACTGTCAAATAGGTATACATAAAATATTATACCTAGTACAAACATAAAGAAAAAATATAAATGAAGAATTCCATTATTAATTTTTGATATTAAAACAAAATATAAAAGTATATGATCTATCACAAAGAAAAAAATTACAATTATTTTAAAAAATAAATTTTTACTAGTTAAAAATCTATAATTATATTTATAAGTAAATGCAAAAAAAATACCATAAAGAAACGAAAAAGCAAGTGATTTTATTTGAAGAATTAATGTCATTTAAATAATTTAGTAAAAACAGAGGATTCCTTTTTGGTATTTTCATCTATATAATTTATTGCATCTATCCTACCTTTTATTGTAACATTTCCTTGATATGTATCTAACTTAACTACTTCTAAATTTTCTCCCTTTATATTCATATATCCTTGTACTGTTTCAAGTAAAAATTCTTCACTATCAAAACTTTCTATTTTTACTACTCCAGATATTATTATATTCTTTCTTTCAGATACTGAAAAAGAATGATTTAAATTAGTACTTACATCTTTTACCATTTCCATATTATCCTCCTTTATATTAAATAATATGAAAATAAAATATTTATAGAACAAAAAAACTCTTTTATTAAGAGTTATTCTGCTTTATTATATTCTTCAACGATAGCTTTTTCAATTATATCTCTTGCTTCTTGAGAAATTGGATGAACTATATCTCTATAATCACCTGTTGGAGTTTTTCTACTTGGCATTGCTACAAATAATCCATTATCTCCTAAAATTATTCTGATATCATGAATTGCAATCATATCATCTATTAATATTTCAGCAATCCCTTTCATTCTTGAATTTTCTTTTTCAATTTTTTTAACTTTTACTGATGTTACTTTCATTAACATTTCATCTCCTTCTGTTATATTCTATAATAATTATATATTATTATTTATTATTTATCAATATATTAAATAAAAGAAAAAGTCAATTTTCATTATATTGTAACCTAATTGACTTTATTTTAGCTTCTACACTACCTGTATCTTTATTTATTGGAATAAATTCTGTATTAGTTGGATCTTTTCTTCCTGTTCCAACAAGTTCAACATATAGATTATCAGTTATATCACTTACATCTATCGTTAAAATATAATCAGATTTATTTATATTTGTTCCTGCATATTTATTTTTTGGTTTTTCAGGTGGTTTTTCATATGATTCTTCTCTTGTAGTAATTCCATTTGTTAGCCATAATCCAATCCAATAATTTCCAGTTATTTTAATAGAATCAAATTCTATTATTAATTTATTATATTTAGAAAAATCTATTCTAGATTTGCTTATAAGTGATGTTGCAGACGTACCATCTGTACTATTATCAGTAGATTTATATACTAATAATCCATTAACTTCATCCATTTGATGAGTATCTAAATCTTTAAATGATGCACCATCCATTTGATGAGTACCTAAATCTTTAAATGATGCACCTAATTTCATATTATTTTCATTTGCTCTATATAAATATTCATATTTTTCTCTTGTACCCATAACATCATATACATATACATATGACGTTTTCTTATCATTTAAGCCATATGTTATTTTGATTCTAACATCATTTGGATCTATATCCTTTCTTGTTTTTATATTTTTTAAATTTTTACCTGATATATATCCATTATCAATTAGTGTATTTAAACTTATTGTATATCCTTCTGAACTTGATTTAACCTTATTTGTTAGTTCATCGCTACTAAGTATATATGAATGAGCCGCACCTTTAATAATTTCATCTAATTGTCCAGCAGATATTTCAGAATATTGTTCACTTTTTTTATCTATATTTACTAATGCAAAAGTAGATATAGCAGCGATAACTACTATTATTGCAAGTAGTTCTACTAATGTAAATCCTTTTTCGTTTTTCATTTTATCACCTACTATTAGAATTATAGCATAAAAAATAAAACAATCATACTTTTTTTAATATGATTGTTTTACAAATTAAATCAGAATAACTAAAAGATGTTAGAAGATTATTTATTTCTATAGTAAATACCCTATCATATATTCCTCTTATAAACCCTTTTTCTTCTCTTTTTCTTGCTCTACCTTCATCAATAATAGCTATTACTTCCTTATCCTTTAGTTTTAATAATTCATTAATTATTTGTTCTTTATTCATTAAAATTATCTTGGATAACCTACATACATACTTCCATATGATTTTATTCCACCTATTCCATCTTTACCACATTTTGTTTTATTTAATAATTCTATTATATTTAATTCTTTAGTATTTTCTGTTTTTGATATTGATATAGCGATAATAGCAGGATCTAATGCATGAATATTAATTCTTTTGGGACTTGATGCAAAATTTGCACCCACTCTTATTAATTCTTCATAATTAGATTGACAAGCACCAGCAATTATTTTTAATTTATCATATGATTTTTCATAATTTCTAGCAACTCTAATTGCTTTTGCAAAATTATCACTATTTTTGTATGTGTGATCCTCACCTTTCTTTGAATTATATGCATCATGTCCTGTAATTATTACAATATCTGGTCTTATATCTTCTAAATATTTCCTTATATTTTTATATAAATTTTCTTCCTTTTCATAAACTCCAAAAGCAGTAAGTCCAGCATTTTTATAAAATTTTAAACATCTTTTAAGGTACTCATTATCACCATCAATATGAAGTATCCTCCCCGGTATATAAAAAAAATCATCTCTATCTTCTGGCATAAAATCTATTGTTTCTAAAAATCTTTCATCCTCTGCATCCTTTTCATCTAAAACAATATCTTCTTTTTTTAAATCAGATAATTCACTATCTGCACATAACCTAATATCTATACCAACTAAATAATATACTTCATTTTCTATTTTATCTACTTTAAAATACATATCATTATTGTATTTATTTCTAGATACGATATCTCCAACCTTTATAATATCATTCATTATGTTCACCTTCATTTACATCACTATATTTTATGCATTAAAAAAAATGAAGTTACTTATTCTTCATTTAATTTATTTGATATTTCTATAAATTGTTCAATTGTTAAATTTTCAGCACGCACAGTTAAATCTAAATCATATTCTTTTAATACTTCTAATATTTTATCTAAATCATAACCCTTTAAATTATTTTTTAAGTTCTTTCTTTTAAATTTAAATGAATCTCTTATAATGTTAAAGAATAGTTTTTCATTTTCCACAGTATAATTATTTTTCTTTTTATCCATTTCTATAATAACGCTATCAACATTAGGTGCGGGTACAAATGAATTTCTAGATACATTCATTAATTTTTTTATATCAAAATAATAATTTAAAAATACAGTTAATGAATTATAGTCTTTTGTTCCAACTTTTGCATTAAATCTATCTCCAACTTCTTTTTGAACCATAATAACTATTTTATCAACACCTAAATCATCTTCTATTATCTTTTCAATTATAGGAGTTGTTATATAATATGGTAAATTTGCAACTACATATAATTTTTTATATTCATATTTTTTTATATCTTCTTTTACACTTCTTTTTAAAAAATCAGTGAATATTATTTCTACATTATCTTTATCTCCTAGTACTTCATTTATAATTGGTTTTAATGTTTCATCTATTTCGTAACCAATTACATTTTTAGCATAATTACTAGTTACATTTGTAAGTGCAGCTGCTCCTACTCCAATTTCAATAACTAATGTATCTTTATCTATATCACTTTTTAACGCAATATTTTCTAAAATATTTTTATCTTTTAAAAAGTTTTGTCCATATTTTTTCTTAAAATTAAAATTATATTTTTCTATTAAATCCTTCATATATACTCCTATATTTTAAATAAGTTTCTAGCATTATTTGTAGTTATTTCTTTTATTTCTTCATATTTCATATCAAGTTCAATCGCAATTTGTTTTAATATATAAACTAAATTAAGTGATGTATTTACTTTACCTCTATTTGGTTCTGGTGATAAATACGGTGAATCTGTTTCAACTAAAATATGATTAATATCTATATTTTTTACCATTTCTCTTTGTTTTTTATTATTTTTAAATGTTATTGGTCCATCAATTCCTATATAAAATCCTATCTTTATAAATTCTTTTGCCATTTCTGTACTTCCGGAATAACAATGGATACTACCTCTTAAATTTCTTGTTTTTAATATATCATATACATCTTGAACAGCATCTCTACTGTGGATAATTACTGGTAAATTATATTTTTCTGCAAGTTCTAATTCTTTAATAAATAATTTCTTTTGTTTTTCTTTATTTTCTTTTATCCAATAATAATCAAGACCTATTTCTCCTATCGCAACTACTTTTTCATTTTTTAATTGATTCTCTAATAATTTTAAATCTTCATCTGTAATTTCATCTACAACAGAATGATCATAACCAATTGCTGCATATACGTTATCATATTTTTTAGATAATTCAAGAACTTCTAAATTACTTTTTTTATCTATTCCGTTTAATATCATAACAATATTATTTTTTTTGCATTCTTTAATTATTTCTTCTGAATTTTCTACTTCACTATAATAAATATGACAATGTGTATCAATAATCATTAAAATCACCTAAAAAGATTATACCATAATTAGTATAATCTTTTTATAATTTCGGAGATATTTTTTCTTCACTTAATTCATTAAATTTATTTTTTACAAATTCAAGTTCTTCATCAGTGTAATCTTTTCTAGCCTCTTTTAAAAATTTTATTAAATCTTCTCTTGTCACTGGCTTAGCTTTTTCAAAAGTTTCTTTTTTATTGTCATCTATATATTTTTGATATTTTTCAAAATCTGATTTTTTGAAACTTGAAATGCTATCTGCTGATAAAACAGTTCTACTTTGTTCCATTTTTTCATATAATTTACGATTTTCATCACTTGAAAAAATATCAATACCAATTTCTAAAACTTTTTCTAAAGATTTTATTTGTTCTTCGTTTGAAATATTTTTCTTTAAAGATTTTATTTTTAATTCCATTTCTACTAAAAGTTCTTTTAATTTTATACTTGGAATTTTTCTAATTTCATCTTCTGTAATATCAGATTTTTCTTTTTTTATACTTGAATTGCACAAAATAAATTCATATAAATTTGAATACTGTGATGAATTTAATTTGTTAAGCTCATCAACCATTTCTTGAATTTCTTTTTCCATTTTTCCACCTTTAAAACTATTTTTTCATTTGTTCTTTAATATATTCTATTTCCTCTTCTTTATCTAGTCTAACGAATAATGGTTCACCTTTTTCTATTACTTTTGTTCCTTCTTTAAAGTCATTGTAATTTAAAAGTGTATCCCAAGAATTATCAATATCATTAATATTTAACTGAGATAATATACTTTCTGATGTGTTTTTCATAAATGGTTTTAATAATATTGCAATTTTTCTTAATGATTCTGCTAAATAATACATAACTGTTTTAAGTTCATCAGTATTTCCTTCTTTTGAAAGTACCCAAGGTGCAGTTTCATCAATATACTTATTTGTTCTAGATATTATATTCCATAATTCTATTAATGCATTGCTTACATGATATGTATCCATACATTCTGCAAAATTATTTATTTTATCATTAACATATTCTTCAAATGATGCATCAAACTCTGTATGTTTAGTTATATTTGGAATATAACCATCAAAATATTTATTCATCATTCCAATTGTTCTATTTAATAAATTACCTAAATCATTTGCTAAATCAGAATTATATCTTTCTACAAAGTCATCTGGTGTAAACATAGAATCTTTATCAAAACTCATTAGTCTTAATAAATAATATTTAGTTGCATCTAAACCATATCTATTAATAAGTGTTTCTGGATATATTACATTTCCAACTGATTTACTCATCTTACCATCTTTCATTACAATCCAGCTATGTGCATATATCTTCTTTGGCATTTCAAGTCCTAGTGCATGTAAGAATATAGGCCAGTATATACCGTGGAATCTAATAATTTCTTTACCAACAACATGTAAGTCAGCTGGCCAATATTTTTTAAACAATGTATCATCATCTGACATATAGCCTAAAGCAGTTATATAATTTGTAAGTGCATCAAGCCAAACATAAAGTACATGTTTAGGATCATTAGGTAATGGTATTCCCCAATCAAATGTCGCACGACTTATACATAAATCTTCAAGTCCTGGATTTATAAAATTTTTGAATATTTCATTTTTTCTAGATTCTGGCTCAATAAAATCAGGATTCTCTTTATAAAATTCTTCAATCCATTTTTGATATTTTTTCATATTAAAGAAATATGATTCTTCTTTCATCTTTTTAACTTCTCTACCACAATCAGGACATTTACCATCTACAAGTTGTGTTTCAGTAAAATAGTTTTCACAAGGCATACAATACCAATCTTCATACATTCCCTTGTAAATATCACCATTTTCTAAGAATTTTTCAACAATTTTAGTAACTGATTTTACATGTCTTTCATCTGTTGTTCTTATAAAATCATCATAACTAATATCCATTAATTTCCATAAATCTTTTGCTTTCTTAGCCATATCATCTACAAACTCTTGTGGAGAAACATTATTTTCTTCTGCCTTTGTTTGAATTTTTTGACCATGTTCATCAAGTCCTGTAAGCATATATGCATCATAGCCTCTTAATTCTTTATATCTCTTTATAGAATCAACTAAAGTTGTACAATATGCTGTACCTATATGGAACTTACCACTAGGATAATATATTGGTGTTGTTATATAAAATGTTTTTTTCAAAGTTATTCACCCTTTCCAGTTGAACCGAATCCCCCAGTTCTCTCTCCACTTGCATTATCATTGTCTACTACTAAAAACTTTTGAAATACAACTTGTCCTATTATTTCACCCTTTTTAATTTGTAAATCTTCTGTACCTATATTATAATATGCAAACAAAAACTCTCCATCATTATCGGGATTACAATAATAGTCTGCATCTATTATTCCAATACCATTTGCTAATACCAATTTTTTCTTACCTGGATTACTAGAACGATTGGCAAGCATATACCATTCATCGTCTTGACAATATGCTTTTAAACCTGTGTGTATAAGAGTTGGTTTACACCCGTTCTCAAATACAGGGATAATTGTGTCTTCTGCTGCTTCTACATCATACCCTGCACTTTTTGCTGTCTTTCGTATTGGTAAATTTATATTTTTACCTTCCCATCCTTTTGCTATCTCAAATCCTCTAATTTTTCTCATACTTTACCTCCTCATAAAAAAAACTAACATATGACTATATAATACCACATGTTAGACTCTTTTTCAATTTAATTATTCAATATAATTAACAAGTAATTTTGATGCGATTAATAGTAGCGATTTACTATTTTCATCAAATTCCTTACTAGAAAACATTATTATACTTCCTACAACATCGCTATCTATTATAAAAGGTATAAAGTAATAGTTTTGTTTAATTTTTTCATTATCTATTACTTCTATACCTTTCATGTCATTTGACAAAAATGTACTTCTATTTTCCATTAAATCATTTACATATTCACTTAATTTTTTATTTATAAGTCTTTCTTCTAATTTTTTTGATGATAATATTACTTTATCTCTATCAGTTATTATTACATCATTACCTGTCATATCATTTATTACTTTTATATAATCTGATAATATTTTTTCTGAATCATTAAAATGAGAAAACTTTTTTAAAATTATTTCATCATTATTAATAAATATTTCTAGTACTTCATTTTCTTTTATTTTTAAATTTTTTCTTATTTCCTTTGGTATTACTATTCTTCCAAGATCATCAATTCTTCTTGTAATTCCTGTTGATTTCAAATTTATCCATCCTTCCCTTGCATTTATATTTTGGGAATTGTTGGAATTTTTATACTATCATATCTTTAATTTTTGATAATAATTCAGTTAAATAATATACAAAGTGTTTATCAAGACCATTTGTCATTAACTTAATATATAATCTGTCATTTTTATACTCAAATTTAAATCTAGTTGATATATCATTTGCCTCCATAAATAACTTATCCACAGGAATTTTGTTTATAAGTTCGTTTTCAAGTACTAATTCAACATATAGATTTGTTTGATTTACTGTATTTATATTTAATTCTTTTGCCTGTTTTTCGAATAATTCACTATACATATATACATCCATTTCAGAATCTATCTTACCAAATCTATCTTCTATTTCTCTTCTTACTTCATCTAATTTTTCATAACTATCTATTTCATTAATCTTTTTATGTAATTCAATTTTTAATGATTCATCAGAAGTATATTCATCTTTTATATGATTTTCTACTTCAATTAAAGGTTTTTCTTCTTCTTTTATTTCTTCTTTTGTTTTAATACCTTTTAATCTATCAACTTCATCATTTAATATTTTTACATATAATTCATATCCAACAGAATCTATAAATCCTGCTTGTTCAGTACCAAGTATATCACCTGCACCTCTTATAGATAAATCTCTCATAGCAATTTGAAAACCTGAACCAAGTTCTGTAAATTCTTTTATTGCATTTAATCTTTTAACTGCATTATCACTTAATGTTTTATTTGGAGTATAAAGCAAATATGCATATGCGATTTTATTGCTTCTTCCTACTCTACCTCTAATTTGATATAACTGACTTAGACCAAATCTATCAGCATTATATATTATTAGTGTATTAACATTTGGTATATCTATACCTGTTTCTATTATTGTTGTACAAAGTAAAATATCAAATTCATTATTTGTAAAACTAATCATAGTATCTTCTATTTGTTGTTTATTCATCTGTCCATGAGCAACTCTAATATCTGCTTCTGGTATTAATCTTTTAAGTTCAGAAAGTTTTTCATCAATATGTTCTACACTATTATATAGAATGAATATTTGTCCATTTCTAGACATTTCTTTATATATTGCTTCCCTAATAATTGATGGATTTTCTTCTGTAACATATGTTTGAACTGGATATCTATTTACTGGTGGAGTTTCTATTAAAGATAAATCTCTTATACCTACAAGTGACATTTGAAGAGTTCTAGGTATTGGTGTTGCACTCAAAGTAAGTACATCAATTGAACTTTTCATTTCTTTTATTTTTTCTTTATGAGTAACTCCAAATCTTTGTTCTTCATCTATTACAAGTAATCCCAAATCTTTATATTTTATAGAATTATTTAATAGTTTATGTGTACCAAAAATTATATCTATTTTTCCATTTACTAGTTTATCCTTTATTTCATTTGCTTCTTTTACACTTGTAAATCTATTTAGTAATGCAATATTTATTCCATAGTTTCCAAATCTTTCTAAAGCACTTTTATACTGCTGAGAAGAAAGTATTGTTGTTGGACATAAGTAAGCAACTTGTTTTCCTGAATTTACTGCTTTAAACATTGCACGAAATGCAACTTCAGTTTTACCATAGCCCACATCTCCACATAAAAGCATATCCATTGGATACTCTTTTTCCATCGCAGATTTTATTCTTTCAATCGCAATATATTGATCCACAGTAGGTTCATATTTAAACTCTGAATCAAACTCTTTAGATAATTCATCGTCCTTTTTAAAAGCAAAACCTTTTTGTAACTTTCTTTCTGCTGATATTTTAATTAACTTATCCGCAATATCTTTTACCTTATTTTTTACCCTTAATTTTGTTTTTTGCCATTCTGATCCACCAAGTTTGTTTAATCTTGGAACAACACCTTCATTAGATGAATATTTTGTTATTAAATCAATCTTTTCCACAGGAATATATAATTTATCATTATCTTTATAAGATACTTCTATATAGTCTTTTTTATTACCATTCTTTGTTAATGTTTTAATTCCTGTATACATTCCAATACCATGATTTAAATGTACAACATAATCTCCTACTTTTAGATTATCAATATCTTTAATTTTACTGCCATATTTAAATTTATTTTTATAATTTGTTTTCTTATCTCTATTTTTAAATAATTCGTTTTCTGTTAAAACAACATAATTATCAAACTCAAATCCTTCATCTAAATTAGAATTAATAATATTTACTTTTCCTTTAGATAAATCATTTTCATTAGTTAAAATAGTACTAACTGTTAGATATTTTTCTATATTTTTTAATTTACTTTCATCTGATAAAGCAATTACAACTATTTTATTTGAATATAATTGTTTTTCTAAGTATTCATTTAAATATTTAAAATTAGACTCAAATTTTTCTGGAAGTCTTGATGAATAATTATATGTTTTATTAATTGATTTTATATCAGTTACATTATCAATAGTCATTAAATATATGTTATTATTTTTCTGTTCTAATGATGAAAAATCATGCATATATTCTGTTTTATATTCTTCTTCTTTTGAAGAACTATATTCAAATATTTCTTCTCTTAATCTTTTATATGATTTTTTTATTTGATTATAGTCTTTATATATCATTAATGGGTCATCTACATATGATAACAAACTTGATACTTCATTTACTACATATGGTAAATATTTTTGATAATCAGGAATGTCCTCTATCATTTTTTCATTTATAAACTCTGAATATGGTCTTATTTCACATTCATTTATTTCTTCTAAAGATCTTTGTGATTCTACATCAAAATATCTTATAGAATCAATTGTATCTCCCCAAAATTCAAGTCTTATAGGATTATCATTATTTGAAGAAAATACATCTAAAATATATCCTCTATTTGATACTTCTCCTGTCTTATTTACAATTGTATCACTTACATATCCTATTGATAAAAGTTTTCTAAATAATTCATCTTTATTAACCTCTGTATCTTTTTTTAAAATTATTTTACTATCCATCCATAATTTTTTACTAGGTAAATATCTTAAAAATCCCATAAGGTTTGTTATTACAATATTATGATCATTTTCACTAAGTTCATTTAATGTATTTACTCTTATTGATTTTAATTCTGGAGATATCGCAAGTGATTCACTTGTTAAAAAATCATCCATAGGAAACAAATATACATTATTATTTAATTTTGATATTGATGAATAATATATATTTGCTTCATATAATGAATTTGTTACTATTAATATATTTTTATTGTTTCTTTTATATATATCATTAACGCAAAAAGAGATTAACTGAGTAGTTAACCCTGAAATAGCAACATTATCTATTTGATTTATTAAAATTTTATCATTTAAAAAATTCATATCATCATCTCTTTTAATTATATTTATTCATTAATTTATCAAAATTCATATTAAAATAATCATCAATTATATTTACGCTCGTTTTTATTGCTTCATCTAATACTTTTCTATCATCACTATTTAATTTACCTAAAACATAATCTTTAGTATCTATTTTTTTATTGTTACTTATACCTATTTTTAGTCTTTTATAATTCTTTGTTCCAAGATGCATTTCTATATTTTTTATTCCATTATGTCCACCTGATGAACTATTTTGTTTAAGTTTGATTTTACCAAGTTCTTGATCTAAATCATCTTGAATAACTAATATATCTTCTATATTTATTTTAAAGTAATCTACATATTTTCTAACTACTTCTCCAGATAAATTCATATATTTTTGTGGTTCCAAAAATATTACTTTTTCACCATTTATTATTAACTCTGAATACATTCCTTCAAATTTTGATTTATTAACATTTTGATTATGTTTTTTTAAATACTCATCTACAACATCAAAACCAACATTATGTCTTGTATTTTTATATTCTTTACCCGGATTACCTAATCCTACTATTAGTTTCATTATTTACCTCCATGATACTCCATATAAACAACATTTTTTTCTAAATTATGAAGTTTCGCAACCTTTTTTATTGCTTCTTTTTCTGTATATCCTTCATCTATCAATTTTTTTACATGACTTAAAATATCTATATCATCATATGTTTCTTTTTTAGTATTTCCTTCTACTATTATTACAAACTCACCTTTTGGTTCGATTAATTCTTCTAATACTTCATTAATTTTTCCTCTATAAACTTCTTCATATTTCTTACTTATTTCTCTTGATACGCTTACAATTCTATCACCTAATATTTCATATATAAGTTCCAATGTTTCACGAACTCTATATGGTGATTCATAGAAAATTAATGTATATTTTTCTTGCTTTAATTCTTCAAGTTCCTTCTTTTTAGAAGACTTTTTACTATCTAAAAAACCATAAAATAAAAATTTATTTGGATTTATTCCTGACATAATTAAGGCTGGCACAAATGCTGTCGCACCTGGAAGCCCTATAACATTATATCCTTCTTTTATTGCATGATAAGCAGCAACATACCCTGGATCACTTATCGCAGGTGTGCCTCTATCTGATACAAGTCCAACACTTATTCCGTTTGATAAATATTCAAGTACTTTATCATACACTTTATCTTCATTAAATTTATGACATGATATTAATTTTTTATTTATTTCTAGATAATTAAGTAATTTTGCTGTTTCTCTAGTATCTTCTGAAAATACAATATCAACTTGTTTTAAAATATTAATTGCTCTTAATGTTATATCTTCCATATTACCAATTGGAGTTGGTATTAAATATAGACTTGGTTTATTATCATAACTTTTTTGACTCATTTTATCACCTACTGAAACATTTTTTTTATTTCTTCTAAGTAATTACCATCTTTATCATGAACGTATAATGGTGGCAATATTTTTAAGGATGAATTACCATTTTTTGCACCCTCTATTAAAATCATATTACATTCTGAACCATATCTTGGATAAACTAATTGCAATCTTTTAGGTTCAATATTATATTTTTTCATACATAAGATTATATCTATTAATCTATCAGGTCTATGAACAAGTGAAATTGTACCATTATTTTTAAGTATTTTCTTAGAAACTGAAAATATATCTTCCAAATTTATTAAAGTTTCATGTCTAGCATTTGTTTTTATAACACTTTCATTTAACTTCGAATTTTCATTTACCCTAAAAAATGGGGGATTACATGTTATTAAATCAAATGTATCAGTTTCATATACTTTTGCTAAATCTTTTACATCCATATTTAATATTTTAATTCTATCCGTAAGATTATTTATCTCTAGTGTTTTTCTTGCTAAATCATACACTTCTTTCTGAATTTCAACACCTGTTATATTACAGTTGACTTTTCTAGATAATATTAATGGTACTGGTGCATTTCCTGTGCAAAAGTCCATTATATTTTTGTACGATTTATTTTGAAGTGCAAAATTTGCAAGTAATACAGAATCTAAAGAAAAATTAAACCAATCAGTATTTTGTACAATATTTAAATCTTTATAATTTAATAATCTATTTACAACTTCCATACTATGATAACTCGATTATTTCCTTATCTTTTGTTTCAATTCTGTATGTTTTTTTAATTACATCAACTGATATAACTTTTCCACTTATTCCATCTTTATTTATAATATCTCCTACTTTTGGTAAATCTTTCTTTAATTCAGAATATGTATCATCTTCATATGAAAGACAACATAATAGTCTACCACATGCTCCATTAATTTTGTTTGGATTTAATGCAATATTTTGATTTTTTGCCATATTTATGGTTATATTATCAAAAGTATATAAATATGATGAACAACAAAGTGGTCTTCCACAAGGTCCAAGTCCACCTACTTCTTTTGCTTTATCTCTTGGTCCAATTTGTCTTAATTCAATTCTGGTTTTATATATTTTAGCAAGGTCTTTGGCTAAATCTCTAAAATCTACTCTATCATTAGCAATAAATGTAAAAAATAGTTGTGTTCTTTCAAATGTATAATTTACATCAACCAACTTCATATCTAAATTATATTTTTTTATAAGTTCATTACATTTTTTATATGCATTTTTAGCATCTTTTATATTATTTAAATGATTTGTATAATCTTTTTTAGTTGATACTCTAATAACTCTTTTTAATGGATAATGAATACTCTTTTTATCCATTTTTATTATATCTGTTATTACCGTTCCAAATTGTAATCCTCTTTCTGTTTCGACAATAACAGTAAGATTTTTTCTTAAATTTAGATTATGACAATCAAAATAATACTTTTTACCATATTTTTTAAATGTTATTCCTACAACATTTACATATTCATCATTCATCTTTATACCTCACTTAATTCTATAATTAGTTTATCAAATAATAATTTCATATTTGCATTTAATCCTAGCTCATTTTTTACATTTTCTACTATCTTTATTTTTTTACCTAACGATTCTATATCATTTAATGAACATATTTCATCTATTACTTCTTTATAATCATTCATATAATTTATTTCATTTTTTACCTTATAATGAATACAATCATCATACATATATAAAAGAATATTACAAAGTATTAAAAAATCATCAGATGTTTTATATGCATCATAAGCAAGTTTTTTAACCTTTATCATTGTATTTATTTTGTACTTTTCTATATTCATTAAGAAATCTATTGAATTATGTATAAATTTTTCTTTATCTTCATCAGTTATGTCTAAACCCACAAAAAATAAAATGTTTTTCATTTTATTTGAGTTATTATTCTTAAAATTTAAAATTTGACATCTAGATTTTATTGTTGGAAGAACCATATTTATATTATCTGTTAATAATATTGCGATTATATCATCTTCTGGTTCCTCTAAAAACTTTAGTATACAGTTAGCAGATGAAGAATTTAATTTTTCACAATTTTTAATTATATAAATTATTTTATTTGCTTCAACTGGTTTTGTTGAAACACTATTTTGTAACTCAATTAATTGACTTTTCTTTATAGTATTTCCATCTGGCTCTACTACCTTTAATTCAGTATATTCATCTTTATCTATTCTTTTATATATATTTTCAAGTGTTTCACTTGGTAAACCACTTAAACTAATGATGTCCTTTGAAAAATCCTTAGCATATTTATATATATAATCAATGTCATCTGATGAGAATAAATATGCCTGTACAAGTTTATCATTTTTTAAACTCTTTTTTAATACAGTTGTTACTAAATTTTGTTCTTCCATATATTTTTCAAGCATATTTATCACCACCTACTTCTATCTAAAATTTAATAAATAAAATGCAACTAATCCCAAAAATCCAGAACCGTCAAATAACGCTATTATTAAAACAGTATATATATTTATTGGAATATATAGGTTAAATGATTGCATTATTATATTATATCCATATAAAACTACTATACTAACGATTATTTTTACTATTATTTTTAGTAATTTTTTTAGCATACTTGTCCACCTCATCTAATACATAATATGTGGTGGATTTAATTTTATGAAAGTTTATTTCTTCCTTGCATTGCCATTTGTATTGTAAGAGGATCCAAATACTCCATATCCGCTCCAACCGGTATACCTGCGGCTATTTTAGTAACTGAAACATCATATCCTTCAAGCATTTTTAATATATATCCTGAAGTTGTTTCTCCTTCAATATTTGGTGTTAAGGCTAATATTACTTCTTTTATTTTTTCATCTTTTATTCTATTTATTAACTGATTTATTTTTATATCTTCTGGATTAACACCTTCAAGAGGTGAAATTAACCCTTCAAGTACATGATATTTTCCATTAAATACATTTGCTTTTTCAAATAGAATTAAATTTTTGGTATTTTCAACGACGCATAATACATCACTACTTCTACTTTGATCTAAACAAATTTCACATTTATCATTTTCAGTTAAATTATTACAAATTTCACATTTTTTAATTTTGGTTTTTACATTTTTTAATGATTCAGAAAATCCCTCGACTTGTTCATCACTAAATTTTAATACTGCAAATGCTAATCTTTCAGCATTTTTTTCTCCTATACCAGGTAACAATTTAAAATATTCTATTAATTCTTGTAAACTATTAGGATATTTCATTAGAATATATTTGGAAGTCCTTGTCCTATTTTACCTAGTTTTTCTTCCATTTCTTTTTTTGCAGCACTAATTGCTTCATTTGTAGCAATTAAAATCATATCTTCTAATACTTCTATATCTTCTTTTTCTATATCTTTAGATATACTTATTTTAGTTATTTCTGTATCTCCATTTACTTCTACTTCAACTAAAGGTTGTTTAGCAGTAAATGTTTTTTTACTAACCTCTTCTTTTGCCTTTTCCATATCATTTTGCATTTTCTTTGCTTGTTGCATTAACATATTTATATTCATACTATTCTCCTCCAATTTCTAGTAAATCATCAAATTCACTTTTTTCTCCTGTATTTAATAATTTTATTTTATTTAATATGTCTTCCTCATCTATTATATCAATTTTTTCTTTGTTTTTTATTTTTTCTACATAAATTATTCTCTTTTTATTCCATAACTCATCTAACAAAATACATACTTTTACATTTTTACCAAGAAGACTTTCCAAACTTTCTTCTAATAACTCCATATTATCATATAAATCATGTAATATGTTGTCACTGTCTGTCGTTAAGATTATTCCATCTTTTGATCCAGCAGTTATTTTTGTATCATCAAGTAAATTAATAATTTTTAATTTATTTAAATCAGATATATCATTTTTTAAGTTTTCCACAGCATTTTCATATTCTATTTTTGATTTTTTATCAGCAATGCCTAATGTATTATTTAATCTAATGCTCATAAGTTCATCATATAGTGTATAATCTTTTGTTTCTTTAATTGGTACTTCCATAGTTTGTGGTTTTTCTTCTTTTATTTCTACCTTTTCAGGAGTTTTGTTTTCTATCTTTATATTTTTTGATGTATAAGTATCATTTTCAAACATTTGTTTGTTTTTTAATATATTTGTTATATTTATTATAGTTACATCAAATAATACTTTTTTATCTTTCGATATCTTCATATCATTAGATATTTTATTTAAAATCATTATTACTTCTATTGTCTTATTTTCACCAATTAAATTTACTATATTTGAGTTATTTTCTAGTTTAAATTTTATTAATTCATTTCTTAAAAATCTAATAAAATCTTCACATATATATATAAAGTTTTTACCTTCTTCTTGCCATGATTCTATTTTAGTAAATACACTATTTAAATCATCATTTACCATTTCAGTCATAAACTTTTCTATTTCATCATCATTTATTCTACCATTTAATAGTAATACATCTTCGTATTTAATATTTCCATCTGCATATGCATTTAATTGATCTAACATACTAACAGCATCTCTTAATCCACCGTTTGATTCTTCTGCAATTAAATTTAATGATTTATCATCTATATTTATGTTTTCCTGTGCACAAATATATTTTAATCTTTCTTTAATTGTTGCGACTGGTATTGGTTTAAATTCAAATGACTGACATCTAGACATAATTGTTAAAGGTATTTTATGTGGTTCTGTAGTTGCAAGTATAAATATTATATGTTCAGGTGGTTCTTCTAATGTCTTTAATAATGCATTAAATGCTCCTGTTGTTAACATATGAACTTCATCAATTATATATATTTTATATTTTGATACTGTTGGAAGTAATGTAATATGATTTCTAATTTCACGTATTTCATCTACCCCATTATTTGATGCAGCATCCATTTCAATAATATCAACATTTTCATTTGAATTATTACTTATACATATATCACATTTTTCACATGATAAACCATCTTTTGGATGTAAGCAATTTATTGTTTTAGCAAATATTTTTGCAATACTTGTTTTACCCGTTCCACGAGGTCCTACAAATAGATATGCATGTGTAAGTTTATTATTTTTAATTACATTTTTTAATGTTTGTACCACTATTTGTTGGCCATATACATCATCAAATGTCTTTGGTCTATACTTTCTATATAGTGCTTGATATTTCATAAAACCTCCTTTATAAATCTATTTAATTATAGCATATTTAATTAAAAATTAGTAACATTTATCACTATATTTTATCAATAAATATCTATTAATTATATATTAATGTTTCACGTGAAACATTGCATAATTTTATATATATGTAATCAAAATAAGAGTTCATTAATAGTAACAATATATATACTTTTCAATATATATTTATATAGATTATTAAGAAATGTATTGTATTAATTCGTTGATATATAAATATTGTTTTTAATTACCTTTTTTTAAATAAACTTAACTAATTTATTTTATATTTAGATAATCATAATATATTTTTTTATTTAAAATATGTATACAAATATAATAATGTTTCACGTGAAACATTATTTATTAATTAAAAGAATCAATATACCGATTATTTTTATTATTTTAAGTCAAATAACGCTATTATTAATAACACTTTATTAAAATTATTAATATGTTTTTTATTATTAATAATTCAATTATCATTTTAAATTATTTTGTTTTATAATAATACAATGTTTCACGTGAAACATTGTATAAGTAATTATATAATTATTCATAATCTATCAAAAATATACAGACTTTATACATATATAGTTAAAAAATACATTTTTTCATTAAAATTATTGTCATATATATAATAGATTTTATTTATATTTTAAAAAAATACCAGCTAGATAATGTTTCACGTGAAACATCATCTATATTAATTAAATTTAATCTGTGAATATCATAAAATATTATTTGATAAATCGTTATACATAATTTGATTATTAATCTAGAATCATCTTTAATGTTTTAAATTATTTTCTTTAGAATGTTTCACGTGAAACATTCTATAATATATATTCTGCTTTGATAAATATAGGTTAATTAAATATTATAAAACGCTATTTTAAATTTTATTATATAAATTAATATAAAAAGATAATGTTTCACGTGAAACATTATCTTTTATTTTTAAAAAATTGAGTTAATTTATTAGAAAAATTTATTTTATCTTCTATTTTAATAAAATTAGGTTCTTTTTCTGTTAAATGTTCATTCTGATTTATAAAATAATAAGTATTTTTTATTCTTGATTTTCTTATAACCTCTTTACACATTGAACATGGTTCTAATGTAACATATAAATCACAATCATCTAATCTCCAATTATGAAGCTTTTTAGATGCCTTTTTTATAACCAGTATTTCAGCATGATCTAATATATTGTTAGATTTATTAACTTTATTATAAGATTTGGATATTATTTTATCATTTTTTACTATTAATGCTGCGATAGGAACTTCATTCTTATCCTTTGCTTTCGTAATAAGTTTTAATAATTCTTGTTCAATTTTATTTATTTCCATAACCTCTCCATTATAAACATACATATATTCGCATTATATTTTTCTTACATAAATTAATGTATAAAAAAATGCACACACGAAAAGGGAATGTTAAGGCTGCTATATTTCTATCCTGACCTGGTTCCAATATTTCCGTTGTGCAATTAAAATATATAATATTTTTCTATATTTGTCAAGTCTGTTATACTAGTTAAATATGTTTGTAATTTGTTCGAGAATATTTCCCGGGAAATATTTTGTTCGCTTTTTGTACGCTAAAATATAAAAAGAAACCGTTATTCAACAGTTTCTTCAGTATTTTCTTCTTCATTTTCATCTTTTGTAGTAGCAATTGTTGTAACTTTTTGATTTTCTTTTAAGTTAATTAATCTAACACCTTGTGTTACCCTACTCATTTTAGATACTTGATTCATAGGTATTTTAATAATAATTCCGCTATTTGTAATAATCATTAACTCTTCATCATCATTTACGTTCTTAACAGCAGCTAAATTACCATTCTTTTCTGTAACATTTAATGCTTTAACACCTTTACTACCTCTATGAGTTAAACGATATTCTTCAATATTTGTACGTTTTCCATAACCATTTTCTGTAATAATTAATATATCACTTGTTGGATCAACCTTTTCAGCACTTACACAAATAGCATCTTCTGGTATTTCAATACCTTTAACACCACTTGCAGTTCTACCCATAACTCTTATTTCATTTTCATTAAATCTAACTAATCTTCCATTTGATGAACCAATAACTATTTCATTGTTACCATCAGTTTTTGTAACGAACAATAGTTCATCATCTTCTTTTAATGTAATTGCGATTTTACCGCTTTTTCTAATTGAATCAAATTCTTCAATTTTTGTTCTCTTTACTAATCCTTTTCTAGTAACAAATGTAATATAATCACTATTATCATCCTTTGAAATACTTAATATTGAATTAATTTTTTCATCTTTTTCAATTGGTAATAAGTTAATTATTGGTAATCCTTTTGCTTGTCTACTAAATTCTGGTATCTCGTAACCCTTCATTTTATATACTTTTCCTTTATTTGAGAAGAATAATATATAATCATGAGTCTTAACTGTTACCATCTTTTCAACGAAATCTTCTTCATTAGTAGACATACCTTTAACTCCTACACCACCTTTATTTTGTACTTTATAAGTGTCTGTAGTAAGTCTTTTTATGTAACCTTTGTTCGTTAATGTAACAATTATATCTTCTACAGGTATTAATGATTCATCTTCTATATAATCAATAGCTGTCATATCAATACTTGTTCTTCTTTCGTCAGCATATTTATCTTTAATTTCTAATAATTCTGATTTAATTATACCGAAAATTCGTTCGTCTGACGCTAAAATTGCTTTAAAATCTTTAATTTTTTCTAATAAATCATTTAATTCGTTCTCAATTTTATCTCTTTCTAATCCTGTTAATCTTCTTAACTTCATTTCTAGAATTGCATCTGATTGAATTTCACTTAAACCAAATTTGCTCATTAAACCAGCTTTTGCTTCTTCATCTGATTTAGAGCCTCTAATTAATTTAATTACTTCATCAATATGATCAAGTGCAATTTTTAAACCTTCTAATATATGAACTCTTTTTTCTGCTTTATCTAGATCAAATTTTGTTCTTCTTATAATTACTTCTTTTTGATATTCAATATATTTTGAAATAATATCTTTTAATCCTAGAGTTTTTGGAACACCTTTATCTAGCATTAAGAATATTATTCCGAAATTAGTTTGAAATTGTGTATGTTTATATAAATTGTTTAACACAACTTGTGCATTTGCATCTTTTTTAAGTGTAATAGTTATTTTTACACCATTTTTTAAATCTGTATGATAATCTGCTATACCTTCTATAGTTTTATTGTGGACAAGTTCTGCAACCTTATTTTTAAGTTCCATTGTATTAACACCATAAGGAACTTCATCAATAATTATATAATGTTTACCATTTTCTTCTTCAATTCTTGCCCTACTTCTTATAGTAATGGTTCCTCTACCAGTTTCATAAGCCTTTTTAATACCACTATTTCCTAAAATAATACCACCTGTTGGAAAATCTGGTCCTTTAATATGTTCCATTAATCCAAGTGTATCAATTTCAGGATTATCTATATAAGCAATACATCCATCAATTACTTCACCTAAGTTATGTGGTGGAATATTTGTTGCCATACCAACAGCAATACCCATAGTACCATTTACAAGAATATTTGGAAATCTTGAAGGTAATATTTCAGGTTCTTTTTCTGTTTCATCAAAGTTTGGTATAAAATTTACTGTATCTTTATTAATATCTCTTAATAATTCTAGTGAAATCTTTGAAAGTCTTGATTCAGTATAACGCATTGCTGCTGCACCATAACCTTCTATATTACCAAAGTTACCATGTCCATCAACAAGCATATTTCTATAACTAAAATCTTGTGCCATACGAACCATTGCTTCATATATACTTGAATCTCCATGTGGATGATATTTACCCATAACATCACCGACAATACGTGCCGATTTTTTATGAGGTTTATCTGGTGTATAACCTGATTCATACATTGACCATAAAATTCTTCTGTGAACTGGCTTTAAACCATCTCTAAGGTCAGGTAATGCACGTGATACAATAACACTCATTGAGTAATCAATAAATGATGATTCAATTTCTTTAACAATATCATTTTTTTCTAATCTATCTCTACTATGATCCATGATTTACCTCCTATATATCCAAATTCTGTGCATATGGTGCATTCTTTTCAATAAATTGTCTTCTAGGTTCTACTTCTTCACCCATTAATTTAGAGAATGCTGCATCTGCTTCTATTGTATCGTCAACTGTTATTTTTCTAAGAACTCTATGATTTATATCCATTGTTGTTTTATTTAATTCATCTGCATCCATTTCTCCTAAACCTTTCATACGTTGAATTAAAGGTTTAACATTTGGATTAAGTGTTGCTAAATATGCATCTTTCTCATCATCATTTAATACATATTTAGTTACTTTACCATGTTTAATTGAATATAGTGGAGGTTGAGCAGCATATACATGTCCTGCCTCTACAATTGGTCTAAAGAAACGATAGAATAACGTTAATAATAATACTCTAATATGTGATCCATCAACATCGGCATCAGTCATTATTATTATTTTATGGTATCTTAATTTACTTAAATCAAATTCTTCACCAATACCAGTACCAAATGCAGTTATTATTGTTCTAATTTCTTCATTTGATAAAGCTCTATCTAATCTTGCTTTTTCAACATTTAATATTTTACCTCTAAGTGGAAGTATTGCTTGTGTCATTGAATTTCTTCCTTTAATGGCAGATCCTCCAGCCGAATCCCCCTCTACTAGGAAGATTTCACAAACAGATGGATCTTTTTCTTTACAATCAACAAGTTTTCCACCGAAATTAACTACATCTAAATCACTTTTTCTACGAGTTAATTCCCTTGCTTTTTTAGCTGCTACTCTGGCTCTTGCAGCAGTCATTGTTTTATCAATAATTATCTTTGCTTCTTCTGGATTTTCCATTAAAAATCTTTCGAAACCTTCTGCAAAAACATTATCTGCTATTTTTCTAACTTCTGAATTACCAAGTCTACCTTTTGTTTGACCTTCAAATTGTGGATTTGGATGTTTACAAGATATTATCATTGTTAATCCTTCTTTAACATCATCACCTGTTAAAGCTGCATCTTTATCCTTTAAGAAGTTATTTTTTCTAGCATAATTATTAATAATTCTAGTTAAGGCTCTTCTAACACCTTCTTCATGTGTACCACCATCATGTGTATTTATATTATTTACAAATGAATAAATATTGTCTGTATATCCTGAATTATATTGCATAGCAACTTCAAACATAATTCCTGCTTCTTCGCCTTGTAAATGAATTATTTCTTCATGAATTGGTGTTTTATTCTTATTTAAGAACTTAACATATTCACTAATACCACCTTCATAATGGAAAGTTTCTTGTTTTTCTTCTCCTGATCTTTTGTCAGTTAATGTTAATCTTAAACCTTTATTTAAGAATGCAAGTTCTCTTGTTCTAACTTTTAAAGTTTCATAATCATATATATCAGTATCAAATATATCTGCATCTGGCTTAAATGTAACTGTTGTTCCTGATTTATCTTCTTCACAAGCACCAATTACAGTTAATGGTTGTACTGTTTTCCCACCATTAGCAAACTTTACCTCATATACTTTTCCTTCTTTATAAACTGTTACTACAACCCAGCTTGATAAAGCGTTTACAACAGATGCACCAACACCATGAAGTCCACCAGATACCTTGTATCCTCCTCCACCAAATTTTCCACCTGCATGAAGTACTGTATAAACAGTTTCTACTGTGGATATTCCTGTTTTTGGATGAATACCAACTGGTATACCTCTACCATTATCAACAACTGTTACTGAATTATCTTTATTTATTGTTATTTCAATATGATTACAAAAGCCTGCTAAAGCCTCATCTATTGAGTTATCTACTATTTCCCAAACTAAATGATGTAATCCTTTAACATCTGTTGTTCCAATATACATACCTGGTCTTTTTCTTACTGCTTCTAGTCCTTCAAGTACTTGTATCGCTGAAGCATCATAATTATTCTCTGCCATCTTTTTCACCTCGTTCATATACTTTTGCATTTTCTACATAAAAAACGTCTGCTTTTTCTATTAATTTTGTATCTATATTATTTATATCCGTAGATGTTATAAAAACTTGTAAATCATTATCTATATATTTAATAATATTTTCTTTCTTTTCTTTATCTAATTCACTAAAAATATCATCAAGAAGTAATATTGGTTTAACATACTTGTTTTCCCTCATCATTTCTATTTCTGATAGTTTAAAACAAAGAATTGCTATTCTATGTTGACCTTGTGAACCAAAATTATTAATTTTAACATTATCTAAATATATAGAAAAATCATCCCTATGTACTCCAATTAAAGTAGTCTTCTGTTGTAATTCCTGATAATACACTTTATCATATTTTTCCTTTATTAAACCATACAAATCTTTACTATTCATATCAATAAAAGACTCATATTTAACCAAAATATCTTCTTTTTTAGTTAAATCTTTATAAATCTTCTTAATATGATAATTTATTTTATCAATATAGTTCTTTCTAAAATTAAGAATTTCAATATTTAATCTTATTAATTCATTAGTAAGTACATCAAAATATACTTTATCTATTTTATTACTTGTTTTTAGATACTCATTTCTGTTTTTTAAAACTTTATTATAATCATTAATATACTTTAAATAATTATTATAAAATTGACCTATTTCAACATTTAAAAAGTATCTTCTACCCTGTGGTGGACCTTTTAATATTTCAAGATCATCAGGACAAAACATAATAGTATTGATATTTGATAAATATTCACTCATTTTTCTAAGTGGAATATCATTAATACTTACTTTTTTACCTTTTGAATTAATTAAAACTTCATAAGACTTTTTTAATGAATTTTCATGTATAATTTCACCAGTTATTTTAGTAAATAATTCACCTTGTTTAATTAAAAATGAATCTTTACTACATCTATGGGATTTTGTAATAGATAAAACATATATACTTTCTAGGATATTTGTTTTACCTTGAGCATTATTTCCAATAAAAATATTTATTTTTTTGTCAAAATCTATACTAATTTGTGAATAATTTCTGAAATTTACTAAAGAAATTTTCTTTAAAAACATTTTAAACCTATTTTTATGCCCTTTACTTCATTTTGACTCATAAATAATGCTCCTATACATACATATTAATTATACCACAAAAAAGGTATTTTTTATAGGATTTTTAGAAAAAAACAGACTAATTTTCTAACTTTTTTCTGCTTCTTAATATATACTCAAGTTTAGTTGCACGAAGGTATTGATTATCAAAAGATCCATACGAAATATTTATAAAAATCTTCCTTCCATTTTTGAAAAAAACTAATATTTTTCCATTAACTTCTCTATATTCTTTTATCTTATCTAATGCTATCCAAATACATCCAATTAATCTTGGTGATGTAGTTGGGAAATAGATCATATTTGTACTTTCCTCAATTATAATTGGTGATTTATGGCTGATACCTGTTAAAACCTTTGTTCCTGTTCTTCTTCCCATATAAGAACTTCCAAAAAATTCACAACTTTTTTCAATTATTTTCATAGAATTCATATTTATCATAAATTCATTGTCTTCTTCTAATACATTTGTAAGATTTTCACCTACTGGTACTATTGCTAGTGTTCTGCTATTAATTTCATAATTTTTCATAATTATCCCCCTAAATTTATTATTTTCCTTCCTTTTTCGAAAATAATTTCTTCTATTAATAGCAACTTTTCTTAAAAATCTTGTCGAAATAAGCAAAAAAAAAGAAATTTCTTTCTTTTTTAGTATGTTTTTATTGGTAATAATAATTGAATTAAATTTTCATCTTCATCAGTTTTAAGAATTATTGGTTTTATATCAGAATTTAATAATATTCTAATATCTTTACTATTTATTGTTTTTAAAGCTTCCATCATAAACTTAGAAGAAAATGCAATTTTAATTTCTTTATCATTATTTTTAGTTATAGCAAGTCTTTCCTCAACACGTCCTATTTCAGGTGTATTTGAGCTTACTATAGCCTCGTTCTCATTAGTTTCGAACTTTATTACATTCTTTTCCTTTTCACTTGTTAAAAGCGCTGCTCTATCGATTACACTATATAATTCATCTAAGTCTGTTTTAATTTCAAGTTCAAAAGTATCTGGAATTAATCTAGATGTATCTGGGAATGTACCATTTAAAAGTCTAGATTGGAATAAAATATTATCAAACTTAAATAAAATTTTATTAGAGAAAATATGAATTTCTACATTTTCGTCATTATCATTCAATATTTTAGCAAGTTCCCCAATATTTTTACCAGGTATAACTATATTAATTAAGTTTTCCACAGTACTATCTAATTCAACTATTTTTTTAGCTAGTCTATAAGAATCAGTTGCAATGCATTCCATCTTATTTCCTTCTATTTTTAAGTTGATACCTGTAAGTATTGGTCTTGATTCTTGCATAGAAGTTGCAAATAATGTTTGATTTACTATATTTTTAATAACTTTTTTACTTAATATAATAGGATTTGTTGATATATCTAAACTTATATTTGGAAATTCACTTGAATCAATACCATTTAAGTTAAAGTTAGAATTTTGTGTATAAATTAATATCTTTAATCCATCTATTATTTCTATATTAATAAGACCATCAGGTAATTTTCTAATTATTTCAAGTAAATATTTACCTTGGATAATAATTGTTCCTGTGGAAACTATATTATCTATATATTTCTTATCAATAAAACATTCTATATCTATATCATTATTAGTAGCTGTTAAAAATAATCCTTCATTTGTTAAATTAAATTTAATTCCTCCAAGTACAGGTATTACATTTTTAGTAGATACTGCTTTTGATACGTTATTTAAATTTTCTAATAATATTTCTTTTTTAATACTAAATTTCATATTAACCCTCCTAAACTGATTATATCATATTATTTATTATTTAAATATGTTATTTTTATTATTACTGTTGAAAAAGTTGAAAACTTTATATTTATTTATTTTATAAAGGTTTATACATTTTTATCCTGTGTATAACTGTTGATAAAATATGTGCAATTTTTTATTTTCCTGTGTATTATTCTAATTTTGAAATAATTTCATTAATAATATTATCTAGTTGTTTGTTCTCTTTTCTTTCTTTTTCAATCTTATCACATGAATGCATAACTGTTGAATGATCTCTTCCTCCAAATTCTATACCAATTTTAGGAAATGATTCATCTGTTAGTTGTCTCGACAAATAAATTGCTATTTGCCTTGGAAAAGCGATAGTTGCGACTCTTTTCTTTGATTTTAGGTCTTCAACTGATACATTATAGTGTTCTGCAACTACCCTTTGTATCTTTTGTATATCATTTTTAAAGTTAGTCATAGGTGTTATAGTGCCTTTTAATGCTTCAATAGTTAAATCAAGTGTTATTTCTTCTTGGAAAAATATTGTAGAATAGGCACAAACTCTTGTTAAAGCACCTTCCAAACTTCTTACATCTGATGGACACATATTTGCAATATAATCAATCGCATCATCACTTATATGCCTTGAAAAATCCATGTTTGCCATCTTTTTTCTTAATATTTCTCTTCTTAAATCATTATCCGGTGGAAAAATATTTACTTTTAATCCCCAGTTAAATCTTGTTCTTAGCCTATCCTCTAAATGTTTTAAATCATCTGGAGAACTATCTGATGATATAATAATTTGCTTTTTATCATCATACAATGTATTGAATGTATGAAAAAACTCATTTTGCGTTTTAGGAGCATTTCCTAAAAATTGTATATCATCAATTATAAGTACATCAATATTTCTGTATTTATCTTTAAATAAATCTACATAATCAAAATTAGTTCCGTCTTTATCTTTCTTATTTAATCCTAAAAAATCATTAATAAATTGATCACTAGTAACATATAATACCCTTTTATTTGTATTTTTTACAATATAATTACCTATTGCCTGCATTAAATGTGTCTTACCAAGACCACTATTACCATATATAAACAAAGGATTATACATTTTACCAGGATTTTCAGCTACAGCAAGTGCTGTTGCCTGTGCAAATCTATTACTCTCACCTACTATAAAATTTTCAAAAACATAATCAGGATTTAAATTTGCCTTTTCTGAACTATTATAAGGTACACCAAGTTCTTCTTCTTCCTCTTTTTTTACAGTAATCTTTTTATTATTGTATTCATTTTCAAGAACGAACTCAAAATTAAAGTTAGTTCCTGTTATACTGTTGAAAATATCACTGATTATATCAATGTATGATTCAGATAAATGTTTTTTATGAGCGATAGTTGGAACAATGATTACAGCGTGTTCTTCATTTAATTCAACAAGTTTTGAAGTGCTAAACCATGTATCATAAGATAAAGAAGATAATTTGGTTTTTATTGTACTAAGAAATTTATTCCATATATTATCAATGTTCATAAACTATCACCTCCCCCTGATTAGATAGTAAAGTTATAAACTTATTATAACTCTTTTTTCTTCATTTTCAAGGTTAAAAATTAGTAAACAACACTTATCAACATAAATTGTGGAAACTACTCTATATAAAATAAAGGATTACAATACTTTTCCACATTTTCCACAAATTTACAATTAACAGTTACTTTTTAAACAGTTATGATTTTTCCACATTATTGTTGAAAATGTTGATAACTTTATTTGACTATATATTATAAAGAAAAATTAAATATTTTTCCACAAAAAATTGTTAAAAAGTAAAAAAAATGTCAAAATATAAAAAAAACAGATGTTTAAATCTGTTTTAAGTATTCAGCAGTATTAAATAATTTCATACCATTTGAGCCTTTTAAAAGGATAATATCATCATTTTTTAGGTAATTTTTAAGAAATTCATGTGAATCACTTTCATTATTAAATATATTTATATCTTTATTAAAGTTATTTTTAATAAGTTCATCTTTTATAAATTTTACTTCATTGCCTACTAGTATTACACCATCAATATCCTTATTTAATATATAACTGCCTATTTTCCTGTGTATATCTTCTGAATAATCACCAAGTTCTAAAATATCACCTATCATTAATAGTTTTCTATTATAATTGGATTTAGAAATCATATCTATAGAATTAATTAATGAATCGTAACTGCAGTTATAAGTATCATTAATTATTGTAGTACCAGTTTTATTTACTATTTTTTCAAGTCTATTACTAGGTAATTTAAAGGTTTCTATACCTTTTTTTATATTTTCATCACTTATATTAAGTTCTTTTCCTACTGCGTATGCGACTAAGCTGTTATAAATAAATGCTTCACCAGGTGCATTAACCTCAAAATCAGTATCTTTTATTTTAAATTTACTACTAAAAATTTCATCAACTATATTTGTTGCTATATAGTCACTTTTATTATTTATACCAATTGTTTTTACATTAACATTAATTTTATCTAAGTTATTATGAAGCATATCATTATCATTATTTATAATAAGAGTACCATCTCTTTTTAGTCCATCAATAATTTCAAGTTTAGCCTTTAATATATTTTCTCTAGAACCAAGATTTCCAATATGAGCAGTACCTATATTAGTAATAACAGCGATAGTTGGTTTAGCTATTTTACTTAATAAAGTTATTTCATTTAAATGATTCATACCCATTTCAAGAACCATAGCGTTATGGTCTTTTAGTTTTAATATAGTTAAAGGAAGACCTATATGATTATTATAGTTTCCTTCTGTTTTTAAAACGTTATATTTAGTACTTAATACACTTGATATTATTTCTTTAGTACTTGTTTTCCCTACACTACCTGTAACTGCAATAACGGGTATATCATATAATGATCTTTTATACGCTGCTAATTTCTGAAGAGCTTTAATAGAATTATCCACAAGAATAATTGTTTTATTATTGTAATTTCTAAAATCAATATTTTTAACAGACTCTTTTTCTAGTATGCAAGCACTCGCACCCTTTTTAAAAGCATCTTCATAAAATAAATTACCATCAAAAGTTTCACCTTTAATTCCTATGTAGCAATCATTTTCATTAATTTCTCTAGTATCTTTAGAAAAATTCTCTATTTTTAAGTTTTCATCACCTACTATAAGATCTGCATTACATTCTCTTATAATATCTTTTACTAATATATCTTTCATAAATTACCTCTTTCCAGCAATAACACCTGAACATTTAGAAATTTCATCAATGAGTTTTTCATCAACAGGTTTACCTTCAATTATAATATCTTTTCCTGTACCAAATGGAATAATTTTCATACTTTCTTCCATTTCTTCTTTTGTAAGTACTTTAAAATCATTTATATCTTTTATATATTCATCTTCATGAATACCTTTTTTTTCTAATTGTTCTTTAGATAAACCATCAAATACATCATAAATTTTCCCTTCATATAATACACCACAATGTTTTCCATCATTTTTCATAACAAACTGTGCATCAGGAAAATAATGTTTTATTATTTTAGCAAGTTCGTAGCAACCACCATGAGAAAAATAATAAAATGAATCAACATAATCTATATATGAACTAAATTCATCATTAAATAAATCAATTGTAAACGCGATAAATTTACTAATATTGTCAAGATTAAACATTATTATTCTCCTTTATAAAATCTCTAACTATTTCTTGATCACTAAAATGATGCTTTTCAGTACCAATTATTTGATAGTCTTCATGACCCTTTCCAAGTATCATTAATATGTCATTATCTTTTAACATGCTCATTCCTTTTATGATTGCATATTTTCTATCAAAAATTATTTCATGATTATCTTTATTTAGACCGGTAACTATGTCATTCATAATTTGTTTTTCATCTTCAGTTCTTGGATTATCATCAGTAAATATTACATAATCAGAATTTTCTTCAGCTGCTCTTCCCATAATTGGTCTTTTTGTTCTATCTCTATCTCCACCACAACCAATAATAGTTATAATTCTTCCTTTTTTATATTCATTAGCACTTTTTAAAACATTTATCACTGCATCAGGTGTATGAGCATAATCAACAAATACACTATTTGTATTATATTTGATCATTTCCATACGTCCAGCAGGAGCCATTAAATCTTTAGTAATATTAATAATACTATCAATGCTAAATCCTAATTTATGTACAAGCATAAGTGCAGTTAAATAGTTATACACATTATAACTACCTACCATATTTATTTGTGTATCATATATTTTATCTTCATAACTAAATTGTATTTTTGTGTGCAGATGCGATAAAGAATAATTTTTTATTAAAACATCGGCATCATTTTTACCAATAGTTATATTTTTGTTTTCATTTAACATGAACTTTTCATGATGAGGGTCATCCTTATTTATAATAGCGACCTTCTCTCCCCTAGTTTTTTCAAATAACTTTCTTTTAGCGTTTGCATAGTTTTCTAAAGTTTTATGATAATCTAAGTGATCTTGTGTAAGATTTGTAAATGCTACTTCATCAAATTCAAGACCAAATACTCTATTTTTATCAAGTGCATGACTACTTACTTCCATAACAACATATTCACAACCATATTCTTTTGCTTCTAGAAGCATATCATAAAGTAAATCAGTGTCAGGAGTTGTATTATTTAATAATCTTTTTGTATTTCCATAATAAAAACCAATAGTACCAATATATGCACATTTCTTACCAAGTAATGTTAATAATTGATATACTAAGTAACAAATCGTAGTTTTACCATTAGTACCAGTTACTCCAATTAATTTCATATCTTTAATTTTAGGATAATAATTTTCATAAAGATAATTGTTTAAATATTCTTTTGTATTTGGTACAACAATGGTTTCAACACTATAACTACCCTTTTCGCATATAATTTTAGTTGCTCCATTTTTAATAGCGCTTTCAATAAAATCATGTCCATCAGTATTTACATTTTTAATCGCAATAAATGTATCACCAGGTTTAACCTTTCTAGAATCAGTTTTAAGTTTTATCATATTCTATACCTCCATTAATCTATATCAATATAAATTATATTACAAAAATTGAAAAAATTAAATATTTTTATTATAATAGTTTTATTGAGAGGTACATATGAGGGTTAAGGAAAAAGATAAATATAATGAATTAAAAAAAAGACTTATAGAAATTCATCAAGCAAACTATGAATCTTCAAGCAAAGATTTAGAAATTAGTACCATTTTAAAAGAAATGAAAAAATATATTGAATTAGAAGATATAGAAAAAGATGAAGTAGAAGAAATAATCTTTAATATAAGGAAAAAATATAGTTGTTATTCAAATTGTGTTGAAAGAGATTTTCTAGAAGGTGGCTGTTACTATTTTGCGTATATGTTAAAGAAAATATATAAAGATGCTGCTAGAATATATACCACTTGCAACGAAAAAGATATTCATGCGGTAGTTAAAATAAATGATTTTTATTATGATGTTAGAGGAAATTTAAGTAAACAAGAGGATTTAAGTTTTGAAAAATATAGAAAATTAGAAAGCAAAGAAGAATTTTATGAATTTTCTAATATATGTAAAATAGGATTAAGTAAAAGTCATATTGTGTATTTTGAAAGTGTATGCAATAAAATATTGAGTGAAATAATAGGTGAGGAAATTTTACCAAGAGAAGAATTAAATGTAAAAAAATATAGGAACAATCAAGAAAAATAAAAAAATATTTAATAAAATGTTTGACTTTATAAGAAAAAATGTATATAATTGTAATGTTTTATGAACTTGGAGGTGCAAAAATGAAAAGAACTTTTCAACCTAATAATAGAAAAAAAGCAAAAAAACATGGATTTTTTTCTAGAGTAAAAGGTAAGGTATTAAATAATAGAAGAAAAAAAGGACGCAAAACTTTATCTAAATAATTCCACTTTTTATTAGTGGTTTTTTTTTGTAAGTAGGTGAAAAAATGAAAAAAACTAATATAATAAAGAAAAATTTTGATATAAGTAAAGTATTAGATTCAAAAAAATGTTATAGAAATAGATATTTTAATGTTTACTATAATGAAAATAATGTAGGAAAATATAGATTTGCAGTATGTGTATCTAAAAAAATAGGTAATGCTGTAACTAGAAACAAAGTAAAAAGACAAGTAAAAGATGTTATAGATAAAAGCAATTTAGTATTTAATTCTAATACTGATTATGTTATAATAATAAAGAAAGAAATTAATGAAATAAAATATAGTGAAATTAAGAAAAATTTAATGAATCTATTAAAGAAAGTAACAGATTAGGAGAAACTTATGAAAAAAAACAAGATAATGAGAATATTAGTTGTAGTACTATCAATATTTATAATAACTGGTTGTACAACAACACTAAAAGATCCAAAAACTAAAAAGGTTGTAACTTATGAAGATGAGAAAGTTAAAATAACTTTAAATGAAAACATATTATGTAAACCAACAAATAAAGGTTTAGTAAAAGAATATAATAAATATAAAAAACAAATTGATATATCTAAGTTACCAGATTGTGATAAATTTAAACCAAGTGATGCAAATTATAATAACTTATGGGAAACTTTAGTAGTTAAACCACTTGCTTGGTTAACATTAAAAATTGGTAGTTTAGTAAAAAGTTATGGTATTGCACTTATAATTTTATCTATAATAATAAGATTAATACTTGCGCCATTTACTAAAAAAACTGCTATGCAATCTGAAAATATGAAAAAGATGCAACCAGAAATGGATAGAATAAATAAAAAATATGAAAATAAAACAGATCAAGATTCAATGACTAAAAAATCAATGGAAACAATGGCATTATATAAGAAATATGATATAAATCCATTCTCAAGTTGTTTATTTGCATTTATTCAAATACCATTATTATTTGGTTTCTTAGAAGCAATAAATAGAGTACCAGTAATATTTGAAGAAAACTTATTTGGTCTTATACTTGGAACAACACCATTCAAAGCAATTACATCCGGTCATATTGAATATGCAATTATAGTTATATTAATTGGTGCTACAACATTTATTTCTCAAAAATTAAATACAACAGCTCCAACACCTCAAACAAATGATATTAATCCAAATACAATGATGAATTTCATGCTTGTAATGATTGTAATAATGTCACTTAATTTCTCAGTAGCATTATCATTATATTGGATTGCATCAACATTATTTACTATTGTTCAAAACTTAATAGTTATTAAAACAAGTAAAAAGAAAGAGGTAAAGTAATATGAAAGAATATTTATATGAAGGAAAAAATGAAGAAGAATTAATACTTAAAATGCTTAACGAATTAGGTGTTAAAGAAGATGAAATCTTATATGTAACAAAAGAAGAAACAGTAGGATTATTAAAAAAGAAAAAAGTAACAATGAAAGCAATTCTTAAAACTGATGTTTTAGAATATTCAAAGAAATTTGTTACAGATTTAATAAATGCTATGGGATTAGATGTTAAACTTGAAACAAAAAGAGGAGAGAATAATATACTAATTAAATTATACTCAGATAATAATCCAATATTGATAGGTAAAAATGGAAGAACATTAATGTCAATTCAAAATATACTTCATCAATCAATATATGCTAAAACTGGCATTCATGTAAATATTTTATTAGATGCATCAAACTATAAAGAAAAGAAACAAAAAAACATTGAATATATGGCAAAAAAACTTGCTAAAGAAGTAGTTCAAACAGGAATAGAAATTAAAATGGATTCAATGAATTCATACGAAAGACATTTAGTTCATGACGTTTTAAGTAACTATAGGGGTGTAAAAACTGAAAGTGAAGGAGAAGAACCTAATAGATGTGTTGTTATTAAACCATCTAAATAGGTTTCTTTTTTTTGACAATGTATATTAAAAATGTTAATATATTCGCTCAAAAGGGGGAAGTATTTATGGATAACATTTATTTTACTAAAGAAGAATTTAATAAATTATGGAATAAATTAGAATATTTAGGAGGATCATCTGAGGGTACGTGTAAAAGACTAAATAATAAAGAAACTATGAAATATTTAGATGGACCATATGTAAGTTTAAACGAAGAACAAATATTAATGTTTAAAGATATAAAAAATAAAACGTATCTATTTCCATATAAAATATTGTATATAAATAATGAAATAATGGGATATATAACAAGATATTCAAGTGGTAAAAATCTTATTGAAGTTCCAAGAGATACTATAAGATTTGATAAATTAATAGGTGGTTCAGAGGTAGTAGAAAAAGATACACATAAATTGTCTGACAAAGGAATATTAACTTATGACATATTATTTAATATTTTATATAAAAATGGAGTATTTCATATAATTGATACTTGTGATTATGAATTTGTTGATAAAGATAGTAAAAAATTATATAGAGGTAATATTAAATTATTTAATTATAGCTTATTAGAATTTTTAGTAAAAGACAGATTTTATAAATTTGTGTTTACATCAAAAGAGCTAAGTGAGTTATACAAAGAAGCAGAAAATGGAGAATCGATAATACCATTTTTAGAAATGTTAAGACAAAGGCTTAGTGAATATTGTGATAAAGATGTAAAAGTTGTTAGAGATGCAAAAAAAGCAATGACATTATGTCATAAATCTGTATATCCAGAATACTTTTAATGAAAACTTCGTATTTGAAGTTTTTATTATGTTATAATAAAAAAAGGAAGTGATTTTTTATGAACGATACAATATGTGCAATATCAACAGCGTTAGGTGTAGGAGCAATTTCAATAATAAGAGTTAGTGGAGATGAAGCAATAGATATTGTTAACAAGATATTTGATAAAGATTTAACTAAAAAAGAATCCCATACTATAAATTATGGACACATAGTTTATAATGGTGAAATAATAGATGAAGTAATGGTAAGTATAATGAAATCACCAAAAACATTTACAAAAGAGGATATAGTTGAAATAAATTCACATGGTGGTGTTGCTGTAACAAATAAAGTACTAGAAATATTACTTTTAGAAGGTGCAAGACTCGCAGAACCAGGAGAATTTACAAAAAGAGCCTTTTTAAATGGAAGAATTGATTTAGTAGAAGCAGAAAGTATAATGGATTTAATAGAATCAAAAACAGAAACATCTAGAAAACTAGCAATAAGTGGAATGGAAGGAAAAGTATCAAATTTAGTAAAAAATATAATAGATAATTTAGTAAAAGTAAATGCAAATATTGAAGTTAATATAGATTATCCAGAATATGAAGATATTGAAATTGTAACAAAAGAAAAAATAGAGGAAATGTCTAAATATATAAATAAAGAATTAACAAAACTATTAAATGAATCAGAAAATGGAAAACTTATAAAAGATGGAATAAATACACTAATTTTAGGTAGACCAAATGTTGGTAAAAGTTCTATATTAAATAAACTTATAGAAGAAGACAAGGCAATAGTAACTAGCGTTGCGGGTACAACAAGAGATATAGTAGAAGGTCAGATAAGAGTAAATGGAATTTTACTTAATATAATAGATACCGCAGGTGTAAGAGAAACAGAAGATATAGTAGAAAAAATAGGTGTAGAAAAATCATTAAGTTTAGTAAATGATGCAGATTTAATAATACTTGTATTTAATAATAATGAAAAATTAACTGATGAAGATAAAAAATTACTTGAATATACAAAAGAAAAAAAGAGAATAATAGTAATAAATAAAATAGATTTAGAAAATAATTTAGATATTAGTAATTTAAAAAATGAAAGAATAGTAAAAGTTTCAGCATTAAAAGATAGTGGTATTGAAAACTTAAAAAATGAAATAAATGATATGTTTAATCTAGAAGAAATTAATTTAGGAGATTTTACTTATTTATCAAATTCAAGACAAATATCACTTGTAAAGAAAGCAGTAGAAATATCGAAAAATTTAGAGGATGCTTTAAATAATGATGTACCAATTGATTTACTTGAAATAGATATAAAAGAAATTTGTGAAATACTTGGAGAAATAATAGGCGAGAGTTATGATGATAAATTAATAGATACATTATTTAGTAACTTTTGTTTAGGAAAGTAGGAAATAATGAAGAATATAGGAATAATAGGTAGTGGTAGCTTTGGATGTGCACTCGCAAACATATTAATAAAAAATCATAATGTAAAAATATGGTCCTTTAAAAAGGAAGAGGCAGATATAATAAATAATGAACATAGATGTATGTTTATTGATAATTCAAAACTAGATGAAAGAATAGTGTGTTATACAAATTATGAAGATGTAATAGAAGATTCAGAATATTTAATTTTAGTAACTCCATCAAGTGTAATTAGAAACACATGTCAAAATATAAAAAAATATGTTACAAATCAAAAAATAATAATCGCATCAAAGGGTATGGAAATAGAAACTAATAAATTTTTAACAGATGTTGTAAAAGAAGAGTTAGAGTTAAAATATGTAGGAATAATCTCTGGACCAAGTATAGCAAAAGAAGTAATAAATGATATGGGCTTAAAGGTTGTATTCGCATCTAATAATAATGATTATAACAATGAAATAAAAAATAATTTTGAAACAGAAAAATTTAAAATAGAATTAAGTGATGATATAATAGGTACAGAATTAGGTGGAACATTAAAAAATATTATATCAATCGCATCAGGATTAGTTAATGGTCTTAATTTAGGAAATAATATGAACTCTATTCTTATTACAAAAGGATTAGAAGAAATAAAAGAAATAGGACTAAAATTAGGTGCTAAAGAAGAAACATTTTATGGTTTATCAAGTCTTGGAGATTTATTAACAACATGTTTAAGCAATGAAAGTAGAAATAATAAATGTGGAATTCTTTTATCGCAAGATAAAACAATAGCTGAAATAAAAGAAGAAATAGGCATGGTTATTGAAGGACTTGATGCTTTAAAAATAGCGCATGATATATCACAAAAGTATAATATTAACACTAAAATAATAAATACACTTTACGATATTATTTATAATGAAAAGATTAAAGAATCTATAATAGATGCAGTAATAAATTAAAGAGGTAATTATGAATAAAAAGGTAATAATTGGAAACTTTAAAATGAATTTACTTCCAAATGAAGTAGTTTTATATATTGAAAATTTAAAGGAAGATATAAAAAGTAGTAATGAAATTGTATTATGTGTTCCATATGTGAATATTCCATATATAAATAATAATTTAAAAAATACTAATATTCATATTGGTGCTCAAAATGTATATTTTGAGGATAATGGAGCTTATACGGGAGAAATATCTTCTAAAATGTTAAAATCAATAGGAGTAGAATATATTTTGATTGGACATCCTGAAAGAAGGCATATTTTTAAAGAAAATGATTTAATAATAAATAAAAAATTGATTAAATGCTTAAATAATAATTTAAAAATTATTTTATGTGTAGAAAATATTGCTCAATTAAAAAAAGATTTAAAAAATGTTAATTCTGATCAATTAAAAAATATAATATTTATATATGAAACACGTAAATCAATTGGTAAAAAAGAAATAATAAATAGTAAAAAAATAAATAACAACATTAATAAATATAAGAAATATTTATTAAAAAAGTATGAAAAATTATCTAAAAAAGATATAAAAATAGGATATGGAGGAAGTATAAATTCTAATAATATAATAGGATTAAAAAATATAGATATTTTACTTATTGGATCTTCATGTTTAGACATAAATGAATTCATAAATATAATAAATAATGTATAAGTAGGAGTATTATAATGACCAAAATAAGAATAAATAATTATATTTTAGAAAGTCCAAAATTAGATAAAAGTAAAAATATAATTAACATAAGTGATATACATTCTAATATAGAAGTTTTAAAAAAAATTAGAAAAATTTTAGAAAAATCAACAGCTCAAGATGATTATATTTGTATTACAGGTGATATGGTAGATACTATAGATGATTTTAGAAATGAACAAATGATTAAAGAATTATCAAAAATAGGAAATATTTCAAAAACTTTTTTATCTCTTGGAAATCATGAATTCATAGGGAGTGATAATAAAAAATATATGTGTTTTTTTAATGAATTGTCTAGTTACTCCGATTGTTTTTGTTTAGTAAAAGAATATGATTCTATAGTTTTAAATAATAATATTATAATAAATGCTATAAATATGCCATTATCATATTATGAAGATGCTGAGTCAAAATTATCAGCATATAAATTTATAAAAAATATTAAATTGAATGTTGAAAAATCTAACTTTAATATTTTATTATCTCATACGCCAAATTGGATTTTTAAGAATAATAAAGAAATTAACAATCTAGAAATTTTAAAGAATATGGATATAATTTTATGTGGACATAACCATGGTGGATTAATGCCAGTTTTTCTTCAGGATATAATTAATAATCATTACGGATTAGTGGGTCCATATTCAAAAGTATTTCAGTCAAATGCCTATGGTATATATAATGAAGGTGATACATCTATATTAATTTCAAATGGTGTAACAAAAATATCAGAAACATCACCTTTAGGTAAAATTAGCCATATTTTAAATAAAATATATATTCCAGAGATAGATATAATACATATGGTACAATCTGATGAACATTCATTAAAATTAGAAAATAGAAGTGTTATTAAATTTTAAAACTACTAAAAGTAGTTTTTCTTTTATTGTGTAATTTTTTATCTTGTAGTATAATACAAGTGCAAAAAAAGAAGGTTGATTAAAATGAAATATGAAATAATTGTAGTTGGTGGAGGACATGCTGGATGTGAAGCAACACTAGCTTCTGCCAATAAAGGTCACAAAACATTACTTGTTACAGGTTCAAAAGATACAATTGCGATGATGCCATGTAATCCATCAATAGGTGGTTCTGCAAAAGGAATAGTAGTAAGAGAAATAGATGCACTTGGCGGATATATGGGTAAAGTTGCAGATAAAACATTACTTCAAATGAAACTTTTAAATAGTAGTAAAGGACCTGCTGTTAGATCGCTTAGAGCGCAAGGTGACAAAATTACTTATCCAAAAGAAATGTTAAGAATATTAGAAGAACACGAAAATATAGATATAATTGAGGAAATAGTAGAAGATTTAATAGTAGAAAATAATAAAATAAAAGGTGTTAAATTATCCACAGGAAAAGAGATTATGTGTGATGCTGTAATTCTTACAACTGGAACTTATATGAAGGCAAATATATTAGTAGGTGATAAAAGAACCGTTTCAGGACCAAAAGGAACAAGACCTTCTTTATACTTAAGTGAAAATCTAGAAAAATTAGGATTTAAAATACTTAGACTTAAAACAGGAACTCCACCTAGAATTGATAGAAGTACAATAGATTTTTCAAAGACTAAAAGAGAAGATGGAGATGACAAACTATATACATTTTCATTTGATAATAAACCTTATTATACTGTGGAAAAACAAGAACCATGTTATTTAACTTATACAACAGAAGAAACTCATAAAATTATTAGAGATAATTTAGGTAAATCCAGTATGTATGGTGGTTTTTATGAAAAATTAGGAACTGGACCTAGATATTGTCCATCTATAGAAGATAAAGTAGTAAGATTTGCAGATAAAGAAAGACATCAATTATTCTTAGAACCAGAAAGTAAATATTATGATGATATATATCTTCAAGGTTTTTCAACAAGTATGCCATATGATGTACAAGAAGAAATGGTACATAGTTTACCAGGACTTGAACATGCTAAAATACTTAGATATGCATATGCAATAGAATATGATGCAATAGACTCAAGAGATTTAAAACCAAGTCTAGAAACTAAAATAATAGATGGATTATTTACCGCAGGTCAAATAAATGGTACAAGTGGTTATGAAGAAGCCGCAGGACAAGGATTAATCGCAGGAATAAATGCAGGGTTAAAACTAGAAGGAAAAGATCCATTAATCTTAGGAAGAGATGAATCATATATTGGTGTACTTATAGATGATCTAGTAACAAAAGGTGTAAAAGATCCATATAGATTGCTTACTTCAAGAGCAGAATATCGTTTATTACTAAGACATGATAATGCTGATATTAGACTTAGAGCTCACGGTTATGAAGTAGGTTTAATTAGTGATGAACAATATAATAGATTAAAAGAAAAAGAAAAAAATATAGATTTAATAATAGAAGAATTAAAGAATATAAAAATAAAAGATGAAAAAAATATCACTGCATATGATTATTTAAAAAGAACAGAAGTATCAATTAATGATGTAAAAGATAAATTAAGTAAAGAATATGATGAACTAGAATTAGAACAAGCAGAAATCATGATTAAATATGAAGGATATATTAGAAAAACAAGAAAAGAAGCAGAAAAAATGAAAAAGTTAGAGAACAAAAAAATTCCTAAAGATATTGATTATGATAAAGTTCCTAATTTAGCTAGTGAAGCAAGAATAAAATTAAAAGAAGTAAGACCAGAAAGTTTTGGTCAAGCACTTAGAATAAGTGGAGTAAATCCATCAGATGTATCTATTTTATCTGTTTATATGAAGAGGTATTTTAATGAATAAGAATGAATTAGTTTTAGCACTAAAAAATCTTGGAATAGATATAACAGAAGAAAAATTAAACAAATTAGATAAATATTATGATTTACTAATAGAGTGGAATAATAAAATAAATCTAACTAGAATAACGGATAAAGATGAAGTTTATTTAAAGCATTTTTATGATAGTTTAACATTAATAAAAGCATATGATTTAAATAAGAAAATTAAGGTTTGTGATGCAGGAACAGGCGCAGGATTTCCTGGAATAGTTCTAAAGATAGTATTTGATGATATTGATATTACACTTGTAGATGCATTAAATAAAAGAATTACATTTTTAAATGAGGTTATCAAAGAGTTAGAGCTAAAAAATATTACTACTGTACACTCTAGAATAGAAGATTTTGCTAAAGAAAATAGAGAAAAATTTGATTTAGTTACTTCAAGAGCAGTTTCTAGACTAAATTTATTAGATGAACTATGTATTCCTCTTGTAAAAGAAAATGGTTATTTTATACCAATGAAAGCAAATATAGAAGGTGAAATAGAAGAAGCAGAGTCTGGAATAAAAAAATTAGGAGCACAAAAAGAAGAAATAATATCATTTCTTTTACCTAAAGAAGGATCTGTTAGAAACTTGATAAAGATAAAAAAAGTAAACAAGACAAGTATTAAATATCCAAGAGTATTTGATAAAATCAAAAAAAATCCACTATAATATGGATTTTTTTGTTATAATTATTATAGTAAAGGGAGTATTGATATGAATAAGAATATAATAGTTATAAATGGTACAGGTGGAAGCGGAAAAGATACATTTGTAGAATATGTTTCTAAATATGCTAAAGTATATAATTTTTCATCAGTAGATAAAGTAAAGGAGATAGCAAAATTAATAGGTTGGACAGGTACAAAAACTGATAAAGACCGTAAATTTTTAAGTGATTTAAAAAAATTAACAACAAACTATAATGATATGTCTTTTGTTTCAATAAAAGAAGCTATTAATAAATTTAATTCTTCAGATGATGAAATAATGTTTATTCATATAAGAGAACCAGAAGAAATACAAAGAGTGGTAGATAATTTTTCTGCCAAAACATTACTAATAAAAAGAGAAGGACTTAAAATAATAGATACTAATTCATCAGATGCAAATGTAGAAAATTATAAATATGATTATATAATAATTAACACAACACTTGAAAATTTAGATAAAAGTGCACTAAAATTTATTCAAAATTTAAAATAAATTCTTGTCTTTATTTTCTCACTTTTTTCTAAAAAGCAATTGTAAAATATGTATTTTTATTGTACAATAATAAGTAAGAATAAAAGGTAGGGAGCAGTTATGAACGAAAGGGAAAGAGAAATAATTGAAGTATCATTAGATGATATTATTCCAAATAGATTTCAACCAAGACTTTCATTTGATGAACAAGGATTAAATGAACTTGCTGAATCAATAAGACAACATGGAATAATACAACCTCTAGTTTTAAGAAAAATTGGCGATAAATATGAAATAATAGCGGGTGAAAGAAGATATAAAGCATCATATATTGCAGGACTTACTAAAGTTCCAGCAGTTATAATTGATTTAAATGATAATGAATCTGCTGAAGTAGCTATTGTAGAAAATATACAAAGAAAAGATTTATCACCAATAGAAGAAGCAAAATCATATAAAAAATTGCTTGATAGAGGATATTTAACACAAGATCAATTAGCGTCTAGAATGGGTAAAAATCAATCAACTGTATCAAATAAGTTAAGACTTTTAAATTTAGATGAAAAAGTTCAAGATGCTCTTTTAAATAATAAAATATCTGAAAGACATGCAAGAAGTTTACTAAAATTAGATAATAAAGAAGAACAAAAAGAAGTATTAGATGAAATAATAGAAAAAAGATTAAATGTTAGAGATACAGAAGATTTAATTAATAGAAAATTAAATGAAGAAGAAGAAATAATTAGAATTCCAAGTTTTTCACAAAAAGAAATTCCATCTTTTGAATTTCCTAATTATATAAGTGAAATTCCTGATACAAAAACAGAAGAAAATGTTGAAGTTAGTTCTACTCCAATAAAAGAATATAAAGAAAAAGAAGAAGAAATAGAAGTAATGAATGATAATGATGAAGAAGAAATATTAAATATTCCAACATTATCAATAACAAAACAAGAAAAAAATATAGATGATGTAATTAGTAAAATTCAAAAAGTAGTAGAAGAAGTAAAAGAACTAGGTTTTGAAGCAAAATTAGAAGAATATGATTTTGATGGATTATATCAATTTGTTATAAAAGTAGATAATGAAAACTAAAAATATGATGAAAAAATCATATTTTTTTTAATATTTAGGGGAAAAGTAAATTGTAACGGAGAATATAACATATGAAAGGGTTATTTTTAGAAAATAGAAAGGAGGAAAAATTAAATAACTCTTATCATAAATATAAGGGGGGATATTATGGTTACAATTAAAGACGGTTATGTTTCAGATGATGAAAAATTAGATGTTATTTTATCAGATTTAGAACATAATCTAAAGACATTATTTGAAAATGATAAGGATGTGCTTGCAGAAATAATAAATGGTGTCACAGGAATACCAAAGGAAGATATAATTGAAAGAGGAATTCTTTTAGATAGTCAAGATCTAATAAATCCAGAAAAAGTAAAAAAATATAAAGACTCGGATATACTTATTAGTGTATACAATAATACAATAAATATTGTAATGAATAAAAAAGACCAAAAATAATAAAGGAGGAACTTTGGTTACAATAAAAGGATATACAAATAATCCAGAATTAAGAAAAAAAGAGGTAATACCAGGAACATTTGATGCAGTATTTAAAGCAGTATTAACAGAAGAAAAAGAAGTACTTGCAGAAATAATAGAACTAGTAATTGGTATACCAAAAGAAGAAGTAATAAAAAATGGAGTAATAATAAATAGTGAGTAGAAAAAAGAAAATATAATTGAAACAGATAAAAAGTCAGATTTATTAATAAGTATAGGAAATAATGTAATAAATTTAGAAATGGATAGAAGATATTATTCAGGATCAAATAAAAAGAATAATAAATATATACATAAAATAGTAAATCATTATAATCCAAAGAATACAGTTCAAATATGTTTTACAAGTTATAAAGAAGGAGAAGAATTAAAAGGAGGAAAAAAGTCAATAAGAAAATATATGTTTCAAGATAGTGATGGAAATGTAGAAGATTATGGACTAGAAAAATATAAGATAGACCTTGAATATATAGAAAATAAATATTATAATAATGATGAGTTGACTAGAAGAGAAAAAATCTTCTTAATGTTTAAAGAATCAAATAGAGAAATATTAAAAGAAATCTCGAAAGGAGATAAAATTATGGATAAAATATATAAAAGATTAGACAAATTATCAGAAGATGAAGCATTATCATTATTATATGATGAAAAAGAAAGAGAAGAAGAAAAGAAACAAGCAGAAATAGAATATGCAGAAGAACATGGATTAAATAAAGGCATATCTCAAGGTATAAAACAAACTGCTAAAAACTTATTATCAATGAATATGTCATTTGAAGACATATCAAAAGCAACAGGTCTATCAATTGAAGAAATTAATAATTTAAAATAAAAGATAACACGCGCGTTATCTTTTATTATTTATCATAAGTTGTAGGTTGTGTACCTTTAATATAGTAAACAATTTTTTTCTTTTTAGATGTATTATTCGCAAGATTTCCAGTAATAGGATTAACTAAAACTGATACAACATTTTCTGGCTTATCATACCAAGAATCATTTTTATCCCTTAAATAATTTTCCATAGTATCAGCCCATATATTTTTTGATATTTTTGAGTCACTACTTTTTATCTTTTGATTTTTATCATATCCAACCCATACACCTAAAGTATAATCTCTATTATATCCCATAATCCATGAATCAGAATCAGTAGAACCAGTTTTAATAGCATAAGTTTTAGTAAGTTTAGGTTTAATAGTAAGACATGTAGGAGCATTATAATCTATTAAAGTACTATCATAACAATTATTTAAAAGAGTACTAAGTACAAAAGTATAATTATAATCAAAAACTGTCTTTGGTGTACTTTTATGTTTATACAAAGAATTTCCCTTTAAATCTTCCACTTTTCTAATAAGATATAAATTATTTCTAACTCCTTCATTTGCAAGAGTAGAATATGCATTAGTCATTTCCATAATATTTAATTCTTCTGTTCCAAGAGGAAGTGATACAGTTTTCTCCATTTTAGTTTTAATACCTGCTTTTTTAGCAACATCAATAATTTTATCTTCGCCTAAAAATAAATGTGTTTTAACTGCGTATATGTTATCAGAATAAGCAATCGCAAGTAAAAGGGGAATAGGTTTAGAGGGATATATATTTCCAAAATTTGCAGGACTATAAGTTTTATTATTCTCTAAAGAAAAAGTAGTAGGTTCTGATAAAAATGTAGATGAGGCAGTAAATCCATCTTCAAGCGCAGCATAATAAAGAAAGGGTTTCATAGTAGATCCAACCTGTCTTTTTGAATAAACTGCTCTATTATACTGACTTTTTTCATAATTTTTACCACCAACAAGCGCAATTACCTTACCAGTTTTATTTTCAACCATTACACTAGATGTTTGAATATCACTATCAGATTTAATATTTCCAGTAACAGCATTTTCAAGATATGTTTGTGCATTAACATCTAAATTAGTATATATTTTTATTCCATTTGTATCTAAATAATCATTTGGAATAATATCAATGTTATCAAGTTCATTCATAACAGCATCTTTATAATACATTAAAGTAGATAAATTTAATGTATCCTTTTTTCCATGATAAGTTAATTTAACATTATAAGCAGCGTCTGCTTCTTTCTTTGTAATATAACCGTTAGTAACCATTGAATCAAGTATAACTCTTTGTCTTTTCTTAGCTTTAGTTTCATTATTAATAGGTGAATATTCTTGTGGTGAACCTGGAATACCTGCGAGCATAGAACTTTCAGCAAGAGATAAATCCTCTGCAGATTTATTAAAATAATATTTAGCAGCATTTTGTATTCCCATAACGCCATTACCATAATTAATAGTATTTAAATATCCTTCAAGTATTTCATCTTTTGAATAATTAATTTCAAGTTTTAATGCAAGCCATGCCTCTTTAAATTTTCTATTCCAATTTCTATCAAAATTAAGATATAAATTTCTTGCATATTGTTGTGATATAGTAGATGCCCCTTCAATAATAGAGCCATTTTTAGCATTTTTATACATTGATTTTAATATTCTCACATAATCAAATCCATTATGTTTATAAAATCTTTTATCTTCAATAGAAATAGTTGCATTAATTAAATCTTTATCAATCAGCTTTAAACTAATCCATTCTTTCGAACCATTTCCCTTATAAATTACATTATCATCTTTATCATAAATAATTATATTATTAGTTTTTTTTAAGTCCATTTTAGGCGAAAGACTAATATAAAAGTAAATAAATGTAAATAATATACATATAAAAAAACTAAAAAAAACAAACGATTTTAGCAGTATTCTTTTCCATTTCATATAATTTCACCTATATTTCCTTTATTATTATGTAAAAAAAAAGAAAAAATATGAGTGCATTTTTACTATATATATGATATAATGCTACTTGAAAAAAAGATTGGTGATTTTTTTTGAAAAAAGTATATATTGATTATAAGATAAAAAATAATGATGAAATATTAAAAAAAGAAAACTTAGAAGCAATTTATAAAGTAAATGAATATTTAAAAATAAAAGATATAGATGAAAATATAAATATTTCTTTCGATAATGGTAATATTATTATGGAAAGAGATAATAATGAATCAAATCTATTATTTAATTTTGTATTAGATAAAGAAACAGAATCAAAGTACTTTATTAAAAACTTAAACTTTTATATTGATACAAAAGTAAAAACAAATCATTTACAAATAGATGATGATAGAATTATAATTGAATACGACTTATGGTTATCTGATGAATATTCTGGTAACTTTAAATATGAAATTATATTAAAGGAGGTATAAAGATGCTTGATTTTAAAAAAGAAATATCTAAACTAATAAGTAAAGAATTGAATATGGAAGATGATTTAATATATTCTTTCATTCAGCTTACTAAAGACGAAACAAACGGTGATTATTCTTTTCCTTGTTTTAGTTTAGCAAAAACTTTAAGAAAATCTCCAATGATGATTGCAGACGAATTAAAAGAAAAAATAAATAATACTGATTTTATAGAAAAAGTAGAATCAGTAAGTGGATATTTAAATTTTTATATTAAAAAAGAAGTATTAATAAGAGAAGTAATAAATTCATTTGATGAAGAAAAAGAAAAATTTGGTTCAGCAAATATTGGACAAGATAAAACAGTATTAATAGATTATTCTTCTCCAAATATTGCAAAACCTTTTCATATTGGTCATTTAAGATCAACAGTAATAGGTCAATCATTATATAGAATTTATAAAGAACTTGGATACAATGTGGTTGGAATAAATCATTTAGGTGATTATGGAACACAGTTTGGTAAGTTAATAGAGGCTTATAAACTTTGGCATGATGAATATAATATAGATGAAAATCCAATTGATGAATTAACTAAAATGTATATAAGAATAAATGAATTGTGTGAAGAAAATCCAGAAGTATTAGAAAGATGCAGAAATAATTTTAAATTACTTGAAGAAAAAGATGAATATTGTATGAATCTTTGGAACAGATTTAAAGAACTTAGCTTAGAAGAATTTAAGAAAACATATGATTTACTTGGAACAAGTTTTGATAGTTATAAAGGAGAAGCATTTTATAGCGATAAAACAAATGAAGTATTAGAAATATTAGAAAAAAATAATAAAATAACTAATTCAGAAGGTGCTAAAGTAGTAGACTTAGAGCAAGATGGAATAAATACACCATGTATCATTCAAAAATCAAATGGTTCATCAATATATGCGACTCGTGATTTAGCCGCTATACTTTATAGAGCAAGAACATATGATTTTGATAAATGTATATATGTTACAAGTTATGAACAAGATTTGCACTTTAAACAAATATTTGCAGTAGCAAAATACCTTGATTTAGATGAAAAATACGTTGATGGATTAATTCATGTATCATTCGGAATGGTAAAATTAGCAAGTGGCAAGTTATCCACAAGAAAAGGTAACATAATAAAATTAGATGATTTATTAAATGAGGCAATCAAAAGAGCAAAATCTATAATAGAAGAAAAAAATCCTAATTTGGATAATATAGATGAAATAGCAAGAAAAGTTGGAGTAGGCGCAGTTATATTTAATGATTTATATAATAGTAGAATAAAAGATGAATTATTTGATTATGATATAATGCTTAATTTCCAAGGAGAAACATGTCCATATATTCAATACATGTTTGTAAGAATTAATAGTGTTTTAGAAAAGTCAAATAGCAAAATTTTACTAGAAAATGTAAATATAAATAAAATAAATGATGATTTATCGTATAGAATGGCAAAAATAATATATAATTTTAGTGATACCATTAAAGAAGCAGCAAGTAAAAATGAACCATATATTATTTCAAGATACTTAATAGACCTTGCAAAAGCATATAGTTCATTCTATAATGAGAATAAAATATTATCTGATGACCTTGAAGAAAGAGATTCAAGATTATATTTAGTAAATATGGTTGGAAATATACTTAAGAAAGGAACTTATTTGCTTGGTATTGAAATGCCAAATAAAATGTAGTGAACAAATAATAATTTTAAGAATATAAATATAGCAAATAATAAGAAAGAGGTAAAAATATGAGCATAAGAGAAAAAGATAAGTTAGATTTAGAATTAATGAGCTATACTGATATAGCATATGAAATTATTAAGGAAGATAAAAAACAGTATAATACTCCAAATTTATTTAGAGAAGTATGTAATTTACTTGAATTATCTGAAGCTGAATTTGAAGCAAAAATAGGAGACTTCTTTACAGCACTTACAACAGATAAAAGATTTATTTTAATAGATAGTGTTAATTGGGATTTAAAAGAAAATCATGTTGTAAAAGTAGTTGTTGATGATGGTGAAGATGATGCAGTAGACGTAATAGACGATGAAGAAGAAAGTGAAGATGAAGAAGAGGAAACAACTGATGAAGATGACGCGATAGAAGATGATTATACAGATGAATCAGATGATGATTACATGGAAGATGATTTAGAAGATTTAAATATAGTTGATGAAGACGATATAGAAGAGTAGGTGAAAAAATGATAGATAGATTAGAAGCAACTTTAGAAAAGTACAATAGTTTAACAGAAGAACTTAGTAAACCAGAAGTTTTAAGTGATGTAAAAAAGATGACTTCACTATCTAAAGAACAAGCATCACTTGCAGATATTATTGAAAAATATAAAGAATATAAAAAAGTTGTTAGTGATATTAATGATGCAAAAGAAATGCTAGATGATAAAGAAATGGCTGCATTTGCAAAAGAAGAAATATCAAGACTTGAAACAGAAAAAGAAAATTTAGAAAAAGAACTTGAAGTACTATTACTTCCAAAAGATCCTAATGATGATAAAAATACTATAGTTGAAATAAGAGGTGCCGCAGGCGGAGATGAAGCAAATCTTTTTGCAGGAGACTTATTTGAAATGTATAGTAGATATGCAGAAAATATGGGATGGAAAATAGAAATAATAAATGCTGTGGAAGGAACAAGTGGTGGATATTCACAAATAGAATTCATGGTTAAGGGAGAAAATGTATACTCAAAACTTAAATATGAATCAGGAACACATAGAGTTCAAAGAGTTCCAAGTACAGAATCACAAGGAAGAGTTCATACATCAACTGCGACAGTTGCAGTACTTCCAGAAGTAGAAGATATTGATATAGAAATAAAAGATAGTGATATAAGAGTAGATGTATATAGAAGTAGTGGTGCAGGAGGACAAGGAGTAAATACAACAGATAGTGCAGTTAGAATAACATATTTACCAACAAATACAGTAGTAACTTGTCAAAATGAAAGAAGTCAGCTTAAAAATAAAGAACAGGCTATGAAAGTATTAAAAAGTAAAATATATGAAGATTTACAAAAGAAACAAAATGCTGAAATAGAAGACGAAAGAAGAAGTAAAATTGGTACAGGAGATAGAGCAGAAAAAATAAGAACATATAACTATCCACAAAATAGAGTAACTGATCATAGAATTAATTTAACAATAATGCAGTTAGATAGAATTATGCAAGGTAAATTAGATGAAATAATAGAAGCTCTAATTAATGAAGACCAAAGAAGAAAACTTGCAGGAGAATAATGACAGATATAGAATATTTAAAAAAATATTATAATGGTGATATTAATAATGCATTAAAAAGATTAGAAATGGGTGAACCTGTTCAATATATAGTTGGTAATGTTGACTTTTTTGGATATAAAATAAATGTTGATAAAAGAGTTTTAATACCAAGATTTGAAACTGAGGAACTTGTTGAAAATACTATAAAATATATAAAAAAGTATTTTAGTTTACCAGTAGATATATTAGAAGTAGGGACTGGATCTGGATGCATTAGTATTGCCCTAAAAAAAGAATTAGATAATATAAATATAACTGCTAGTGATATATCAAGTGATGCATTAGAAGTTGCTTTATCAAATGCAAAAGAAAATAATGCAGATATTAATTTTGTAAATACAGACATTTATAAAGGAATAAATAAAAAATTTGATTGTATAATAAGTAATCCACCTTATATTTCTAAGAATGAAAAAATAATGGATATAGTATATAATAATGAACCTCATTTAGCATTATTTGCGGATAACAATGGATTATATTTTTATGAAGAAATAATAAAGAATGCTAAAAATATATTAAAAGATAAATATTTAATATGCTTTGAAATAGGTGAAAGTGAAGCAAAAAGTGTTACATCATATGCACATAAATATTTAGATAATCCAAAAGTCATAGTAAAAAAAGACTTAGAAAAAAGAGATAGAATGATTTTTATACATAATTTTGAATAAAATTAAAATAATCGTCCATACATAGAGTGAAAGGATGATTTTTTTATGAAAAAGTATATAATTTTAATTCTAGCAATAATATCTATGATATATGTTTTTACAAGTGTTAAAGCAGAGGATACAATAATTCCAGATGAAGCAATAAGATTTAGAGTAATCGCAAACAGTAATACAATTTATGATCAAAATATAAAAGTTCAACTTAAAAATGTAGTACAAAATAAAATATTTGAACTAACAAAGGGAACAGAAACAATAGAAGAAACAAGAAAAATATTAAAAGATAATATTGATTTATTAGATAATTTAACAAAAGAAACATTAAAGAATTTAGGATATGATAAAGATTATAAAATAAATTATGGTTATAATTATTTTCCAAAAAAGAAATATAAAAGCGTAACATATAAAGAAGGAATGTATGAATCATTAGTTATAACATTAGGTACTGGTGAAGGAGATAACTGGTGGTGTGTATTATTCCCACCATTATGCTTAGTAGAAGCAGATGAAAGCACAACAAGTGATGCAGAATATACATTTTTTATAAAAGAAATTATTGATAAATATACTAAATAAAACTCCATATTGTGAGTTTTTTTCATTTTATTCAAATAATTTGACAAAATAAACCTTTTATGTTAGTATATAGCACGTTATTTGAAAGAGAGGGGATTTCAATGAAAGAGATTACTATTAAACGTAAAGATAGAAATATCGATGTAATAAAGGAAAAAATGTTAGAGATACTTGATGAATATGAAGAAGCAAAAGAAGAAAATAATGAAGATACAATGATAAAATTAGAAGGTTATTTCAATAAACAAAAGGCTTTAATGGAAGATTCTAAAGAGTATTTTGATTCGTATGATACAGATGATATGAAAATGCAAGCAAATTATGATACGGATATAGATAATGTTAGAGAAGCAAAATATATTTTAGCTGGTAAAAAGGGTTATGAAAAAAATTCTGACTTATATAATGATTTAATGTCTTCTAAAACAATGGAAGAAGCAAAAGAAGCATTAAATAAAAAGCCAGAAAAAAAGAGAAAGTTTGTATTTAGAAAATTTAAAAAACAATTCATAGCTATTGGATTAGTAGCGGCTTTAGGTTTAAGTGCTTTAGGAATATCACATTTTAAAAAGAAAAATCATCAAAAAAACAATGTTCCAATTGAAACAACTACAGAATATAAAGATGATATGACTGATGATTCAATAAAAGAAGAAAATGATATCATTATACCAGAAACAGATGTAAATGATTTTAGTAATGACAATGTTTCTGTTGATGAATCTTATAAAAATTTAAAATATACAGGTAATGGTGAAACAGTATCTGGTTATGTACAAAAAAATGGAGTGGGTGCAGGTGGTTCAGTTGGTTCAACAGAAACAACAGTTACTGAAAAATCAAATGATAATCTTGTATTACCACCAAAACCAGCAGATACAGTATCAACAGTTATTATTCCAGAACAACCAGAAAATAATCAAACAACTGGTTCAATAACAGAAGTACCTGGTAATAATGATAATGATACAAATAAAGATAATACAGAAAAAGTTACAATAGATGAAAACGAAGAAGTACCAAATCCTAGTGAAAATAATCCTAGTGAAATAGAAGAAGATCCAAGTAATAATAATGGAAATGGTAACAATAATAGTGGAAATGATAATAACAATAACAATGATAACAACAATAACAACAATAATAGCGATAATAATGAATCAACTTCAACAGAAGATGTTGTAATTCCACCAAAACCAGAAGAAAATAATCCTAGTAAAATAGAGGAAACTGGTGATGATGATATAATTTATTTTGATGAACATGGTAATTCATATACAATACCAAATTCACCAAAATCTCAAGAAACTACAGAAGAAAAAACAACATCATCAAAAGTTAAAGAAACTATAGAAAATACAAAAGAAGAAGAAAAAACAACTATAGAAGAAAATGAAGAAGTTCCTTCATTCGAAACACCAACAGAAATAGAAGAGGAAAAATCTTCTATAACAGAAGAAAAAGAACAATATATTGCATTAAGAGAAGCTATAACATCAGCATTAGCTCAAAATAATGCAGAAACTGAGACTATGGAAGAATCACAAGTTCTTACATATAGAATGTAATTTAAGGGGGTATAATTTATGAAATCAAATAAAAAAAGACTTGCAACTATGTCACTTGGAGCTATGATGTTAGCAAGTGGTCTTACAGGTTGTAAAGAAAAAACAAATACAGTTGATTTAACAGAAGATATTACAACTAAAATTACTACAGAAAATGTATTAACAACAGAAACAGTTGATTTAGAAGAAGAAAGAGCAAAAACTCGTGAATCACAATATAAAACTTTAGCAGAAAATTCATATAATACTTATAAAGAATTCTATGATGATATTAGTGTTTCTTCTTCACAAATAGAAAAATTAGTAAAAATATTAAATGATGATTTATCTGGTATAACTACAGATGATGCAAGAGATGCATATGCATTAATTGATCAAATTATTTTATCAGATAATATGCATCATCAAATTGATAAATATATATTCTCACCAGATTCAACTGACATACCAGTATATGCACATCCAAGAATATCAGAATTTATATCAAATGATAGTGCAGATTTAAAAGAATTCTTAATTAGAGCAGAAAATTTAAGAGATGAAATTTATAATGCATATACTATAGGTACAGAAGAAGATAGAAAAATAGCTACAGAAGATGCTGCAAAATTAGTAGATTATGAAGCAATTCAATATAGACATAGTGGATCAATAATGAATGATAATACATTATCATCTCCTAAGAGAATGCTTGCAAGTAACTATGAAAAAAATATAATCGGAATGTTAAATTCAATATCAGTTAATCAACCAGAAATGGAATCTTCAGAAGGATTTACTATATATTTAGTATCTAATGTATCTGTATCAGTAGATGAAAATGGAGAAAAAGTATATGATTATAGTGGAACAGATGATGTAGCATTCGCTGATGGTAAAGAATTAAGAGAACTACTTGCTAAGTGTGAACAAGGAAAATATATTGAAACATGTTGTAGTGAATTAGCATCAATAATAAAACAAATTCAAGAAAATAATTTAACACAATCAAGAAGTGAATTAAAAGATATGTATGAAGCAAAGAAAAATTTATTATCACAAATGAAACAAGATTCTTATAAAAGTATTTGTTCAAATGTAGAAAATGAAATAAATTCTAAATCATATGGTTATAGCATATCAATAAATGGATAAGTAGACAAAAGTCTACTTTTTCTTTACACTTTTTATTTTGTTCTTTAATAAAGTGTGCTAAAATAATATAGACACATATACTAAATATATAGGAGGTACATATGAACATACTAAAAGTGCAAGGTGGAAAAGAATTAGAAGGAAGAGTAAAAATAAGTGGTGCTAAAAATAGTGCAGTTGCATTACTACCAGCAACTCTTTTATGTGATGAAAGTGTAAATTTACTTAATGTTCCTGATATTTCAGATACAGTAGCATTATTTGATATTCTTTCATATTTAGGTGCTAAAATAACAAGTTTAGGAGAAGAATCATATAAGATTGATGTTAGTAATATAGAAAATAAACCAATAACAGATGAAATGTCTAATAAATTAAGAGCGTCATATTATTTTATGGGAGCCCTTCTAGGTAAATATAAAAAAGCAGTAGTTTCATATCCAGGAGGATGCAGTATTGGATCTAGACCTATAGATTTACATTTAAAAGGATTTGAAAGTCTAGGTGCTAAAATTAAATATGAAGAAAATAATATAATTATTAGTGCTGAAGAATTAAAAGGAAGTAATATATATTTAGATTTTGCAAGTGTTGGAGCAACTATAAATATAATGCTTGCAGCAGTAAAAGCAGAAGGAACAACAATAATAGATAATGCGGCTAGAGAACCAGAAATAGTAAATATAGCAATGTTTTTAAACAGTATGGGAGCAAAAATAACAGGTGCTGGAACAAGTACTATAAGAATAAAAGGTGTAAAAAATATGCACTCATCAGTACATGAAGTTATACCAGATAGAATAGAAGCAGGAACATATATAATGATAGGTGCTTGTGCATGCAAGAGCCTTGTTGTAGAAAATATAATACCAGAACACTTAGAAGCGTTGACACAAAAGCTAATAGAAATGGGAGTAGATTTAAAAATAGAAGATGATTCAATATATATATCAAATAAAAATAAATTAAAAGCGGTAAAAATAAAAACACAGGTGTATCCTGGCTTTCCAACAGACATGCAACAAGTAATGTCAGCACTTATGACTAGAGCAGAAGGAAAATCTGTAATAGAAGAAACTATTTTTGAAAACAGATTTCAAAATTTATATGAATTAAGGAAAATGGGGGCAAATATTGAGGTTAGTGGTAACAAAGGATATATATTTGGACCTACAAAATTAAGAGGAAAAACAGTAAATGCAACAGATTTAAGAGCGGGTGCATCACTTGTACTTGCAGCTCTTATCGCAGAAGGAACAACAACAATAAATAATGCAGATTATATATTAAGAGGATATGAACATATAACAGAAAAACTTACATCTTTAGGTGCTAAAATAGAACTAACTCAAATATAATTTACTAGTAGTAATACTAGGGAGTGGGTATATGAAGATGAAAATATTAATAATATTTCTATTTTTTACAGGCATTATATTTATTTCTTATGTAAAGAGTAATAAAGAAGAAATAAATTATACAATAATAGGAGAAAAAGAACTATTTTCAAATAATATTATATCCAAAAATTTTTCTGATTTAATATATGATGAATTGTCAAAAAAGAATAATTTTGGTTTTTATTCAAAAGAATTTACATATAAAAATATAAGAACAATTGATATGATAAATAACATAAATAATAATGTAAATATAGATAATATATATATACAAAATATATTAAAAAGGACAAATGTTCTTATAATAAATACAGGAAATAATGAAATAAATTATAAATTATCAAAAGTTGATAGTAATGAAAATAACGATAATGAAATATATAATTATCTAGATGAAGTATATAAAGATATTAAAGTATTAATAGAAAAAGTAAAAGATTTAAATGAAGGAAAAATAATATTTCTTGGAATATATAATGATACAGGAAACAAAGATAATGATAAATATTATAAATATATAAATGAAAAATTAGAATTATTAATGCATTCAAATGACATAGATTACTTAAATTTATTTTATGTATTAAATAAAAATGAAGATTATCTAACAAAAGGAAACAATATTTATATAACAAATGAGGGTAATATTGCAATTTTTAATAAATTATATCGTAAAATTGATCAATTATACTTGCATAAACAACGCTAAATTGTTATAATATTAAAGATTTTAGTAATTCTATGACTAAAAAAATAGTTATGGCGGAAGGAGAAATAAAAATGGCAAAACAAGGAAATATTGAATATATGGATACTACAGTTACTTGTGCTTGTGGTGAAACATTTACAACAAAGTCAACAAAACCAGAAATTCGTGTAGATGTTTGTTCTAAATGTCATCCTTTTTATACTGGAAAACAAACAAGAGCATCTAAAGCAGGTAACGTAGAAAAGTTTAATGCTAAATATGGATTTAAATCAGAAGAAAAATAAGCTAAATACTAGTTTATTTTTTTTTAATGTTTTATAATAATAATGGGTGAATAAAATGAAAATAGGAATAGCGTCAGATCATAGAGGATATGAATTAAAACAAAAAATAATAAAAGATATGAAAGATATAGAATTTGTAGATTTTGGGACAGATTCAAATAAAAGCGTGGATTATCCTGATTATGCATTTAAGTTATGCACAGGAATAATAAATAAAAAAGTAGATTTAGGAATCGCAATATGTGGTTCAGGTATAGGAATAAGTATTGCATGTAATAAAGTAAAAGGAATAAGATGTGCAAGAGTTACAACGATTAAAGATGTAAAAGTAACAAAGAAAGATAATAATGCAAATGTAATAGCGTTTTCTAGTGATGTAAATTATGATAAAGTAAAAAGAATGATAGAAGAATTTATAAATACACCATTTAGTAATGAAGAAAGACATATAAAAAGAATTAATAAAATTAGTGAATATGAAAGATTAAATTAACATATACTTTAATGGGTGAAGACTATGAAAAAAATAGTAGTAATCATAATAAGTGTTATATTTATACCTTTTATAATTACTAGTTTTTTTTATGAGTATAAAGTAAAAAATATACAATCTGGATTTAATTCAAATAAAGATGAAACAGTAGTTAGAGTTCTAACAAAAAATAATACTGTGGAAAAAATTAATTTAGAAGATTATTTAGTTGGAGTAGTATCAGGAGAAGTACCTGTTTCATTTGAAAAAGAAGCAATAAAAGCGCAAGCAGTAGCAGCAAGAACATATGCATTAAAACAAATAGAAAACCATAAAAATTATGAATATGATGTAAAAGATGATACATCATCACAGGTATATCAAACAGATGAAGAATTAAGAAATAAATGGGGTAATAATTATGATGAATATGTAAAAAAAATAAAGGAATGCGTAAATGAAACAGAAGGAGAATATGTTTCATATAATAACGAAGTAATATATGCCTTTTTCTTTTCCACAAGTAATGGAAAAACAGAAGACAATAAAAATGTATTTGGAAAAGATTTACCATACTTAAAAGTTGTAGATAGTAGTTTTGATGAATCAGAAACAAAGAACTTTACCACAGTAAAAACAGTATCATTAGATGATTTTTATAAACAATTAGATTTAGAAAAAAGTGATGAATTAAATATAACTGATATAGTAAAAACAGAATCGGGTAGAATATCAAGTATTATGGTAAACGGGAAGGCTTTTACAGGAAGAGATTTTCAAAAAAGATTATCACTTAGATCAAATGATTTTACTATACAAAAAAATAATGAAAATATATCAATAACAACAAAAGGATTTGGACATGGTGTTGGAATGAGTCAATATGGCGCAAATGCACTTGCAAAAAGACATAAAACATATGATGAAATACTTAAATATTATTATCAAGGAACAAATTTACAAAAATTATAAAAAATTTGTATAAAATAAGAAAAATCTACCAAACTTAAAATGAGGTGGATAAAATGAAAGAAAGAAAAAGAAAATTAAAACCATTTGTAATGCCAATGGTATATGCATTAGCGTTTACAGCATTGGTATTATCTTTATCAGCGTTAGATAGTATTCAAAATAAAAAGGTGTCAAAAGCAGATGATAATTATACATATGTTAACAATAGTATAATATCAAGTAACGTACCTGTAGTAAAAGAAGAAAAAATTATGGTAAAACCATATACAAGTGAAAAAGTAGAAATATCAAAAAAATTCTATGATACAAATGCAAGTGATGAAGAAAAACAAAATTCACTTATTTATTATAATGATACATATATGCAAAATTCAGGAATTTTGTATAAATCTAGTGAAACATTTGATGTTGTTAATGTACTAGATGGTACAGTAGTTGATGTAAAAAAAGATGAAGTATTAGGTAATGTTGTAGAAGTTAAACATTCTAATAACTTAATAAGTACTTATGAAGGATTATCCACAGTAAATGTAAAAAAAGATCAACTTTTAAAACAAGGAGATGTAATTGGTAAAAGTGGAAAACTAGAATTAGGTGAATCTTTAGAAAATAGTTTATTATTTGAATTAATTAAAGATGGTAAATACGTAAATCCTTTAAATTATTTAGATAAAAAAATTAGTGACCAATAATTTAATCATAAAAAAGTAAAAAAATTATATATTTTACTATAGAGGTGTTTAACTTGAATAGTAAGATATATAAAAGAATAAAAGAAGAATCAGATTATATATTAAAAGAAAACTTAACAGTAAGAGAAATAGCAAAAAAAATAAATGTAAGCAAAAGTACTGTTCATAAAGATTTACATGAAAGACTTTATGATATTGATAAAGATTTATTTAATAAAGTAGATAAAATATTACAAAAACATTTAGAAGTAAGGCATATTAATGGAGGATATGCAACTAAAATAAAATATGAAAAATTAAGAAAGGGATGATATCTTGCTAGGTAAAGATATAGGAATAGATTTAGGAACAGCAAATGTTTTAATATATGTAAAAGGACAAGGTATTGTCATAAATGAGCCTAGTGTAGTTGCAATTGAAACAGAAACAAAAAAGGTTCTTGCAGTAGGTGAAGAAGCTCATAAGATGTTGGGAAGAACTCCAGGTAAAATTAGGTCAATTAGACCACTAAAAGATGGTGTAATTGCAGATTTTGAACTAACAGAAGCAATGCTTAATAGCTTTATAAAAAAAATCAAAGCAAAGGGTACATTTACTAGACCTAGAATTTTAATTTGTTGTCCATCAAACATAACAAAAGTAGAAAGAAATGCAATTAGAGAAGCAGCTGAGAGTGCAGGAGCAAAAAAAGTATTTGTTGAAGAAGAACCAAAAGTAGCAGCAGTAGGTGCAGGACTTGATATAAGTGCTCCATCAGCAAGTATGGTTATTGATATTGGTGGAGGAACAACAGATATAGCGATTCTTTCATTAGGAGATATTGTAAATAGTAAGTCGATAAGAGTTGCTGGAGATTTATTTGATCAAGATATAATAAAATATGTTAAAAATAAGTATAAATTAATTATTGGTGAAAGAACAGCAGAGGATGTAAAAATAAAAATAGGTACTGTTTATCCAGAAGAAAAAAAAGAAAAGATGACTATTAGAGGTAGAGATATGATAACAGGATTACCAAATTCTATTACCATAAATTCAAAAGAAATAGAAGAATCTTTAAAAGATTCTGTTCATAAAATAGTACTTGCTACAAAATCAGTATTAGAAGAAACATTACCTGAATTATCTGCAGATATAGTTACAAAAGGTATAGTAGTTACAGGTGGAGGAGCTTTATTAACAGGATTAAAAAAACTACTTGAAGAAGAATTAAAAGTGCCAATAAAAATAGCAGATTCACCACTTACATGTGTTGTTGATGGAACAGCAATTATGCTTGATAATATTAAATTACTTGAAAAATAAGTTAAATACTTATTTTTTTTCATTTATATATATGTTATAATTTTATTAGTAGGTGAGAAAATGAGTAGTAGTTTATTAAATAATCTAAAAATAATTTCAATTGTATTTTTATTTGTAGCATGTTTAATTCCATTTATAAAAAAGCTTGCCGTATATATAGGTGCAGTTGATATTCCTGGTGGAAGACATATACATGATAAAGTTATGCCAAAACTTGGTGGACTTGCTATATTTACAGGATTTTTATTAGGATATATGTTATTCTGTAGCCAAACTCCACAAATGATATCGATATTAATTGGTGGAATAATAATATTAATATTTGGTATATTTGATGATATAAAGAGACTTCCAGCATCTGTTCAATTTGTTGGACAAATTGCTAGTGCAATGGTAGTTGTATTCTATGGAAATATAATTATGCAAGATGTATCTGCATATGGTATATATTTAAATTTTGGTGTATTTGCACCATATATTACTATAATATTTATAGTTGCTCTTATGAATTGTTTAAATTTTATAGATGGACTTGATGGACTTGCTGGTGGTATAGCAACAATATTCTTTGTAACTATTTCAGTAATAATAGGTTATACTGGTATATATAATGGACTTGATGCATCATTATCATTAATAATGATAGGCGCAACACTAGGATTTTTAGTACATAATTTTCACCCAGCAAAAATATTTTTAGGAAATAGCGGTTCAATGTTTCTTGGCTATATGATAGCGGTTATATCATTACTAGGTTTTAAAAATGTAACAATTACTTCATTTGTAGTACCTGTTTTAATACTTGCAATTCCAATACTTGATACATTCTTTGCTATAACAAGAAGATTAATAAAAGGACAATCGCCAACAAAAGGTGATAAAAAACATATACATCATCAATTACTTCAAATGACATCAAGTCAAGTAAAAACAGTTTTAATAATATATTTAATAAACATATTATTTTCATTCGCATCAATTGTATATGTTGTAAAAAATGCAAAACTTGGACAAATAATATATGCTGTTCTATTAGTAATAGTTGTTTGGTTTGTTTTAACTACAGATATACTTTTTGATAGAAAAACAATAAAAGAAGATTTAAAACACAAAAATAAAGAAAAAAATAAAAAAGAAAAAGAGGAAGATAATGAATAAAAAATCTTTCTTTTTTCTTTATATTTAATGAAAAATTGGTAAAATATGGTATAATTATTTTGCTTGTAAAAAAAGTAGGAGGAGCAAGATGTTAAATTTTGTAGTATGTGAAGATAATAAAGTTGTTCTACAAAAAAATGTAGACATAATTAATAGGGTTATGTTTAAGAATAATATAAATTATAGGGTTTATTCATTTAGTAACTATTCGAAAGAATTAAAAGATTTAATTAATTCAGATATAGGTCAGGTAATATATATTTTAGATATAGAATTAGAAGATGCTTCTGGTCTTGATATAGCATCTGAAATAAGAAAGAAAGATTTGGATAGTTTTATTATAATATCAACTTCATATATAGATTATTTACCATATACTTTAAAATCAAAATTAATGTTATTTGATTTTGTTTCAAAATTTGAAAATTATGAACAAAATTTATTATCAGTATTATATAAAATACTTGCTTCAATAAATGAAACATCAAGCAATAGAAGTAAAATTAAGGAGTGATTTTATGAATGTATTAAATGTAGTTTTAAGTGGGATTGTAACAGCATTATTATCATTGATGACTATAAAAAATTTTTCAAAAGAAGAATTAAATGTTAAAAAAGTATTAATATATTTAAGTGTTTATACTGTATTTTTAATTATAAGTTGTTTTCATTTTTCTGGAATATCAAGATTATTATTAAATATAATTATAATGATAACATCATTGTATTTTTCATTATTTAAAAAAAATATTTCTGATTCGGTTTACTATACAATTGTGTATAATGTATTTGCTGCATTCTTTGAAGTATTATTATCTTTAATATTTGTTGGCTTATTAAAATTTGATATAAATGTTTATGAAAATTTTTCATTTTCTCTATTAGTTTTTTCAATTTGTAATTGTTTGTCAGTATTCTTTATTTCTAAAATAAAACCTCTAGATAAAGCTTTGCAAAAATTTAATAGAATAATTTCAAAAAATAACAAAGATTGGATTTATATTATAATTTGTATAATTTTAGTTGTTTTATTAATAACATTTAATGAATATAATTTAAAATCGAATGTTGAATTTTATATAAACATATTTATTACAATATTTATGTTTATATCAATAATTTATGTAGTTTATAATAAAATACAAAAGTCTGCATATGAAAATAAATATAATGAAGTAATGGAATATGTAACAAGATATGAAAAGATTATTAATGAACAAGGTAAGAAAAATCACGAATATAATAATCAATTAATGGTATTAAAAGGTTATCTTGATAAGCCAGATAGATTAAAGGATTATTTAGAATTAATAATAGGTGAACATAAAACAGGACAAAACTATACAGTTAAACAATTAGGCTTTTTACCTGATGGTGGTATAAAAGGTTTACTTTATCATAAATTAAGTAAAATGGAAGAAGAAGGAATTAAATCTTATTTATATGTAGATCAAGGCATGCAAGAATTATCAGAAGATATATTTGATATTAAAACATGTCAAGATATTACAAAAATACTTGGAGTATTTATAGATAATGCTATAGATGCATCAAGTAAGGCAGATCAAAAAGAAATTGAAATAGATTTTAAAGTTCAAAAAGATTGTTTAATAATAAGTGTTGCTAATACATATGATAATAAAACTGATGTAAATAAAATCGGTAAAAAAGGTTACTCAACAAAGGGTGCAGGTCATGGATTTGGATTATCTATAGTAAAAGATATATCGAAAAATAATCCTAATATAGAATCATTTAGTGATATAAGTGACAATAAATTTAAACAAACTGTATTAATATATTATAAGAAATAAAAAAAGATTCTCGAAAAATTGAGAATCCTTTTTTAACCAATAAGTGAGTTTGGCATTTCCGGCTCATCAAGTAATAATGCTATACATCCAGAAGTAGCAACAGTTCCAACAACAGCACCAATAGCAGCTAAAGCAATAGATAGGAATTTTTTCATAATTTTTCCTCCTTTATCTATGATTAATTATTTAACCTCATAATTTTTATAATTATTATAGCTTACCCCAAATAATTTATATGTTATTGGAAGCATTATAATAATTTGAATAATTAAAGCAAATATAAAGCAATTACTTAAGGTGTTATTTTTTATTACAATAGATAAAGTCATATATATAATTGAAATAATAATAGATAAAACTTTATATATTGTCCTTTTTTTCTTGTTTATTAATGGTCTTTTTTCTGTGTCTGCAGGAGCAAGTATTCCAATCATAACAATAATTGGAACGAAAATTATTTCTTTTATTAAGATAGGTATTGTAAGGTTTATACAAATATACGGAGTTAATATAAAGAATAAGGATGAAGATATAAGGCAGTCAATACTTCTTTTTGCATGTACACCAAATGCAGTTAATCTTATTCCATTAAATGTTAATAATAAAAGTACAACCTCTTTAAATATACCTAAGATAATAGAAATAATTATTATAAAAATTAATTTTGTAATTGTAAGATATAAACCTTCTAAACCATATTTGATTTTATCTTTATCTTTTTGAGATAGATCTTTGTTATATGTTGTTACAAGATTCATACATTTTTCCAATATTAATTTTTTCATAAGTACTCCTTGCGTTAATGCTATCACATTTTTTATAAAAAAATTTTTAATGTAAAAAAAAGATATAATTTTATAATTTTTTTCAAAAAAAATAAAAAAAATATCAAAATTTTTCTAAAAAAGTCGAAAAATGTAGAAATTTTTTTGTGTTTTGTTTTTCGTATATAAATAATGATAAAATTAGTTTGTTAACCCGCATTTTTTGTCGAAATTTTGGGCATGCTTTTTCTTGAATATAGTAATGCAGTAGAGTTATCATAAATATAGACATGAGAAGGAGGAATATATATGTCAAAGGGAATAATAAAATGGTTTAATAATGAGAAAGGATATGGGTTCATAAATGGTTCTGTTGACGAAGATATTTTCGTTCATTATACAGCTATAAAGCAAGACGGATATAAAACATTATCAGAAGGACAAGTTGTTGAATTTAATTTAATAAAAACCGATAAAGGTTTACAGGCTACAGATGTAAAAACTGTAAACGAAAAAGAATTAACTACTATTTCATAGTAGTTTTTTTAAAAAGTATGTTATAATTTTTAAAAGGAGATGATATTTTGAAATATATTATTAGAAGTTCAAAAACAGAAAATACAGAAGCTATAAAGGAGTACATTGAAAGTAAGTTAAGTAAACTCGATAAATATTTTGAAACATCTGATGATATAGAAGCAACAGTACTTACAAAAGTAAATGGAAGAGAAAAAGTTATTGAGGTAACAATTCCTACAAAACATTTTACTTTAAGAAATGAAGAAGCAAATGAAGATTTATATGCTGCTATTGATAAGATTGCAGATAAGTTAGAAAGACAAATAAGAAAAAATAAAGAAAAAATAAATAAAAAAATAAGCAAAACATTTATAAGTGATTTTGCACCAGAATTAGCAGATGAATATGAAGAAGAAGAATCAATAGTTAAAAGAAAAGAAATTGAATTAAAACCTATAGATGAAGAAGAGGCAATAATTCAAATGGAAATGTTAGGTCATTCATTCTTTGTATATAAAGATGTTAATACAAAAAAGGTTTGTGTTTTATATAAGAGAAAAAATGGAAATTATGGAATTATAGAAACAGAATAGGAAGATTTATCTTTCTATTTTTTTCTTGTAAATATTTAAATATTATTATATAATTATCTTAATGTAAGGATGATAAAAATGAAGAAAAAAATACTATATTTTATAATTCCATTATTTTTATTTTTTTTAGGAATAAGTACTGTATTTGCTGATAATTGTTCTACTGTAAAAAATAAAATAGATAATTATCAATCATATAAAGATGTGTTAAGTAGTATAGATTGTACAGATGATGCGGATATTAACAATGTTGCAACATGTAATGAATTAAATGTTAAAAAAAATATTGTTGTAACAGAATTAATGAAATTAAATGAAGAAAATAATATATGTTCAACATATAGATCACAGGTTGATACTATTATAAAAGAAAATGAAGATAAATGTGGGAAAATATTTAATAGTGATTTTAATAAGTTTGTTAATAATGTAATGGCATTATTTTATATTGCTGGGCCAATACTTTTAATCTTATTTGGTTCATTAGATTATGCTAAAGCAACAGTATCATCAGAACGTGATGCATTTAAGAAAGCAAATAAGAATTTTGCAAAAAGATTAGCTGCAACAATATTATTATTTGTTGCTCCTGCAATAACAAATTTTATAATAAGTTTTAATGTGTCAGATAAATATTTATCTGGAAATGCTTATACATGTAATTATGATTATATAGTATTCAATAAAAAATATAATATAGTTTATACACCAAGAAATAATTCATCGACTACTAATATTAATGGTAATGGGGATATTTTAGCTGCTGCAGAACAGGTTCATTCACGATATGAAAAAGAACGTTGGCATTATTCTGCAAGTTATAACAATGATATTGCAAGTGCAACTAATGATTCACATCACAGGACAGTATGTGCCACTTTTGTAGCGTCCGTTTTATATGTTTCTGGTGCAATACCTGAAGAAACGATAAACAAATATGCATATCAATTTGCTCATGAATCATACAATGGTGCTAAAGATGGTATTGAAGGTATGCTTATAGATAATGGATGGATAAAAATAACTAATTATGATGATTTACAACCTGGTGATATAGTATTTATGCCAGGGCATGTTCAAATATATGCAGGTAAAGATAGTTCTGGTAATTCTCTTTGGTATAATGCTGGTAGTGATAATGCTATCCAAAGAAAAAATCCATATACACAGGGTGATTCATATTCTAGAAGTAAATTTGAATCTGCAAGAAGGAAACCATGATAAGGAGTAATAAAATGAAAAAAAAATATAAAATAATAACATCATTAATAATGTTTATATTGATAATTATAATAATATTTTACGAAATTTTTAAGTATCCAAAAGAAGTTGCAATTTTTGATAGTAATACAATTGTGTATTATAGAAATAATAAAATTGTAAAGGTAGATTATCCTAACAAAATAAATGCTAGATATAATTTTAATAAATTATTTATCTATAATAATGGCATTTTGGAAGAAGGTTATATAAATATTGTCCAAGAAAACGATTATAATTATTTTAATGTATACAAAAATGACTTATCAAAAATAAATATATATCCATTAATTGCATATACCAAAAAATTAAACTTAAAAATATATGAATCAAAAGAAGAAACTAATTTTACAGATGATGAATTAAATGCTATAAAAAAAGTTTTGTCAGATAATGGCTTGAATGATCAATATACAGGAATTTCAAAAAAAAGCGTAAAAAATATAAATATATACAATATAAATAATTTTAAAAATAGTGATGATGAATTCTATAATATTGTTTTTATGATAGATAATAATGATAATTCTAGTGTTATAGATAAATCTTTTTATAATAAGAATTTGATTAATATAAAAAGGTTTGATTTTTATGGATTAATTGATATTGATAAAGACGGCGAAAATGAAATTGTAGTTACTGAAACCCAAGGTGATGATGCCCCAATATATTATTATTTTTATAAATATAATTCTTCAAAAAAAATATTGAATAAGATAAGTTAAAAGAAGGTGAATATATGTGTAACAATATTATAGTTTTATGGTTCTTTATTATTTTAAAAATAATTGCTATATTAATTCTTCCTATAATTATAATAATCAAAAGAAAAAAACAATATGTTAATATATTGATAATTGTAGATATTTTACTTCTTTTATTCTTTTTAATATGTAATTTATTTACAATAAATAAATGTGTATATAATTCTAATTTAGATGGTATAGAAAGAACTAAAAATGAAAACCAAATAACCTTATATAATAAAATACATCCAGCTGAATTAAATGGTAATAATTCAGAGGGTATTAATCCCGAAAAAAATTATAAAACTGCAACAGGCAAAACTTTATATTATTTTAACCAAAATAAAGCATATATGAAAACAGCATATTATACATGTAATAATGAAAAAATATATATGAATTCATTTGGTAGTAGTATGACATCAGTATCAATAGCAATTTCTACATTATATGATAATAGCATAAATCCAGTTCAAATACTTAATTTTTACAAAGAGGATAATTCAGATTTATGTAATATGAAATTTGATATTAATAGTATTTTTAATTCTGTTACAAAAAGATATGGAGCAATTACACTTACAAATATAAATAGTGATCAAATAAAAGATGAGATAAAAAATGGTGGAATAGTAATTGCTGAAGTTTCTGCTAAGGAAGGATCAAAACTTACTTGTGATCATGATTACATAGTTATTTATAATATTTCTTTAAATGGTAATCTTATGTATGTAAGTCCAGCAAGTACATCAACACCTTATGTTTGTTCATATTCTTCTAGGGCATATGGTAGTACAATCGATTATAGTAATAATAATGTATCGTTAGAAGAATTAACAAATGAAGCAGTAAATTATTATTTAATAAAGAAGGTATAATATGAAAAAGAAAATAAAATATATAGTTATAAGTGTTTTATTACTTTTAGTAACAGGTTGTTCAGGAAATTATAATGTCAAGATAAATGAAGATATGTCAGTAAATGAAGAATTATATTTGACCATAGAAAATAAAGAAGGTTTATATCAAAAAACACTAAAGATATTTAATGATAATAATGTTAAAGAAAAAGATTATGAGGTAGTATTAAGTGATGATAATCTTAAAATAACATATAATGCTTCATATAATTCAATAGAAGAATATATTTTGAATAGTAAAGTATATCATCAATTAATTGATAATATAGAACTGAATAAATCTAATAACTATGTTGATTTATATGTTAATGAAAAATTAAAATTATCTAATTCAAATATGAAACAAAATGGAACAAATTTAACTGATTTGGATGTATTACAAGTTAATATAGAAAATCCTTTTGAGGTAAATTTTTCAAATGCTGAATTAGTAACAGATAATGTTTATACTTGGACAATAAAAAATGGTGATATAGAAAAGAAGATTCAAATGCAGTTTAAACCTTCTCTTGATATATTTCCATATAGGCAGGTTATAGTTTTATCCGTAGTAATAATTTGTTTTGTAATAATTGGAGTTTCAATATATATAAGATATAAGAAAAGTCAAAAAATTTAGCACTAATATTAGTGCTTTTATTGTACTATAATTTGATTTTTGTTATAATTGATAAGGGAGATGATTAAATGAGCATATTAAAAAGTTTGTTTGACTTTGAATATAAAGAATTAAAAAGATTCATGAAAATTGCTGATCAAATAGAAGCAAAAAGTGATGAATATGAAAAATTAACTGATAAACAGTTACAAAATAAAACAGAAGAATTTAAAAAAGAATTAGAAAATGGTAAAACATTAGATGATATACTTGTTGATGCTTTTGCAACTGTTAGAGAAGCCGCAAAAAGAGTAATAAATGAAAAGCCATTTTATACACAGCTTTTAGGTGCACTTGCAATTCATTATGGTAATATAGCAGAGATGAAAACAGGTGAAGGTAAAACATTAACATCTGTTATGCCAGCATACTTAAATGCTTTAACTGGTAAAGGTGTACATATAGTAACAGTTAATGAATATTTGGCAAGCAGAGATGCTGCTTGGATGGGTCAAATATTTGAATTTTTAGGATTAACTGTAGGAACAAATCTTAGAGATTTATCTCCAGCAGAAAAGAGAGAAAGATATAACTGTGATGTTTTATATTCTACAAATAATGAAATTGGTTTTGATTATTTAAGAGATAACATGGTTGTTAGAAAAGAAGATAGAGTACAAAGACCACTTAATTTCGCTATTGTCGATGAAGTTGACTCTGTATTAATAGATGAAGCAAGAACTCCACTTATAATATCAGGTGGTGCAATGCATTCAAATAATCAATATCTTGATGCACAAAGATTCGTTAAAGATTTAAAAGAAAATGAAGATTATATAATTGATGAAAAAACAAATAGTATTAATTTAACAGATGAAGGAAGCAGAAAATGTGAATCATTTTATGGAATCGATAATATGTATGATATTAAGCATTCAGCTTTAGTTCATCATATAAATCAAGCTTTAAGAGCAAACTTTACTATGAAAAATGAAGTTGATTATGTAGTTCAAGATGGTAAAGTAGTTATAGTTGACCAATTTACAGGAAGACTTATGCAAGGAAGAGCATTCTCAGAAGGATTACATCAAGCAATTGAAGCTAAAGAAGGTGTAAAAATAAATGAGGAAACTAAGACACTTGCAACTATTACATTCCAAAATTTATTTAGAATGTATAAGAAATTATCTGGTATGACAGGTACTGCTAAAACAGAAGAAGAGGAATTTAGAAATATATATAACATGTATGTAATTCAAATTCCAACAAATAAACCTATAATAAGAAAAGATATGGCAGATTTAATATTTGCAACTAAACAAGATAAATATAATGCTATTATAAATGAAATAAAAGAAAGACATGCAACAGGACAACCAGTTCTAGTTGGTACAATAGCAATTGAAACAAGTGAACTTATTAGTAATATGCTTAAAAAAGAAAGAATTAAGCATGAAGTATTAAATGCTAAGAATCATGCAAGAGAAGCAGAAATCATTGCTAAAGCAGGTGAAATAGGTTCAGTTACAATCGCTACTAACATGGCTGGTCGTGGTACCGATATTAAACTAGGTGAAGGTGTAAAAGAATTAGGTGGTTTATGTGTAATCGGTACAGAAAGACATGAATCAAGACGTATAGATAATCAGCTTAGAGGACGTGCTGGTAGACAAGGTGATCCAGGTTATACACAATTCTTTGTAAGTTTTGAAGATGACTTAATGGTTAGATTTGGGACAGATAGATTTAAAGATTTACTAAAAGCCGCTGGCCTTGGAACAACAATAACATTAAGAAGCAAAACAATGACTAAAAATGTTGAATCTGCTCAAAAGAAGGTTGAAGGAAATAACTTTGATATAAGAAAAAGTTTACTTCAATACGATGATGTTATGGGTAAACAAAGAGAAATAATGTATGAAAGAAGAAATGAAATTCTTGATAGTGATTCAATTCATGAATCTATAATAAATTTAATAAAAGACCATATTTATAATTTAGTTATGTCTCATCTAGTAGAACAACCTGAATTACTTGAATTTGATTGCTCTGAGATATGTGAATATGTAAATGAAAATTTACTTAGAAATTCAAATATGAAATTATCAGAAATTATAAATAAATCAACAGATGAAGTAATCCAAATATTAGAAGATAAAATAATAGGTGAATATGAAAATAAGATAAAAGATTTACCAGAAGAAATAGTAAATGATTTTGAAAAGGTAATTGCATTAAGAGTAATTGATACACACTGGATGGAACATATTAACACTATGGATCATTTAAAAGAAGGTATCGGTCTTAGAAGTTATGCACAAAATAATCCTTTAGTTGAATATACTAATGAAGGATTCCAATTATTTGATGAAATGCTTGATACAATAAATAGAGAAATAACAAAATATTTATTAAAAGCAGAAATTAAACAAAACCTAGAAAGAAAAGAAGTTGTTAAACCAACAGGAACAAATGATAGCAAAGATAAAGTAAAAACAACAAGAAAAGTAGAAAAAATAGGTAGAAATGAACCATGTCCATGTGGTAGTGGTAAAAAATACAAACAATGTTGTGGTAAATAGCTTATAAAATAAGGGTTTGTGATAGTTTTGTAATTTCAAAAAAATATGAAAACAACCAAAATGTTTACAAAAAAATTAAGATTATGTAGTAAAATAAAGGTGTGAACAATGATTATATTTGTTGACACCTTTTAAAATCTAAATAGAAGGGAGACAAAAATATTGAAAAAGGATTTAGTAACAGCAGAAATAATAGTTAAGGAAAATAAGGTGAGAATACTAAGAGTTGGAAATGTTAATTATATTTCTTTAACTGATTTAGCAAAGTATCAAAATTCAAGTGATCCATCTTTTACAGTTAAAAACTGGTTAAGAAGAATAAATACTATTGATTATATTGGACTATGGGAAGAAATTAATAATCAAGATTTTAATTTGGTCGAATTCGACCAAATTAAAACTGAGTATGGTAGAAACTCGTTTGCAATGTCACCAACACAATGGATAAAAAGAACTAAAGCAATAGGAATAATTTCAAAAGGTGGGAGATATAGTATTGGAACATATGCCCATCCAGATATTGCATTTGAATTTGCAAGTTGGCTATCACCGGAGTTTAAATTATATTTAATAACTGAATTTGAGAGATTAAAAACTAATGAAGCTTATCAAGAAAAAATAGATTGGCAAGCAAATAGAATTTTATCTAAATTAAACTATGCGGTTCACACTGATGCAGTAAAAACCTATATTGTTCCAATACTTACAGAAGCACAAAAGAAATTTGTTTATGCTGAAGAAGCTGATGTTTTAAATGTAGCTTTATTTGGGATGACAGCAAAAGAATGGAGAGAAAGAAATCCAAAACTTGCTAAAAATGGAAATATAAGAGATTATACTGATTTGCTTCATTTAGTGATACTAAACAATCTGCAAAACACAAATGCAGAACTAATTGAAGAAAAAATACCACAATGTGAAAGATTAATAAGACTTAATCATTCAGCAAGAAGACAAATGAAAGTACTAAAAGATTTAGAGTTATTACAAAAACAAGTTAATGAAGAAAATAATTTAATAGCTAACTAAAAAAGTATAAGCAGGTTGAACTGAACCCCAAAAATTGGACAGTTTATATAAGTATGCTCTATTTTTATATGTATATCAAATATGAGGTGAGTGATAAAGTAATTAGCAAAATAAAAAGAGCATTTCTGCTCGTAAAATTGTAATTTGTCTAACCATATATTATTATTAATATTCCTATAATGACTAAATGTAATGGATAATACAGATATAATAACCACGTCATCTACTCTAAATTATTTATATCAAATATTTTTATAATTTCTCTTATATAATTTCTCTTTTATTCTCTCTTCTTTGATAGTACATGTGAACTAATCTGTTCAATAGAAGAATGGATACTGTCATACCCTTCATCCAATAAAATTCTATTTTTTTCCACTGTTTTTAAAGTTTTTTCATAGCCAGATATAATATTATTTTTTTCTAAAGATGAATGTGCCATTTTCCTTTTTAACAAATAAAATAATTCACCAGTATAATTTGTTAGATTAAGTAAATCCAAAGTATAAATTTTTAAGTCAAAATATCCTTTACCATTTATCATAGAAGCCCTTAATTTATCTTCTATATTTAGAACTGCTAAATTAGTTGCATCAAACACAAATTGCTGACCATTTTCATTTATTACTGTAACAGCATGATTTCCCAATCTTTTTTTTATCCCAAAAATATTTACTAGAAATTCTGACCCTTTGGTTGATTTTTGGGTATTCTTATCAATATTTCTTACTATATTAGGGCTATATTCAAATGTCACTTCACCTTTTCTAGCTGACGTAAAACAACTCATCAATACCGACTCTTTATTACACACTTTTAAAAAATCATTAAGTAAAGCAGAATATTCTAAACAAACACCACCACCATTTAGTACATTAATAGCTAAAAAGCTTAAATCCTTCAATCTATTATTCTTACCGTATTTGTGCTCTTTTGTTACAGAAAAATATCCATTCCATAAAAGATAAGTATAATAATAAGAAAACTCTAATGCTGTAGATAGTTTTAATTCTTCAGCAATATTCTTATATGATTCTAATATATCTCTATATAATTTCATTTCTTTAGCATGTTCTTTATTAAAACTATCCTTATCTTTTATTATCTCAGTTAATAACTCAATTTTTAACAATTCTAACATTTTAGTATAACCAAATGATTTTTGTAAAAAAGTAATATAATCCCAATATCCAATACTTTCGGCATATTTTTGTTCTTCAGGTGTTAATACTTTATAAAATTCATTATTATCAAATTGTTGTTTGACATTACCTTCTATAATCATGCGACAAAAAATGTCTTTTTTTTCTTCTATAGATAAATTCTTATATTTTTCATTATAATAAGAACGAATCTTTTTCATTATAATATTTTCATCATCATGAATTTCTTCTTTTTCTTTCATAGCATACCTCATTAAACGAGTTCATATTCTAACATAAAAAAACAATAATGTAAATATTAATTTGAACTTTGTTTAAAAAAGTTTCATTTATCTTTTTAAACAACAAAAGAATGTAAATCATGTGTATAGAATACCAATTGATGTTATACGTGCTTCAAAAAATGAAAATGCTCTTGACGTACTTGGATTAAAATTAGAAGATAATAAGATTGTAAAAAAAGAAAAAAAGATGTAAAAAAGTATGAATTTAAATTATAGAAATAGTATTTAAATAATGCTGTGGAAAACAATATAAAAATTATATTTAATGAGTTATAAAAACTAAGGGGTGTGAACAGATTTAATAGTTGACACCCTTTAAAATTTAATAGAATATAAAATTAATTATTGATATATAATAATAAAAACTGTAAACATATGAATAATTTTTCTTAAAATAGCTGACAAAAAATTTAACTTATAATATAATCAAATTAATGATAGGAGGATATATGAAAGATAAGAAAAATATTTTAATTGGCGCATTAGTATTTGTAATCGCAATGATGGCAGTAGGTTATGCAGCATTTGCTACTACATTAAATATTAATGGTACTGCTACAATCGCAGGTGAATGGGATGTAGAAATTACAGGTATAACACCAGCATTTACTGGAACTGCAAGTGATAAAACACCAGCATCTTTTACTGCAACAACTGCAACATTTGATGCAAGTTTAATGGCTCCAGGAGATACTGCAACTTATACAATAACAGTACAAAATAAAGGATCAATAGATGCTAAATTAGATACAATTACATTAACTCCACAAGCTGATGGATCATCTGCAATTGTTTATACTGTTAAATCTCAACCAAGTGCTAATGATGTTTTAAAAGCAGGAGATAGTACAACAGTTGTAATTGAAGCAAAATATGATGAAACAGTTACTTCTGTGCCTGAAGTAAAAACTAAAACATTTACTGGTGTTCTTGAATATGTTCAAGCAAAATAGTAAAATGAGTGAGTATTCACTCTTTTATTTTATTACGAGGTTTTTATGAATAAAATTAAAAAAAGAAGATTAAAAAATAAAATATCAAAAAATAAAACAAAAATTATTGTTATTGTTTGTGTTATTTTTGTGTTGCTTTTATCTGTTGGGTATGGGATATCCTCAACATTAATTTCATTAAATGGTTCGGCTACAATTGAAGAAGCAGCAAATTGTAAAGATAAGATTACAGGAACATATAAACTTAATACATTTTGGAATGGTCAAGATAATAATAAACATTATCATGCTATCATAACAATAAAAAATGATGGTTCAGAAAGTATTCCATCTTGGACAATAAAAATAAAAGGACCAAGAGATATACAAATACAGGTAAATGCTAATGTAACAAAATCTGATGATGGCACTTTAACATTAACACCATATTCTTGGAATTCAGTAATAGATAGTGGTAAAGAATTATCATTAGATTTTATAGTGATAACTGTAGAAGATGATTTTGATCCTACATATATAACTTTTAATGACTGTAAAATCTATGGTAAGGGTGTTGTAAATCCAGATCCCGTAGATCCATCTATTGAATTAACTAATCTTGAATTATCACCAAGTTCATATGAAATGGTTGTAGGTGAAACTGTAACTCTTAATACAACAAAAACACCAAGTAATGCAACTGCAACTTTAACTTATACATCTAGTAATGAGTCAGTTGCAACTGTTTCACAGAGTGGTGAAGTAATAGCTTTAACAGAAGGTACTACTACTATAACAGTTAGTTCTGGTAATATATCTGCAAGTAGTACAATTACAGTTAAGAAAAAAGATGAAACACCAGTTACTCCTGATGGTATAGAATTAAAATTTGCACAAACAGGATATTGGGGCGATATAAGTGCTGGACAATCAATGAATTTTAATGTTACAATAACAAATAATACAGATAAAAAAATAAATAGTTGTTCATTTTTTATAGGTTTCCCATCAGGTACAAAGTATACTGTATGGACCGGAAATGTAATTGTAAATGATGGTGATTTTAGTTATAATTCGGTTATTGATGCAAATGGTAATGTAATTATATATGGACAAGTTACATTACCTGCAGGTTATGATATAAATGACTATTTATCCCCATCCATAACTAATATACAAGTGAGTTGATAACAATGAAAAATTTAAATATATATATAATAATGATTATTTATTTTGTTTTAACATTTTTCTTAGAGAGAATAATTGGAAACGTAATAGGGTATATTATTCCTATGGTTTTATTAATGATATCACTTTATATTCATTTTACCGAAGGTGATAATCATGGTAGATTTCCTAGAAATAAAGAATACATAAAGAAAATGATTATAATAATGCTTTTATATGTAATTATTTATTTCTTTTTAGGAATATTATTTGGTTTTACTAAAAGTCCTTATTCACATAATATAATAATATTATTAAAAAATATATGGAGAATAATTATTCCTGTAATAATGTTAGAATATATTAGAAGTTTTACAGTATGTACTAATTCAAATAATAAATTTATAATTATTACATTCACATTATTATTGTTTGTTATTGAGCTTAATTTAAATACATTTATTAAAAATATAAGTATTAGTGAAGATACCTTTAAATATGTATCTCAAACTGTTATACCTTTATTTGCAACTGAAATGTTATGTACTTATTTATGTTTAAAAGGTTCATATAAGTTATCATTACCTTACAGAATTGCATTAAATGCTATAACTATATTTTCACCTGTTTTTCCGGATATAGATTGGTTTGCAAGTGGAATAATTGGCGTATTATTTCCAGCAATTATATTTTTACTTTACAAATATGATTATCAAAAAAAGAATAGAAGAATAAGTAGACGTGATTTAAAAAAACAAAACCCTATAATTTATGTTCCTATATTTATTATATTAATTACCTTTGGTGCATTTATGCTTGGATTATTTAAATATGAACCTATTGCGATAGTATCTAACAGTATGGATCCCGTTTTTAATAGAGGAGATGTTGTTATTTTACGTAAAGTAAACAAAACAAATTTGAATAAACTAAAGAAATATGATATTATCATATATAGTATAGATAAACAACTTGTTGCGCATAGAATAATAAATATAAAAGAGGAAAAAGAAGAACTATATTTTAAAACAAAAGGTGATGCTAATATTTCTCCCGATTTGAAATGGGTAAAAGAAAATCAAATAGTTGGAAAGTATGAATTTCATATTAAATATGTAGGTTATCCATCTGTTTGGTTAAATGATATTTTTAAAAAACAAAATCCAAAAGTAGAAATAAAATAGAGAGGGTAATATGCAAGCAAAGAATAGAAAGAAAAAACTTGTTTTGAAAAGATGGGTTAGAATTGTAGTTGTATGTGTTCTATTCTTTTTAGCGTCTATATTTTTATACAATATTGTAGAAGGATTATGTCCTAAACAAAAGAAAAATTTATATTATTCGTATAAAAATTATGGTTCTACAGATTATAAAGTGTATTTAAAAGAAAACAACTTTTTTGAAGAAAAATTTTTGCCTAAAGGTAGACAATATACTACTGAATTAATAGATTATATAGACATTAACTTTAACTATTTATATTCAGGCTCAAAATTAACTGATATAGAATATGAATATAATATTAGTGGTGAAATAATAGGTGAATATGAAAGTAATACCGATTCTAAATCAGAAATATGGAATAAAAAATATGTGATTTTAGAAAATCAAAAAGGTAAGAAGTATGACTCAATGTTTTTTGATGTTAATAAGAATTTAAAATTAGATTATTCTAAATATAATAATGAAGCTAATAATTTCAAAAATCAATTTAAACTTGCGATAGATGCAAAGTTATTAGTAAAATTTAATGTTAAATATACAGCAACTATAAGAGATACTGACAAAAAAGTAAGAGGAGTAGAAACTATTGAATTAAGTATTCCTTTATCAAAAACAACAATGAATATAACAACAAAAGAAATAAAAGGTGACTCTAAAAATTTATATGATGAAGAGCTTGTACCTAAAAATATGAATAGGGTTTATATAAATTCTATATTATTAATAATTATATTAGTAATATCAATATCTAATAAAGACAGGCTTATAATTAATAAAAAAACATATTATACGAGGAATTATAATAAAATATTAAAAAATTATAGTGATATTATTGTTGAGGTTTCAACACAACCTAATTTGGAAAATTTAGAAATATTAGAAATTAAAAATTTTGATGATTTAGTAGATACAGAGGAAGAATTAAAATCTCCAATATTGTTATATGAAATAAGAAAACAAAAAGAGTCTTGGTTTATAGTGATTCATGATAAATATGCATATAGATATATATTGAATTGTGAAGATTGTTAGTTAAGGTGACAAAAATGAGAAAAAAAGTAATAACAATAATACTATCATTGATATATACAATATTTATGGTAGTAGGTACAAGTTTTATAAAAAGTAATAGTTTTAAATATTTAAATGATAATTTAATAATAATGATAATTTTATCAGTATTATTATTTGTAATACTCTATTTTATAATAAATAAAGTATTTAATTATTTAGATAATCAAAAAATAAAAAACGAAAAAAAGAACAATAAAATATTTAATTTATTTGATAAACATCCAATTGTTTTTTCAAGTATAGTTATGTTTATTTGTTATTTGATCTATATGATAGCGTTTTATCCAATTATAATGTCAAAAGACCCTAGTTTTCAAATACTTCAGTATTTTCATATCGATAATAAATATTCATATTATTCTGTATTACTTGATAAAAATGTAATAATTACAAATCATCATCCAGTTGTTCATACTCTTCTTTTAGGAACTTGTGTAAAACTTGGAATGGTACTTTTCAATAGTTCAAATGTAGGTTTATTTATCTACAGCATAATTCAAACAAGTATTCTTATATTAACTCTTTCATATACAATTAAATTTATGAAAGAAATAAATGTATCCACAAAATATAGATTTATTTGTTTACTTATATATGCTTTAGTACCTGTGTTTCCATTTTATGCGATGAGCCCAGTTAAAGATGTAATATTTGGATGTTTAATAATCCTTTATATAATTACAGTTTATAAATGTATAAAATTAGAAGAAAAAATAAATGTAAAGAATATCATAAAAATAATAATTTTATCAATATTAATGTTCTTATTTAGAAATAATGGAATACATGTATTTATATTAACATTTCCATTTTTGATATTAATAAATAAGAAAAACAGAAAAAGATTTTTAATTATATTTTTAGTAGTAGTATCATTATTTGTGACTTATTCTAAAGTAATTTTACCGTATTTTAAGATAACTCCATCAAGTATTCGTGAAACACTTAGTATACCTTTTCAGCAAACCGCAAGATATGTAAAAGAATATGAAAATGAAGTAACTAATAATGAAAAGAAGGTAATAGATAAAATTCTTGGTTATGCTACATTAAAAGATAGATATAAAGAAGAAATATCAGATCCAGTAAAGAATGAGTTTAACAAATATAGTACAAAGGAAGATTTAAAAAATTATTTTGTTGTATGGTTTGAAATGTTTAAAAAGCATCCATTAACATATGCAGAAGCAACAATAAATAATACTTATGGATATTTTTATCCATTTAGTACAAAGTGGTATATATATTATAAATATACACCAATAATTAAAGAACATGGTATTGATTATCATTATAATAATTTAACAAATCTTAGAACAAATTTATCAAATTATGGTAATATATTCCCATATATTCCAATTATAGGCTTGATAGTTAATATTGGATTTAGCAATTACTTATTAATATTTATGTTGTTTTACTTAATATATAAGAAAAAATATAAAGAAATATGTTACTTATTTCCATCATTTGTTTTAACTTTAGTATGCATTGCATCTCCAGTAAATACATATTTTAGATATGCACTTCCTACAATTTTCGCAATGCCAGTTATGATTAGTATGTTTTTTAAAACAATTAGAAATGGTAAATAAAGCCATTTCTTTTTTTTGACTTTTATGTTACAATTATAATGGTGAAGAATATGGACACTAGAGAATTAAAAAGCGAAATATTATTGTTAGAAGAAAAACTAAATAATATTTGGAGGTTACTTTGATGTAGATAATAAAAAGAAAGAGTTATCTAATAAAGAAAGTGAACTTCAAAGTTTATATGATAATAATTTATGGAACGCTAAAGAAACAATTGATTTATCTAAAGAAATTGGTAATGATAAAAAAATAATATCAAATATCGAATCTTTAAAACAAACATTAGAATCATACATTGATGTAGTTAATAGTAATGATGATGAATTAATAAACGAACTTATAAATGAAATAAAAGGTACAATAAAAGAAATTAATTTATTAGAATTAGAAACAAAACTATCAGGTAAGAATGATAAAAAAAATGCTATTTTAGAAGTACATTCAGGTGCAGGTGGAACAGAAAGCTGTGACTGGGCTGATATGCTTCTTAGAATGTATTTAAGATGGTGTGATAAAAAGAACTTTAAATATGAAATTTTAGATACATTACCAGGTGAAGAAGCAGGAATAAAAAAAGTAATTGTTTTAGTGAAAGGATTAAATGCATATGGATATTTAAAATGTGAAAGGGGTGTTCATAGATTAGTTAGATTGTCACCATTTGATTCACAAAATAGAAGACATACGTCATTCGCAGCAGTTGAAGTTATTCCAGAAGAGAATGATGATATAGAGATAGAAATAAAAGATAGTGATATAAGAGTAGATGTATATAGGAGTAGTGGTGCAGGAGGACAAGGAGTAAATACAACAGATAGCGCAGTTAGAATAACGCATTTGCCAACTGGTATTGTTGTAACTTGTCAAAATGAAAGAAGTCAACTTAAGAATAAGGAACAAGCTATGGTAGTATTAAAATCAAAATTATATGCACTAGAAGAACATAAAAAAATAGAAGAATCAGAAGAATATAAAAAAGGTCAAAGTTCAATTAACTTCGGTTCACAAATAAGAAGTTATGTAATGCATCCATATTCCATGGTTAAAGATCATAGAACAAATTATGAAACAAGTAATGTTTCTAAAGTATTAGATGGAGATATTGATGAATTTATAGAAAGTTATTTGAATATGAGTAAAGAATAAATGGAGGAGTAAAATGGAGTTTATTAGAATTAGAGATGTAGAAAAAACTTATCCTACTGGTGTAACTGCATTATACGGACTTAACCTAGAAATAAAAAAAGGTGATTTCGTATTTATAATAGGTGCATCAGGTTCAGGTAAATCAACACTTATGAAAATGCTTTATAGAGAAGAAAAAGCAAGTAATGGTGAAATAATAATAGGTGGAGTAAAAGTAGGAAAACTAAAAAATAGAAAAGTTTATAAATTAAGAAGAAAACTTGGTGTAGTATTCCAAGACTTTAAATTATTACCAAAACTTACTGCATACGAAAATGTAGCATTTGTACTTGAAATGTTTGGTTATGATAAAAATGAGATAAGAAAGAAAACGTTAAAAGCATTAGACTTAGTAGGATTAAAAGAAAAAGCAAAAAGTTACCCACATGAATTATCAGGTGGAGAACAACAAAGAGTTGCAATTGCAAGAGCGATAGTTAATGCGCCAAAGTTATTAATATGTGATGAACCAACTGGAAATTTGGACCCAGATACATCATTAGAAATAATGAAAGTACTAGAGGTTATTAATAATTTAGGAACAACTGTAATTGTAGTTACACACGATAGGGATATAGTAAATAAGATGAAAAAGAGGGTTATATTATTAGATAAGGGTAGACTAAAGAAAGATTTTGAGAAAGGAACATACGATAAGAATGAAAAACATTAGAATTTTAAGAAAAAACATCAGAGATGGTGTTAAAAATATAATAAGAAATTTTAGTTTATCTTTAGCGTCAATTTCCTGTATAACAGTAACTCTTTTAATAGTAGCGGTAGCAATTGTTGGCTCATATAATGTTGAAAATTTTACTAAAGTAATTAGAGATGATTTTACTATAGTTGTTTATATGAATAATTCAAATACGGAAGAACAAGAATCAAAAATAAAAAATGAAATAAATGATTTATCTAATATTGAGTCTATAACATTCAATTCAAAAAAAGATATAGCAAATGAAATGAAAGAAGAATCAGAAATTTTTAATACAATTATTTCATCTTGGTCAGACTCTGAAAATCCTTTATATGATACATATTTGGTAAAAGTAAAAGATTCAGAAAAAATATCAAATACTGCATCTAAAATAGAAAAAATAGATGGTGTTGAAATGGTTAGATATGGAGAAGGAATGATCGAATCCTTATTGTCTATATTTAAAATAGTAGAAAAGATATTAATTGTTATAGTTATATCATTAGTTTTAGTAACAGCATTCTTAATAATAAATACAATAAAGATTACAATATTTAGTAGACAAGAAGAAATAGAAATTAAAAGACTTGTTGGTGCATCTAATTTCTCAATTAAACAACCATTTGTTATAGAAGGTTTATTTATTGGAATTCTAGGTTCAATAATTCCAATATTGGTTACAATTTATGGATATGCATTACTTTATGATAAAACAGGTGGAGTATTATTTTCTAAGTTTATACAACTAGTAGAACCATTTCCATTTACATTTAAAATTTCAGGAGTATTATTGTTAATTGGTATTGTTGTTGGTATGATAGGTAGTAGTAAAGCAGTAAGGAAGTATTTAAAAATATAATGAAGAGATACTTAAGATTAATAGTACCAACAATTATAACGATAGTAATGTTATTTCCATTTAATATAGTTCAAGCTAAAACTCTGGGTCAATTAAAAAAAGAGTATGATGCTATATTAAATAAGTATAATTCAACAGGAAATAATATAAATGCAACAGAATCAGAAATTAAAAATGCAAAAAACAGAGTTGAAAGTATCTATACCGAAATTGATGATGCAGAAAAAGAAATACAGGCGACAACTTCGAAAATAGCAAAATTAAATGAGTCAATTAATGAAAAAGATAGACAAACTAAAGAACTTATGAAATTTTTTCAAGTTTCACAAGGTGAGTCAACATATTTAGAATATATATTTTCTGCAGATAGTATAACTGATTTTATTTATAGAATAACAGTAACCGAACAATTATCTAAATATAATAACAAATTAATTGATGAAATGAATAATATGATATCCCAAAACAATAAAAATATAGAAAATTTGCACAAAAAAGAACAGTCATTAAAAAGCTTGCAAAATGAATTATCAGATAAACTTATAGTCTTAGCATCGCAAAAAGAAAAATTAGAAGATGAATATGCATCCTTAGAAGATGAAATAAAAAATTCAAAAGCTATATTAGATCTTTATACAAAGGCAGGTTGTAAAGATAATGAAGACATATCTGTATGTGCTGAAGAACAACTACCGCCTAGTACTAAGTTTTGGAGACCAGTAACAGCAGGTTGTATTACTAGTAATTTTGGTCGTAGAGTCGACCCTATGCAAGGCGTTTACAGAACTCATGCTGGTATGGATATTGCTTGCCGTGATATGAGTGCAGGAAAAATTTATCCAATAGCAGATGGTAAAGTAGTACTTGTTAATACTGTAGATAGAGGTGGCTATGGTAAATATGTGGTAATTCAACATAAAGTAAACGGACAAAACTATTCATCACTATATGGTCATTTGCAAACAATATATGTTAAAGAAAATCAAATTGTATCAAAAGATACAAATATAGCATATATGGGAAGTACAGGAAAAAGTACAGGTCCACATTTACATTTAAATGTGTGCGCAGGTCTAAATAGTTGTATGTATAATACATCTAACCCAAGGGATTATATTAATTTCCCGTGGTATGATGGAATTCATTATTCATATTTTTATAATAGAACAAGCTATTATAAATAATGCTAAAGCACAAAATTCAAAAATAATCAATAGTAAACATATTGATTATTTTTTTCTTTACAAAATATATACAAAAAAAAACAAATTTGGTATAATTATTATAATAGTAGTATAGTAGAATGGAGTGCTTGTATATGAAGAATTTTAAAGAAAAAAATTACAAAATATTAATAGGAATAATGGTATTAATAATAGGTATAATAGGAATAAGCAAATTAGGAAGTTATGACTTAAATAAAGGGAAAGTACATTTAAGCAAAGCAGTAATAGAAAATAAATTAAATGCAAGTGTAATAGAGGCAAAAGGGTATGAAGAAATAACATATCCTATTTTCTATACACTAGAAAAAGTAGAAGGAATAGAAAAAAGAAATGTAGTAATAAAAGCAAGCTTAACAAAAGATGAAAATAAGTACGCAAAATTTAAAGAAATAAAATCAGAAAATATAACAAGTACACTAACAGAAAATGGAAGTAAAATAGAAATAAGAATAGAAAATGTAGAATTAGGAAAAGAAGAAAAACTAGAATTAAAATTACAATTAACAGGAGCGCCAAATGGATATAAAATAAATCCAAAAGTAGAACTAAAAGAAGAAACAGAAGAAAAGTATACAAAAATAGAAGCAAAAGAAATAGAAGTAAAGACAAATAGTATAACAGGTATAATAAAAGATGAAGAAGGAATGAGCGTATCAAATATAGAGATAAGCATAAATAAAGAAGGACAAGAAATAAAAAGAACAGTAACAAATGAAGAAGGAAGATACGTATTTAGTGATATAGAAGAAGGAAGATATGAACTAAAAATAGAAGAAGAAATATATGAACTAGAAAATAAAGAAGAAATAGAAGTAAAAGAAGGAATAGTAAAAGATATAAAAGTAAAAAAAGTAAGACCATATAAAATAGAAGTAAATAAATATATAGAAAAAGTAAAAATAAATAATAAAGAATATACATATGAGAACCTAAATAGAGTAAATCAATCAATAAAGAATGCGAAAGAAATAACAGGAGAAATAGAATATAAAGTAGTAGTAAAAAATACAGGGACAAAAGAAGGAATAATAACAAAAGTAGAAGAAGAAAAAATAGAAGGATTAAAATTTAATAAAGAAAAAAATAAAGGATGGGAAGAAAAAGAAGGAAAAATATATAATAATAGTTTAGAAGGACTAACAATAAAAGCAGGAGAAGAGAAAAAAATAAAACTAATATTAGATATAGAAAAGACAGAAGAAGCAAAAAGTTATTTAACAAGAGTAACAGTAAAAGGAGAAGTATACGAAAAAGTAAGTTATATATTAGATAATAAAATATATAAAGAAGAGGAAGTATTAGAAGGAGAAAAGATAGAAGAAGAAAAACTAGAAATAGAAGGATTTAGTGGATGGTATACAGATAAAAATTATACAAATAAATATAATTTTGAAAAAGGAGTAACAAAAGATTTAATATTATATGGAAAAACAGAAGAAGCAGTAAAAAAATATACAGTAACATATATAGATGAAGGACAAATAATAAAGAAAGAAGAATTAGAAGAAGGAAGTATAATAAGTGCGCCAGAAGTAACAAAAGAAGGACATACATTTATAGGATGGTATGAAAAAGAAAATAAATATGATGTATATGAACCAATAACAAGAGATTTAATATTAGAAAGTAAATATGAAATAAATAAATATAAAATAACATTTAAGAACTATGATGGAAGCGTATTAGAAGAAAATGAGACAAAATATAAAGAAAAACCAGTGTATAAAGGAGAAACACCAAAAAGAGAAAGAGATGAAGAATATAGTTATATATTTAATGGATGGGATAAAGAATTAGAAGAAGCAACAAAAGAAGAAGAGTATACAGCAGTATATAGAAAAGAAAAAAATAAGTATACAGTAACATATATAAATGAAGGAATAGAATACCATAAAGAGACATTAGAATATGGAAGTGTAATAACAGATGTTCAAGATCCAATAAAAGAAGGATATACATTTATAGGATGGTATACAAAGAATAACGAAAAAGTAAATCATCCAATAACAGTAACTAAAAATATAACGCTATATAGTAAATATGAAATAAATGCATATACAGTAAGCTTTTACCATAATAATGAAAAATATGTAGAAGATCAAAAAGTAAATTATGGAGAAAATGCTATAAAACCAAGTACTGATCCAACAAAAGAAGATTATAACTTTTCAGGATGGGTAATAAAAGGGACAAATAATAAATATGACTTTACATCAAAGGTAACAAAAGATATAGAACTAGAAAGTAGTTTTACAAAAAAACCAACATATACAGTAACATTTAAAATAGGAAATGAAGTAATATTAACAGAAAATGTAATAGAAGGACATAAAGTAACAAGCAAGGAAGCCCCAAATAAAAAAGGATACTTGTTTGATAAATGGTATAGTGATGAAGCCTTAATAAAAGAAAATAACTTTGATGAAAAGATAATGAGTAATAAAACAATATATGGAAAGTATAATGAAAATAAACATACAGTAACATATATAAATGAAGGAACAACATATTATACAGAAGAAGTATTAGATAGCTTTACAGCAAAAGGACCAAGTGTAAATCCAGAAAAAGAAGGATATACATTTAAATATTTTAGTAAAGATAAAAAAGTAGCTTTTGATTATAATATAGAAATAACAGAAGATATAACTTTATATGCAGTATATGAAATAAATACATATAAAGTAGTATTTAAAAACTATGATGGAAGCGTACTTCAAGAAGAAACATTAGATTATGGAAGTACACCAGTATATAAGAAAGATGTGCCAACAAGAGAAAAAACAGAAGAATATACATATGAATTTAAATCATGGGATAAAGAAATAACAAATGTAACATCAAATCAAGAATATATCGCAACATATAAAGAAACAAAAAATCAATATAAAATAATATTTACAAATTATGATGGAAGTGTGCTTCAAGAAGAAACATTAGATTATGGAAGTGAAGTAACATATAAAGGAAGCACACCAACAAGAGAAAAAACAAAAGAATATACATATACATTTACAGGATGGGATAAAGAAATAACAAAAGTATTAAAAAATGAAACATATATAGCAGTGTATAAAGAAGAAAAAAATAAATATACAGTAACATTCATGGATGAAGAAAGAATATATGGAAAAAAAGAAGTAGAATATAATAGTGTAGTAACAGATACAGAAAACCATCCAAGTAAAGACCATCATATATTTAAAGGATGGACATTAAATGATGAAATATATGATTTTAATAGTCCAGTAACAGAAGATATAACATTAAAAAGTTTATATGAAAAAGTAGAAAAACCAGTAATAACACATACACCAATAGAATGGACAAAAAATAATGTAACAGTATCAATAACAAGTGATCATTCAGACTATAAATATTTATATAAAATAGATAATGGAGAGTATAAAGAATATACAGGAGAGTTTACTGTATCAGAAAATTGTGTAGTGGTTGCAAAATCAGTAAAAGAAAATGTAGAAAGTGAAGTAACAACACATGAAATAACAAATATAGATAAAATAGCTCCAACTATATCTTCTTTTGAACAATTAAATGTAAGAACAAATAGTTTTGATATTGAAGCAAAAGCAATAGATAATGAATCAGGATTAAAAGAAATAAGAATATATAAAGATAATATTTATCAAACATCAATATCTTATACAGATAATTATAATGACGAAAAAACTATGTCATATACTCTTGAAAATTTAGAAGAAGATACTACATATCGTATAAAAATACAAGCAATAGATGTTGCTGGTAATATTAGTGAAGGAATAGAAAAAGAATTTTCTACATCAAGAAATGTAATAGTAGCAAGAATAATAGGAAGAAATAATAGCTTGTACGAATCAGAAGATGATTATGAAAATTTTAATAGTTTAGAAAATGCGATAAATGCTTGTCCAGAAGGACAATGTACAATAGAGATGGTACTAGATACAAAAGAAAGTGTTGAAGTATTAGAAGGACAAGATATAACACTAGATGTAAATGGTAAAACAATTACTGGAGTAAGAAACTATACAATTCAAAATAGTGGTAACTTAATAATAGTAGATAAAGCTAATGAAGCAGGAAGTATATTAAATAAAGATGATACAGCACTTAGAAATATAAACAATGGATTATTACAGTTAGGTAAAAATGAAGAAGAATTAGTTGTATCTAAAACAAATCCTAATATAGTTGGTACAATATATGGTGTTTATACAGATGATAGCGCAACATTTAATTTCTTTGATGGAAGAATAGAAGCAAATCAAGCTATAAAAGGTAATGTTGATGAGACTCCATATTCATATAATGCTGATGTTGCCATAAGTGATAAACAAGTCGCAACACTATCAGTTTTAATAGATCCAGAAGCAAGAGTTGGAACTACATATTATTCTAAAGTACAATCTGCTATTGATGATTCTGCTAATGGTGTATATCTTGATAAAACAACAGAAATGGCATTAGTAAAAGGATTTGATAATTCTGATACATATGGTTTTGATTATGATGAAGAAAATAACAGATTAATCTCAAATAATGACCTTTCAAGTACAACAGCTGTCGCAACAACTGTAGTTGATTTAACAAGTTATACAAGTGATCAAAAATTAACAATAGAGGGATTTATAGATAAAATATATGAGTATACTAGTTATAATAAATCATATGGATATGTTGAAGTTCTAAAAAAAGATGATAATAAAAATATAGGTAGTAGTAGATATGACTCTGAATCACCATCAAGTCAATATTTTGTATTACCATATGGTAGTAAATATATAGTAAATATAAAATATATTATTCCAGGTTATAGACAAGAAAAAGTAGAAAACTCACATTTTATTATTTCTAAAATGAATTTATCTGATTATAAAACAGATAAATATAATGGATATACTAATGCTGATGATTCAGTAACTACAATAAATTATAGTTTCGATTATGATGAAACAACAAAAACATATAAATCAAATAATCAGTATATATCAGGATCAAGAGCATTCTCATATATACCTATTGATTTAACAAATGAAACGGATGATTATCAGTTAACAGTAAATGCACAGGTAGATTCAATTGCTGGTTCAGATTATGGAATAATTAATGTTAATGAAACAAATGAAATATTAAAATATACTAATTCAAATGGATTAGCATTTATAAGTGAAACTTCAAACGAATATCATAATGGAATATATAACTTTAATAAAACTTTAACTGCTGGTAAAAAATATTATCTTCAATTTTATTATTTCAAAAATGATAGTAATGGATATCCACAAGAAGAATATAATTCTAAAGGAAGCAACGATCAATTTATAATTAATTCAATAGATTTAGTAAAACTTGCTAGTGATACAACTACATTAAACTTAGATGAAAAATTAAAATATTCTGGTAAAATGGGATTCACAGATAAGATAAATAATAAATACATGAGTAATGTTCAAACAGAAGAAAATACATTAATTGATTCTTATGTAGAACTTGATTTTACAAAAATGCAATATGATCAATTAGTTAATTTAAATACATATAATTCTTATGATAACTATCAATACTTTTATTTATCAACATCTCCAAATAATGTAAATAAAGATTTAATATTAAATGATAAAGATAGCATATCTAATTTAATTTATTTTTATGGTAAACCATCATCACTTTATATAAATGGTTCATCGTATACTGGTTATAACACTGATAAAAAATTTGTATTATCTAAAGGAAATAAATATTATTTACATTTTGCAGTAATAAAAAATATGAGACAATATTCAAGTACATATAGTGATTTTGCTATAAATAGTGTTAGTTATACATCAGTACTTGATAATAAATTAAATGTTGGTATTCTGCCATCTACAACAGGTACTGATGAAATAATAAGTCATCCAATTAAAACAAGTGAGTTTGCACTTGATGAAAGTAAGGATGAAGAATTAAGATATATAGGAAGTAATGCAAATAACTATGTAACTTTTAACGATGAAATATGGAGAATATTAGGTGTATTTAAAACTGAAGATAAAAAAGGAAATAAAGATTTTAGAATAAAATTAGTAAGAAGTTCATCTATTGGTTATTATTCTTGGGATACATCAGATAGTGCGGTATCTGGTGGTTATGGAATAAATGAGTGGTCGCAAGCAGACATTATGAAATTATTAAATCCAGGTTATGATGATGAAGAAATAGGCGGAAGTTTATATTACAATAGTAAATCAGGAAAATGTTATAATGGCTCAAATAATAGTTCAACTGATTGTGATTTTACTTCGACAGGCCTAAAAGATTCAGCAAAAGAATTTATTGATACAGTAAAATGGAATACAGGTGCATTACCATATGAAACGGCTTCATATAACTTGACACCAAATCAAATATATAATTATGAAAACGGTACAAATACAGGTAAAACAAATTATGAAAATCATAATAATTTTCCTGTGGATAATGTAGAAAGAACATATTATTGGTATGGTCAAGTAGGGCTTATAAGTCCAACAGATTTAATTATGGCAAGTAGTGATAGCTCTCAAATGTCAAGAGAGTCATGTATGATTTCTAACAATAATTATTATTATTGCGTTAATAATAATAACTGGTTCAGAAATATGTCAAGTAATTCTTATTACGTTATTAATCCTGCATTTAGTACAAGTAACAATAGTAGTTATTATCCATATATAGGATATTCAATCTATAATAGTCCATATACAACAAATGTTGCAAGTAATAATGCAATTTTACCTACAGTATATTTAAAAACAAATGTAAGTATTAAATCAGGTGATGGAACAAGTTCTAATCCATATGTACTTGAATTACTTGATAAGAAAAATACAGACAAATATTATGGACTTGCATTTAATATAGAAAAAGAAGAAACAAATGCAGAAGAAAATATCATAAAGACAGAAAAAACAAATGATGATTATAAACAACTTAAAAGTTTTACTTCTATTTACGGATTCACATATGATGAGGAAACAAAAACATATACAAATGAAAATATAAATATTCCTAATTCAAGAGCAATAAGCGCAATTAAAATTGATTTAACAAACGAAACAGAAGAAAAAACTATATTATTTAATTATGATTTTAAATCTTCAAGTTATTTATCTGAAATGTATATAAATGTAATGGTTGGAAAATATACTCCTGTAGATTATTTTTCAACAACAGGACCAAATAGTATATATAGTGTTGGACCAGTTTTAGCAAATTCAACATCTTCCGTTACTTCAAGTGTAAAATATACTTTCAAGCCTGGACAGGTATATTATGTTCAGTTTTCAGAATACAATTCATATAGAGATTATGAACAAAGTTATTTAAAAGTAAGTTTTGATTATGTTTTGGATACAGAAAAAACAGAAAACTTTACAAAATATGAATATTCATATCCTGTATTAAATGAAAAACCAGATACAGTAGTTTTATTAAATAATATAACTTTATCAAATCCTCTTATAGTAGAAGACAGAAAAAAAGTAATACTTGATTTAAAAGGAAAAACATTAACAACAAGTGCATCTGATTATGTAATAAAAAATGATGGTAATTTAACAATAATAGATAGTAAATATGATGATGATGTATCTGAAGCACAAAGAAAGTATGAAGAAGAACAAGCAAAATATGATCAAGAATACGATGAAGCATTAGCTAAAAAAGACAAAACAGAAAATAAATATCAAAGCGACTTGAAAAAATATAATGATAGTCAAACTGTATATGAATATGATTATACTGGTGAAGAACAAACATTTACAGCACCTAAATCGGGATACTATAAATTAGAAACATGGGGAGCACAAGGTGGTGACCGTGGAAATAATAATGGTGGAAAAGGTGGATATTCAACAGGAATAATACATCTTGAAGAAAATGAAACTATATATATATATGTAGGAGGTAATGGTACTACTAATAACGGATATAATGGTGGAGGATTATTACCTGGACTTAATATATATGGAGGAGGAGCTACAGACATCCGTGTTAAAGATAATACTCTATATAACCGTGTAATAGTTGCCGGAGGTGGTGGCTCAGTTGGAGCAACATCAAATGATGGTGGCTATGGTGGTGGCCTTGTTGGTGGAGATTGCAAAGGAAGCAATGGTTACATAAGTAAAGGCGGAACACAAACAAGTGGTGGATCTGGAAAAAATGCAGGATCATTTGGCCAAGGAGGTAATGGTGTTAATTCAAATGGCGGTTATGGCGGTGCTGGAGGCGGCGGCTTCTATGGTGGCGGCGGCTCTGGTGTTGATAGGTCTCGTGATGATGATCGTTCTGGAGCTGGAGGATCAGGATTTGTATGGAATGAAAGCTCCAGCAAAACAATATTAGAAGGTTATTTATTAACTTCTGATTCATATTTATTAGATGCGTCTACAATATCAGGCGATGAAAATATTCCTAATCCAAAAGCCGAAGGATTTGAAATAGGTCACTCTGGAAATGGATATGCAAGAATATCATACCAAACAGATGATGATGGTAATGTAATTATGTCAAATGTCCCATTAAAACCAACAAATGGGTATACTACTAATGATTACATAAAGAATGACTTAAAACTTCAATTAGATGGATTATCAAATAATTCATTAAAAAATTGGAAAGATTTAAGTGATAGTGAAAATGACGGAACAATAACTGGTCCAGTATATAAAGAAAATGGATATTATTTTGATGGAAGTAATGACTATGTATCTATAGGTGAAATAAATTCTGATAATGTTACAATAGAAGCCACAATCACACCACAAGTATCTGATAGCCCTCAAAGAGAAGTATTGTCAAATTATAATTATACAAGTGGTGGATATGATATATCAATAACAAATGGATATATACAAGTCGGAATATATATAAACAATTCATATCAAAAGTTAAAGGCACAAGAAAAATATGAAATTGGAAAAACTTATGTTGTACAAGCAACATATGATGGAAAAGAAATTAAACTATATGTAAATGGAGAATTACAAGGAACTCTTCAAGTGGAAGGTACAATAGGTAAATCAACAAATAATACAATAGTTATGTTGGGATCAAATCCAAATGGAACATCTGCTGGTTGGAATTATTATAAAGGTATAATTCATACAGCAAGAATTTATAATAAAGCTTTAACAGAAAGTGAATTAAATAAAAATTATAATAGTGATTCAAAAAGATATATAGGAATAATAAGAAAAGAAGCAGAGATGGCATCAGTAATTCAAACAGGAAATATTGAAAGTGCAAATGAAAGTTTAATAAATAACTCTAAATCAGCATATTTGAATATTGAAAGAGGAATATTAAATGTAAAAAAATCTGGCTTATATTCCGCAATAAATAATTATGGTACTGTAACTATAGGTGAAAAAGGTATTATAAACTTATATCAATCCGGTAATATAGGAATAACAAATCAGCTTGAAGGTACAATATTAGATGGAGCTGGAACTATAAATAATTTTGCAACACGTGTTACTACATATGGAATATATAATTATGATTATACTAATAAAGAAATTAATGGTTATACAATAAATAATAGTACAATAGCTTACTACAAAAACCATTTATATGAACAAACACTTAATAATTTTACAATCAATGGTGGCACTGCAATATCTTATGATTTGAGTGGAACAGGTGAAGCGTTCAATATTAAAAATTCAACCATAAATGCAACAATATCAACATCAACTTCTAGTTATGATAATGGTTCAGTTACAATTAATATAGATAATTCAGAATTTAATCCGTCAAGTAATCCAATAATAAATAATAGGAAAACAAGTAAGATAATAGTAAGTAACTCTAGAATATCTAGTGACTATCCAATAAAAAATTATGGAGAAATGGAAATAAATGATACTGAAATTAATAATAATAATGTTAATTCGAGATATGATGATAGGGTTTCAATAAAAAACTATGGAACAGTAGAATTAAATAATACTATTATTAATATTAACAATGATAGTACTGATGGAATATATAACTATAATGATTCATCTGTTGCTAAAATTTCAGGTAATTCAAAAATAACAACAAAAAATGGTTCAAATTATTATGCAATATATAATGATAAAGGAATTATTAATATTGACAATATTGAAGTAAATTCATTAAATAAAGGAATACAAAATGCTAGTGGAACAATAAGTATAAAGTCTGGTAAATTTATTTCAACAAATGCAAGTCCAATAGTAAATAATGCCAAAGGAACAATAACTATAGGAGAAAAAGAAGAAAATAAAGATGAACAAATACCAAAAGATAATATAATAATGACTGGTAAAACATATGGAATATATAATCCAGAAGGAACAGTAAATTATTATGATGGAATTGCAACTGCTGCTTTAAATCAATCATTATATGGATCTATAAGTGATACGATAGAGGGATATGATATAAATATTGATAGGTCTGAAACTACAGAAACAATTAGTCTAAAGATACCTACAAACTTTGTAGCACAAATAGGAGAAGAAAAATATACAACTATACAATCTGCAGTAGATTCTATAACTGAAACAACAGAAACACAAATTAATTTGATAAGTAATATTGAAACTATTAATAATGTAATAGTTCCAGAAAATAAAAATATTATATTAAATTTAAATGGTTATACAGTTAAATCTTATAAAAAAAGTGAATATATAATAAATAATGGAACACTTAAACTTATAGATACAGATAAAACTAAAAATGGAAACCTTATAGGCTCAGGAATAACTCTTATAGAAAATAATAATAATTTGACGATAGAAGAAACAAAATTATCAACAATATTAAAAACTCCACAAGTAATAGATAATAAAGGAACAACTATTATAAATAATTCAACAATTAAAGCTGTAGATACAGAGAATGGAACAATAAATAATGAGGAAAATGCCACTCTTAATGTAGTAGATAGTACAATAACAAAAACATCCTTGTATGGAGCTAATATATTAAATAGTGGAACAGCAACATTTGATAATACTACATTTAATAATCATAACAAATCCTATAAATATAATATTGTTAATAATTTAACAGGAAATATAACAATAAATGGTGGAACATATAGTAATGGAAACTTTATATATAATTATGGAACAGCAACAATAAATAATTTAATAGATACATCTGGTAATGCTCATAACATCTATAATTCTGGTGGAATATTAAATTTAAATAATGTAAAAACTAATGAAGAAATAAATAATGATAAAAGTGCTGGAACAATAAATATAACAGGTGGAAATTATAGCTATAGAATTTATAATAAAGATGGTAATTTAAACATAAGTGAAGCGACAATAAAAGTAACAACTAATGATGCGATATATAATAATAGTACTGAAACAGTAAATATAGAAGATGCAACAATAGAATCAACAAAATCCTTTGCTTTAAATAATACTTTTAAAGGAACAGTAAATATAAAAAATTCTACATTAACTGCAAAAAGTTACGGAATATATAATCAAAAAATAGGATCAGTAAATGTAATAGGCAATACAAGTGTGACATCAACAGGAAGTTATGGAATATATAATGAATCAACAGGAACAGTAAATATCGGAGAAAAAGATGGTAATGTAAGTATTGAAACTCCTATAATAACAGGTAAAACATATGGTGTATACAATAACAATAACGATAGTGTATTTAATTTCTATGATGGTGTAATAAAAGGTGAAACAGGAGCTATTTACGGAAAGGTAACTGATATTGAAACAGACTATGAAATAATATCAAAAACAGAAAATGGAGTAGAAAGTAAATATTTATCCAAGTTGCCAGTTGCTAAAATAGTATCAACAAATGAAGAATACTTTAATATTCAAGATGCAATTAATTCATCAAATGATGGAGATACAATACAATTGTTAAGAGATATTACAACGATAGCTTCATCTTCAAGTATAATAATTGGAGAAGATAAAAACGTAATATTAGATTTTAATAGTTATACAATTAATATTAGTAATGAAAAAGCATTTATAAATAATGGAATATTAAAAATTATAGATTCAAATGATGTGACAAAAGGAATGATATCATCTAAAGGCGTTGTGGCAATTGAAAATAATGGAACACTTAGTATTGATAACATTAAAATTAGTTCAGATTTAAAACTAAAATATTTAATAAATAATAATGGAATATTAAATTTATTAGGAGGAGAAGTTTCAAGTGATTTAGGTAGTCATTATGATAATTCATCAGTAATAAATAATAATGGAGAATTCAATTTATCAGGAGGAACAATTTCAAGTACAAGTAATTCAAATTATGATTCATCAGTTAATAAACAAGATTATTCTTCAACAATAATTAATAACGAAAATGCTACATTTAATATGACTGGAGGAACTATAAGTAAAGAAGCTGATTATGGTTACTTACTTAAAAATAAAGGTACAGCAGTTATAACAGATGGTAAACTAGAAGCAAAAAAAATACAAGGAACTTTTGGTGGTCCTATTCTTAGAACTGCAATATATAATACTAATACCGGAACATTAAATGTAAGTAATATTGGATACGTAAATTCAGAAAATGATTTTGTATCAAATTATGGAATATCAAATTTATCAAATATTGTAACAAATTCAACAATAAATAATTTAGGTAATGGAACGATTAAAATTATCGATTCAACAATAAGTTTAGTAGGAAATAATACAATATATAATGAATCATCAGGAATAATAAACGTAACAGGCAGTACAAATATAACATCAACCAATAACTATGGAATATATAATAAAACAACAGGAACGATAAATGTAACTGGTGAATCGAATATAACATCAACAGGAAGTTATGGAATATATAATGAATCATCAGGAACAATAAATATAGGAGAAAAAGATGGAAATGTAAGTGCTGTAACTCCTATAATAACAGGTAAAACATACGGAATATGCAATAAGAATAATAATGGTATATTAAATTTCTATGATGGTATAATAAAAGGAGAAACAGGAGCTATTTATGGAAAGGTAACTGATATAGAACCAAATTATGAAATAATATCAAAAATAGAAAGCGGAGTAGAAAGTAAATATTTAGCTCAATTACCAGCTGTAAAAATATTATCAACAAACGAAGAATATTTAACTTTACAGGAGGCATTTGCTGCATCAGAGACTGGCGATACATTACAAGTACTTAGAAATATTACAATATTAGAGTCATCACCAGATATAACTATTGACAGTAATAAGAACATAACATTAGAATTAAATGGATACACAATAAATACTGTTAAGACTTTTGTTAATGATGGAATATTAAAAATTCAAGATTCAACAGAAGAAAACAATGGAAAAATAGATATATATGGTGTAAAATTTGTAGAAAATAACAATAAAATAACAATAGAAAAAGTAAATTTATCATCATATAATAGTTCAAGTTCCATGATAAATAATAATGGAACTGCAATAATAAAAAATTCTACAATGGGATCTATAACGAATGCTAAAAATGCAACACTTCAAGTAAGTGATTCTAATACATATTCTGTAGAAAATGAAGGAATTGCAATAATAAATGATTCAAAATCAAGCTATTATTCGAATTATGGTAATTTGAAAGTTAATAGTGTAACATTATCATCAGGTTTATATAATTATTCTGGTGGTACTGTAGAAGTATCAAATGGTAGTTTAAAATTTGTTAAAAATGATTATAATAATGAAAAAGGAACAAGTAAAATAAAAATAAAGGATAATTCAGTTATCAGTAGTTCAGAAGATTATTTGGTGTATAATTATGGCTCTGGAACAATAGATATCGAAGATTCAACTGTAAGTTCTGGTGGAACAAGGAATACTGCAGTATATAATAGAACTGCAAAAGGAACAATAAATTTAAAAAATTCTGTGGTACAAACATTTAATAATGGTGTAACAGCTAATGATGGAACGTTAAATATAATTAATTCTACAGTAACTTCAACAAATGCTCCTGCTGTTACTCTTGAAGGTAATAATATAACAGCAAACATAAAATCTTCATCAACAATAAAATCTAAAAATTATGCTGCAATTTATTCAAAAAAATATGGTACAATAAATATCGAAGATTCAACAATAATTTCTGAATCTAATGGATATACTAAAGCAGTAATAAGTAATAAAGATTCTGATATAAATATAAAGGGTAATACAAATATAACATCAACAACTGTAAGTGGAATTTATATTTATGGTACAGGAACAGTAAATATAGGAGAAAAAGATGGAAATGTAAGTACTGAAACTCCAATAATAACAGGTATAGATTATGGTATAAATAACTCAACAGGAGTATTAAACTTCTATGATGGAATTATAACAGGAAAAACAGCAATTAGTGGTGGAGTAAATGAAATAGAATCTGGCTACAAAATTAATATTGCTAACAATGAAGATGATACTCAGTCTGCAACATTAATATTAGCGGGTGATGATGAAAAAGTCGTAGTTATAAACAATATTAACTTTAGTGATTTACAATCCGCTATAAATTATGCTCCTGATAATGCAACATCAAATATAACAATATATGCTAATATAACTTTAGATAGTAATATAGTAGTACCAGCAGGTAAAACTATAAATATTTATTTAAATGGTTATACAATAACAAAAGGAAACTATGATTTTACAGGAGAAGGGAAAGTAACCCTTATAGAAGGAAAAAATACAACTAATGCTCTTGCAAGTATAATCGAAAATGTAAAAGAAGTATTAAATATAGATGACATAAAGAAAAATATAATAATATATGAGATGGATGATGGAAGTAAAATAACAAGTGAAAAAACATATAAGTTATATAAAATAGTTGATAATAATAAAGAAGAAGTAAAATTAAAAGAAGAAGAAATAGGAAAATATAATGTAGAAAATAAAGAAGATGAAATAAGAACAGTAAAGGGAAGAATCTACATAAATAATTTACCAAAAGGAAATTATGAATTAATAAGTAATGATAATAAGAAAGCAAGTTTTGAAATAACAGACACTGGAAAACTAGTAGGAAAAATAAAAGAAAATATAAATGAAAGTAAACCAGTAATAGTAAGTGCTATTGCAGAATTAATAATAACAATACAAACAGGAACAACATATATAAATTACATATTAATAATAATTATATTATTATCAATAATTGCATCTTTATATTTAGTGCAAAAGAAAACAAATAAAAAATATCTAAGCTAATGTTTAGATATTTTTTGTTGTTATTTGTTGAAAAAAATGTACTAAAATGGTATTATAAAATATAGATAATAGGAGGATTGTATGAAGAAAAAATTAAAAGGGTTTTTACCTTATTTAGCAGTAATATTTATTGTAATTATTTTTATATCAATATATTTCATATTTTTCTATAAAAGTACTTCTTTAAAAAGAATTACTAAGGTTTTAGATACAAAATATGATAGTATTGAATGTATAGGAAGTAATTGTAATCTTATAAAGGCAGTTAATGATAAAAAAATATCTCTATTAAATAGTAAGGGTAAGAAAATAATTACATATACATCAAATGATGATAATAAAAATTTATATGGAGGCACTGATAATTACTTTATTTCAGTAAAAAAAGTAGATGATAATACTGTAACTTATATTTTAAATGATATTGAGGGTAAAATAATATATAAAACAAATAATAAATTAGAAGAAATAAATGAAAATTATATACTTGAGAATATAAAAGATAATGAATATAATGTAATTAAGAAAAATGGTAAAAAAATATATTCTAATATAGAAAAGATAGATTTTTATAACAATAAAGAATATATTAGTTTGAAAATAAATAATGAGTATAGTATATTTAATAAAAAATTTGAAAAAATTCTTTCAAACTATAGTGTAGATAAAGAAATAAAGGATGAAGAAGATAATACTATTTATATAATAGTAAAGAATGAAAAAACTTCAAAATATAGTTATTTTAATATAAAATCAAATAAAATAATAGGTGAAGAATTTGATAAATATAAAGAGTCAGAAAATAAAGATGAATTAATTATAACTAAAAAACAAACAAATAAAAATGTTAAATATTTATTAACAAAAAAAGGAAAACAAATTAAATTAAATGATAATAAGGAACAAATTGATTTAGTTAATGAAATTAAATCAAATTTAAAAGATAAATACTATTTATATACTTCATCTGTAATTGATGATGATCAAAAATATGTTTTTGTTGATAATTTAAAAAATAATAGCTTTGGAATATATGAATTAAAAACAAAAAAATATTCTGAAATTTATAAATATTCGAAAACAGAAAATATATATTCCAATGTTACTAAATTAGATTCAAAAAAAGGGTTATATTATCAAGTAAATTGTTCTAGTAAAAAATGTGATACTCCAGTAACAGTTGTATACGATTTAACAGAAAATAAAGTAATTTTAAAACTTGAAAGTAACGAAAAATTACCAGAAAAATATATACAATATAATAATGGATATAAGGTAATTAAATACTCAAAATCAAGTAATAGTGATTATAAAAATAAATATGTTTTATATGATAAAAATAATAAAGAATTACTTTCATCGGATAATGAAATTGTTATAATTGATAGCGAAGTTATATTAGGAGAAAATGAAAGTACTACATCTTTAGTATTCTATTTTGCTAAAGAAAAGAAAAAATTAAATGATAATAATGGTGAAATAATAACTATTAATAACAACAAGTATTATAAGTATAGTTCTGATAAAAATACTATTAGAAATAGTGAAGGAGAAATAATATTTGAGTCACCTAAGAATAGTTCTATTATTTATAGTGATACTTCAATAATGAGTTTAGATAGTGAAAATATAACACTTAAAAATATTGCTTATGAAAAAACAGTTAAATATAAATTAGATAAAAATGAAACTATATCTAATAATAATTTAGAAAAGATAAATCCATATAAAAATGCAATATATATTAATAATACAAGTGAAAAATATATTAAAATAGTTAATAATAAAGGAAAAACAATAAAGAAAATTGATGATGTAACAATAAATAAAGTTTCACAAAATAGTTCATCAAATGTAGTAATAATTGTTAAAAATAGTAAAAATAAATATGGACTTTTAATTGGTGAATAAAAAATAATAAAATGTAAATAATATTGCTATAAAGATAAAAAATGTGATATAATTAAGAAAATAGAATAATGGAGGTATATGTATGGCAAAGGAAGTTAAAGAAGATAAAACAAATAAAACAAAAGAAGAAGTAATTTCAGAAGGAACACATAAAAAAAAGAGTTTATTATGCATGATTGGTGGAATAGTTCTTATTGTTGTTCTTATAGTAGTAGGATGTTTTATGTTTTTGAAAAAAGGTGGACAAGAAGCATCTTTATCTAAATCATTAGAATCAATGGGTAAAGATTTCTATGAAAATTTCTATTATACACAGGTTGGTTCAACAGATGAAGAAAGAGCAAATTTCTTATCTAAATATGAAACAATTGGTATAAAAATCAATTTAGATAATTTATCACGTTATGATAATAATAAAAATTCAGATAAGATAAATAAATTTGTTAATAATAAAACAAATAAAGCATGTGATAGAACAAATACAAGAGTAATTGTTTATCCACAAAAGCCTTATAACAAAACTTCTTATAAAATTGAAACACAATTAGATTGTGGTTTTGATGAAGCAGAAACAAAATAATTATAAAAACTGTTAGCATATGTTAGCAGTTTTTTTATAGACAAAAATAAAAATATATGGTATAAATTTTATTGTATGAAAAATAAGGAAGGAACAAAGTATGAGTAAAAAATTAGTTAAAGGAATATTAGGTACTTTTGGTGGACTTACAGGTATAGCATTTGGTAAAGAACTTTTAGTTTTTATTATATCTTTATTACCAATATTAGAGTTAAGAGGAGGACTTTTAGCTGCTGCATTATTAGGACTTGATCCACTTCCAAGTTACATAATAAGTATTGTTGGTAACTTACTTCCAATACCATTTATATTACTTTTAATAAATAAAATATTAGATAAAATGAGAAATGGTAAAAAAAGTAAAAAAATCGCTGATTGGCTTGATAAAAAGGTAGAAAAAAGAAAAGGACAAATAGAAAAATTTGGATATTTGGGATTAGTTTTATTTGTTGGAATACCACTTCCAGGTACAGGTGCATGGACAGGATCATTAATTGCATCAGTACTTGAAATGGATAAGAAAAAGTCATTTTTAGCAATACTTGTAGGAGTTATCATGGCAAGTATTATTATGATGATTATATCATTTGGATTAGTATCAAATATCGTTAAATAAAAATCATTTTAATATGATTTTTTTTGTTGCTATTATATATGATGTGCATATTATAAAATGAGGAGGTATAATATGTATCATGATTGTAATACGGATTTTGAAAAAATAAGAAAAAGAATAGAAGAAGAAAAAAATAAATGTAAAAAATGTTATATACAAGGGCCAACAGGTCCAAAAGGAGAAATAGGTCCGACAGGACCAAAGGGTGAAAATGGTTTTTCAACTGTTGATGTTGGAGAAACAAAAACTGGTGAAGCAAATACAAATGCAATGGTGGAAAATGTTGGTACAAATAAAAATGCTATTTTAAATTTTACAATTCCTAAGGGTGAGGCCGGAGATAAAATTATTATTGGTAAAACGGAGACATTAGATGCAAATGCAAGAGCAAGAGTTGAAGATACTTATGTTGAAAATGTGCATACATTGGATTTTTATATACCACAAGGATTTGATGGAGTAAATGGTGAAATAGGACCAAAAGGTGATCCGGGAATTAGTGAAAAGATTGAAGTTATTAATACAAAAACAGTTGATTCAGGTCAATTGGCAGAAGTTAAAGATGAATTTACTGACAATACACATTATTTAACATTTTTAATTCCTAAAGGTGATAAAGGGGATACAGGACCACAAGGGTTAGTTGGAACAGCTATACTTGATTCTTATGCAAGTTTATATGAAGATAATGGTAATTCATATATGTTAGTAGCAAATACTCCAAATCAAGTAGAATTAAGTAAAAATTCACAAATAAAAAATATGGATATATCTTTTACAAATACGGTGAAAGTATTAAATGCAGGTATATATAAAATTGATTATTTTTTTTCATCAGTCGCATCAGCACAAAGTGATATATCTATTGAATTAAGAAAAGAAAACATTACAATAAATGGAACAAAAATTACAAAAAAGGTAAATAATCAAGAATATGTGTGGTTTAATGGAAGTATTATTGTAAGTCTAAATAAAGATGAAAAAATAGATCTTGCAGTGTCATCTACAACGAATGTAACACTTACTCCAGATGAAGATACTGTTTCATATTTAAATATAATAAAAATTGGATAAAATGTTTCATATTTTTAAACAATATTGCTGACTTTTTTTAAAATATATTATATAATTAAATTAATATAACATAATGGAAGAGTAGTGTTTATGAAAAGATTTAATGAACTTAAAAATAGTTTAATTATTAAATTAGTTTTAACATTTTCGTTAATTCTTTTTAGTGTGCTACTAAATAAACCTATTGTATATGCTGCTGGGACTGAATTTGACTTTAATTATACTGGGGATTATCAAACTTTTGTTGTTCCAAAAACTGGAGTTTATAAATTAGAAACTTGGGGTGCACAAGGTGGACATAGAGGAAGTAATAATGGTGGTAAAGGTGGTTATACAAGTGGCACTATATACCTAACAAGAGGAGACATATTATATGTTTATGTTGGTGGTAATGGTACAACAAATAAAGGCTATAATGGCGGTGGATTATTACCAGATTTAAATATTTATGGTGGTGGTGCTACTGATATACGTTTAACAAGCGGTGCTTGGGATAGTGAAGAAGGCTTAAAAACAAGATTAATTGTATCCGGTGGTGGTGGATCAGTAGGTGCACATTCTGGCGGAGCTGGTGGTCTTTCTGGCGTATCTGCATCATCAGGTTATGGTTCTGGAGGAGGAGGCGCAACGATTGCGGCCGCAGGATCATATCGTGCAAGTTTTGGTAAAGGTGGAAATGGACTTCATGCAAGTGGCGGATATGGTGGTGCCGGTGGTGGAGGCTTCTTCGGTGGTGGAGGGGCTAATCCAGATGGCAGTGGTGATGATGATAAAGGCGGCGGCGGTGGATCTAGTTTCGCCTATAACGCACAATCAAAATCAAATTACTCTTCAATGAATATAGATGAAAAATATTATATGAATTCTATTAGTTATTCAACAGGAACAAATGCTGGTGATGGTAAAGCAAAAATAACATTACTTGAAATGAATGGAATAACAGATGTACAAATTAATAATGGTGATGTACCTGTTAATTTCTCATATGATAGATATGATTATGATTTTACAGTTAACAATGATGTAAAACAAATTAAATTTGATATAACTACAGAGGATGGATATACTCTTTCACAAAGCAATAAAGTAACTGATATGACAAATATTTTATCAGTAACAAATACAGTAACATTAACAGATAATACTACAGGACTTGTTCAATTATATACTTTCAAAGTAAAAAAACAGAATTATTATTTAAACGCTGGTGGTGGAACATCTTATTATTACGACTATACTGGAGATTATCAAACATTCTATGCTTATAAATCAGGTGTTTATAAATTAGAAACTTGGGGAGCACAAGGTGGTGACCGTGGTGCTAGCAATGGCGGTAAAGGTGGTTATACCTCTGGTGAAATATATTTAAATAAAGGTGAAATACTTTATATCTATGTTGGTGGTAATGGTAACAATCATAATGGATATAATGGTGGTGGTTATATTCCTGAAATATGCTCAAGTAATGCAATTTGTTCAAGACCTGTTAAAGTAACAGGTGGAGGAGCAACTGATATACGTTTAGTACCTGGTACTTGGGATAATACTGATGGATTAAATTCAAGAATTATGGTCGCAGGTGGTGGAGGATCTGTTGGTGCATATGGAAATGCTGGTGGAGCTGGTGGTTTAACTGGTGGATCTACATCGGGCTGTGGTTCTGGAGGTGTTGGTGCTTCAATTACTGCTGCTGGATCATATCGTGCAAGTTTTGGTAAAGGCGGTAATGGACTTAATGCAAGCGGAGGTTATGCAGGCTCTGGAGGTGGAGGCTTCTTCGGTGGTGGAGGAGCAAATCCAGATGGAAGTGGAGACGATGACCGTGGAGGCGGTGGAGGCTCTAGCTTTGCATGGAGTAATACTACTAAAACAAGTGTTCCATCAAGTTATAACGTGTCAGAAAAATACTTTATTAATGCAGCAACATATACATCAGGATCTAATTCTGGTGATGGTAAGGCAAAAATAACACTTATAAAATCAAACGGAATAACAGATATAAAAATTAATCGTGGTAATATACCAATAGATTTTAATTATGAAGTTCATGATTATTATCTAAATGTTGATAATGATATGACAAATGTAAGATTTAATGTAGCAACTGAAGAAGGGTATACAGTAAGTCAAACAAATAAAATTGTAGATATGACAAATATATTATCATTTACAAATACAATAACATTAACAGATGATACAACGGGTGTAGTAACAACTTATAACGTTACAATTAGAAAACAAAATAGTCATTTAGAAGAAGGAACAACAGCTTCATATGGATACAGTTATACAGGTAATTATGAAAAATTCTATGTACCAGCAACTGGTATATATTCATTAGAAACATGGGGAGCTCAAGGAAGTGACCGTGGTGCTAAAAACGGTGGTAAAGGTGGTTACTCATATGCCGAAATGTACTTATCAAAAGGTGAAGTTTTATATGTACATGTTGGTGGAAGTGGTAATACAACAAACATAAATGGAACAGGTAAAGGCTATAATGGTGGTGGACAAGTATCAGGATACTATGGTTCTGGTGGTGTTTGGATTCAAACAAGTTTAGGCTATGGTGGAGGTGCGTCTGACATTCGTTATGGTGGAGATTCTTTATATAACCGTGTAATAGTTGCCGGTGGTGGAGGATCTGTTGGTGCATATGGAAATGCCGGTGGTGCCGGTGGTGGTCTAACTGGTGAAAATGCTATAGGTAGCTATGGTGCTGTTGGAACAGGTGGAACACAAACAAGTGGTGGTACAGGACAGAATGCAGGGTCATTTGGCCAAGGTGGTAACAGTTATGGAGCAAATGGCGGTTACGGCGGTGCTGGAGGTGGCGGCTGGTATGGTGGCGGCAGCTCTGGTGTTGACAGTGGTGGTGATGATGACCGTTCAGGAGCTGGAGGTTCAGGATTTATATGGGGTGAATCATCAGCATCAAATGTACCATCAGGATATTTAGTAACAGATAAAAGTTATTTATCAAATGGTCTACTTTATAGCGGTAATCAAACATTTAAATCACCAACAGGCGCAAATGAAACAGGTCACACAGGTGATGGATTTGTTAGAATCACACCAAAATTAATAAATGGTGTATCAAGTGTAACAATAAACGATGGTGATATTCCAGTTGACTTTGATTATTCAGTTTATGATTATGATTTATCAGTACTAGATAGTGTTGATTACATAAATGTAAGTTTTATACTAAATGAAGGATATTCAAAAGTAGAAAGTCAAAAGGGAGCATACTATTTTAAAGACGGCGAAAAAAAATATGTATACGCAGTTGATGTTACGAATAATATAACAGGACTTACAGTAACATATACATTTACATTCCATAAACAAAGTGATTATTTATTAGATGATGGTAATTATGGATACCAATATACAGGTTCATGGCAAAAATTTATTGCACCGGCAACAGGAATTTATACACTAGAAGCATGGGGTGCACAAGGTGGACATAGAGGAAATAACAATGGAGGTAAAGGTGGTTATTCTACTGGACAAATCTTCCTAAATAGAGGACAGATACTTTATGTTTATGTTGGTGGTGATGGTAATAATCACAAAGGATATAATGGTGGTGGACTATTACCAGGAGCAAATATCTATGGTGGTGGTGCATCAGATATTAGATCTGGAGGCTATACACTTAATAATCGTATTTTAGTTGCTGGTGGTGGAGGATCTGTTGGTTCATCATTAAATGCCGGTGGCTATGGTGGAGGTTTAACTGGTGGCTCTGGTAATGGAAGTTTTGGTACTTTAGGAACTGGTGGAACACAAACACAAGCAGGAACTGGTAACATATCTGGATCATTTGGTCAAGGTGGTAACGGTGTATACGCTAATAGTGGCTTTGGTGGCGCTGGAGGCGGCGGCTGGTATGGAGGCGGCGGCTCTGGCGTTGACGGTGGAGGCGATGATGACCGTTCCGGAGCTGGAGGTTCAGGATTTATTTGGACTGAAAGTAATAAAACAATAGTACCAGAAGACTATTTACCAGGTGAAAATGTTTACTTGACAGAGGCAAAAACAGTATCTGGAAATAGTGAAATGCCAACCCCAAAAGGAGAAACTGAAACAGGACATTCTGGTGATGGATATGTCAAAATATCATTCGCACTATCTTATGATTATCAAATAAAAGTTAGTGATAACGTAAAAGTAGATAAAGAATTTGATTACAAAATAAAAGATTATACAGGAACATTAGATAGTAATGATTCATCACTTGTTACATTTACAGTAACAGATAGTGACTCAATTATTAATGTTACAGGTGATGGAACAAGAGAAATACATGTTGGAGACAACGATTTTGAAGTTGCTATAACATATGTAAATGGTGTTGTTGATATATTCACATATCATATACATCGTGAAGCAAATAATATAGATTATTTAAATAATATTTATTTAGATGGTAAATCTGTATCAGAATTCGGGAATACAACATTTAATAAAAATACATACGAATATAACTTAACTCTTCCATATTATATGGATGAATATGACTTAACTGTAGATAAAGGATCAAGTGATCAAATAATTACAAATTTAGGCCATATATCAAATAAAAATAATAAATATACTATACCTATTTCAGTAACAAATGAAACAGGAACAAGTACAAAAATTTATACATTAAATATTACTCTTCCACACTCTAGTAAAATGAAGAAATTAACATTAACTAGTGATGGAGGTACAAAACTTGAATATGATGTACCAATCGATGAAACAACTATGAACATTAATCTTGAGAGTCATATTGCCGCAGTACATGCAACTACAGAACTATATGATATTGAAGCAAAATCAAATGTCTTAGGCGATGGATATATACAAGATGATGAATATACAATTACAATAACAGTAACAGAACCACATGTATCAAGTACAGTTTATACTATTAATATTAAAAGAATTACAGTAAGTGGTTATGAAAAAGATGTATCTTATACAGGAAGTTATCAAACAGTTGTTATACCTTATGATCATGAATATTTCTTACAAGCATGGGGTGCACAAGGTGGTAATAACGGTGGCCGTGGAGGTTACTCATATGGTACAGCATATTTAGAAAAAGGAACAATACTTTATGTTTATACTGGTGGATCTGGTCAAAATGGAGGATTTAACGGAGGCGGCGACTCAAAAGTTGGAAAAGGTGGAGGAGCCTCTGATATCCGTGTAGGAACTGATTCATTATATAGTAGAATTCTTGTCGCAGGTGGAGGCGGCGGCCATGGATCTGATGGCTGTGCATCTGGTGCTGTAGGAGGAGGACTTAAAGGTGGAGGTTCAGCTTCTAGTGGTTCATGCGGAACACAAGCAGGAGGAGGAACTCAAACTGAAGGAGGTTCTTACGGAATATATGGAAATGTACTAGGTTCAGTAGGTAAATTTGGTGTAGGAGCATCTTCCTCATTCACTAGCGGAAGCTACTATGGCGGTGCCGGTGGTGGTGGATGGTACGGAGGAGGATCTGGATCTACTTCTGGTTGGTCAAACGGAGGTGGTGGAGGATCTGGATTCGTATACACAAAAGATACTGCATCAGTAATAGAAGGAAACTCTGATTGGCTTTTAGATAGTACTTATTACTTAACAAATGCAGAGACATTAAGCGGTAGTAATGACTTTATTGCACCAAGTGGAGATAAAGAAGAAACAGGTCATCCTGGAAACGGTATGGTAAAAATATCAATACCATATCAAGAAAGTGAAAATAACTATTTAGATGGAATTATAGTTAATAAAGGAACATTAACTCCATCAGAATGGGATTATAACAAAGATACATATTATCTAGACCTTGCATCAGATGAGGTAGAGATAAATGTTGAAGGTGTACCAGCAGATGGTAAAGCAAGTGTAGTAGGTAATGGTGATTATGTTATAGAAGGTGGAGAAACTAAAATAAATTTAGTTGTAACTGCTGAAAATGGAAGCACTAAAACATATACACTTGTAGTACATCGTGAATTAGATACAAATCCAATTCCAAATAGTATTGAGATAAATGGTTTAATAAAAGCATATTGTGAAGAATATGAAGGAGCATGTAACTATACATTTAATAAAGATATTCATAATTATGAAGTAACTGTACCATATACAATTAGAGAAATTACTATGGTTGTAGATAAAGCACATTATTTCCAAACTACAAAAGGTGATGGAGTATATGCATTATCTGGTGGAAAAAATAATATAAAAGTAGAAGTTACTAGTGAAGACAAAAAGAATACAAGTGAATGGAACTATGAAATAACAAGAGATATGACTGGTAATGCTGACTTGAAATCATTAAAAGTGATAGATCCAGAAGTAGAAATTAATTATTCATATAATATTACTGATTACTATATAACAGTACCAAAAGATACTGAACATGTAACACTAGAAGCTATTCCAGATGATGAAAATGCAACTGTAAAAATAGAAAATCCAGAAACACTTGAATATGGTGACAATTTAATAACAATAATAGTAACTGCAGCAAATAAAAAGGTAAAAGAATATCATATTACAGTAAATAGATTACAAAGTAATAATGCATTCTTAAATAATTTTAAAGTTATAAATATAACAAATGATAAGAATGAAGAACTTTCTCTTACTCCTGAGTTTAATAAGATGAATTTATCTTATGAACTAGAAGTAGAAAACGACATAACTAAGTTAAGACTTGAAGGAGTTGCTGAAGATACAGAGTTCTCAAGCATTGAAGGCCTTGGTGATTTTGACATAAAGGTAGGCGCAAATACATTTAACGTAGTAGTAACAGCGCAAGATAAAACATTCTTAACTTATAAATTAAATGTTAAGAGAAAAGCAAACTCAAATACATTACTTGATTCATTAACAGTTAAAGATCATAATTTTACTGAAAACTTTGAATCAAATAAATATTTATACTATATGTATGTAGATGGAAATGTTGAAAGTCTTGATATTACAGCAGTTCCATCAGCAGAAACTTCAACATACCAAATAATTGGTAATTATCAAAAATTAGTCGCAGGTAAAAACGAAATAACAGTTAGAGTAACCGCAGAAGATAAATCAACATGTGACTATAAAATAATTGTTTATAGAACAGGATATAGCGATAATAACTTAGAATCATTAACAGTAACAAATGGTTCAGAAAATTATATTCTATCTCCAAATTTTGATCCATTATACGACAAATATACATTAACTCTTCCAAATGATGTATCAAGTGTAACTTTAACAGCAGTCGCAAATGGACAAAAGAGAGCAAAGATAGGTAGTAGCGCTATATATGTTAAAAAAATTGATTTATTAAGAGAAAATCCAAGTAATAATGTAATAACAGTAACAGCAGAAGATGGTACTATCCATACTTATACTGTGGATATTACTCGTGAAATATCAAGTGATAATACATTACAAAGTCTAGAAGTAAAAAATAATACATTTACTCCAGATTTTGATAAAAATACATTAAATTATACTTTAACAACATATGATACAAGTCTTGATATTTTGGCAGTACCAACAAATAAATTTGCTAAAGTATCTATAAGTAATAATAGAAATAATCTAAAAGAAGGATTAAATACTATAACTATAGATGTAACTAGTGAAAACGGAAAAACAAAAACATATACACTAGATGTAACACTTTTATATGATAGTAATAACTATTTAAAAAGTTTAAATACTAGTGATGGATTAAACGAAGAATTTAATAAAGAAAAATTAGATTATACAGCAACAACTGAAAAAGATGAAATAACTATTACACCTTTAGCAGAAAGTACAAAAGCAATAGTAAAAATTACTAATTCAAAAAATGAAACAGTTTCAGGAACAACTTTAGTTAGCGCAGGAGAAAATATATTTAATATAACAGTAACTGCTCAAAATGGAGATGTTAGAACATACAAATTAAATGTAACTAAAGTACCATCAACTGATTCAAAACTATCTAGTTTAACAACAAATGAAGGATTAAATGAAACATTTGATCCAGAAAAATTAGATTATACATTAAATACTAAGAGTCATGAAATAACTATTCTTCCAGTAGTTCGTGATAAACATTCAAGTTATAAAATATTAGATAGTAATAATAATGAAATAACAAATGGTAAAGTAAAATTAGTAACAGGAGACAATAGATATTCTATAGTAGTAACTGCTGAAGACTTAAGCACTACAACATATACTTTAACAGTTACAAGAATTAAAAATAATGTTGCGACAATAGAATCAGTAGGATTTGGTACTACACCAAAATTTGATAAAAATACATTTAATTATGATACAGTAACAGACGAAACTAGTTTAGACTTTAGTAATATGGTATTAACAGATCCATATTCTACATACGAAATAACTGGTAACTCTGATTTTACAAATGATAAAACAAGTACAGTAACAGTAAAAGTTAAATCAGAAGATGAAAAGGTAACAAATACATATACATTTAATGTAACAAAAGTAGTATCAACAGATTCATCACTAAAAGAATTTAAATTAGGTGATTATGAATTTGTGCCAGAATTTAATAAAGATACGAAAGAATATGAAGTATTTGTACCAAAAACATTAACAGAAGAAATATTAAAAGTTAAAACAACAAAAAATACTGCAATTATAAAGAGTATTACAGTAAACTCAAATTCATTAACACTAACATCAGACCTTGAATATAACAGTAAAGTTACTGGATTAAATCCAGCAAAAGGAGATACAATTACTGTAATAGTAGAAGCAGAAAATAAAACACAAAGTACATATACTTTAAAAGTAAGTAATGAAGATGAGATAAATAATTACTTATCCACATTAAATGTGTCTTGCGGAGAACTTACTCCAGCATTTAATAAAGATACAAATGAATATACAGTAATGACAACAAAAGATGTAACAGAATTTACAGTACTCGCAACACCAGAAGTAACAGAATCAACAGTAACTGGTAATGGAACATATTCATTTAATACAGATAAGAAAAAACAAGTAGTTGAAATAAAAGTAAAATCAAAACGTGGAAGTGAAAGAATTTATAAAGTAACTGTTAGAAGACCCGCATCAAATGAATCTAGACTAAATAATTTAACAGTTATAAATGGAGTAATGACTCCAAACTTCCAAAGTGAAACATATGAATATGATGTAACTGTTCCAAGTTTAATTACAGAATTAAATAAAGATTCATTTACTTATGAATTAATGGATGAGGATGCAAAAATCTCATTCCCAAGTATGAAATTAAATGTTAATGAAGTAAATAAATATGAAATAACAGTAACATCAGAAGATGAAACAAGTGTAACAAAATATATATTAAATGTAACAAAAGAGGCATCAAATAGTACAACTATCTCTAGTGTTCACGTAAATGCATTAGGCAAAGAATTAACTTGTGAAGTAAATCAAGATACTAAAATTTGCGAAATAACAATACCTGCAGATGCGACTAGTTTTGTAGTAAGTGCAGATATACCATATGGCGCAAGTATAAATCCAGAAAATAAAACAAGTTATAATATGGATATAACAGAAAAAGAAAAAGATATAACTTTAAATGTAACCGCAGAAAATAAAGTAAATACTGATTCTTATACACTAAAAATATTAAGAGAAAAATCAAATAATGCTTTCCTTAGTTCATTAGAAGTAAATTATACATCTGTAAAAGACTTTAAAAGTGATGTATTATCATATGAAGAAACTGTAATAGGAACATTATCACAAGTATTTATAAGTGCAAGTACAAAAGATCCACGTGCTACTATTAAGACAGATCTATCAAATACATTTAAGTTAAATCCTGGAGATAATAATATAGATATTTTGGTAGAAGCAGAAGATGGTACTAAAAAAACTTATACAGTAAATGTAATAAGAAGTACAAATGAAGATGCAACACTAAAAAGCTTAAGTGTTAATGGTTATAAATTTAGTGAAAACTTTGATCCAGATGAAACAGAATATACTGTTTTATTCCCAAGAGATAAGACTGAACTAAATAAAACAGAAATATCATATGAATTATCAGATCCAATCGCAAGTATATCAATGGATAGTAAATTAAGTGTTGATTATGATAAACAATATAATACATTTAATATAACAGTAACTGCGGGTGATGGAGTTACTAAAAAAACATATCATATAAATGTAAAACCAATTCCATCAACAAATAATGAAGTAGATCATATTGTGATTAATGGTGATGAAGTAAAAGATGTAGAAGGAACATTCACATATTCTATATTTGATACTGATACAGAAGCAACTCTATCAGAAATAGTACTTAAAAACGAATATGCAAGTATTTTTGTACTATTACCACAAAATATAAAAGCAGATGAAGACTTTACATTTGTAGTAACCGCAGAAGATGGAAGTATAAAAACTTATACAATTAAATTAATTCAAAATAAAACAAGAGAATTAAATTTACAAAATATTGAAGTTAACTTTAAAGAAGAAGATGATTGTGACGGAATATGTACATTAAATAAAACATTTGATGAAAATGTATTAGACTATGAAATATATATTCCAAATGAACTTGATTCTTTAGAAAGTTTAATAGTAACACCTAAAAATATTTTACAAAATGTTGTAATAAAAGGTAATGAAAACTTTGTTGTAGGTGAAAATATAGTAACAATTGTAGTAAGTAATTCATTAAGTGAAACAAAAGAATACAAATTACATGTTATTAAAGAAGCAAACTCAGATCCAAACTTACTTGGTATATCATTTAAAATACCAGAACAAGAAATAGAAGGATTTGATGAAAATACTACAGAATATAATGTTGAATTTACAGGACTTACAACAGGTAAATATGAACTAGAATATACTAAGAAATTTGATGGTCAAAGAGTTAAAAAGTCAGGAGCAACTGTACTTAATTACGGAAATAATAACATAATAGTAACAAGTAAGTCAGAAAGTTGTTTTAGTTCAGTAAAAACAAGAAAAGGATGTAATGAAAAATCTTATGTAATTCATGCTTATAGAAATGAAGTATATAGTAACCTTTTATCAGCATTAACTATTTCAACAGGTAATGAAAGTGATTTACTTCAAACATTTAATAAATATAAATTTGATTATGTACTAGAAGTAGATAGCGAGATAAGTAAAATAAAAGTAGAAGGTACAGCATTTGATTCTGAACACGCAAGTGTTGAAGGTAATGGTGAATATAACTTAAAATTAGGTGATAATGAAATTAAAATTACTGTTGTTCCTATAATAGGAGGAAAAAGAACATATACAATAAATGTTGTTAGAAGTTCAAGTGATAATGTTAACTTAAGTGATTTAAAAGTTGAAGGTCACACTATGACTCCAAGTTTCAGTAAAACAACTCTTGATTATTATGTAAGTGTTGACAGTGATGTAAATTCATTAGATGTAAAATATACAAAAGAAGATCCTAATTCAAGTGTTGTTATTTCAGGAAATGATAATTTAGTAACAGGTGAAAACGTTATTAGAGTAGTAGTATTATCTCAAGATAAAACAAGAGGTAAAACATATAAAATCCATGCATTTAAAGCTGCTAGTGATGAAAATAAACTTAATAATATTAAAGTTTCATCAAAAGAAAATGATACAGAAACTGAATATAACCTAGAACCTAAATTTGATCCAGAAAAAAATGAATATAATGTTAGTATTCCATCTAATATAAATATAGTTAATGTAGATGTAACTAAGAAAAATATTATGGAAACAGTAACAGGAATAGGTACTTATGCACTTAAATATGGAACTAATAAAGTAACAATTGTAGTAACAAGTGAAAGTGGAATAATTAATAATTATATTTTAAATATTAATAGAGAATATGAACTTGGTTTATCAGATTTAATAGTAAAAGACTTAATGACAAATGATGAATTTAATCTTACTCCAGAATTTGAATCAAGCACTTTAGAATATAATGTACCTGTTCCATATGAAACAGAAGATGTATTTATAGAAGGTACTTTAATAGAACCTGATTGTAATATAACAGGTCTTGGTGCTCATGCATTAAATACTGGAGAAAATATCGTAAATATTACGGTTTCATATAAAGATGAAGCAAGTAAAACTTATGTACTTAATATAACAAGAGAAAAAAATAACGATAATAATTTATTAAGTTTAAAAGTAGAAGAAGGAATTATTTCACCAGTATTTGATAAAGATACATTAAATTATGAAGTAACAATTCCATATGAATTTACAAGTGCAACAATTGATTATACATTAAGTGATCCAAATGCAAGTGTAGAAATAATTAATAATTCTGATTTTGAAGTTGGAATAAGTAAAGACGTAATAGTTAGAGTAACTGCAGAAAATGGTGATGTAAAAGACTACATAATTAAGGTAACAAGGGATAAAATGCCAGATGCAAGTAATTATTTAAGCTATATGGCTGTAGATAACTTTGAATTAGAACCTGAATTTACTAAGAAAAATTTAAATTATGAAGTAGATGTACCTAAAGATACAACAAATATAACACTCCATTTAAAAGCAGATGATCCAAGATATACAACTGTATCAATATATAAACTTGGTGAAAGTGCTATGACAGATATAGATGTTACACAAAAAGATCCGTCTATAAATCTTGATATAACAAGTAAGGATACAACATTTGTAATTAGAGTAACAAATTATCAAGGTATAACTAGAAACTATCAATTACTTGTATATAGATTAGGTGATGATGAAGCAAGAATTAAGAGTTTATCATTTAATCATGGTGAATTATCTCCAAAATTTGATAGAGATAAATTTGAATATACACTAGAAGTAGATAGAAGCATAAATGCTATAAAAGAAAGTGTTATAATGCTTGCGGAAGATTCTACTTATACAATTATAGGAAATAAAAATCTAAAACCTGGAAATAATACAGTATTAATAAAGACTTTATCTGCAGATAAAACAACAAGTCTAACATATACAATTACTGTAATAAAGAAATTATCTAGTAATGCATATTTAAAAGATATAGTAACATATCCAGATAAAACATTTACATTTAATAAAGAAGACTATACATATAATATGACTGTGCCAAAGAATGTTAATAGCATTCAAATAATAGGTATTAGAGAAGATAATACATCAACAATTACAGGTAATGGAGTATATAATATTACAGGAAATGAATTAATAGTAAATTTAGTAGTAACCGCAGAAGATGGAACATCAAAAATATATACAGTAACATTTAATAAAGAAAAAGATGATAATGCTAATTTAGCAGAACTTATAATAGATAATGGTGAACTCGTACCAGAATTTAATCCTGATACTTTAGAATATAATGTAAAAGTAGAAAATTACATAGATTCAATTAGAGTAACAGGAAAAGCAGAATCGGATTCAAGTACAGTAACTGGATTTGGAGAACATAATTTAGATGTTGGAACAAACAAGATAACAATCACAGTAACAAGCGAAAGTGGAAATAAAAAAGATTACATAATAAATGTAACTAGAAAATCAAATACAAGAAATACACTTGAATCACTTGTAATTAGTGATGAAAATAGAAGTTATGCATTAAATCCAGAATTTGATAAAGATACAGAAAATTATACTGTGGAATTACCAAGATACTTAAAAGAAGTAACAGTAACTGCTAAAGCAGAAGATGAATCTAGTACAGTAACAGGAACAGGACTTGTATCTATAGATGGTAAAGACAAAATAGTAGTAACAGTAACAAGTGAATCAGGAGAAGAAAAGACTTATACTGTGGATATCATAAGAGTTAAATCAAGTATTGCATATATAAAATCATTAGTTGTAAAAAATGGTGAAATAGATAAAGAATTTGATAAGAAAACTTATGATTACACCGTAAATGTAAATGAAGATGTTACATCCCTTGATATGGATATAACACTAGAAGACCCTAATTCAAGTTATGAAGTAATAGGTAATAAGAACTTATCCTCAGGAGAAAATATAATAAAAATAAAAGTAACTAGTGAAGATGGAAATACTACTAAGTTATACACAGTAAAAGTAATTAAAGGACTAAGCACAAATAATAACTTATCAATGATAAAAGTAAATGGTAATAATGTGGAAAACTTTAATAAAAATACTTTAGAATATAATTTAACTGTGGAAAACAGTACTGAATTTGCATTAATTGAGTATATTAAAGAAAATATAAAATCCACAGTAAAAGGTGATGGAACATATTCATTAGTAGAAGGAGAAAATATTATAAATATCACTGTCGCAAGTGAATCAGGTAATGAAAAAACTTATAAATTAAACATTTATAGAAAATATGATGATACACTAAAATCTATTGAAACAAATAGAGGTGAAGTATCTCCTACATTTAATAAAAATATAACTGAATATACACTTACTCTTCCAAATAGTGTTAAAGATATAAATGTAAAGGGAATAGCTTCTTCAAAAGAAAGTACAGTAGATGGAAACAATACATATGATTTATTACCAGGAGAAAACACAATAACTCTTACAGTTACTACAAAAGATAATAATAAAAAAACATATACATTAATAGTAACAAGAGAAGCAAGTGATAATAACTACTTAAGTAGATTAAGTATTTCAGAAGGTGTATTATCTCCAACATTTAATAAAGATAAGACAGATTATACAAGTGTTATACCAAATGAATATGATCATGTAACAATTGATTATGAAACTATGGATAAAGAAGCAACTGTTCAAATAATAGGTAATGAAAACTTGGTAGAAGGAGAAAATACTATAACAGTAAGAGTAACATCTACTAGTAAAAAAGTAAGAGATTACGTATTAACTATAACTAAACAAGCAAAAGAAAATTACAGTAATTACTTAACAGATTTATCAGTAGATCCTGGTGAACTTGATCCAGTATTTAATAAGGAAACAAATACATATAATGTAACTGTTCCAAATAGTGCAAGTGTTATAACAGTAAGTGGTGTAAGAGAAAGTAATGAAGCTACTGTAAACGGATTTGGAAGACATGAACTTACAAATGATAGAACAGAAATATTTGTTACAGTAACAAGTAAAGATAAGAAAATAAGAACTTATAAAATAATTGTTAACAAACTTGGAAGCAGTGAAGCAAGACTTAAAAATCTTATGTTTGAAGAAGGAGTAGTAACACCAGTATTTAATAAAAATATATATGAATACAATATGGTTATTCCATCAAATGTAACAAAATTAACTCCACTTTTAGTAACAACTATTGATAAGGATGCTACTTATGAAATAATAGGTAATGAAAACTTAAATGCAAGCGTAAGTACAGTAATAGTAAGAGTAACAGCGCCTGATAAAATAACTAAAAAAGACTATAAAATAACAGTTAATAAAGAAGTAAAACCAATTGCTAGATTGCTTTCTCTAACAAGCAATATTGGAGAACTTACTCCAGAGTTCGATAAAGATAATTCAGGAGTATATGAAATAGATGTAGATGATAGTATCAACAGTATAATTTTATCTGGTGAAAAAGAATACGAATCATCTATAGTAAGTGGTTTAGGAATTCATTACTTAACTGATAAAGAAACAAATGTAATAGTAACAGTAACAAGTGAAACAGGATATGTAATGAAATATGCTGTAAAAATAGTAAAATCAAATTCTTCAAATGCATACTTAAGTGATTTAGGTGTTAAAAATAATGTTATATCACCAGAATTTGATAAGAATATAAATTCATATAAATTAACAGTGCCAGATAAAGAATCAAGCATTGAAATATATGGGGCAGCAGAAAATCTATCAAGCACAGTAGATGGTACTGGAATAAAGAATCTTGATTATGGTTTAAATACATTTAATATAGTAGTAACAAGTACAAATGGTAATACAAATACTTATGTAATAGAAGTTACGAGAGAATATAATGAAAGTGTTAGAATTAAAGATTTAATAGTTAAAGAAGGAGAACTTACTCCAGAATTTGATCCTGATACATTAGAATATAGTATTAATATTCCAAATGAAAAACAAAGTTTATCATTAAATGTAACTCTTGAAGATCCAAATTCAAGTTATGAAATAATTGGTAATGAAAATTTTGTGTTAGGAGAAAATAAAGTACAAATAAAAGTAACTGGTAAATCAGGTAAAACTAATACTTATGTATTAAATGTAAATAGACAAAATGAAGTAAATAATTATCTTAAAAATATAACATTATCAGATGGAGAACTTACTCCAGAATTTGATAAAACTACTCTTAGTTATGATGTAACAGTAGGTGAAAATATAGATTCTATAAATGTAAGCGCAACTGTTGAAGATGAAAAAAGTACATTAACAGGTGATGGAATACATTCACTTGTTAAAGGAAAGAACAAGATATTATTAAAAGTACAAAATAGTGGTATAGAAAGAGTTTATACATTAAATATTTTAAGAGAATATAATAGTGATAATAAACTAATATCATTAACAACTGATAAGGGATCATTAACTCCAGAGTTTAATCCTGATATTAATAATTATGTTGTTGATGTAGATGAAAATACTGATAATATAACAGTAAATGCTACTGCAAATCCTGATTCTTTAGTAACAGGAACAGGAAATTATCCATTAAATAAGGGTGAAAACACTATAACTATTACAGTAACCGCAGAAGATGGAAGTATAAATACTTATGTTATAACAGTAAATAAAGCATTATCTTCTAATTTAAATCTTACAAAATTTGAACCAGATACTGGAACCCTTGATAAGGAATATAATAATAATGAAAATACTTATACATTAAATGTTGGTTCTAATATATCAATAATAAATATGAGTATTATTCCTGAAGATTCTAGAACAACTATTAGTGGTGAAAAAGTAATTGCAATGAACGAAAGCGAAAAAACTATTACTTATACATTAACTGCTGAAGATAATAGTACTAGAGTTATTACATTAAATGTAGTAAGAGAAGAAGAAGTAACTGATTTAGAAATTGATAAGACAAATATTGTAATGGTAGAAGGAGAAACAGATAAAATTAATGTTAAAGTTCTTCCAATTAGTGTTAATACTAAAGTTTTATATGAAGTATTAGATAAAGATATAATAGAAGTTGATGAAGATGATAATATTAAAGCACTTACTAAAGGATTTACAAAAATAATTGTAAGTACTGAAAAAAATCCAGCAATGAGAAAAGAAGTAACTGTCGAAGTATTATCAAGTAAAATTACAAGTTCTGTTTATAATATTGCTAGAGTTGATTATGAATATATAACTGGTATGGATGAAAATGATACTATTAAAGATTTATTATCTAATGTAGATAATGAAAGTAGTACATTAAAAGTTTATAATTCAGATTTAACAGAAATAACTGATTTAGATGAAGTTATAAAAACTGGACAAGTAATTAAACTTATTATAAATGGTAAAGTATATGATGAATTATATATTGTACTAAAGGGTGATATAAACGGAGATGGATTAATAGATGTTACAGATAAATCAAAATTAAAAGATCATATATTGTTAAGAACTGAATTAACAGATTATACTAAATATGCAGCAGATCTTAATAATGATGGATTAATAGATGTATCTGATAACTCTAGAATTGCAGATTATATCTTAATGAGAATAGATACTTTAAATTAAAAAGCAGAATGAGAAATCATTCTGTTTTTTGACACCTTGCAAAAATATAAAAAATATGATATTATGTATATGAGCAAGAAAACTTGCATAAAATAAAAAAGGGAACATTCAGTTTTGCATGTTGAATGTCTACCCTGAATAATCAAAGAGACATTTAATTTCTTATGAAATTAAGTGTCATTTTTTTATTACAATAATCATAACGATTAAGAGTAGTAAAATGATAGAAATATATCGAAGAACTTTGATTACAAAGTTTCTTTTTTTCATTTTTATCAAACCTCCTCTCTATAAGAGATTCGGTAGACACTCAAACAACTAAACATTCCAAATATATTATCTCATAGTTAATTTTATAAAACAAGCGAACAAAGTAAAAAAACTAGAAAAATTTAACAATTAAAGAGTTATAAAAAAACTCTTTTTTTTCTTATAAATTAAGGAATTTTCGTTCACAAAATTAATTAAATTTGATATAATTAATATTAATAATAGGAGTCTATCCTTAGGAGGTAGTAAATGAGAAAGTTTTTTAATAAAATACTAAGCTCAATGCTTGTATTTTTGGTTTTTATCTCATCATTTTCATTAAACATAATTAGTGTACATGCAGATGGTGAACACAAATTTTTAATAAAAGCATATGATTGGAATGCTTTTGATAATGACTGGGAAGGATCTGGAACAGGTGATGAGCTTATAAATAATGCCGATGTAGAACCTGGAAAAGTAATTCAACTTTCAATTTACTATATACCTGGTACAGACCCAGATATGTCGATGCAGATGGCTATAAAATATGATAATACTTTAGTTGAGCCAATGTATGATGAAGGTTCATTATATTTAGAGGCTGATATGTCAACAACTTATCAAGGAGGTATATGGCCTGCAGTTGGAAAGTCGCCAGACAATAAAAAGAAAACGAATTGGACAGTATCTGCTAACGATGCATCAAGTTATAGTATGATTAGTGTCTTGGCGGAAGATACTGCAAAAACAAAAGCTCTTACAACGGAAGGTGTAATTGCAAGTGTATATTTTAAAATAAAAGATACTGCAAAAGCAGGTTCTGTAATAACATTTGAATATGATAATTCTCGTACAAAATTAACAAAATATGACAATGGTAAAGAAAGACCAGTTATTACAGAAGGAATAAACTTAAATGTTTTCGGAAAAATGTCCGCAAATACATTATTAAAATCATTATCAGTAAAAAATGGTACACAAGAGTATCCATTAAATCCTACATTTGTACCAGATTCAGAAACAGTAAGAGATTATCAAACAACAGTGCCAAATAATATAACAAGTGTTGATATATCCGCAACAGCATCTGATACATCTGGAAAAGTATTACCTGGTGGTCTTGGAACAAAAAGTTTAAATGTCGGAGAAAATAATTTTAATTTAGTTGTTCAATCACAAGATGGTACACAAGAAATATATAGATTAACAGTATATAGATTAAATAATGATGCGACACTAAAAAGTTTAACATTAACAAATGGTGTAAATATTGGAACATTTAGTGGTGGAACAACATCATATACTGCAACTGTTCCATATAAGACTAAATCATCAGAAGTAACTGCTTTAACAAATGATTCAAATGCAGTTATAACAAGTGGAACAGGTTCATTTGATTTTACAAATTATGGAACAACAACAAATACACATAACATTGTAGTAAATGCAGAAAATTGTGATTCTAAGTATGCAAGTGTTCCAGGAAATACATGTACAAGCAAAACATATACAATTACTGTTACTAGAACTTCTCCATCAAGTAATAATAATTTAAGTAATTTAACAGTAAATAATAAAACAGTAACTAATTTTAATAAAAATACTTTAGAATATACTTTACCAAATGTATCTAATGAAACAACTAGTTTATTAGTAGGAGCAGTAGTAGAAGATACAGATAAAGCACAAATAAAAAGTGGAACAGGAACAGTTAATTTAAATATTGGAGATAATACATTAAATATAGTTGTTAAAGCAGAAAATGGAGACGAAAAAACATATAAATTACACGTTAGAAGATTATCAAATGATAACAAATTAAAAAGCTTAGAAGTTAAATCAACACCAAGTGCTAGTTTATCACCAGCATTTACAAGTACATTTTTTGGAGATTATAACTATAATTATACAGAAGACGTAAGTTCTATAGATGTAAAAGCAATTGTTAATGATACAGATAAAGCAATGGTTGGAATAGTAGATGCAAATGGTTCTGAAACACTTACTAGCTCGTTAAATACTGCATCTAAAACATTTACAACTAATACAAGTAATGTAACAATTGTAGTAACTGCAGAAGATGGAAGCATTCAAAACTATACTTTAAACTTAGTAAGAGCAAAATCAACAGATGCAAATTTATCTAGTTTAATAGTAAATCCTGGAGAACTTGTTCCAGTGTTCAGCAAAGAAACAAGAAATTATAATGTAATTGTAGATGGAAGTGTAACAAGTATAAATGTTAATGCAACACCTCTATCAAAGTATGCTAAAGTAGAAAGTATTACAGGAAATACAAATCTTAACTTTGGAAATAATCAAGTGGAAGTAGTAGTAAAAGCAGAAAGCGGAAATACAGTAACATACACAATAAATGTTGAAAGAAAAAAATATGACATTGCTTTATTAGATGATATAAAAGTAGATGGCGTAAGTATAGATAATTTTAATAAAAATACATTTGAATATACTTTAGCTAAAGTTCCATTTAGTAAAAATAAAATCAATGTAGATGCTACTAAAACAAATGAGTTATCAACAGTAAAAGGTTTAGGAGATATAGAACTAAAAACTGGTGATAATCAAATAGTAATAGAAGTAACAGCGCATAATGGTACAACTAAAAATACATATAAATTAAATATTGAAAGAGAAAAAAATAGTGATAATTTAGTAAAAAGTATAAAAGTATCAGGAGTAACACCAATATTAAATGATGATGGAACATATAGTGTAACACTTCCAAATAATAAGACAACATTAACACCTAATGATGTAGATGTTACAATAAGTGATGATGCTAGTATAGAAAAAAGTCCAGCAATAAATTTATCAACAAAAAATGATAACATATATACATTTAAAGTAACTGCTGAAAATGGTGATGAAAAAGCATATACTATAAAAGTAACAAGAACAAAATCTAATGATACAACACTAAACAAAGTAACATTAACAATAGGAAGTGATTCATCAAGATATTGCTTAATGGAAAATGATAAATGTAAAATTAATGTACCTAGCGATACAACAAAATTCTCTTTAACATCAGAAATAAATAGTGAAAGTACTATCTCGCCTGTAAATGGTACAGAATTTACTATGACACCAACAGAAAGAATAAAAGATATAACTTTAACAGTAACTGCAGAAGATGATACTAAAAAAGAATATACAGTTACAGTTGAAAGACAAAAATCATCAAATAATAATTTAAGTGATATAAAAATAGATAATGCAAGTTTATCTGATTTCAATAAAAATAAATTAACTTATAATATAACAGTCCCAGGAACTACAAGTAGTGTACTTGTATCTGCTACAGTAGAAGATACAGGGAAAGCAGTAATAACAACAGATTTAAGTAATAAATTTAGTTTAGACTTTGGAAGTAATAAAATAGAAATTGTAGTAAAAGCAGAAAATGATGAACTAAAAACATATACTTTATATATAGAAAAAAGTAAAAGAATAAATGCAAATTTAAAAGACTTAAAAGTAGATAATGAAACAATTACTGATTTTAATAAAGATAAAACAGAATATACTTTAGATGATGTACCTTTTAATAAAACTGAATTAAATATATCTGCAATAACGGAAGATACTTTAGCTAAAGTATCAGGTACAGGAAATATAAAACTAAAAACTGGTGATAACAAAGTAATTATTACAGTAACAGCGCATGATACATCAGTAGTAAAAAATTATATTATTAATGTAAGAAGAGAAAAAAACAGTGATAATAAAGTAAAAAGTATAAATGTATCAGGAGTAACACCAACATTAAATGCTGATGGGACATATAGCGTAACACTTCCAAATAATAAGACAACATTAACACCTAGTGATGTAGATGTTACAGTAAGTGAAGATGCTAGCATAGAAAAAAGTCCAGCAATTAGTTTAACAACTAAAAATGATAACATATATACATTTAAAGTAACTGCTGAAAATGGAGACGAAAAAACATATACTATAAAAGTAACAAGAACAAAATCTAATGATACAAGTATAAAAAAGGTAACACTTACAATTGGAACTGACTCATCAAGATATTGTTTATTAACTGATAATAAATGTAAAATTGGTGTACCAAGTGATACAACTAATTTCTCTTTATCTTCAGAAATAAATAGTGAAAGTGTTATTACACCTACAAATGGTACAGAATTTACTATGTCATCAACAGAAAGAATAAAAGATATAACTTTAACAGTAACCGCAGAAGATGGAACACAAAATGAATATACAGTTACAGTTGAAAGAGAAAAATCATCAAATAATAATTTAAGTGATATAAAAGTAGATAATGTAAGCGTATCAGGTTTTAACAAAGACAAATTAATTTATAATTTAACAGTACCAGGTGCAACTGATAGTGTAAGTGTAAGCGCAGTTGTAGAAGATACAGGAAAAGCAACTATAACAACAGATTTAAGTAATAAATTTAATTTGAACTTTGGAAGTAATCAAATAGATATAATTGTAACAGCAGAAAATGGAGATTTAAAAACATATACTTTATTTATTGAAAGAAGTAAAAGAGTAAATGCTTATTTAAAAGATTTAAAAATTAATGATAAGACTATAACAGGATTTAATAAAAGTAAAACAATATATGATTTAGGAGAAGTTGATTATAATACAACTGCTCTAAAAGTAGAAGGAATTGCTGAAGATGAACTTGCAACTGTATTAGGTAATGGACTTATAAATTTAAGTACTGGATCAAATACAATTACATTAACAGTAAAAGCACATGATACTAGTGTAAGTGAAATATATAAAATTACTGTTAAAAGAAAATTAAATGATGATACAGGTATTCAGGGTATAACTCTTGCGGGAGTTCCAGCAGTTAAAGATGGATTAAATTATAAAGTTACTGTACCAAATAATGTGACAAAAGCAGATAAATCAAATTTAATAGTTACAGTAAATAATCCAAAAGTAGAAACAGATAAAAAAGCAGAATATATATTCAATGATACAGAACTTTTAACAACAAGTGATAATGAGATAAATATATTAGTAACAGCAGAAGATGGAAGCGTAAGAGCATATACATTAATAGTAACAAGAGAAAAATCAGATGTTGCACTTTTATCAAATTTAACAGTAACTAATGGTAGTTTCTTACCAAGTTTCTCATCAAATGTATTTGAATATGAAGTAACAGTACCTGTTGATGTAACAGAATTTAATGTAACTGCTACTAAATTAGAACCAAATTCAAAAGTAACATCAGGGGAAGGACACTATAATATTTCAACAAGTGAAAAACAAATAGAAGTAACTGTAGTAAGTGAAGATGAGACTAAGTCAAATACATATATATTAAATATAAAGAGAACTAAATCAAGTATAAATACATTATCAGATATAACTGTTAGTGAAGGAACATTAACACCAGAATTTAATTCAAATATAACAAGTTATACAGTAAATGTTGATGGAAATATATCATCAATAGATGTATCCGCAACCCTAACAGATAGTAGAGCAACTATTATCTCAGGAACAGGTATTCATTCACTAAATGTAGGAGATAATAACATAGTTATTAGAGTAGAAAGTGAATCAGGTTCAATACTTGATTATAATATAAATGTAATTAGAGCTAAGAAGAATATAAATGATTTATCAATGATAAAAGTTGATGGAAAAGAAATAGAAAACTTTAGTTCTGATATACTTGAATATGATTTAGGTGATGTAAATTATAGTAAGACAAAAATAAATGTAGAAGCAGTATTAAAAGATGTTGATTCTAGCGTAAAAGGTGATGGAGAAATATCTTTAAAAACAGGAGATAATGAAATTGTACTTACAGTAACAGCTCAAAATGGAGAAGAAAAAACATATAAGTTACATGTAAATAGAATAAAAAATGATAATGCAAACCTTAGTTTATTATCAGTAATGGGTTATACATTAACACCAGATTTTGATAAAGATACTTTATATTATGAAACAACAGTTGAAGAAGAAAAAAGTATTCTTACAAAAGAAGAAGTAACTGCAGTTGCAGAAGATAAAAATGCATCTATTTCAAAACAAGATAATATAGAATTATCAACAACAGTAGATAATATTTATAAAGTAACAGTAACTGCAGAAGATGGAAAAACTATAAAAATATATACAATAAAAGTAAATAGACCAAAATCAAGTGATACAACTTTATCAAAAGTTAATTTAACAAATGCAGTGTTATCTCCGTCTTTATCAAAAGATAAAAGAGAATATACACTTACAATTCCATATGGAAGTACAGAATTTAATATAGAAGGCGTGCCAACTGTTCCTACTACAACAGTAACAGGTAATGGTACATATTCAAAAGATGATAAAGTAGTAAGACTTACAACAATTGCTGAAGATGGAAGCATGGATGTATATGTATTTAATGTTGTAAAAGCATTAAGTAATGATGCAACACTTCATGATTTAAGTATAAGTGGATATAATTTAGATAAAACATTTACATCAACAACACTAGATTATAGTATTGGAGATATTCCTTATGGAACAACTAAATTAAAAATAAATGCTACTCCAACAAATTCAGATTCAACTATAAAATATTATGTAGGAACAACTTCCTTTGATAGTAATATAGTAGATATACCAACACTTCTTGGTGAAAATATAATAACAGTAGAAGTAACTGCAGCAGATGGAATAAGTAAAAAATTATATACAATAACATACAATATAGTAAAATCAGATAATGCATACTTAAGTAAATTAACACCATCATTAGGTAAAATAGATTTTAATAAAACTACATTCTTATATAATATAAATGTAGAAAATAGTGTTGATAAAATAAGTTTCGATATAGAAACAGAAGATAAAAACGCAAGTATTAAAGTTCTTTCAGAAAATTTCTTTACACCTAAAACAATTACAGTTGATAATTTAAAAGAAGGTGACACAACACTTGAAATTATAGTTGTCGCACAAAATGGAAATACAAAAACATATAGTGTAATCATTCATAGACTAGGTAAAGAATTAAGTAGTGATGCTAACCTTAGTAGTTTATCAGTAAATGGACAAACTCTAGATAAAGAATTTAATATGAATGAAACAGAATATAGTATTGGAGAAATACCATATAGTTTAGAAAAATTAACAATAAATGCAACACCAAATATTGATACATCAACACTTACATATTTAGTAAATGGTAATAAACAAAGTAGTAATGTTGTTGATATTCCAAAAAATAATGGTAATGGTGCAATTACAGTTCAAGTAACTGCAGAAGATGGTAAAACAGTTAAAAACTATAAAATAACATATTCAAAACAAGCATCAAGTAATGCATACTTAAGTGATTTAAGAGTAAGCTCTGGAGAATTAAGTTTTAATAAAACAAAATATTCTTATATAGTAAATATAGATAGTGATGTAAATAAAGTTGATTTAACAAGTGTACTTGAAGATAATAAATCTAATATGAAAATAAATGGAACAACATATACATCACCACATACATATACAATTTCGCCATTAGAAGTAGGTAATACAGAAGTTGTAATATTGGTAACAGCAGAAGATGGAACATTCTTAACATATAAAGTAACATTTGTGAAAAAAGCAAATATATCAGAAGTAATAACATCTGTTAAATATGGTCATACAATAGCAAATGGTTATATAAAAACAGTAAAAGTAAATACAACAGCACTTGAATTAAAAGATCAATTAGATAATCCTAATGAATATTTAGAAATAGTAAATAGTGATGAAACAAGTGTTATATCAGATAGTGATATAGTTGCGACAGGATATATAGTTAAGTTAATGATTAATGGAGAAGAAAAAGATAGAAAAACTATTGTAATAAAAGGCGATGTTAATGATGATGGAGTAATAGATATCAGTGATTCAATTGGTATACTAGGTCATTACTTAAATGGTGAAAATAGTTCTAAAGCATTAACAGGAGCATATTTTGTTGCTGGTGATATGGTAGAAGATAGTGAAATAGATATAAGCGATGCGATAAGTGCATTACAATATTATTTGAAGAATTAGTAGGAGGTATATAATGAAGAATAATGGAAAGATAACAAATAAACTTATTATAATTTTAATAGTAGTAGCGTCTATATTTGCAATATATATTAAAGCAAATGCTGCAAGTACAGTAGGATCTGCTAGTATTGGTTATACAGTAAATAATAATGCTAATATTGGTGATGAAATAACTGCTAAAGTAAATGTTAACAATGTTAATGTAGATTCAAGTAATATTGGTATATGTGGTGTAGGAGGAAACATATCATTTGATAGTGATTATTTAGAATTTATATCTGCAACTGGTATGAGTTCTCCATACGCTGTATCTGTAAATAAAAATAATAATTACAAATTTGCAGGTATTGATTTTACCTTATCAAATGGATTTAGTTCAGCAACAGATATAATTACATTAAAATTTAAAACATTAAAAACTGGTTCAACAACTTTATCTTTGGCAAATGTATTATTAAATGACTGTAATAATAATAAATTATCAGTAACACCAGTTTCAAAAACAATAACAATAGGAACTCCTGTTATTAAAGATTCTAATAATTATTTATCTGCTTTAAGTATTACAGGATATACAATTAGTCCAGCATTTAATAAAAATACAACTAGTTATAGTTTAACAGTTCCAAATAATGTTTCAAGTGTAACAGTAAATGCTACAAAAGAAAGTGCTAAAGCAACTCTTACTGGAATAGAAAATAAAAGTTTAAGTGTAGGCGCTAATAATATTTCAGTAGTAGTAACTGCAGAAAATGGAAATAAAAGAACATATACAATAACTGTAACAAGACAGTCTGCAATTCAAAAATCAAATGATAACTCCCTAAAAGATTTATCAGTTCCAGGTTATACATTAAGTCCAGTATTTAATAAAGATAATTTAGATTATACTTTAAAGGTACCAAATAATGCGACTAAAATAGATGTTAAAGCAATAACAAATGATGAAAAATCAAGTGTTAAAATGGTAGGTAATACAGATTTAAAAGTAGGAAACAACGTAGTAACAGTAGAAGTAACTGCAGAAGATGGAAGTAAAAAAACATATAAAATTACTGTAACAAGAGAGGAAGAAAAGAAAAATGAGCCTGTTCTTGACTCAGATGCAACATTAAGTAAATTAAATGTAGGTGGTTATACATTAAGCCCAGCATTTAATAAAAATAAGTTCTCTTATTCTATAACAGTACCAAGTAATGTTGGTAACCTAACAGTACAAGCAATTGCATCAAGTAGTAAGGCTAAGGTTACAATAAGTGGTAATAGTAACCTAAAACCAGGTATGAATTATATTACAGTTACAGTAACTGCAGAAAATGGTAATAAAAATACATATACAGTAAATGTAACTAAAAAGAAAGCAAGTACAAGCACAAGTTCTAATTCTGGTACAAAAGAAGAACAAAAAAAATCAAATGAAAATTATCTAGAAAGTTTAGTAATAGGTAATGGTGAAATAAGTCCTAAATTTGATAAAAATATGAGTAATTATGAAGTTACAGTACCATATGAAAGTAATAAACTTGATTTAACTTATAAAGCATCAGATAAAGCTAAAGTAGAGGTAATTGGTAATAAAGATTTAAAAGTAGGAGAAACTACCCCTATAACAATTAAAGTAATCGCAGAAGATGGAAGCGTAAGAATTTATACTTTAAATGTAAAAAGAAGTCCACTTAAAAGTAATAATGATTTATCAAATATAAAAATTGATGGTAAAAAGTTAGATGATAATTTTGATCCAGATAATTTAAATTATAAATTAACTGTTGATGGAAATACTGATTCCCTAGATGTAGAAGCAATTACTAAAAATCCTAATGCGAAAGTAGAAATAACAGGTAATAAAGATTTAAAAGAAGGTAACAATGTTGTAATGGTTAGAGTTACAGATGAAAATGGTTTTACAAAAAGTTACCAAATAGATGTTGAAAAGAAAAGTAAGAAAATTTTGGGATTAACTTTAGGACAATTTATCGCATTATTATCACTTTTATTACTATTATTAGCGATTATAATAATGCTTATAATATTAATTAAAAGAAAGAATAAACAAAAAGAAGATATTCAAAGAATGTCAGAAGGAACTAAAATAGAATTTAAACCTGAAATTAATATTGGTTCTAGAAATGGTACAGATGATGATACTATTTATCCTAATGGAAATTTATATCAAGATAGTAAATTAAGCGCTGAAGTACCAAAACAATTAAGTGAACCTAAAAAAATAATAGATGAAGATTCTATTATTGAAGCAGATTATAAAGATAAATATGATTTATATGATGATGTAGTAACAAAAGATGAATTATATGATGCTTTAGAAGAAAGTCTAGAAACAAATAATTCAGATAAATTAAAAATGCTTCTTAAACAAGAAGAAGTAAATAGACTTAAAAAAGAAATAAAAGAAAAAGAAGATAATTTATACAAATCATCTGATGATGAATTTTAAAAGGATACACAATTATGTGTACCCTTTTTTTATAAAATAAAAAAATTGGATTAACCAATTTTTATTCTACTAATGGATTACCTTCAGCATCAGTATTAATACTTCCAGTAAGAATCATAATACCTTCAATAAGTCCCCAAATAGCACCAAATCCACAAGTGAATAGAGTTACAAATATTTGAGCAATACCTTTACCAGTATAACCTAAATAAAAATTATGAATTCCCCAACCACCAAGGAATATTCCAAGTAACCCTGCAGCCATTTTGGATTTACCAGCTGGTTTAACATTTGTTACAGTAGTATTTACTTGTTCAGAATTATTTTCTGCATTACCACAATTACTGCAAAAATTTTCTCCTTCTTTTATTTCTGTACCACATTTTGGACAAAACTTAGCCATTTTTAACACCTCCGTTACTACAATGATATCATAAATAGTTTTATAAATAAATAGTTTAATTTATTTTTGTTGGAATTAAATAGTCGAATTTTGGTATATTTCTTAAAATCATATAAATAAAAAGTATTACTATAATAATAATTAATAATTTTAAAGATGGAAGTTTAATATTACCAGTTTTAATATAAATAATAGTTTTATAAATAAAATAAGGTATTGATATTATAAATAGTATAAAACATAATGGATTGTATCTAAATGCTTGATAAAAATCGAATTTTAATATTGATTTTATCATTCTAGTAACTCCACATCCTGGACAATATATATTAAATAACTTTCTATATATACAATCAAATTTAATAAATTCTAATAATTTTATTAATAATATAATACCTATAATAAAAAAAGTTATCATTAATATAACTTTTTCTAACCTTTTCATATATGTTTTAATCATATACTACTATAAGTATCTATCACAGATGTTAAAGTACCAACAAAGTAAAGTACTATTAATAATATGAAAAGTATAGAACTAATTACAATTCCTGCGATAGCAAAACCTTTACCTTTTGTATTATTTTTATTACATAAAATAAGTCCAATAATTGATAAAATTAAACCTATAGTTGAAGTTCCACCACAACATAACATTGAAACTAAGGATACAACAAAACCTGCGATAGCAGTACCTTCAGTTTTTTGATTAACAGGTGTTACAACATTGTTTACTATAGTAACTTTTTCATCACTAACAAGTTTACCACAGTTACCACATGCATTATCATTATCTTCCATTTCATTTCCGCAATATACACAAAATTTAGACATATTTTTTTCCTCCATTAAATTCATGATACCATAAAACTCATTTTCTTACAATATCATTTACAAAATCATTAATTTTTAGTACAATATGTATAGAAAATAGAGGTGCCTATAATGAGAAAGAAAATATTTATTGTATTAGGAGTAATAATTGCTATAATTTGTGTAGGTTTGTTTATTCATGTAAAAAATACTAACAACCAAGCAAATGTTTATTATAGAACATATACAAAAAATGGTTGGAGTAAGTGGTCAAAAAATGGTGTGATAAGTGGCGATGGGGAATCTGACATTTTAAACATCGAAATTAAAATAAAATCTAAATTAAAAGGGGATATTATATATAAATTATATCAAGGTAGTGAATGGACAAGTGTAACAAAGGAAAACGAGAAAGTTTATGGAATGAAAGTTACACTATCTAATACTTTATATAGAAAATACAACATATTTTATAGAACATATAATGACAAAGATGAATGGTTAGAATGGGCAAATAATTACCAAATTTCTGGAAATAAAGATAAAGCTATTAAAAAAATACAAATAAAGTTAATTGAAAAAGATAGTTCAGTAGATGATTTTTTAGAAGACTATTATTTAAAGGAAATAAAATCAAAGAATTTTAATGAAGAAGGTGAATAATTATGAAAAATAAAATAAAAAAAATAATAATTGCATTTGTAATTGTTGCCTTAATGTTAACAGGGATATTAATATATAGAAATATAAATGTTCAAAACAATAAATTAACAAAAGAAGAAATTAACAAAATAGTCGAAAACACAAAAGTATTAAGAGTAAAATATTTGGTAATGGAAAAAAATGATGATGAATATACTTTCGACAATGTATTTCCAGATCATTTCGAAGATTATTTATCGTTTGCACAGGAATATATATTTTTAAGTAAAAAAGGAAATTATTATGTTTCAACACTTAAAAATAGCATTAACCAAAAAATACTAGATTCAGTAACAGATGTAGATTTTGCGTTGAATAATACTAATGGTGAATTGATAGATGATTGTATATATGATAAAAAAACTAATGAAGTAAAAATACCAAAAGAATACTTTGAAAAAGAATATGATAATGTAGGGGCAGAAACTCCTATTCAAATGGAATTATTATCAAGATTATCTGATAAAGAAATAAAAAAATTATCAATAAATGTAAATACTAAAAATATATTTAGTAAAAATAAAGTTGTTCTAAAAAACGGTAAGAATGATACATTTACATTAGCAACACAAAAAAACAAGAAAAATGTAAATATTTATTTAAATAATTCAACTGTTAAATTAGAAGAACAATATTATTCATATGATAAAAAAACTGGTACAATATCTTTCAATATTAACCCTATGTTGGTAAATAATGTTGAAGTTGATTATTCAAATAATAAAATTTTGAGCATATTAAATGTATCTGCAAAGGATTATACATTGGATAAACATGATCAGGTACATGTATTAACACTTAATAGTGCACCTGCAACAACACCTGTAGTAGGAAATGGGGGTATGGTTCAACTTCATGCAGGAATGGATGATAATTACAATAATGTTGGAACTACAATATACGTAAATCCTTTAATTCCAGAAACTACATTTTATAATTCAAATAGAAAAATAAATGCAACAGATGCATGGAATGAATTAAACGAAAGTTTATTCACACATGTACCAACTGGGTCAGGGATTGATGATGTTATTGAAGTTAATCCAAAAACAGCATTTGGTTACGACTATGATAAAACAATATTACTTGGTGTGAATTGTGTTCATATAGCTGTTCCTTCAAATATTACTAATTATAATGGAGTTAGCGGTAAATATCAATTTAACTGGAAAATATCAAATGTATCAGAGACAGATAGTAATGGTTATATAACTTTTTCAATTGTATTTATGTTAGATCCAGGAGCAGAATGGACCGGAACAGCTACTACAGGTCTTGGTCAAACTCTTTTTGGAGTTTTAAAATTTAGATATCAAGATATAAATGTTGCAACAATTCAAATAAATAAGAAGCTTTCTGATGAAGATGATAATGATATCACTCAAAAATATAGTGGTAAACTAGGTGGAGTAAAATTCGGCTTATATAGTGATAATCAATGTCAAAATTTGGTTGATAATAGAACTGTTAATGGTGTAGTAGTAGGTTCTACTGATATTACAGGATCAGCAGGTGTTGTACAATTCATGGGATTAGAAAAAAATAAAGATTATTATGTTAAAGAACTAGGATTTGACAGTGATAATTATGAAGCAAATAGTGAAATATATTTAAATCCAAATGATTGGACAATAGATAGTGAATGTAAAAAAGTAACTGTAATTCCTGGGGAGTCTGGTACAATTAAGGCAACAGAGAATGTTGATTTGTATGGGTTTATAAAATATGTTACTATGACAAATCATGAAAATAAAAAATACTGTTTAAAGGTTAAAAAAGTTGATGCAAGTGATAAAAAACCATTATCTGGTATTAGTTTTAAATTAAAAAATGCAACTACTGGTGAAGAATTTGGACCTCTTACAACAGATTCAACTGGTATTGTAACATTTTCAAACTTAAAAAAGAATACCGGTTATACAATAGAAGAAACATCTCATGATAAAACATTATCTACATCTACCGGTTTAAAATATTGGAATAATAATAAGATGGCTGAAGTAATTGGCAATGAAGCAACTCAAATGGTGGATAAAGAGTGTCCAGCAAATGCAGTTGTGTTCACAAAGGAAGATAGTCCAGTATATTATTGCTCTAGAGTTAAGAAGGTTGATCATGTAAATCAAAGGCAAACATTATCTGGTTCAATATTTGAAAATCAAAATAATCCAGGATATAAGCAATATAATAGTGCTGGAGAACAAGCAGCAACAAAAGATGATGGTTATGCATATTTCTTTAATGGTAAAAATTCAAGTTCAATAAATGTAAGAGAAACGACTGCTCCAGATGGATATCAGGCATTATCTAATTCAGTTTCTTTACCATCAGTTGAATTACCAGTATCATTAAGCGACATAACAACAGATGGAACATATGATGAAAGTAAGATTGATGGTAAAAAATTTGTATCTGAATGTAATAAAGTTATTACTGAAGAAGTAACGCCATCAGTAACAAATGACAAATTATTACTAAACTGGTATAAAGATACAGAAAATAAAACACCAGCAAAAGAAGCAAAATTTAAAGTATCTGTAGGAGAAGGTTCTAATAAAAAGTACGTTAAAGTAGTAGATAAACAAAATCAAACAGATGCAAATGGAGTAACAAAATCATGCTATGTATATGCAGGATTAACATCAAATGATAATGAAGCTTCTACATTATTATCAGATACAAATGGTGAAGTATGTATAAGTAGAGTTTCAAAAGGAACATATACAGTAACAGAAACAAATCCATCAAAATATCATACATTTGGAAGAAATGCTAATAAAAATATAAATACATCAACAGTATTTAGTACTAAAGATTCATCGGAAGATAGTTCAAATAATACAAATAGATTTGTTAACTATGATACAGAATTTGAATTTACAAAAACAGTATCATACGGTGACGAAGAAGATATTAAAATAATAATAAATGGTAAGGAAAAAACATTAAAAGACTTAACAACAGAAGAACTAATGAAACTTGAATTTAATGTATATGATAGTAATAATAATTTAGTATCATTTATATTAAAAGATGGAAGTTATGAATATAGTGAAAATGATGTAGATGGTGTTAGTGGAGACAAAGTAACAGGATTACATCTAGATAACACAAGAAAAATAAAAATACATCATTTACCTATTGGAAGATATAGTATTAAAGAAAAAAATAGTAATACATGTGAAGCATCATCAAATTATAGTGAATGTGTAGGATATTATTATCCAGAATATAAAGAAGAAAGCAGTTATAAATTCACTATAAATAATTGTTCTAATTCATATGCTAGTGCATGCGGAAATGGTAAATATGAAATTTCTAAACAACAATTAGAAAATAAACCAACAGAAATTACATTTACTAAAAAAGATTATTATTCATATTATGATGCAGCAGACAAAAATAAAAGTGATGAAAATGTTGATTTTGTTGATGCTAAAGAAAGAAATGATTTTGATAAGATTGTATTTAAATTAAAAGATGAAAATGGTAAGTATTTAACTCTTAAGAAAGTAAGAGATGTTGGTGATTGCACAAGTGATAGCAGTTATAGTGAATATAGATATGTAAGTTCTGATCAAACAGATAGTAATGGTACTGAACTTCATGCTTGTGGTGGACACATAAAAATAACTAATTTATGTAGGGGTAAAAAGTATACTATGGAAGAAATAAGTGTTCCAGAAGGATCAGTATACGTTAAAGAAAATACTACAAATACACCAACGAGTGTTGAATATAAGATACCATGTACAAGTGGTGATACAACTCATAACAGTACAACAAATATTATTAAAGATAAACCAACAAGAGTTAGATTTGAAAAAAGAGACTCTAAATATAATTATTTAATAAATGATGAAACAACTACATTTGAAGTATATAAATGTAAAAAGAATGAAAAATGTCATCCAGGAAATTACACAACAAAAGAAGAAAGAGAAAAGAATGGCATGACACTTGTTAAATTTAGTAAACGAGCAGTTATTACTGGTGATGAAGAAGATCCTAATGATGAAGCTGGATTATCTGGTGTTGAAGTATACAAAAAAATAAGTGATAGTGATGTTAAAAAGGGTGCAAGTTATGTAACAGAACTTCATCCATATAATGGAATACTAGTACTTAGATATTTAGAAGCAGATTATAATTATGTATTACTTGAAACAGTGGCACCAAAAAATTATACATTACCAGAAGGAGTAAATGCTGAAACATCATTTACTGTAACAAGTACAACAGTAAAAGTAGATGAAGTAGATGTTCCAAATAAACCAACATCATTATTAATAAGAAAATATTCTGATGATGGAGAGTTACTAGAAGGAGCAGAATTTAAAGTATATGAGGGAACAACATGTGATGCAAATTTATCAGCAATGAATCAACCAAAAACATTATTAAAATTAAAAACAATAAGAGATGGTGTATATGAAAATAGACCAGAGAAAGATACAGATACAATAAAAACATGTACAGATAGAGAAGATGCAAAATGTAGTGATATACCAGTAAATGATATTACAAAACTAACATATATTAAATATCTAGGAACATGGTCAGAATTTGAAAATACAGAAAATACAAAAAATGAAAAAGTAGAAATAAAACAAGGTGAAGCATTAATACAATATTTAGAATATGGACATTGTTATATAATAGAAGAAGTAAAAGCGCCAAAAGGATATTCACTTCCTAAAAAAGATGAAGATAGATATACAATGGTAACAATAGAAGCAAACAAAGATTATATAGCAGATACATATAAGGAACTTGTAAATAAACCAACACCATTTACGTTCTATAAATATGATGAATATAATAAGTTATTAGATGGAGCAGAATTTAAACTTCAAAAATTAGATGATAATAAAAAATACCATGATGTGACAGTTACAAAAGAAGAAACAGAAAATGGATTCTATTATAAAGTAGATAGTAATACAACAAATACAAAGATAGAAACTAAAAATGGTAGTGCAACAGTATATTATCTAGAAGAAGGACAATATAGAATAGTAGAAACAAAAGCTGCACCAGGAAAAGAATTAAATAAAAATCCAAATGTAGCGACATTCTTTGTAGATGGAAGTGGAAATGTATATGGAAATTCAATAATAGTAAATAAGGGAAAAACAGAAAAGATAGAGATAAAATCAAGTTCAAGTGCTGAACTTATAGTAAGTATACAAACAGGACAAACTGTAATAAAATATGGATTAATAATATCAATATTAGTTGCTTTAATATCTTTATTAATGATATTAAAGAAAAAGGCTAAGTAGGTGAAAATATGAAAAAGAATGAAAAGAAAACTAAAAAAACAATAGAGCAAGAGTTAAAAAGAGATAAATTAATTCTAAAAATAACATCTATAATAATTGTAATATTATTAATCCTATTACTTGCTTCAAGAAATTACAGAGAATTTGATACAGTTATGGTAAGTAAAAATAATAATAAAATATTTTCAATGTCTGATTTAGTAATAGATGGTGTAAAATATGGAACAAGTGAAAAAGAAGTAAAAAAGAAATTTGGTACTCCAGTAAAAGAAAATAAAATAACTAAAGATAAATATAGTTATAAAATATTAGAATATAAGGGTTTAAAATTAACTTTAAAAGAAAATTATAGTGATTATATGTTAACTAAAGTAGAGGTAACAAATAATAAATATACAGTAAGTAGAAATATAAAGGTAAATGATAAAATTATCAAAACTATAAAGAAGTTTAAAGTTGAAAATAAAAAAGGAACATATTTATATGGAAATTACTCAGTAGATGCATTAAATGAAGAAGAAATAAAAGATACAATTTATTTAGGTATAAGAAATGATAAAGAGGTAGTATATATAAATAGAGATGCATTAGTAGGTGATACTGTATCTAATATTTCAAGATTAAATATTTCTTACAAATATGGAAAAATTACAAAAATTAGTTGGAGTTATGATTTTGAATAAAAAATATCTAAAAACATAGATATTTTTTTTCGTTTTCATTGAAAAAAAGTGCATATATTGATATAATTTTATTAAAGAATAGGTGAAGCATATGAAGACTAAAAATAAAAAAATATTAATAATATTTTTTGTGTTAATTTTAATTGTAATTAGTTTTTTTGTATATAAGAGGTTTGCTAGTGCAGATGTTGCTCAAAATAAGGTTGCAATTAAAAACATAAGTTTAACTAGTATAGAAACAGGTATTTCTGATTTTGATAATAGTGATGGATTAGATTATTCAAATTCAGCAAATTATTCTAGTGTAACAGGTTATATTCCTGGTAATGACAATAATTCAAAAAATAGAATAGTTAGATCTTTTGATGAATTATCTTATAATTTTAATTATGAAATAATGGATAAAAATGGTAATGATGATTATGAAGAAAGAACAGTAAATATTAAAGTAACTTTACCAGAAGATGTTTCAAAGTATGTAACATTTGATAAAGATAGTGCTCCAGGAGAAACAAGTCATATATATTCATTTAATGGAGTAGATACTTATGGATCATTTGATGCGAAAGTAACATTATATGTTTTAGGTGCTCCAAATGGTATGAAAATAAGTCCTAAATTTGAAATTCAAGAAAGTACAAATACAGATGAAAATTATATAGTAAATTTAGGTAGTATAACATTTGATACTGAGAAATATAATTATGAATATAATAGTGAAAATACTAATAAATATAGTATGGTAAGTACTATTAATGGATTTTTAAATTATATGCCAACAGTAGTATCTTCAAAATCTGGTGATTTTTCTTTAGAATTATTAACTCAAGAATCAGAAGGACAAAAGGCAACATATAATAATAATTTAGGTAGATATTTAACTTATGTTTTTGGATATAAAATAAATGGAAGTAATTCAAAAGGTATAAAAGGTTTATCAATGCCAAATGGTAATGATATTACATTTGATGTAAATGTTAATCAAAATGGTTATTCAAAAGTTGTTTCAATGGAGGAAACATGGGGAAGACTTTATGGAAAAGATAATTTATCTGAAATAGAATCAGTAATTGTAAATGAACCTTATAGTACATCACAAGTTGATAATTCAAAACTTATAAAAAATGTTGGGAATGTTAAATTATCTAAAAAAACTGATGATTTATTTAATGGTATTATAAATGGTTATAAAGTAACATATAATAGCGCTACTGTAAGTGCCAAAGGAAGTAATATTGGTAAAAATGAACATTATTTAGGAACATATGCATTAACTGTATTTTCACCTAGAACAGTAAATGATAGTAAAAATGATATAACAACATCTTTAAGTATTAGTAACTTTAAAATTCAAGATACAAATGGTTCATCAATTACTCTTCCAACAATAAGTAAAAATTTAGTAAATAAATATTATGAAGAAATTGATTATTCATTAACTGGTGAATTCTATAATGGTTCATCTAAAGTTTCAAAAGATACAAATGGAACAGGTGCTGTATCAAAAGGTACAAATTTAATATATAAAACAACTTTTAATTATAAGAAAACTATGTCAGATCAAGGATTAAAAGAAGTAATAAAGATAGATCCTAATGCTTTAAGATTAATAGATGATATAAAAATAAATATAGAAGGTGTAAGTGATAAAAAAATATCACAAGATGATTTTGAAATTACATATGTAACAGGTGATTTTAATAATTCTAATTATGTTTCAGAAACTAAATCAAATATTTCTGATGAAGACTTAAGTATAGTTCAGTCAAGTTGCGCTAATATTCAAAAAAGTATAAATAGTTATTCAAGTGATCAAATAATGAATTTATATGGTGGCCCTTGCATTAAAGCAAAATCAGGTGTAGAACAAACATTTAAAAAAGTAAGTGAAGCAAAAGATAAAGATAACGTAGAAATTCCAATTACAAAGATAATTGTACAAACTAAGAAAGGTATAAAATTACCTGATAATATAAAAGTAACTATTGATGCTAATGTAAGAGTTAGAGATGTATCTGATATAACAAGAACTTATCAAGCAACTTCTTTAGCTTCATCATCAGATTATGATACTAAAATATCATATTTTGCACCTAGAGTAACAAATGATGAAAATAGTATAACAAATCCAAATAACTATAAGAAAACAACATATAATGGAAGTAATATTGCTAGTATAGATACTGATAGCCCTTGGGGTGATACATTAAAAATAGTTAATTTTACATCAAGAGAAGAAGTAACTGTTACTAATAAAAATAGTGATGGTACATTAAAAAATAGATTTAATGCAAATAATGGAGAAACTATTTATTATAATATTAAAACAACAATTACTGATGATAGTATGAATTCTGGTGCGGATGATACATGGTATATTAATTATTTAAGTGTTAGAGTAAAAGTACCAAATGGACTTGTTTATGTTCCAGATAAAGATTTAGGTACTCCAGAAGTTACTAGTGATCCAGATAACACATATTTAACATATAAGCTTCCATATACTAAGCCTAATATGAAAATAAAAGATATTAATTTTAAGGCAACGATATCACCAACACTTAAAGGAAGTTCAATTCCATTAACTGTTGAATCAAGAGTTGAAGCAATAAATGTAAATGGTGAAACAGATACAAGTTATTTTGGATATTTAACAGGTTCATATACGATTTATGCAACTGGTATAGAAAATGTAATTGTTTCACAAAAAATTGGTGATAAAGGATCTAAATTAGAAAAGAATAGTGAATTTAATTATTTATTAAGTATTTATAATAATACAAATAATAATATAAAAGACTATGCTATTATGGATATATTACCAAGTAATGGTGATAAAAATGGTTCTGAGTTTAATGGTACATATAAAGTTAAACTTGAATTACCAAGTACTTTGGGAAATGTAAAAGTATATTGTTCAAATTCAGAATATAATAAATTATCAAATGAAGTATTTAATGAAAAGAATGAATTTAAGGAATGTAACGCATTAAATGAATATGTAGATGCAACTGCAATAAAAATAACTAATATTTCAGTAAATGCAAATTCATATGCTGATGATATTAAATTATGGATTAAACCTAAAGATAATAATTATTCTAATAAATATATTAATTCTTATGTTGGTGCTTCTAAAACATATGCTCAAAATGAATCAAATAAAATAGAAGCAAGAGTTATAAGTAGAAATATTTCAGGTAGAGTATTTATTGATAATAATGAAAATGGTATAGAAGATATAGGTGATACATATTATAGTGATATGCCAGTTACATTATATAAACTTGATTCAGAAAATAATATGACAGAAGTAGAGACAACAGTTACAGATAAAGATGGTAAATATATATTTAAAAACTTAAATGTTGGTAGATATAAAATAAGAGCAAATTTTGATAATTCTGTATATGATTTAACATTAAGATATGCTAATGAAAATACAGCTATTGATTCAGATGGATATAAAGTTTCTGATAATATGATTGAAATAAGTAATAAGAAAACTCCTGAAGAATCTGATGGTATTAAGGTTACTAGAGAAATAGAATCAGTAACTGATATGAATATTGGTTTAATTCCAAGAGAAACATTTGGTTTTTCTATAAATAAATATATTACAAAAATAGATTTAAATTATAATAATTCAAATAGTATTTTAACTTATAATAATGAAAAAAAGGTTTCATTAAGTGTAAAAAATAGTTTACGTGCATCTGCAAAAGTATACTATGGAATTGAAATTACAAACAATTCTTCAACACCAGGATATGTAAAATTGATAAATGAAGATATTCCTGTTGGATTAACATTTAATATAGATGATCCTGTAAATAAAGATTGGTTTATTTCAAATGATGAAATTAGAAGTGTGTCACTTGAAAATGATTTAATTATGCCAGGTGAAAAAAGATATCTTACAATAATGCTTAATATGCCAACACAATTAGAAGCTAGAAGCTTTATTAATACGGTAACACTTTTAGAAATAAGTTCATATGAACCAGAAAGTGAGTCAACTGATGCAACAACTGATTATAATAGTTATAGTATTGGTGAAGCGATAAGATATGGTGGAGTTGACTTCCATGTAATTAATACTGAAAATAGTGATAATGATGGTCAAATATTAACTTTATTAGCAGATTCAGGAACAGTATCAACTAAATTAGGACATACAGTATCTAATAATAATATATATAAATGGAGTGATTCTTTAATTAATGCATTTATAAATAATGAATTTGTTAATATGAGTACACTAAATTTACCTATATTATATGATAATAGTGTGTGCGATGATGCATCAGGATTACAAGCAGCATCTTATGGTGGAACACTTTTATCAGAAGGTAAATGTCAGTCAAATATATACAAAAATTATAAAGTAAGATTATTAACAGAAACTGAATATAACAAACTTATTTCAGGTAATAATGCTGATTTATCTTGGCTATATGGAAATAGTGATTTCTGGTTAATGAACTCAGTATATATGAAACAAAAATATGATGTATATGGAAATATAATAGAAAGTACAAATGTAAAAAATTATGCAAAATATATAAGTAAAAGCTCATCAACTATAAAAGATGATATTGCGAATACAAAGAAAGAAATTAGACCTGTTATAACAGTTTCTAGTAAAAATATTATTGCAGAATAAAAGAACTAATACTTTAACATATTAGTTCTTTTTCTTTTATCAAGTTCTTCTTTTAAACTTTCTGTTTGATAATTTATTAAGATGGAAAGATTATATAATTCATTATTATCTTTTCTTTTTTTCTTTGGTATTTTTTTCCATCTATCTAATAAATCATTAACTTTTTTTGTATTTGACATAATTTTATCATCTATTTCTGAAATGCTCATCGAATCAATTTCATCTGAATTTAATATATAGAAAGCATCTTTAAACCATTTTACTATAGATTGATCAGTAAATTTGCTATATTCATCCATAGAAGATAAAGTAAGTACATCTAAAGGAATTATATCCTGTATATATTTGGGCATATATGAATAATTTATAATAAACTTAATATCTTTATTTTGAATATACAAAATTTCTTTATTCTTTTCTTTTCTAAAATATTTCATCTAGTAATTCACATCCTTTTTAGCAAATATATTATACTACTATTCCATTTTCATTTCAAACAAAATATCTCTAAGTTCTGTAGCTCTTTCGAAATCTAATTCTTTAGCAGCTTCCATCATTTCTTTTTCTATTTTTTCCATCATCTTTTGTTTATCTTTTTTATTATATGCATTACTAATTTCTTTATTTTTACTAGTATCTGTATTTTTAATTACATCTCTAATTTCTTTCTTTATAGTAGTAGGTGTAATATTATGTTTTTTATTATAATTGGTTTGAATAGTTCTTCTTCTTTCTGTTTCTTTAATTGCTTTTTCCATAGCATCACTAATAGTATCAGCATACATTATTACGTGACCACTAGAGTTTCTTGCGGCTCTTCCTATTGTTTGTATTAAACTTCTTTCACTTCTTAAGAAACCTTGTTTATCTGCATCTAGTATTGCGATAAGTGAAACTTCTGGTATATCTATTCCTTCTCTTAAAAGGTTAACACCAACAACAACATCATATTTACCAAGTCTTAAATCACGAACTATTTCCATTCTTTCTAAAGTTTTAATTTCATTATGAAGGAATGCAACTTTTATATTCGCACCTTTTAAATAATTAGTAAGTTCTTCACTCATTCTAATTGTTAACGTAGTAACAAGTGTTCTTTCATTTTTTTCTATTCTATTTTGTATTTGTTCTATTAAGTCATCTATTTGATTTTGTGATGGTTTTACTTCAATAGTTGGATCAAGTAAACCAGTAGGTCTTATTATTTGTTCAGCAAACTTATTATGTACTTTTTCTAGTTCATAATCTCCAGGAGTTGCGGATACATATATAACTTCATTAATTTTTTTCTCAAATTCATCAAATTTTAAAGGTCTATTATCAAGTGCACTTGGAAGTCTAAAACCGTATTCAACAAGAACACTTTTTCTCATTCTGTCACCGTTATACATTGCACGAACTTGTGGAAGAGTAACGTGTGATTCATCAATAACCATTAAATAATCATCGGGAAAGAAATCAAGCAAGGTAGTCGGAGTTTCTCCTTCTTTTCTAAATGCTAAATGTCTACTATAATTTTCTATACCTTTACAAAAACCAGTTTCTTCCATCATTTCAATATCATAATTAGTTCTTTGTTCTAGTCTTTGTAATTCTAATAGTTTATTATTTGCTTTAAAGTATGCAAGTCTTTCTCTTAGTTCTTCTTTTATGTTCTTAACAGCTAATTTTAATTTGTCTTCACTTGTAACAAAGTGTGATGCCGCAAATATTGTTATTGTTTGTTTTTGAGAGATAACTGCGCCAGTTGTAGTATCAAATTCAATTAATTTTTCAACTTCATCTCCGAACAAATCTATTCTGTATGCAGTAGTTCTAGAATAAGCAGGTACTACTTCAATAGTATCACCTTTAGTTCTAAATGTTCCACGAACTAAATCCATATTATTTCTTTCATAAAGCATCTCGACTAATTTTTCAAGTATTTGATCTCTATCAATTACATCCCCAACCTTTAGTGATAATGTTTTATTTTCATATTCTTCTTTTTCACCTAAACCATATATACATGAAACAGAAGCAACAACTATTACATCATCTCTAGAAATAAGTGCGCTAGTTGCGCTATGCCTTAGTTCATCTATTTCATCATTAATAGATGCATCTTTTTCAATAAATGTATCACTTGATGGAACATAGGCTTCCGGCTGGTAATAATCATAGTAAGAAACAAAATATTCAACACGGTTTTCAGGAAACAACTCTTTTAATTCCGAGTATAATTGACCCGCAAGAGTCTTATTATGCGCTAAAACTAGCGTTGGTTTATTAACTTTTGCGATAACATTTGCAATTGTAAAAGTTTTACCCGTTCCTGTAGCCCCTAGTAAAACCTGGTATTTCTCATGATTATTAATTCCATCTACTAATTCTTTTATAGCCTCTGGTTGATCACCACTTGGCTTATATTTTGATACTAATTTAAACATAGACCCTCCTCATTATAAAAGTTATTATTTTATTTTCCAATATCCACCATTGTTTGGCCCTTAATTCGCTTGCTAATTCATTTCTTGTAATTTTTGGATTTTCTTTTATTAATTCTATAATTTTTAATTGATTATTATTTAATTTTATCCTTTGGGTAGTTTTTTCTAATACAGAATTAATGCACATTAATAAATATAAATGTTTCCTAGTAAATTATTTTAACACTTATTTTATAATAAAACAAGGAAGTCATTATGACTTCCTATACATCTTATTTTTAAAAATCAATATTATCCCAATATCTTCTGTCTAGATGAATCTAATATTAAACTATTTAAATAATATTTTTACTCAATATTTAGATATTCTTTTAAAAATTCTATTACACCATCATTTTCATGATTGTAAGTAGTTATAAAATTTGCGCTTTCTTTAACCAATGGTAATGCGTTACTAAGAGCAACACCAATACCACAATTTTTAATCATATCAATATCATTAAGTCCATCGCCAAATGCAATAATTTCATCATTATTAATATTTAAATGGTTTGCTAATTGTGAAATTGCAGTGTATTTAGTACATCCTTTTTTTATTGTCTCAATCCATTTTCTATCGGAAAAAGAGTCTTGCATGATATTAATATCTAATTCTGGGATATCTTCTTTTATTTTGTTATATATTTCCATTACTTGTTCATTTGTTTTCATACTTATTGAAATATGTGATATTTCTTTACAATTATTAAAAATATAGTCCCAATCTTTTGATGTATCGAAGAAGTAACAATCCTCATATATATCAGAATATTTATATATTGTATGTTTATCACAAATATCAATAAATACACAATTATTGTTATAGAACTTTTTGAATTTTTTAGCAATTTCTAATTCTATTGGGTTATTAAAAATAGTATTATCATTACAAACATCATAGCATGTTGCTCCTGTATCTGTAATTACATAATTAACAAAATCAAATCCATCAATTGCACAATTTATTGATTCATATATTCTTCCAGTTGCTATTACAATAATATATCCCATATTTTTTAATCTTTTTAAGTATTTTCTACTTCTTCCAGAAACTTTCCCTTTATTATTTAATAAAGTCCCATCCAAGTCCAATACTATCATTTTTATCAAACGAATCACATCTTTCTACTTCTATTTATAGAATATTATAACATATTTTTGTTATTAAAATAACTATAAATTTGCGCTATAATATAATGTAAAAATTTAATAATTATTATAATAAAGTTATATTTTGACATTTTAATCATTTTGTGATAGTATATAGCAAACTTTTGAGGGGGGAAATAAATAATGAAAAATAAAAAAGATTTATTAAGTTTAAAATTAAAATTATGTGCTTTAGCTTTATCTAGTACTTTAAGTTTAACTGGTTGCGAAAGAGAAATTGCTATGAATAGTTCTATTGAACATACTACATTAGATCAAAATAATGTTGATGATGTTAAAAATGGTACAACTCAAATTATAAAAGTACCAAATAATGATTTTAATCTGGTAGTAAATTATAAATTTAATTTGTGTCAAAATGAAAGATGGACTATTACTGATGACAAAGATATTGTTATGGAAATTAATACAGAAAATTTAAGCGAGGGTACACAGGTATATATTGATAATATACATACTGATACTAAAATAGTATCTTATAGTCCTTATTCTAATGGTGTTTTACAAGATACAATGGATGATAGAATTCATAACTCTTTAATGTTAGGTTTTCCAATATCTAATGATGAAAGTTATGTTGGGGTAAATCATATTGAGGGCCAAAATGATACCTTTATAAGTGGATATAGTTATGGTGGAAATGGTTATTCATCTGGTTCAATAAGTCAAAGAAGAAGATTAGAGTCTGAATACTTAGAAAGTGGAGTATACGCTAATGAAATTAGTAGTGTTATTGACCTAATTATTGTTGATGAAAATAATGTAACTTCTTGTGTAAGCGTTAATTCTGATATATCTGTACCTGTATGGCCATTTACTAAATATGTTGATGATGGTACAGTTTATTATAACTATTATTATTATGATGACAATAGTACTAAAATAAAAAAGTTATCTGAAGAAAAATATAATGAATTTATAAATAATAAAGATTCTAATTATCAAAAAACTCTAAAATAAATATAGTAAATAAAAAAAGTGATTATACTAATTTAATAAGAATAATCACTTTTTATTTTATATAAATTCTTATATTCCATGCTGTATTTAATCTTTATTCCAACCAAGTATTTTTATAATTCTCTTATTAGGATAAACATAACCAGATAATGGATAATTTTCTAAGTTAAGAGAATTAGAATTTATTAGTAAATCAGTTATTTTTCCATTATTATCTTTGACGTTACCTATTATAACAACGGTATGTCTATAGTTATTATTATAACCAACTTGTCCAATATCACCAGCTTCAGCATAAAAAGGATTTATATCTACTTCAGAACATAATCCATAACCTTTATTTGCTTTAGCGTAATCATAAAAGAATCTTACACCTGTCCATGATGGAGATCTACCACTTTTATTTTTTGTTTCATTTAATGTTTCTCCATAAAATTTCCAAATTGCATCACCTTGTAAATCCATAGGGACTCCGCCATTATACACTACTTGTGATGCGAAGTTTTGACAGTTTCCACCATATTCGCTAAAGTTTGACCATTTACTATTTCTGTTTGTTACATATTTTTTAGCGTAATTTAATGCTTTTGTTCTATCATATTTATAATCACAGGTTTTAGTAATAGTATCTTTTTTATTTTCATATCTACTTAAATAAGTTTTAAAATCTGATACTTCATCTTTAAAATCAGATATATAATTTTCTTTCATTTTATCAAGTTCTTTTTTAGCATCCTTATCAGATTTCCCTGTTTTATATTCATTTGTTATCATTACATAAAAATCTTGAACTTTTCTTAAACTTTTTATTTTATATGTATTATTAGTTTTCTTTAATACAAATGTGTTTTCAACTCCATAAGCTTTAGATTCAATATCCTTCATAAAGTCAAAATGAAAGTAATCATTTTCAAGTACTTTTACAGTAACTGTATCATTTTTTTTATCTATATCATCAAAAATAATATCGTATTTAGCATTACCAATAGTCATTTTATTTCTTTCAAGTTTTCTAGAATTAATAAGTAGTGATAATGCTGTTTTATTTATGTAAGCTTCTTCATAAGCATCATTACAAAATAGGTTAGTCATATCTACTTCTTTTAATGTAGTAATAGATTTAAAATAAGAATCCATATATTTTACTATTGTATTTTGAATATCTTTATCTATATCATCATTATAGTTATCAGTTTTACTTACCTTATTTAAATAAGTTTTAGGTTCACTTTTTTTAACTACTTCATCTTTATTATCTTTACCTGAATTAATAAGTACACTAAATAGCTTTACTATTAAAAAGATTATTATTACTAACATTAATATATTTTTTATTTTATATCTTCTTTTCTTTTTTCTTCTTTTTTTCATACTGCCACATCCTAAAAATATTATATCCTTACATTTTTGTTAATAAATTTTTTATAATTTTGGAATATTTTCATAATTAATTTCATTTTCATTAGAAGCATAATTTTCTTTTGAATTAACTATTCTATCATAATAATCAATATGGTTAACATTACCTCTTTGATTTAAATCAAGAGAAACTTTAAAGAATGCTCCCCCATATTTTTTTGCATTTTCTTTTGTTAATAACACATATCCATCTTTTATTAAGTTACTTGCGAAAACTTTATCTTTTACGAAGAATCCAACATCTGGTTTTCTATCTAAGTAGTACATGCCTTTATTACATTTTTCTTTTGTAAAGAATTGTCTGTATGTTGCATCTATTAAAAATGTTTGTTTAGTTATTTTACCATTTTCTAATATATTAAAATTTACTGTTCCAAATGCATGATTTAATGGATAATCAAAGCAATTTTGTGCAGTGTTTTTTGTAACTTCTAATCCTAGTTTTTCAAGAGGACAAATTGTTAAAAACTGTGATAATTCACAGTAACCATCAAGACTATGATTCATAATATTTATTCCAAATGTAGAAAAATAGTTTCTTACATAATCTATGATCCAATCTAAAATCATTTTTGCTTCATTAATTGATAATGCATTATTAGTTTTATAGTCTTTAATAACTCTAGTTACTTCTTTGTCTGGTATATTTTTTATTTCTGGTTTAGTATTTATTATATAATCTTCATTATTTTCGCTTATTCCAAATCTTTCTTTTTCTATTAAGTAAGAATCATATAAATTTTCAATTATATGTTTTTTTAGTCTATCGTCTAATTTTTCATTACTTACCCTTGACATTTCTTTTAATATTCTATCTAATTCGCTCATAATATTCTCCCTTATTTACTAACAATTATAGTAGAATTTTCTATTAAATTCAATTATTTATATATTTTTTTCTTTATTTCTTTTTTTTAGTTCATTAATAATATCTTCATCTGATTTATTTATAAGATTGCAAACTACATTTTCATTAAAATTACTAAAATATTCATTAACTTTATTTTCATCCATATTTCCATTTATATAAAAAAGATTAATAAAATTTTCATTTTCCTCTAATTTACTTACATAATTAAATATTTCTTTTTCTTTATTATAGGTTTCTTCATAAAGTAAGGCACCACTATTTAGTATGTCCTTATAATATACATCTCCTAAAAATTGATGACCCAAAATTATATTTCTTTTATTTAATTCATCAATTATATTTCTTAAAAAATACATATATATTTCTTTGTTTTCTGTTTCATCACAAAAACTTAACATTATTATTTGATCATTATCTATTTCAGCTTCAGTTTCAATCTCATCAAGAATTTTTTTAAATTCATCTTTACTTATATTTTCAAGAGTATTAGAAATACTAAAAATAACTAAAAGTATTCTCATATTATTATCACCCATAATATAATATTCAAAAAAATTAATTTGTTCGCTTGTGTTAATTTAAAATAATTTGGTATAATACATGTTTGAAGGAAGTGTTTTTCATGGATAAAATAATAATAAGAGGAGCAAGAGAAAATAATTTAAAAAATATAAATATAGATTTACCAAAAAATAAATTAATTGTTATGACAGGTGTATCTGGTTCAGGTAAATCATCACTAGCGTTTGATACAATATACGCAGAAGGACAAAGAAGATATGTGGAAAGCTTAAGCAGTTATGCAAGACAGTTTCTAGGAGGTTCTGAGAAACCTGATGTTGATTTAATAGAGGGATTAAGTCCAGCGATTAGTATTGATCAAAAAACAACAAATAGAAATCCAAGATCAACAGTAGGTACAGTAACAGAAATATATGATTATTTAAGACTTTTATTTGCGAGAGTTGGAGTACCATATTGTCCTACTCATCATATACCAATAACAAGTCAATCTATTGAAGAAATGACAAATAAGATAATGAATTTTGATGAAGGCACAAAAATTATGGTGTTAAGCCCTATAGTTGAAGGAGAAAAAGGAACTCACGTAGATACATTTAATAAACTTAGAAAAGAAGGATATTCAAGAGTTAGAGTAAATGGTGAGATATATGATTTAAATGAAGAAATTACTCTAGAAAAAAATATAAAAGATAATATAGATGTTGTTGTAGATAGATTAATTATAAAGGATGGAATAAGAAGTAGACTTTATGAATCACTAGAAACAAGTACAAAGTTATCCGGTGGAAAAGTAGTAATAAGTGTTGTTGGAGGAGAAGAAATAATATTTAGTGAAAACTTTTCATGTCCACATTGTAATTATTCATTAAGAGAACTTGAACCTAGAATATTTTCGTTTAATGCACCATATGGAGCATGTCCATATTGTAAAGGTTTAGGATTTAAACAAAAAATGGATGTAGATTTAGTTATTCCAGATAAAACAAAATCATTAAATAATGGCGCAATATTACCATTTAAGAATATGGAAGACACTAATATATATATTCAAAAGTTAGAAATATTCTGTGATAAGTATAAAATTGATATGAATAAACCAATTGAAAAACTTACTAAAAAAGAACTTAATTTGGTATTATATGGAAGTAATGATGCAATTAGATTTAAGTTTAAATCAAAAGGAGGAAATGCATATGACAAGATTGAAATATATGAAGGAGTTATTGGTCTTTTAGAAAGAAGATATAAAGAAACAAATTCATCATTTATTAGAGATTGGCTTGAAGGATATATGATAGATCAAGAGTGTGAACATTGTCATGGTGCGAGACTTAATGATAGCGTATTAAATATATTTATAAATGGAAAAAACATATATGATGTATGTAATTTAAGCATTAAAAAATGCTTTGATTTTATGAGTAAATTAAAACTTACAAAAGAACAAGCAAAAATATCTGAAGTTGTATTAAAAGATATAAAAGATAGGTTATCCTTCTTAAATAATGTTGGACTTGAATATTTAACATTAAATAGAAGTGCCGCAACTTTATCTGGTGGTGAAAGTCAAAGAATTAGACTCGCAACTCAAATTGGTTCAAGACTTACTGGAATACTTTATGTACTTGATGAACCATCAATAGGTCTTCATCAAAGAGATAATCAAAGACTTATTAATTCAATGCTTGAAATGAGAGATTTAGGTAATACCTTAATCGTAGTAGAACACGACCATGATACTATGAAACAAGCAGATTATTTAGTAGATATTGGTCCACTTCAAGGTGTACATGGTGGTGAGGTAGTCGCAGCAGGTACTCCAGAAGAAGTAATGAATAATGAAAATAGTTTAACAGGAAGATACTTATCTGGTAAAGAAAAAATAGAAGTACCTAAAAAGAGAAGAAAAGGTAATGGATTATATCTTGAGGTAAAAGGTGCGAAAGAAAATAATCTAAAAAATATTAATGTAAAATTCCCGCTTGGAAAATTTATATGTGTAACGGGCGTATCTGGTTCAGGTAAAAGTACACTTGTTAATGAAATATTATCTAAAACTGTTAGAAATAAACTTTATAAATCAAAAGAGAAACCTGGTAAATGTAAAGAAGTAAAAGGTATCGAAAATCTTGATAAACTTGTATGTATTACTCAAGATCCAATTGGTAAAACACCAAGAAGTAATCCTGCAACTTATACAGGCGTATTTGATGATATAAGAGAAGTATTCGCAGTTACCAAAGAAGCAAAAATAAGAGGATATGATAAAGGTAGATTTTCATTTAATGTAAAAGGTGGAAGATGTGAAGCTTGTTCTGGTGATGGTGTTAAAAGAATTGAAATGCATTTCTTACCTGATGTATATGTTCCTTGTGAAGTATGTAAAGGTACTAGATATAATAGTGAAACAAGAGAAATAAAATATAAGGGTAAAAATATTAGTGAAGTACTTGATATGACTGTTGAAGATGCTTATGTATTTTTTGAAAATATACCTAAAGTAAAATCCAAACTTGAAGTATTAAAAGATGTAGGACTTGGATATATGAAACTTGGACAAAGTGCACCAACACTATCTGGTGGTGAAGCATCAAGAGTAAAACTTGCGAAAGAACTTCAAAAGAAACCTACTGGTAAAAGTTTATTTATACTTGATGAACCTACAACTGGTTTACATACTCATGATGTTAAAAAATTACTTGAAATATTAAATAGAATTGTTGATAATGGTGATACTATTATTGTTATTGAACATAACTTAGATGTAGTTGCGCAAGCAGATCATATAATTGATTTAGGACCAGAAGGCGGAGATTTAGGTGGTGAAGTAATATTTACAGGTACTCCAGAAAAGATAGTACAAGATGAAAAGAGCTATACAGGAATGTATTTAAAGGACGTTTTATAGGTATTTTACTATTTGTTGCAATTTACATAAATAATGTTATAATAAAGGTTAATTGGGAGGTTTATTATGAGTGTTAATGTAAGTAAATATGTCAATTTAAATGAAAATTATGCAATATATGGTATAAATGGTTATTTTTTAGAGCCATTTCTTATAAAAATGATGATTATAGATGAAATTAAATTAGGTATGTCATTTGTTGAATTAGAAAGATTCATAGAAGAATGTGAAATCAGTGTTACAGAAGATGAAATTAAGAAATTTTTAGATAAAAAAAGAAGTGAAAACTACATAGGTTTAAAAGTTAATTCAAAAAATAATGGAAGTTCTATTTTAATACAAGAAGATACAACTTCTGAAGAACTAGAAAAAACTGTGAAGGATGCACTTAATTATCAATGCTGTAGTTTTGATCCCTATACATTAGAATACTTTAAAAAGTATGTTGCTATTTTAAAAGTAAAATGTTCAAACTTATTAAAAATATTAGATTATTTAGACAAAAGAAAGTCAATGGAAATTTCGAAAGATGAATGGAAAGCTCTAGTAGATTTAGATATTCATGTGAATGAAGAAGGAAATGTATATTGTGAAGACATAAATAGATTATGTGAAGCAATTATATATAATATAAATGATTTATATAAAAAGGTTCAAGAAGGAAATAATTTAAATACATATTTAGATTTTAAAATTTCTAAGGAACAATTAGGTAGAGATGGTATTTTTGGGGAAGACCTTTATCCTAGTGAAGAAATTCAAATAAAAGATGTTACAAGAGGAAATTTACCTGAGTTTATTGCACTTACTGAAAAACAAAAAGTAGAATTAAAAAAAGAAAATTTAAGAAATTTTTCTAAATTTTTAGATATTATAAATAAATCAAAAGAAGTTACATCAGAACAGAAAACAAACTTAGAGTTTAAATATAAGAGAAATTATGAAGATTAATAACTAAATAATATCAAAAAAAAGGGAAAAATATTAATAATTTTTTCCTCTATCTAAAAAATTAGTTTTTTTGTAATTCTAATTTATGATTATTGAACTGATAAAATTTATTACATACTTCATTTATTTTGTCATTATGCGTTGCAATTATTAATGTTTTATCCTTAAAATATTTTAATATGAAATTAACGACAATTTCTTCAGTATGTTTATCTAAATTAGATGTTGGTTCATCTAATATATAAATATTTTTATTCATAAGATAACTTCTTAAAATATTGATTCTTCGTTTTTGACCAGTTGATAATTTTAATCCTTTTTCACCAACTATAGTATATATTCCATCTTCAAACATTAAAATTTCATCTAATTCTAATTCTTTTAAATAATTTATTATTTCATTGTCTGATAACTTTTTATCTAAACATAAATTATCCTTTATTGACATATTAAATAATTCTATTTCTTGACTAACAACTCCAATATCTAATCTAGCATCTTTTATATCATAATTATCAATATTAATTGTTCCTTTGTATGTATTTATATTTCCTAATATAAGATTTATTACAGATGTTTTTCCTTGCCCAGATTTACCAGTAATTGAAATTTTATCATTCTTATTTATTATTAAACTATCAATTATTATATCAAATTTTGATTCTTTATATTTTAGGGCAATATTTTTTAATTCAATTTTATCAAATGTATCAAGCATCTTTCTTTCATCAACTTTACTGAATAATTGAACAACTTTTTTTCTTAATGCTTTTAATTCATAACAATTTACAATAGTTCCTGATAGTTCATCAAAGATGAATTCCATTTCTAAATAAATCGATATATAAAATGTAATTATTCCTAATGTATCTATTCCATTAGAAAGATCAAAGATACTTTTTATAATTGCTAAAGCAAAAGGAATAACTATTAAAATATTTCTAATTATTTCTTCTAATGAATAACATTTTACATATTTATTTTGTTTTTTATAACATTCTGCTCCTTCTTTTTGTATTATCTTTTCAAAATATTTATTATTGTTTAATGATTTTACTGTTCTAATATTACTAATGAAATCTTGATACATTGATGAATATTCGTACTCTTCATTATATAGCTCTTCAACATATTTGTTGGATTTCTTTAAAATGTGTACACTTATTAATATGCATAGGATACTTAAAATTAAAGAAATAACAAATAGAATTTTCGATTGATTAAATACAGTGTAAAAGAAAAACGAAAATGATAATATAATTCCAATATATTCAGCATTTAATATTTCTTTTACGAGACTAGATATTTTTTCAATTATACTTTCTAAATAACCTGTTTGATATTTTGATAATGTTTCAACTGGTACTTTTGTTAATTTCTTATAATATTCTAAATATTGAGCATTAGAATATTCATATAAATAATTATTTGATATTTTTCTTTTCAAATATAGTATAAATGCTCTAATAGTTTTAGAACTAATAAAAATAGTTGCGACTATTATTGCCTTTTCTACCGTAAATGGTAATGTTAAAAAAAGAGCAAATGTATAAGGTATAATGTAATAAATAAAATCTAAGAATGCTTCTATAAATAAACATAATGCTACTTTTTTCTTATTTAATAATTTAAATATAAAATTGATATTATTTTCTTTTTTCATTTCATACCACCTAAAATTGATTATTTATAGTGTTTAAAATAGAGAAATATTATAAACACTTTTTCACTTTATTTTTTTGAAGTTTTATAATTTTGTCTAGTAATTTTTTATATTATCATTTAAGTATTAATATAAATTATGATATTATTATACAATAAAAAACGAGCAATTCCTATATTTTTTTGAAAAAATATATAATGGTTTTAGGAAGAAAATTTGGCTTGTAATTTTTTTTTGCAAAAACATAATTTATTAAATATTTTATAGTTAACAATGCAAAACAAGCGAATAAGTACAACTTTATGTAAATTTATTGATAAAATAAAAAAAATATGATATCATGAATACAGATGAAGGAAACTTCATAAAATAAAAAAGGAACATCTAATTGCGTTAGTTGGATGTTGCCTATTGGTTTCACCTAACTTAAAGCTTTAAGTTAGGTATTTTCTTTTATATTAAAACTATTATTAGAATTAATAATAAAAGGAGGATAATAATTATAAGAGAAAAGATTAATAAATCTTTCTTTTTTCATATTATCGCCTCCCTTCTTTTTTTTGAAGTTTGGCAAACACCCAACTTATTAAATGTTCCAAACATATTATCTCATAGTTAACAATATAAAACAAGCGAACAAATCCACTTTTATAAAGAAATTTATTGAAAAAATAAAAAAAATATGATATTATGAATACAGATGAAGGAAACTTCATAAAATAAAAAAGGGAACATTCAATTTTGCAAGTGAATGTCGTCTCTAATTTAATAGGTTTGACACTCTATCAATGCTGAAGAGTGTCTATTTTTTTATTGCTAATACTAATAGAGTAGATAGTAATAAAATGATAGCAATGAGTTTTAAAACCTTTATTATAAAAGTCTTAATTTTCATCAATATCAACCTCCCTTCTCTTTTAAGATTGGAGGACGACACTCACATTAAATGTTCCAAATATATTATCTCATAGTTAACAATATAAAACAAGCGAACAAGTCCAATTTTATCCAAATTTATTGATAAAATATAAAAAGTATGATATTCTGGAATTGTATGGAGGAAACTTCATAAAATAAAAAAGGGAACATTCAGTTTTACCATGTTGAATGTCTACCCTGAATAATCAAAGAGACATATAATTTTAATGAATAGGTGTCATCTTTTTATTACTATAAGTAGAGATAAAATGATAGAAATGTATCGAAGGAATTTTATTATAAAAGTTCTTTTATTTTCAGAATTAAAGTATATTGTTTATATAATTTTGATTAAAAATATTAACAATAATTATATGTATTAACTGTTAAAATAATAATTTTTTGAAACACCAGAGAGAATTGTACAAGATAATTAAATAAAATAAGAAGAAAAATGGTAGATGTTTTTATAAAAACATCTTTTTATTTTAAAATATTTGTGTTATAATCTCTTTGGAAAGAAAATATTTGTTATAAAAGAATAAGAGAGAGGAATATGATAATATGAAAGTGGTAATAAAAGAAAAAAATAGTGTTGGAATTAATAAGTTTTTAGATTCAGTGTTATATATATTAGGTTATACACTTGTACTTCTTATTGTAGATGCTATATTTAATTCTTTTGATGTGGATAACTTTTGGTATGAACTTTTAGCGGTAGTTATTATTTATGTATTAAATAAAACAATAAGACCAATTATATTTAAGTTAACAATACCAATAACAGCCTTAACATTTGGACTATTTTATCCATTTATAAACTTTTTTATATTAAAACTTGTTGATTTAATACTTGGTGATCATTTTAATATATATGGATTTTGGAGTGGACTTTTAATCGCAATATGTATTAGTATTATGAATTTCTTTGTAGAAGAATTAATAGTAAAACCAATAATAAGAAGGTGTAATAATGAATAGAGTTGCATTTAATATATTTGGATTTAATGTATATTATTATTCTTTGTGTATACTTTTAGGTGTTATAGTAGCGTACATATTAATAACACGTGAAGGGAAAAAGCAAGGATTAACAAAAGAATTTACAAGCGATTTAATATTTTATACATTAATAATTGGAATATTAGGTGCGAGAGTTTATTACTGTGTATTTAACTTAGATTACTATCTAGCAAATCCATCAGAAATATTAAAAATATATAATGGTGGACTTGCGATTCATGGAGGAGTAATTGCGGGACTTATATTTGTATACTTTTATACTAAGAAAAAGAATGTTAGTTTTATAAAAATATTAGATATAGTTGCGCCTGCGGTTATAATTGCACAAAGTTTTGGAAGATGGGGTAATTTCTTTAATCAAGAAGCACATGGAGGAATTACAACATACCAAAATTTAAAAAATATGCATATACCTGAATTTATAATAAATGGGATGCATATTGAAGGTAAATATTATTATCCAACATTCTTTTTCGAAAGTATTTGGTGTTTAATAGGATTTATAATATTAATGATTGCAAGAAAAAATAAAAATTTAAGAAAAGGTTTTCAAATAGGTTTTTATTTTATATGGTATGGAATAGGAAGATTCTTTATAGAAGCACTTAGAACAGATAGTTTAATGTTCTTTGGATTAAAGATTGCTCAAATAGTATCATTAATAGGTATTATAATTGGAATAATTATTATAGTAACAAATAGAAATAAAAAGTACTATAATGAAATGGAGGTAAAATAATGATTTATGACTCTATTATAATAGGTGCGGGACCAGCATCTTTAAGTGCGGCACTTTATCTTAGAAATGCAAATAAAAATATACTTATTTTAGAAAAAAATGCACCTGGTGGGAAATTACTTAAAACTGATAAAATAAATAATTATTTAGGATTTAAAAATATAGATGCAAGCACTCTTGCTTATGATATGTATGAACAAGTAATTAATTTAGGAGTTCCTATTAAAACAGAAAAAGTAATTGATGTTATAGATGGTAAAGAAAAAACAGTCAAAACAGAAAAGAATGAATATAAAACGAAAACTATATTAATTGCGTGTGGCAGAGTAGAAAAAAAACTTGATATATTAAAAGAACATGCACTTAATATAAGTTATTGTGCTAAATGTGATGGTTCGCTATATAATGGTAAAGATGTTATGCTTATTGGTAATAATAAAGAAAGTGAAAATGATGCAATATACTTAAGCAATATAGTAAATAGTTTAATATATGTTAATTATAGTGATGATGATGTAACTTTTGACAAAGATAATATTAAAGTTATTAATAAAAGAATAAGCAATTTAAATGTTAGTGATGAAATTATTAAAACTGTAACTATAGATGATAAAGAATACGCTATAGATGGATTATTTATAGAAAATGGATATACACCTAATATTGATTTTATAAAATCACTTAATATAAAACTTGATAATAATTATATTGTTGTAGATGAAAATATGAAAACTAATATTGATGGTATTTATGCATCAGGAGATATAATTAAGAAAAAAGTATATCAAATAGTAACTGCGGCATCAGATGGAGCAGTAGCGGCTTTATCAATAATAAAAGATTTAAAGTAAGGAGTAATGATTATGACTTTTTCAGGAAAAATAAAAAAAGAAATATCAAATCTAGAATGTACTAAACTTGAATATATATCAGAATTATCTGGAATAATTAGAACAAGTGCTGATATAAAATTGTACGCAATAAGAATTCAAACAGAAAATATAAATGTTGCAAATAGAATATTTAAAATAGTTAAGGAAATATATAATGTTACATCTAATATAACTATAAAGAAAAATTATAACTTTAAAAAGAATGAAGTATATATTATTGAAATAAAAAAAGATGTACTTACAATAATAAAAGATTTAGGTTTACTTAATGAAAAAGGTTTTGATTTATTAAAGGTTCCTAGTGAGTTTATAGTTGCGGATGATGAACTTAAAAGAGCATTTATAAGAGGATGTTTCTTAATATGTGGAAGCGTAAATGATCCAAAGACATCAAGATATCATTTGGAGTTTTTAATAGAAAATTTGGAATTTGCAGAATTTTTGAATAACCTATTAAATGAATATAATTTAAATTCAAAAGTACATAGAAGAAAAAAAGGTTATATGGTTTATATTAAAGAATCAGAAAAGATTAGTGAATTATTAACTATAATAAAGGCTTATGAAGAAGTACTTTATTATGAAGATATAAGAACATATAGAGAAAAAGTTAATATGACTAATAGAATAAATAACTGTGAACAAGCAAATATAGAAAAGAGTATGAAATCCGCTCAAAGTCAAGTTGATGATATTAATTACTTAAAAGAAATAGATGCATATGATTTACTTGATGATAAAGTTAAAGAAGTCGCAAATTATAGACTAAAGTATCCTGAAAGTTCATTAATAGAATTAAGTGAGATAATTTCAATAGAAACAGGTAATAAGGTAACAAAGTCTTGTATTAATCATAGACTTAGAAAAATAAGGGAATTAGTTAGAAAAGCTAAAGAAAATTCTAATTAATTCTCTTTTTTTAGTGGGATTTTAGTTATTTATAGAGAATATAAGTATAGGAGGCGAATTATGCACGAATTAAAAGAAGAATTAAATATAGAAAATATGATATATGAGATAAGATGAAAGCAAGTAATGCTAGATTCTGATTTAGCAAAATTATATCAGTGTAAAAATGGAACAAAAGAAATAAATCAGGCAGTAAAGAATAATCCAGATAAATTTCCTGAAAGATATAGTTTTCAATTAAGTGATAATGAGTATAATAACTTGAGGTCAAAATTTTTGACCTCAAGTTTAGAAAATGGTTATGGTTGCAGAAGATATAACCCATATAGATTTTCAGAATGTTTTTTTGTTTTGTTTGCATGAAAAGAATCCAAAAAACTTTTGGTCGAAGATTTCGACCAAAAATATAAAAAATGTGAAAATATGTGAAAAAAGTGTTAAGTTGTAGAAATAAATTTAAATACTTTAAGTCTAAAAAAAATTATGTTATAATTTATGACAGTAGGGTGATTTAAATATGAATAAAAAGGAATTTAAAACTCTTGATGAACAACTTGGAATTTTTAAAAGTAAAGGTCTTACTATAAATGATGAAGAAGAAGCAAGAAATATACTTTTAAAAGAAAATTACTTTTTTATAAATGGTTATAGAAGAGTATTAATGGTTTCATCAAAAGAAAAGAAATTTGTAAAAGGTGCAACCTTTGATGAATTATATGCAATTTTTATGTTTGATAGAGAATTTAGAAATATATTATTTAAAAATTTACTTATAGTAGAAAATAATATTAAAAGCATAATATCTTATAAATTATCTGTTAAATATGGTTATAAAGAGAAAAATTATTTAAAAGAATCAAATTTTACAACTGACAATAAAGATAAAAGAAGAGTTAGTGATGTAATAAATAAAATGAAAAGACAGATTAGAGTAAATAGTCAAAATCATAGTGCAACTCTTCATTATGTAACAAATTATGGTTATATTCCTTTATGGGTACTTGTAAAAGTGCTGTCATTTGGTTTAATAAATGAACTTTATGGAATACTAAAACCGGAGGATCAAAAAGAAATTGCAGATCTTTATGGAATTGAAATGGAAGATATGGAAGTATATTTATCGTTACTTGCAAATTATAGAAATTTATGTGCACATGAAGATATAGTGTTTGATCATAGAACACAAAAATATATTTCTAATACTAAATATCATAATGAACTAAAAATAAAGCAAGATGAATTTGGTGAATACATAAAAGGAAAAAATGATATATTTGCGTTAATAATAATATTAAAACAAATGCTTACAAAAGATGAATTTATGCATATGATGGATGAAATAAATCTTAAACTTCAAGATTTAACATGGCAAATAAAATCAGTAAAAATTAATAAATTATATGATACATTAGGTTTCCCAGAAAATTATATGGATTTAATAAATATAGAATAGAGGATGATAATATGAAAGATAGAAAAAGGTTATTTAAATATTTTTTAGCTTATGTATTCACAATATTTAGTGCTGTATTTGCAGTTATTATATATTTAAAATATTTTCCAGTAGAGTCAAAAGTAATAACAGAAAAGAAAACAGTTAATGAAACAAAATTAAGTGAAACAGCAATAGAAGATTCAATAGATAAAGCATATGATTCTGTTGTAACTGTAGAAAGCTATAAAAATAATCAAAATATAGGTAGTGGATCAGGATTTGTATATAAAGTAGATGATAATAAAGGTTATATACTTACAAATCATCATGTAATAGATTCTGCAGATAAAATAGAAGTTATTTTATCAGACAATGAAACGGTAGAGGTTAAATTACTTGGTAGTGATGAATATACTGATATAGCTGTTCTTTCAATAGATAAAAGTAAAGTTAAGAAGGTTGCTACTTTAGGCAATAGTGATAATATTAATTTAGGATCAACAGTAATAGCAATTGGTAGCCCTATGGGATCAGATTATAGCGGTTCTATAACAAGAGGTATTATATCTGGTAAAGATAGAATGATAGAATCTAATTCTATAATAGCAAAAGTAATACAAACAGATGCTGCAATAAATCCTGGTAATAGTGGTGGACCACTTGTTAATTTAGCTGGTGAAGTAATAGGTATTACATCTATGAAACTTGCAACAGAAGAAATAGAAGGTATGGGATTTGCAATACCAATAAATGATGTTAAGAACTATGTTACATATCTAGAAAAAGGAGAAGAAATAAAAAGACCATCAATAGGTATATCAGTAATAGAAGCAAGTAATAAATATAGTTTATATAGATATAACATAAATTTAGGTAGTAATATAAAATCAGGTGTTGTAATAGTAAAATTAGAAAATGGTTATTCAGCAGAAAAATCAGGATTAAAAGTTGGAGATGTAATAACTAAATTTGATGATAATAAAGTAACTAACGTTAGTACACTTAGATATTATTTATACGAACATAAAACAGGTGATACTATTAAAGTAACATATATAAGAGATGGAAAAGAAAGTACACTTGATATGAAATTAATTGAAAAGGACTAGAAAAACTAGTCCTTTTATGTTAGATTATAAGTGGTGAAACATATGAAAAAAATAAAATTTAAATATATTATACTTTTTCTAATTCCAATTTTATTTTTTATTCAATATAATTTAAGAATTGATAATGATTTTTGGTTTACAATTAAAGAAGGGGAGTATGTTATTAACAATGGTTTTCCAAATGTTGTTCCATTTACTATATATGATAATCTAAATTTTATATATCAAAGTTATGGAGCAGGAGTAATATTTTCTTTTATTTATAAATTACTTGGTACATATGGAATATTATTTTTTGTTATATTTATTTTAATTATTATGACATATTTTTATTATAGATTATGTGTGAAAGTATCAAATAATAATGAAAATATCTCAATATTAGTAACAGTAATTACTATGAGTTTATTAGCTATTAATTATATAACAACAAGACCACAAATATTTACTTATTTAAATTTAATAATTGTACTTTATATTATGGAATTATATTCAAATACAAATAATAGAAAATATTTGTATATATTACCTATAATTTCTTTAATTCAAAGTAATATTCATTGTATGTTTTTCTTTATGCTTATAATATTTATGCTTCCTTATATATTTAATAATTCAAAAGAATATGAGATAAAACCAATATTAGTAACAATGCTATTTATGATTTTAACAGGTTTAATAAATCCATATGGAATAAATAATTTATTATATGTTTTTAATTCATATGGGCAAAACATTTTAGAAAAAACTATTAAGGAATTACAACCATTATCATTTTCAAGCTTATTTGGTAAAATACATATATTTATTATATTAATTATTTATATTTTATATTTTAAATCAAGAAAAAAAATACCTATTAGATATTTGTTATTATTATTTGGTACAACATATCTTGCTTTTGATACATTAAGAGGTGTTTCTTTATTTATAATAGGTTCATTTTTCCCACTTGTATATTTATATAAAGATATACCAAATATTGATATATCAAAATATATACCAAAAATAATAAAAGTTTTAATAACTATTATCTTATTTATAATTAGTTTAATAATAATATTTATACCAAGAAATTATTATCCAGATGCAAAAGAACCAATTGATTACTTAGTTAATAATTATATAATAAGTGATATAAAATTATATACATCATTTTCCGATGGAAGTTATGCTGTGTATAAAGGCATAAAATGTAGTATGGATCCAAGAGCAGAAGTATTTTTAAAGAAAAATAATCATAAATTTGATATTTATAAAGAATATAATGATTTACAAAGTGGAATAATAAATTATGAAGATTATTTAAAAAAATATAATTTTACTCATTTACTTATAAATAAAAAAGATTATTTATATAGTAAATTAGAAAAAAATAGTTATAATTATATAGTCATTAAAGAATATAAAAATTATAAAATATATATTAGAAAAGACTTATTAAATTAACATTTATTTACAGTTATTTTAATAACTAATTGACAATTCAAAATAATAGTTATAAAATAAAAGTATAATTAAATGTTAGGAGGAGAAATCAAATGGGAAATACAGGATTATGTAGCAATACAAATTTATTACAAGTAATACATATTGTTAGAACAGTTATAAATATTTTACAAATTGCAGTTCCAGTAGCACTTATTTTATGGGGAACTTTAGATATTGGTAAAGCAGTTATTGCTGGTGATGAAAAGAAAATGAAGGAAGCACAAAAACCTTTTATTAAAAGAATTGTTTATGCTGTAATCGCATTTTTAGTTCCATTTATAGTTAGTATTGTTATGGGATACGTTGGAAATACTGAATGGAAGAATTGTTGGACTGCTGCTAAAGATGTTGAAGTTAGTAATGGTACAATAGCAAACGACCCACTATATCAATAAAAAAGTAATAAAAAAGGAACAAATATGTTCTTTTTTTTTGCATTTTATGTTATTATATTATTGGGAAAGTAGGTTTATACTATGAAAAATAAAATAACTAAGTTTTTAACAATATTATCAATAATTTTTATATCGTTTTTTATAAATCAAAACAAAGCAGAAGCAACAGAATGTGAATATATATTAATTCCTCCTTATATTAATGAAAATTCAATTGCTACAAAATTACAAATCCAATGGACATACTATGGCAATACTACAGACACAACTATAGCAAAAATTGATTATTTTTTATTAAAGTGTAATTCTGAAAAAGGCAAGTGCGACTTTGGTATACAAACAGATGATACCTTATCTGGATTATCTAATCCATATTATTCTACAAAAAATATAAAATATGATAATTTATGTAGTGATTATGTTAGACTTGATGTAAATTGGAATGGTAAAACTAAAAATTCTGTGAAAGTTTATGATGCACAGGTATTTAAATCAAATGCTTCTTTATATAAATCTGGATTAGATAAAGTATATAAAAACAAGGTGCCAAACAATTCATTATATGGATTAATAACAATTAAAGCAGACAGTTTTGTAAATGGGATACATGAAGGATTAATGGATTATATTATAGATGTTGATGGTTTGGTATTCGTAAACAAAAAAAAATCTAGCAATTATCCAAAAACAAGATTAAATGAATTCAAGTCAAAATTAGAAGAAAAAGGTTATGGTGAGGATTTTTCTAAGTTTCCTATTGATCAAAGCACTAAAAATGAAAAGACATATACAAAAGATTATTACGATGCGACAAAAACAAAATGGCATAATTATATGAACAAATATATAAATAATTCGGATAAAAGAGCTGATACAACAAGAAAAGAATATTTTCAATATTGGTGGGATAATGTAAATAGATATGTATTTGAGGAAGATTTAGAATTATTTAAAAAATACTTTGTTTATCTTTATGAAGGAATGACTCCGGAATATGCAAATCAACCTGGAACTATGCCGGAGGATAGATATAATCACTATTTAGAAGCAATAAATGCTATGATTGACTATGAAGATTATTCTGATGATGAAGATTGTTTAACTAGTGATCCTTGTTCATCTCTTTGCAACACTAGTGCTTCAAATTATATATGTTCAGGTCCTTCATATACTCAGTGCACTTCCCATTCACAACAATATCAATCTTGCAAGAATGCATATAATTCATGTAAAAATGTTCCTGCTTCAAATTATGATTCTTGCATGTCTAGTCATATGGGATCAGATGCATATAATTCACTAAAACAAAATAATTCATCAATAAGAGATGAATTACAACAAATGAAGGATGATGCAATAGATAGAATAGCTGATGAATTACATGGAGTAAAAGCACCTGATTTAGATATAGATTTTGAACCATATGAAGTAACATGTGATGATGTTGCAATATTTCATACATTTTATGTAATACTTGAAATAATGGCACCAATATTAGTAATTTTGTTTGGAACAATAGATTATGCAAAAGCAGTTATGGCATCAGATGTAGAAAAAATGCAAAAAGCTAAGAAGAATTTTCCAAAAAGATTAGGATTACTATTATTATTTGTATTTGTACCATTACTTGTAAGCTTTTTAATTGGTGAATTCTCAAGTACTAATTCAAGTTTAATGTATTGTATAATTAATGGTGGATAGGAGGTAAAAAAATGGGTGGTTTATTAAGAAAATTAACTATATGGATATGTATTCCTATATACAGACTTATAAAAAGTTTTTATTTAATATTTTACAATATTGCTAATACTCGTTTTTTAGAGGATGATACAATTCAACAGTTAAGTGCAAACATATATGTACTTGTAAGTGTAGTTATGTTATTTGCTTTTTCAGTAACTATTTTGTCTGCTATTGTAAATCCTGATTTATTAAACGATAGTAAAAAAGGTGTTGCAGCAGCGTTTAAAAGGGCAATCATTGGGCTAGCTCTTATGGTTGTTATTCCATTTGCTTTTGATGAGATATATGCAGTTCAGAAAAATATTATGGATAATAGCTTAATAGAAAAAATTATTGTTGGTGCGGATTTTAGATGCGATCAAAATGAAGAAGGAAATTGTACTACTGGAGGAAATAGTACTACTGGAGGAAATAGTACTACTGGAGGAAATGGTGGACAAGTCATTGCAGGTAATTTGATTTCTTCAGTATTATATCCAGTTACTGATAATGTTCAAATTTCAGAAAATATATCAGAAAAATATGAAAAAATGATAACTACTGATATTAGATATATTGGAGCTGTTGCAAAACATATAAACGTAACTACAGAAGGTGATAATGCATACCGTAGTGATTTTGATGATGATGATTATGCATTTAATTGGGATGGTTTAGTTGCAATAATTGCTGGAGGTGCGACTTGCTACATATTATTGTTATTTGCAATTGATATGGCTATAAGAGTATTTAAATTAGCATTTTTAGAATTAACTGCACCAATATCTATAGTTGCATATATGGCTTCGGGAGATAAAATTTTAAAATCTTGGGGGCAAGAAGTTTTAAAAACATTTTTAGATGTTTTTGTACGAATAGCAGCTATTGCATTTTATTTATTCTTGATTAAAAATTTATCAACTTATATGGCTAAATTTGAAGGTGCAGAATGGTCATTTATATTAAAAGTTTTACTAATTGTCGGAATGCTAATATTTGTTAAACAAATTCCTGATTTAATTAATAATATATTTAAAACTAGTCTTAGTTTAAAAGGTGGTATTGGGGGTAGACTTGGTGAAATGGCCGTAGTCGGAAAACAAGCACAAGCAGCTTGGGGTGCAGTTAAACAAGCTGCAAAATTGGGAGCTGGAGCTGTTGGTTTAGGACTTGCGTCGGTTGCTAATCCTGCTGCAGCCTTAGGTTTAGGACTTGCACATCATGGTTGGAATAAAGGTTTTAAAAAACTTGGTGCACGTGCAGGAAAAGAAACTGCAACTGGTAAATTCTTAACAAGTACTGGTAAAACGGCAGGAGCATATTTAAAAGGAAAGGGCTTAACATCTGGTCTTGCAGATGCAAAAAAAGCATATTCTGAATCAGATTTTGGACTTGAACGTATAGCTAATAAAAATTACAAAGAGGCTGTCAAAAGCAATGAAGAATTTAATAAAAAAATGGGAAATGATAAGGATGGTATGATTACTGATGTTAATTTAGCAAAAATTAGATTTAAAGCAAATTCTAAAAAAGATTTAGGAAAGGTTCGTGGTGATGCAGTTGATGCATTGTTGGATGCGAATATAAAAAAAGCAACTGTTGAAAAAATAACTTCAGATAAAGATGTTATCGTTTCAAATTTAGATACTTTAAGGGCAAATGCTAAAACTGTGGAAGCGCAAAATGCAATATCAGATTTAAAAAATAACCTACTAACAAGTAAGTATTCTATTAATCAATTTAGAGAAAATTTAAATAATTTAATTGACCAAGGAATTATCAACGGAACAGATGGTGGAACAATATCATCTAAACTGGATTCTATAACGAATAAAATTGCTAGTGATAAAACTATATCTGATAAATTAATAAATTCTGATGGAAAGTTAAACTTCGGTGGATCAGGTTTAGGAACATTAACAACTATTGTGAATACTAAAGCATCAAATGCTAAAACAACATACGATAATTTATATAAGGGTTCATCAGAAAATGTTAAACAAGAAATGGATAAATATAGTGCTCAATCAGAACAAATCGTTACAGAAAGTGTTAAACAAGCACAAGGAAAAGTAAAGATTGAAAATAAAGACAATATACATTATCAATCTCCTAAAAATGTTACATCAGCTAATTCATCCACCCAAAATAGTTCAAGCAGTTCTTCTACTTCAAACTCTAACTCTACAAATATACAAAATAATACGACACAGAATACTCAATCTGATGATACTGATGATGCTTTGGATACTATGATGAATGCTCAAATAGAAGTTAATGAAGAAAGATTAAATAATGCATGGAAAAATCAATCAACAGATGATACATATAGAAGAGGAACATTTGAGCCACAAAAAAACGATAATAATTCTAATGATTCTTACGATGATATGTTTGCTGATCAATATGATAATGATGATTCCAACCCATTTGCTGGTACAGATGATGATAAGGAATAAAAAGGAGTGTGATACATAGTGAATTATTTAATACCTGCTAATGCAAAAAAAGGTACATTAATATTTGGTTTATTTAATAAATTTGACTTAATATTATTTGGTATTGGTGTAATAGTAACAGTTTTATTGTTAATAATTATTAGTCCTGAAAGTTTGGCAACGGCATTAATTTGCCTTACGCCACTATTTGTTTGTACTTTTTTGGTAGTTCCAATACCTAATTATCATAATGTACTTACACTTATAAAAGAAATAATTAATTTCTATTATGGAAGAAGAAATTATAAATGGGAAGGTTGGTGTTATAAGAATGAATACAAGTAGTGCTTATACTGAAAATTGGATTTCTGTTAAAGAAATAAATAATAATATGATTGTACTTGATAATAAACAAATGGTTACTGGTGTTAAAATACAACCTAGAAATATATTTATACTAGAAGAAAATTATCAAAATAATATTATAGAAGCTTTTAAAACATTTTATAATCTAATTGATTATGAATTTTGGTTAATAATTGCAGATAGACCTGTTGATATTAATTTATATATATCTCAATTACAATTGCAACTAAATAATACTCAAAGTCCAGTTTATAGAAAGTTAATAATGGATGATATATCAAAAGCAGAAATGTTTATGAATAATGGTATTGTTGATACTGAATACTTTATATTATTTAAAGAAAAGGATAATGATGCAATACAAAAGAAAATAAGAAATCTTATAAATAATTTAGCAAATTGTGGCTTAATTGCATCACAAACATCTAATGAAGATTTAAGAACAATTTTAGATAATTTCTTAAATGGTGGTGCGAAATTTCAAAGTGGGACGGTGATTGCAAATGGGGATTAAAAAAGAATTAGCTCCAAAAGGAATGACATTTAATTCTTCTGATTTTATAATTAGTGATAAATATGCAACTATATTAACTGTACTTTCTTATCCAAAGTACATAACTCATGGGTATTTATCAAGTTTAACATCTGGTATGGCTGGTGTTAAAATAGTAATTAAACATATTCCTGTAGCATTTGAAGTTGTTTCAAAAATGCTTAATAAACAATTACTTGATTTAAATGAAAGATATCAAAAAGAATCAGATCCTACTTATCAAGAGAGAATTAGACAAGATTATGAATCATTAGAAAATTTTATAAAAGTTATTACAACAAATCAATCTAAGGTATTTGATTTTCAATTACACATAATGATAACTGCAGATACAAAAGAGGAACTTGAAAGAACTAAAATCCAATTAAAATCAACTTTAGAAGCAATGGAAATGAGAGCAGTTCCTTTAAGATTCGAACAAGAAAAAGTTTTAAAGTCTTGTTTACCAATATTTGAAAAACAAGATATTGAAGATAGAATTGGTACACCGATTCCTTCACCAACACTAGCAGCTATGTATCCTTTTGTATTTGATAGTATCAAAGACCAAGGATTATCATGTTTGCTTGGTGTAGATTTCTCTGGTGGTATAATATTATTTAATCAATTCTTATATCAAATAAAAAAAGAACATAATAGAAATAATGCTAATATGATTATTTTAGGTAATTCTGGTAGTGGTAAATCTACTGCTGGTAAATTACTTTTAAGATCACATGTTAGAAATGGTTATAAGATTATTGCTATAGATCCTGAAGGTGAACTTGAACCAATGGCAAGACTTTATAACGGTGATTTTATAGATTTAGGTAGAGGTGGAGAATTTGGTATGATTAATCCACTTGAAATAGTACCTGATGCTGATGATGAAGAATCACAAAGAGGTGTTGGATATGCTGTTTTAACAAAAACGCTTCAGACATTAAAGGCATTTATGAAATATTATGATCCATCTATTGAAGAAGATGTACTTACTTTATTTAATGAAGTTGTTGTAGAAACATACCAAAGATTTAATATAAATGTTAAAACTGATTTTACAAAATTAACTTCAGCAGATTTTCCAACATTTAGTGATGTTTATACAACTATAAGAGGAAGAATATTATCTTATGGTGAAGCAACTAGAGAAAGAGATATAATGGAAAAACTTGAAATAAAAGTTAGACCTCTTATTTCTGGAGGATTAGAACATTATTTCAATGGACATACAACAATAAGTCCAAGATCAAACTTTATTGTATTTAACATAAGAGAGTTAATTAATGCTGAAAAAAATATTAAGAATGCTTTATTCTTTAATATATTAAAGTATGCTTGGGGACTATGTTTAGATGCAAGTGAAAATACTGTACTTCAAGTAGATGAAGCTCATATCTTACTTGCTAATGACAATACTCTTGGTGCAGATTTCTTAGCACAAGTACAAAGAAGAGCTCGTAAATATAATTCAGGAACAATAGTTATTACACAACAACCAAGTGACTTTGCAGCACCTGATGTATTAATGCAAGGTAAAGCAATATTTGATAATGCTTCATATTATCTAGTTATGGGCCTTAAAAAACAAGCTGTTGAGGATTTATCTAGATTAATAGATTTAAATGATAATGAAAAAGAAAATATTAAACGTTATAATCAAGGTGATGCATTATTTGTATGTGGAAGTAAGCGTATGCAAATAAGTGTAATTGCAACTGATGCTGAACTTGATTCATTTGGAACAAGAGGCGGATTATAATAAAAAATAGGTGGTAAAAATGAAGGACGATTTTGAAAATGTTGAAATTGATAATTCAGATGATTTTGCTGAAGAATTAACTGAACCTTCAGTACCTTCATCAGATTTTAATGAATCTGGAACTAGCGGAATTGAAGAATCTGGTAGTTCTTTTGCCGGTGAAACAAATAGTGATGTATCAAATGTATCTGATGCAGATATAGAAAGATTAAATGATTCTAAAAATAAAAATTATGCCAAGGCAGATAGTGGAAAAGAAGCTTTTGATAGAAAAGTTAATAATAAAAATTATTACAAAGATGAATTAAATAATGCAAAGGGTAGAAAAGAAACTGCTAAAAATAATTTAAAAAAAGCATCAGATAATAAAGATCAAACAAAAGATAGATTAAATCAAGCAAGACAAAGAAGAAATTCTATTCCAAGAGGACAAAGAACTAGTTCTGATAAGGAAGAATATAAAAATGTTAAATCAGAAGCAAAAGATGCAAAAGCAAAAGAGAAACAAGAAAAAAATAATCTAAAAAACTCTAAAAGGGATATTCAAAATATAAAAAGGGACAATTTAAAATCTAAAGCATATCAAGCAAGGCATCCTATAGAGGCTGCCAAAAGTACTGCGAAGGCCGCAGCAAAAGCAGCTGCCAAAAAGGCAGCAAAAAAAATATTGCTTGCAATTGCACCATATGTTGGTGGATTAATTCTAATTTTAGTACTTGCCTTTTTTGTAATAGAACTAATACTAGGTCCATTAATGGAAGTTTGGGGTAATATAGATGAAGCTATTACTAAGACTGCTGATTTTAGTGAAAAAGTAACTAACTTTTATAACGGATATGGATTCCAGGATTCAAAAGAAGCTTTTTATGATGAATTAGATGATTTGTGTGATAGATATGGATGTTCAAATAATGGAACTGGTATGGATGTACCACTTATTTTAGCAACATTATTTTATACAGAAGGTATGGGATATGATACTGAATATGGTGAAATAGAAGGTGCAGATGCAATAGATGGTTCTATGAATTCGGAATCTACAAATAGTGGTATGTTTGCTGCAGTAAGAAGTTATGCTAAAAGTAAATTTGATGAAGCACAGCAAACTGTTGATTCAAATGGTCTTGTGTATAATTCTGGCAAGATATATAGGTTGCGAAAACTTGCAAGAAATCAGTTTCATACAGATGCCTTTGGTTTAGCTACAAGATCTGGTGAACCTAAAAAAGCAACATTAACTGAATTTTTATCTGAATATGGTAAAACAATTGGTAGCGATATGCTAGATGTTCTTGAAAGATTTGCAGGAGCGGCTTTTAATGCAATAATGGCTCCATTTAAAGAATTATGGGCATTTGTTCTTGGATCAGATTATTCGGGTTCATTCTTTGAAGAGTCTGGTGAGGCAACTTCTGAGTTTGGTCATTCAATTTTGCAAGTGATTGGGGATATATTTTATGGAATTGCTGATATAACTGATGTTAAATTAAGTGTTGGGCATATATATGTTTATTATTATGATTCATATATTTATGAAGAAGAAAATTATAAAAATTATTTAATGAAATACTATTTTGAATATATTCCTGAGTTTAGAAGTATGTTAGGTGGACTTACAGGTGATGCAAGAGAAGAAAAAAAGGAATATTTATATAAAGATATAGTATCAAATAAAAATTTATTTAAAGATATATTTTTACAATATATTGATTCTGATAGTGAAGGTTATGCTGATAGTTGTTTGGGAGCAATTGATGCAAATTTAGTATCCGAACTTCAAAAACCTGTAAATATACCAGAAGGAACAACGGTTTCTTTTGGTGAAAATAATTCTTTTGGTGTAACTTCTGCTGGATTTCATGGAGGTGTTGATTTAAATTCATCTACTGCAGGTGTTTCAGCTGGAACTGATGTATTTGCTATTGCAAATGGTGTTGTTGATAGTGTTGGAACAAGTGGAAGTTCAAATCAAAGTACATCATCAATATCAAATTATTTATTTATAGGTGATTCAAGATATGTAGGAATTAAAAGTAATCTTGAGGGTTTAGGTCAAAATAATACAGTCGCGGCGGTTACAAGTTCTACTCCAGCACAGTGGGAGAGCGTAGCAAGTAATGGTAGTGGTACTGTGTTAGGAACAAGAGTTACTTTGCCTAGTACTGCAAATGGTATATCAGTTATGTTAGGGGTAAATAATGTTAGTCAGACTTCAAATATGCAAAATATGTTAAATAGTCTTCATACAAGATACCCAAGTGCTCAAATATATGTTAATAGTGTATATCATGTTGGAACTAAGTATAGAGGTTCTGTTACAAATGCTATGATAGATAGCTTTAATCAAACTATGAGTTCTTGGTGTTCATCAAATTCATGGGCAACATATGTTGATGTAACAAATGGACTTAATGAATCAAATGGATATATTAAGTCTTCATATACAAATGATGGTTTACATTTAAATTCTAGTGGTCAAGCTATCCTTGTAAATAATATAAAAAATGCTATTGGTGGTTCAGTGAATGATACGTATGGATCGTGGGTTAAGATAAAACATAATATTGTTATTGGTAATAATGAATATAATTTTTACTCAGTATATAATAATTTGGATTCAGTAACATTAAGACAGGGTGATAATATATCAAAAGGTACTAAAATTGGAGTGATTGGAGCTTCATCTAATCCAGGATTACATTTTGAATTTCATAATGATCAGGATTCTGCCATTGATCCAACTAATTTATTTATTCAATGTTCTTCTGGAGGAGTATTAGTAGGAAATACTAACGAAGAACAAATTTGGAATTATTTATTAGGACTAGGATATAGTAAAGCTGGAGTTTCTGGTGTTATGGGTAATTGGATGCAAGAATCTGGATTTATGCCTAACAATGTTGAGGACGCGTCTAAAGCACAATCTTTACTTGGAGATGAAGGCTTTACATCAAAAGTAAATGATGGTTCAATTTCAAAAGAGGAGTTTGTACAGTCATCAAAATATGCTGTACCAAAAAATTGGCATGGTTATAATTATAATGGTTTAACATATGGTTATGGATTAGCACAATGGACTGATCCAGGAAGAAAAACAAATTTTTATGAATTTTGGAAATCTAAAAATGTATCTTCTATTGATGATTTAAAAATGCAACTTGATTTTTATAAACAAGAAGCAGAAGGTTATAGTGGATTAAATGATTCATTAAAGAATGCAACAAGTCCTGAAGATGCGGCATCAACATTTGTAAGAATATATGAAGTTGGTTCTGCTGGATCTGTAAGAAGGCAAAATGCTAGAAATATATATAATAAATATGCAAACCAATAATTAAATAAGTATTTCAAAATACTTATTTTTTTGTTATAATATAATAAATTGATAAGAAGGAAGAGATTTTATGAAATTAAAGTTTAGGGCAGAAAAGAAAGATGTAATAGCATTTGCAGTAATATCTGTTTTTATGCTTTATTTAGTATGTTTATGTGTACTTAATTTCTCATTTATTATAAATGAAGGTACACCTTGGGGATTAAATCCATTTTTAGCGTTTACTCCAAAATATATTGGTGTAACAATAATGCTTTGGATTGCTTCTATTGCATTTCTATTTGCAAGTACATCATCATATTTCTTTACTAGAGAAAAAGGTTTTGGTTATACTAGTGAGAAAAAAGAAGATGGTTATGCTAGATGGGCAAAAGAGGGAGAAATAAAAAAAGCCAAAGGTGTTGTAAGAGTTCCATATGTTGAAAAAGAAGCAAAAGCAGGTGGTACCCCTTTAGTATATGATAAAGAAGCAGCTTATGTAGATAATGGTGAAAGTCATACACTTGTTATTGGTGCGACAGGTTCAGGTAAAACTCAAGGTATAATTAATCCAACTGTTCAAATGCTTATAAAGGGTAGAGAATCAATGATTATATCTGACCCTAAAGGTGAAATATATAATGATAATTCTGGAATAATGAGAGAACTTGGTTATCAAATTATAATACTTAATTTCCGTGATCCACAAAAAGGTAACTGTTGGAATCCTTATCATTTACCATACAAATATCAAAAGGAAGGTAATTTTGATAAAGCAAACGAACTATTAAACGACTTATCACTTAATATAGTTGTTGATGGACAAGGAAATGATCCATTTTGGCAGAATTCAGCTGCAAGTTATTTAACTGGTTTATCACTTGCTTTATTTGAGGATGCTCCAGAGGAAGAAATAAATATAAATAGTGTTAATTTAATGATGACAACAGGTGAAGATAAGTATGGTGCATCAAACTATTTAAAGGAATATTTTAATGCTAAAGATCCAGCTTCGCCAGCATGTGTTAATGCTTTAGGTACAGTTAATGCACCAAATGAAACAAAAGGTGGTATCGTATCTGTATTAAAGGACAAGGTTAAAACACTAGCTGTTACTAAAAACTTATCTGAAATGCTTTCTAAGAGTGATTTTGATATGGATAGTATAGGTGAAAAACCAACAGCGGTATTTATGATTATACAAGATGAAAAAACAACATACCATTCACTTGCTACTATATTTGTTAAACAATGTTATGAAGCTTTAATAAATGTTGCACAACAACATGGTGGAAAACTTCCTGTTAGAACAAATTTCTTACTTGATGAGTTTGCTAACATGCCTAAGTTTAAAGATATTACAACAATGGTTACTGCTGCTCGTTCAAGACAAATTAGATTTACGTTTATCATTCAGAATTTTGCACAGTTAAAACAAAATTATGGTGATCATGATGCAGAAACTATTCGTGGTAACTGTGGTAACTTAATATATTTATTAACAGGAGAATTATCAGCTTTAGAAGAAATTAGTAAATTATGTGGTGATAAGCTTGTTAGAGTTGGTAAAGATAAAAAAGAAGAAACAAGACCTCTTATTACTGTATCAGAACTTCAAAGAATGAAGCCTGATGAAATTATATTAATTAAACAAAGATGTGCGCCTTTCAGAGGAAAGTTAAAAATGGACTGGGATACTGATTTTGGTTTTGGTAGGGGTGCTGACCATTATGGTAAAAATGTTGTTTATCCACAAAGGGAAATGACTCAAATAAAAACATTTGATTTAAAAGAATTTGTTAGAAAACAAAAACAAGAAAAATTAAAAAATGCTGGCATGGATGGTAGTTCTTCACCTATGGGTGGAGGTTCACCTTTTGGTATGAATCCATTTGGTGGTGGAGGAATGCCTGGTGGTATGCCAAATATGGGTTCTGATATGGACATTGATAAAATGATAAAAGAAATTGATGCTAAAATTGCTGAACTTGAAAAAGAAGAGGAAGAAGAAAAGAAGAAACAGGAAGCAGAAAAAAATAAAAAAATAGAATCTAAAGAAGAAGTAATTAATAATTCAGAAGAAAAAAATATAGATAAACCTGCATCAGAACCAGAACCTGTTAAGAGTAATAGTGAAGAGGAAAAATTATTTGATACAAGAAATATATCAACTGATCCAAATGTAAATGAGATTATTCATAGTAATATGGTTGATTTTGAAAACTTTAAAATAAAAGATGATAAAGAAAAAATGGATAATGAAAATAAAGAAGAACCAAAAAATAATGTCAAAAAAGATAATGATTCTGATTATGATGATTTCTTTGATGATTTCTTCTTTGAAGAATAAAAAATGCACAAAATATTGAAAATATTGTGCATTTTTTTCTTTAGGCTATTGATATAGTTATAAAATAAATATTTTCATATTATATAGTGGACTGGTGGAAATATGAAAAATATAAAAGCATGTGATTTAAAACCAGAATACAATATAATTGATTTAAGAACAAAAGGTGCATATATGAAAGGGCATATATATAATTCAAAAAATATTGATATGAATAATTTAACAGATATGCCACATATGTATTTGGATAAAGATAAAACATATTACATATATTGTACAGAAGGATTTAAAAGTAAAAGATGCTGTAAATTTCTTGAAGTAATGGGATATGATGTAGTTAATGTAATAGATGGGTATGAAGGTTTTATATAAAAAATAAGTTAAGTTTAAAAAACTTATTTTTTTTGTATAAAAAATGGTTTATAATATTAAAGGAGGATAACATGGAAACATTTTTAACAGAATTAATTAGTAAAGCAACAGATTTTATGGGTAGTCTTGGATTTATATCAGGATTTTTGCTTATTATATTTGAATCAATGATACCTGTTTTACCACTTGCTGTTTTTATAGCACTTAATATTATGACTTTTGGGTCATTATTTGGTTTTATATTATCTTGGGTAGCAACAGTTACTGGTTGTATGATTTCATTTTATTTATGTAGAAAACTACGTGATAAGTTTGAAAAAAAATATGGAAATAATGAAAAAGTTAAGAAGTTTAAAAAATACATTAATAAATTATCGTATAGCAATTTAGTTATATTAATTGCTTTACCATTTACACCTGCATTTGCGGTTAATATAGCTGCGGGTTTAACTGATATAGATGCTAAAAAATATTTTTCAGCTCTTATGATAGGTAAATTGCCAATGGTTTATTTTTGGGGATTTATAGGAAAGAGTTTACTTGAAAGTATAACAGATCCATATACAATTGCGCAGGTCGTATTTATGGTTTTAATTGCGTATTTAGTAAGCAGGCTTGCAAATAAATTTATAAAATAGGAGGTACATAGTATGGAATATATAATAATTGGAATACTTATTTTACTTGTTGTACTTGTAACAATAAGTTTATTTAAAAATATTAATGAAGGAAATATTACTGAAAGACTTGGTAAACTCGAAAACAATGTAACAAGAGATCTTTATGATTTTAAAAATGATATTAATAAAAATCTTAATGAAGATATTAATGCATTAAATGATAAGATAGAACTAAGATTAAACATGATAAATGATAAAGTAAATGAAAGACTAGATGAAAATTTTGAGAAAACTAATAAAACATTTACATCAGTACTTGAAAGATTAAGTAAAATAGATGAAGCTCAAAAGAAAATAGATACTTTATCTAATGATATAGTTTCACTTCAAGGAATATTAACTGATAAAAAGAGTAGAGGTATATATGGTGAAGTAAATTTAAAACATATATTAACAAGTGTATTTGGTGAAAAGAATGATAAGATTTATCGTCTTCAATATACTCTTCCAAATAGTACAATAGTAGATGCAGCATTATTCGCCCCAGAACCACTTGGTCTTGTTGGAATTGATTCAAAGTTTCCTCTAGAACATTACAGAATAATGGTTGATAAAAGATATAGTGTATCTGATAGAGAAACAGCTGCTAAACTATTTAAAAGTGATGTTAAAAAACATATTGATGCAATAGCTAGTAAATATATTATAGAGGGTGTAACAAGTGATCAAGCAATAATGTTTTTACCTGCAGAAGCAATATTTGCAGAACTTAATGCATATCATAGTGATATAATTGAATATGCTTATAAAAAAAGGGTGTGGATAACTTCTCCAACAACGTTAATGAGTACGCTTACTACTATTGAGGTAATTATTAAAAATGAAGAAAGAGATAAATATGCTAAAGTAATAAGAGATGAATTATCAAAACTATCAATTGAGTTTGGTAGATATAAAGAAAGATGGGACAAGCTTTCTAGAAGTATTCAAACAGTTAATAAAGATATTGAAGATATACATACAACAACAGAGAAAATTACTAAAAGGTTTAATAGTATAAATAGTGTAGAATTAGATGATAAAAATTTAATTGAATAAAAAAACATCAAATGATGTTTTTTTAAAATACTAAAAATGTAATTATTCCAACTATAAAACAATATATTGAAAAGTAAATTAATTTACCTTTTTTCATAATGTCAATAAATAGTTTTGCTGCAAAATATGTTACAATACCAGCTGCAATCATACTTACTAAATAAGGGATTGCAAGAGTTGCAATATTACCAGCAGTAACAAGATCTTTAACACCAAGTACCATACTTGCTACACTTATTGGAATATAAAGCATAAATGAATAGTTAAGAGCAGTTTCTCTTGTTAGATTAGATTTCATACCTCCAACAACAGTTGCTCCACTTCTACTTATTCCAGGAAGAAGTGCTACTACTTGAAAACATCCAATTTTAAGTGCATCTAAGTAAGTCATATCCTTTTTTTCTTTTTTTCCTTTTATATCTTTAATCATAAATAATAGTATAGATGTAATTATAAGCATTAAACCGACTAGTTTTGTTGTAAAATATTCTTCAATAAAGTCTTTTACAAATAAACCTAAAAGTGCCGCAGGTATAGTACCTATAACTATAAGCCATGCATATTTATAATTAGTACTATATTTTTTTTCTTTAGTTTTAATATACATAAAGAAATCTTTAATAATACTTATTATTTCCTTTCTATACAGAATTAAGATTGCGATAAGTGAACCAAAATTAACAATGATTTCAAAATTCATATCACTTAATACTTCACTATTGAATAGAGATTTAAATATTCTTAAATGTCCACTAGATGAAATAGGAAGTGGTTCTGTGAAACCTTGTATTATCCCCAGAATTAAATATTTTAATAATAACATTTTATTCACCTCATAATAATTATATAATAAATTTCAAAAATAATAAATAAAATTATAACAGGTGATCAATTTGTCTATAAAATTTTTAATATTTTTATTTGGTTTTGGTCTTACAGTTATTGGTTTATCATATATAGTAATATATTTAAATTTATTAAGTATTGGGTATAATTTTTTAGAATATGTTAATTTTATTATTAGACGTATTGAATGTTTAAATTTTGTGTTTGGAGTAATTTTTATGATTATAAGTACATTTATAGGAGGAAAAGAAAATGAATTATATTTATGATATAACATTAAATTTTAACAAAAATAATTTATATGAATTTTATGAATGGAAAGATGAAGATGAAGTAGAATTTATTTTAAAAATACCTGTATTTAAAGTAAGTTATGAAGATTTTATTAATATAAAAAATAATGATATTATTGTAAGCAAAAATTTTTTAAATTTAATTTTAGATAAAACTGAAGTATATGCGCCTAATTCAATTAAAATAATTAAGTATTCATGTGTTTTTGCTTGTGAAAAAAGTGTAGTTGCACTAGAATTTGATTCAGATGGAAAAAGTTATATGAAAAGTAATATAAGTGTTGATGAAGAAGAGGAAATACTCGATTATGTTTCTGATATTAAATATTCTATAATTGATTATAAGGTAACAAATAAAAAAAATACAAAATTAAATTTTTGCACAAGAGAAGAAAGAAAAACTCAAAAATATTTATTAAATAAACTAGAAAAAATGTTAAAAAATAATGAAGATTCTAAACTTAAATATATATTTTATGAAATTTATAATGAAAAAACAGATGATGTAGATAGAATATATAGTAAACTTATAAATATAACAAAAAATAAGGATAGTAAGTTTATAAAATTGAAGAATTTAATATATTTAATAGAAAATAAGAAAATTGTGAGTAATAACTCATAATTTTTTTGTATTTTATTGATTTTATTTAAAAAAAATGGTTTAATTATTATAAGAAATAATAATATGGAGGCTCATATGGAAACTATAAAAAAATTTATATATAAATATAGAATTGTATTATCAGTTTTTGCATTTTTAATATTATCATTCGGTATATATTTATTTGTAACTGCAGAAGAAGATCCTTTTGCTAATCAAATTGAAGTAAAAAATGCAAAAGTATCTGTTATAGATGGTACACCAAATAAAGATGGTAATTTTGATTCTAATGATGAAGAAGGAAATGATTCATCTGATAGTAATGGAATTGTAAGAAATTTTGATTCGGTAGAATATGATATATCTTATAATCTTGATTATAAAGAAGATTCTAGTTTAGATGAAAAACCTACAGATCCACAACGTCATGTTATAGTTGATTTTCTTTTACCATCAGATATAACAGCAGATGTATCTGAAAAAGGTGATTCATCAACTGCAACTGCAGCATCAAAACATGAAAGTGTTACAATAGATGGTAAAAATTATAATTATTATATGTTTGATATACCTGATTCAATTTTAACTGATAAAAATACAGCTAGAATAAATGTTTCTAATATAAATTCAAAAAATAATCAAACAATTGATCCACTTATAAGAGTTAGAGAATCAACAGATGAAAATCATAAAGTTTATACAGATGATTCAGACATATCTGATAGCCTAAGTGTTAAAGAAGTAACAGTAACTGCAAAAGAAGCATGGAATTTAAAATTATATAACGGTGTTGTCAAAGGAAAAGAAGTTGGTAGCGCTTCATTACCAGTAGGTATCGCTATATATTTACCATTTGATTCTAACAAGGGAATATTTGGTCTTCAAGTTCCTTCACAAATATCTTTTGAAGTAAATATTTCTTCTGATTTAGCAATTTCAAGAGTATTAGATACTCCTACTGTTGGAAATTATAATAGTGATAGTGAATACGTAATTGCAGAGCTTCCTTATTCATATGATGGTAATAAAAATGGTAATTCTGGTATTGAAAAAGTAAATGATAATACATACAAAATAACAATAAAAAATTTAATGTATCATGATAAAACAATTAATTTAGGTACAGAAGATAAGCCGGTTAATGTAAATTATGTATCAACAAAACAATTAATTATTAATACTGAAAGAACAGATTTTACAAATAAGAGTAATATTAATTATACAATATCAGCAAATGGTGAGAGTATAACTATGTTAGATAATTATGTCCCTTTTGTAGGGGATTATCTATCAAAAGTTGATTTTATTAATTCAAATAATATTCAAACATCTGAAATAACAGATAAACCAGTTACTACATTACCAAATTCTGCATTTTATAACTATAATGAAGAATTTTATATACAAGATACAATAAATTATGGGCTTAATGTAGGTGATGATTTACCAAATGGAATCACAAACTATTTAAAAATAGATAATACAGCAATAAAAATTATAAATATAAATAATTTATCAGATGAAAGTAAAGATTATTATATTAACTTTAGTGATAAGGATAAAAATCATCAATATACATTAAATTATGGTATCGGTGAATGGAGTTCAAATTATTTTAAAGTTAAAAGTGATGCACCAAGCTATTGTCCAACTAATTTATCAAAATTATCAAAAGAAGAATTAATGAATTATTATGGCGGACCATGTATAGAAGAAAATTCATCTGTTAAATGGTATGAATCAATAAATGAAGCAACAGCTGTAAATAGCAGTAATAGTGATAAAATAATTCTTATTAGATTAAATGTTTCAAGTACATACAAAACAGGTGTTACAACAACTCTTAGATTTAAAGCACAAGTTAAAAATAACACAAATTTAGTTGGTAATTCATATCAAGTTGTCTCACGTGGATTTACAGACTGGGAACAAGATGGTAATAAAGAAAGATTTTATATGTATGAATCAGGAAAAAATGTAATACCAGTTAATTTGTCTAAACAAACAAGTGATATGTCTTATAGCAAAACATTATATGATAATGCAATGTATAAAGTATCAAAAGAAGAAAGCCCAAAAAGTAAATATGGTAATAGTATTATTGTAACAGGATTAAAAGCATCAATAGATGATATAACAGTTCTTGATAAAAATAATTCAGAGAAAAATGAAATATATTCTGGACAAAATGACCCAATGGAAATTCAAATAAGACCAGTAATATATAAATCAGATATGAATGCTGAAATATCAGGTGCTACAGTAAGTGTTACACTTCCAACATCTATGACAGTTGCAGTATTAAAGGGAGATAAAAAACCGATAGGTAATGCTTATAAAACTACAGATGCTAATGGTAAAAGTTATTTAACATATGCATATAGCTATAGTGCAGAGGAAATAAAAAAAGAAGGTGTTTCTGCCGCAGGGACTATACCAGTATTAAAAATTCATGCTTATGTAGCTATTAATACTTTGGATAATACTGCTGCTAATATAAAAGCGGTAATAACAGGTAAGGTAAAACCTAATACAAATGCAACACTTGAAATTCCAGCAAATACACCAGAAAGTTTAAGAACAAATACAAAAGAAATAATTTTAAGAAATACAAATGATATTACAGCACTTGGTTCTGCTGGTTTAAATTATATCGAGACAAATGGAAGTTATGGTTATAATATGAAGGCTACAAATCTTGTAGCAGATAATGCCAACTTAGAATTATTAAATATACTTCCTTATAATGGTGATGGTGTTGGTTCATCATATGGATCAACTTATAGTGGAACTATTGGTGTTTCTATATATAATACATTACCAGCAGGTTATGAAGCATATTATACAAAGGATAATCCTAAAGCAATATTAAATAATGAAATGAAAAATTCAAATTCCGTTAATTGGACAAAATGGACAAACTATACTTTTGTAACTAATGATGTTACTGCAATAAAAATTGTTTCATCAAATCCAATTCAAAAGGGAAGTTATTTTGCAGGTGAAACCGGAATAAATATTGTAATAACAACAAAAGGTAACAAAGAATTAGATACATATAATAATAATTTCTATATGTTACATAAAAATAGTTTAATTTGTAAGGATGAAGATGCAAATGAAAATGAATGTACATCTACTGAAATAGGTACAAGAGTATATAGCTCAAATGTTTCAACAGTTTCTGTATATAATAGAACAATATCAGGTTATGTATTTGAAGATCAAAATTATGATGGAATATATTCTAATAAAGAACCAAGATTATCAGATATTATAGTTCAATTATATAAAGCATCTTCAAATGTAACAGATTATAAAAAGCCATTAGAAGTTATAAGTGATAGTGATGAATTGGTTGAAGAAACTGTAACAAATTTAAAAGGGGCTTATAAGTTTAAAGCATTAACATCTGGTAATTATTATGTTAAATATACATTTGATTGTGATAAATATACTGTAACAGAAAAAAATAAACAAGATCCTACAGGTAAAGGAGATTTATCTTTAGTAGATTCTGATGCAGATATGTTAAACGATGGAACTTGTTCAGCTGTGTCTAATATAGTTAAGTTAGATAATGATATAGTTGCGGCATCAAATATCGATTTAGGTTTAAGAGTAAGACAAGATTTTGATATTAAAATGAATAAATATATAACAAATGTAACAGTAACATCTAATAAAGGTGTTCAATCATATGATTATGAAAAACAAAATAAAGTTAAAATAGATGTTAAAAACTTAAAAAATACATCATTTAGAGTAAGTTACTTAATTGAACTTGAAAACTCAAGATATTTTCCAGGTACAATCGGAAATATTATAGAAACAATACCAGAAGGTATGACATTTAATCCAAATCTACCAGAAAATGATGGATGGTATGAAAGTGAAGGTAATTTATATTATAAAGACCTTAATAAAACAATGATTATGCCTGGTGAAAAATATTATATAACAATTGTATTAGATTTAGTTACAAATAATGGTGGAGATTATATAAATTTTGTTGCAGCAACAGATTTAAAAATAAAGCCAGTCATTACAAATTTCTTAGAAATTGTTGATGATGATGAATATACAATTATAAATGGACAAGATTCTGATGAAGAAATGGAAGAAGGAGGATATTAAAATGAATAAAAAATTAAGATTATTTATTATACTATTTATATCAATTATTATATTTCTCCCATTTCAAAAAGTTTCTGCATGGCAATATCGTACAAAGTGGGTTAAATTATCAACATTTACTACTGCACCTGGTGGGAGATATAATATAAGTAATAGTGTTTCACATAATTTTTATCAATCAACTTGGCTTAATATTCATGAAGTTTATCAAGGAAATGAACATTATCAGGGATATTGTTTACATGCTGGTAAGAGTGTTAAAGAAGAAACTGTTTATGAACATAAGGGTTTTGCAGATTTATATAGTACAACAACAGGACAAACACTATCTGCATCACAACAAGAACTTTTAAAAAATATATTAGCAAGTGGATATCAAAATGGTAATAATAATATAGAAGGAACAATTGTTGTTCCAAATAGTGGTGGATTTAAAGCAACATGTAGAGACGCAAATGTATGTAGAAGGGTATTAGTTACACAAATACTTGTATGGGAAGTAATGGAAAATGCTAGACATAATTATAGTTATGATCCACAAAATGGTGTACCTAATAATACATATAATTATGTTTCAAGTGATCCAGCTCTTCTATCAATATATAAGAATATACTAGATCAAGCTCGCGATTTATCAGAAGAAGGTAATATTCCAGCAGCATTTGGGCAAACATTTACTTTGTCTTGGAATGATTCAACTAAACAATATGAATCAGAAAGTATTGATGTTGGTTCATATAATATAGAAACATCATCACTTCCAAGTGGTGTATCAATATCTGATAAAAATGGTGGAAAAGTTCAGTTACATTCAAAAAATCAAATTGAAAATATTGTTAATATAAAATTTAAATTAGTAAAAGGTAGTACAGTTGCAGGTAGTTCATCATTTAGATGGTTTAGATTTGCTACTTCTGGATTACAAGATGTATTAATGGGTAATTATCAAAAAGTTTTTAGTAGGGAATTAAAAATAAAAACAGAATTAGGAAAATTTAAAATTGCAAAAAAAGATAATGATACTGGAAAAGATTTAAAAGGTGCCAAATTTAATGTATTTAAATGTACTAATACAACAGGAGATTGTGATTTAAAAAATGTTGTATATTCAGTAGATTTATCTAATAATTCACTTTCAAGTGAATACAAATTGTTAAAATCTGGAATATATTTATTTAGAGAAACACAAATACCTCCAGGATATGAAAAAGTTGATGATTTTTATATAAATTTTGAAATTAAAAATGGAAAAACTACTGCTAAGTCAGATGCAAAATTTGTTTCAGTAAAGGAAGATAATAATTCATCAAATGTTTTAATCCTTAGTATATACAATGAAAGTAAAAAATATTCTATTAACAAAATAGATGGATCAACTAAGGAAATAGTAAAGGGAACTCATTTTAAAATAAAAGATTCTCAAGGTAATTATGTCAAATTTAATTTACTTAAAAATGGATGTTATGTTTATGATTCTAATGGAACACATGATGAACTATATGATGCAAATAAAAGTATATATAAGTTTTCATTATTACCTAAAGGTGAATATATAATTGAAGAAACAGGAGTTGTATATCCGTATACTCTTTCCAGTACAAAAGAAGAAAGAGAAACAAAAATAAAAATAGATGCTAATTATGATTTGTTCGTATATAATTATACTACTAAAAAATATGAAAGAACATCAAATGCATCTGTAACTGTTAATAATTATAAAACAAAGGTTGAGATTATTAAAAAAGGTAAGAATAATGTAAAATTACCAGGTGTAACTTTTGAATTATATAATAGTGATAAATTAAATCAAATTAATTTGACTAAAACAGGTGAAGGAATATATCAATATCCAGAAGGTGGAACAGGAACACCAATTCAATTAATTACAAATTCATCTGGTAAAATAACAATTAATTATTTACCAGTTGGAACATATTATTTAAAAGAAGTTAAAACTGTGGATGGATATGTGATTGATCCAACTGTTGAATGGAAAGAAATTAAAGTTGTAGTAACAAGAAGTGGACAAGCATCTCCAGCTCAGATATTAGAGTGGCCAAATGCAAAAGGAGAATTCTGTTTCTATAAAATAGATGAAGATGGTAACTATTTAACTGATGGTAAGTTTAAAATACAAGTATATAATGAAAAAAATTCAACATATGAAGATGTATCATTAATATTCCATGAAAAAGAAAACAATTATACATTTGATACAACTGGTAAAAGTGATATATATACATTCTCACCAGTTGCGAATGGTGAAACTTGCTTTGTAGATGTAAATGCTAAAGGAAAGTACAGAGTGGTTGAAATAGAAGCACCAGAAGGATTTGTACTTCCAAAGGTAAGTGAAACAAATGCTGATTTTGTTGTTAATGAAAATGGATATGTAGTTGGAACAACAACAATTATTAATAAAAAAGTTACTGTTGGTGAAGGTGCTGAAGCACAAGCAGAATTAATTATTAATATTTCAACAGGACAACAAAGAATTAGATATGTTATTATAATAACAGTATTAGTTGTAGCAATTGCAGGATTAATAATTTTAAACAAAAAAATGGGTAAAAAATAATTACTCATTTTTTTATTTTTTTGAATAAAAATTTTGAATTTAATCAAAATATAAAAAGAAGGAGGATTTTTATGAAAAAAGTATTTTTAGCATTATTTGTAATTCTTTTATCTGCATGTACATTAGGTGCTGCTACTACACCAAAACAAAAGGTATCAGAATTTTTAGATAAATATAAAAATGAAAATTCTGATATTATAGAAGATTTAGTAAATACAATTAAAAATGATATAAAAGTAGCAGATCATCAAGAAAGATACAAAACTCTTATGACTAAGCAATATAAGAATATGAAATATGAGATTAAAGATGAAATAATAGAGGATAATAATGCTGTTGTAGAAGCAGAAATAACAGTATATGATTATGGATCAGCTATTAAAAAAGCAAATGAATATTTAAATTCACATCCTGATGAATTTAAAAAGGAAGATAAAACAACTGCTAAAGAAGAAGATACTGTAACTACTAATGAAAAATCAGATGAAACAGATAATATTACAGCTACTGATTATGATGAAGATAAATTTATGGAATATAAAATATCTGAAATGGAAAAAGTAACAGATACAGTAAAATATACTATTGAATTTACTTTAACAAAAGTAAATGGTGAATGGCAATTAGATCAATTAAGCAATAGTGATATTGAAAAATTACATGGAATATATACTTCATAAGACTATTTATAGTCTTTTTTCATATAGTTTATTAGAGGTATAAATATGAAGAAATTTATAGTTTTTTTAATTACATTTTTTATAGGTTTAAATACTTGTTTTGCTATATCAGTACCAAGTAATAATGCTATACTTATTGATCAGGATTCTGGTAGAATATTGTTTTCTAAAAATATTAATGAAAAACATTTAATTGCGAGTACTACAAAAATAATGACGGCAGTACTTGCAATTGAATCTGGTAAACTAGATGATATGGTTACTATTAATGAAAGTATATTAAAATCACATGGTTCTGGTATATATATTAAAGAAGGAGAAAAAATAAGCCTTAGAAATTTAGTATATGGACTACTTCTTAGAAGTGGGAATGATGCTGCACTTGCTATTGAAGATTATTTAGGTGGTCATGATAAATTTGTTAATAAAATGAATGAAAAAGCAGGAGAAATTGGTATGAAAAATACTGTATTTAATAATCCATCTGGTCTTGATGATGATGAAACTGGTAATTATTCAACTTGTTATGATATGGCACTTTTAATGAAATATGCAAATAATTTATATGATTTTAAGGAAATAGATAGTACTAAAAAAATAATGGTTGAAACAAATGCAAATGTATATTCTTGGACTAATAAAAATAAGTTATTATTTTCATATAAATATGCAACAGGTGGTAAAACAGGTTATACAGTAAAAGCTAAAAGAACACTTGTAACAAGTGCAACTAAAAGGAATGTTAATTTAATTGCGGTTACATTTAATGATAGAGATGATTTTAATACACATAAAAAATTATATGAATATGGGTTTGCAAATTACAGTAATTATTTAATTATAAATAAGGATAAAATAAGGATAAAGTCTAAAAAATATAAAAATTTATATGTAAAGAGTAATTATTATTATTTAATGCAAAATAATGAAAGAGATAATATTAATACTACTGTAATTATGTATAATAAAAAAGATAAAACAGATGGTTCAGTTGGTTATATTGAAGTATTCTATAAAAATAATAGTGTTCATAAAGAACCAATATATGTAAGATAAAAGTTATTCCAGTGTACTGGAATAACTTTTTCTGTGTAACATTTGCTAATTTTATCTATTCATGGTATACTTTTTTAGCAAGGAGGAATTCTTATGGTTAGATTACAAAAGGCAATTGCGGATTCAGGTTTTTGTTCTAGAAGAAAAGCAGAAGAATATATAGTAAAGGGAAAAGTATTTGTTAATGGTGAGAGAATTACTGAATTAGGATCAAAAGTAGAAGGTAATGAAGAAATTATTGTAGACGGAAATGCTATATCAAAGCAAGATAAAGAGTATTATATTTTATACAAACCAAGAGGTGTAATATCATCTACAAAAGATGATAAGGGAAGAAAAACAGTAGTAGATTTCTTTAGTTCAAATAAAAGACTTTATCCAGTCGGAAGACTTGATTATGATACAACAGGTATTATACTTTTAACTAATGATGGAGAATTTGCTAATATGATGCTTCATCCAAAAAATAAAATTCCTAAGGTTTATATTGCAAAACTAGAAGGAATTATAGATGGTTATTCAATTAAAAAAATAAAAAGTGGAATTGTAATAGATGGTATAAAATGTATTCCTGATAGAGTAAAATTAAAAAGTGCTGATAAAAAGAGTAATACATATATTGTTGAAATAACTATTCATGATGGAAGAAATCATGAGGTTAAGAGAATATTTGAAAGTGCCGGATATAATGTTATTAAATTAAAAAGAGAATCAATCGCATTTTTAACTCTTCAAGGTTTATCATCTGGTGAATTTAGAAAACTTACTATAAAAGAAGTAAAACAATTATATGCATATACTAATGACATAAAACGTAAATAAGTTTTATGTTTTTTTATTTAGTAAGTGTTGTTCCTGGATAATAATGAGATAAAATATCTTTATAACTATATCCAGCATTTGCCATACCGTTTGCGCCATATTGGCTCATACCTACACCATGACCATATCCTCTAGTTGTAATATTTGCATTATTATCACTAATACTAATATCGAAGTCAGCACTTCTAAGACCCAATAGTTCTCTTACTTTTTTACCAGAAAAGTTATTTCCATTGATATTAATTTCTTTTATGTTGCCTCCATCTGTATAACTAAGAATACTTATTACAGAATCATTATTTAAACTTAATCCAAGTTTATTTGATATTGTATCAAGTGGCATATTTATTGTTCTTAAATAACTTGATGCATTTTTATCATATTCGGATGATACTGAAATAAGATATGGATAATAATTTCCAAATACATCAAGGGATGATTCTGTCTTACCATTATTTGTAGAGTGATATAATGCTTCAATATAATTTCCATTGTAGCATAAATATTCTTCATTTGTATTTTCCACAGCATTTTTAATTTTATTATAATATGTATTAAAACTATTTCCCCATTTATTTTTCATTTGATCTATGTCAATGTAACTTTGAGTACTTACTGTATCCGTTAATTTTTTTCCAGTTTGTTTTGCTTTTAATGCATATGTTCTAGCAAGTACACTTTGTGCCTTTAATGCTTCAAAATTAAATGATGCTGGCATCTCAGATGATACAACTCCTATTAAATAATCAGTCATATTAAGGTTAATTACGCTTCCATTTGACCTATAAACAGTAATTTCTGACACACTAGAATTAGTTGAGTTATTAGTACTTGTATTATCTACATTAGTATATTCTGTATTTACAGATTTTTCTACATTATTGTTAATGATTTGACCATTATTTACATTTTTTGCAGTTTCGTTTACATCATTGTTTACTGATATATTGTCATCTTTTTTTTCGTTATCATAATGTGTAATATATGGAATACTTGTATCAATATTTGGAACATATTTCATAGATACTTTATTATTAAAATTATTATTTGTTAGTATAATACTTCCAATTATTACTCCAGAACATGTAAGAACAATTTTATTAAAATTTATTTTTAAATTATTTAAAAATTTCTTTAGTTCATTTTTAAAACTTGTTTTAGTATTTCTAAAGTTCCCAAAATCATAATTAATATTTAAATCTATATAAAGTGTTTCATTTTTTACTATATAACTATCAAACATATTTATCACCATTACTAATTTGAACACTTTTTTCTTTTAAATACTTGTTATTTAACAAATTATATGTTATATTAATATAGTAATTTTTATGGCGGAATTGGTGAAGTGGTTAACACGGCAGATTGTGGCTCTGTTATGCAAGGGTTCGACTCCCTTATTTCGCCCCATTTAAGAAGTTTTGCTCATAAATTGAGCTTTGATAAAAACTAATCTAAAATAGATTAGTTTTAAAATATATTATATATTTTTTAACTAGTAGTATCTATTTTTACTACTAGTTTTTTAATAATTAAGAAATTTAGTGATAAATGCTTGTAATAAATTGGAAACAAATATATGAATATGATTTAAATAATAATAAACAGTGGATTTTAATTCTTTATAATATACTACAAAATCATTATGTTGGAATACCTGTTTATAATGAGAAAGAAAAAAATAGTATTTATTTGAAATCAATAAATACATAGTATTAGATAAAATAAATGATTATAATCGTTCTAATATTAAAAGGTGCATTTATATTAAAGGTAAACCTATTAAAATAACTAATAAGGAATTTGATAATATATTATTAAAATCTAAAATTAATTTCTTAAACTATGTTAAAGATAATACAAATAATGATCCAGATGGCATATTATATAACAAATGGTGCAAAGACAAATTAAAACTTATTAATAAAAGTGATAATAACATCGTTAATATAAAAGTTGCTGCAATTTATTGGATTGATTTAGGTTATAATATTGGTAGCGAATTAAGAAAATTAAGACCTGCAATATTATGGAGAAGTTCATCTAATAAAAAAATGTGGACTGTTTTACCATTTACTTCAAAACATAAAGATGATAACTATTATTTTCATTATGATTTATTAAATGAAAAACTTGGAACAGTAAGAATAGAGAATTTAATAAATATTAGTTCAAATAGAATTAGGAAACCATATTATTTAAATAATAAAATTGCTACTATTACTAAAAAAGATAATGATGCTATTTTAAAAATAATAAAAAAATATTATACTTTTGAGAAAATAAATGAAACCAATGTAATGACTTAAGTATTTTAAATGTTATAATTAAAGTACTTTAGATTGTTGCAGGTGTATTTATACACTTGGTAGAGGTATTTCAAAAGGAAGAGTTTATCTCTTCCTTTTGCTTTGGATATAAATAAAAAGTGGTTTTAAATGCCACTTTTATTTTTTCTTATTCTGCTTTAGAAATAGTTGCTCTACTTAATTTTAAGTATTGACCATTAGATAAGTTAATAGAAGCTCTACCATTAAAGTTATCATTATCAACAATATCACTAGCACTTACAGGGCCAGTCATTATTGACCAATACCCACTACCAATGCTTTCAACTACGTAACTTCCTGGATCAATATCAACTCCAACTTTATAGTATCCACCTTGATTCCAATTACTTTGATTATTCAATATTTCATAAATCTCTTTAGCACCTTTAACACCAAGTTTTTCAAATGCCGAAACATTTATTAAAACTCCTCTTGTTTCAAGATTACCAACTGAATGAACTTTTACATATCCAAAGCTATCAAAGTTTTCATTATCTACTATATTTCCAGCTCCATCTTTTTCACAATAATAAGAACCACTTCCACTAAATTTAACAAAAGCATATTCTCCAGCAGGAATATCTCCTTGAATATAACTTCCTGTATCAAATGCTAGTTTTTCATCAAATAGTGCTGATATTTTTATTATCATTTTTTCTGATTCAGTTAATTCTTTTGTTTCTTGTTTTTTAGTTGAAGAAGAATTAGAAGAGTTTGAACTAGAATTATTATTGCTATAGTTATCATCGTTAGAAGATGATGAACCACAACCAGTAATAGTGAATACCATTAATAATATTAGAGCAACAGATAAGATTTTTTTCTTCACAAGAACACTCCTTTCATTTTTATTATATCATATAAACTTCGAACAGACGACATATTTTTTAAACTTTTTATGAAATAATTTTACTAGAGAGGAAGTGAGGTACTTTGACTAGTAGATATTCTAAAGAACAGTTATCATTAATTGTTAGAAAAAATATAAAGAAATATCGTTTAATGAGAAAGTACACACTTCAAGAACTTGCAGATTTAACTGGACTTACTCATGGCTATGTTAGAGATTTAGAGTGCTTATCAATAGATAAAACACCATTACTAGAAACAATAGGAAAATTTGCCGATGCTTTAGAAATAGATATTAGGCAATTATTTGATGATTCAAATTAGTACAAAACTATTTCTTATTTTTTAAAATATGGTATAATTAAGATAGATTTCGTATCATTCAATAGAATGATACTTTTTTGTTGGGAGGTTTTAAAATGAGTAATACTAATAATGATGTTACTATTGGTGGTAAGTGGAAAATACTAGATAAACAATATCAAGGAGATTTAACTTTTAATAAAACAAATGGAATTATAATATTATCAATTTATTATAAAGATAATGAAGAATTTTTTGCTTGGATGGATAAACCAACAGAAATAACAACTATAACAGGAAAATTAAATCAAGAGATTAAATGTACTTTGGTAGATTGTCAGATTGTAAAAAGACATTCTGATGGTTTTGTTCGACATCATATAGTGATAGTTGCAAAAAATATGTTTATTAATATTTCTAAATCAGAAAAGTCAGATATTAAATTTAATGAAGTTCATTTTCAAATTCCAAATATAATTAAGTGGTCACAGTTAAGTGGTTTTGAGTATATGGATGATCCCTCTTATACATTTAAAATAGGATATAAATTTAAAGACACAATATCAGAAAAAATAGATGATAACACTACCATTAAGTTTGTTCCAGTATTTGGAAAATTTAATTTCGATATGCAAATTGAAAGTTTGGATATTTCACAACATGTCGAGGTGAGAATTAAAAAGAAAGAAGAAAAGTCATATGAAGAATTTTTTAAAGACTTTGATATGATTATGAACCTAATAACATTAGCAACAGGTTTAAAAATTAATGTTTCATTAGTACAAGGTATTAATTATAAAAAATATACTGCTAAAGTTGGTAAAAAATATAATTATATAAAATATGAAATAATAAAAAACACAATGAACAATTTATCAACTAGTAATCCCGATAAACAAGGAAGTATTAGAAACTTTTTATTTAATCTTCAAGAATTTGCATCTACGGATAAATTAAAAAAATGGTTTAATACATATCAAGATTATAATAATATTTATAATTTATATAACTTAGGAATTAATAATGATATTCCAGATGAGATAAAATTTTGTAATTTAATGCAAGCATTGGAATTAATGCATACAAAAAAATATAAAAAACCGGATAAGTTTTTTAAACATATTGAAGAAAAATTTGAGGATAATAAAGAAATAATTGATTTAATAGAAAAGAATCCAAATCAAGTTGACAATGGCTATATAATTTTAAAAAATCGCATTATTGATATCTTTATAAATGATTTTAAGCTTACAATTAAAGAAAACCTTATAGATAAAATTGATGACTTATCAACTAGATTTTCCGATACAAGAAATTACTATACACATTATGATGATGCAAAAAAAGATAAATGTCTTATTGGAAAAAATTTAAAATATGGTATATACATTCTTGACTATTTAGTATCTAATTATATTTTACAAAATTTAGGATTTAATATAGATGAGATTAATTCAAAAAAGGATTTAGTATTAAATGATATTCATAATGAAGAAATGATAGATAAGATTATTAAAAATGAAAGGATTAGTTAGTGTATGAAGCAATCAAACAATGAAGTTGTAATACCGCTATCTTTAATAATGGTTAAGTCTCAATGGTGGTTATCTGCACTAATTGAACAAATAAGCCGAGTAGAAAAAAATATGAATTCGCCTAAATATGAAGAGCAAGTACAAAGAATGGTTGATGATCATTTTTTGAAAGTAGCACTAAAAAAATTATGTGAATGGTTAACTGAATTTGATAAATATGTAGAGGAATTTGAAGATATATTAAAAAAATTAAAATCATTGTATGATATTAAATTGTTGAGAGATGTTTCTGAACACGAAGTTGATTATTATAAGCAAAATGGTAATAAGCAAAATAAATTTATTAATAAAGATTATAATCAATCCATAATAAGACCATTAATAATAAATGGTGTATATCATATTGGTGGAAAAATTAATATTAATGAATTGAAATCTATATTGGAAGAATTAGAAACAATATTAAACAATAATAACTATAATTTTAAATTTGAAGCAATATCTGTATTAGATAAATTAATGGAGGAACCAATGGCTTAAAAAGTCTTCCATTTATCAAAAAATATGGTATTATTATTTAAGTGATTAGTTGTTTATCAACTTTTACTTTGGGGTTTCAGATAACCTTTGTTATCGCCCCATTTAAGAAATAAATCCTTTTTAAGGATTTTATTTTTTTATATTATAAATTTTATTTTTATTTTGTATTAATTGTTGTATATTATTAGTGATAGTAGTAGAGGTTTTTATGAAAAAAAATAGAATTATTGTAGTATCTTTAATATCTGTTGGAATTTCTTTTGTATTGGGGATAAGTTTTTATTTAATATTTTGTAATAAGTTTTATGTTTCAGACTTTAAAAATGAAGTAGAAATTAATTATAAGGAAAAATTTAATCCAACTTTTGGAACTGTTAAATATGGTAATGTGTTTTTTAAGAAAGATGTAAATCATAATTATAAAGGAAATGTTGATATAAATAAACTTGGAAAATATCAAATAAAGTATTATTATACTTATAAAAAAAACAAATATATTTTGACTCAAACAGTTTATGTGAAAGATTTAGAGAAACCTGTTTTAAATATTGAAGGGGAAGAACTTAAATATTGTCCTAACGGAAAATTAAAAACATATAATTATAGCGCTAATGATAATGTTGATGGTGATATTACTTCAAAAGTTAAAGTTGAATTAAAAGATAATAATATTATTTTTAGTGTTGATGATAGTAGTGGTAATAATACTATTGCTAAAAGGAAAGCTGCATCTAATGATAATGAATCACCTAAGTTGACATTAAATGGTAATTAATATATAACAATTTATAAGGATACTTTTTATAAAGATCAAGGAGCGACTGCAGTTGATGATTGTGATGGTGATTTAACTAGTTCTATTAATGTTTATGGAAATGTTGATGTTTCAAAAGCAGGAACATATGTAATTAAATATTCTGTTAAAGACAGTAGTAATAATATGTCAACAATAGAAAGAAAAGTAACGGTAAAAGAAAGATATATCGCACCTCCTGTATCTGGTGGAAAAGTTGCATATCTTACATTTGATGATGGACCAGGTGAATATACTAATAAACTTCTTGATATATTAAAAAAATATAATGTTAAAGTAACATTTTTTGTGACAAATCAAAGTTATTCGATTGGTTATGACAGTGCAATTAAAAGAGCCTTTGATGAAGGACATACAATAGCACTCCATTCCTATACACATAATTATAGTTATATTTATGCATCTGAATCAAATTACTTTGAAGATTTAACAAATATACAAAATAAAGTTAAAAATATAACTGGTTATACAAGTACTATAATAAGATTTCCTGGTGGAAGTTCTAATACAGTAAGTAGATTTAATAGAGGAATTATGACAAGGCTTGCAAATGAAGTAACAAATAGGGGATTTACTTATGTAGATTGGAATGTTTCTAGTGGTGATGCTGGCGGAACAACTGATACATCAAAGGTATATGAAAATGTTATTAATGGTATAAACAGTCACAATGTTTCAGTAGTTCTTCAACATGATATAAAGGAATTCAGTGTAAATGCAGTAGAAGATATAGTAAAATATTGTATAAATAATGGGATAGAACTTCGCCCATTGACACCTAATGGTCCAACTGCTCATCATGGTATTAATAATTAATGATACTTTATAAATATTTATATTAAAAGGAGAATTATGAAAAATTTATTAATTGCTGGAGTCGCTAAATCAGGTAAATCAACAATATGTGAGAAAATTTGTGAAGAGGAAAAATATAATCACATTCCATTTGATTATATAACTGCTTCTATGAAGAGAAATTATCCAGAATGGGGAGTAAAAAGTGATGTAATAATTAATGATACAAGTAAAATATTATGTACACTTTTTAAAACAATAACGGATATTATTAATGATACAGATGAAAAATTTATCATTGACTGCGCTCATATATATCCACGTGATATAGTAAATAAATTAGATTTAAATAAATGGAAAATAATTTTTGTTGGGTATCCTAATATTGATATAGATGAAAAAGTTAAGAATATTAGAAAATATGATATCAACGGATGGACTACAAAAAAGAGTGATGATGAGTTAAAGGTAATAATAAATAAACTAAAAGATATAAGTAATATTATTAAACAAGAATGTGACAAGTATAATTTTACATTTATAGATACAAGTAATAACTTTGAATATGTTATAAATAATATATCTTTATAAAAAATAATTAACTTATGTTATATTTTATTAAAAATAGATGTGATTATTTAGTGGATATAACAAAAAAAGTTATAATTGATTCTTTTAAAGAACTTGCTAGTAAAAAGAATGTATCTGATATAACTGTAAAAGAAATAACTGATAAATGTGGACTTAAAAGACAAACATTTTATAATCATTTTAAGGATAAATATGATTTAATAAAATGGATATATTTAAATGAAGTTATTTTAAAAATAGAAAATGATGATGATTGGACAGAAAAATATAAAGAAATATTTAAGTATTTCATTGAGAATAGACAGATGGTATTAAATATTTATAATTGTGAAGCACAAAATTATCATTTTTAGAAGCATTAGAAGCACAAACAGAGTTGGATGAAAAATAAAAAAGTAAAAGTTCTTACAGTTGTAAGAATTTTTTTATGTTATAATATTTTTAGGAGGAATAGTTATGAAAAAGGAAAAAATAGATGCAAAAAAAGCAGTAACAACAGAACTTAGTGAATTTAAAAAATTTATATCAAGAGGTAACGTAGTTGATATGGCTGTTGGTGTTATCGTAGGTGGTGCTTTTGGTAAAATAGTAACAAGTCTTGTTAATGATATATTAATGCCTATAATAGGAGTATTACTTGGTGGACTTGATTTTACAGCGCTTACAATTAGAATAAATGATGCGGTTATTCATTATGGCTCATTTATTCAATCAATTGTTGACTTTCTAATTGTAGCTTTCTGTATATTTATTATGGTTAGATTATTTGAAAGATTTAAACATGAAGAAAAGAAAGAAGAAGTTAAAGTAAAATCTAATGAAGAGGTATTATTAGAAGAAATTAGAGATATATTAAAAAATAAATAGTATATAAAAACTGTAAGAAAAATTGTTCTTACAGTTCTTTTTTTAGTTCATTTAAATTTTCTATTGATAAACCTGTTGCTTTTGATATTTCTTCAAGTGGCATATTCATTGATAATAAGTTTTTAGCAGTTTGTTCTATACCTTGAGATATGCCTTCTTCTTTAGCCTCTGAAAGCAAACTATTTTGTATTTTCTTTTTGTCTTCTTCTTCACTCATATACTTTTGAAATTCTGGATCATCATTTACTATTGTTACAT
>ERZ773138.7-NODE-7-length-208031-cov-11.217607_pt1 | contig 208031 bp, 199 predicted proteins | sample MGYA00511114_ERZ773138 | MGnify/ENA primary metagenome ERZ773138 (study PRJEB29015, sample SAMEA2737805) | human gut metagenome | biome: human gut; feature: human-associated habitat; material: faeces | place: China | collected 2012 ...
GCCCACAAAAAGGCAAGCAAGCATCGCTTAAAAGTAAGTCTTTTTGCGCCATGCTACGAAAAAAGCGCTTGAAATGCGGGCGCATTCCTGTGCGCCTTTTTCTTGCCTGTCATCAAAAATCCAATACTTTTAAGTGCGAGCAGTTTTGCTGCGCAAAACCGATGTGTGCCTGCCTTTTTATGGGCTGCACCCCGAGACCCCGCGAACGCCGCGCCGCAGTACTTAGCTCGAGACTCTCAATAAGTTGCTCAGCACATTCGCGCGCAAACGCGCCGGAGCTTGAACGAGTGCGCGCTCGTGCGTCTTGCTTCGCAAGCCGTTCAGCCCTCTCAAAACATCGCCTCGCTTCATCCGCCACCGGCGGCGCTTCGGTGATGTTGCCCGCTCCTCTAAGAAAGCAGTCAAACACTGCGGTGTGGCTATTGAAAATCTGATAGTTAAAGCGGCAAAGTGCGATGCTATATTTACTGCAAACAGTTGATTTTGACTCTGCTATAAACGCTATTCTGTTGAACTCGCACACTCACAGCAACCTTGTGTCGTTGATTATCAGCTCGAAGCTGCAATCGAGTCTGGCGGCGGACTTTTTGCAAAGCACCATGCGCTCGAGGAAAATCTCGAAGTATTCCATCACCGGGCAGATGTCCGTGTCGATTTTCAGGCGCAGGATTATTACTCTGTCCTCGCCGTCAACCTCAAGCTCCGAGTCCACGACCGCGTAGTTGACTCTGTCGTGAATGTCCGTGCTGACTGTTTTACTGTTTCTGACGCGGCTTCTGCGCACGTCGCTCTTGTCCGCGAGGATGAGCGCCGCGGCGATCGGGCTGACGGGCGCCGCTGTCTTTTCGTCGTGGTGTCCAATCGCGCCGACTATCAGCGCGATGTCTTTCGGGTTCACATCGAGACTGCGCAGAATGTTGAATGCGAGGATGCCGCCGCTCTGCGCGTGGTCGCATCGGTTTATCATGTTGCCGATATCGTGCATGTATCCGGCGACCGCCGCGAGCTCGCATTCGTGGTCGCTGTAGTTAAGTATTTCCAGTATCTCGCGCGACATTTTTGATACCGTGCCCGCATGGGCGAGTCCGTGCTCGGTGAAGCCCAGCTCGCCGAGAACGCGGTTGCCTGCGAGGATATAAGTCTTGAGCTCTTCGTTTTCATGAATTTTATCGTAAAGTTCCATTTTTTGCACCTCTTTTTTCGCTTTGCGGCGTAAAAAATTTGTAAAAAACCTGTTGTCTATCTTTTCTTTTGCCTACTTTATGAGTATAATATAACCAATAAAGAGTCTGGAGGTAATTTCAATGTCCACTGTATTAGTAACCGGCGGCGCTGGCTTCATCGGCTCGCACACGAGCGTAGAGCTGCTCAACGCAGGATATGATATCATTATACTCGATAATTTTGTCAACAGCAAGCCCGAAAGTCTTAAAAGAATAAAAGAACTTACGGGCAAGGATTTCAAATTCTATCAGGCGGATATCCGCGACGAAGAGGCGATGACCAAAGTTTTCGCCGAGAACAAGATCGACGCGGTTATTCACTTCGCGGGTCTCAAGAGCGTTCCGCAGAGCGTTAAGGAGCCGCTCAACTACTATGACAACAACATAGCGGGCACGGTCTGCCTGTGCCGCGTGATGGATAAGGCGGGATGCAAGAAGCTCGTCTTCAGCTCGTCCGCAACCGTCTACGGCAGCAAGAACCCCTCTCCGCTCAGAGAGGATATGCCGACCGGCGGCACCACGAACCCCTACGGCACGACGAAGTATTTCATCGAGCAGATACTTCAGGATCTGTGCGTATCCGACAGCGAGTGGGGCGTGTCCATCCTTCGCTACTTCAATCCCATCGGCGCGCACAAGAGCGGGCGCATCGGCGAGGATCCCAACGGAATCCCCGGCAACCTCATGCCCTATATCACTCAGGTCGCCATCGGCAAGCTCGAGTGCCTCAACGTCTGCGGCAACGACTATCCGACCCCGGACGGCACTGGCGTGCGCGACTATATCCATGTTGTCGACCTGGCGCTCGGTCACATAAAAGCCCTCGACAGACTGCTCAAAGTCAAGGGCTGCGAGGTCTATAACCTCGGCACCGGCAAGGGCTACAGCGTGCTGGACGTTGTCAAGGCTTTTGAAAAGGCGTCGGGAATCAAAATCAACTACAGAATAGCTCCCCGCCGCGCGGGTGATGTCGCCTGCTGCTATGCGGACGCGACAAAGGCAAAGGAAGTACTCGGCTGGCAGGCGCAGTATGATATCGACGATATGTGCGCCGACTCGTGGCGCTGGCAGTCGCAGAACCCCAACGGCCTGGAATAAGCTGTTCGGAAAGGAACCGGTTTGACGGAACTTTTTGAAAATATACAAAAGCCCGAGACTGCCGTGCTTGTCGGCGTGGATCTGGGCGAATATGACTGCGAGGCGTCGCTCGACGAGCTTGAGGAGCTGGCAAAGACCGCCGGCGCCGAGGTCGAAGCGCGCGTGACTCAGCGGCGCGAGACTCCCGACTCCGCGACCTTCATCGGCTCGGGCAGGCTCAGGGAGATAAAAGACTTTTGCGCCGATAACGACGTCGATCTGCTTATCTTCGACAGCGAGCTGACTCCCTCACAGCAGAGGAATATTGAAGACATAACCGACGTGCGCGTCGTTGACCGCACGCAGCTGATACTCGATATCTTCGCCGCGCGCGCAAGAAGCGGCGAGGGCAAATTGCAGGTCGAGCTGGCTCAGCTGAAATATCTGCTCCCGCGCCTCGGCGGCAAGGGAACGAGCATGTCGCGTCTCGGCGGAGGAATCGGCACGCGCGGACCGGGCGAAACAAAGCTCGAATCCGACCGCCGCCACATCCGCCGCAGGATAAAAAATCTTGAGGACGGGCTTGAGGCGCTCTCGCGCCGCAGGAAGCTCGCGCGCGAACGCCGCGAAAAGGACGAAGTCGAGACGGTCGCCATAGTCGGCTACACAAACGCCGGAAAATCAACGCTGATGAACGCGCTGACCCAGGCGGGCGTGCTTGCGGAGGATAAGCTCTTCGCGACCCTCGACCCCACCTCCCGCGCGCTGACTCTGCCAGACGGCAGAAGAGTTATGCTCATAGACACGGTCGGATTCATCCGCCGCCTGCCGCACGGACTTGTCGAGGCGTTCAAATCGACCCTCGAAGAAGCGGCGAGCGCAACGCTGATACTCAACGTCTGCGACGCTTCGTCGCCGGACTGCGCCGAGCATCTTGAGGTCACGAACAGGCTTCTCGAAGAGCTCGGATGCAAGGGCAAGCCGATAATCGCCGTGTTCAACAAGTGCGACGCCGCGCCGGATCTCTCGTGGCTCTCGGCGGGACTGCACAGCGTCAAGATATCCGCGCTCACGGGAGAGGGACTGGACAGGCTTTTAAACGAGATGGTCAGGGCACTGCCGCCCACGCGCAAAAAGGTCACGCTCCTGCTCCCCTATTCCATGGGGTCAGATGCCGCGCTCCTGCGCGAAAAAGGCGCGCTCGACCGCGAGGAATACCGCCCGGACGGACTCAAAATGACCGTCACCGCGGACGCAAAGCTCCTCGAAAGATACAAAGATTATATTGTATAATAAATTGTATAGTAAAACACCGACCTCCGGGATATATCGGGGGTCGGTGCTGTTTATAGTGGTTGACTGTCTCCGTCGCAACGAGCTTTATCGCCGCTCTATGGGCTCGGCTACGCCGCAAATGATATTGTATTAATTATTATGTGGATAATGGCGACTGTCGACGACCTGTCGTATCTGCCGATGATAGTCTGTTTCTCGGTGTTCTTTATCAATGACTGCTACGGCTTCATCAACTGGAGAAAGATCAGACAGCGCCAGGGAGAGACTGCCCCGACGCAGTGAACTTGCGTGTGTAGTCCGCTATCTCAAGCGTGCAGTCGGATTTTTTGGCGGCGATAAAGATAAAGTGATATTCGCCGCTTTTCTCGGGGAGGGTGTTGAACTCACCGGTGTCGGCATTATAGAGAAGACAGAGGTCGTATTCGCCGAGCGTAAAAGCCGGGGCGCAGCCCTGAAGCTCGGTCGACAGCTCTTCTTTCCAGCGGTCGTCGCTTTTAGCGTTTTGAAAAAATGCGTCGAAGCTCGTCTTTTCGCAGAGCACCGATGAGCGTACCTCACCCTCGAACAGCTTGTTGATTACGCATTTTTCGCTCTTCGGAAGCTCGATATTTATCTCCGCGGCATATTTTTCGGCGGCAAGATTGTCGGATATGTACGAATCTTTGAAAATCGGCGTAAACGAGCCGTAGACTGCGAGGATGACCGCGAGAATCAGCCCGACAACTATATTTCTGACGTTGCGTATGCCCTTTTTGTTTTGATAAAAGCCGAAGATTATTGACGCTGTCGGTATCGGCAGGAAGAGATAGAAAATCCACATTCTGTTCACGGCTTCGCCCAGAGCGAAGCTTGACGGAACGTCCGGAACTGCGGCTTCAAGGGCGGTGAGCGCGAAAAACGGGCAGAGTATGGAGAGGATTATCAGCAAAATCGATATCACTTTCCCCTTGCCGGACGCTGCGACTGTGTTTTTTCCCGCGCCTATATACGGCCTGACCGCATCGCACAGCGGCTCCGATTTGCGCAGAATGAATAAATTTCCCCCAAGGACAAATACAGCATGCGTCTGATTTTCGAGAATCTTTGACACATCTCCGTAGCGCACGACAAATCGGCTCGAAAGCTCGCCACGGCGCATGACGGTTATCACCATTCTGTCCGCATAGAGATCGTATTCGTATTTTCTGTCCGCACTTTTTTGCAAGGCACTCTTTTTGTAAGAGGCGGCTCCGATTATCTGTTTGATAAGGACGGCTATAGTGAAAATCAGCGCGGCAATGCAAAAGCCCGGAATGTCGATTCTGTCGTCGCCGATGACGGACGCAGAAAGAACTATGGTAAAAAGCACCGCGACGAACAGCGTTCTTAGAATACGCGGCATGAAAACAATGTGCGTTGCGGATTTTATGTCTTCCGGGTTGTATGTTATTTCGCCGTGCTTATGCGGGATTACTGCCGCGGGTGCTTTTTGCGGACTCTCCGTCTGCCGCTCCGACATGAGCGCGTCGAACGACACGCCGAAGATATCTTTTAATGTATATATGTTGTCGATGCTCGGCGCAGTCTGCCCGGTCTCCCACTGGCTGACCGTTTGGCGGCTGACCGAAAGTTTATTTGCAAGTTCCTCCTGGGACATACCGCGCTCTTTTCGCAGAGCCTGTATCCGTGATCCGATCGTCATAGCTTTTCTCCTCCCTTTTGTGGTTCAATTATATCAGAGAAGCCTGCTGTCCGCAAGAAAGCGGCGTTTGCATTTGTCAAGCGGCGCTTGCGAAGCCGTAAAAATTAAATAAAAAATAAACATTTAAAAATATGCTCATATTTGAAGTAAAAAAGTCGAATCTTCTGTTATATTATATAGAAAGCAAAGGACAGGAGGCGATACCGTGAAAAACAGGCATGAGGGTCTTGCCGAGATGAAGAAGGACGGCGTGACCTACTGCAATATGTTCTGGCTGTTCATGTTCGGCAATGTGCTCGGCGTTCTGCTCGAGGGTACATGGTGCAGGCTGATTTTCGGCCACTGGGAGACGCATGTCGCAACCATCTGGGGACCGTTCTCTTTGATATACGGCGTAGGCGCAGTGATGTTCTACATAAGCGGCGAAAAAATACGGAGCACCGGTTACAAGGGAGTTGTCGCCCGGTTCTGCTCTATCGCGATAGTCGCCACGGTCTTTGAGCTCGCCTGCGGGCTGCTGCTCGAATACGGCATGGGCATGAAAGCGTGGGACTACTCAAAGAGCTTCATGAACTACAAAGGTCTAATCTGCCTGAAAATGACGCTGCTTTGGGGACTTGCGGGCGTTATCTTCGCCTATATGGTCGTGCCGAAGCTCAAAAAGGTGTTCGCGCGAATGCAGGGCACGGGCTGGAAGGTCGCGTGTGCCGCGTTATCGATATTTATGATAATCAATCTCTCGTTCACTCTCGTGTGCATGGTGCGCTGGAGAGACCGCCGCGCGGGGATTGCCGCGACAACGCAGATCGGTCAGTATGTCGACAGCAAGTATGACGACGCGATGATGTCAAGCCGCTTCTGCGAATGGCATGTTATAAAAAAATAAGCAAAGCTATTTTGCAATGCGGGACTGCTTTCGGGCGGTCCCTTTTTTGTTGCGACTTTTTTTGTTGTGTGGTATACTTTGGCATATAAATCTTACGGAGGAAGAAATATGCAGTGTGTTCTCTCCGCCCTCGTGGCGATCATTATCGCGCTCGCGCCGGTGTTCAATATCCCGCTGACCGTTGTGCCGCCCAAAGGCGAGCTGCCGCACGAGAGCGAACCCGCGCCGTCGGAGCTTTCGGTATATGACAAAGTCGTCGGCGTTGACGACTCGGTGTTCTATATCTCCCGCCCGAACGTGGAAAATATGAAAATAATATATGCTTCCGATTTCGGCATGGACAGCAACTCGCAGGACAACACGGAGGCTTTCTGCCGCGCGATTGATTACTGCCGCAGGAATCCGGGCACGCGTCTTGTAATAGATGCCGGGGAATACCGCTTCTCGCCGAAGAATACTATCGGTCTAAATTCGCTCAAGGATGTTCTCATCGACGCCGAGGGCGCGGTGTTCGTCTTTGACTGCGACAGATATTTCGAGATAAGCGGATGCGAAAATTTTGAGATAAAAGGGCTTGCCGTCGACTGGGCTTGGGACGAATCCCGCCTTGCTTCCGTCGTTAAAATCGAGAAGCGAAACGCGATAAAGCATACGTTCGATATGCGCTTTACCGAGCTTGACGAAGTGCCCGAGGATATCGCCGTCATGGTGATGACCCAGCTCGACCCCAGGACGCTGACCTTCGGCGCGGCGGGCGAGAGCAAAGAAAATTATATTTATCAGCACCCCGAGATAATCAAAAGCATTGAAAAAGTCGGCAAAAACGTTCTGAGAGTGACCCACGACGGCTCGCTCGACGAGTTCAAAAACCGCGAATATTATCTTGTGCGCCACTATGTCTACGGCTCTCAGGTTTTCTCGGTCTGCGGCGCGTCGGAGAATATTACTTTTGACGGCGTGAAGATATATTCCGCCGCCGGCATGGGCTGGCTCTTCACTCAGCGCGTCAGCCGCTATCAGATACTGGATTCGTCCATAGGCATCCGCCCGGGATATGAAAAAACGCGCCACATCTCGGCGACCGCCGACGGCGTGCATATCGCGGATACGAACGGGCATTTCAGAGTTTCCGGCTGCGATTTCAGTTATATGGGCGATGACTCGCTCAATGTCCACGACAATCTTCTCTATATAAAACAGCGTGTGTCCGACAATGCGCTCACGGTGTATGCGAATCAGTATCTGCTGACTATCGGCGACACGATGAAATTCAAGCTCGGCACCTATGCCGATATAGATTTTGAGGCTAAAATAACCGACATCTCCGCCGACGGCGTGATAAGCTTCGACAGAACACTGCCCGAAGAGATAGCCGCCGATACAATAATGTATATCGCCGACTGCGACAGCGGAAATTATGTCATTTCAAACAACTATTTCCACGAGCACCGCGCACGCGGACTGCTGCTCCAGAGCGACAACGGACTCTGCGAGAACAACCGATTCTATAAAATAATGGGTCAGCAGATAAAAATAGTCATGGACATCATGCCCGGTCTCTGGTACGAGGGCACGGGAGTCAACAATCTTGTTATCCGTAACAACGAGTTCAAGCTCGGCTGCTACAGCGGCTGGGATTCCGCCATCAGAATAGAGACAAATATCGCGGGCAGCGGGGCGCAGGTCGCGGCGTTTTCAAATATAACCGTCGACTCCAACCGCTTCATAAACTGCGAAAACTATATACTCCGCGCCGACAATGTCTCGGGATTGAATATTACAAATAATAAAATAATCAACACGCGGAGTATCGACGGCATTGATTTGAGATGCGGGCGCATCCGTCTTGGCGACTGCTGCTCGGCGGTGAAGATAAACGGTAACCGCTGGAACAAGACGCCGCTCGCCCCGTTCGGCGATATAATCGCCCTCGACCACGGGCTCAAAGCTTTTCTTTGAAAATCTCCCGGAGGGATAAAATGAGCGAAGTAACAATCAGAAAATATAAAAGCGGCGATCTCCCGGAGATGATCGCCGTATGGAATGAGGTAGTCGAGGGCGGCGTGGCTTTTCCGCAGGAGGAGATGCTCGACAGCGTCGGCGGGGGAAAATTCTTCGCCGCGCAGACTTACTGCGGCGTTGCCGAGGTTGACGGAAAGGTGCTCGGGCTCTATATCCTGCACCCGAATAACATCGGCAGGTGCGGACATATCTGCAACGCGAGCTACGCAGTCTCGTCAAAAAGCAGAGGACAGCACATCGGCGAAAAGCTGGTGCTCGACTGCATCCGTCAGGCACATGAAGAGGGCTTCAGAGTGCTCCAGTTCAACGCCGTCGTCAGGACGAACATCCACGCGCGCCATCTCTATGAGCGCATCGGCTTCAAACAGCTCGGCACTATCCCCGGCGGTTTCAGAATGAAGGACGGCAGCTACGAGGATATCTGCCCGTATTATATAGAGGTCTGATAAATTAAGCCCGCCGCAGTGCTTTATGTGCTGCGGCGGGCGAGTTTTATATTTGAGTGCTTTGCAAATGAAAGTTGCCGTGAAATCTATTCGCCCCCCGCAGGAAAGCTGTCGCGAAGTGGCCGAGGGGTTGTTTCGCTTCGCTCAAAGTAAGTAGGGGCGGATATCATGTCAAGCGAAACATGGTAAACAGTAGTGTAAGGACATGGTATACAATTATTAATATTAAAATTTTCCATCTTTTTTTGCCCTTTGTTTTCCGGCGATAATGCCGCGCGGCGCGGAAAAAATAACGGTGTCCGCAGTGCGGACAAAATCAAAAAGGGGGCGGAGCATGAAGCAAATCATAAGATTTTTCAGCGCGGTCGCGCTCATGCTCTCGGTGGGAATTTTTTCCTGCGTCGCTTACGGCGATATCCAGCTGCCCGACGAATACAGCGTCGTCGCGGGCAGCGGCGCCGATATCGGCGAGAGCGTGTTTTCTGCGTCCGCGTCCGCATCGCCGCAGGGCGAATATGAGCTTGAGGTAAAAGCGTTCGGGGTGTTCCCGGTCAAGACCGCAAGGGTGAAAGTGTCTCAGCGCAGATATGTCACCGTCGGCGGCGAAATTTTCGGCATCAGGCTCTATACGCGCGGCGTGCTGATAGTCGGGAGCGAGGAGATCGAAACGGCGTCGGGCGCAGTTGACCCGGCGGCTCGCGCGGGGCTGAAAAAGGGCGATATTATTTTAGAGATAAACGGTTCGCCCGTCAGCCGAAACAATGATATCTCCTCCGCCGTTGAGTCGAGCGGCGGCGATGAAGTTGAGCTGCTCATCGAGCGCGCAGGCAAAAAGCAGACGGTGAAACTCCTGCCCGCGCGGAGCAAAGTTGACAGCAAGGTCAAAGCCGGTCTGTGGGTACGCGACTCGTCGGCGGGGATAGGAACGGTGACTTTCTATGACCGCAAAAACGGAATTTTTGCGGGGCTCGGTCATGCGGTCTGCGATGTTGACACGGGCGAAGAGCTGCCGATATCCGGCGGCGACGCGGTCAACGCCGCGGTAAAAGGCTGCTATAAGGGCAAGGACGGTTCGCCCGGCGAGCTGTGCGGTGTGTTCGCGCCGGGAGAGATAGGCGAGCTCTATGAAAACTGCGGCATCGGCGTTTACGGCGCGTTTAGCGAATTGCCGAAAACCGGAGAGATGCCCGTGGCGATAGCCGACGAGGTCAAAAGCGGCAAGGCGCAGATTATCTCGACCGTCGACGCAGACGGACCGCAGTATTATGATATCGAGATAACGAAGATCTATACAAAAAGCGGTCAGCGCAACATGATAATCGAGGTGCGCGACAAGCGGCTTATTGAAAAAACCGGCGGCATAGTCCAGGGCATGAGCGGCAGCCCGATAGTCCAGAACGGCATGCTGGTCGGCGCGGTGACTCATGTTTTTATCAACGATCCGCTCAAGGGCTACGCGATATTTGCCCAGACGATGGCGGAGGAGGCGGAGCGCATATCTTCGCCCGGATATTCCGCCGCTTCGTAGCAAAATTGGAGCATAAAATAAAAATTGCCAAAAAATGGTAATTTATTATTGACATTTATTCCCATATATGGTAAAATCCAATTGAAAAATCAACCCGGAGGTACTAATTATGGGAAAAATGTTAAAAATCATGCTTGCACAGGACACGGACACTCAGACGGGCTGCGCCGCGGCACTGCGGGCAAACGGCTTTGAGGTCGAAACAGTCCGAAAGGACGGCGCGCAGATACTCCGCCTTTTCAGGCAGGGAAGCAGACCGGACGTGCTCATCATGGACGCTTTCATGCAGGGCACGGATGCGATAGGCGTGCTCGGCGGACTTGCCGACATGCACCTTGAGCCGCGCCCGCTGGTGTTCGTGACCGCGTCGAACGCGAATCCGCGTCTTGAGCAGGAGATAACGCAGAGCGGCGCAGACTACTATTTCATCAAGCCCTTTGACACGCAGATACTCGCCCAGAGGATAAAACAGCTAACCGGGCTTTCCGCCCCGGCGCAGGGAAACATAGTTGCTTTTTCCGCGCAGGACAACAGCCTCGAGGTCACCGTCTCCGAGATAATGCACCGCATCGGCGTGCCCGCGCACATAAAGGGCTATCAGTATCTGCGCGAGGCGATAATCCTCGCGGTCAACGACGATGAGATTATGAATTCCGTCACGAAGCTTCTCTATCCTACAGTTGCAAAGACCTTCAAAACCACTCCGTCGCGCGTTGAACGCGCCATTCGCCACGCAATCGAGGTCGCCTGGGACAGAGGCGATGTCGATGTGCTCAACTCCTATTTCGGCTACACCATCCAGAACTCCCGCGGCAAGCCGACCAACAGCGAATTCATCGCAATGATATCCGACAAATTGAAGCTGAATCTGAAAATTTCTTAATTAATATCGAAAGAAAACCTCCGCATGACTTTTGCCATACGGAGGTGATTTTTTTAGCCCTGCGTGAGCGTGAGGCTCGCCGTTATCGGGAAATGATCGCTCGGATAGACTCCGTCATAGGTCGTTCTGACAACATTGTAGCTGTTGACCCTGAAGCCGGTCTTGGAGATCATTATGTAGTCGATGCAGTCGTCGTCAAGACGCTCGCCCCAGTTCTGATAGGTGCAGCTCTTTATCGGATCCTTGGTCTGATATTTGACATCGAGGAAGTTTTCGGTCGCGCTGCGATATGTCTCGGTGTCCTCTTCAACATTGAAGTCGCCCATTATCATCGCGGGCAGCGAACCGAACTGCGCTATCTTGTCGAGCACAACGCCGATGCCCTTTATCCTCGCCTCTTCGCTGACGTGGTCGAGGTGCGTGTTGAACACGACGAATTCGAGCCCCGTCTGCTTCTCCTTGAGGATAACATAGCTGCAAATTCGATAGCACGCGGAGTCCCAGTCCTTGCTCATCTTTTCGGGAGTCTCGGAGAGCCAGAACGAGCCTTTGTCGATAAGGTCGTAGAGGTCGGTGCGGTAGAACACCGGGCAGCCCTCGGAGAAAGTCGATTCGTCGCGGAAGGTTATGACCGAGTCATAGCCCTGAAGCGTGCGGCACATATAATTATACTGCCACTTTGTCGCCTCCTGGAAGCCGATAATAGTCGGCGCTTCCGTTTCGATGTTCTTGACAATGAGATCGGCGCGGTAGAACCAGCTCTTTTTGCCCGTGTCCATGACGTTCGCGCAGCGCAGATTGCAGCTCATGATGCGCATCTCCCCGCGCTCGAGCGGCTTATCCTCGATGACCGCGGCGTGCTGATTCTGCTTATAGTGCGGATAGTAGATGCAGAAAATGCACGCGACAGTGATGAGCGTCGCAAGCACGACACACAGCAGGCAGATAAAAACCTTCGTGCCTTGTTTCATTTGATCCTCTCCTTTGATAAAAAATTATATATCCTGTGCGCCACGCGCACTGAGTTGCAAGGTTAAATTTTTCGTTTCAGGTTAAAAAATGTGTCTTTGTAGAGTGCGGTGACCCAACAATATTATATCGTAGGGGCGGATATTATCTGCCCGCGAAATCTGTACAGGATTTTGATGTGCAGATTATAGATGTGCTTTCATACTTTTTCACTATTCACTTTTACCTATTACTTTGAGCGAAGCAAAACAAACCCCTCAGTCTTGGCTTCGCCGAGCCGGCTCCCCTGCAGGGGAGCCGAAAGCAGGCGAGCCTTGTTTGCTTGCCTTTAAAATCTATGTGATTTTAAACAGCGCACTTCGTAGGGACAGCCCTTGCGGCTGTCCGTTATCGGCGGCGCTTCGCCGATGTTACCCGCCTTAACTTTTCGGAGGTTTGGGCTGTCGGTGCAGCCGATATAAATAAAGCCGCGGCAAACTTTCGCCTGATAAAACAAAACTGCGCGCCGCAAGAGCGGCGCGCAGCGGCATTGCTTTTTTTTGATTTTTATCAGTCGTCGTGATCGCAGTCGCAGTCGTCATCGCCGCAGCAGCAATCGTCATCGAAATCGAACTCGAGCAGAGTGCCGCAGTTGGGGCAGTCAATGCTTCCGTCCTCAAGGATGCCGTCGTCGACGCAGATCGTCTCGCCGCAGTTGGGGCACTCGATCTCATAGCAATCGTCGTCGCCGCAGCAGCAGTCGTCATCGTCCTCGTAGACATAGCCCTCGAGATCGGAGAGATCCTCGTCTATTTCGTCAACCTGATCGCTGACAACATCGAGACCCTCTTCGAGATCCGAAACGCTCATAGCCATGTCGTCAAGAAGCTCGATGATAGCCTTGATGACCTTGACTTCGTCTTTCTTTGCGTCGAGGTCGAGACCGTCGACAAGACCTTTGATATAAGCAACTTTCTCAGTAACTGTCATTTTGCTTTCTCCTTTCAAAAACAGCCGTCGGCTTTTGAATTACGGAATCTTACGCTCTGCTCAGATACTCGCCGGTGCGGGTGTCAACGATGACCATCTCGCCCTCTTCGATGAACAGCGGAACCTTGATCTCTGCGCCGGTCTCAAGCACTGCGGGCTTGGTGGCGTTTGTCGCGGTGTCGCCCTTGAAGCCGGGGTCGGTCTTGGTGACTTCGAGAGTAACGCTTGTGGGGGGCTCAACGCCGAAAACATTGCCCTTGTAGGAAAGGATCTTGCAAACGGTGTTCTCCTTGACGAACTTGAAGTTGTCGGAGAGGTCGCTCTTGTTTATCGGGATGAGCTCATAGCTCTCGGGATCCATGAAATAATAAAGATCGCCATCGTTATAGGAATACTCCATCTCCTTGCGCTCAATATAAGCGGTGGGGAATTTTTCCGTGGGGTTGAATGTGCGCTCAACGACCGAACCCGCGATAACGTTTCTTATCTTGGTTCTGACGAATGCCGCGCCTTTGCCGGGCTTGACGTGCTGGAACTCTATGATCTGATAGACATCGCCGTCCATCTCAAACGTCACGCCGTTTCTGAAATCGCCTGCTGAAACCATATTGTCTCCTCCGATATTTTAGACTTACACATTTATTTTATACTATTCAGCCGTATATTTCAATACTTTTTTTCATCAGAATGGGCTTTTCTGCGCGCTGAGCTTCAGATGCTCGCCGGCATATATCAGGTCGGGGTCTTTTATTCTGTTTATCCCGGCGAGGGTTCTTATCGGAACGCCGGTGCGGCGGGATATATAAAAGAGCGTATCGCCCGGGCGCACGACATAAAATTCGCCCGACATTCTGGCGCCGGGTATCGAGAGCTTATCCCCTGCGTATATCATTTCGCCGCGTTCGAGCCCGTTCCTGTCCTCGAGTGCAGAGAGTGTGACGCCGAACTTTCCGGCTATCGATATCGGCGTGTCGCCGCGCCGGACAGTGTATATTTCTTCGCCGCTGCCGCGCGCTGGCAGGGTTATTCTCAGCCGCTCGCCCGCGAATATCCTGTTGGGGTCAACTATCCTGTTCTCTCGGGCTATCGCCTCGACTGTCGTGCCGTATTCCCTCGCTATCGCCCAGAGCGTGTCGCCTGCGCGGACATATACCGTGAGCGTCCGTGTTCGTGCGCGGACGGCGGTTCGCTTCTCGCCGTCGATGCGCCCCGAGTCGGAGAGGAATATCCCCTCGGTGAAGATGTTGCGGTCAACATTGCCGTAGATACCGCCGACTCTGCCCTCGTCCGTATACTGGAAGCCGACCCACTCGCGCCATTTTCCGTTTGCCGAGGGCTCGTCTGCGCCGTACTGCGCCGCCCAGAGCGGATATTTTTCGGCGAGCGCGCGGCTGAATATATTCCTCGCGTTTGAAAGGTCGCTGTATATCACGGCTTCCCGCTTCGTCAGCGCGGTCAGCTCATCGAGATAAGCCTCGGATATCGCGTTTATCTGCGAGACGGAGAGCGAGCCGAAATATTCAAAATCCATCGCAAGGCGCATATCCGGCTCGCGCCCGGCGGCAAGGGATGCAAAAAACCGCGCCTGCCTGCGCCCCTCCTCGACCGAGCGGGCGGTGACATAGTGATAGAAGCCGATTTTCAGCCCCGCCGCCTTCGCCCGTTCATAGTTTTCGGCGAAGTATTCGTCGGTATATTCCCCTGAGCCGACGCGGATATACACCGCCTCTATCCCGCTGCGTCTCACTTCTTCAAAATCTATCTCGCCCTGAAATTCGCTTATATCTATCCCGCGGTACTGCCGCCCGCCCGACGGCGGAATAGCCCGCGCCGGGACGAGCGCGGCAAAAACAAGCGCCGCGATGCAGGCGAGGAGCACCGCCGCCGCGCCCGTGAGTCTGCGTTTTATATTCATTTTCCCTTCTCCTCCGTCGTTTCTGCCGATTATTCGGCACTATATTCTATGCCGCAGAGCATAGCGGCGCGACGGAGATTGAAATGGCGGCGGGAATAATGGCGGTTGGCATTAGCGGAGTGTTCATAAAAAATTCGACCTATGATTTATAGGTCGGTTTTTATGTTGCTCAAGGTGTATAGAAATGCGATATTTATCTCTGCTTGACAAATTGGGATTTGTGTATCACTTGAACCATAGCAAAGCAAAAGCAAGCGACTCGGCTAATTTTTGTAAGCGGACTTTCAATAGCCGCGCCGCAGTGTTCACTAAACTAATTGAGATGAGCGGGCTAAGTAATGCTCACGTTGAGCGGCTTGTAGGGAGCGTCAGGGGAGTTCGAGATGGTGCAAGCGGAGCGATTTGTCAGCCGCCTGCCGCTATATAGACCTCAAAAGCGGGCGAATGATATTTACCCCTACACGATTGTGCTGATTTGCAACATTGCAACTCTTGTCCGGGGCGTGTTCTTATTCATTTATCGGAACGATTGCTTTACCGGCACGCATATTGACATTTCTAAGCTCGCTTACAATGTCTCTGAGCTTCGCCCATTCCACTAAAAAATCCGCTCCCGGTACCCTCGGGGCAGATTTTCCTCTGCGCAGTTTAAATTCTGTTTAACAACCTGCTTTACAATTATATCTGATGAAATATAAAGTCAGCCGCAGGGAGCTTTTATACTCTCTGCGGCTGATGCCTTTTTATTATATAATTAAAAGTTTATGACCCCGAGGTGCTCGAGAAGTATCTTGACGCCGATGGCCATAAGAATAAGTCCGCCGGCGAGCTCCGCTTTGTTTGTGTATTTCTCGCCGAAAACATGACCTATCTTGACTCCCGCGGCGGAGATAATAAATGTCGTCATGCCGATAAACGAGGCGGCAGCCCAGATGTTGACTTTGAGAAAAGCGAGTGTGATTCCGACTGCGAGCGCGTCGATGCTTGTCGCTATCGCGAGGACGAGCATCTTTGTGATTTTCAGCTCGTCGCGGTCGTTGCCTGCGGCGTCGCGCTCAACATCTTCTTTTTTGAAGCTCTCGATGAACATCTTGCCGCCGAGAATGAGAAGAAGCACGAAAGCCACCCAGTGGTCATAGCGCTCGATCTTGTCGGCAAAGCCCGTGCCGAGGAAATAACCGATTATCGGCATAAGAGCCTGGAAGATGCCGAAATACGCGCCGACAATCGCGCTCTGCCCAAGGCTCGCCTTTTTCAGGCATACGCCCTTGCATATCGAGACGGCGAACGCGTCCATTGAAAGACCGACTGCGAGAATGAAAAGTTCAGCTAAACCCATATTGATTCCTCCGTTTTTTTCGGGGCAGGGAACAAAAAAAGACCCACCTGCGCCCTTTGCGCAGATAAGTCTCATCAATTAAAGAGGCGAAAGCCTCTTTATAGCAGGACCAGATATAGATCAGTATGTTGACCCTGCTGCGCCGCAAATCAGCGCCGATTACTCCCCTATCGCTTCGGGCAGTATAGCGCATCGCTTTAGTTTTGTCAAGCGTATCCGATTGAATTTTGCCGTTTGTTCTGATATAATCTATCGTGGATCAGGATGCCGTGCGGTGTCCGAAGCTATATTTATGCAGAAAGAGGTCTTGCTATGAGCGGACGCTTTGATGAGCTTCGCCGGGAATATCCGCAGTTTGTCTACAGCGGCTATTCAGTCAGCGAACATGAGGATGGGCTGCACTTGAGCTTTGATTTTTCTATCCCCGGTCTGTGCGAATTTCATCCGCAGACGAGGCTCGACGGAAAAAGTCTTGATATATTCAATTCCCCCGTGTCGGACTATGCGAAGAGAATGGTTTTCTTCATCGGTCTCGCGGAGGCGGTCAGCTACTGGAAATGCGCCTGCCCGCCTGTTTTCAGAGTTGAGTGCGGCGAAATGTCCGAGGATGACAAAGCTTTTTTCAAAAAGCTCTGGTTCAACGGACTCGGCGAGTTTTTCTATCGAAACGGGATAAAGACGGATATAGACTCTTTTGTGCGTATAGACGCGCCGGAGCCGAAAAATATCCCGCAGTGCGAAGATTATGTCTCATCGGGGATTGAAATTGTCCCCGTCGGCGGCGGCAAGGATTCGGCGGTTACGACCGAGCTTCTGCGCCCGTTCGGCGATAAGCTGAGGTTCTTCACCGTCAACGACCAGCCCGCGCGCACCCAGTGCGTTCTCGCGGGCGGCTACAGCGAGGACAGGATAATCAAGCTCTACCGCACGATAGATCCCGAGCTTTTGAAGCGCAACGCCGAGGGCTTTTTAAACGGTCACACGCCGTTTTCGTCCGTCGTCGCGTTTCTCTCGATGTATGCGGGCTTTATAACGGGCGCCGACGATGTTATCCTCTCGAACGAGTCGAGCGCCAACGAATCGAATATAGGAGGGGAGAGCGTCAATCACCAGTATTCGAAGTCATTCGAGTTTGAGCGCGACTTCGATGAGTTCCGCCGCCGCAACTTCCCGCAAAGCGCGGTTTATTTCAGTCTCCTGCGCCCGTTCTGCGAGCTTCAGATAGCAAAGCAGTTTTCGCAGTATAAGCAGTATCATCCGATATTCCGCAGCTGCAACAGAGGGAGCAAGAAAAATATCTGGTGCTGCGAATGCCCAAAGTGCCTGTTCGTTGCGATAATGCTCTCGCCGTTTCTCCCGCCCGATGAGCTGAACTCAATATTCGGCTGCGATATGCTCGCGAAAACAGAGCTTGAGACCGACTTCGACGGCCTCTGCGGCTTCACGGGGCTCAAGCCCTTTGAGTGCGTCGGCACGGCGGACGAGGTCGTGCTCGCATTGACGCTGACGGCGGAAAAATATAAAAAATCCGGGCTCGGGATGCCCGCGCTCCTGCGCCGCTTCTGCGAAAAGAACACTGCCCGCGCGGATTACTCCCTGCTCTCGGGTTTCAACGAAGAAAATCTTATCCCGAAAAAATTTGATGAATGTGTAAAGAGGATGTTTGAATATGTATCAGCAGCTGATTGACCATCTGAGAAACAACCGTATAGTTCTGCTTGGCATGGGGCGCGAGGGTCACTCGACCTATAATTTTATCCGCCGCTATCTGCCCGAGCAGAAGCTTATAATCGCGGACGCAAAGCAGGTCGAACTCGATAATGACCCGAATGTCGAGTTTGTCTGCGGAGACGGCTACCTCGGCGCGATAGACCGCGCGGATATTGTCATAAAGACCCCCGGCATTCCGCTCCTTCATTTCAAGAGACCGCAGGGCGTTGAGATAACCTGCCAGACCGATCTTTTCCTGCGCTTCTCCGGCTTTACCTGCGTCGGCGTGACGGGCACAAAGGGCAAGACGACAACCTCGACTCTCATTTATTCCATGCTCCGCGTCGCCGGAAAAGAGGCGTGCCTGATAGGTAACATGGGCTATCCCGTCTTTGATAATATAGAGGACTGCGCGGGCGAAATAGCCGTTATCGAGATGTCGTCGCACCAGCTTGAATTTACTTCCCGTTCGCCGCATATTGCAGTGCTGACAAATATCTATCCCGAGCACCTCGACCACTATGACAGCTTCGAGTGCTATGTCGGCGCGAAGCTCAATATAGTCCGCAACCAAAGTAAGGGCGATACATTTATATATAACTCGGATCAGGGACTCGACGGCTTCTTCGACCTGAGCAAATATCCGGGCGAAGCGGTCGGAGTCAGCGTCCATACGCCTGGCGCCGAGAAGTACCGCGACATAAACAGCCATCTTCTGGGCGAACACAATATTCAGAACTGCATGTTCGCCGCCGAGGCCGCGAGACGGCTCGGCGTTTCGGACGAAGATATCATGAAAGCTCTCAAAAATTATGAGGGCATCGAGCACAGAATGGAATATTTCGCGACGGTCAAGGGCATAAAATTCGTCAACGACTGCATCGCGACTATTCCCCATTCCGTCATGTGCGCCGTCGAGGCGCTCGGTGATGTTGACACGCTGATTTTCGGCGGCATGGATCGCGGGCTCGACTATTCGGCGTTTGAAAAGGCGCTGGAGAAGAGCAGTATAAGAAATCTCGTCTGCTTGCCCGATACGGGACATAAAATCGGCATGCACATGGCGCAGAACGGGAGCGAAAAGAAGATAATTATCTCGGAGGATATGGAGGGCGCAGTGCGCGCGGCGATGGGCGTAACGCGCCCGGGCTGCACCTGCCTGCTCTCGCCTGCCGCTTCGAGCTACAACAAATATAAAAATTTCGAGGAAAAGGGACGCCATTTCAAAAATATAGTGCGCCGCTATGCCGAGATGGGCGGGGAGAAAGCATGAGAGATTTTCTGAGCGAAGAAAAGGGACTCTGCGCCGAGGTTGAATCCCTCTGCATGACCGACCCCGACTCCGCGCACGCGCTTATCGACAGCGTGATATCGGACTGCGGCGAAGCGAAATCCGACCGCGCGCAGTCCGCGTCCGTTTCGCGCGTCTGCTGCCGCTTTCTGATGCACAGAAAGATGAAGAGCCGCCTTGTTGACACGCTCAAGACGGACGACGGTCTGCGAAAAGCGATTTTCGGCGAGCTCAACACATATAAATATAGCCTTGTTTTCCTGTTCCGCCGGCTCATCCGTCTGAACGAAACGGAGCTGACAAAAGAGCTTCTGACCCTGCTTGAAAACAACCCCTACCGCGACGATAGCGCAAAAGATTACTCCGACCGCTGGTCCCTGCGATTCATAATCGACGAGGCTCTGCGCGCGCCGGACGATTATCTCGATTTAAGCGAAGAGAACAAGAATGTGATAGACGAAGTTAGAAAAGGACTCTGATAACCGAGGGGACAGAGGAGTTATGACAAAAATAAAGGACATAACGGAAAGGCAGTTCAAGTCCGCCCTGTGCAGACTGAGCATAGCGATCCCGTTCACATTCATTTTTGCTGCGGCTTATTGCAGGACGAGCCTGTATTATCCGGAGAGCAAAACCTCCGTGCAGTTCTCTCTGCTGATAAGCATATACGCGGGATTTCTTCTTTTGTGGGAAAATATCGTCCCCATGAGATTCGGCTGCCGGGGAAACAGGTTTGAAATTTTCGCTAATCTTTTTCCAACCGGGCTTTTGCTCATGGCGGTGTTTTCGCAGTATCACCCGGTGACGGCTGTTATTCTTCTGTGCGTGCCGGCGATGCTCACCGCGGTTTTCGGCATAATTTTGCGCAGAGGCGAACGCTCGCGCGGCGCCGCCCACGACGAGAAGCGGCACGATATACGTGCCATGAGATTTTTTGTTACAGTGTCGGCGATAGTGTTTCTGGTGCCGGGAATATTTTCGCTTTTTGTCTATGATTTTGAGTCCCGCAAATACACGCCGGACACAAAGTCGGTCGCCGCTCAGGAACAGGTGCAGGAGGAAACGCCCTCGTTTTTGAAGAAATTCTGCGAGGACGAATGGACAAAGTGCAGCAGTGAAGAGCGCATAACGCTTATTCAGCTGCTTTCAAACTACGAGGCGGAAAAGCTCGGAATACCGAAGGTCTCGGTTGTGTCCGGCAGGATAGACCTCGTCACTCTCGGTTATTACGATGACGAAAAGAATGAAATAGTAGTCGACATCGAACACATGCGGGAGGACAGTGCCCGGGATGTTACTGTAACGATACTCCACGAGACATATCACGCATACCAGTATTATCTGGCAAAAAACATTGATTTTAACTCGGAGATATCAAAGACCGCGTATTTTGACACCGCGCGCAGCTGGCGCGACAATTCATTGAACTACATCGACGGCCACGAGAATCGCGAGGGGTATTCAGCCCAGCCGCTCGAAGAGAGCGCCCGCGCTTTTGCGCAGGAGGAATACAAAAATCTCAGGCCGATGATAGAAGAGTAAATATTGATTTACGGAGACGACTGTCATGCTGAACTACAGAAAAATAGAACCCGCAGATGATAAGCGAATCGCCGAAATAATCCGCGCGAATCTGGAAAAGTTTCATCTGGATATCCCGGGAACGGCGTATTTTGACCCCGAGCTGGATCATCTGAGCGCATATTATAACAGCAGCCCGTCAGGACGCGCCTATTTTGTCGCGCTCTCCGCAGACGGACAGGTTATCGGCGGTGTCGGCATTGCCGAATTTGACGGGATAGAAAACTGCGCGGAGCTTCAGAAGCTTTATCTGGACGATTCCGTCAAAGGAAAAGGCTGCGGAAAAGGGCTGATGCAGATAGCCGAGGATTGGGCAAGGTCAGCGGGATATAAAAATCTTTATCTCGAGACCCACACGAATCTGTCGGCGGCTCTGAAGCTCTATGAAAAAACAGGCTTTCATCAGATCGAAAAGCCCTGTTCAACCCCGCACGGCACAATGAACCGATTTTATTTAAAAGAACTGTAATTCATATAAATCGGGCTTTACGGGTGCAATATTGCAGCTTGTAGGGTGCGGCGACCTCGACGCACCGATGCCGCGACAGCGGCATGAAACCTTCGGAAAAGCTCATTTTGCAGACCGTAGGGGCGAACTTTGTTCGCCTTTTTGTGGGCACAGGTTGCTTTTCTTTTGCAGGCGTTTTCTTTTTCAAATAAAAACAAAATGCCGAAACGCGGAAAGTGTATATCATTTGATTATAGTAGGACGCGAAGGCAGAAGCCAATTATCAACAAGCCGCAATTGCTATAACTTTATATCGGCTATCGCCGATAGCGGACAGCCGCAAGGGCTGTCCCTACGGCGAGCGCTGTTTTAAAATCGCGTAATTTTGAAATAAAAATCTTATGCCGCCGGTAATATTTGCGGCGGCAAGGCGCGCTCCCCAACATCATTCACATCACACAGGCGAGCACGAGGGTTTCCTCAATGCTTTTATATACGCTCTCGAAGTCGCTCAGCGGCAGGGGATTTCTGCCCTTGCCGAGTTCGAATGTGAACGACGGAATGCCGAGTGCCTCTATCGTCCAGTCCTTGAACCCCGCGTGTGAGGCAAGCCCCGCATTCTGCACGAGCGTATAGCCGCTCGCCGCGGCGAAAATTTTCGCCAGATGCTCGCCGCGCTCCGGCGTGTGCTCCCCGTATTCATAGTATATCTCTTCGCCCTGACTGTGCAGGGCTATTGCCGTTCGCGGCATTCGCCGCATGCACAGCCGAACGAGGGCGTTTACCTCCGGTTCGGTCTGCGGAGCATATCCGCCGAACCGTCTCGGCGCGGGCGCAGTTATTCCCGCTTCGATTTCCAGAGCTTTTGAGAGATCCCATCCGGCGTTGAAGTTGTGGTTGAGATCGACCCCGCGCGCGTTCGCGTTCCAGAGATCATGGCTTTCACTCATAGCGCGCTCAACGCAGTCTCTGTATTTCCCCGCCGTCTCTTCGCCGTGCAGGGCTATCTCAACCCCGTCGGGGTTGACGCACGGGACGAATATTATTTCCCGCCGGCTAAGAGCGCCGCCTATGTCGATTCCGCACATTGTCTGCCTGTTCTTCGCACTCAGGCACAGCCGCTCTATAAATCTCAGCGTGACGAGCGCCGTCAGCCGCTCCTGCGCGTGGAAGCACGCCGCTATGAGCACCGGGTTTGCGCTCCTGCCGAAGCGCAGGGCGAATATCTTTCTCCCGCAGGTGCTTCGCCCGGCTATTTCGACTTTTAAAAACGGATATTCCGCCTGGAGCGAGCATACGCTTTTCTTTATATATGCGTAGTCCGGCTCGCTCGGCGTGAAGATATATTTCAAAAAAATCACCCTCCGGAAAATAATATTTATTTCCCCGCGGGATAAGACCTGAACGGAGGCTTATATATGAAGCTCGACGAAAAAACGATTGAAAAAAAGTACATCTACAAAGGCAGGATAATCAATGTCCGCACCGACACCGCCGAACTGCCCAACGGCAAGCAGGCTCTGCGCGAGGTTGTGGAGCATCCCGGCGGAGTGACAGTCGCCGCGCTGACTGATAACGATGAACTGATGTTTGTGCGTCAGTTCCGCTATCCGTATTCCGAAGTCCTGCTCGAACTGCCTGCGGGCAAGCTCGAATACGGCGAGGACCCGTTTGAAGCGGGCAAGCGCGAGCTGCGCGAGGAGACGGGAGCCGTGGCGGAGCACTATATCGACCTCGGAAAATTCTATCCCACCCCGGGCTACTGCGGCGAGATAATCCATATGTATGCGGCGAAGGGGCTGTCCTTTACATCCCTCGACCTCGACGACGATGAGTTTTTGGCGCCGGAGAGAATACCGCTCGAAAAGGCGGTCGAGATGGTAATGAACAACGAGATACGCGACGGCAAAACGCAGACCGCCGTGCTCAAAGTTGCGCAGAAGCGCAGAAAGGGCGAGATATGAAAATTGTTCTTGCGTCGTCTTCGCCGCGCAGAAAAGAGCTGCTCCAAACGGCGGGAATAGATTTTGAGATAGATGTCGAGGGCGTTGACGAAGTGCCGCAGGGCGACACGCCGGAGGAAAAAGTCTGCTCGATAGCGGCGCAGAAATGCCGCCCGGTGGCGGCGCGCCGACCGAATGACTGCGTGATAGGCGCGGATACGGTCGTCTCCGTTGACGGTGATATTCTCGGCAAGCCGCACGACAGAGAGGGCGCAAAAAATATGCTCCGCCGCCTCTCCGGCAGGGAGCACACGGTATATACCGGAGTGTGCATCTCGGCGCACGGAAAAGAAACCGTGTTCAGCGAAGCGACGAAAGTTAAATTCTTCGATCTTACAGATAAAGAGATAGCGGACTATGTCCTCAGCGGCGAGCCGATGGACAAAGCCGGAGCCTATGGGATACAGGGCCTCGGCTGCACGCTTGTCGAGGGTATCGGCGGCGACTACTTCAATGTTGTCGGTCTGCCGGTCGCGCGCGTGGTGCGCGAGATAAAAAAGATAACGGGAGCGGAAAAATGAAACTGCTTGTGACAGGTGCATTGAGAATAACGCCCGAGGAATCGGCGGAGCTTGAAAATCTCGGCTATGAGATATATTTCATGCCCGACGAGCGGGTCGCCGTGCCGGATAACATACCCTGCGAAGAGATAGAGGCTATCATCTGCAACGGGCTGTTTCTCTATACTCCGCCGGATAAATTTCCGAAGCTCAGAACCGTTCAGCTGACGAGCGCGGGGCTCGACCGCGTGCCCATGGACTACATGGACGCCCACGGCATAAAAGTGTTCAACGCCCGCGGGGTCTACAGTGCGCCGATGGCGGAGTTCGCCGTCTGCTCGGTGCTCGGATTCTATAAGCGGAGCGCATTTTTCTCGGCGGCTCAGTCGGAGCACCGCTGGGAGAAGCACCGCGGACTCGAGGAACTGGGCGGAAAGCGCGTTGTGATAGTCGGCGCGGGAAGCGTCGGGCGCGCCTGCGCGGACAGGTTCAGGGCGTTCGGCTGCGAGATAATCGGCGTTGACAGAAAGACAGATGTTGACGGCTTCGATAAAATATATTCAATAGGTGATATCCGCGCCGCCGTGAGCGCGGGCGATATAGTCATATTCTGCCTGCCGCTGACAAAGGAGACGGAGCATATCGCGAACGCCGAATTGCTCTGCGCGATGAAGGACGGGGCGGTCATAGTCAACATTTCGCGCGGCGGGATAATCGATACCGACGCGCTCATAACCGAGCTTAGATCCGGACGGCTCAGAGCCGCGCTCGACGTGTTCGAGCAGGAGCCGCTGGACGCCGACAGCGAGCTGTGGGATCTCCCGAACGCCGTGATAACCCCGCACAATTCATTTGTCGGCGACGGCAACCGCGCAAGGCTCTTTTCATTGATAATAAATAACCTGAAATAAGACTGCCGCCGGGCAATTCAACTCGGCGGCAATTTTTACATATGCCGAAAAATTTTTGAAGTACATCTTTTTTTATGCTCGTTATTATTGACGAAAGCGCAAAGGAGGTGGTAAAGATAGATCGCGAAGAAAAGTTAAAAGAGCTCATGGACGGCTACAGCAAGCTCGTCTTCAGCATATGCTACCGACTGACGAACGACTACTTTACCGCCGAGGATCTGACCCAGGAAACTTTCCTGTCCGCCTATTCCTCGCTCGACCGATTTGACGGGCGCAACGAGCGCGCGTGGCTGAGCCGAATAGCGACGAACAAGTGCCTCGATCATCTGAAAAGCGCGGCGTCGCGAACGACACCCGCCGAGGATGACGAACTGGAGTTCAGAGCCGGCGCCTCACCGGGACTCGAGGACGAATATATGAACACCCAGCTCGGACGCGATGTCAGAGCGGCGTGCGAAGCGTTGAGAGAACCCTACCGCAGCGTGGCGGTCGAGTATTTCTGCGAGGATATGCCGCTGTCAAAGATAGCCGAGAGAACGGGCGAACCGCTCAAAACCGTCCAGACCCGGGCATACAGAGCAAAGAAAATGCTCAGAGAAAATCTGAAGGAGGTCATACTGCAATGACACACGCAGACGATAAAAAATTAACGCTCCTGCTGCGCGGCGGCTTGAGCGAGAGCGAAAAAGCAAAAGTCATGGAGCACATCGCCGAATGCGACGAGTGCGCCGACCGTATGGCCTGCTTGACGCTCGATATGGCAGCTATCGACCCGCCCGCCGGCATGAGCGAGGATATCCTCGCCGCCGCCGCAAGGGAGAACACCCGCGAGAAGCGCAGACAGGATAACCTGCTGATGTATTCCGTGAGAGTGGTCGCGGGAATATGCGCGGCGCTCGTGATGATATTCTCCGGCGCTTTCAAGCACATATCGAAGATAAATGATATAGATATGTCGAAGCTGAACGACAAGAGCCGCTCGATAAGCCAATCTATCGACGAGAGCTTCAGCGAATTCAAACAGAAAATCTCTGACTTAGGAGGAAATAATAATGAACAAAAAGAATAAGATACTCTTTTTCCTGTTTTCACTCATCCCGGGCGCGGCGCATATGTATATAGGCCTCGTCAAGCGCGGACTTGTGATAATGCTCGCGCTCGTCGCGGGCGCGGGACTCGCCATGATGGCCGACACCCCGGCGTTTTTGCTCGTGCTTCCGGTGCTGTGGTTCTACAGCTTCTTCGACGCATGGAACAAATATCATCTGCCCGAGGATAAGCTGGCCAAGGTTCAGGACGACTTCCTGTTCTTCTTGAACGCCATGCCCGAAAATGTTCGCTCTGATCCGCGTTTTAAGAAAGTTGCCTCCGCAAATGTTTTAAAGGTCGGCGGCATTGTCGCGATAATAGCCGGAGCCTATCTTATCTGGGATCAGATAATAGTCAGAGTTCTTATCCGACTGCTCAGCGATACGGGCGCCGAGATCCTGAGCCAAATTTCCTATAAGCTTCCGCAGGTAGCCGTCGCCGTCATACTGATAGTTGTGGGAATAAAGCTCATCTCGCACAAGAAGCGTGAACTGGAGAGAAAGAATAACGAAGAGGAGGACAAATAACATGACGGCAAAACGCGTAGGCTCGGTGACGCTCGGTCTGACTCTCGTCGTTTTCGGCGTGATGTTTTTACTCAGCGCATTTATTAAGAGCTTCAACTACCTCGATGTAATAAAATTCTGGCCTGTTATCTTTATATCTCTCGGCATTGAAATGCTCGCCCACGCCTTTTCAAAAGACGCGGAAAAAGCGAAGCTCGATGTTCCCTCGTGCATCATGACCTGCGTGCTCATGCTCTTTTCAATGTGCCTTGCCGGCGCACAGTATGCGATGACGGAGCTTGTTCCCTATATCCAGGCGCACGCGTAAAAGAGGTGCCGGATTGAAAAAGAAACTGAGAAAAAGAATCTCCGCGGGGCTGATAATCTCAGTCCTCGCGGTTATGGCGGCACTGCTCGCGGTCTTTGCGATAAGACCGCATCTGCGTTTCGTCGCCGGGGAATATCTCGGGCTGAACACCCGAAAGATAACGGTCGCAAAGATTTCACCCGAGCTTGACGAAATAAATATTGACGCTCTGCGCGCCGACTCGCGCGTGACTTTTAATCAGAGCCTGATGCTCGTAAACTCCGAGCATCCTCTGGATGATAAAGATAAGCCCGATCTTGCGGAATACAAAAAGACGGGCGTCATAATGAACGCCTGCGCCGCAGAGAGCTTTTCGGAGCTGTCCGCCGCAGTAATGGAAAAGACCGACTGCAAGCTTCTTGTCATGAGCAGTGTCCGCGACGCGGACGAACAGAAAGAGCTCTACAACAGCGATTCCTCGACCGCCGCCGCGCCCGGCGCGAGCGAGCACCAGACGGGACTCGGCATAGATGTTTATGTCAAAAACTTCGCGGGCGAGGGCTTTGTCAAAAGCCAAGCCGGACAGTTCGTCAACTCCGAGTCGTGGAAATACGGATTTATAATCCGCTATCCGTCCTACGGCAAGAGCTCGACGGGCATAAAATTCGAGCCGTGGCACATTCGCTATGTCGGCAAGCCCCACGCGGCGATAATATACAACGACCGCCTGACGCTCGAAAAATATATCGACTCGTTTGAAACAGGCGAGTGGTACTCCGCCGACGGATATTTGATTTCAAGGCAGACTGTCGGCGAGAGCGTGACGATGCCGAAAGCATTCGGCTCGGCAGTTATCTCCCCGGACAACACCGGCTGCTATATAATAACAGTTAAACAGTGAAAAGCAAGAAACAGAAAATCCGCCAAGCGAAAGCAAGGCGGATAATTTTATTGGTCCTCTTCGTCGAGTGTGTCTTTTCCAAAGGCTTTTATATAGCTCTCGGTGAGGTCTTTTATGATAATCGGGGCTTCTTCCTCGTCCAGTATTCCGTCGAGGCGGCCTTTGAGCAAATCCTCATAGTAGAGATAGAGCTCGTCGCTCATGGCTTCGCTGAGATCGTTGTTGTCCACTTCCCACTTTATCAGCGGGAGCACCGCGTTAAGGCGTTCAGCCTCTTCAAGGATATCCTGATTGAACTCCGGAAGATATGAATTTTCAAGCAGGTCTCCGGTTTTTGGCTGTATACCTGTGCGCAAACGACTTTCAAGAATTTCTGCTGCGCCCTGATAATCAAGGCCGTATTTCATTTTTTACCCTCCTGTTTCAATTTGTGCTGTTTTTAATATATCGGCTTTTTTCTTTTGTGTCAACTGTTTGGGGGAACGGTGAAATGATTGTACGATATGCGGCGGGTGCGGCATTGCCGAGGCACATTTTGCTTTTAGTTTAAAGGCGTTTTATTTTCAAACAAAAAGAAAATGCCGAAACGTGGGGTAGCGTATATCTTTTGATTACAGTGCGACGCGAAGGTAGGGTATAAATCCTGCAAATTCATATCGTGCCGCTTGCGCGGCAGCGGTGCATCAGGTCGCCGCACCCTACAAATATGTTCAATTTCTACGGATTTCGCGGACGGATAATATCCTCCTCTGCAAATTGTGCTGATTTATAATATTGCGCATTCTTCATTAACAATGCATACAGCAATACAGCGCTCAATCTATTTCCACGCCGCCGATAAATAATATAACAAAAACAGCCGCAGTCAAAAAACGCTGCGGCTGTTCCTGTGAACCCCGTTCTCTTTTGGATTTGCTGTTCTCATATCCCGAAAATTATTTTATATTTTTTATCCACTTCTCGACTTCTTTGTCGGAGGTGCGCTGAGTGTGGTCGTCGAATCTTATATCGATGCCGGGCTTTACATCCGCGCCGGGGCAGGCGGATTTGACATCTCTTAATGTGTGACCTGTCCAGCCGCCGTTTGTCGCGAAAGTATAAATTTTCTTGCCTGTGAGGTCATTGTGGCTCAGGAATGTCTTGACCGCCGGGGCGAAGGTGTACCACCACACGGGCGTACCGAGCATTACTGTGTCGTAGTCCGAAAGGTTGACGCCGAGCGGCTTTATCTCCGGCTCGTATCCGCGCTTTACTTCGTCCGCGCCCCGGTCGACAATAGAGTTGTAGTCGCCCTCATACGGCACGACTGTGTCAATACGCGCGGTGCCGCAATTCAATTCGCGGGCGATTTTTTCTGCAATGCTTTTTGTGTTGCCGCCCCAGGAATAGTAAATAACAATCGCTTTCATTATTTATCCTCTCCGTAAACTTCTTTTGCCATGCGGAATGCCGCCCATGCTTTCGGCCAGCCGGCATAGAACGCGAGCTGGGTGAGCATCTCCGCCATCTCCTCTGCGGTGACTCCGTTCTCTTTTGCGTGGGATATGTGATATTTCAGCGAGCTGTCGAGAATACCGCTCGCCATGAGCGCGGAGACGGTTATCATGCTCCTGTCCCTCGGGGATAGCTTATCCTCGCGCGACCATACCTCGCCGAAGAGCACATCGTCGTTGAATCTTGCAAATTCGGGCGCAAATTCGCCCAGGGCGTCTCTGCCCGCAGTTACCTTTTCCATTATATATATCCTCCTTATTTGAGCTTGTTATATTCCTCGTCGCCGACGGGCTCGCACCATTCGGTCGAGCAGTCCTCGCCGGGGATTTCAAAGGCTATGTGTGAAAACCAGCTGTCTTTCTTCGCGCCGTGCCAGTGGCGGACGTTCGCGGGGATTGCGATGACCGTTCCGGGAGTCAGGCTGACGGGCTCTTTGCCCTCTTCGCAGTACCAGCCCTCGCCCGCAGTGCAGACGAGCATCTGACCGCCGCCGGATTTCGCGTGGTGGATATGCCAGTTGTTGCGGCATCCCGGCTCAAAGGTCACGTTCGCAAGGAACAGACCGCATTCCTGGTCAGTCAGGGGATTGAGAAACGATTTGCCGATAAAATACTGCGCGTATGCGGAGTTTTCGCCGCCTTTTCCGAATACATTCTGCTGTTCAAATTCTTTCTCTGTCATGATATATTCCTCACTTTCCGCTGAATACTGGGAAGAAGCTGTACTCTCCGTAGTCTTTTATTTTTTCAAAATTTTTGAGTGTGTTCAAATCTTCGCTGGAAATATTAAAATCAACATCCGCGTTCGCTTTTATGTGCTCCGGGTTCGCGGTCTTGGGCAGGGCTACCATGCCGAGGTCGAGCACATAGCGCACACACAGCTGAGCCGGAGTGACGGAATATTTCGCGGCGATGTCCGCAATAGCTTTGTTTTTCAGCGCCTCACCGTGAGCTATCGGCGAATATGCCTCGGTCTGAATGCCGTTTTTATTGCAGAAGTCAATGAGCGAAAACGGGGTGTTGCTGATGTGCGTCAAAATCTGGTTGACCATGGGCTTTATCCCGCACGAATTAAGAATATTTTCAAGGTCATCTTCTAAGAAATTCGACACGCCTATCGCGCGGACTTTTCCGGCTTTGTACGCATCTTCGAGCGCGCGCCATACCTCGCGGTTCTCTTCAAAACAGCGCTTTTCGCCGCGGAACTCCGCCCACGGCTGCGGGCTGTGGATTATCATCATGTCGATGTAATCGAGCTCGGTTTTTCTGAGCGTTTCGTCTATCGACTGCGCCGCGGAATCATAGCTCTTATTCTCGGCTGCGACTTTGCTCGTCACAAACAGCTCGTCGCGCGATATTCCGCAGATGCGGATCCCCTCGCCGACCCCGGCTTCGTTGCCGTATGCTTGCGCGGTGTCGATGTGGCGGTAGCCCATGGCAACGGCGTCCCTGACCGCCTGCGCGGCTTCGCTGTCCGTCAGCATCCATGTGCCGAGCCCGAGCTTCGGTATTTTTACGGAGTTTGAAAGAGTGTAGGTTTCATTGAGAATCATTCAAAATACCTCCCGATTGACAAATCTTTTGCACAATGTTAAAATCATTCTGCAAGTTCGTTTACATTCTACAACTTAAAGCTAACTTTAAGTCAAGACCTAAAATAAAAACTTTTTATGAACGGAGCGGGAAGATGTTCTATACAATAGGAGAGATGGCAAAAAAGATGGGCGTCGCGCCCTCGACACTCAGATATTATGACAAAGAGGGGCTTCTGCCGTTTGTCGAGCGCTCGGGCGGTGGAATAAGAATGTTCAAAGGCGAGGATATTGAGTGGCTTTCTATTATAGAGTGCCTGAAAAAGACGGGTATGCCCATAAAAGAGATAAAGCAGTTTATTGACTGGTGCATCGAGGGCGACTCGACTATAGACAAGCGTCTCGAACTTATCGACCGCCGGCGCGAGCGGGTGCATGAGCAGATGGCTCAGCTCGAAAAAACGCTCGACACGCTCGATTATAAGCACTGGTACTACGAGACCGCGAAGGCGGCCGGCACCTGCAAAATTCATGAGCAGATGGCAAAAGAAGATATTCCACAGAGAATGCGCGGGATAAAAAGGCGCATGGTCGAGGGCGGAGAATGCGAAGAAAAATAAAAATTTTGCTGTTTTTCACGGTAAAGCGTTGAAATGTGCGATTTTATGTGTTACAATAGCAGACATCAATGACGGTACGATGGAGAGCCGCTCAGCTGAGACTGGCGGTTCTTTTTCATTTTCGCCGCCAAAATGAGGGGCTCGTATGCAGCCCGTGAGGAGTTTTTCAAATGACCGTATCAAACATCTGTATCCTGGGGACGATCGCCGTCTACCTCGTCGGAATGCTGATAATCGGCTTCCGCTGCGCGAGGAAGAACGAATCGTCCGCCGATTTCTACCTCGGCGGCAGAAAGCTCGGTCCGCTCGTTACCGCAATGAGCGCTGAGGCGAGCGACATGTCGAGCTACCTGCTTATGGGCCTGCCCGGGCTCGCGTATCTTTCCGGCGTTGCCGATGTCGGCTGGACCGCAATAGGTCTCGCAGTCGGAACATATCTCAACTGGCTGTTCACCGCGCTCAGACTGCGCAGATATACCCAGGAGACCGGCTCGTTCACTATTCCGCAGTTCTTCTCCCGCCGCTTCAGGGATGACAAAAACATTCTTGCGGTGCTCGCGGCGGTTATAATTATTATTTTCTTCATTCCCTATACGGCGTCCGGCTTCGCCGCCTGCGGCAAGCTGTTCTCCTCGCTGTTCGGTATGAACTACATGACCGCGATGATAATCTCCGCAGTCGTCATAGTCGCTTATACCACGGCGGGCGGATTCTTCGCCGCTTCGGCGACCGACTTCGTCCAGAGCATTATCATGACCGTGGCGATAGTCTTCGTTCTTGTTTTCTCAACGATATCGGCGGGCGGCATTGATGTTGTTGTCGAGAACGCAAAGGCTCTCCCCGGCTATCTCTCGCTCACCGCATCATATATAGAAGATACCGGCAAGAGCGAGCCCTATAATCTTCTGCACATAATCACCACGCTCTCGTGGGGACTCGGCTATTTCGGTATGCCGCATATCCTGCTTCGCTTCATGGCTATCGAGGACGAGAAGAAGCTCAAGCTTTCCCGCCGCGTGGCTTCGGTATGGGTCGTTATCGCCATGGCGATGGCTGTTCTTATCGGCATCGTCGGCAGAGCACTGAGCAACACCGGTCTTGTCGATCAGCTCCACGGTAACGACACCGAGACTATTATAGTCCGCGTCGCGCATCTGCTCTCGACCTACGGCGCGTTCCCGGCTATCATGGCGGGTCTTATCCTCGCGGGTATCCTTGCGAGCACGATGTCCACCGCCGACTCCCAGCTTCTCGCCGCCGCTTCGAGCGTGTCCGAGAACATACTGCGTGAGGCGTTCCACCTCAAGATATCCGAGAAGAAGAGTATGCTCGCAGCGCGTCTTACCGTTATCGGCATAGCTATCCTGGGTATAGTAATAGCCCGCAACCCCGACAGCTCGGTGTTCGGCATAGTCTCGTTCGCATGGGCGGGCTTCGGCGCGGCTTTCGGTCCGCTTGTTATCTGCTCCCTGTTCTGGAAGCGCACCACGCTCCCCGGGGCGATTGCCGGCATGGTGTCGGGCGGCGCGATGGTCTTTATCTGGAAATATCTCATCAAACCCATCGGCGGTGTGTTCGGCATATATGAGCTGCTCCCCGCGTTCCTTGTCGGTCTTGTCTTGATGGTTATAGTCAGCCTCTGCACCAAGGCTCCCTCCAAGGAGATAACCGACGAGTTTGACCGCGTCAAGGCTATGGGAAAGGCAAAATAATCCGCTGACGGGACTCTGACAATCAATTTGTTTTGACGGAACATTTCAGTTGTTAAAAGTGATAAAGCGATTTTCCTGATTTTCGTCATTTTTATTAAAAAAAGCGAAAATTTTTATGAGTATTGACAATAGGCTCATACGAAAGTATAATCAATAAAAATTGAAGGTAATTCACAATTGCCCTCATTATATCCGATTTTTTGCGCCGCAGTTGTCGGGCGGCGCCGAGAATAAAATAAAAAACAGGAAAGAAAAGAGGATTTTTATGAAAAAAGTATTTGCATTAGTCCTCGCTCTTGCTCTCGTGATGTGCGGCTTCACCGCATGCTCAGGCAAAAACGGCGGCAGCGATACCAAGACAGACGCCGATCTTACCAAGGTTGGCGAGTACACAGCTAACAACACCGAATATGTTATCGGCGCAACCGGCCCTCTGACCGGCGACGCTTCATCATACGGAAACTCCGTGCGCAACGGTGCTCAGCTAGCCGTTGACGAGATTAACGCCGCAGGCGGTCTCAACGGAGTAAACTTCAAGTTTGACATGAAGGACGACAAGGCCGGTGCCGTTGAGGCAGGTCAGGGCTTCACCTCCCTGCTTGAGGGCGGCATGCAGGTCTCCCTCGGCGCCGTTACCTCCGCATCCTGCGAGGCTTTCGGCACTGCAGCTGCTGAGTATGGCATCTTCTTCATGACTCCCTCCGCTTCCGCAGCTTCTGTTATCGAGACCGGCGACACCGCTTTCCGCGTCTGCTTCGGCGATCCCGACCAGGGTACACTTGCCGCTCAGGAGCTTACCTCGAAGTATAAGAAGATCGGTGCTATCTACGATACCTCCGACACTTATTCGCAGGGCATCTACGATGCATTCAAGGCGAAGATGAACGAGCTCGGCGTCTCCTACATCGAGCAGACCTTCGACAAGGAGAACAAGAGAGACTTCTCCACTCAGGTTGCCGCGCTTAAAGATTGCGATGTTATCTTCCTTCCCATCTACTACACCGAGGCGGGACTTATCGCAAAGACCTGCGCTTCCAAGGGCTGCAACGCGGTTCTCTTCGGATGCGACGGACTTGACGGCGTAGCCAGCCAGATCGACTCCTCCGTTAAGAATCAGATCAAGTACATCACCCCCTTCGATGTCAACAGCAAGGAAGAGAAGGTTTCGAAGTTCGTAAATTCCTACAAGGCAAAGTACAACGCTCTCCCCGACCAGTTCGCGGCTGACGCTTACGATGCAGTCTATGCAGTCTTCAACGCTATGAAGAAGACCGGCGTTAACAACGTCAAGGTCGATCCCACGGCTCTCGGTACTGCTATGGCAAAGGCTATCACCGCCTCCGACTTCTCCTATGACGGAGTTACCGGCAAGATGACCTGGGAAGCCAGCGGTGCCTGCAACAAGGTCCCCGTTATTGTTGAGCTTGGCTGATAACTATTAATTTCTAAATTTATATTTATTGGTTTTTGAACGGCAGGGGAAGTGTATTCTCCTGCCGTTTTCTGTTTTTCTTTCGGCAGTTCAAGTTTCTCCCATTCTAAAGGAGCGTTAGGTTTATTATGAGTGTTATATTTGACGGACTCAGCCTCGGCGCCATCTACGCCCTCATAGCACTGGGCTACACGATGGTTTACGGCATCGCGAAGATGCTCAACTTTGCCCACGGCGATATCATCATGGTCGGCGCATATGCCGTTTTCACAACGCTGGCGGCGGGCGGAAATCTCGCTATCGGCGTTCTGGCATCTGTTATAGTCTGCACGCTGATGGGTATTATTATCGAAAAGGTTGCCTACAGACCCCTGAGAGGCGTTACCCCCATCGCGGTTCTGATAACCGCTATCGGCGTCAGCTACCTGCTTCAGAGTATCGCGCAGCTCATCTTCGGCGCAAAGGCGCAGAGCGTGTCTCTGCCCTCGCTCGGCGCGGTGAGCATTGCGGGCACCAATGTCAGCGTCAGCTCGATCCTCACCATGGGCATAAGCGCGGTTATAATGATTGCCCTGACCCTGTTCATCAAAAAGACCAGGACCGGACGCGCCATGCTTGCCGTCTCCGAAGACAGGGGCGCGGCTCAGCTCATGGGTATAAATGTCAACAAGATAATTACCGTCACCTTTGCAATTGGCTCGGCTCTCGCCGCGTTCGCGAGCGTGTTCTATCTCTTCCAGATACCGACTGCGGAGCCGACCCTCGGCTCGATGCCCGGCATCAAGGCGTTCACCGCGGCGGTTATCGGCGGCATCGGCTCCATCCCCGGCGCGATGATCGGCGGCGTGCTCCTCGGCGTTATCGAGAAGATATGCCTTGCCGTCCCCGTCCTCGCACCCTATACCACTGCCGTTGAATTCAGTCTTTTGATTTTGATCCTTCTTGTAAGACCAATCGGTCTGCTCGGCAAGAAGAGAAGAGAGAAGGTGTAATTGATGAGTAAAACAAAGACAGAAAGCAAATTCAAGCTCAAAAATTACATCAGCTATATAATGGTCATCGCCGTCCTCGGCGTGTCGGTCATTCTCCAGCTGACCGGCAACCTCCAGCGCTCGGCGTCGACCCTGCTCGTCCAGATAGCTTACAGCATCATCCTCGCCGTTTCCTTGAACCTCGTCGTCGGTTTCCTCGGCGAGCTGTCGCTCGGTCACGCAGGTTTTATGTGCGTCGGCGCATATCTCGGCGGATACATAGCCATTCAGCTCTCTGATGTTATCGGCAGCAAGCTTCTGGTGCTCATCATCAGCATGCTCGCCGGCGGCGTGATAGCCGCAATATTCGGTCTCATCGTCGGACTTCCGGCACTCAGACTCAAAGGCGACTACCTCGCGATAGTGACCCTCGCTTTCGGCGAGATAGTCAGAACAATATTCAAGAACCTCGATGTTTTCGGCAAGGCAATGGGTCTTCGCACGAACACGATAAAGTACGATACGAGGAACGATACCTCGCTCTATATCGTCGCTTTCGTCGTCGTGCTCATCGTCCTGTTCATGATAAACAATCTTATCCGCTCAAAGCACGGCAGAGCGATAACCGCTATACGCGACAACGAGATAGCGGCAAAGGCAATGGGCATAAACGTGACTTTCTACAAGCTCTTTGTGTTTGTTTTCTCCGCATTCTTCGCGGGCGTCGCAGGCGTTATCTATGCGCATTACATCACGCCCGTCCAGTATTCGGTGTTCTCGTATAACTACTCTATCGAAATCCTCGTCATGGTCGTCCTCGGCGGCATGGCAAGCATCAACGGCTCGATAGTCTCCGCCGCGCTTATCACGATAATCAACTTCGAGCTCCAGAGCAAGCTCTCCGGCGACCTCGCGGCGCTCAAGTACCTTATCTATGCGCTTATTCTTATCTGCCTCGTTATCTTCAACAACGCTCCCGCGTTCACCCGCATAAAAGAGAAGCTCGCTCCGCGCTTCATCATGGCGCGCATCGCGGACAAGAAGCGCAAGCCCGAGGATATCAGCGACGACAAGGGCGAGTGGAGCAACGTTCCCACAAAGATCTCCATGGACGAAATCCTCTCTGTCGATATGCAGCAGGGCAAGGAATTTGTCCCCGACAAGCCGCAAAAGGGAGGAAAGAAAAATGGCTGAATATGTTCTTGAAACAAAGGATCTCGGCATTTCCTTCGGCGGACTGAAAGCGGTCGAGAATGTCGATCTGAAAATAAAGAAAAAGCAGCTCTACGGTCTCGTAGGACCCAACGGAGCGGGCAAGACAACGGTCTTCAATATGCTCACCGGCGTCTATCAGCCCACCACCGGAACTTTCTACCTAAACGGCGAAGAGCTCCGCGGCAAGAGCCAGGAGCAGATAAACCACAAGGGTATCGCGAGAACGTTCCAGAACATCCGCCTGTTCAACAACATGAGCGTGATAAGAAACGTCCTCGTCGGTCTGCACAACCAGCCCGAGTTCAAATGCGATATCTTCTCGAGCATCTTCCGTCTCCCGAAGCACTACAAGACGGAGAAGGCGATGCGCGACAAGGCAAAGGAGATACTCCGCATCTTCGATCTCTATGACGAGCGAAACAACCTCGCCTGCAACCTGCCTTACGGCAAGCAGAGAAAGCTTGAGATAGCCCGCGCTCTCGCGACCAATCCGTGCCTGCTGCTCCTCGACGAGCCGGCGGCGGGCATGAACCCCCACGAGACAGAGGATCTGATGGACATAGTTAGGCGCATAAGAGACGAGTTTGACATGACCATACTTCTTATCGAGCACGACATGAAGTTCGTGTCGGGTCTTTGCGATGAGATAACCGTGCTCAACTTCGGCACAGTGCTCGCGCAGGGCAAGACAGAGGACGCGCTGAGTGACCCCGAGGTCATAAAGGCGTATATCGGTGAATAAGGGGGAAAAGTCATGGCATTGTTAGAAGTCAAGGACCTTCAGGTCTATTACGGCGTTATAAGAGCGCTCAAGGGCATCAGCTTCCATGTCGATCAGGGCGAGATAGTCTCGCTCATCGGCGCAAACGGAGCGGGCAAGACCACCACGATGCAGAGCATCATGCGCCTCATTCCGATAAAGAGCGGCTCCGTCGTCTATGACGGAAACGAGATAAACAAGATTCCCGGTCATAAGCTGGTCGGCATGGGAATGAGCCAGGTGCCTGAGGGTCGCCGCGTGTTCCAGGAGCTGACCGTCTATGAAAACCTGCTCCTCGGCGCATATACGCAAAAGGACAAAAAGAAGATAAAAGAGGATATCGACGAGATCTGCACCCGCTTCCCCCGCCTCGGCGAGAGAAAGTCGCAGATAGCGGGCACTCTTTCCGGCGGCGAGCAGCAGATGCTCGCAATGGGCAGAGCTATGATGAGCCACCCGAAGCTGCTCATGCTCGATGAGCCGTCGATGGGTCTGTCCCCGCTGTTTGTCGATCAGGTGTTCGAGATAATCAAGGACTATCACAAGTCCGGCACGACCATCCTGCTCGTCGAGCAGAACGCGAAAAAGGCGCTCTCCATCTCCGACCGCGCCTATGTCCTCGAAACCGGCGCAATAACCGCAGAGGGCACCGCGCAGGATCTGCTCAACAACGAAGAGATAGTCAAAGCCTATCTCGGCGGCTGATAAAATATAATTTATATGACGCTCCGAAGTGCTTCTTCGGGGCGTTTTTCTTTTCAAAACGCAAAATATATGATAATATAAAAATAAAGGCAAGCCCATGCGTTACCTAAAGCACCTTTTTGTTGTCTTTAAGAGTGAGCGGATGTCGTTGGAGAGGAGGTAATTATGGAGGACAAACTGCTTATTGACGGCTTGTTCGCCCGCGACGAGAGGAGCGTGGCGCGGCTCGAGGAAAAATATTCGGGATACTGTTATACCGTGGCCTATGCCGTTGTGCGGTGCCGCGAGGACGCGCAGGAGTGCGTCGGCGACGCCATGCTCGGCGTGTGGAATTCTATTCCGCCGAACAGGCCGGAGAATCTCGGCGCATATCTCGGCAGGATAGCGAGAAACTCGGCGCTGAATATGCTCAAAGCCCGCCGCTCCAAAAAGCGCGGCGAAAAGAATGTTGCCCTTGCTCTCGATGAGCTGTCGGAGTGTATACCGAGTGCCGAGGATACCGAGCAGCAGGCGGACACCGTTCTGCTACGCGAGGCGGTGAACGGATTTTTAGACTCTCTCGAGCGGGAGAGGCGAATAGTTTTTATTCAGCGCTACTGGTATATGCTCGGCATATCGGAGATAGCCGCCGAGCGCGGAATGACCGAGGGCGCGGTAAAAATGTCGCTCAAGCGAACAAGGGACTGCTTAAAGATTTTTCTCGAAAAGGAGGGCTTTACGGTATGAAAAAAGAAGATTTATTGAAGGCCGTAGGCGGCGCTGACGACAGGTTTATAGCCGAAGCCGCGCCGAAAAAAATAAATTTTAAGAACAGAGCGCCGCGCTATCCCATGCGCTTGATGACGGCGGCAGCGTGCCTCTGCATAGTCGCGGCGGTGTTCTTCGGCTATTGGCTGATAAGCCCCGCCAGACTGCAAAAGATATCACTCGGCACAGTGGGCTTTTCCGGCGAGGGAGCCGGCGCTCACACGCCTGTTGTGCGCGACATAAGCGAATACACGACGGGAAACCCGTGGAGCGCGGAGATGAAGCTGAAGCGTCTGCCCGTCTACAAAAACACGCAGTCGCTGAGCTGCGACGATATGCTTGATAATATCAATAAAGTCGCCGAAAAGCTCGGCGCTCAGATAAAATCAGTGACCCGTGAGACCATGCCGGATTCCGATTGGGTGGTTGCCGAAAATTCGCTCTACGCCGTCAGAGCCGAGACGGATATCGGCTTGATATCGGCGTTTGCGACGGGCTGGGTAAGTATAAACTTTTCCGAGCCTGTTGCGGGAAACGGCACGGGGCGCGATGCCGCAGGGTACTTCATTGAAAAGTATTCTTCTGTAATCGGCTTCAAAAATCCCGTGCTCTGCGTTACTTCCGACTATGATATAAACGGCGGGGAGAGTGCGGAATACCGCGTCTATGACGGCTCGGGCGGCGATTTGAAAAGAGTAAAAAGCTATAATTTCGGGAGCGTGTTTTTTGATATAAACGAAAACGGCGGGCTTGAATCGATAAGAATCAGTTCCGTCGACGGCGCAAAGAAGCTCGGTGATTATCCGATAATATCATATAAAGAAGCCGAAAAGCTTCTGCTCGACGGCGAATATATCTCCGGCTCGGCGGACGGAATAGAAAACGGCGTGGTTACGCGCGAGAAGATAAAAAAAGTCGAGCTTGTCTATTCCATAGACCCCATGGACGCGTATTTCGCGCCGTATTACAGATTCTATGTTGAGCTTGACCGCTCGCCTGCCGCCGGATTCAAATGCTATGGCGAGTTCGATGTGCCTGCGATAAACAGCAAATATATAGCAAATTAAATTATATTTTGGGGCTGCCCGTTCGGGCGGCTCCATTCTTTATAATTTTTTTATTGGTTTGCGCGCCGAAAGGTGCTACAATTAAATTATTGATACAAGTGAGGTGTTTTCTGTGGGCAGATATCCGATAGACCTCAAGGAGCGCGTGACGCTCGGCGGGCTTGAACAGACGATTCACATTTGGGGAACGAAAAACGAAAATCCGGTCATTCTGTTTCTCCACGGCGGACCGGGCGTGCCCAACCGCCACGACATGGCTAAAGACGGCTTCGGGCTGACGGACGACTTCACGGTCGTTGCGTGGGATCAGCGCGGAACGGGCGGCTCGTATTTCGGCTGCGACCCCGAGAGTCTGACGCTCGAACAGCTGATATCCGACTGTGCCGAGCTTATTTCATGGCTCTGCAAAACGCTCGACAAGGAGAAAATATTTATCGTCGGCGGCAGCTGGGGTACCGAGCTCGGCACATTCGCCTGCGCCCGCGTGCCGGATAAGATAGCCGGATATATCGGCTACGGCCAGGTCGTCAACGGAGTCGAAAACGAGAATCTGTCCTATGCCTTTGCGATGAGAAAGGCGAAAGAGGCGAACGACTCGGAGAGCATAGCAAAGCTCAAACAGGTCGGCCCGCCCGTCAACGGGCAGTATAAGCCGGTGTTCGAGGGGCTCATGACCCAGCGGCGCATACTCGGAAAATACGGCGGACACACGGTCAAAAAAGAGAGCTACTTCAAAGGCACCGTCCTGCCGATGCTGCTTTCGACGGAGCTCAGCATAAAAGACAAATACGGCGCGGCGAAAGGCTATAAGCTCTGCCTGACGCAGATGTGGCCGACGCTCGTCAATTATGATTTTACCACTCAGCTCCACACATTTGAGATGCCCTATTATATATTCCAGGGGCGGCGCGACGAAAACACCCCTGCGGCGCTGATTCAGAATTACTATGATTCGATAGAAGCGCCGGACAAAGATTTAATTTGGTTTGAAAACTCGGCTCACCGCCCGTTGAGCGAAGAGCCCGAGCTGTTCAGAAAACATCTTCGCGAAAAATTTCTCAAAATAGCCGGAGACGGCGGGAGGAGAGAGAAACAATGAAAAAAATAACAAACGGCAAGATCTTCGCCCTGTGCCTCGGAGATTTTGCAAGGGGACTTATCAACGGTATTATTACAACATACCTGCTGACCTTCTTTATCCCCACGAACTCGAACACAACTCTGCCGCAGTTTTTTATGAAAGCTGCGCTGACTATGGCGATAATTCGCGGAATCGGCACCATTATAGATGCTGTTACCGACCCGTGGGTCGCGAGCCTCTCGGACAACAGCAAGGCAAAGAGCGGCAGGCGCATCTCTTTTATGCGCTGGTCAGCTATACCTTACGGGCTGTTCTGCCTGCTTATCTTCTTCCCGCCCGTGGCGGGTTCGAGCGTTATAAACGCCATATGGGTCGGCGTGATGCTCGCGCTCTATTATCTGTTCTCGACGCTCTACAACATTCCCTACAGCGCGCTTCAGGCGGAGGTCGTCGCCGAGCCGCGCAAGAGAGTGTTCCTCTATTCTGTAGTCAGCCTGCTCTATGTCGTCTCGTCGGCGATGGTGTTCTGCACATCTATGATAAAGAGCATACTGATGAAAAACGGCATCGAGGAGATATGGGCTCTGCGCATTCCGTTCATCGTGTTCTGCGTGCTCGGCGGAATAGCCGCACTCATCCCGGCTTTTGTTATCAAAGAGAAGGACTATGTCGAGCCGAAAGAATATCACCAGTCCATCTGGGATGCGCTCAAGGCGACCGTCTCTTATCCGAACTTCGCGATAATCACCGTGGGTTATCTTATCATGTGGATAGCGTTCACCTTCTTTAACACCGCTGAGGTCTATTACATAACAAATCTCCTGAACCTCGGCGACGAGTGGGTGACATATGTCTCGGTTATATCAATAGGCGTCGGCATAATGACCTATCCGCTCGTCAATATATTGGCGCGCAAGGTCGGCAAAAAACCGCTTCTGCTCGGCGCGTGCATAACATATGTTCTGCTCTACTGCGCTATTTTTAACTACAACCTTGTTATCGACGCCATCGGCGCGAAGCCGTTTGCGATACTCATCGGACTCGTTATAGCCATGCCCATAGCGATAACGAACATAATCCCCTCGTCCATCTTCGCGGATCTCGCGCAGTACGACTCGATAAAGACAGGACAGAACAGAGCGGGTATGTTCTTCGCCGCGCGCAACTTTGCCAACAAGATGTGCCAGGCGATAGTCGTTATCGCGTGCTCGCTCCTGCTCGGCAAGGGCGCGGACGGTACAGGTGCCGCAACGAGCGCAGGAGTGCGCAACACGGCGCTTGTCGCAATGATTTTCGTCGCGATTTCGGTCGTTGTCTATATCTTCTATAACGACAAGGAGATAACCGCCGCAATAAAGGCGCACAACGAAGCGCAGGAAAAAGAGAGCAAAAAAGCCTGATTTCGGCGCAAAGCAAGCAAACAAACATAAAATCAACCGCCCCCGAATCGGAGGCGGTTGATTGTGTCAATAAACCTATTTTTGGTGGTTTCGCAAAAATCAAAGCCTCCCTTGTGTAAAGGGAGGTGGCGCGAAGCGCCGGAGGGATTGTTCTGAATAAGTTGAAATTTTTCAAAAATGCTGAGTATTTTGAACTTTCATTACAACAACCCCTCAGTCACGGCTAAGCCGTGACTGCTCCCCTTACACAGGGGAGCCTTGAGCCCGTACGATGACAGACTTTTTCGACAGACTGAAGCCGCAATATGCGGCTTATTTTTCTTCCTTATGGTTCATTCCGCCCTCGACAACGTCTTTGCCCGTGAGCACGACCCAGATGGTGCGGAAAAATATTTTTGTGTCAAACAAGAGCGATCTGCGCTCGATGTATTCGCGGTCATATTCCGCCTTTTCCTCGTCGGAGAGGCAGTCTCTGCCGTTGACCTGCGCCCAGCCGGTCAGCCCCGGGCGGACGGAATATACTCCGTATTCGCGGCGAAGCTCACGGATGTGGCTCTCTTCGGGGATCAGCGGACGCGGACCGATGAAGCTCATGTCGCCCGCAAGAACATTGAACAGCTGCGGCAGTTCGTCGAGGCTTGTCCTGCGCAGGAATTTGCCCGAACGGGTGATAAACTCATCCGATTGTTCAAAATCGGCGGTCGAAAGATTCGGCGCACCGTTTTTCATCGTGCGAAATTTTTTGATTTTGAACAGCTCGTCGCCCTTGCCGACCCTGTCCTGCCTGAATATGACAGGCAGACCGTCATCGCAGATTATTATCAGACTGATAATAAGCATCAGCGGAGACAGAAAAATAATAGCCAGCAGGCTGAGCAAAACGTCAAGAAAACGCTTCATTGAGCAGAACACGCCTTTCATTTATTGCAGATACGGCACAGCGTCAACGGCTGCCCCAAAAAATATAGTCGCTGATAAGCACCGCGCGCACGGGTGCGCCCTCGAGTCCGCCGAGCTTCACAGGCGCGGCGAAGAGATAGTAGTTGCCGGGGGTAACCTCGCTCAGGTCAAGCCCCTCGAGCACGCAGATCCCCGCGCCCAAAAACGCCTTGTGCGGCGCTACCTGGTCGCCCTTTACGCCGACGGAGAGGGAATCCGTGCCTATGAGCTTGAGTCCGATGTCGGCGAGCTCGTCCGCGGCGCTACTGTGAAAATAAGCCTTGCCGTCGCCCTTTATGAGCAGGCGCTCGCATTTCTGCGGGAATTTTTCGTTGATATCCTCGCCCGTTATCGCGCCCTCGGGCACTTCAATGACCGTGCACGGACCGATAAACGGTTCGAGCGGTACTTCGTCTATGCTCGCGCCGCCGTCGATGAAATGCAGGGGTGCGTCGGCATGAGTGCCCGTGTGTACGCACGAGAAGAGCGTGGACAGATTGCAGCTCGAATTTTCTCCTATCCGGCTGACGAACTCCGCATGAGGCAGAGGGTCGCCCGGATATATTTCGGTTTTGAGCGCGTCGCGCGAAATGTCGATAATGTTCATGTTATCAGTCCTGGTTCTTGAGCGACTCCATCTTGAGATAAGCGTTGATGAAGCCGTCTATGTCGCCGTCCATAACGGCGTTGATGTTGCCGTTTTCAAAGCCGGTGCGGTGATCCTTGGCGAGGGTGTAGGGCATAAAGACATAGGAGCGGATCTGGCTGCCCCAGCCGATCTCTTTCTGGTCGCCCTTGATATCCTCGATTTTGTCGAGATGCTCGCGCTCTTTTATCTCGAGGAGCTTCGATTTGAGCATCCTCATCGCGACCTCGCGGTTCTGATGCTGGCTGCGCTCGATCTGGCAGGAGACGACGATGCCGGTCGGGATATGCGTTATACGCACGGCGGACGAGGTCTTGTTGACCTTCTGACCGCCCGCGCCGCTCGCGCGGTAGGTGTCGACTTTAAGATCGTCGGGATTTATTTCAACTTCTATATTGTCATCGATTTCGGGCATGACTTCAAGGGAAGCGAAAGATGTGTGTCTGCGTCCCGATGAATCGAACGGGGAGACACGGACAAGGCGGTGAACGCCCATCTCGCCCTTGAGATAGCCGTATGCATTCTCACCCTCGACGAGCAGAACTGCGGATTTAAGACCTGCCTCGTCGCCGTCAAGAAAGTCGAGCATGCTGACCTTGAAGTTGTGCTTCTCGCCCCAGTGCTGATACATACGAACGAGCATCTGCGTCCAGTCCTGAGCCTCGGTTCCGCCCGCGCCCGCGTGGAAAGTCAGCAGTGCGTTCTTCGCGTCGTATTCGCCGTTTAAGAGCGTGCTGAGGGTCTGCTTCTCGAGCTCGTCCTCAAATTTTGTAACACCCTCGCGGCACTCGTCGAACATGGAGAGATCCTCTTCCTCGTCGGCGAGCTCTATAAGGGTCATCGTGTCGTCAAAAGCGGTTTCGAGAGAAGTGTAGTTCGCCACCTTGTTCTTGAGCTGGCTTATTCTCTGGAGCACCTTCTGTGAATTTTCGATATCGCCCCAAAACTCCTCTGCGGCGGTCTGCTCCTCAAGCTTCGCAATCTCTTCCTTGAGTGCGTCGAGACCGAGAGCCTCGCGCAGCTCGGAGAGCTTCTGTTTATTATCGTTGAGCTCAAGTCTCAACTCTTCAAATTGCAGCATACAAAAACCTCGTTATCAAAAAAGTTAATTTTATACACATAACATTATACAAAAAGCAGCACGCAAAGTAAAGCAAAAATTGATATGACGCGCAAAACAGAATATTTTGCCGCCTGCCAAAAGTATTGACTCGCCGCAAAATTATATTCTATAATATATTTGCAATAATTTCTGAGAAACTGAGGGAGAAAAAATGAAAAACAAAACGGCAAAATTTATCGCGCTTTTACTCGCAGTGTTTATTTTTCCACTGAGCTTTTCCGCCTGCAAGAGCGGGAATACGGAGCTCTCCGCAGAGAGCGTCGCCGATATCTGCATAGAGAACAGGCAGGTATGGGAGTTTGGCGAAAATTCCGTCGGAAACTGCGGATATTGCTTTATCGACCTCGATTTTGACGGCATGCCGGAGCTCGTGTCGACCTCGACGCAGGGCAGCGGACTTTTCACGACCGACTTTTTCTATAAAATAAACGCTGAAAAAAGCGCCGTTGAATCGCTCCCGCTTTCGGGGAACGGCAATGCGGATTTCAAGCTTAACGCGGCGCAGGACGGCGATTATATGAAGCTCCTGCGGGACGGGGACGGCAATATGTTCTATTTCTTTTGCAGCTATGCCCGTGCATCCGTCGGAAACTATGCTGTGAGCTACAGCCGCGTGACCGTTTCGGGCGGCAAGATTCAGTCCGAGCTTCTGTTCTCCGAGGATGTTTATACCAACGAAGACTCGCAGCCGGAGCACAAATATTACTCCTACGCCGACGGCAAGCAGACGGAGCTCAGCGAGCAGGAATATAAAAACGCCTTTGACTCGTTTTTGGCGGATAACACGGATATGCACCTGACCGCAGGTTACATAGACAACAACGAATTTTCCACCGCCGATTCCGCAAAACAGCGCGAGATGCTCGCCGAGTCTTACCGCGCCTTCGGCTATGACAAGACCGCAAATTGACAGAATTACCCCTCGACCGGCGGTAAATTGCCCCAAAAACGGCGACTTGACTGACACTCCCGTGACAAATACGGCGGGCGGTGCTATGATACGCAGCGGAGGTGATCGAAATGGTCAACAAATCAACATTCGGTCAGTTTTTGCGTCAAAAGCGAAACGAAAAGGGGATGACCCAAAAGGAGCTCGCCGAAAAACTGTTTTTAAGCGAGTCCGCAATATCAAAATGGGAGAAGGGCAAAAGCTATCCCGACATAACAATGATACCCGATATCTGTTCGGTGCTCGATATTTCGGAGCATGAACTGATAAGCGGCGCGAACGACACGGAGTATCACGAGATGAAACGTGACGCGCGCATATTCAGGAAGCTGACCGGGACATTCTTCTGGGGCTTCACGGGCGCGTATGCGCTGGCGCTTATTATATGTTTCATATGCGACCTCGCGGTGAATCACAGGTTTACTTTCTTCCCCGTGGTTTTCGGCAGTCTGTTGACGGCGTTTTCGTTCGTTCCGACATTTACGCGCTTTACCGAAAAGCATAAGCTCGCGGTATTTTCCGGCTCGACTTATCTCTCGCTTGTCCTGCTGTTTGTCATCTGCTGCGCAAAATACGGGCAGAATTGGTTCGGCGCCGCCGCGCTCGGCACTCTGCTCGGGTATATCGCGGTGTTCGCGCCGTTTTTGCTCAGGCGCTATATGCCCGCAAAAGGGCGCAGATTTATTCCCGCCGTATACTTTTTGCTGTTCTTCGCCTGCCTCGCCCTGCTCGTTTCGGCGGCAAGAATAACGAATGTATTCAGCCTGCCCAAGGGACTGCTCATTGTGCTCTATTCATTTATTCCATTCGCGGTGACTGCCGTCATGCATATTATCTGCAAGCACCCGCTGATAAACGCCTCGGTCGATGTCCTCGCGTTCGGCTCGGTTATATATGCTCTGCCGCGTTTTCTCACCGCTGTGCTCGGTAGCGTAGAGGGCGCGAACTACGCCGTGAATTTCGCCGACTGGGCGCATTTCGCAAACGGCAATGTATATCTGCTCATTTTAATATTCACGCTCGCGGTTTCAGTATCATTGCTCGCGGCAGGTATCGCAAAACTGCGCCGCACGCGTTGACACATGGCAGATTATGTAATATAATATACCAAAATCGTGTGGATTTTTCCGAACCTGACGGGTTTATTTTTCGCCATGCACCTTTTCGGTGCGTGGCTTTTTTGATGAAAAGAGGGGTTATTTTGCAAAACAGGAAGCTGAAAATTCCGAGCGAGGTCGTTTATATCCTCGCCGTCGCGCTGCTCTCGCTCGCGGTCGCAATGCTCACGGCGGCGAACTTCGGCGTGTCGATGATAGTCGCGCCGGCATATCTTCTGAGCCTGAAAGTCGGAATTCTCACATTCGGCCAGGCGGAATATGTAATTCAGGCGGGGCTGTTTATTATCTTCTGCATCGTCATGCGCGGATTCAGGGCGGTGTATCTCTCGTCGTTCGTGACCTGCCTTATATACGGCGCGGCACTCGATCTCTGGCGGTGCATCCCGTTCTTCAACCCGACCGTCACCCCGCCCGGGAGCATGTCCATGCCGATAAGAATACTTCTTTTTGTTCTCGGCGTGCTGCTGACCTCATTCTCGGTCGCGATGTTTTACAAAACCTATCTCTATCCGCAGGTCTACGACTTTTTCGTCAAGGGCGTCAGCGGAAAGTTCGGCATAAAGCTGTCGCGCTTCAAGACCTGCTTCGATTTATCCTGCCTCGCGGTGGCGGCGATAATGTCGCTCGCGTTTTTCAGGCGCTTTGAGGGCATCGGCTGGGGCACGCTAGTTATCGCCTCGATAAACGGTACGATAATCGGCTTCTTCTGCCGCCTGTTTGATAAATATTTCGATTTTACGCCGCTGTTCAAAAAATTCGCCGCTCATTTTGAGCTCGACAAAAAGCAGTGACATACTTTCCCGCAGGGGAGTTTTCTTCACAAAAAGTTTGATTTTTTATCCCTTGACTGCACGCTCCGCAGAGTGCATTATATATTTGACGAGATAAAATTAATTCACGGGAGGAGACATAAAATGAGCACATTCCCCGATGTAAAGAAAAAGTTAGGCTTCGGCTGCATGAGACTGCCCATGGACGGCGAAAAAGTAGATTACGCCGAATTCACAAAGATGGTTGACGAGTTCATGGCGCAGGGCTTCAACTATTTCGACACCGCACGCGTCTACATCGGCGGTCAGGGCGAGACGGCGATACGCGACTGCGTCGTAAAGCGCTATCCCCGCGACAGCTTCATTCTCACCGACAAGCTCTCCGATTCGCTGTTTAACAGCGAGGACGAGATACGCCCGCTGTTTGAAAAGCAGCTCGAGAGCTGCGGAGTGGACTACTTCGACTTCTACCTCCTGCACTCGCAGACGAAGTCGATATTTGAAAAATACAAGAAGCTGCACGCCTATGAGCACGCGTTCGAGCTGAAAAAAGAGGGCAAGGTAAAGCACGTCGGCTTCTCGTTCCACGACACCGCCGACGTACTCGACGAGATGCTTAACGAATACCCGGAGATTGAGGTGGTTCAGATCCAGCTCAACTACATCGACTTCGAGGACCCCGCCGTTCAGGCGCGGCTGTGCTATGAGGTCTGCCGCAAGCATAACAAGCCCGTAATAGTCATGGAGCCTGTCAGGGGCGGAAAACTCGCCGACATTCCCGAGCAGGGCAAGGCTATATTCGACGCTCTTCACGGCGGCAGCCCGGCGAGCTACGCGATACGCTACGCAGCGGATTTCGACGGCGTATTCATGGTGCTCTCCGGCATGAGCAGCTTAGAGCAGATGAACGACAACCTGTCGTTTATGAAGGACTTTAAGCCCCTGAGCCATGAGGAGAGACGGGCGATAGCGGAGGTCTGCGACGTTATACGCGCGACCCACACCATCCCCTGCACCGCGTGCCGCTACTGCACGGACGGCTGCCCCGAGCATATCCTTATCCCCGACCTGTTCTCGTGCATGAACGCAAAGCAGCTCTGCCGCGACTGGAATTCGGACTGCTACTATGAGGTCTACACCGAGAATCACGGTAAAGCGTCGGATTGCATCGGCTGCGGAAAGTGCGAACACTCGTGCCCTCAGCATCTGCCCATACGCGAGCTGCTCAAGGAGGTTGCAAAAACCTTTGAGGGCGGAGAGGCAGAATAAATTCGCTCAATTATATAAAAACAAAACCGACCGCAACGGGAAACCGCCGCGGTCGGTTTTTGTATGCCTCTTTGTTGAGAAGTTTTGATTTGCGCCGGAATCTCCAAACAACAACCCCACCTAACGGCAAACCGCAGGTGAGGTTTTGTTCTGTCCGCACTCCGCAGGGGAGTGCGTATCATCAGCTGAATATGAGCGTTGTGATGCTCAGACCGGGGATTTCGACCTCCTGTTTATACTCTCCGTCGTAGGTGAGCTTGAGATCGTATTGGTCATTCGTGGTGTATATCTTGAGGTTGTCTCTGCCGCTGATGCCCTCGAAGTTGAAGGTGCAGCCCGCATCGTCGTTGACGATGACGACAACTATGCTGCCGTCCGGCGTGAGGAAGGACGCGCAGTTGGTCTTGTTGAGGATAACAAAGCCCATCTGCTTCTTTATCTTCCACGCGACGCGGTCGTTGACATCCTTTTCGTTGGATATGACCTTGCTGCCGACAGGAACAAACTTCGAGAAATGCGCAAGCGCATTGTATCGCTTGGCGGTGTAATATTCGTTGCACTCATGGTCGGCGATGATGAGTCCGTCGGAGTTGTCGCCCCATTCGCTGACTGCGACCCACGAGGTCCACGCCGTGGCGTTTGAATACATGATATCCTGGCATATAGTTCTCGCCATGGTGCGCGCGCCGGATATCGACCTCGTTGTGCTGTGGCAGGGCAGCTCGCACCACTCGTCCATCTCGACCGTCACATCGGGGTAGTATTTTCTCAGATACTGACCCCAGACTTTCTTGAGCAGATAGTTCGTGTCGGACCAGTAGGAGTGATAAGAATATGTCGCCATGACGCTGCTGAGCTCTTCGTCCTTGCTGATTTTCTTTATGTATTCGAATGCGGGGTTGCCTATTTTCGAGACCTCGCACATGGACATTTTGACATTGAGCCCGCGCTCCTTTATGCTCTTGGCAAACATGCGGTAGAGCTTGAACATCTCCTTTTCGTCGTAGTGGCAGCCCTCCTGATAGACGTTGTCGCCGCCCCATGAGACAAGCGGCTCGTTTATCGGACTTATATATTTAACCGGCACGCCGAGCTCAAGGAAATGCTCGGTTATGTCAAGAAAATAGTCGACATATTCCTGATAACATTCGGGCTTGAGGTTGTTCTGATGCTTCTTCAGTCCGCCGCTCGCCTGGCCGGAAACGGTCATTGAAAAGTGCGGCGAGTTTGAAAACAGAACGACTGAGTCAATGCAGCCGTAGCTCATGCAGAGTTTGAGCATATTCATTGCGTTCGCGTCCTGCGACCAGTCATATTCATATTTCCCGGTCTTTTCGTTATATACAAGGAAGCTCGCCGTGCTCTTCCACGAATCGGGATCGAGACGGGAGTTGGGGTTCTGCTTTTCGCCCGAGCCGACGTTGTATCTGTATATATTCAGCCCGAGTCCCTCTTTGCTGTAGAGAAGCTTTGCGATATCGTCGGCGTTTTTGCTTCCTCCTGCGACCTGCGCCCACCATGCCGCGGCGGCGCCCCAGCCGTTCATTTCCTGGAGCGTCTCCGTCTCGTTTACCGTGAGCGTTACGCGGCTTGTATCCTGAGTGTTTTTGATGTTCGAGACGTTTATCGAGCCGGTGATGAACAGCGAGACCAGAAAAACGGCTACATTATAAAGAGCTTTTTTGACATTTGCCATTGTTATCCCTCCTGATACCACAAGTTTATCAGAAGAAATATAAAAGGTCAACTAAAAAATCGAAAAGAGTTGCTGCGGGACAGTATGTTTCGCCGCACCCTACGAAGTGCGTGTCAATAAATTGTGCAATTTCGCGGGCGAATGAAATCCAACCATACCATGCACTTTTTCACTATTCACTTTTACTTATTACCTTGAGCGAAGCGAAACACCCCTGCAGGGGAGCCTAAAATCAGGTAAACGGAGTTCGCGTATAAAACAGAAATCCCCGTATGTCCTGCATACGGGGAGATATTTTAGAGTATGATGAGTTCTTTCGGCGCGTGGGTGAGTCCGCGGCTGCCGTCTTCCGTGATGAGCACCATGTCCTCGATTCTGACTCCGAAAAGTCCGGGCAGATATATGCCGGGCTCCGCGGTGACAAGATGTCCGGGGGCGAGAATCTCTTTCGAGCGGGGCGATACGCGCGGCTGCTCGTGGATCTCAACGCCGACTCCGTGACCCGTGCCGTGACCGAAGAATTCGCCGTAGCCCGCGTCGGTTATGACATCGCGCGCGGCTTTGTCCGCGTCGGCGCAGGAGACGCCGGGAGCCATCTTCTCCATCGCGGCGAGCTGCGCTTCGAGGACGGTGTTGTATATCTTCTTCTGCTCTTCGCTTACGGAGCCGACTGCGACGGTTCGCGTCATGTCGCTGTGGTATCCGCCGACGACCGCGCCGTAGTCCATGGTGATGAAATCGCCGCTTTCAATCTTTTTGTCCGAGGGCACGCCGTGCGGCATCGAGGAGTTGACTCCGCTGACTGCGATCGTCTCAAACGAGAGCGCCTCCGCGCCGTTTCGGAGCATATAGTAGTCGAGTTCGAGCTGAATCTCGCGCTCGGTCACGCCGGGCTTTATAAATTCAAGTATGTGGTCGAATGCGCGCTCGGCTATCGCCTGCGCCTCGCAAACGAGCTTCACTTCGCCGTCGGATTTTACCATTCTGAGCGCGTCTATCGCGCGGTCGGCGTAGTTCTCGGTGCAGATGCCTGTGTCGGGCATCCACTTTGTGAACTCCTCGAACTGGGCGACGGTGAGTCTCGTCGTCTCAACGGCGAGGTTGTTTATTTTGAATTCGCTCATCAGCTGCGGCAGCTCGGTGCTCAGATCTTTTGTGAGTCTGACGGGGCAGACGGTTATCTTCTTCTGCGCCGCCTCGACATAGCGCGAGTCGGTGAGGAATACCGTGCCGTTTCTCGAAATGAGCAGAACGCCGTCCGACGACGGGAACGAGGTGAAATAGCGCCTGTTCTCCTCGGACATTATCAGCGCGCCGTCGAGCTCCGACGGCAGAAGCGAAAGAAACTTGTCGAAAATCATTCTCTGTTCCTCCTTAGGGTAACTTTGAAAAAAGCGGTGAGAAATCCCTTTCCCACCGCCTTTAAATGTACAGTTGTACAGTGCAGGTACTTATTTGTACTTGCGCTTGCGAGCCGCCTCAGACTTCTTCTTTCTCTTGACCGAAGGCTTCTCATAGTGCTCTCTCTTGCGGACCTCCTGGATAACTCCGTCTCTGGAAGTCTGTCTCTTGAAACGCTTGAGTGCGCTCTCGAGAGATTCGTTCTCTTTAACTTTGACCTGACTCATTAATATTCCCTCCCTCCGCTGCAATTGCAAGGGCTAATTAGCATAAGCTTGCCTCTAATTATACAACAGGTGAATTTTATTGTCAACCGCTTGGGGGGATTTTTTATTTTTGATTAAAATATCCTTTTTTACTGCGGCTTTACAACGAGGTTGACGAGCTTGCCGGGGACATAGAGCTCTTTTATAAACGCCATGCCGTCGGTGAACTCCCTGACCTTGTCGAGCTCCTTGGCTCTGGCAATCGCGTCGGCAGCCTCGATATCGGCGGGCACGGTGAAGCGGTCGCGGACTCTGCCGTTGACCTGAACGGCGATCTCTATTTCGTCGTCAACGCATTTGCTCTCGTCGTAGTCGGGCCACTTCGCGGTCGAGCAGAGACCCTCTTCGCCGAGCTGTTCCCACATCTCCTCGCACAGGTGCGGAGCGAACGGGCAGAGCAGACGGATGAATACGGACAGCTCGTCCTTTGTCAGCGTGCCGACATCGTTTATCTCGTTGAGGCAGGTCATCATCGCGGCGATCGCGGTGTTGAACTTCATGTCCTCAATATCCTGCGAGACCTTTTTGACTGTCTTGTTCATTATTGATTCGAGCTTCTTCGTCGTGCCGTTGCCCTCGGCGATATCCGACAGGGACGCGACTCTCTCGAGGAAGCGCTTGCAGCCCTTGACGCCGCTCTCTTTCCACGGAGCGGAGGCGGAGTAGTCGCTCATGAACATTATATATGTGCGCAGGGTGTCTGCGCCGTATTTTTTGATAACATCGTCGGGGTCAACAACGTTGCCGCGGGACTTCGACATCTTCACGCCGTCCGCGCCGAGCACGAGTCCGAGACCCGAACGCTTCGCATACGGCTCGGGCACGGGGACTTCGCCGATATCATAGAGGAAGCGGTGCCAGAAGCGAGAATAGATAAGATGTCGCGTGACGTGCTCCATGCCGCCGTTGTACCAATCGACGGGGAGCCAATATTTGAGCTTGTCCTTGTCGGCGAAGCACTTGTCGTTGTGAGGATCGATGTAGCGCAGGAAGTACCAGGACGAACCAGCCCACTGGGGCATTGTGTCCGTCTCGCGCTTCGCGGGTGCGCCGCACTTCGGGCAGGTGCAGTTGACGAAGGAATCTATCTTTGCGAGCGGGCTCTCGCCGCCCTCGCCGGGCTCAAAGTTCTCAACATCGGGGAGCTTGAGCGGCAGCTCGTTCTCGGGCACGGCGACCATGCCGCAGTGCGGGCAGTGGATAATCGGGATGGGCTCGCCCCAGTAACGCTGACGGTTGAATGCCCAGTCCTTCATCTTGTACTGGACGCCCTTCTCGCCGATGCCGCGCTCCTTGAGGAACTCGAGCATTTTTTCTATAGACTCTTTCTTGTTGTCCGTTCCGTTGAGGAAATCGGAATTTATCATCTCACCGTCGCCGGTGTATGCTTCTTTTTCAATGTCGCCGCCCTTGATGACCTGGATGATGTCAATGCCGAACGCCTTTGCAAAATCCCAGTCGCGCTGGTCGTGGGCGGGAACAGCCATAATGGCGCCGGTGCCGTAGCCCATCATGACATAGTCGGAGATGAAAATCGGAATCTCCTTGCCGTTGACGGGGTTAATCGCGGTGAGACCGTCGAGCTTGACGCCTGTCTTGTCCTTGACGAGCTGAGTGCGCTCGAACTCGGTCTTTTTGCCGCATTCGGTGCGGTATTTTTCGACCTCGTCCATATTCGAGATGCGCTCGGAATATTTATCGATGAGCGGATGCTCGGGAGCCATGACCATGAAGGTGACGCCGAAGAGGGTGTCGGGGCGGGTGGTGTATATGCGCAGCGTCTCATCAGTTCCCGAGAGAGTGAAGTTGACAAATGCGCCGGTCGAACGGCCTATCCAGTTCTCCTGCTGAGCCTTTATATTAGCCGGGAAGTCGACATGCTTGAGTCCGTCAAGCAGCTTGTCGGCGTATTCAGTTATGCGCAGGAACCAGACGTCCTTCGACTTCTGGATAACGTCGCTGTGGCAGATGTCGCACTTGCCGCCCTGTGAGTCCTCGTTGGAGAGCACGCATTTGCAGCTCGGGCAGTAGTTGACGAACGCCTTGTCGCGGAAAACGAGTCCGTGCTCGAACATCTTGAGGAATATCCACTGGGTCCACTTGTAGTAGTCGGTATCGGTCGTATCGACAACGCGGCTCCAATCGAACGCGAAGCCGACGCGCTTGAGCTGACCGGTGAAATTGTGGATGTTCTGGTCGGTGACTATGCGCGGATGGGTGCCGGTCTTTATCGCGTAGTTCTCGGCGGGCAGTCCGAATGCGTCGAAGCCTATCGGGAACAGGACGTTGTAACCCTGCATCCTGCGCTTGCGGCAGATGACCTCCATGCCGGAATAAGCCTTGATGTGACCGACGTGCATGCCTGCGCCGCTCGGATAGGGGAACTCGATGAGCCCGTAGAACTTGGGCAGCGAGAAATCGTCGATAGCTCTGAATGTGCCCTCTTTCTCCCAGCGGTCCTGCCACTTCTTTTCAATGGTTTTGAAATCGTAGTTTGCCATGATTTATGTCATTCCTTTCGGATGTTCTCTCTCAGTCGGTCAGCAGGTCGCTTATGTCAAGCTGCTGCGCGTCGTTCCAAAGACGCTCGAGGTTGTAGTATTCGCGCTGATCCTTCTGGAACAGGTGGACGAGCACGCTGCCGAAGTCGAGCAGAATCCAGCCGGTCGCGCGTCCCTCAATGTGCTCGGGTGCTGCGCCGAGCTTGCCCATCTCGTATTCGAGATCGTCCGCGAGGCTCTTGACATGGGTGTTTGAAGTACCGGTCGCGATGACAAAATAGTCGGAGACTATAGTCAGCTCCTCGGTCTTTATCGCCGTGATGTCCAGCGCCTTTTTCTTGTCGAGTATTTTAACTATTTCGTTTGTCAGTTCTCTGGGGGTCATTTCTCTGAACTCCTCTCGGTTATAAGTTCATTGTAGCAGTCGACGCTCGACGGGTCGATTATCATTCCGTCGGCGAGGAGCTTTGATATGCAGTATCTTTGGGTGTAGAGCATCGCGGATTCTATCGACTGTTCCGAAAGCTCTCGGACTTTGTCGACATCCGGATATTTTCTGTCCTCGCTTATGAAATCCGCGAGGTAGACTATCTTTTCGAGCTGCGTCATGTTGGCTTTGCCCGTAGTGTGCCAGCGAACCGCGCCGATGATATCCTCGTCGGTGATATGAAGCTCCAGCTTCAAAAATGCCGCTCCGGCTATCGCGTGCCAGAGCTTGCGGTTCAGGCGCTCGGACGGAGATAACATTATATCAGCTTTTTTTATCATTTGCAACTGCTCCTCGGGCGCTGCGTTCTTCATCACATCGTGCAGAAGCCCCGCAAAATAAGCCTTTTCGGGGTCTGCGCCGTATAGCTCGGCAAGGTGCCGCGCGCTTTTTGCTACGCCGAGCGAGTGGATATATCTGTAGTCGTCGAGCTTAGTTTTCAGCAGCTCGTCATATTCTTTGTATTTCTCGGGTACGTTCAAGTGTAAAGCCCTTTCTTTTCGATATAGTCGCGCACGCCGTCGGCGAGAAGCCCCTGCGTGCTCTCTTTTTCGGAGATCCTGCGGCGAATGATGGTCGAGCTTACTTCAAAGACCGGAATCTCGATGAATTTTATCTTTTCTGTTTCCTCCGGCGTGAACTTGCCCTCGAGCTCGGGCACGAAGCCGTGCTTGCGCGAGGCGGCGCAGAGGGTGCACATCATTAAGATGTCGTGATAGCGGTACCACTCGTCGAATGTCGCGAGCATATCCGAGCCGACTATCAAAAACAGCTCGGCGTCCGGGTATTCGCGCTTTATCTCGCAGAGTGTGTCATAGGTGTAGCTCTTGCCGACGCGGCGAAGCTCCGTGTCCGAGACGGAAAACCGACGGTCGCCCTCAAAGCTCAGGCGGCACATCTCGAATCTGTCCCTGCTGCGAGCAAGGTTCAAGACGTGCTTGTGCGGCGGAACCGACGCCGGAATAATGAGAACACGGTCGAGCTGCAGCTTGTCCGCGATAGCGGTAACAAGCCTTATGTGCCCCATGTGCGGCGGATTGAAGGTGCCGCCGAAAATGCCAAGTCGCATATATCTTTCTCCTTGAAACTGTCAGTATTCGGTGTCGTCCGAGAGCGACGCGCTGCCGCTTATCGGGATAACCTCGCCGAGATAAGTCGGCTCTGGCTTGAAAATGCACATAAAGAAGTCCTTGCACCGGGCGAGGCTCTCGCGCACGAAATTATAGACGGGCTTGCCGTAAACGCGCTTGTCCGCCGCAACGCCGTAGGCGTCGATACCCAGGCGGCGCGCATTGTAGACCGCGCGGTAGAGGTGATATTTCTGCGTGACGACTATTGCGCTCTTGACTTCAAAAACATCGTGGGCGCGGTACATCGACTCATATGTCGAAAAGCCCGCATGGTCGAGGAACACATCGTCGGGGTCAACGCCTCTGCCGACGGCGTATTGTTTCATATGGTTGACCTCGTCGTATGAATCCCTGCCGTGGTCGCCGCTCGCGAGGATCTTTTTGCCCGCGCCGGCTTGATACAGGTCAACGCCCGTGCTCATTCTGTCCTCGAGCATATGACTCAGCGTGCCGTTGGAGTTGACCTTTGCGCCGAGCACCAATACGCAGTCCGTCCCGCGTCCCGCCGCCTCGTCCGCGCTGATTATATACTTGCTCGCGCTGAGCATCACAACGGCGTTTATCATGCACGGAGTCAGCACCGCGAGCGCAAGAAGCACGCAGAGGACGGAAATTATTATTTTTTTCTTGGAACGCGGTTTCTTCATGGCGTTTCTCCTGAAAGAGTTGATTTATATGCGGCAGGCAGTGAAACGGAGGGTGGATGTCGTGGCATTACCGCCGTTGATGCATAATGTTGAGTTATAAGTTTTTACCCACTACCTTCGCTACCTACCTTAACGAAATATTTTATCTTATACAGCGTTTCGGCATTTTCTTTTTATTTGAAAAAGAAAACGCCTACAAAAGAAAAGCAAACTCAGGGCTTCGCCCCGAGACCCCGCGAACGCCGCGCCGCAGTACATAGCTTGTGCTGCTCAGTAGGCAGCTCGGCACATTCGCCCGCAAACGCGCTGGAGCTTGAACGAGTGCGGGCTCGTGCGGCTTGCAAAGCAAGCCGTCCAGCCCTCTCAAAACATAGTCGCCTATCGCCCTTGGAGCGGGCGCTATGCTCCTTGTTTTTCGCCAACATCGCCTCGCTTTATCCGCCACCGGCGGTGCTTCGGCGACGTTGTCCGCGTCCTCAGATAGCCCGTTTCACTGCGGCGAGGCTATTGGAGGCTTGTTCCTCGGGGTTTATAAAGTCGTTTGCTTTACTTTTGTAAAATTGTGCGGTATTTGACCGCAAGCGGATATCATAAGCACCCTGAAAACGATGGGCGGTAATTTGCAATGTCGCGGCTGCCGCGGGGATATAGGTTATACTTCACCCCAGCAGCGGCGAAACGCCGCCGTCAATTCTTTTGGCTATGCGCGAAAACGCTTTTGCCGCCGCGCTCGATGCCGGGAGCGGTTCGCCGCGCACCGCGCAGTGCGACACCGCCGCGTCCTCGGGTACGATGCCGATTAGCTGAACGCATACCGCGTCAATGACATCGTCGATGTTGAGCAGCTTCTTTTTGCATACAGCCTTTTCGTCAAAGCGGTTGATGACGAGCCTTATGTCCGAAAGCCCGAGTTTGCGCATCGCGCCTGCTGTTATGTTGACGCTTCGCACGCATACCGCGTCGGCGGTGGAGACGACAATGCCCCTGTCCGCTGCGGCGCAGGCGAGCTCGAATCCGTCGGAGAGTCCCGCCGGAGCGTCAAAAAATATATAGTCGTAGTCTTTGGCGAGCTTGTCTGCAAGCTCTCTCATGCTCTCTTTGGTGAACGAGTCGGACATGCGCAGCGGCGCAGTCATCAGCATCGGACCGCCCGCGGCGAGTGCCGCCTGATTCGGCTCGCATCCGCCGTCGATAACATTGCCCCAGTCGAAGAGCACGTCTTTCTGGGTGCCGAAAATCAGGTCGAGGCTGCGAAGTCCGATGTCCATGTCGAGCATGAGCACGCGCTTGCCGGCGCCGCTCAGCGCGCGCGCAAGTCCGGCCGTCAGAGATGATTTGCCGACGCCGCCCTTGCCGGAGGCGATAACTATTTTTTCAGCCATTTAATCTAATCACCCCAGAAGAGTATTCTCGCTCTGCGGCGCGGCTGCCGTCTGCGAGCTGTTGAAGTAGTATTCGTATATCGGCTTTGCGATCTGCGCGAGGGAGGACGAGCCGTAGACGCCCTCGCAGATGAACGCCATGGATATCTCGGCGTTTTTGCTCGGCGCGAAGGTGATATAAAGACCGTTGTTGATAACCTGGCTGACGCCGTTTACCTTTCTGTTCTCTTCGGAAGTACCTGTCTTTGCGGCGGTTTGAACGTCGAGCCCCTTGAGAGCCGACTGTATAATACGGTTGTTGTTGACAACGTACTCCATGCCCTCGGTGACGCAGTCGATGGCATATTTCGATATGCCCGTCTCGAGCGCGACTTTCGGAGTCTTTTCAACGAGCGTCTCGGAATAGTCGGCGCTCTTGACCGATTTGATGAGATGCTGTTCGTACCTCGTGCCGCCGTTTGCTATCGTGGCGACGTAGTTCGCGAGCTGTATGGGCGTGAAGCGCGTACCACCTTCGCCGATGGACGAAAGGATCAGATAGCCGGGCAGCCATGTCTGACCGATGCTTTCGCGGTACTCGGGGCTGTCCTCAATGCCCTCCGCCTCGGTCAGCTCAACGCCGGTCTTGACGCCGAGCCCGAGCATGGAGCGGTATTCGTTGAGCCTGCTGACTCCGAGCTCCTCGCCGCAGGTGTAGAAATATATGTTGCACGAATCCTGGAGCGCAGTTCTGAGCGTCAGGTTTCGGTCTTTGTGGTTGATGTTGCAGTAGAATGTGTGGTCGAGGTATTTGAACTCTCTCGTGCAGCGGATGACCCTGTCGCGGTTTGTGAGTCCTTCTTCAATAGCCGCTATGGCGACCGAGGGCTTCGAGGTCGAGCCTATGGCGTAGGTGCTGCGCAGTGCCCTGTTCCAGAGCGGCGTGCGCTCGTCTTTGCTCAGCTCCGAGTATTTCTCGCTGTAGGTGTTCAGATCATAGGTCGGATAGCTGAGAATAGTCAGAATCTCGCCCGTGTTCGGGTCGTTGACAACGAGCGCGCCCGCGGCGGGAACTCCGTATTTGTTCTTCGATGATTTGGCGTAGTTCTCTGTCCACTTCGCGAAGGTATCCTGCGCCAATTTCTGCATATCGGCGTCAATGGTGAGCACGACCGTCGCGCCCTGAACCGGCTCTTTCGTCACAGTCTCGGAGACGTTGCCGTCCGGGTCTACGGTGACGACCTTTTCGCCGTCTGTGCCGCGCAGATACTCTTCCATCGAGTATTCGATTCCGCTTTTGCCGACCATGTCGTTCATACCGTAGCCCTTTTCTTTGAGCTCGGCGTATTCCTCGGCGTTTATCTTGCCGACGGTGCCTATAATATGTGCGGCGAGGGTGCCGTCAACAATGTGTCTGTAGGGCACTACCTCAACGTCAACGCCCTTGAAAGTCGCACTGTTCTCTTTAACTTTTGCGACGAGCACATCGCTGACATCCTCGGCGAAAGTATAAGAGTTGCTGACTCCGAAGCCGTTCAGGAGCATCTGATAGCGCACCGCTGCGATTTTTAAACCGTCTTTGAGCGAATAGCTGGGGTCGATCTCAAACATCTCGACCATCGCGTCGTAGCAGTTCTGCGCCGTGGCATAGGAGTTGAGGTTCAGGTAGTCCTTGCCTTTCATGACCTCGATTTCTTTTTCGCTGTCGGCTTTATAGACGAGTCCGCCCGAAGCGTCAATGACTATCGGCAGGTCGTTCTCCCACTCGGTGTTGTTCGCTTCAAAAAGCCTGATGAGTGAGATTATTATAGAATTCCTCTCGGCGTTCTCTTTCTTCGAGGGAAAATATGAATAGTTGAAAACTATGGAGTAGCCCTGGCGGTTCTCGACTATGGGTTTGCCGTTGCGGTCGACTATTTCGCCGCGCGCCGCATGAATGGTGACGGTAGTCTGCTTCGCGGTGTTGACGGCGCTCGCATATTCCTCGCCGTCAACGAGCTGAACTTTGACGAGCACGCCGACAAAGACAAGTATGAACGCGAGCAGTATGCAAGGCAGGGCAATGCGCCTTATCGCAAGTCTCTTTGAATCCATCGGGCTTTCTCCTTTCTTTTATCTTTTTACTTCGCTGGGCAGCAGCCTGCTGATGCCTCTTGTTATTAAGAACCAAAGCGGCGTGAATATCACTGTGTAGAGCACGCTCGGCAGGCAGAAGGTGAACAGCAGCCTGCCGCCGTGGACTCCCGCCGCGGCGACGAACACTATCCAGTAGACGAATGTATGCACAAGCAGCGCCAGCGCGGAGAAAATCAGCGCGGTGACGATGTTGTTTCTTATCATGTTGTTGACGAGCATTCCACACACGAGACCGATTACAGTCAGCAAAATGGCGTTTATGCCCTGGGTGCCGCCGGTCACGTCGAGCACTACGCCCGCGAGCAATCCGAGGAGCATGCCCGCAGTCTCACGCTCAAACATCGCGATGCAGACCACCATGACCGTCACTGCGAGCTGATGCGCGCCGAACGGCTCGGGCAGAAGTCCCGGCGTATTCTGGATAACGGCGCAGAAAATCAGCAGCACTGCGAAAATCACGCGGCGGATTATAAGTCTTTTCTTTTCGGCTGTGAGACCCATAGACAAGTCCCTTTCGATAAATTTGTTACTCTGTGACGCTCGAACCCTGACCCTCGAACTCGGTGATTATAAAAACATCTGTTATCGAAGCTATGTCCGCGCCGGGCTTGATTATCGCGGTCGCGGAGATGTCCGTGTCGGAGTCCTCGACCTTTGTGACCGTGCCTATAATGAGATCGCGCGGATAGATGCCGCCGACTCCCGATGTGCAGACGATTCCGCCGGGGGAGACCGCCGTTGAGCTCGAAAGACCGGGCATGGTGCAGAGTCCGTTCTTGGCGTATGCCGCAGTCGTTGTGACAAAGCCGAGGTCGCGCGTGCGGATCTCATATGCGCTGGTGTTGACGCTCGGGTTGAGTATAGTTTTTATCGTGCACTGCGTGAGGGTCACGGATGTGACGACGCCGACGAGATATTTGCCGTAGATAACGGGGTCGTTGACGGCGATTCCGTCATTGCTGCCGCGGTTCAAAACAAAAGCGGAGAGCGGGTTCGCCGCATCTCTGCCGACCACCGACGCCTCGCAGAATTTGTAGTCCTTGTGGCTCTCTTTGAGCTCGAGGAATTCTTTGTAGAGCGCGTTCTGGCTCTTCATCTGCTCGTAGTCAACGAGCTTGCTCTGAAGATCCTCGATTTCTTTGTTCAGCTCATCTACCTGCTTCGAGAGCGTGGCGGAGGACTTGAAGTTTATCGAGAAAGCCGAAAACTTCTGCGCCAAGAACGACGACGCGCGCTGAAGCGGCGAAAACACCGTGCTTATCACGGAATTTGCGGGCGAAGAGCCCGAATGCATCGCCGCTGCCGCCGCAACGCCGATAATCAGCACGACGAGCACGCCGACAAATATTTTGAATGTTCTGGATTTGTAAAACTTCAATTGAGTCTCTCCTTTGCTTGGAAGAAGTAAGTCTATACAACGCAAAAAATCCCGCGGGTTTGCAAAAAGTATGCAGAAAGGCAGAAAAACCGTTGTGCCGCATAGTTTTTGTAAGCCTGCGAGAACGCGGGCCGTCTGCGGAAAGCAGAGCGACCCGCGAAAAGGCGTTTATTTATCGAGCGGATGCTCGAGGCAGATGCCTGTTCCGTCAACGACGCAGTCGAGCGGACTCTCCGCGACGAGAACGGGGATGCGGGTCTCGGCGGCAATGAGCTTGTCGAGACCTCTGAGCAGAGCGCCGCCGCCGGTGAGCATGATGCCGTGGTCGATAATGTCCGCAGCGAGCTCGGGGGGAGTCTTCTCAAGGGTAGCCTTGATGACATCGAGGATCTGATTGACGGAGTCGGACAGAGCCTCTCTGATCTCCTCCGCGGAGATCTCGATGTTCTTCGGCAGACCGTCCATGAGGTTGCGGCCCTTGATGTTCATCGCGCCTTCGCCCTCGTAGGGATAGGCGGAGCCGATCTTTATCTTGATATCCTCAGCGGTTCTCTCGCCGATGAGCAGGTTGTATTTCTTCTTGATGTAGTTGATGATGGACTCATCAAAATTGTCGCCCGCGACTCTTGCGGAGTTCGAGGTAACAACGTCGCCCAGGGAGATAACGGCAACTTCGCTCGTGCCGCCGCCGATGTCGACGACCATGCTTCCGGTGGGCTCGGAGACGGGGAGACCCGCGCCGATAGCGGCAGCCATGGGCTCCTCAATGAGGCTGACATATTTTGCGCCTGCGCTTCTCGCGGCGTCGTTGACAGCGTTTCTCTCAACGCCGGTAACGCCCGAGGGGATGCAGATCATAACGCGGACTCTCGCGAGCGGGGAGTTCTTCGTGACCTTCTTTATGAAAGCCTTGAGCATATCCGCGGTGATGTCGAAGTCGGCGATAACGCCGTCCTTGAGGGGACGGACTGCGGTTATGGAGCCGGGAGTTCTGCCGATCATCTCCTTAGCTTCTGTGCCGACGGCAACGACTCTGGGCGGATTGTACTTCTGATCGACCGCAACGACGGAGGGCTCTCTTATAACGATGCCCTTACCTTTTACGAACACGAGGGTGTTCGCGGTACCCAAATCGATACCGATATCAAGTGAAAATAACATACTGTTCTCCTTTCAACAGTCAGAATACTTTTTATCGTCTGTTATCTGAACGAAATAGAATTGACAATTGATTCAAAATCTCCGGTGTTTGCGCCGGCTTTTGAAGTTTTGTAGGTGCAGGCATAGGTCACGCCGTTCTTCTCGAACAGGGCGGAGACCATGAACGCCTCTCTGCCGTTTGCGGAGACCTTTATCTCCGTAAACTTTGCGTCCTCGCCGCAGAGGGTCTTCGTCTCGTCGTTGACCTCGGGGTTGAAGCCCTGCGCCTTGAGCGAGGTGATGACCTCGCCGATATCGGCGGACTTGTCATCGACGCTCTTTTCGGTGTCATAAATTATGTCGATGGTCTCGTCGCCTTTTGTGAGGGTTATCGCGGTGCCGACCGCCGACATATCGTAGCCGGAGGGCTGGGTGAATGTGAAATATCTGCAGTAGGCGTTCTTGCCGGAGACGAGAAGATAATCGAGCGCGATGGCGTTTGTTGCCTGCTCGCCGTTTTCGTCCTTCTTTGCCTTGCCCTTTTCGTCCGTGTCGACAATGACAATATTGCCTGCCTCGTCATAGACGGGCTTGCCGTTTTCGTCGGTCACGAGCACGCGGTCGTTGCCGCTGCTGTCCTTGACTTTGAGTCCCTTTGCTTTTGAGCAGCCGGTGAAAAGGCAGACTGCCGCGAGCATACAGATGAGCAGAGCCGAGATGATTTTCTTCATTCTTTAAGACCTTCCCTTCGTCCTTATCGTCCGAAAATTATTGCCTGTTTCAGTATAACACAGGGTATTGCACTTTTTCAAGTGCGGAATCGAAGATATGATTGACACAAAAAGGCGGTTTGAACCGTTTATCAGCCGTTGAGAGCCTCAAAATTCTCCTTGTTGCTCTTGTAGAGGTTCTTAAAGACTGCGAAGTTCTTGTCATATATGGGCTTGAGCGAGGGGTTCGGGATAAACGTCTTCTTCGCCGGGACGAGCTTCTTCGCCTCTTCGATGCTGCCTATCATGCCCAGACCGACTGCGGAGATAACCGCCGCGCCGACTGCGCCGACGTTCTGCGGGCTTGCAACGACCTCGACCGTTCTGCCCGTGCAGTCCGCGAGTATCTGGCTGGTGACGTCGGAGAGAGCGCCGCCGCCGACAAAGCGGAGAACATCGGAGGTCTTGGTCTTTTTGTCCTCGGTCTCAAGGAACCAGCGTAGGTGCATGCAGGTGCCCTCAACAACGGCGCGGATGAGCTCGGTCTTGCCGGTCTCAAGGCTGATGTTGAAGAACATTCCGCGGGCGTTCGGATCCTCGAACGGGCAGCGGTTGCCGTGCAGCCACGGGGTGAAGATAACTCCGCCGCAGCCTGCGGGGGTCTTGTTTATAACATGCGACATGTAGTCGTAAAGGCTCGTGAATATGGACTCCTTCGAGGAGGCGACATCGGTCTTCTCGAGGAATATGTCAATTTCATCGAGGGCAAGGTGATCCTTGACCCACTCGAGGCATTTACCGGCGGTTTCAAGCTCCGCGAAGTAGTTGAGTTTGCCGTTCTGCGCGCCGACTATCGCGGCGATCATCGCGCTCGTGTCGACTATATTCTTGTCAACAACGGTCGTGACCCAGCCGGATGTGCCGCAGTAAATATGAGTATCGCCGAGGGCGACTGCGCCCGCGCCGACGCCGATGAGCGAAGCGTCTCCGCCGCCGCCGAATACGGGCGTGCCCTCGCACAGTCCGAGATCGTCCGCAGCCTTTTCGGTAAGACCGCCGACGAGAGCGGTGGAGTCGATTATCTCAGCCATATGCTCGGGCTTGACGTTGAACATCTTGAGCATCTCGGGGCTCCAGCCCTCCTTGCCCTTGCGGACATCGTAGAGCAGAGTGCCGAAAGCCGAGTCGCGCGTCATGACGAACTTGTCGGTCATGCGGCAGATTATGTATTCTTTGACGTCGAGCCACTTATAGGTTCTCGCGAAGTTCTCGGGCTCGTTCTCCTCGACCCATTTATATTTGTATACGGGATCCTTGACGCTCGCGGACACGGCACCGGTTATCTGCAGAGACTTGAGAAGCTTCGGAATATAAGCTCCCGCGATCTGCGGACCGTAAGCCATGAGTTCTTTTATCTGCTTCTTTGCGCGCTGATCCATGTAGCTCATCGCCTTGCGCACGGGCTGGCCGTCCTTGTCGACGAGCACGAGACCCTGCATCTGGGAGCAGAAGGATATACCGGCTATCTCCGAAGTGCTCACGCTCGTTGAATTCATGAGTCTCTTCGTGGTGTTGCATATCGCGCTCCACCACTCGTCGGGATCCTGCTCTGCGCCGCCGTCCGGATAAACGGTCAGCGAATAGCCTTCCATCTCCGCAGCGATCAGCTTTATTTCATCTTCAACTTCAAACAGACAGGTTTTGACGCCCGTCGTGCCGATGTCGTATGATAAGACGTATGTTCTGTCGCTCATTACAAATTTTTCTCCCTTCGCGGCTTTTCATAAACAAAGCCCCAATCTATCCATTCAATTATATAGCAAAAAATTGATGATTACAATGTAATAGCAAAAAAATTTTAAAAAACCGCAAAGCGGCACCCGCCGCAGAAAATATTTATCCGCGCCCCCAAAGAAAAGAAAAACTTTCCGAAGCCGGCAAAGAACTGTCAAAAAAAGCGCTGCGGGCAGACCGAAAACCGCCGCCGCGCAGACTGCATTCGCCGGACAGCGGAGAAAAATAAAAAAATTTTGAAATAACAGTTGATTTTTGCGGCGCGTTGTGCTAATATACTATGGCAATCAGATGCGCTGCTAGCTCAGTTGGATAGAGTGTTTGGCTACGAACCAAAAGGTCAGGGGTTCGAATCCCTTGCAGCGCGCCAAGAACAGAAGCAATACCGCAGGTGTTGCTTCTGTTCTTTTTTTATTTTCAAGGGATTCGAACCCTGAGAGGGTGAGCGGCGTTGAGAAAACAGTCTGGTGGACTGTTTTTAGCCGCGAAGTGTGAGGCGGGTACTGCTGCGCAGCAGCGGTCGCCGAGCACGCAAGGCGGCGTAGCCGACTGTATCCCTTGCAGCGCGCCAAGAACAGAAGTAATACCGTAGGTGTTGCTTCTGTTCTTTTTTTGTTTTTTAACATTTATGCAGCGTACAATTCAGCAGCCATAAAAAATTCCGCCCGGTTTTCCGGACGGAACTTTTTATTTTTATCTTACTTATACAGCGGGCCGTAGGCGGCGCAGGCTCTGTAGTCCGCGCTCTCGAGGTCCTTCGTGCCGAACGCGGACCATGCGTGCGGACGGTAGATGTCCTCGTCGGCGACGTTGTGCATCGCAACGGGGATTCTGAGCATGCTCGCGAGCGTGATGAGGTCTTTGCCGATGTGACCGTAGCTGATAGCGCCGTGGTTTGCGCCCCAGTTCGCCATGACGGAGTAGACATCCTTGAACGCGCCCTTGCCGGTGAGTCTCGGAGCAAACCAGGTGGTCGGCCAGGTCGGGTCGGTGCGCATGTCGAGCTTGTTGTGAATCTCATCGGGCAGGGTGGCGGTGTAGCCCTCGGCTATCTGAAGCACCGGGCCGAGACCCTTGATGATGTTGACTCTTATCATTGTCATGGGCATGACAGCCTGAGTCTTGAAGTGCGAGGAGTATCCGCCGCCTCTGAAATATCCGAGGTCTGCGGGGCACCAGTCGGTAGCCTTGAGCATAGCGTCGATATCCTCGTCGGTGACGTTCCACCACTCCTTCATGACCGCGTTGCCGTCCTTGTCCTTGCAGACGCCCGTGGCGTCAAGCGCGGCGGCGCCGGAGTTGATGAGGTGGATGAAGCCGTCCTTGGCAACGCCCTCGGGGCGCATGCCGCAGACTCTTTCAACAGCGTCGGGGCTCCAGTATGTACGAACATCGGCGAACAGGCTCGCTCTGCCGGTGACGAGTTTGCCCAGAAGCATCGACAGACCGTTGAGACCGTCGTTCTCGGTGGCGAAAGTGAGCGGCTCTTTCTTGCCGTTCCAGTCGAAGGTGGTGTTGAGCATAGCCTCGGTGAAGTCGCCGTTGGGCATGAAGTCCGTCCACTGGCGCTGACCCTGGAAGCCGCCGAGTATGGCGTTGCGGCCGAGTGCCTCTTCGTGCCAGCCGTCCTTGGGACCCGAGTGCTCAGCCTCTGCGCCGACGGGGCGGACATCGTTGAGCTTATCGTTGCCGAGCATGATGTCGCGGCAGATAAGGGTCATCTTGACGACGAACTCCCACTCCTTCTCCTTCTGCTCGGGGGTGTGTCTGATATTTTCGGGGTTCTTGTCGAAGCCCTCGGGGCAGTTTTCTTTGACCCACTTGAGCGCGCGCTCATATTCCTCGTGGTCATAGATGCCGAGCTCGACGCGGCGGGTAACTTCGACCATGTCGACCCACTCGGCGCGGATGCCGAGATATTCCTGCCAGAAATCGGCGTCGCAGAACGAGCCTGCGATACCCATTGCGACAGCGCCTATGCCGACATAGGACTTGCCTCTGAGCTGACCGACAGCCGCAGCGCAACGTGCGAAGCGGAGAATCTTCTCGGCAACATCATCGGGGATGGAATTGTCGGTGACATCCTGAACATCCTTGCCGTAAATCGAGAATGCGGGCAGACCTCTCTGCGCGTGAGCCGCCAGAACCGCCGCGAGATAGACCGCGCCGGGGCGCTCGGTGCCGTTGAAGCCCCAGACTGCCTTGACGGTCAGGGGATCGAGATCCATCGTCTCGCTGCCGTAGCACCAGCAGGGGGTGACGGAGAGGGTCGCGCAGACATTCTGAGTCGAGAAGAAGTCGGCGCACTTTGCCGCTTCTGCTGCTCCGCCTATCGTGCAGGGGGAGATGATGCACTCAAAGGGAGTGCCGTCCGAATAGAACACATTTTCTTCGATGAGCTTCTTGGCAGCGAGCGCCATGTTCATCGTCTTTTCCTCAAGACTCTCTCTGACTCCGCCCCAGCGGCCGTCAATGATGGGTCTGATTCCAAGCTTTGCTTTTGCCATTTTTCAGTCATCCTTTCGATGTTGTGTTGCCACTACCGGGCGCAACACTTATTTAAGTATTTTCAAAAAGCTCTCATATGCGCCCGCCCATTTGTCGGTGTCGCACGGAGCATATTCGCGTAATGCTTCGCTGCGCGAGATTATCTCCCTCGCCTTTTTGATATCCGGAATGTCTCCGGAGCTCAGGAGCTGAACGGCGATATTGCCGAGCACGGTCGCCTCTATCGGGCCCGCCTTCACGGGGACATTGCAGGCGTTCGCGGTCATTTGGCAGAGCAGGGTATCTTTCGTGCCGCCGCCGATAACATGTATATCAGGATAGTCCCTGTCGGTACATTCTTTTATCATCGAGAACGTGCTGCGGTATTTCATCGCAAGGCTCTCGTAGATGCAGCGCATTATCTCGCCGACTGTCTGCGGGACATACTGACCCGTCTTGCGGCAGAATTCGCGTACGCGGCCGGGTATATCTCCGGGCGGCGTGAACTCGGGGGAGTCGGGGTCGATAAAGCACTTGAACGGCTCCGCCGAGAGCGCCATGCGCTCGAGATCGGCGTAGCTGTATTCCTCGCCCTCGCGCTTCCACTGCCTGCGGCTCTCCTGAATGAGCCACAGTCCGATTATATTCTTGAGCAGCCCGGTCATGCCGCCGTAGCCGCCCTCGTTGGTGATGTTTATCGAGAGTGATGTGTTGTTGACAATAGGCTCGGGTATTTCCGTGCCGAAGAGCGACCATGTGCCGCTGCTCAAAAACGCGAAGCTGTCGAGCTGAGAGGGTACGGCGGTTATCGCCGACTGCGTGTCGTGTCCGCATACGCTGACGACTTTGACGGGGTCGAGCCCCAGCTCTTCGCATATCTCCGCGCTGAGCATTCCGTTTTCGGTACCCGACGGCACAATGGGCGTGAGGATTCCCGACGGGATGCCGAGGCGGTCGAGAATGTCGTGTGCCCAGTCTTTTGTCTTTATGTCAACCATCTGCGAGGTGGTCGCTATTGAATATTCTGTCTGCTTTCTGCCCGTGAGCATATAGGCGAATAAATCGGGCATGAACAGCATTTTATCCGCCCTGTCGAGAATGTGCGGGCGGTATTTTTTGAGCGCGCAGAGCTGGAAGAGCGTGTTGAGCTCCATGAACTGGATGCCCGTGCGGGAGTAAAGCTCCTCGCGGGGAACTGTTCTAAACACTTCTTCAATCATTCCCGCCGTGCGTGCATCGCGGTAGTGGATAGGATTTTCGAGCAGGCAGCCGAATTCGTCCAAAAGCCCGAAGTCAACGCCCCAGGTGTCGATACCGATGCTGTCGAATCCGCCGGCGAGCTTCGCCTTTGTCAGTCCCTGCTTTATCTCAAAAAACAGGCGCAGAACATCCCAGTAGAGCGTGCCGTTCACGCTCACGGGGTCGTTCGAGAAGCGGTGGACTTCTTCGAGGCGGATATTCTCCCCGTCAAAATGTCCGATTATCGCGCGTCCGCTCGACGCGCCGAAGTCGAACGCTAAAACTCTTTTTTCCATTGATGCAGAGTCCTCCGAGTTATTTTACAACGCCCTTTTTGAGGATGATGTTTGCGTATACGGCGGTCTCGCCCGTCGCGATGACGGCGTATGCCTTTCTCGCTCTGTCATAGAAAGCGAAGCGCTCCATGAGCTCGAAGCTCTTGTCTCCCTCGTTCGCTTTGACTATCTCTTCGTATTTGTCCCAGACTGCCGGGCGGTCTCCGTCGCCGTTGTTGTCCATGAGCGCAACGGGGGCGTCAACATAGGTGTCGAGGGGCATGAGCTTCAAAACCGCGTCGAGAACCTCGGGCACTCCGTGACCGTCGAGGCGAACAAGGCGCTGAGCTATGCTCGCCGCGGGGAAGTTGCCGTCGCCGATAACTATCTCGTCGCTGTGTCCCATCTCCATGAGGATCTTGAGAAGCTCGGGGGAGATGATAGGTGAAATATTTTTAAGCATTTTTATATCCGTCCTTTCGGAAAAATCAGTCAATTGAATACATGCTGTAGAGCTCGCTGTATACGCCGCCCTTTGCCATGAGCTCGCGGTGGCTGCCCTGCTCGGCGATGCCGTCTTCTGTCAGCACGACTATCTCCGCCGCGTTTCTTATCGTCGTGAGCCTGTGGGCGATAGTTATGACCGTGCGCCCCTTTGCAAGCTCTTCGAGCGACTGCTGAACAAGGCGTTCGCTCTCGTTGTCGAGCGCGCTCGTCGCCTCGTCGAGAATGACTATCGGAGGGTTTTTCAAAAACAGGCGCGCGATTGAAATTCGCTGTTTCTGACCGCCGGAGAGCTTGACTCCGCGCTCGCCGACATATGTGTCGTAGCCCTCTGGCAGCTCTTCTATAAATTCGTGTGCCCCGGCTCGCTTCGCCGCGGCTATTATATCTTCTTTTTCAGCTCCCGGGCATCCGTAGGCTATATTGTCCCTGACCGTGCCGGAGAACATGTAGACATCCTGCTGAACCGTGCCTATATTCGAGCGCAGCGAAGCTAAAGTTATGTCGCGGATATCTTTTCCGTCGAGCAGTATGCTGCCCGAATCCACATCGTAGAAGCGGGGGATAAGATTGCAAAGCGTAGTCTTGCCGCCGCCGGACGGACCGACGAGGGCGACATTCTCGCCCGGAGCTATATGCAGGGAGAAATCGGAGAGAATTTTCTTGTCCGTGCCCTTGTATGAAAATGTAACGTTTTTGAATTCGATATCGCCCTTGACGCCGCTTATGGGCTTTGCGTCCGGACTGTCTTTTATGTCGCTGACTTCGTCCATTATTTCAGTGAAGCGCTCGATGCCAGTCATGCCGCGGTTGAACTGCTCGCTGAATTCGACCATTGTGCGTATCGCCGCGAGCAGGGTGCTGACCATGAGCAGGCTCGCCGAGAAGTCGCCGACGGTAGTCTTGCCTTTCATCATGAACACTGCGCCCACGCCGACTATTGCTATATACATCAGTCCGTCGCAGAGCCTTACAGTGCAGTGGAAACTCGCCATGTATCTGTAGCCGTTTTTCTTCGATTTGAAGAAGCGGCGCGAGCCCTCGTTGAACTTTTCGCGCTCAATGTCTTCGTTGGCAAAGCTCTTGACAACTCTTATGCCAAGCAGTGAATCCTCCGTCCGCGCGTTTATCTCGCCTATCTCGCGTCTCTGCTGTTTGAACGCGGCGCGCATCTTGCGGCGGCTGTGCGAAGTCAGAAGCATCATAAGAGGCATGAGCGAAAAGACTATTATCGCAAGCCATATGTTCATCGACGCGAACATGATGAATCCCGCGATTATTTTTATCACGGTCATCAGGACATTTTCCGGACCGTGGTGGGCGAGCTCGGTTATGTCAAACAGGTCGTTTGTTATTCTCGACATGAGCTGGCCTATCTTCGTGTCGTCGTAGAAAGAGTAGGACATATCCTGAAGATGCGAGAACAGGTCGTTTCGCATGTCCGTTTCAATTCTCGCGCCCATGATATGCCCGCCCGACGCCGTGTAGTAGCTCGCGGCGGTGTCGATTATTCGCAGTAGAATGTAGAAGCCGACTATTTTTATTATTAGCTCCGCCGTCAGGTCGTGAATATCATGCGCCGCACGGTCGGTTATCTGCCGCACTATCAGCGGCAGGGCGATCTCGCATACGGTGGTCATCGCGGAGCAGAACATATCGAGGGCGAACAGCCCCGAATATTTTTTATAGTAAGGCAGGAACCTTTTGAGCATCCTGCGGTTGCGGCTGGAGTAGTCCCCGGACAAACAAACACCCCTAATCAAGCAGTTATATATCAAAATTATACAACATTTATTTCCCTTTGAAAAGGGTCGGCGGAGAGAAAAAATATTTTCTTGCCTGTAACAGTTTTTGTCCTTGAAAAAAGACGAGCGTTTTTGTATACTATGATATATACAAACGCATATAAACACATTTTATATTTTATTTTATAAAGAAAGGGAGGTCTCACTATGCGTATTCTCATATGCGACGATGAGCCCGCAATGGTCAAGCAGATATCCGAAATAATCGCGGACGCTTATCCCGATATTGAGCTTGTCGGCGTACACAGCTCCGCCGAGCTGTCCGAGAAGCTTGCGCCCGAGGACGCAAACAGAAAATTCGACCTCGCCTTTCTCGATATTGCCGTCAGCGACGAGAGCGGCGTGGATATCGCTGAGTTTGTCGGCGCGTTGTGCCCCGGGGTCAAGATAGTTTTCGTCTCCGGGAATCAGGATCTCGTCTCGAAGGCGTTCGTGACCGTTGACGACTGCGGGTATATCTATAAGCCCGTCGACCCGAAGCTGCTTCTCGGCTATATCGAGCGCGAACGCGCCGGGATGCATCAAAGACCGAGCCGCGAATATTTTGAATATACCCGCCGCGGCAGCATCCACAGGATAGGGTGCGATAAGATTCTTTTTATCGTCAGCGTGCGCAATTATCTGGAGATACATACGGTTGACGGAGACAGCGTCACCGTGCCGGGCAAGCTCGACGAGGCGGGACGGCAGCTCGAAGCGGGCTTCGTTCGCTGCCACAAGAGCTATCTTGTGAATTTAAAATATATCGCGAGATATACTGCGACGCAGTTTATCATGATGAACGGGAAGATAATTCCGATAAGCCGTTCCAGGAAAAAGGATTCAACGGACAGGTATGTGCTTTTTAAGGGAGCTTTGGTCAAATGACATTTTTTGATGCGTTCTGGTATGTGTTCAACTTTCTTTCGATAGCGCTCGTGGTGGTCTTTCTGTGCATGAACCTCACCCCGCGTTTCAACCGCTACGCGGTATTTTTCTTGACGCTCATACCGTTCTCGGCAATAGCGCTCGCCCAGCATTATTTCTACGATGTGCCGTCGGTGTTTTTTAAGATTCCGGCGTTTGCATATTATTTCATTTCGTCAATAGCCTATTTCAAAGACAAACTCAGAACCCGGCTTTTCGTCTCGATAGTTCTGATGTCGTTTACATATCTCGTTTCGGCTCTGCTCGTAACCGGGTGTATCGCCTGCGGGCTCAATCCCTATGACGATATAATGACCTATATAGTCTCCCTGCCGAATACGGTGGGGCTGATAGTGCTCTTCGGCGGGTTTACATATATAAGAATGAAGAAGCACAAAAATATGATTTTGCCGAGCGGGCAAATGGCGACATTTATCTTCTTCCCGCTGAGTCAGGTCATAGTCATGGCGGCGGCGATGATGATAATCTCATATTACGGCTGGTTCAGGGACAAGAACACCGGGCTGCCGTTTCTTGAGGATCCGACCCGCGCCCCGATGATAATGCTCTGCGTTGCGGCGGTTCTGTGCATAATCTCCGATGCCGTTTTGCTCTATATCATGGTGCGCTCGTCGCAGAACGAGAAGCTGCGCGAGGAGCTGAGAATAAAAGATTATCAGAACGCGCTGAATCTCGAATATTACAAAAATGTCGAAAACAGCAGCAATGAAGTGAGAAAGATACGCCACGACCTCGCGAACATAATTCAGACGGCATATGAAGTCGTCCACAGCGGAAACGAAGTCGACCGCGAAGCGGCCGAGCGGATGCTCGACCAGCTCAGAACAGAGGTCGCGGATATAAAAATAGAAAAATTCTGTCTCAACACTCTTGTCAATGTCATCGCCTCGAACAAGGCGAACGAGTGCAGAAAGAATGACATCGCCTATGATTTCGACCTCAATGTGCCGAGGTTTGTTGGTATCGAGGATGTCGATATCTGCAAGGCATATGTCAATATTTTCGACAACGCGATAAACGCGGCTAAAGCACTCGAAGAGAACAGATATATAAAAATAAGAAGCTTCGTCGACGAAAACGACGGAATGTTATATATCAGCAGCGAGAACGCCGTCGCGCCCGACTATGAAGAGAAGAAAAAGAAGCGGACGGGCGACCACGGCTACGGATTGAAGATTCTCGAAGAGACCGCCGAAAAATACGGAGGACACGCGGCGGCGAAGCAAAGCGGCGGTATATTCACCTGCGTTTTCGCAGCGAGGGCATAAATAATACTATTATAATATATAAAAAACAGCCGCGACATGAAAACTGTTGCGGCTGTTGCTGTGTTATTTTATTTAGGCTCACCCGTAGAGGGTGTTTCGCTTCGCTCAAAGTAATAAGTAAAAGTGAATAGTGAAAAAGTACGCGGTATGAGCGGGATTTGCAGGACGCAATGAGCCGCAAATTCGGGTACCTTGAAAATTAAACAACGGCTCGGCAACAAAATTTTATCGAATTATACCCGCAAAAATCATACCGCGGAGACAGAATATATCTGCCTCCGCGGTTTTATATTTTTTATGCCGTTTCCCGAAGCTGTATTTCGCGGCTGACTTCAAGCCCGTCGTGCGTGAGGGTGAGGGCTATTCCGCCGCTGTCCGAGGTCGAATACGCCCTGCGCCCGAACGCCGACATTATGCCGACGAGCACATCGTCAGATATCTCGGCGAGGCGGTTCGTGATTATCATCGTCTCGGGGCGGAGCTTGTCCAGCGCTTCCTGCGGGACGGCGCGTTCGCCGTGGCAGGGTACTTTAAGCGCGTCAATGCGTCCGACGGCGTTCGCGAGTCTCGCGAGGTCGCCCGTGTCGTTTACCATGTCGCCCGCCAAAAGAATACGCCTGCCGTTCTGCTCGGCGAGTATGGCGAGCGAGTTGTCGTTTTCGCCGATGTTCTTGTGATATGAGTCGGGCTCGGTGTTGAAAAAACGCAGGGTCCAGCCGCCCAGCGCAAACGGTTCATCCGGCACGCAGCCGATGACCGGAATGTTCATGCTCTGCGCCTTTTCGCTGAGCGATTTATACAGCGCATCGCCGTCGTGGAGACACTTGTCCCACTGCGCGAGGTTAGGGCTGATAAACGGCTTGAGATATATCTTGCCGATTGTTATATCCCCGTCGTCAAGGAGCGTCTCGAGTCCGCCGACATGGCCGGAATGAAGATGGGTTATCACGATAAAGTCAAGATTTATCTTCCCGCCGGCAGTTTCTTTCAGATACCGCGCCGTATGTTTCGCGTGCTCCGCGTCGCCGCAGTCAACGAGAGCGAATCGGTCGCCGCTCTGAAGAAGAATGCAGTCCGAGCGCCCGGTGTTGAGAAAATGGATGCGCTCGCCCTCCGACGGGACAGAGATATCCTCATTCTGCGCGGGAACGGGCGGATTTTTTGCCGCCCTGATGACCTGCACTGTCGTTGGCTTGAATTTGTCTTTCTGAGTGAATTTTTTGATGAGTTCGGCAAGATCCTTTATTGCCATATTCTTCAGCCCTTTCGGGAATTTATTTTGTCCTGCGCAGCTCGGCAAAGAACTGCTTCAAAAGCAGAGCACACTCGTTCTGCATGAAACCGCCCTCGACCTCGGGCGAGTGATTATACGGAAAAGAAAACAGGTTGTTTACCGACCCGCATGAGCCCGCCTTCGGGTCGTATGCCCCGAACACCACGCGCTTTATGCGCGAATTTATTATCGCCCCGGCGCACATCGGACACGGTTCAAGCGTCACGAACAGTTCGCACTCCCAGAGCCGCCAGCCGCCGAGTGCCTTGCACGCTCTGTCTATCGCTTCAATTTCGGCGTGTGCGAGGGCGTTTTTGTCCTTTTCGCGTCTGTTGCGCCCGACCGAAACTATCTCTCCGTTTCTTGTGACCACCGCGCCGACGGGCACTTCGCCGTCTGCCGCAGCCTCCCGTGCAAGCGCGATCGCCGCCTGCATAAGCTCTCTGTCAGTCATTCTTCCACTCCCCGGTTACGAAGGCCATGTGATAAAAGTATATGTCGTGTAGAGCAGATAGATGATAGAGATTATCATCGGGACATTTATAAAATACGCCGCCGTGCGTTCGCCGCGCGAAAGTGCGGTGCGCGGTTTTCTGAATTTCGTCTGGATATTCTTTTGGCGCGCCCTTCTCATGAAGAGAATCAGGCAGATTATGCCCGCCGCAAAGAACACCGCGACGCAGATATAATAGACGAGGTTGACCGTCTTTTCCGGCAGGAACTCGTAGAGTATCGAGATAACACCGGAGAACATATTGTTGCAGAAATGTATCATGACTCCCGTCCACATCGAGCCGGTGACTATAACAAAATAGCCGATGCCGATGCCGACGATGAACGCGAACGGAGCCTGGACGAGGTTGCCGTGCATCATGCCGAACAGGGCGGACGAGACAAGAATTGCGAACCAGTTGCCGAACTTGCGCGCAGGCATCATAACAACGCCGCGCAGCGCATATTCCTCAACGAGCGCAGGCACTACAGCGAGCTGGATAAGATACATCGCAATGCCCAGCGGCGTCGTCGGGGTGCGCGAATCGGGATATTCAAATGTTATGCCGGTCGTGCTCTCGACAAAGGTCGAGAGAAAGTTCGTCGCGTAGTTGCCTATCATGCAGATCATCAGACCCGCGGGCACAGCAAGAAGCATGAGGCGCGTGTCATAGGGCTTTCCGAAGTTCAGGCACTGCTGACGCTTATCTTTGAGCATCAGGCTCGACAGGAAGAACGGGACGAATATGCAGAAAATCGACATCAGCACGCCTATCGCATAGCCGTGGTCGGTCTCGTTCGCGTAGTCGTCATAGAGATTTAAAGCAAACAGCAGTCCCGCGCCGATGAACTGGAACAGGGCGAACAATAATATGCCCAGGCCGCTTATGTTGCCGAGCTTTCTTATCTGGCGCTTCTCGCGCTGCTTTATCTCAAGAGTCTGAGCGGGCCCCGGCTGATATCCGTACCCGTTGGGCGCTCCGTTATTATATTGAGAGTCATATGCCATACTTTCACCGTTCCACTTAAAATTCTTATTAAATTATACCCTACCCCGCGGGATTTAACAATAGCATAAAAGCGAAGTTTAAAGAAAAAAGGAATATAGTTTAATTTCAGTTAACATTTAAAGGCGAAATGTAAGACGCTTCGGGGAATGGACAATGCTATAAGACGGCAGACCGCCGTTTGTGCCGTGGAATGAGATGTGAAAATCCCAATATGCCGCGGAATCTATCACGATTTTATTGATTCGCACCCTACAAATGCACGCCAATAAAATTGTGATAATTTCGCGGGCGGATGATATCTGCCCTACACAATTGTGCTGATTTATAAGCCGTTCATAGCCGGTATTTACACCTACAAATCCCAATCTGTCACTGCACTTCCACTTTAAACCCCGCATTACAAAAATCAAAGCCCACCCAACGGACAACCATCGGGCAGGCTTTCTATTAAATAAATAACTCCGCGAAATCATATCTCCTGCGTGTTCTCGTCGTTCTCGCTTAGCTCCTGCGGCTGAACGGGACCGAATCTGTCCGCCTTGGGCAGGCTCCATCTGAAGTGGGCGGCGAGCAGGCGGATGACGAAAACTATTGCCGCGCCCGCAATGACCGCCGCGGTGCTGTTGAACCGCCAGATGATAACGCAGGCGACCGCGCCGGCTATCGACGCGCAGGCGTAGATGTGCTTTACGAATATGTACGGCTTCTCCCCGGCGAGAACATCGCGCAGCACTCCGCCGCCGACGCCGGTTATGACCCCGACGAATACTACCAGAAACGCGCCGCGCCCGGTCGAGACGCTGTAAGCGGTCTGTATTCCGACGACCGTGAAAACTCCGAGCCCGAGCGAGTCGAGAATGAGCAGAACGAAGTCGTGGACATGCTGATTACTCGTGAGCAGTCTGCGGATTGCCGGCAGAAAAGTTATTATCGCCGTGACCGTCGCGACTATCGCATATACCGGGTGACCGAATGTGCCGGGCGGCGTTATGCCGAGAATGAGATCGCGCGTGACTCCGCCGCCGATAGCCGTAACAACGCCCAGAATCATGACGCCGAAAATATCCATGTTTTTCTTCAGCCCTGTCATCGCGCCGGAAACCGAGAACGCAACGGTGCCGATGATTTCAAACGCAAAAATGAGAATGTCCATAAACCACTCCGAAAACAAAAAGAGTACGCCATCAGAAAAAATGGTGTACTCTGTCTTTTTACCTGAAAGATTCTCCGCTTCGCGGATTGCTTCGTCGGTGCAAATGCCTTTCCAGAGGACCGTCCCGGCTCGGTTCTTTTACCTGAGAGTTTCGCCCCTTCGGTGGCCGGAAATCCGGCTCTCTCCCAAACCCGTCAATCGGATACCCGATTATTTTATAGCGCATAGCGGCACTTGTCAAGAGGAAAAATAAAGGTTATTCCTCCATCTGTTTGCCGAGGAACGAAGCCGCGACCTGAACGAGCTTTATCTCCGTCTGCGTCGGCACGGACGCCTCGTCCGCCGTGAGCAGAACCACCGCGCCGGACACATCACCAGCGCCGATTATCGGAAACGCCGCCGCCGCGTCGCGCTCAACGCCCTCTATCGGATGAAACCGCTCGCCGCCCTCCTCGCAGATAAACGGACTGCGGTTCTCCATGATGTTTTCGAGCGCCTGCGTTATCCTGCGCTCGACCGTCTCTTTCTTCGGCACGCCCGCGCAGGAAATGACCCTGTCGCGGTCGGTTATCACGACCGGAAGCCCCGTGTTCTTGTGCAGAACTTCGGCGTACTGCGCCGTCAGCGATGACAGCTCGCCGACCTGCGAATATTTTTTGAAAATAACTTCGCCGTCCGCGTCTGTGTATATTTCGAGCGGGTCGCCCTCGCGGATGCGCATCGTGCGGCGAATTTCCTTGGGGATAACGACCCTGCCGAGATCGTCGATTCTTCTGACTATTCCTGTTGCTTTCATTATATTAACTCCCTTGCTTTTGTTGCGTACCTGTATTGTTTGCCGCTTGAGGGAGATTATGCGGATAAATGAAAAGTTGAACAGAATGGCGGAAATGTATGTGACGGATTAAATAAAGAAAGTGGGGTTATTACACATTTTTTGCAATATATCCCCGACTTTTCTTGACGGGCACTGCCATAATATGATATCATTCTCAGTGAGTTAATACGCTGAAATTTTATAGGAGGTGTTTTTGTGGTCCCTGAAAATTTTAAGGAAAACGGCTTTATGATAGGACTCGGTCTTTTTATCGTCGTCTTCGTCATAGCGCAGTCGCTTTTCTTTCTCGTCAAGGCATGGAAACAAGGCAAAAAACTCGGAATAACAACTGATACACTGAAGAACACCGTTGTGTCGAGCGCGCTGTTCACTATCGCGCCCGCCATCTCGATTCTCGCAACGGTCATCGTGCTCGCAAACTCGCTTGGCATCGTCCTGCCGTGGATCAGACTCTCGGTCATAGGCAACCTCGCCTATGAGAGCGTCGCCGCTGAGGCAGCGCTCGATACCTTCGGTCTGACTCTTTCGAGCCCCGTGACCGATCCCAAGGTCTTTGCGACCATCGCGTTCGTCATGACCATCGGCTGCATCCTGCCGCTCATTCTCATCATCTTCGTTATGAAGAAGGTGCAGAAGACCATGGGTAAGGTTGCCGACAAGAACTCGAAGCTTGCTGATACTCTTTCCGCAGCTGCGTTTATCGGCATCATCGCCGCGTTCGTCGCGCGTGCAATTGCCGGCGCAGGCAAGGCGGGCGACAACGCCCTCTACGGCGCGGAGTTCGGCGACGGCGCAGGATTCATGTCTGTGTGCGTGCTCGTCTCGGCGATGATATTCATGAGTCTGCTCACGTTCCTGTGCAAGAAGTTCAAGATAAAGTGGCTTGAAGCATTCGCTCTGCCGATAAGCATGTTTGCCGCGATGGGCGTCGCTATTGCTATAGCGAAGCTCTGCCCCGAGGGACTCGCTTATCTTGAGTGGAGAGGCTGATAAGGAGGGAAATGCAAATGAGTAAAAAGAACGCTAAGCCCTACAGCGAAAAAATACATATCTGGGGCAGAATTTCTTCGATAACCGCCATTGCAGCCCTCATGCTCGTGCCCATCGCGATAAGCGCGCACTACAATGCGTGGCCCGAGGCGGGCAAGCTCTTCAATGCAATGAAGGTCGTTATTCCGGTCTACTGGATCTCCGGCATCGCCGAAGTGTTCACCTATGCTCCCATGCTCGGCGCAGGCGGAACATATCTGAGCTTCGTCACCGGCAACATCACGAACCTCAAGCTGCCCTGCGGACTCAACGCCATGGAGAATGCGGGCGTGCGCGCAAACTCCGAAGAGGGTGAAGTCATCTCGACTATCGCTATCGCGTCCTCGGCTATCACGACTACTATAATCCTCGCAGTCGGCGTGCTCGCGTTCCGTCCGGTGCTCCCCGCGCTGACCACCAACCCCAACATCGCTCCCGCTTTCAAGCAGGTTCTGCCCGCGCTCTTCGGCGCGCTCGCCGCGACCTACTTCTCGAAGCACTGGAAGATATCCATCTTCCCGATAATGGTCGGCGTTATCACTCTTATCTTCGCCTCGACCATGGGCGTCGGAACGCTTATCTTCGTCACCATCATCGCATCGCTCCTCGGCGCGTTTGCAATGTACAAGTTCGGCTGGCTCGACAGCAAGGAAGAGAGAAAAGCCAAGAAAGCCGCAAAGGCAAAGAAATAAAATAACTCCGGTTTCCCGGTATTCGACAGCTCCGCTTTTAGCGGGGCTGTTTTTCGCTTCGCTCAAAGTGAAAAGTAAAATGTAATAAGGTTGAAATGATTCAACTATCATGTTATAATCAACATAAATAAAAGCAGAATCTCAGAAAAGTTGAGAGTTTTGCTCAAGAGGGTGGAATACAATGACCGTTTTACAGCTTAAAGAAATTCTTTCGGCGGAGCTGCTCTGCGGCGGCGATCATCTGGACAGAGAGGTGCAGACCGCCTGCGGCAGCGACATGATGAGCGACGTGCTCGCATTTGTCAAAGAACAGGCAGTTTTGCTCACCGGGCTCGTCAATCCACAGGTCGTGCGGACTGCCGAGATGATGGATATGAAGGTCATCGTGTTCGTGCGCGGCAAAGTGCCGGGCGATGCGATACTCGACCTTGCGCGCGAGCTGGATATCGTCGTGCTCAAAACTGAGCTTGAGATGTTCACCTCCTGCGGAAAGCTCTATCAGGCAGGCCTGAGAGGGGGCAGGGCTGTCAATGGATAACATGAAGCTCCATTTTGACGTTGACGGGGAGGATTTTACCCGTGCGGGCGAGGCGTCCGGCGAGACAAAGCGCGTGCTCAAGGGTCTCGGCTTTGACGCCAACGTGATAAGAAACGTCTCGATAGCCATGTACGAGGGCGAAATAAATATGGTCATCCATGCGGGCGGCGGCGAGATAGATGTCGAGATATCGCCCGAGTGCATATCCATGGTGCTCGCCGATCACGGACCCGGCATAGAAAATGTCGAGCTCGCCATGCAGGAGGGGTATTCGACCGCGCCCGATAAGGTGCGCGCCCTCGGCTTCGGCGCGGGCATGGGTCTGCCCAATATAAAGAAGTATACGGACGAGATGAAGATAGACACCGAAAAGGATGTCGGAACAACGATAAGCCTCAAAGTATATACCGCTCACTGACTGAGCGCCCGCGTCTGCGGGAGCCGGGAGGACTTTTTACATGAACACGTATTTCCATTCGGTGCGGCTCGATGAAGAGAAGTGCATGGGCTGCACCAACTGCATAAAGCGATGTCCCACGCAGGCTATACGCGTGCGCAGCGGCAAGGCGCATATTATCTCGGAACGCTGCATCGACTGCGGCGAGTGCATCCGCGTCTGCCCGCACCATGCAAAATATTCCCACCGCGACTCGATGAACAGGATAATCGAGTTCAAATACAGAGTCGCCCTGCCCGCGCCGTCGCTCTACGGGCAGTTCAACAATCTTGATGATATCGGATATGTCATAACCGCGCTCAAAATGCTCGGCTTTGACGAGGTGTTCGAGGTCGCGAGAGGCGCCGAGCTCGTCAGCGATGCGACGCGAAAATACATCGCCGAGCACGATATACCCCGGCCGGTAATATCCTCGGCGTGCCCCGCCGTGTGCCGGCTGATAAGGGTCTGCTTCCCGCACCTTGTCCCGTATGTCCTGCCGCTCAATTCTCCCATGGAGACTGCGGCTCTGATAGCGCGCAGCGAGGCGCAGGCAAAAACAGGACTCGACTCTTCGGATATCGGAATATTTTTTATCACGCCGTGCCCCGCGAAGATAACCGCCGTCAAGCAGCCCATCTGCCTGCCGGAGTCGAATGTCGACGCCGTGATAGCGATGAAGGATATATATCCCGTGCTCCTGAAGCAGATGAACCACCTCGGCGCGCCCGAAGACGCCTGCAAGTCGGGGCTCATGGGAGTCAACTGGGCGTCGAGCGGCGGCGAGTCGGCGGCTTTGCTCAAGGATAAATATCTCGCCGCAGACGGAATAGAAAATGTCATAAAAGTGCTCGAAGAGATAGAGGACGAAAAGCTTGACAGGCTCGATTTTGTCGAGCTCAACGCCTGCTCGGGCGGCTGCGTCGGCGGCTCGCTGACTGCGGAAAACCCGTATGTCGCAAAGGCGCGGATCCAGCAGCTCAGAAGATATCTGCCCGTTGCGGCGAATCATCTGGCGGGCGACGAAGTGCCCGAGACTATGAGCTGGCAGCGGCCGCTCGAGGGCTCGTCGGTTCTCAAGCTCGCCGACAATGTCTCCGACGCTATGGCGATGATGTCGAAGATGACCGAGATAATCGCACGCCTGCCGGGGCTCGACTGCGGCACCTGCGGCGCTCCCACCTGCCGCGCCCTCGCGGAGGATATAGTCAGGGGCAGCGCGACGCTCCACGACTGCGTTTTCGCCATGCGCGACGAGCTCGCGGGCACGGATATGCAGGAGTATATTCCCGCGCCGTTCAGAAGCACGGGCAAAAAGGAGGAGACGAAATGACGGTCGGGGATATAAAAGAAAAGCTGGGGCTCAAAGCTCTTTGCGAAAACGAAGACTCGCTCTCGCGCGAGGTTACGGGCGGCTACTGCGGCGACCTTCTGAGCTGGGTCATGTCCCGCGCAGCGGCGGGGGACGCCTGGATGACCGTCATGGGCAATGTCAACTCCATAGGCGTGGCGGCGCTCGCGGACATAGCCTGCATTATTTTGACGGAGTCCGCGCCCCTCGATGAGGACGCGCGCGTCCGCGCAGAGCAAAACGGCGTCGCAGTATATCAGACCGCCAAAAACGCCTATGAAACAGCCGTCAGCCTGTCGGGGCTTATATAAACTAAACCTGCTTCACCCGTCGGTGCGGCACCTTGAGAGGAGAAAAGCTATGGGTAATGAATTCGAAAAAGCGGTAAAAAGATTTTCCGAGGCGAAGGATGTTTTGGAGAAATTCGAGAAATCGGAGGAGGCCGTGGCGTTTATGCAGAACGAGACGGGATTGCCCGCCGACGAATGCATGAGGGCTTATGAGTTGATTATGAATACCGATACCGACTGAAAATAGTCGGCTCAAACCTATTGACGAATAAATCCAAAAGTATTATAATCACTTTAAATGAGCATATCTCAAAGGCTTTGACGGAGACAGTAGCCTTGCGCAAAGAGACAAAGTGAGCCGGCGGCAGTGGAAAGCCGGTACTCGGCGCAGGAGCGAATATCACTCCCGAGCAGCGGGACGAAAGGCGAAAACCGAGTAGATCCCGACGGCGCGTCCCACCGTTACCGGGCGGCATTTAATTGAATGTAGTGGGTGGTTGCAAAGCCGGGTCTTTGTCCTGTTATGGACAGGGACCTTTTTTGTTATCAGCCGCGATTCCCTGAAAGGATGGATAGCTATTATGTACGACAAGGTATCGACGAATTTTGAGTTCGTCAACCGCGAGAAGAAGGTGCTCGATTTCTGGAACGAGAACCACATCTTCGAGAAGAGCATCGACTCGCGTAAAAATGCGGAGACTTTCACTTTCTATGACGGCCCGCCGACGGCAAACGGCAAGCCGCATATCGGCCATGTGCTGACGAGAGTTATAAAGGATATGATCCCGCGCTACAAGACCATGAAGGGCTATATGGTGCCCCGAAAGGCGGGCTGGGATACCCACGGTCTGCCCGTTGAGATCGAGGTCGAGAAGCTGCTCGGCATCGAGGGCAAGCAGGGGATAGAGGAATACGGTCTTGAGCCCTTTATCAAGAAGTGCAAGGAGAGCGTATGGAAATACAAGGGTATGTGGGAGGATTTCTCCGGCAAGGTCGGCTTCTGGGCCGATATGAAGCACCCCTACGTCACCTATGACAACACCTTTATCGAGTCCGAGTGGTGGGCGCTCAAGCAGATCTGGGACAAGGGTCTGCTCTATAAGGGCTTCAAGATAGTGCCTTACTGCCCGCGCTGCGGCACCCCGCTCTCATCTCAGGAGGTCGCTCAGGGCTATAAGGATGTCAAGGAGCGCTCGGCGGTAGTCAAGTTCAAGGCTAAGGGCGAGGACGCATATTTCCTCGCATGGACGACAACTCCGTGGACTCTGCCCTCGAACGTCGCGCTCTGCGTCAACCCCGCAGAGGACTATGTTAAAATCAAGGTTGAGGACGGCACCGTATACTATATGGCGCAGGCCCTCGTTGAGAAGTTCTTCCCCGAGGGAGTCGAGACTCTCGCTACCTTTAAGGGCAAGGAGCTTGAATACAGAGAGTATGAGCCGCTGTTCGAATGCACAAAGTCGAATGACGGCAAAAAGGGCTGGTACGTCACCTGCGACGGTTATGTCACTCTGACGGACGGCACCGGTATAGTCCATATCGCACCGGCATTCGGTGAGGACGACGCAAACGTCGGCAAGAACTACGATCTTCCGTTCGTTCAGCTCGTCGACGCCGCCGGCTGCATGGACAAGAGCACCCCGTGGGCGGGCAAGTTCTGCAAGGACGCGGACAAGGATGTGCTTGTTGACCTCGACAAGCGCGGACTTCTCTTTTCCGCTCCCGTGTTTGAGCACAGCTACCCCCACTGCTGGCGCTGTGATACGCCCCTCATCTACTATGCAAGGGATTCGTGGTTCATAAAGATGACCGCAGTCAGGGACGACCTTGTCCGCAACAACAACACCGTCAACTGGATCCCCGAGAGCATCGGCAAGGGACGCTTCGGCGACTGGATAGAGAACGTCCAGGATTGGAGCATCAGCCGTAACCGCTACTGGGGAACTCCGCTCAACGTCTGGGAATGCGAGTGCGGTCACAGACATTCGATAGGCTCTATCGAAGAGCTCAAGAGCATGTCCTCGAACTGCCCCGACGATATCGAGCTGCACCGCCCCTATATCGACGCGGTTACAATAAAGTGCCCGAAGTGCGGCGGCGAAATGCACCGCGTGCCCGAGGTTATCGACTGCTGGTTCGACTCCGGCTCGATGCCCTTCGCGCAGCACCACTATCCGTTTGAAAATCACGACCTGTTCAAGCAGCAGTTCCCGGCTCAGTTCATCTCCGAGGCCGTCGATCAGACGAGAGGCTGGTTCTATTCGCTGCTCGCCATTTCGACCCTGCTGTTCAACAGAGCGCCCTATGAAAACGTTCTTGTCCTCGGACACGTTCAGGATGAGAACGGTCAGAAGATGTCGAAGTCCAAGGGCAACGCCGTTGACCCGTTCGACGCGCTCAACGCCTACGGCGCAGACGCAGTCCGCTGGTATTTCTACACCAACTCCGCTCCCTGGCTGCCCAACCGCTTCCACGGCAGGGCTGTTATCGAGGGTCAGCGCAAGTTCATGGGTACGCTCTGGAACATCTACGCTTTCTTCGTGCTCTATGCAAATATAGACGAGTTCGACGCCACGAAGCATGAGCTTCGCAAGGCTGAGGAGCTGCCGACCATGGACAGATGGCTGCTCTCGAGACTCAACACCCTTATCACCACCGTTGACAATTACCTTGCGGATTACTGCATCCCCGAGGCGGCGCGTGCGCTGCAGAACTTCGTCGACGAGATGAGCAACTGGTATGTCCGCCGCTGCCGCGAGCGCTTCTGGGCGCAGGGCATGAGCCAGGACAAGATAGATGCCTATATGACTCTCTATACCGCGCTCGTCACCGTCTCGAAGCTTGCCGCTCCGATGATCCCGTTCATGACCGAGGATATCTACCGCAACCTCGTGTGCAGCATCGATAAGTCCGCTCCCGAGAGCGTCCACCTGTGCGATTATCCCGTTGCGGATGCCGCATATGTTGACAAGGCTCTTGAGGAGAGAATGAACGAGGCTCTCAATATAGTCGTGCTCGGCCGTGCCGCAAGAAACGGCGCGAACATCAAGAACCGTCAGCCGCTGGGCAAGATGTTTGTCCGCGCGGACGAGGCTCTCGGCGGCGAGTACGCGGAGATAATCAGAGACGAGCTCAATGTCAAGGAACTCGAATTCGTTGACGGCGAGGCGGATTTCGTCAGCTACAGCTTCAAGCCGCAGCTCAAGACCGTCGGCCCGAAATACGGCAGATTCCTCGGCAAGATAAAAGAGCATCTCGCCTCCCTCGACGGCTCCGCCGCAAAGAAGGAGCTTGACGAAAATGGCGCGCTGAAGTTCAGCGTCGACGGCAACGAGATAGAGCTCGGCGTTGACGACCTGCTCATAGACTCCGTCCAGAAAGAGGGCAGCTTCGCGGTCTCCGACTACGGCATCACCGTCGCCATAGACACGAACCTCACCCCCGAGCTTATCGAAGAGGGCTTCGTCAGAGAGATAATCTCGAAGATCCAGACCATGCGTAAAGAGGCAGACTTCGATGTTATGGACAAGATCGTTCTCTACACCGGCGAGAATGAAAAGCTCAACGGTATCATCAAGAAGAACGCCGAGTCCATAAAGCATGACGTCCTCGCAGATGAGATAGTCTATTCCCTCGGCGGCGACAGCTCCAAGGAGTGGAACATCAACGGCGAGAAGATGACTCTCGGCGTCAGCAAGAAATAAAAGCAGATTTTTTCCGCCGCGTCTTTAATCGGATGCGGCGGATTTTCTCATTTCCGACTCAAAACAAGCCCAATATCTTACAGAGACAAAATAAGCAAAACTGTTGCAATAATGTTACATTTCAACTTATTGTTGAATCGTGTCGGATGTTGTATACTCATTTCGGATGAATTTTCCCGCGTCTGATGAGCGGATACAACGAGGAGGATATCATTTTGTCAACAGCATATTTTTATGCCGCGCTCGCGGCAGGCATCGCGGCGGTCGTCGTTTTCCTTGTCCTGCGCGTGAAATACGGCGGACTCAAGGGGCTCTATTCAAAGGCGATAGCGAGCTTCCTCTTCCTGCTTACGGCGCTCTCCGCGGCGGCGGTCAACCCGGGTAACGAGGTGTATGCCGGGCTCATCGTGTTCGGTCTTGTGCTCGGTCTCTCGGGCGACATATGGCTCGATTTGAAATGGATATATGAAAAGGATATGGAGAAGTTCCTTAACGCCGGATTCATAGCGTTCATGATAGGCCATGTGTTCTACATAGGCGCTATTTATAAATTCGCCGGCAACTGGAGTGTGCTCACGGCTGTCCTGCCGATAATAATCTCGGTCGTTGTCGCCATAGGAAATGTTATCGTCAGCGAAAAGCTGCTCAAGCTCAAGTTCGGCAAGTTCAGAACGATAGTCGGCGTCTATACCTTTTTCCTGTTCATGACCTTTGCCGTCAGCGCGGTCGCGATGCTCAACAATTCCTTTGCAAAGCAGTGGATACTCATGTCGGCGGGCGGGCTTCTGTTCGCGTTCTCCGACGCCGTGCTCTCGACCATGTATTTCAAAGAGGGCGGAAACACGAAGGCGAATATAATCATAAACCATGTTTCCTACTATGCGGCGCAGTTTATAATAGCGTCGTCGGTATTTTTTATAAAATAATCCGAAAAACCGCTTGACAAAATCCTTTCGGGCTGTTAAAATAGTGCGTACAACAAAGCAGAGTGACGCATTGTGCCGCAGCTCTCACCTCCGGGGTTTTGTCCGCGCGGGTCAATAAGAACGGATTTTTATTTCTGTTGATTATTGAGCGAGGGCATCTCTGTGCCCTCGCTTTGATTTTTCCGGTAGAACCGGTCAGAGCATATGGAGGTGCTGGTTATAGGTATCAAAGAAATGCAGATCAATGAAGAGATCACGGACAAAGAGGTCAGGCTCATAAGCAATGACGGTGAACAGTTAGGTATCGTTTCCGCCGCTCAGGCTCAGAAGCTTGCCGCAGAGAAAAATCTCGACCTTGTCAAGATAGCTCCGCAGGCAAAGCCGCCCGTCTGTAAGATCATGGACTACGGCAAATATCGTTTTGAGCAGTCCAAGAGGGAGAAGGAAGCGAAGAAGAATCAGCGTGTGATCGAGATAAAGGAGATCCGCCTTTCGCCCAACATTGACGTACATGATTTTGATACGAAAGTCGGTCACGCCAGAAAGTTCCTGTCGGCAGGCAACAAGACCAAGGTCTCGATCCGCTTCCGTGGACGCGAGATGACCCACACCGATCTCGGACTGACCATAATGGCTCAGTTTGCGGAGAAGTGCGCGGATATCGCCTCGGTCGAGAAGCCGGCGAAGCTTGAGGGACGCCAGATGCTCATGTTCCTCGCTCCCAAGAGCGCAAAGTGATTATCCCGGTAAAATACCGGTCAAAAAGTTGAAGGAGGAAAAGAACTCATGCCCAAGATCAAAACTCACAGCGGTGCTAAAAAGCGCTTCAAGCTGTCAAAAAACGGTAAGCCGATACGTGCACACGCAAACAAGTCTCACATCCTTACCAAGAAGAGCACAAAGCGTAAGAGAAATCTTCGCAAGACCTCTGTTGCAGACACCACCAACGTCAAGCAGATCAAGAAGCTTATCCCTTACAAATAAGAGACAGCCAACCACTCATTAATTATTCGGAGGTAGAAAACCATGGCACGTATCAAAGGTGCAACAATGACTCGCAAGAGAAGAAATAAAGTTCTGAAGCTTGCCAAGGGCTACTATGGCTCAAAGCACAGCCTTTTCAAGACCGCCAAGCAGGCTGTCATGAAGAGCGGCCAGTATGCTTACATCGGCCGCAAGCAGAAGAAGCGTGACTTCCGCAGCCTGTGGATCACCAGAATCTCCGCTGCCGCGAAGCTTAACGGCATGAACTATTCCACGTTCATCAACGGTCTGAAGAAGGCCGGCATCGATCTCAACCGCAAGATGCTCTCCGAGATCGCCATCAGCGATCCCGCCGCTTTCACCGCTCTGACCGAGCAGGCCAAGGCTGCCCTCAAGTAAGTGATCGGAGATTTTCGGGTAGAGACTCAATCTGAAAGTTAAGGGGCTGCTGATGCAGTCCCTTATTTCATATCGGAGGAAAAAAGATGGATTTTGAAAAGATCTCGTCGCGTTCCAACGAAAAAGTGAAGCTTTTCCGGCATTTGTCGCAGAGTGCCTCGTTCCGCAGGGAAACGGGGCTGTTTGCGCTTGAGGGCGCACGCCTGTGCTCGGATGTCGCAAAGACCGGGATAGAAATAAAGACCGCGTTCTTCACAAAAGAAGCGCTCGAAAAGTATCCGGACTATATCTCTGCCGTTGCTGAAAAGGCGGAGCAGGCGTTCGAGATACCGCATGAGCTCGCCGGAACTCTCTCCGATACCCGCGAGGCGCAGGGTGTTTTTTGCATCTGCGTCAAGCGAAAAGAGGCGGAGCTGGAGACGATCGACCCCAAGGGGACATATATAGCGCTCGACAATATGCAGGATCCGTCGAATCTCGGCGCGGTGCTCAGAACTGCGGAGGCGTTCGGCATGAGCGGCGTCATAGTCGGCGGCGGATGCGATATATATAACCCGAAAGCGCTTCGCGCCGCGATGGGCTCTTCGATGCGAATTTCTGTTTTGACAACAGGAAATTTGCCCTCTCTCTTGATTTTTGCCGCCAAAAAGGGTATGCTTACCTTAGCTTCCACGCCGTCTGACGGGGCAAAGAAGATAACCGATATGAGTTTTTCGGGCTCCGTTATCTGCGTTGTCGGCAACGAGGGCAGCGGAATATCGCCCGAGGTCATGTCCGCCTGCACTCTGCCCGTGACTATTCCGATGCGCGGTCGCGCCGAGTCGTTGAATGCCGCAGCGGCCGCCGCAGTGCTTATGTGGGAGCTGACAAAATAACACACGGAGGCTTCAATGGACAAGAAAGCCTATTGGCTCTGGCTCCAGGAAGCTCTTGGCGCAGGAGCTGTCACAGATGAGATTACCGCTGTGTTTCCATCCCCCGAGGAGATGTACTCAAGGGGCGAGATAGAATGGCGATTGAGCGGTGTACTCACCAACAGACAGATAGAAAAACTCAAACAATGCTCTCCCGAAAAGGCGCAGGGCATTGTTGATGTTTGTTATAATAACGGTTGGACCGTCCTCACTCCGGACGACGAGGACTATCCGCCGAAGCTCAGAAGTCTGCGCAACATGCCGCTGGCGCTCTTCGTCAGGGGCGACATAAAACGCGTGACACAGCGCGTGTGCATTGCCGTTGTCGGTACGAGAAAAGCCTCGTTCCAGGGCAGCTACCTCGCGCACCGCTATGCCGCGGCGCTTGCATATTCCGGCATCTGCGTCGTTTCCGGCGCGGCGATGGGCATCGACAGCTGCGCGCACAACGGCGCGCTCGACTCCGGCGGAGTCACGGCGGCGGTGCTCGGCTGCGGCTTCGGATACAAATATCTTATGGAAAACGAGTATCTGCGCGACTGCGTGGCTCAGAGCGGTGCGCTGATAACGGAGTTTCCGCCGGGATTCCCGTCCTCGGCGAGAACATTCCCGATAAGAAACAGAATAATCTCTGGACTCTGCGACGCTACAATAGTCATCGAGGCGGGAGTTAAGAGCGGCTCGCTCATCACCGCAAACTGCGCCATAGAACAGGGACGAGATGTGTTCGCGCCGCCCGGCGATGTGTTCAACTCATCTTACGCCGGGGCGAATCGGCTGATAAGAGACGGCGCAAGACCGCTTTTGTCAATTTACGATCTGATAACCGAATACTCCGTGCGCTATCCCGACAAGATAAAGCCGGAGGATATGGCGAAGGCGCTCGAATATCTGAGCGGCAAGCGCGAGCTGACGCAGGAGCAGGCGAAAGAAGAACCGAAGACCGTCGAGCTTCCGCACGAATCGGTCAAAAAGTTCGAGTCCGAGCCGAAGCCTGAGGAGTTCAGGGTCAAAAAGCTCATGTCGATACCCGTCGGACTCTCTGAAAAGGCGAAGAAAATATACGAATCAATGGGAGAAGAACCTCTGTTTGCAGACGAGATAGCGGCAAAGACCGGATTTGCGCCGTGGGAGGTTGTCAGCTCGATGACCGAGCTGGAGCTTGAAGATCTCGTGTGTCTGTGCGCAGGGAAACGATACAAAAAAATTTGAACAGGGGAGCAAACGAAATGTCCACTTTAGTTATAGTCGAGTCGCCCGCAAAGGCGAAGACAATTAAAAAATATCTCGGACCCGGCTATGAGGTAGTCGCCTCGATGGGTCATGTCCGCGACCTGCCCGCGGCGAAGCTGAGCGTCGATGTCAAGCACGACTTCGCGCCGAAATACGCCGTTATAAAAGGAAAAGAGAAGCTCGTCAGCGAGCTGAAAAAAGATGTTGAAAAAAGCGATAAAGTTATCCTCGCAACCGACCCTGATCGCGAGGGAGAAGCGATATCGTGGCACCTTTCGACCCTGCTCGACCTCAATCTTGCGGACAAGAACAGAGTCACCTTCAACGAGATAACCAAAACCGGAATCAAGAACGGCATGGATCATCCGCGCGCCGTCGATATGAATCTCGTCAACGCACAGCAGGCGAGAAGAATACTTGACAGACTCGTCGGCTATCGCTTGAGCCCGTTTATTTCGCAGAAGATACGCCGCGGACTTTCCGCCGGCCGCGTTCAGAGCGTCGCGGTGCGCATGATAGTTGACCGCGAGGAGGAGATCCGTGCGTTCAAGCCCGAGGAATATTGGACGATAGATGCGAAGTTCACCGCCCCGTCCCGCAAGGTGTTTTCCGCATCGCTCTACGGCGACGAAAACGGCAAGATAAAAATAGAGAACAAAGAGCAGTCGGACGCTATCCTCAGCCGTCTCGACGGCGCTTCGTATACCGTCAAAACCCTCAAAAAGGGCACGAGGAAGAAGAACCCCGCGCCGCCCTTTACCACCTCCACCCTCCAGCAGGAGGCTTCGAGGAAGCTCGGTTTCCAGACTCAGAAGACCATGCGCACCGCGCAGGAGCTCTATGAGGGCGTCGATGTTCAGGGCATCGGCACGACCGGTCTTATAACCTACATGAGAACCGACTCGCTGAGAATCTCCGAGGAGGCGCGCGCCCAAGCAGCCGCCGCCATAGAAGATATCTTCGGCAAGGAATACCTGCCCGACAAGCCGCGTTATTACAAGACCGGAGCCAACGCGCAGGACGGCCATGAGGCTATCCGCCCCGCGACCCCGTCGATAACCCCCGAGCGCGTCAAGGATTCGCTGACTTCGGATCAGTATAAGCTCTATAATCTTATCTGGAAGCGCTTCATGGCGAGCCTCATGGCGAGCTGCGTCCAGGATACGGTGAAGCTTGAAATAGCCGGAGCAAACGAAAAGGACGCCGCCGAGGGCAAATATTGCCTGTTCACCGCCGCAGGTTATTCCGTGCGCTTCGACGGCTTTACAAAAGTATATGAGATAAGCGACGATGAGAGCAAGGGCTCGCTTCTGCCCGAGATAAAGGTCGGGGACACCGCGAAGCTCAAGGAGCTCATTCCCTCGCAGCACTTCACCTCGCCTCCGCCGCGCTTCACCGAAGCGTCGCTCGTCAAGGAGTTCGAGGAAAAGGGTATCGGCAGACCGAGTACCTATTCAACGATAATCACCACCATAGTCAAGAGAAACTATGTCAAGCGCGAGTCGAAGCAGTTCGTGCCCACCGAGCTCGGCGAGGCGACAACGAAGCTGCTCAAAGAGAAGTTTCCGCGCATAGTCAACGTCAAATTCACCGCGCAGATGGAGGATATGCTCGACCGCGTCGATTCCGGCGATATCGACTATGTCTCCGTCCTCGACGATTTCTACGGCGAGTTCGAGAAGTCGCTCGACAAGGCGAAAGCCGAGATGAAGGATGTCAAAATTCAGCTCGAAGAGGATATAACGGATATCCCCTGCGAGAAGTGCGGCAGAATGATGGTCATAAAGACCGGACGCTACGGCAGATTCCTTGCCTGCCCCGGCTATCCCGAGTGCAAGAACGCGAAGCCGCTCGTGCTCGAAACGAACGCAAAGTGCCCCAAGTGCGGCGCAAAGGTCATCGAGAGAAAGACGAAGAGGGGCTATACTTTCTACGGCTGCTCGAACTGGCCGGGCTGCGACTTCATGACCTGGGATAAGCCGACGGATGAGATATGCCCGCAGTGCGGCAAGTCCCTGTTCAAGAAGAAGGGCGGCGTTGTCGAATGCCTCAACGAGGGCTGCGGATATACGAAAAAGAGCGCAAGAAAAGGTAAAAAAACCGATGAATAAAGTTACCGTTATAGGAGCGGGCTTCGCGGGCGTTGAAGCCGCGAGACAGCTGTCGCGCGCGGGGATAAGAGTTACCCTGTGCGAGATGAAGCCGCAAAAATTCTCGCCCGCCCATTCGAGCCCGAACTTCGCCGAGCTCGTATGCTCAAACTCCTTCAAGGCTCTGCGCACCGCGAGCGCCGCGGGCGAACTCAAAGCCGAGATGGAGATGCTCGGCTCGCTCTGCGTGAGCTGCGCCAAGGCGACTGCCGTCCCCGCGGGCGGCGCTTTAGCCGTTGACAGGGACGATTTTTCTGCCCTTGTCACAAAGACAGTCGAAGAAGATCCGCTTATAGATATAGTCCGCAGCGAGGTGACGGAGATACCTGCAGACGGCGTTGTGATTATCGCCGCAGGTCCGCTCGCGTCCGACGCGCTCTCCAATGAGATAGAGAAAATCTGCCCCGGACATCTGAGCTTCTACGATGCCGCCGCGCCGATAGTTTCGGCTCAGAGCCTCGATATGACCTGCGCGTTCAAGCAGTCGCGCTATGACCGCGGCGGCGAGGATGACTATATAAACTGCCCGATGAACAAAGAGGAGTATGAGGCGTTTTATGAAGCTCTTGTCGGCGCGGAGAGCGCCGAAACCCACTCGTTCGACAAGCGCAAGGGAGTCTACGAGGGCTGTATGCCCATAGAGGTCATGGCGCTGCGCGGTCAGGATACTATCCGCTTCGGTCCGATGAAACCCGTCGGTCTGCGCGATCCGCGCACGGGACACAGACCGTGGGCGGTGCTCCAGCTAAGAAAAGAGAACTCGGCGGGTACTATGTACAATCTCGTCGGCTTTCAGACGAATCTGAAATTCGGCGAGCAGAAGCGGGTTTTCTCTATGATACCCGCACTCAAAAATGCGGAGTTCGTGCGCTACGGCGTCATGCACCGCAACACATTTATAAATTCACCCAAGCTTCTCGGCGCGGACTTCTCGCTCAGGAGCGACAGACGAATATTCTTCGCGGGTCAGATAACCGGCGTGGAAGGCTATATGGAGTCCGCCGCCTCGGGAATCCTCGCCGGCATCAACGCCGCGCGGTATATAAACGGAAAAGACCCGTTCGTCATGCCCGAGGACACCGTCATGGGTGCGCTCGCACGCTATATCAGCGACGAGAGCGTGACGGATTTTCAGCCCATGGGCGCAAACTTCGGAATACTTCCGCCCCTCGACGAGCGTATCCGCTCGAAGCAGGAGCGTTATGAGAAGATCTCGCAGCGGGGACTCGAGTCTGCGGGAAAATATATCGAAGGAGAGAATGAAAAATGAAGATTATAGTTGATGCTTTCGGCGGCGACAATGCACCTCTTGAGGTTATCAAGGGCAGCCGCAACGCAAAGGACGATCTCGGCGTGGATATAGCGCTCGTCGGCGACAAGGAGAAGATATTCTCCTGCGCCGCGCAGAACAAGATATCGCTCACGGGCATTGATATTATAGACGCCCCGGATGTTATCGCCATGACCGATCAGCCCGGCGAGATACTCAAGAGCAAGAAAAACTGCTCCATGGCGGTCGGACTCCAGGCTCTTGCGGACGGCAAGGGCGACGCATTCGTCAGTGCCGGGTCAACCGGCGCGCTCGTCATGGGTGCGACTTTTATCGTCAAGCGCATCAAGGGCGTAAAACGCCCGGCGATAGGCAGCGTCCTGCCCTCTAATGACAAGCCGTTTCTTCTGCTCGACTGCGGCGCGAACGCAGACTGCACGGCGGAGCATTTAAAGCAGTTCGCCCAGATGGGCGCGATATATTCGGAGAAGTTCGTAAAAGTTCAGTCTCCACGCGTGGCTCTTGCGAATATCGGCACCGAGGACAGCAAGGGCGACCGCCTGCGCCATGAGGCGTTCGATCTGCTCAAAGAGACGAAAGGCGTCAACTTCATCGGCAACGTCGAGACTCGCGACGTGCCCTACGGCTGCTGCGACGTGCTCGTTGCGGACGGCTTCACGGGCAATATTATCTTAAAGCTCTATGAGGGTGTCGCGGGCGCGATGATGGCAAATATCAAGAGCATATTCAAAAAGAGCTCGATAACCATGCTCGCCGCCATGATGGTCAAGGGCGGACTGCTCGCGCTCAAGGTGAGAATGGATTATTCCGAGTTCGGCGGCGCGCCGCTGCTCGGAGTCAACGGCGTTGTCATAAAGGCGCACGGCTCGTCCGACGCAAAGGCTATCCGCAACGCCATAAGGCAGGCAAAGACCTGCGCAGAAAAAAATATAGTCGGCACCATTGCACAGAGCGTCAAGGAAGCTGCCGACGCGGAGTAAAAAAATGGACAACAGAGAACTCGAAAAGAAAATAGGCTACAATTTCAAGAATAAAAAGCTGCTCATCGAGGCGCTGACCCACTCGTCATACGCCAACGAGCGGCAGGACGGCACGCGCTGCAACGAGCGCCTGGAGTTTCTGGGCGACTCGGTGCTCGGCTTTATCTCCGCCGAGCATTTCTTCCATCACTTCAAGCACCTGCCCGAGGGCGAGCTGACGAAGAGACGCGCTTATTTCGTCTGCGAGAAGTCACTCAGCGAATTTGCGCGCACTCTCGGCATCGGCGACTATCTGCTCTTCGGCAAGGGCGAAGTGCTCACCGGCGGCAAGGATCGCCCGTCTATCCTCGCCGATGCGTTTGAGGCTGTGCTCGCCGCTATCTATCTCGACGGCGGCATAGAGCCGGCGAAGAAGTTCGTTTTCCGTTTTATCGATAAAGCGGACGAGGAGAAGCCGGTCGTCACGGACTACAAGACCACCTTGCAGGAGATAGTCCAGCGCAACCCCGAGGAGGCGGTCGAATATGTCCTCGTCGGCGAGAGCGGACCCGACCACAACAAGACCTTCAGCGTCGAAGTCCATCTCAACAGCAATGTCATCGGCCACGGCTCGGGCAGAAGCAAGAAGATAGCCGAGCAGGCGGCGGCAAAAGAGGCTCTGGAGCTCATGGGGCTCAAGGCATGAAACATATAAACGTCTCCGTATTCGTTCCCCACGCGGGCTGCCCGCACCAATGCAGCTTCTGCAACCAGAGGAGCATTTCGGGCGCGAAGAGCCAGCCGACGGCGCAGGATGTGCGCGACGCGGCGCTCGTCGCCATGCGCTCGTCCCCCGAGGGAATAAAGGACGGGGAGATAGCATTTTTCGGCGGCAGCTTTACGGCTATCGACCGCGATTATATGATCGAGTTGCTCTCTTCGGCGCAGGAGTTCATCGGCGAAAATGGCTTCAAGGGCATCAGAATATCCACCCGCCCGGACGCTGTTGACGGCGAGATATGCGATATCCTCGAAAAATATCATGTCACGGCGGTCGAACTCGGCGCACAGAGCACGAATGATAAAGTGCTCGCGATGAACCGTAGGGGTCACACGCGCGAGGATATTTTCCACTCGGCGCGGCTCTTAAAAGAACGCGGCTTCGAATTGGGGCTCCAGATGATGACCGGGCTCTACGGTTCGAATGATGAGGACAGCATCGGGACGGCGCGGGACATAATCTCACTTTCACCGGACACCGCGCGGATATATCCGACGGTCGTTATAGAAAACACGGAGCTCGCCGAGCTATACCGTAATGGCGAATACCGCCCGCAGACTCCCGAAGAGGCGGCGGTGCTCTGTGCGAAGATACTTCCGATGTTCGAGCGAGCGGGGATAAAAGTCATCCGCCTCGGACTTCATTCCGGCGGCGACGTCGAGGGCTCTTTCGTTGCCGGCGCATATCATCCGGCTCTGCGCGAGATGTGCGAGGGGCATATATATTTTGATATTATTAACAGTGCACTCTCCGTAAAAGAAAAGGGGAAGTACATAATATATGTCGCCCCGCGTGAAGTTTCAAAAGCTTCCGGGCAGAGAAGATGCAATATCGAAAAGCTCAGAGAACTCGGCTATGAATGCAGGATAAAAGAAAATGCGGCTCTCTCGGCGCGCGATATAACCTTGGAAAAAGTCAACTTATTATAAAGGCAGGCAGATAAATGTTACTAAAAGCACTCGAACTGCAGGGCTTCAAATCCTTTCCCGACAAGACAACGCTCGAATTCGGAAAAGGCATAACCGCCGTCATAGGACCCAACGGCTCCGGCAAGAGCAACATCTCCGATGCCGTTCGCTGGGTTCTCGGCGAGCAGTCGTCAAAGAGCCTGCGCGGCTCGAAAATGGAGGATGTCATATTCGGCGGCACGTCGCTCAGAAAGGCGATGGGCTTTGCCGAGGTCACTCTGCGCCTCGATAACACCGATCGAACCCTCAACAACTGCGATAAAGACGATGTCTCCGTTACCCGCCGCTACTACCGCTCGGGCGAGAGCGAGTATCAGCTGAACGGCGAGACAGTGCGCCTGCGCGATATCCACGAGCTGTTTATGGACACGGGACTCGGACGCGACGGCTATTCCATGGTCAGCCAGGGCAGAGTCGCCGACCTTATCTCTTCGCGCTCGCCGCAGAGGCGCGATATGCTCGAAGAGGCGGCGGGAATATCCCATTTCAGATACCGCCGCGCGGACGCGACACGCAGACTCGAACAGGCGGAGGAAAATCTCGTTCGCCTGCGCGATATATTGACCGAGCTCGAAGGACGCGTCGGACCGCTCAAAACGCAGAGCGAAAAGGCGCAGAAATTCCTTGTGCTTGCAGGGGAAAAGAAGGAGCTTGAGATAGGACTCTGGCTCAAGACGATAGAGCGCTCCCGCGAGGGACTCAGGGCGCAGGAGGATAAAATATCCCTTGCCGCCGCGGACTATGAGCAGGCGGAGCGCGAGCTCGAACAGATATCGGCTCAGATAGAAGAGCTGATGAGCACGGGCAGCGGAATAACCGTGCAGATAGAAGAACTGCGAACGAAAGCCGCCTCTGACGAGGAGCAGGCGACCGCAGTTGACGGCAGAATCGCCGTCGAGCACAACAACCTCGCGCATAACCGCGAGACGATAGAGCGCATAAAGCGCGACATGGAAGCGGCGACCGCCACCGAGCAGCACCTCGAGGAGCAGATCGACGCCGCCCAAAAAGAAATAGAATCTATAGACGCCGAGATAAAGGGCTGCCAGGCGCAGCTGCTCGAACTGCTCGACAGCACGGGCAAGCTCAAGGAGCAGGAGAGCGCGATAACCGCCGAGCGCGATAGCGCAGAAGCGCAGGCGAAGGCCATAAACGAATCTCTCTCCGCCGCAAAAATCGAGCAGAGCACGGCGCGCTCCTCCGCGCAGGAGATAGCCGCGCGCCTCGGCACAGTTGATGAAGTCATCGCTTCGCGCGGCGGACTGCTTGACGCACTCCGTGAGCAGGCCGAAGTCAGCCGCAGGAATCTTGACGCGTGCCTTGAAAATATAGAATCACTTTCAAATTCAATAGACGGCTACTCTATGATAGTCCGTTCGCGCTCCGAAAAGGCGGAGAAGATGCGCCGCGAGCTCGATGCCGCAACGCTCGACATCCACCAGAAGCAGGCGCGCATCAGAATGCTCGAGGATCTCGAGAAGAACATGGAGGGCTATTCCGGCTCCGTTAAAGCGGTCATGCGCGAAGCAAAGCGCGGAACGCTGCGCGGAATCCACGGACCTGTGTCCCAGCTGATAACCGTTGATGCGAAGTACGCCGCGGCGGTCGAGACGGCTCTCGGCGCCGCCGTGCAGAATATAGTAACCGACGACGAGTCGGCGGCAAAGCGTGCCATAGCCTATCTTAAAGAGAGCCGCGCAGGACGCGCGACTTTCCTGCCGATGACGGCGATAAAGCCGCGCCCGTTCAGGGAGGACGGACTCGACTCCTGCGCCGGATTCATCGACATGGCGGACAGGCTTCTTCGATGCGACGACGAGTATCTGCCGATAATCAGGAATCTGCTCAGCCACACCGCCGTTGCGGATAATATCGACAGCGCGATAGCTATCTCAAAGCGCTTCGGCCACAGATTCAAAGTCGTCACGCTCGACGGTCAGGTCATGAATGCGGGCGGCTCGATGACGGGCGGTTCGCGCGGGCAGAACGCGGGCATACTCAGCCGCGGCAATGATATCGAACAGCTCAAAAAGACCGTCGCGAAGCTTGAAAAAGACCTCGCCGAGCGGCAGGAGAGATACAAAGAGCTCGCGGGCGAAGTCTCGGCGGCGCAGGCGGAATACGACGGCGTGACGGCGGAGCTCCAGAAAGCGCAGGAAGAAAAAATCCGCCGCGAGGGCGAACTGCGCATGATAGACGACAAAATTGAGACTGCCGAGTCGGCGCTCAATGACCTCGAAGCGGAGAAGCGTAGCTCCGCAGAGCGCACCGCAAAGCTCGAAGAAATTCAGACTCAGGCGCAGAAGAAGATAGATGAATTTACCTCTCAGCTCGACTCTGTTAATGAAAAGATAACCGAAATCGAATCGCGCCGCGATGAACTGCTCAGCACCCGCGAACAGAACGCGGACAAAGAGAGCAGCATCAACCTCAGCATCCTTGCGTTCAAAAAGGATATTCAGGCGCGAGAGGAAGTTATCGAAACGCTCAAACGCCGCAGAAGCTCCCATGAGGGTCATGCTGATGAGCTTAAATCGGAGGTCGACTCCATAACCGAGCAGATGACCGCAACGAACGAGCTTATAGAACAGCTCAAAGGCGAGGCGGCATCGCTTCGCGCCGAGGCTCAGCAGAAGAAAGACGAGATATCCTCGCTCGCTCAGAAGCGAAGCGGAGTCGAGGGCGAGAGCACCAAACTTCGCGCCCAGGAGCGCTCGGTCAGCGACAGGCGCGAGAGGCTGTCCGGCGAGCGGGCAAGGCTCGAAGAGCGCCGCGACTCGATGCAGCGCGAGCTCGAAAATGCACAGAACAAGCTCTATGACGAATATCAGCTCACTCGCCGCGAGGCGGAGGAACTCGGAATAATTATCGAAGATCCGCAGAAAGCGCAGCGCGATCTCAATGATATAAAGAACAAGATAAGAGCCCTCGGCAATGTCAATGTCGGCGCTATCGAGGAATACAAAGAGGTCTCCGAGCGCTACGAGTTCATGAAAACTCAGATAGACGATGTCGAAAGCTCCCGCGCGGAGCTGCTCACGCTCATAGGCGACCTGACCGGCAAAATGTCGGAGCGGTTCAGGGAGCAGTTCGACCGCATAAACACTATCTTCGGTCAGACGTTCTCGGAGCTGTTCGGCGGCGGCAAGGCGGAGCTTATTCTTGAGAATCCGCTCGACGTGCTCGAATGTGCCATTGAGATAAAGGTTCAGCCCCCGGGCAAGAATGTTCAGAACATCGACCTGCTCTCGGGCGGCGAAAAGGGACTTGCGGCAATCGCGCTGCTGTTCTCCATCCTCAAGGTCACTCCCGCGCCGTTCTGCTTCTTCGACGAGGTCGAGGCGGCGCTTGATGATGTCAACGTCACGCGCTACGCGCAGTATGCTCGCCGCATGACGAAGAACACACAGTTCATCCTCATCACGCACAGACGCGGCACGATGGAAGAAGCCGATGTCCTCTACGGAGTCACGATGCAGGAGGACGGAGTCTCCAAACTGCTCGAACTCAAGACCGCCGAGATGGCAAAGAAGCTCGGATTGACACAGTGATACATATAATAAGCCCCGGAGTTTTCCGGGGCTGTTTTTATAATTTGCGATAAGTTGGTGGTTGTCAGGTCATGCAAATCATTCCTCCCTCTTCCCTCCAACCGCTTTGCCGAGTTCGGAAAACGCTATCGGTGCGAGGGCGAGGGCGGCGACGGTCAGCCACTCATATATATTGAGCACGGACACATCGAACAGCACCCGCAGCGGCGGGACGGTCATAACAATGAGCTGGAGCGCGGCGCAGAGGGCGGCGCAAATAGTGAGCTTTCTGTTTGAAAAAATACCGATGCTGAAAACCGAGCGGCGCGAGCGCATATTGAACGAATGAGCTATCTCGCAGAGGCTCTGCGCCGCAAACGCCATGGTGCGTCCAAGCTCGACGCAGGAATTTTTAAAGAGCGAGTTGCCCGCGACGAACGCAAACAGACTCAGCGCGCCTATCAACATTCCCTCGAGGGCTATGTCGAGCCCCGTGCGGTCGGCGAAAAAGCTCTTTGAGCTGTCGCGCGGGGGACGCTGCATGATGCGGCTGTCGAGCCTCTCCGCGCCGAGCGCGAGCGCGGGCAGGGAGTCTGTGACGAGATTTATCCACAAAAGCTGTATCGGCAGGAGCGGCGCGGGCATGCCGAAGAGAGTGGCGGCAAAGACGCAGAGTATCTCGCCGATGTTGCAGCCGAGCAGATAGTGTATGGCGCGGCGGATGTTGTCATATATTCCACGCCCCTGGGCGACGGCTTTGACTATTGTCGCAAAATTGTCGTCGGTCAGAATCATGTCGGCGGCGTTCTGCGCCACCTGCGTGCCGCCCTTGCCCATGGCGCAGCCGATATCGGCGGCCTTTAATGCGGGCGCGTCGTTGACCCCGTCGCCCGTCATCGCAACAACCTCGCCGTGGGCGCGCAGAGCTTTAACTATCCGGACTTTGTGCTCCGGCGTCACACGCGCATATACGCGGCAGGAGCGCACGGCGCGCGCGAATTCGTTCTCGCCCATTTTGTCTATCTGCGCACCCGTCAGACATTCGCCGGAGCGCGAGAGTATGCCGAGTTTTTTCGCCGTGGCGCAGGCGGTGCCCGCATGGTCGCCGGTTATCATAACAGGCGTTATTCCCGCGCGGCGGCAGGTTTTGACCGCCTCATATGCCTCTTCGCGCGGCGGATCCTCCATGCCGATAAGCCCGCAGAATGTCAGCCCCGTCTCGCTTATTTTCCCCCCGTTTGTCTCGCCCGTGGCGACGGCGATAACTCTTAATGCCCGCTCGGCGAGAGAAGCGTTGAGACTCAGTATTTTTTCACGCCGAGCCGAAGTCAGCGGGCTTTTCGTTCCGTTTAATATTATATCGGAACACTTTTTTATCAGCACATCGGGCGCGCCCTTTGCGACCGTTATTATTTTGTCCCCGTCTCTTATCGCGACGGACATCATCTTCCGCTCGGACGAGAACGGTATTTCATCGGTTCTGGGCTTTTGGCGGTTGAGCTTCGCCGTATCGGTGCCGGATCGCTCCGCCGCCGCGACTATCGCAGCCTCGGTCGGCTCGCCTGATACCTTGCCCTTGCCCTCGTATTTTGCGTCGCAGCAGAGCGCGGCGAGTGAAAAAAGCTTTTTTGCCTCTTCGCCGGTCAGCTGAATTTCGCCAGACGGCGAGCAGGCGGCAGTGACGGTCATTTTGTTCTGAGTCAGCGTGCCCGTCTTGTCTGAACAGATATATGTCGCCGCGCCGAGCGTCTCGACTGCGGGCAGGCGGCGTATGACCGCGTTGCTCTTCGCCATCTTCTGCACTCCGAGCGAGAGCACAACGGTGACAACTGCGGGCAGTCCCTCGGGGATAGCCGCAACGGCGAGGCTCACCGAGAGCATGAACGCGCTGAGCACGCCCATGCCGCGCAGGATGCTGAGCACGAATATCAGCGCGCATATCGCCAGCGCGCCGATGCCGAGAACTTTTCCTATCTTCGCGAGCTTTATTTGCAGCGGCGTTGTAGGTTCGTCTTCTGTGTTCAGAAGATGTGCTATCTTCCCGACCGCCGTGTCCATGCCCGTCTGAGTCACGACCGCTCTGGCGTGACCCGCGGTTATGACTGAGGACGAAAATATCATATTTTTGAGCTCCGCCTGCGGGCTGCCGTCCGGAATGCGGCAGAGAGCATCCTTTTCGCACGGCATGGATTCGCCGGTCAGTGCACTCTCCTGTGCCGACAGCGAATGTGAAGATATCAGCCGCGCATCTGCGGGAACAAGATCGCCCGCACGGACTTCTATAATATCCCCGCGAACAACTTCCGACGCAGGGATTTTTGTCTCTTTTCCGTCTCTTATGACTGCCGCCGTCGGCGCAGACATATTTTTAAGCGCCTCGAGCGAATGCTCCGCGCGCCGCTGCTGAATGACCCCGACTGCGGCGTTGAGTATAACTATTATCAATATCATTATCGGGTCGGCGAAGTCGCCGTGCTCCTCGAGAAACGAGGTTGCAAACGACACTCCGCTCGCTATGAGCAGGACTATCACAGTGAAATCCTTGAACTGCTCGAAAAATTCCGCGATGATACTTTTCTTTTTCTTGCCGCGCAGTATGTTTTCGCCGTCCTGCCCGAGCCGCTTCTCCGCTTCGCGCGAGCTCAAGCCCCTGTCAACGCTGCTGCTGAGTTTGCCGACCGCGTCTGCGGCGCTCATCGAATACCAGTCCATATTTTCTCCCCTTTTTTATTGAGTCCGTGCAATATATATTCAATTTATTGCCGAAAGTTTACCAAAGTTATTGAACCGTTCACATTTCAATGATAAAATAAATTGTAATTATGTCTTTTTTTTCGACAGACGGAGGTATCGCGCTTCGTGACAAAGATAGTTAAATTTCTAAAACCGTATATGGGAGCTACCGTGGCGGCGCTGTTTTTCTCGTTGTTCAACAATCTTATGCAGCTGATCCTGCCCGCGATGATGGCTCTGATGATAAACACCGGCATCGGCGACGGGCGCATGGGCGCTGTTCAGCTCATCGGCGGCGTTATGGCGGTGCTCTCCGCTATCGCGATAGGCGCGGCAATCGCGGGCAGCTACTATTCTTCAAAGGTCTCCGCCTGCTTCGGTCTGTCGCTTCGCCGCGCGCTGTTCGTCAAGGTCGAGTCGCTGAGCCAGTGCGATATAGATAAGATAGGCACGCCCTCGCTGATAACGAGAACGACAAACGACATCCGCCAGATTCAGGACATGATCCTGATGATGATCCGCATTATTATCAGCGCGCCGATAGTCATGGTCGGCGGCGCGTTCATGGCGTTCACGCTGAACAAAAGGCTCTCGACCGTCATGTTCATCGCTATTCCGATAATTTTGGTTATCGCCCTCGTCGTCGCAAAGCAGGTTCTGCCGATGTTCGACAAGGCGCAGAAAAAGACCGACAGACTCAATCTCATCCTGCGCGAGAAGCTCAGCGGAATCAGAGTTATCCGCGCGTTCAACCGCTCGGAATATGAGGACGAGAAATTCAGAAAGGCAAACTACGACCTGACCGGACTCATGCTCAAGATAAACCGTATTTTTGCGTTCCTTATTCCGCTCGCAACGCTTCTTTGCTATGTCATAGTCGCCATTCTCCTCAAGATGGCGGCGGATCAGATAGACGCGCTCGACGCCGCAGCGGACAGCGTGCAGATAGCGAACACCGTCGGCGATCTGCAGGCGTTCATGGTCTATATGATAATGATAATCTACGCGGTCTCCATGGCGGCGTCGCTGTTCGTGATGCTCCCGAAAGCGGAGATATCCGCGAAGAGAATCAACGAGGTACTCGACCTCGTCCCGATGATAAAAGAGACCGAGCATCCGATAACCCCCGACGCAGACCGCCGCAGCGAGCTTGAGTTCGACTGCGTGAGCTTTAGCTATCCGGGCGCCGATTCGCCGATACTTTCGCGCATATCTTTCAAGACCATGCCCGGCGAGACCACCGCCGTTATCGGCTCGACCGGCTCGGGCAAATCGACTCTCGTCAATCTTATCCCCCGATTTTACGATGTCTCGGGCGGCAGGATTCTCATTGACGGCGTGGATATAAAAAATATGTCTATGCGTACCCTCCACGAAAAGATAGGCTTTATTCCGCAGAGCGCGTTCCTGTTCAGCGGCACCGTCGCCGACAACCTGCGCATGGGCAAACCCGACGCTACAGAAGAGGAGATGTGGGAGGCGCTCGAAACCGCGCAGGCGGCAGATTTTGTCAGAGCCATGCCCGACGGACTCGACAGCGAGCTCTCGCAAAACGGCAAGAATCTTTCCGGCGGTCAGCGCCAGCGCCTCGCGATAGCGCGCGTGTTGATAAGAAAGGCTGAAATATATGTTTTTGACGACAGCTTCTCGGCTCTCGACTTCTCAACCGATGCAAAGCTCCGCAAGGCTCTGCGCGAGAGGATGCCGGATATAACAAAAATAATCGTCGCCCAGCGCGTCGGAACGATAATCGACGCGAGCCGTATAATCGTGCTCGACGAGGGCAAGGTGGCGGGCATCGGTACTCACCGCGAGCTGCTTGAAAATTGTACGGTCTATCGCGAAATTGCCCAATCTCAGCTTTCAAAGGAGGAACTCGCATGAGCAGAAGATCACCTCTGAAGAGAAAGCGCACCTCGCAATCGAGAAAGAAATACAGCGGATATTCCGGCGGCAACCGCCGCCCCGGCGAAAAGCCGAAGAATTTCAAAGAGACCGTCTCGCGCTTCGTGCCGCTCTTAAAGCCGTTTATCCCCGGCATGGTCGTCGTGCTCATAGCGGGCGTTATCGGCACGGTGCTGACCGTCACGGGACCGATGTTCCTCGGCGACATAGTCGACGCGATAAAAGAGCAGGCGGATATAAAGCTCTCCGGCGGCGAGATAAACTTTTCAAAGATACAGAAAATCCTGCTGACCATTCTCGGCATCTACGGTCTGAGCGCGGTGCTCAGCTATGTTCAGCACTATATCATGGCGGGCGTCACGCAGTCCGTCGTGCGCAATCTGCGCGACAAGGTAAACGACAAGCTGACCCACCTGCCGCTGAGCTATATTGACTCGCACTCGAAGGGCGATATCCTCAGCAAGATGATGAATGATATCGACAATATCAGCAACACCCTGCAGAACAACCTTATTCAGATAATCACCTCTGCGGTGAGCTTCATCGGTATGCTTGCGCTGATGTTCTATGTCAGCTGGCAGTTAACTCTTATCACGCTCTCTGTGCTCCCGCCGAGCCTTCTCGTGATATCGATCATCTCTAAGCGCTCCAAGCGTTATTTCCGCCGCCAGTGGGACGAGACGGGCAACATAAACGGTCATATCGAAGAGATGTACACCGGCCACACGCTCATCAAAGTCTTTGACCACGAGGAGCAGGCGATAGACGAGTTCGACGATATAAATGTCAGTCTCGCAAAAGCCGGATACAAGGCGCAGTTCATCTCCGGCATAATCGGTCCGATATTAAATTTCGTCAGCAACATAGCCTATGTGCTCATCTGCGTCATAGGCGGCGTGTATGTCATAAAGGGCACTTTCTCTCTCGGCGACATAACAACTTTCTTCACTTATTCAAAGCTCTTCATGCAGCCGCTCGTCAGCATCGGCAACATTGCGAACAACCTTCAGTCCTCGCTCGCGAGTGCGGAGCGCGTGTTCAACCTGCTCGATGAGCCCGACGAGTGCGCCGACTGCTACGACACCAGGATCGAAGAGCCCAAGGGCGAGGTCGAATTCAAAGATGTCAGCTTCAGCTACACTCCCGAAGTGCCGCTTATCGAAAACATGAATCTGAAAGTCGAGCCGGGTCAGCTCGTCGCGATAGTCGGACCGACGGGAGCGGGCAAGACGACATTCGTGAACCTGCTCATGCGCTTCTATGATGTCAATAAAGGCGAGATTCTTCTCGACGGGCACGACATACGCTCGATACCGCGCGAAAATCTGCGCAGCGTATTCGGCATGGTGCTCCAGGATACATGGCTGTTCGAGGGCACGATAATTGAGAACATAGCCTACGGGCGCAAAGGCTGCTCGCGCGAAGAGGTCATTGACGCGGCAAAGGCGGCAAGGGTCCACCACTTCATCAGCACACTGCCCGACGGCTACGAGACGATGCTCGAAGAGAACGGCGAGAACATCTCTCAGGGTCAGCGCCAGCTTCTGACGATAGCCCGCGCCATCCTCGCGAACCCGTCGGTGCTTATCCTCGACGAGGCGACAAGCTCCGTTGACACGCGCACAGAAGTGCATATCCAAAAGGCGATGAACGCGCTGATGAACGGCAGAACGAGCTTCGTTATTGCACACAGGCTCTCGACCATCCGCGACGCCGATGTTATCTTGGTTATGAACAACGGCACGATAGTCGAGCAGGGCACGCACGAACAGCTGCTCGCACAGAACGGCTTCTACAGAGAGCTCTACGCCAGCCAGTTCGGAGTGTAAAATATAAAAAATTATCCGCTGTATCAAATAATTGATACAGCGGATTTTTTGATTAAGATGATAAAATCTTTTGACGGCGTGGAGCATAAAGAGCGAGCTTGGATTTTTAACAGAATCTATTTGGGCGCCCTGTTGCCGGCTTGGCACAACACAAAGCCTTGTTCTATCAAAAAAAGGGAGCCGGAAATCCGACTCCCTCGTTTTTTATTTTTTCTTCGCGTGCTTGGCTTTTTTCTTCGGCTGTTCCTCGCCGAGGTCGATTGCGATAAACGCGACGTTCCAGATGAGTATCGCCAAAAACAAAACCGTCATCACCGCAGGTGCCGTGCTCATCGTGACGAGCACTATCTTGCCGAAGAGATTCATGAACGACATGTCAGTCAGCGAACCGAGGGTCAGCGTACCCGCTTTGACCGCCGAAGAGACGGCGGAGAACGCTATCCTCATGCCTATAATGCTCAAAAGACCTGCCGCGCCGAGCGAAGCGGTCGCCTTGCGTGAGTTCGTCGCCGCGGCGACTATAACCGTCGCGAGCGCGACGAGCAGGGCGATGGCAAAGAATACAACAAAGGCGATAAAATTGCCCTTGAATTTCAAAAGTCCGTCCGGGAGCTCGGATGCGCCGCCTTTGACGAGGTCAGCGAAAAGACCGTCTCCCGTGAAAAGCTCGATGATGCGTTTGACGCTCAGATTCTCTACAATATTTGAATCATAGATAGTCGCGTGCATATAGACGGTTATGAGATCCGTGAAATATGCGACGGGGAACACTGCAATTGCCAGCAGAGCCGTCACAATTCTGTTGAGAGCTTTCATCCTGACCGACCTTTCTTACTTGATTATTTCTTCTTTTTGTCCCACGAGGAGTTGAGCGCAACGGTGCGGTTTATGATAAGATTGCCCGGAGTGCTGTCCTTGTCGACGCAGAAGTAGCCCTGGCGCATGAACTGGAATGTGTCGCCCGGCTTTGCATCGCGGAGTCCGCCCTCGAGCAGGCATCCGTCGATAATTTTGAGAGAATCGGGGTTGATGTTCTGAAGATAGTCGCCGTTTCCGTCCTCGCCTGCGGGGTTCTCGGTGTTGAACAGGCGGTCATAGAGGCGCACCTGAGCCTTCACGTTGTCCGCCGCGCTGACCCAGTGCAGGGTGCCGCGAACCTTTCTGCCGTCGGGCGTCTCGCCGCCGCGGCTCTCGGGGTCGTAGGTGCAGTGCAGGCAGGTGACTTCGCCGTTTTCATCGGTATCATATGAGTTGCAGGTCACATAATATGCGCTCTTGAGGCGCACTTCGTTGCCGGGGAAGAGCCTGAAATATTTCTTCACGGGCTCAGCCATGAAGTCCTCGCGCTCAACATAGAGCTCGCGGGAGAATGTGACCTTGCGACGGCCGAGCTCGGGCTTGTCGGGATTTATCTCGACCTCTATCTCCTCGGTCTTGCCCTCGGGGTAGTTGTCGATAACGAGCTTGAGGGGATTGAGAACCGCCATGGCGCGCGGGGCGTTCTGATTGAGATTGTCTCTGACGCACGCTTCGAGCAGACCGTAGTCAACCACGCTGTACGCCTTTGCAACGCCGACGCGGCTTATGAAATCGCGTATTGCGGCGGCGGGATAGCCCCTGCGGCGCATACCGCAGAGAGTGACCATTCTCGGGTCGTCCCAGCCGTTGACAACGCCGGTCTGAACCATTTCGAGGCACTTTCTCTTGCTCGTCACGCAGTAGTTGAGATTAAGGCGCGCGAACTCGATCTGGCGCGGTGGCTCTTCAAAGCCGATAGCGTCGATGAACCAGTTGTAGAGCGGTCTGTGGTTCTCAAACTCGAGCGAGCACAGGGAATATGTGACCTTCTCCGCAGCGTCGGAGAGGGGATGGGCAAAGTCATACATCGGATAGACGCACCACTTGTCGCCCGTCTGATGGTGGGAGACGTGCGCGATTCTGTAGATGACCGGGTCGCGCATATTGATGTTCGGGCTCGCCATGTCTATCTTGGCGCGCAGAACTTTTTCGCCGTTTGCAAACTCGCCCTCGGTCATTCGGCGGAAGAGGTCGAGATTCTCTTCAACCGAGCGGTCGCGGTAGGGGCTGTTTTTGCCCGGCTCTGTAAGAGTGCCTCGGTATTCGCGTATTTCGTCGGGCGACAGGTCGCAGACATACGCCTTGCCCTCTTTGATGAGCTTTATCGCGCACTCATAGAGAAAATCGAAATAGCTCGATGCATAGTAGACCTCGTTCCATTTGTAGCCGAGCCACTCAATGTCCTCTTTTATCGCGTCGACATATTCGACATCCTCTTTCGAGGGATTTGTGTCGTCAAGACGGAGATTGCACACTCCGCCGTATTTTTCCGCGATGCTGAAGTCGATGCATATCGCCTTTGCGTGACCGATGTGCAGATAGCCGTTGGGCTCCGGAGGGAATCTCGTCTGCACGCGGGTGTTGACCCCGTTTGCAAGATCCTCGTCTATAAAATCAGTGATAAAATTTGAATTGAGATTGGTGCTGTCCGCCATTTAGTTCTCCTCCTTGTAGTGTGCGAGCGCCGCAGCGAGCCTCGCTCTGACTCTGTCCTCGCCGAGCAACCTGATTATCGAATGAAGATCGGGCGTGTTGCGGCGCGAAGTCACCGCGATTCTGATAACGGTCGAAAGGTCGCCGACATGACCCTTGAACGCCGTGGGATCTTTCTTGTATTCCTTGACGTTGGGCGTGTAGCCGAGCGGCTCGCACATCGCCTTGATGCGCGCAAACCATGCGTCCTTGTCGTCGTTTATGTCAAACTCGCCGATGTATTTTTGAAGTATCGCCGCCGCATCGCCTGCGCTGATATTCTCGGGCAGGGTGTAGTCGGGGGTGTAGATTTCATCGTAGAAATACGAGACGAAGTCCTTGACCTGCTCCCAGTTTGCGATATCCTTTCGCGGCTTCGGGCAGTCGCGGTCTATCGAGAATATGCCGCGCGCAAAATCGCGGTTAGAGTCGAGAAGCTTGTAGAGCTCCTCGTCATATTCTTTCGCCCAGTTCAGTATATTGCCGAGCACCTCGTCCGCCGTCATGTGCGAAATAATATTCTTGCTCACGTCGTTGAGCTTCGCCATGTCAAACAGGCATCCGCTCACGCTCATCTTCTTGAGATTGAACGGGAACTTCCAGCAGTCCTCCGTGGGATTCGCTCTGCGCCAGTCTTCGAAGTTCGAGTTGAGCAGCGTCATGATATATTCGATAACGCTCTCCTTGGGATAGCCCTGCTCAACGAAGTAGCTGACCGCCGCCTCGGGGTCTTTTCTCTTCGAGAGCTTGCGCTTGGCGCCCGTCTCCTCGTCTATCTTCATGACCTGCGGAGTGTGCGCGTATTTCGGCACTCTGTAGCCGCACGCCTTGAACAGCGCGATGTGCTTCGGGACGGAGGATATCCACTCCTCGCCGCGAATAACGTGCGTCGTGCGCATGAAGTGGTCGTCGCAGACATGTGCAAAGTGATAGGTCGGCACGCCGTCGCTCTTCAAAAGCACCTCATCGATTATATTCTCCGGCATTTCAATTTTGCCGCGGATCATGTCGTCAAAGACAATTCTCTTGTTCTCGTCGCCCTCGGAGCGGAAGCGGAGCACATAGGGCTCGCCCGCTTCGATGCGTCTCTTCTGCTCGTCAAAGCTCAGGTCGCGGCACTTTGCCCATTTGCCGAAATATCCTGTTATCGCCGCGCCGCCGTTTTCCTGCTCTTCGCGGATAGCGGCGAGCTCGTCCGCAGTGCAGAAGCAGGGGTATGCCTTGCCCTCCTGCACAAGACGCTTGGCGACCGCATGGTAAATTTCAACGCGCTTGCTCTGGGTATAAGGGCCGTAAGCGCCCTTCTCCGTGTCGAATCCGGTCACGCCCTCATCAAATTCGAGACCGAAATTTTTGAATCCGTTGATTATTGCGGACACGCCGTCGGCGACCTCACGCTTCTTATCCGTGTCCTCGATTCTCAGATAAGTAAGTCCGCCGCTGACTCTCGCCGTAAGAAAATCGACGAGCGCGCCGAACAGTCCGCCTATATGGAGATATCCCGTCGGACTCGGTGAGAATCGGGTCACGCGCGCGCCCTCGGGCAGCTCGCGCGGGGGAAATCTCAGCTCGCAGTCCTCCGGCGTCAGCCCGTTTGAGCCGAACAGGAGATCGGCGAGTCTTTCGTTATCAGTCATTAAACCGCACTCCGTTTCTGTAGGTAAATATATACACTATATTATTGCAGAAAAACGCCCGTCAATCAAGAGCCAAAGAACAATTTCTCAAATCAAAAGAGGTTAATCGATAAAAATTTCATAAATCTTTAATTTTCCATTGATTTTTGCACTCTTTTATTTTATAATGAATACGACCGCGCAAGCAGTGAATTGATTTTTCGTGCTCATTCGCTCGGGAGAGAAAACCGCAAAAAAAGCGCGACTGAATGAAGATTTCATATTCGGAGGTAACTGAAATGACAAAGAAGATCATAGCTCTTGTCCTTGCTCTCTGCTTCGTTTTTGCTTTTGCAGCCTGCAAGAAGGATAAGGACAACGGCGACACAACCACAGGCGAGCCCAACACTTCCGCAAACGGCGAGACGATTGCAAACGACGAGTCCAGCGAAGCTGAGTCCGTCAGCGGCGACGAGTCCACCGAGGCTCAGACCGACGCTTCCGGCAACACCGTAGCTCCCGAGGAGACCAAGAAGGGCAATCAGGGCGGTAATCAGGGCGGCAATCAGGGCGGCAGCAGCACTGCTTCCAAGCCCGCGACAAAGGCTGAGATAGTTGCGTATTTCAACAAGGCCATTAACGGCGTTAAGCCCAGTGCGAAGAGCGTTACAAGAGTTTCTGAGACGAACTACAGAAGCGGCAAAATCACCGGAGTGCCCTCCATCGTCGATAAGCTTGTCGGCGGTATAGACAGCTTTGTTGACGGTCAGCTCAAGAAGAACAGCAAGGGCTCCGAAACATTCTCCAATTCTGCGGCTATAAAGGCTAACTTCCCTGTTGAGAACGAGTCCTGGTCGAGCAAGCTTACTGCGAATGATGTCGCAAGCGCAACTTGCACCGAGGCGGGCGGAGTTTACACCATTACTATAAAGACGGTTGCCGACAAGGCTTCCTCCAACGTTCATCACGGCTCGGGTCATGCCCCGAAGGTTTTCAGCGTGGTTCTCCCGTCTGTTATCAACGATCAGTTTAGCAGCGGCGTGCTTAAGTCTGTCGCTAAAACCTTTAAAATCGGCACCGCTCAGATGGAGTATCCCTCTGGTACAGTTACCGTTAAGGTTGATGCTAAGACCAGCCGTGTTATCAATGCTACATATGATGCCAAATGGACAATTCACCTTCCTCTTGGCGACGGAATGGTAGTGCTTCCTTTCGGCACAAAGACCATTTACAACATCGCTTACTAATTAAACAAAATGACTGTTTTGAGGCAGGAGAGCTCCTGCCTCAAAATGCATTTACAAACATATCAAGTGAAAAAGAAGGATATTTAAAATGGAAAAGAAAGTTCTTGTTGAAACTTCCGCGCGCCATGTACATGTCACCAGAGAAGCTCTTGATATCCTCTTCGGCGAGGGCTATGAGCTGACCGTCAAGAAGGAGCTCTCTCAGCCCGGCCAGTTTGCGAGCAACGAGCGCGTTGCCGTTATCGGACCGAAGGGCAGCTTCCCGGCAGTCTCCATCCTCGGCCCCGTGCGTCCCGAGAATCAGGTTGAGATTTCACTCACCGACGCCCGTTCGATAGGCGTGACTGCTCCTGTCAGAGAGAGCGGCGACGTTGCGGGCAGCGGCGCCTGCAAGCTTGTCGGTCCCAAGGGCGAAATAGAGCTTGAGTGCGGCGTTATCGCAGCGCAGAGACACATCCACGCAACTCCCGAGGATGCCGAAAAATACGGTCTTCAGGACAAGCAGATAGTCAGCGTCAAGATCAACTCCAACGGCCGTTCGCTCGTTTTCGGCGATGTCGTCGTCAGAGTCAGCCCGAAGTATGCGCTGGCAATGCACATCGATACCGATGAGTCCAACGCCGCAGGCGCAACTCCCGGTCTCATGGGCGAGATACTTGCGTAACAAAAAAACGAAATTCAGTCCTCTGCACTCTGAGTGCGGAGGGCTTTTCGCTTGCGGTCGGGGAGGATGAGCAGACGCACTTATGTGCCAATAGCGGCGGAGCTCTTCAGTCAATATAACGGCATTGTTACTCTCACATATAAATTTATTGTCGGCTAGGGAGCTGGATCGGCGAAGCCGAGACTGAGGGATTGCGTCAGGATAAAAATTGTCGTGGTTGTCCTCGGCTTATCAACAGGCAAATTCTTATTTCCGGATACTTACGCGAAATCGCCGCCAAAATCAAAACACTTTTCCCTGATGTGTTTCACTAATGACGCATTTACACAATTTGGACTACCCCCGTTAAACGAAATTTTATTTTTTGTCTATTGAATGATTGGAACAACGATTATACAATTATATATAAATCAATAAGGAGTGAAATAAGATGAAAAAGATTCTGGCAATAATCCTTGCCGCTGTCCTCGTTCTCTCGTTCGCGGCGTGCAAGAAGAATGACACAAACAACGACACCACTGCCGGTGACGCGCAGACCTCCGGTCAGGCGGCGGATGTTTCCGCTTCCGATGATACCGCTTCTTCCGAAGAGGCTTCCTCCGAGGTCGAGACCGAGGTAGTCACCGATAAAGAGGGTCACACCGTTATCGAGACTAAGGCTTCTCAGTCCTCCGATACAAAGACCACGACCAAGGGCAGCACGACTCCCTCCAAGGGTCTCAACACCAACGACGCAGCAGCTTGCATCAAAGCTTATCAGGCGGCTATCGCCAAGACAAAGCAGTTCAAGAGCGGCAGACAGAACATGGCTCTCAAGGGCAGCATCACTGCTGACGGCAGCCTCGGCGCTCTGCTCAAGATAGCTCAGAAGCCCGTTGCAAACGCACTCAACAAGAACTCCAAGGATCGTACCGATATCCCCGGCAAGCCCTCGGGCATGCAGGCGAGCCACATGAAGAGCGCCAGCGCGGTGACCAGCGGCAACTACACCACAATCACCTTCAACGTCAAGGATCAGACGCAGGGCGCGAAGGCTGATAACCACAGCGGTTCCGTCGGCTGCGCAGTCGGTACTCTCGGCGATGTCGATAACGCTATCAGAGAGCTCGGACTCAGCGTCGACTACAAGGACGGCAAGATTGAGCTGACCTACACCAACTGCAAGGTCGTCGTCAAGATTGACAACACCACCGGCAAGATCGTCGAAGGCAGCTGGGCATATGATGTCAATGTCTATGCAAACGGCATCAAGGTCTCCATCGTCTCCGTCAATAACCTCAAGGGTATCGTCGCTTTCTCTTACACCGCTAAGGGCTGATATCTGAAAAAAAGCGAAGCCGTCCGTCTTTTCCAGACGGGCGGTTTTTTTGTCGGCTGTCGGGGATATGCGTCGGATAAACTGCGGCTTTATCAAAAATTAATTTTTTGCCATGTTTTTTTATAAGATTTTTCTTGACCTGTCTGCTTCAATATCTTAAAATATAAGCCTAATCAAGTGCAACACTCAGATAAAATCTGTCGGGAGGGAGAAGAATGAACAAAAAGCTTATGAGATTTGCCGCACTTTTGCTTGCGGCGGCTATGCTCTTTTCCTTTTCGGCGTGCAGAACGAACGATGACGGTTCGGAGTCTTCTACGGACGAACCCTCGGTCACTGATGCGGGGAATATTCATGAGGAGTCCACCGACTCTGCGGAGCTGACAACTGACGAGCCGACGACCGACTCAAGAACCGCGACGCGCTCCAATGTTTCCGGCGGAACAAAGACCGAGACTGTCAACGTCTACAAGGGGCTCAACTCCACGAACACTTCGCGGGTGCTCAAGTATTACAAAGCTGCGGCGGCGAACACCAAGAGCATCGACGCCACGCAGTATATGTCAATGAAGCGCGTTGATTACACTCCGCGCAACAGCTTCCAAAAGGGAATGCTCTCCCTGTTTACGGGCATAGCCTCTGCGGCGCTCGCGGCGAACAGCACGCCTGTGAACGAAGTGCCCGGAGTGCCCGATGAAATTAAGTCGAGCGACCTTATCTCCGCGAACGCCGTCGCTTACGGCAACTACACCATAGTGACGCTCAACGTTAGGATGCAGCAGGACGATCAGAATACTAAGGACGCGCATCAGGGCCCGGTCGGCAGGACTGTCGGAACGGTCGGGGACCTCGGCAGAGTTTTTGAAGCCATGCCGAGCATCAAGGTGAACTGCTCAAAGGGCAGCATTACGCTCAAGTATGACGACTGCAAGGTCGTTGTCAAAATAGACAACGGCAGCGGAATGATAGTCAGCGGCACATGGAGCTATACTGTTGATATCGATGTCGACAATATATATGCGAGCATCGCGGGCAGCGACGAGCTGCTGATAACGAACACAGGCGGCGCGGTCGGATTTGTTATAAAGACGAATGACGAAATCTCGCTTCAAAGCCGCAATTCAAAATAAAACTGACCCGCACGGCGCGATGCCGGGCGGGTTTTTGATATTAAATTAAGAAGAGAGCTGCCATTTGACAGCTCTCTCTCTCTTTATGTTTTTATTTATCTGCTTCGGCGTCGTTTGCCTTTGCCTCTTCGATAACCTTCTGTGCAACGACGGGCGGCGCATCCTCATAGCGGGTGAACTCAAGGGTGAACCAGCCTCTGCCGGCGGTCACGGAGCGAAGGACGGTCGAGAAATCGCCCATCTCGCCCATGGGAACTTCCGCGATGAGCTCCTGGATCTTCGGCTCGTCGGACGGACCCATGCCGAGCACGCGGCCGCGGCGCTTTGTGACATCGCCCATGATGTCGCCGAGGTTCTCGTCGGGCATATAAGCCTTCAGAGTGCCGATAGGCTCAAGAATAACGGGGTTTGCCTGCGGAATTCCGTTCTTGTATGCTATGTTCGCGGCGGTCTTGAACGCCATTTCGGACGAGTCGACCGGATGATAAGAGCCGTCGTAAAGAGTCGCCTTTATGCCGACCATCGGGTAGCCGGCAAGTACGCCCTTCTTGACGCTGTCGCGCAGACCCTTTTCAACTGCGGGGAAGAAGTTCTTCGGCACGGAGCCGCCGACAACTTCCTCGGCGAAAACGAGATCGTCGCTCTCGCAGGGCTCGAAGCGGATAAAGACGTCGCCGAACTGACCGTGTCCGCCGGACTGCTTCTTGTGTCTGCCCTGAACCTCGACCTTCTTGCGGATGGACTCTCTGTATGCGACCTTCGGTACGCTGAGGTCGACCTCAACGCCGAACTTGTTCTTGAGCTTGGAAACGATAACGTCAAGGTGTTGCTCGCCGAGACCGGAGAGAATCTGCTCGCGGGTCTCTTTATTGATGACGAACGAAATTGTCGGATCCTCTTCGAGGAGCCTGAGCAAGCTCGCCGCGACCTTCTCTTCGTCGCCCTTTTTGCGGACTTTGACTGCCATTGAAAGGCAGGGGGTCGGGAACTTGATGCCCTCAAGGGTTATCGGGTTCTTTGCCGAGCAGACAGTGTCTCCGGTCTTGATGCCCGCAAGCTTTGTGACAACGCCGATGTCACCTGCGGGGATGCAGGATGCGTCCTCCTGCTTGCTGCCCTTGAGGGTGATTATCTTGCCCATTCTCTCGCTCTCTTCGGTGCGGGAGTTATAAGCGGGGGTGTCCGAAGTTATCTTGCCGGAAACGACCTTGAAGAAGGACATCTTGCCGACGAACGGGTCGGCGATAGTCTTGAAGCAGATAGCCGCAAGCGGGCCGTTTTCGTCGCAGGGAAGACCGTTCTCGCCTGCCTTGTCGGCTGCGGAGGGAGCGGAATAGACTATCTCGTCAAGGAGCATATCGATAGCTTCGCAGGTGTAGCCCGCGCAGGCGTATACGGGAATAACGGAGCCGTCGCTGACGCCGGAGTTGAGAGCCTTGATTATCTCTTCGCGGGTGAAAGTCTCGCCTGCAAAGAACTTCTCCATCAGCTCGTCGTCGCTCGAAGCGACTGCTTCTGTAAGTATATCGAGCATCTCGTCAAGCTGCGGGTCGGAGGGCATTGTGACCTCTTTCTTCTCGCCGCTGCTGTAGTCAAAAGCCTTGCGGGACGCGAGGTTGACATATGCCGCAACCTTGCCGCCGTCCATATAGGGGACGATAACGGGGCAGATAGCGCCGCCGACTGCGTCTTTTATAGCAGCAAATGTTTTATAGAAATCTGTATTGTCCGCGTCGCAGCGGGTGATGGCGAACATTCTCGAAATGCCTCTGGCGTTCGCCGCCTTGAGAGCTTTCTCTGCGCCGACGTCAAAGCCGGAGCCCGCCGCAGTGACGATGAGCACGCTGTCCGCCGCGCGGATGCCTTCGCTCATGCCGCCCGCAAAGTCAAAAAGACCGGGAGTGTCGATTATATTTATCTTCGCGCCGTTCCACTCGATAGCGGCAACAGCGGTTGAAACCGTGGCCTTTCTCTTCTTCTCCTCGGCGTCGAAGTCGAGCACGGTGGTGCCGTCGGCGACTCTGCCGAGTCTGTCGGTAGCCTTCGCGGTGTAGAGCATTGCTTCCGCAAGGGTTGTTTTTCCTCTGCCGCCATGACCTGCTATGGCGATATTTCTGATGTCTTTCGCGTTATAGGCTTTCAAAAAAAAGTCCTCCTTATCAAAGCGCCGCTGCGCGTTTAGATTTACTGCATAAAAATTAACCACAGTTTTGAGGAAATTATAGCATACATTACTATAGATTTCAACAAAAAAATAAAAATATATTCATTAACGTTATATAAACAAATTGAGCGCAGTTTGCACTTGTAAAAGGATATAAAAATAGTATGTTTTAGTCACATCGGGGCTGGTTATCTCAAAAAAAATAAGGACTGCGGCGGTTCGCAGTCCCTTGTGATAAAAGTTATAACAAAACATCCCCCGCACCTCTCGGCGCAGGGGATGCATTATATCAATTTTTACGCAGCTTTCTTTTCTGCGCTCTGCCGTGCGTCTGATAGCCTTGCCTATCTCGAACACCGGGATAGTGGAGACCGAGAGACCTGCGGAAATGAGCAGCTCATTGAGCTGGAATGTGCCGGGCGCGATGTCAAATTATTATATTATCTGGAGGCTTTTCTTTTCGCTGCGGCACGCTGAACGACCTTGATTATCTCGACTATCGGGATTATCGAAAACGCGAGGGCGAGCGATGTCGCATATTCGGCGAAGCCTATCGGAGTGAAGCCGAAGGCGTTTGCGAGGAACGGTATCTCAATAACCGCCGTAGTCAGCACGAGAGACGCTACCATCGCGCCGAACAGCGGCAGGTTGTGGCTGCCGCGAAGGCTCATCTTTATGACCGAGCCGCGCTGCGAGCGCATATTGAACGAGTGGAATATCTCGCACATCGACATGGTGAGGAATGCCATCGTCATGCCCTGCTCGCACTGTGCGATGTTCATAAACGCCCAGTGTCCCGTCTCGAAGCGTTCGCCTATGAAGAACGCCGCGAGGGTCAGTGCGGTGACCAGCAGACCCTGATAGAGCACATCAAAGCCGAGCCCGCCTGCAAATATTCCGTCCGACGGATCGCGCGGGCGGCGGCGCATGATATCGCTCTCCGCCTTTTCGAGTCCGAGCGCGAGCGCCGGGAAGCAGTCGGTGACGAGGTTTATGAACAGCAGATGCGGCGCTTCGAGAATGGTGAAGCCGAGAAGCGTTGCGGTGAATATCGCGAGCACTTCCGCGAGGTTCGAGCCGAGCAGGAACTGAATGGCCTTTCGGATATTGTCATATATCCGGCGGCCCTCTTCAACGGCGTTGACGATAGTTGCAAAGTTGTCGTCCGTGAGCACCATGTCTGCAACATTCTTCGTGACGTCCGTGCCGGTTATGCCCATGCCTATTCCGATATCCGCGCTCTTTATCGACGGTGCGTCGTTGACTCCGTCGCCCGTCATGGCGGTTATCTTGCCCTTTGAGCGCCAGGCGTTGACTATTCTCGTCTTATGCTCGGGCTGCACGCGCGCGTATACATATATATTCTCGACTCTGTCCGCGAACTCCTCGTCGCTCATCGCGGAGAGCTCCGCGCCGGTTATGGCTTGCGAGGGGTCGGTGAGTATGCCGAGCTCCGAGGCGATGGCAACGGCGGTGTCCTTATGGTCGCCGGTTATCATAACGGGGGTTATACCCGCGCCGCGGCACTCCTCTATAGCCGCCTTGACCTCCGGGCGAACGGGGTCTATCATGCCGGTAAGGCCGATGAATATCAGGTCATGCTCGAGCGCCTCGGGCGAAAAATCGTCGGGCGCGGAGTCGTATTTTCTCATCGCCGCCGCGAGCACGCGCAGAGCCTTATCCGCCATCCTCTTGTTTTCCGAGGCTATTGTCGCCTTTATCTCGTCTGTCATCGGAACGATTTTTCCGTCAATAAAAGCGTGGGTGCAGAGATCGACGACAACATCGGGAGCACCCTTTGTGTATTGAATAATGCCGTCCGGTGTCTTGTGGACGGTGGACATCATCTTTCTGCCGGAGTCGAACGGAGCTTCGCCGATTCTCGGGCTGTCTGCTTTCAAATCGCCCTTGTGCATCCCGAGGCTTATCGCAAAGTTTACGAGAGCCGCTTCGGTGGGTTCTCCAGTGACTGCTCCATCCGCATCCTCCTCCGCGTCCGAGCAGAGGGACATGGCTCTTGCGAGCAGCTTTTCGTCGCCGTAATGATCGACGACGGTCATCTTATTCTGCGTGAGAGTGCCTGTCTTGTCAGAGCAGATTATCTGCGCGCAGCCGAGCGTCTCAACAGCGGTGAGCTTGCGGATAACCGCATTTTTCTTCGACATGTTCGTAACGCCTATCGACAGCACGATAGTGACCACCGCCGCAAGTCCCTCGGGAACGGCGGCAACGGCGAGGCTGACGGCTACCATAAACACGTCGATAACGCTCTTGAATATCAGCGCGGGATCGCCGCCCGCGAGAGTGGAGCGCTCCATGAACAGCGAGAACGCGAAGATGAAAACGCAGATTCCAAGCACGAGGAAGGTGAGAGTCTTAGAGAGTCCCGCAAGCTTTTTCTGGAGCGGGGTCTGTCCGTCCTCCGCCTTTGTTATGGCGTCGGCTATCTTGCCCATCTCGGTGTTCATGCCCGTGTCGGTGACAACGGCCTTGCCGCGTCCGTAGACAACGGCGCTGCCCATATACGCCATGTTCTTTCTGTCGCCCAGCGGAATATCGTCGCCGTCGCCCGCGCCGAGAACGGAGATAATCTTGCTCACGGGCACGCTCTCGCCCGTCAGCGCGGCTTCTTCGATTTTCAGACTCGCGCTTTCAAATATGCGGCAGTCCGCGGGAACGGCGTCGCCCGCCTCGAGTACCACGATATCGCCGACGGTCAGATCTTCGCTCTTGACAGTCATTATCCTGCCCTCGCGAATGACCTTTGAGGTCGCCGCGCTCATCTCCTGAAGCGCTTCGATAGCCTTTTCCGCCTTACTCTCCTGCAAAACGCCGAGCACGGCGTTTATGAGCACAACGGCGAGGATTATCACGGTGTCCGTAGGGAAGGACGGCGAGCCGGAGACCTTGCCCTCGTAGACTGTCGTCACGGCGGATATGACCGCGGCGACGATAAGGATGATTATCATCGGGTCGGCAAGCTGCTCAAAAAACCGCCTGACGAGCGATTTCTGCTTTGCCTGTGCCAATTTGTTTTTGCCGTATTTCTCAAGACGGCGTTCGGCCTCGGACTGCGAAAGTCCGTTTTCCGAGCTCTCCGTCCGCTTAAACACCTCGCGGACGTCTTCAAGATAGTACTTCAATTTTTATGCCTCCCTTTCGGTTAAACAAAAAAGACCTTCGACAGACCATGTCTGCCAAAGGTCTTGCCTCAAACGCATTCAACGCATATGTCTGCTGCCAGCCGGGCTCGGTCGGTTATCGCGACCTGCACGACGGTTGGTGACAGCGAGATGGGCTTTTGCCCATAGCTACTCCCCAATGGATATACATTTATCATACTCCGCAAAAGAGGAAATGTCAATTAAAAATTTATAAATTTTTATCTATTATTCTTTTTATTCGACAAAATCGCTCTTGACAAAAGCGCAATGTGAATATATAATTAATGCGTATTCTGACAAATGTTTCTGTGGACTCGCATGTTTTTGTAAGCCATTGACCGTTTGATGGTTCACAAAAATGTGCGGGTCCATTGCACAACATATAATGATAGAATGCAAATTTTTTCACGGAGGTACCACAATGAAGGGTACAGTCAAATGGTTCAACGCAGAAAAAGGTTTTGGCTTCATCGCTAACGATGAGGGCGGCGACGATGTTTTCGTACATTTCTCCGCTATCGTTGCAGACGGCTACAGAACTCTCACCGAGGGTCAGAAGGTCACCTTCGAGGTCGAGCCGGATCCCAAGGATTCCAGCAAGCTCAGAGCTGTCAACGTTGTCGGCGAATAATTTTCTCCAGAGTTGACGCGGGCGTCCGTTATGCGGACGCCCGTTTTTTATATTTTTCTCTTCAACATATCCTCCGCGATGCTCTTCGCGAGCTCATCCATGTGCGAGAAGTCCATGGCGGAGATATATATGCTCTCGAGGTCGTCGTGTATACTCTTTGCGCTCTCGAGTGAGGCTATTGCTTCGCCGATAAACTCGCCGTAGGCTTTTTTGGTGAAGTTCAGCCGCGACATATGCCGGCGCAGCGCGGCGCGATCGGTGAAGCGCGAGGAGTTTATCTTCACCGCGCCGTCAAACTCCGCGGGATGCAGCCTGTTTGAGGTCACGAAGCCGAGCGACAGGTCGGGGATGAGCAGATGCTCGGGCTCGCCGTCCGGTGAAAGGGGAGACGGGCTCGTGATTATGTCATGACCGCCGGAGAGGGCGTATCCGCGAAGCAGTGACAGCAGGGCTGCGGAGCTCGCGATGTTGTCGTCCTCGATGATATATATGCGCTCGCAGAGCTGTCTTACTGTATCAGCGAAGAATGTTATCCCGTCCGGAGTGACGGCGGATATCATCCGGTGACTCTCTTCGCCGATGCGCCCGGTCGGCCTGCCGAACTCGCGCGACGCAATGCGCGAAGCCGCGCGCTTGATTTTTGCCGTGTCCGTGCAGCCGAGCGTCAGGCGCAGTATATCCTCGCGCAGCAGGGCGCTCGCTTCGAGAAAACGCCTGCATCTGCGGTGGCACGCGGCGTTTTCGTCGGTCAGCGCGATGACCTCATCCGCGCGCGAACGCAGAATATCTTTATTCCAGAACCTGCCAAGGTCAACTGTCTCCTGCGCGGCGCCCGGATATTTCGGCTCGAGCGTGTGTGGAGAAGTGCCGTCCGCTATCCAGCAGTTGAGCGCGGGCGCGTATACGCCGTCGAGCGAAGCGGGATCGGATGAGCAGTATATCAGCTCCGTCTCAATCCCCGCGTCTATCAGGGCGGAGTTTATCCGTTTCATCAGGCTCGATTTGCCCGTGCCCGGACCGCCCTTTATTATATATGTATACCCGCCCGAATGAGTCGAACAAAGCTCGCCGAAAAATGAGTGAAACCCCTCGGGCGAGCTGCACCCGAGAAAATAGCTGATGTTACCCATAATACGCCTCCCGAAAAGTCATATTACAGAGTATTCACCGCCCGCTTGTCAGGTTACGGAAAATATAGGCGCGGATATTTGCCGCCGATAACATCCTCGTCAAGGTTGACAAATCGGGCTAAAAAAGGTAAAATATCACGAGTAAATTTGAACGGCTTTTGCGGAGTCTGTCCCTCTGTCGGACAAAGAGCCGCGACTATGTTTCTGAGGGAAGCGCTGCGGATTGAAAGCAGGAAGTCAATAAGCAGAAAACAAACTAAAAAACATAATACAACCGGGTGTGGCGCAGTTGGTAGCGCGGGTGGTTTGGGAGCGTAGACTGACACATTTACGACCTTTTCCGCAAATCCTCAACAAAGCCTTACACACGGCGGTTTCGGCTCTTTATTTTTCCGCTGAAATGTGTTACAATAGGGCAACGACCACATAGTATCCCACAGATACTGAAATTACAAAAAATTAAATAAATCCGGGTGTGGCGCAGCTGGGAGCGCGGGTGGTTTGGGACCATCAGGCCGCAGGTTCGAACCCTGTCACTCGGACCATATCGAGTGTTCATAACAGATTTGAGTTATGGACACTCGTTTTTTTGTTTTCCGCACAACCGAATATTGCTGTGGGTTATATGCGGTACATGGGGCCTGCTATTATTTATTATATCGCTAAGTGGCTTTTGCCGGCCGGATATTTTGGGGGATGAGAGTATGCTTACACTGAGAGAAGAAATTTTAAATCTTCTGGAATCGCCGGAGCTTTTGGAGTATCTGCTGTCAAATCCGGAAAGGCTTTGTGAATTTGACTATGCGAATATTATTGCCGGCGCGCCTATAGGACTTGCTGAGAAGCGGGCGCTGCTTGAAAAGCTGAAAAACAGTGCGGAGTTGCGCAGAGAGCCGGATAAAGTTGCCGATTATATTGCCGCTCTGGATTTCGCAACGGCGGCTCTTGAGAACAGCGGCAACGAAACCGTGATGTCCGTTGTGCTGCGCAGATGCGGCGTTGACAGCTTTGTTGACGGCGCTTATTATGCGGCATCTGCGGAGTCTGCGCGAAGGGCAATCCGCGAATATGTTTCGGAGTGCAGTGACTGCGATTGGGGTCATATGTACTGGGAGATGAAGCTGTATCGGCGGTCGGATGCATCGGAGAGCGGCGGATTTATGCGGACGGAGTATATTTATATCGCCGAGCCGAATGGGGAGATTCAGTATTTTCTGCACAATTACGGCCGTCGCGGAAAAACTAAATATTATACTCGGGCGGAGGAGGCGTTCGGGGAGAGATCGGCGATCTGAATCTGCCGGTGCCGTATCGCCCGGGAGATATTTTGAAAATCGACTGTTCGCCGTATACGGACGGCGTGCATTATTGCATATTGACCGAGGTTGGCGACGATTGCTGCGGCGTTCGGTGCATGTATCCGGTTTTTGACGGGCGCATCGGTCATGGTGCGTTGAAGCACGGCAATTATATTTCCGAGAGTGCCTGTGGCATAAAGCAGTATCTCTCGCCGCTGTATCGGGCAAGGATATGCGTTGAAGAGCTCCCCGAAAGCTGCCGCTTTATGAAACCTCTTCGCGTGAAGCTCCGCAGCGATCCCGACTTCGGAAAAGCTATATCTCAGGTCGGTTCATATCTGAAGTTCCGGCAGTCGTGAAAATTTAATGCGGTTTCGCGCTTGCGTTATTTCTTCGTGACATCTGATATCCGATGTGACAAAAATGGGACATTCTCCGTGCTATGATGAGCCTCGGGAGGCGACAAAAAATGGACGATAAAGCAATCCGCGGCATTTTGATAGAGTGGCTGCAGGCGAACTATCCGGAAGGGCGTATTTATCAGGAGAAAAGCATCGGCGAATCGGTCTGTGATGTGATGCTGGTCAGCGATTGCTTGACCGGATTTGAAATCAAGAGCGACCGCGACAGCTATCGCAGGCTGCCGCGTCAGGTGGAGTATTATCAGCAGTATTTCGACTATAACTATCTCGTAGTGGGCGAGAGGCACGGCGCTTCTGCGGGCGCGAAGATTCCCGATAACTGGGGGATTATTGTTGTCTGCAAGGATGGGATAAATCTCAAACGCAAGCCGAAATACGGTTCGCCCAGGCTTGAAAAACAGCTTCGCATACTGTGGAAGGCAGAGCTTAACAACATACTCAGCAGATTGAATGTGCCCCTGATGACTTACAAGAGCAAGGACTATATAGTGCGCTACCTTGCCGAAACGCAGGAGAGCAAAGAGCTGCAGGAAAAAATCCATGAGGGCGTGGTGTATGAGCTGCTCCACAGAGATTATGACACTTTGGGTATAGGCGACCCTACGGTAAGCGGCGAAGCAAAAGATAGCAGCATCTACTGCGAAATGCCGGTGTCGGAGATGATAGACACTCTCTCGGAGCAGGATCTGCAGCAGTTCACCCTCGACCATTGGATTGAGCTCTATGCAAAGGCGAGAAAGCTGAAAGAGGCAAAGGTCTACAAATACAAAAAGCCGGGGAGAGAAAGAGTAAGCTCGGTTGAACATACTATTAAATATAAAGATATAGAAGCGACCCCCGGAGTTCCGTGGATGGACAGGAGAATAATCAACGAGTTTATTTTTTATCTGATAAACGGGTATGAAATCTGGGAGTCCAAAGGAAGGCAGAATTACAATCTTGTCAACTATGAACCGAATACGGGCTATTGGTTCATCCCGGATAAGGGGTATTACAGCGGCCTCTCGAGGATTGATTTTGAATACGGGATACCGCAGTACAATGCGCTGTATATCTTTGAGTCGATGCTCAACATGCGCGAGATTCGCCGCGATACAAAGAAAGAGACGGTTCTGATTCTCGAAAAGCGGGACAAGATTCTCGAATTGTTCAGAAAATGGCTTTGGGAAGACGAGGACAGGCGCTGGGATGTTGAGGAGAGCTACAACAAAATATTCGGCGGACTCTGCGTAAAGCACTATGACGGCGCCAATCTGTCGTTCCCGCAGATGAGCGAAGAAATCAAACTCTATCCGTATCAAAAGGACGCCGTTCAGAGAATAATCAACGAGAAAAACACGCTGCTCGCATTCGATGTCGGCGCGGGAAAGACATATATCATGATTGCCGCGGCGATGAAGATGCGGCAGATGGGGCTGTCCAGAAAGAATATGTTCGTCGTGCCGAACAACATTGTCGGACAGTGGGAGCTGATTTTTCAGACAATGTATCCCAAGGCGAAGCTGCTGTCCGTGAATCCCGGCACATTTCAGCCGGATGTGCGCCAAAAGGTCTTAAATCAAATTGTAAACGGGGACTATGACGGAATCATCATAGCGTACAGCTGCTTTGAAATGATACCGCTTTCGTCCGAATGCGTCCTGACTCAGATGGAGGATGATCTGTCAAAGCTCGAGGATATGATGGCGCTCCTGCGCCAGGCCGTTGGGTTGGGAAAGGAGCTTAACAGGGTTGAGGAGGGAATACGCAAAACCGCACATCAGCTTATCATGTCGATGCAGAGTACAAGAACCGAGGTCACATTCGACAAATTGGAGATAAACACCATCTTTGTCGATGAGGCTCATAATTTCAAGAACATTCCGATCGACTCGAGGCAGAAAAATATAGCGGGAATAAATCTCAGGGGCTCGCAGAAGTGCCTGCATATGCAGCGAAAAGTGCGCTGCGTTCAGGAGCAGAACAACGGGGGCGGCGTAGTTTTTGCAACCGGCACGCCGCTGTGCAACTCCATCTCCGACGCCTATGCCATGCAGATGTATCTTCAGCCGGATGTCATGAGAAGAGCCCATCTGGATGTGTTCGACAATTGGGTCAAGTCATTCGCCCAGCCTGAATATGTGTGCGAAATCGATGTGGATACTTCGAATTTCAGGATAGTCAAGCGATTTGCGCGCTTTTTCAATCTCCCGGAGCTTTCCAGGCTGTTTGCAAATATCGCGTGCTTTTATGCCGTGAACGGCAGCGGAGATCTGCCGGAATTCAACGGCTATGATGACATTTTACTTGAGAAAAGCCCGCAGCTTCAGGAATATATGAATAAGCTCTGTGAGCGCACGGAAGAAATACGCAAGAAGAAGATAGACAAGGGCTATGACAACATGCTGAAGGTCAGCACGGACGGGAGAAAGGCGGCGCTTGATCTGCGTCTGGTTGGCTGCGACGAACTGCCGGAGAGCCGCTACAGAAAGACGGATGTATGTGCCGAGCAGGTGATGAAAATATATGAGGAATATCCCGGCTGCGCACAGATAATTTTCTGTGATTACTCCACGCCGAAAACCGGACAGTTCAATGTCTACTCCGAAATGAAGAGCCTTCTTGTGGAAAGAGGCATGCCGCAGGAGGAGATAGCTTTCGTCCACAGCTACACATCGGAGGCGACGAGAGTCGCACTCTATGAAAAGGTCAACAGAGGAATCGTCCGCGTGCTTATCGGCTCGACATTCAAGCTTGGCATAGGCGCAAATGTGCAGACAAAATTGAAGGCGGTGCATCATCTGGATGCCCCGTGGCGTCCTGCGGATATGGTTCAGCGCGAGGGCAGAATCATGCGCAAAGGAAACCTGAACGAAGAGATACGGATTTTTCGCTATATCACAAAGGGCAGCTTCGATTCATATTCGTGGCAGATTCTGGAGACGAAGCAGAGATTTATCTCGCAGTTCCTGAGCGGGTCAACTTATCAGCGCTCGGCATCCGATCTCGAAGAAAATGTGCTGACATATGCTCAGGTAAAAGCTCTGTCCATTTCTGAGCCCCTTATGAAGACGCTCGCCGAGAAGCAGAACGAGCTGCGGCACACGGAGATTCTGTCCTCCACTTTTGAAAAAAGCATTAACGATGCGAACAGGTCGGTTGAAGAAAAGAAGAAAATGCTTGCCGATTTTGATGTCCGTCTGCGCAATACGGTTAAAAACGAGGAATATCTGCTTGGGTTTTCCCGCGAGCAATATAAGCAGGAGGTCGGTAAGATAAAAGATTTCCTCTCCGAGAGCGTGATTCGCAAAGAAGAGCCGATGCCCGACGATCTATTTGTAATGGATTTTGCAATATCCGTGCCGGAAAATCAGGATGAAAAGAAGCCGTATCTTTCGCTCAAACGCCTTGATACTGTATACCGCTTGGAGGTCGGTCAATCCGTCTCGGGAAATGCGCGGCGTCTGTATAATTTCTTTGATTCGTTCTCAAAGCAAAAAGAGCAAATTGAAGACAGCCGGAAAAAGCTGAGAGCTTCAATCAAAGAACTGGAGGCAATCGCGGCTCAGAAAAATCCGTACCCGGAGCAGATTGCCGCGCTGAGAGACGAAGTCAGCGACTTGGAGCAGGGAATAGCAAAAAAGGCATCGGATTAATTGTTTCACCGACAACATCCTGTGCTTTATTGCCAAAATCTAATCTCTGTTGTATAATTACTGTATTTCTAAGGCGGAGGTGAAATATATGTCAAGGCATTTGAAAAATTATGTGGCTACACGAGCGGCGACAAGACTTGTTATGGATGCGGCGAAAAGCGAAAAAGCCAAGGCCGGGCATGTGACGATGCCGAAAGTCTTTTTTGTTATCGGGATTATCGGTTTTGTTCTTTTGGCGACGGCTACATTCCTTTGCGGCAGGATTCCCCATATGATTGGCATTGCTGCCGGCTTTGCTATACTCGCATTGCCTGATTTGGCGCTTATTATTGCATATTTCAATCAGCGCATATATTATACAGACGAAATGTTTGTCCATAAAAATTTTTGGGGCATCAAGCGACTGTACAGATATGAGGATATCACCGGTATACGCATAGACGGAGATGTCAACTTGTTTTTGGGAAAGCGGAAAGTCCGCATTTATGACAGGGCAGTCGGAAAGAAAGAATTTGTTCGCTGTGCGGGAGAGGGATACCATCGCGTATATGATAAAGGTATCCCGCTGGTGCCGAGAAAAAAGAACGATATATTCAACGGCAACATAAAAAATCCCGGTGAAGCCATAGCCGTCGGCATCATACTCATTGGCGGTATGGCACTGATCTACTGGATTTTTTTGTATGGCATGTGGGCATTGACTGCAAAAACGCAAGATGAACTTACAGTCTCTACGGTCGCTTTTAATCACTGCGAAATACAGGACGACGCAATTCGGCTGTATGGCGACGGTGAGAAGTGCTATATAATACCGAAATACAAAAGTATAATGCCGGATGCCGACGAGTTCCTTGATGAATATCAAAACGGAGGCACGCTGATACTCGGATATGCCAAAGTCTATGCTAATGAAGACGTATATGTATATACTGCCGAGAGCAATGACGGCAGAATGTTTGTTACATTCGAGAAATCAGACGCGCTGCAGAAGGAAAGGTTCATACAACGGTGGAAAGTAATGCCTAAGCCGATTACGACTTTAATGATTTTCCCTCCTATAGTAATGCTCCTGTTTGTGGCGGCAGGATTCTATGTCGGTCGGCATGTTGAAAAGTTCAGCCCAAAGACGGTGCATATCTTTTACCAAAACAGCAATATTAATTGGCCAAACTCAAAGAAAAAGCCAAGCGCGAAAAAGAGGAAAAAACGAAAATAACCTCATAGATTTTCCACACATCACGAACAAAACTCCAATAACAAACCCCGCTGTGCCGAAAAATGCATAGCGGGGTATATTTTTATATCGTGGATTTATCTAAACGGACACGCTGTGAGCTTCACCCAACCCACTTCGCAACCGCATCCGCCGTCAGATTTATCTGACGGGCGTTGTCTATCGTTGGGGTGCCGTCGCCGTCCTGGCTGCCGTAAACGCCGAAATACGCGTGGCATCCGCCGTCGATTATATATTCGGTAAGCTCGGGGAGGTTGCTGCGGTACTGCTCGTATTTTTCGCGGTTGAGCACTCCGTCATTGCTGCCGTAAATTGACAACGTCTTTATATTTTCGTTCGAAAGGTCGGCGGTTGAATATGCGGCGAGGAGCAGCAGACCTTTAAAATCGCTAGGATGTTTTTCAAGATACGCCGCCGCCATCGAGCCGCCGAGGGAGTGGCCGCCTATGTACCAGTCGGTAATTTCCGGAAACATCTCCCGTATGCCGTCTGCGGCGTTGACATCGAATACCGCGAGGTTAAACGGCATCCTGACGAGCACACAAAGTATGCCCTTTTGGGCGAGCGACTCCATGAGCGGCAGATATGCAGTGTATTCGACTTTTCCGCCGGGATAGAATATCAGTCCCTTTGTCGCATTTTCGCTCTTGCAGACTATATTTCCGTTGTCGAGTTTGATTGTCTCGGTCAGGGAACTGCCGTCCTGAAGCCCGAATGATTCACCTGCGGGCGTTATCGCGTGATAGTAGTCGCCGAGATAGACGGCGCACGCTCCGAAAAGCAGCGCAATGACCGCGACTATCGAAACGATGCATATTATTATCTTCCGCTTTTTGCTGCCTGCCTTTGCCATGATAATACCTCCCTGCTTCTATATGATTTAATAAATCGGGAACATTTTGCGCAGCCAGTATTTCATCATTAGCTAAGGACCCTTCAATCAGCTCCCAGTGGTTGCTTACATTGTCGCAATGGTATAAAAGTTTAGAGTATTCATTGTTTCGCTTTGCTGTAGCCTTGACAACACTATATCCATATCTTGGTAAAAGCTGGCTTGCAGAGACGAACGAATTTCTCATCGCTTGCGAAATTTCACAAATTGGACTAAAATCATCAAAACGACTACTGCGGCAAATACAATAACAGCAAAAAATGCAACAATTGTTTTTGTCATCTGAGTATTGTTTACATCATAAAGGATTGTTTGATTCCCTTGACTATCCTCAGTTATAAGTTGCGAATAAGATGATGCCAAAAAGTTAAACATTCCCATGTCGTTTTTGACATAATAAGAAGCCTGCCCAATATTTACAGATTTCCTTTTTGCTATTTGATTCCATAGGGAATTGTTTTTCACACTGCTATCATCAGTTTTAACCATATTAATTAACTGCCCGTCTTGCGAAAATTCAATAACTATGGAACCTCTGACCAACATTAGCAGAATATTGCCATCATTCCATTGAACATAAAATGAACCGTCATTATCAAATTCAAATAATGTCAACACATTATTTGAATTTGATATAGCAATCTTATTTTCTTTAAAGCCCAAAAGTATTATGCCGTCTTTAGAAACATCAAAAGAAACAATAGGCAATTCGATGCTGTCTAAGGATTTCAAATCAGAAGATTTCCTTAAATTAATATTTTGCCATATTTGGTCAACTTCATTCTCTGATAAGTCCGTCGTTTCGAATCCATAATTTGTCGTTGCATACACATTTAGTCCTCCGAACAGTAGAAACAGAGATATGACGCACACTGTAACAAAACATTTTCGCATAAATCACACCTACCATTCCGTTATCTTGACATAAATATTTTTAGATAAGAAATAGATTCTATTTCATTCATGATAAATACTTCCCTACATGATAAATACTTCCCTAAATTAATAATATCACATTTGGTGTACAATAAACTGTATTTAGCATTGTTTGAGTAATAAACGTTTAAATTTAGTTTAGCACATTTAAAAAAGTATGGCAATGTTTTTATTATCTGTTGCAGTTTTTTCCGTCCTCGGTTATGATATTAGCGTAAAGGAGTGCTGTTATGTTTTCGGAAAAATTTATCTGTGCGGGCTATGATTATACAACCTATACATTCCATGTCCCCGCGCCTTATTTCAGAAAGACTTTTGAGATAGACGGCGAAGTCAAAAAGTGCGTTATTACGCTGACGGGGCTCGGATTTTATGAGCTCTATGTCAACGGGCAGAGGCTGACTAAAGGCATTTTGGCCCCGTATATCTCGAACCCCGACGATCTTGTCTATTACGACGAATATGACATAACCGAGTGCCTCGTGCCGGGCAAAAATGTTCTCGGCATAATGCTCGGCAACGGAATGCAGAACGCGCCGGGCGGTCAGATCTGGGACTTTGATATCGCCGCCTTCAGGGGCGCGCCGCGCACGGCTTTCTGCGTCTCGACGGAATATATTGACGGCGGAATTGATATTTTCGAGGCTGACAGTTCGGTCAAAACTGCGCCCTCCCCGGTCATTTTCGATGACCTGCGCTGCGGCTGCTACTACGACGCGCGCCTTGAAATTCCCGGCTGGTCAGAGCCGGACTTTGACGACAGCGCGTGGAAAAACGCCCTGCCTGCGGAGACTCCGCGCGGCGAAAAGCGCCTGTGCGAGGCGGAGCCGATAGCGCCCGTGCGCGAGATAAAGCCGGTTCTGATAAGAAAATGCAGGCTCAAGGAATACATAACCCGCGGCGACGTTGTCAAAGAGGCGAAAAAAATCGCGAGCGACGAGCGTGACGGATTTTTATACGACTTCGGCGTGAACTCGGCGGGCACGGTAAAGCTCAGAATAAGCGGCGAGCGCGGGCGGCAAATCGATCTGCAGTTCGGCGAATATTTTGCGCCCGACGGCGAGCCGGACACGAGCAACATCTGCTTCTATCCCGCCGGATATTCCCAGCGCGATGTGTACATACTTAAAGGCGAGGGCGAAGAGACTTTTGAGCCCGTGTTCACTTATCACGGATTCAGATACTGCGTGGTGCTCGGCATAACCGAGCAGGAGGCGACCGCCGATCTTCTGACTTTTGTTGTGCAGAACTCGGCTCTGCGCGAGATCGGCTCGTTCGGCTGCTCCGACGATATGATAAATAAACTTCAGGCGATGACAAGAAACTCCGATCTCTCGAATTTCTATTATTTCCCGACAGACTGCCCGCACCGCGAGAAAAACGGCTGGACGGGCGACGCCGCTCTCTCCGCCGAGCACATATTGATGAATCTCGATGCAGTCAACAGCTACCGCGAGTGGCTGCGCAATATCCGCGCCGCTCAGCGTGCGGACGGTGCGCTGCCCGGCATAGTGCCGACGGGCGGCTGGGGCTTCGAATGGGGCAACGGTCCCGCGTGGGACGCTGCGCTGACGTATATTCCGTATTTCTGCTACGTCCTGCGCGGCGACAGAAAGATAATCGAAGAGAACGCGACGGCGATATTCCGCTATTGCGAGTATATCTCGCGCCGCCGCGACGCGCGCGGGCTTGTAGCTATTGGGCTCGGAGACTGGTGCCCGGTGACGAGGGTCAAATCGCCGCTCGAATTTACGGACAGCGTGACATGCATGAGTATTCTCAAGAAAGCCGCCTATATTTTCTCGCAGCTCGGACTTTCGCTCGAACGCGAGTTCTGCGAAAAGCTATATAATGAGATAAGAGACGCGGTCAGACGGCATCTGATAGACTTCGGTAGTATGACCGCGATAGGCTCCTGCCAGACCTCGCAGGCGATGGCGATATATTACGATGTGTTCAATTCCGGCGAAAAGCCCGATGCGTTCAAACGCCTTCTTGAGATAATCAAACGGCGCGATGACCATGTCGACGCGGGCATACTCGGCATGCGCGTGCTGTTCAGGGTGCTCTCCGATTTCGGCGAAGCCGACCTAGCTTTTAAAATGATAACCCGCCCGGACTATCCGTCCTACGGCAACTTCGTTGAGCGCGGGCTTACGGCTCTGCCCGAGGATTTTCTGCGCGAGGAGGACAGACCCAATTCGCTCAATCATCATATGTTCGGCGATATTTCCGCGTGGTTCATTGAATATATCGGCGGCATCCGCGTCAATCCTTTCCTTGCCGACCCGTCGGAGGTTGAGATATCGCTCGTATTTATTGAAAAGCTCGACAGCGCCGAGGCTTCGTATGAGACGGTCGGCGGCAAAGTGAGCGTCAAGTGGCACAGAACATCTTTGGGCATAAATCTCGATATCTCCGCGGACAGCGGAGTACACGGGCGCATAAGACTGCCCGACGGCTACGCGTTCGCGGACGAGTGCGGCAGCCTCGAAGAGCTTCACAGCGGGAATTTTGAAATAATCAGAGAGTGAAAACAGGAGGAAAAATGAAAGAGAAAATACTTTTCGTCAATTCGTGTGTGCGCGGTGAGAACGAATCGCGCACTCTCGCACTCGCCAAAACCGCACTCAGCCGCCTTGACGGCGATATAGAAGAGATACGCCTTGCCGACGCGAATTTGAAGCCGCTCGACGCGGCGGGACTCGCGAAGCGCGCCGAAAGCGCGGAAAAGAACGACTTTTCCGACCCGGTCTATGACTGCGCGAAGCAGTTCGCCGCCTGCGACACCGTCGTTGTCGCCGCGCCGTTTTGGGACTACAGTTTCCCGGCGTTTCTAAAAATCTATATCGAATCCCTGTGCGTCGGCGGGCTGACTTTTCTCTACGGCAGCGACGGTGTCCCGATAAGCTATTGCAGGGCGAAAAAACTGATTTATATCACCACTTCGGGCGGATATATCGGCGGCACGGACTTCGGCTTTGAATATATCAAGACGGTCACGAAGTCGTTCTTCGGTATTGAGAACTTCAGCTTTTTCAGTGCCGAGGGGCTCGATATTCTCGGCAATGATCCGGCTGCGATACTGAAAGCGGCGCAGGAGAAGATAGAGCGCGAGCTCTGATACAACTCAAAATTCCAAGCCCCCGGTGTTTTTCTTCGCCGGGGGTTGCTCTTTTATGAATAGCTGTTTTATTTTTGAACAAAAATCAATATATGAAAAATATTTTTCATAGAGACTGCATAATTCTCAAAGGCGATTAAAAATAATTTATTTTGCAGTAGAATTATTTTGAAATACATTTGGCATATATTTATGTCAGACCGATACTTATAACGAAGCGAAAAGGGGATCGCAATGAAGAGGGTAACGGCAGTTTTATTGGTCCTGTTGACGGCGCTCGCGGTTTTTGCCGCCTGCTCCAAAAACTCAGTCCACACGGTGACATTCGACAGCTCGGGCGGAACGCAGATAAAGACCCAGCATATCCGCGACGGCGAGAGCGCCAAAAAGCCGTGGGATCCGCACAAAGAGGGTTTCACTTTCATCGAGTGGCAGTATAACGGCACGGCGTTTGATTTCAACACCGCGATAACGGGAGACATCACCCTTGTCGCGTCCTACAGCATCGATGAGGGTACGGATATAGTCCTGCTCGTACTCTGCTACGGCGACGGCAGGGAGAACGAAATAATCGAGATAAAGCGCGGCGAAGCGGCGTTTGCGCCGCCGACTCCCGAGCGCGAGGGATATAAATTCGAGGGCTGGTTCAACGGCGACACCGAGTTCGATTTCTCAACGCCCATAAACGACGATTTGAACCTCACTGCGAAATGGAAAGCGACGGGAAAAACCGAGAGCGGGTCCGAAAATCAGCCCGCGGCGGCGGAGGAATCCGCGCAGAAATATTCCAATACCGCGGCGAAATATTCCGGCAGATGGTATCTCGACGGCTATTCCGATATATTTGTCGATGTGTCGAACTCCGCGAGCGGAATGAATCTGCGCTCGTATAATTTCTCGCTGCCCTCGTCTTCGGGGAGCGTCGCGGCGTATACTCTCTATCCCTCGAAGTCGCTTTCGTCCTCGGGCGGCAGCTGGGGCAACTCAATTTCCGTGCCGTTCGCCTCGTGGGAGAGCTCGCTGAGCGCGAATAAAATAATCCTCGGCAGCAGCTGCTTCTATATCAATAACAAGAAATTCGTAAAAGCTCCCGGTACTAAGGACAGATACACCGGCACCTGCTACAGAGAGGCGCGCGGAGTGTGGTATCTGTTCAACAATCCCGACTCCACGATTGAAATATACACCGCGCAGAAGGGTGGCGACGAGACGGGCGACCGCTTCGGCATAAAGGCGACGAATTTCGACATCGCAACTCTCAGCACCTATACGAAGTCATCGACCGGCGGCGGATATGCGGACAGAAAGAGCGACTGGGACAGCTACGGAATATCCGTCAGCAACGGCGTTCTGACGATAAAGAACAAGAACGGCACAAGGACATTTTACAGCAAGAAAAAATACCAGAGCGTGACGGGTGTCAGGCTCAGCGCGACGGAGGCTAAACTCAGAGTCGGTCAGACGAAAGTGCTCACCGCCACTGTTATCCCCGCCGACGCATATGACAAGGACTACACCTGGTCGAGCGACGATCCGTCGATAACGGAGGTCGTGGGCGGCATAGTCGCGGCGAAAAAAGAGGGCACAACGAATATCAGAGTTACCACAAAGGACGGCAACCGCGTGGCGGTCTGCAAGGTGACGGTATATATCGACCATGTCACGGGCGTTACCCTGAACTCGTCCTCGCTCAGCCTGACGGTCGGCGATTCGAGGCAGCTCCGGGCGACTGTCGCTCCGCGCAATGCGGCGAATCAGAAAGTCACATGGTCGAGCAGCAATAGCAATGTAGCGTCTGTCTCAAGCTCAGGGCGCGTCACGGCAAAGGCGAAGGGTACTGCCGTGATAACCGTAAAGACCGAGGACGGAAACAAGACCGCTTCGTGCACAGTAACCGTCAAGAATCCGACCCTCGCAGCCGTTGCGGCGGCGCAGGTGTCGAACAACGGCACCGCCGCGCCGCAGATACACGCGTCGGCGCTCGTCTCCGGAGGAACCGGAAAATATACTTCTTATAAAATAAAGATATTTTTGAACGGCGCACTCGTGGCGGAAAAATCGGAAAAAAGCATGTCATATACCCCGAAAGTCAGCGGAATGTACACCGTGGAAGTCACTGTTACAGACTCCGACGGGGAAACGGCGAGCGGAAAGATGCTCATAAACGTGTCCGTAGTCGAGCCGACCGAGAAGCCCACGGAGAAGCCGACCGAGAGGCAGACGGAAAAGCCTACGGAGAAACCGACAGAAAAGCCAACGGAAAAACCGACGGAAAAACCGTCCGACGAACCGATAAATCCGATCCCGTCGGAGCCGGTAGATCCCGTGACCGAGCCGGCGACGGAAGCACCGGTTACCCCCGAGCCCGCACTGGACTGAATATAAAGCACAAATAAAAAAGACTGTCGCAGATATTATTCTGCGGCAGTCTTTTGCTCATTTTATGCCTGATAAGTCTCCATGAAGCTGTTGACATCGCTCTCGCATGAGCGCATGGCGAGTATCGTCTGCTCGAAGAGCTTTTCAAGCTCCCAGCCGAGACTCTCCGCACCCGTGCGGATAACGTCGCGCGAGCAGCCTGCGGCGAACTTTTTATCTTTGAACTTCTTTTTGAGGCTTGAGACCTCCATGTCCATCACGCTCTTTGACGGGCGCATCAGCGCCGCCGACCAGATAAGCCCTGTCAGCTCGTCCGCCGCGAAGAGCACGTTTTCCATCTCGTGAACAGGCTCGATGTCGACGCAGATGCCGTAGCCGTGGGAGCAAATTGAATATATCATGTCGTCGCCGACTCCGCCCGCATTGAGCAGCTCTGGAGCTTTCTTGCAGTGCTCCTCCGGATAGAGCTCGAAGTCGATGTCGTGCAGCAGACCGACGATGCCCCAATATTCCTCCTCGTCCGCATAGCCGAGCTCCTTCGCGTACCAGCGCATAACGCCCTCGACAGTCAGCGCGTGGCGGATATGAAACGGATCTTTGTTGTATTTTTTCAGAAGCTCAAACGCTTCGTCCCTCGTGATTTTGCTCTCTCTCATTTTTGTCGTCTCCTTGCATTTTGCGCATTATTGCGCGAGTTTTCACAATTATACCACTTGCTTGGTAGGCTTTCAACTATATGCGCGGCTTTATGTCGAGATTGACAAGCGCGCTCTGATTTATCGAAAACAGCAGATCAACAAGCTCATTTTCGTCAATGCAGTAGTCCGAGCGTATCCATTGGATAATAACGCCCGTGCTGCCGTTGAGAATATATGAGTAGATATATTGCTCCTGCTCCTTCGGAAAAACGATGTTCAGGTTCTCAATAAACTGAATTATCGACTGCTGCATGAATTTTGAACGGAACGCGGGGTCAACCGAGTCGACAAGAAGCGTGCGGAACGGCTTGTCGTTTTCTTTGATATACATTAGAAATGAAAGCAGATATCTGTGCGCGCCGAGGTCGTTTTCCGCGCCTATTTTCTTTAAGTGATCCTGAGTCGCGTCGAGCAGCTCGTTTTCGACCTCTTCGAGCAGCTCTTTCGGCTCGGAGTAGTGCGCATAAAAGGTCGAGCGGTTGAGGTCGGCACGCTCGCATAATTCTCTTACAGATATTTTTGCTACCGAGCCTTTCTCGCCCAGAAGATCCATCAGCGCGTTTTTGAGCAATATTTTTGAAAGTCTCGTGCGCTGGTTATTTTTTGTGTTCATATTATCCCGCCATTTTCAGATGATTTTGTCGGTTTCATAACAGCGATTAACAAAACTGATGATTGTTAATCCGACACGATGTAGATATAATAGTAGTGTAATATGAAATCTTTCAATTGTCAAGGAGACCTTAACCTTTCTGTCTCCAATGATTTTATCGCCTGCGGAAAACGGCGCGTTACGGAAAGCTTCAGACGGAATCCGAGGACGCGCCGAAACCGCAGCGACAACTATATAAGAAATTCATTTAGCCTTTTAACATTTTAGCCGCGCCGACCCTACGGGGTCGGTTTACGGCTCAAATCATATAAAAAGCACCGCAAGCGCATAAAGCTGTGGCAAAGGCAGCTGCAAATATATTTTTATATCCATAAGATAAAATAAATGAAGGAGTTCTCGTGATGGCAAAAGCAAAATTTTTTGAAAAGCGGGCGCTTGATTCGCGCCTGACCTCGCCCGATGTTACGGCGAAGGAGAAGTGGCTGGGCTATCTGCTCGGCCCGTCCGGCGCGCTGCTTTTAAACGCCGTGCTCGCGACCTACCTCAATGTCTATTATACCGATGTTCTGAACCTCACCACCGTGTGGGGCGGCGCGTTCCTAGCGGTGTTCCCGATAGTGTCGAAGATAATCGACGCTATAACAAATATAGTCATGGGCTATATCATCGATCGCACGCGCACAAAGCAGGGCAAGGCGCGCCCTTGGCTGCTGATCTCCGCGCCGCTTGTCGCCGTGACGGGCATATTGCTCTTCACCGTGCCCACGGGCAATCAGACGGTGCAGGTGATATGGGTCATGCTCTCATATAACCTCTTCTATTCGTTCGCCTATACGATATATAACATGAGCCACAACCTCATGGTTCCGCTCTCGACGAGAAATACCGAGCAGCGCGGAGTTCTCTCGGTTTTCAATCAGATATCGACTATCATGATGAGCGGCATAATCGTCGCGCTCATCTTCCCCATGCTCATCATGCCGCAGCTCGGCGTTGACAAATCAAAGTGGATGGTTACGATGAGTATTCTCTCGTGCATCGCGCTGCCGCTGACGCTTATGGAGTATTATTTCACCAAGGAGCGCATAACCCTCGAGGGCGGCGAGCAGAAGAAAGATAGCGTCGCAATGGTAACTCAGCTCAAGGCGATTTTCAGCGATAAATATATGATAATAATTTTCATATATTTTCTCATTTTCACCGTCGGCTCGACTATCAAAAACATCTCGCTCGTTTATTTCTCGAACTATGTCCTCGGTACATATAACGACGGCAAGACCCAGACCATGCTCTCCGTTATCGGCGGCATCCCGATGGGCATCGGCATTTTTGCCGTCTGGCCGCTCGCGAAGAAGTTTGGTAAACGCAATTTAACGGCAATCGGCTTTATCTTCTATGCTGTCGGCTCGGCTATATGCTGGCTCGCGCCGACGAATATGGTAATAGTGCTTATCGGCCAGTTTATAAAGAATATCGGCGGTCTGCCGTGCTCATATGTGTTCATGGCTCTGTTCGCGGACGTGCTCGACCATGTCGAGTGGAAAAACGGCTTCAGGTGCGACGGCATCGCGATGTCGATATATAACACCATTGCCGTGGCGAGCGTCGGAATCTGTACGGGTATATTCAATCTCATTCTCTCGAAGTCCGGCTATGTCGCGCCCTATCTCGATGCGGCGGGCCAGCTCATCGCCGTGCAGCCGGCGAGCGTCAAGAGCGCGATAACATTTACTTTCGTAGGACTTGAGACTATAACCGGCATAGTCCTTGCGATACTTCTGCTGTTTTTGAATGTCGAAAAGAATATTGCCAAGGAGCAGGAGGAGATAAAGCAGAGAAACGGGGAGACGACAGAATGAAAGCCGTAAAGCTTAAAACAGAGTATCTCAAAAATCCGCTGGGGATAGATATTAAAAACCCGCGCTTCATGTGGAACTGCGCGGGAGGAAAAGCTCAGAGCGCATACAGAATAGTCGCTTCCGACACGCGCGGCAATATTCTATGGGACAGCGGCAAGGTCGAATCTTCACAGATGAGTTTTATTCCGTATCCGCTTGACACTCCGTCGCGCCTGAGAGTGAACTGGAAAGTGAAGCTCTGGGACGAAAACGGGCTTGAGGGCGAGTGGAGCGAGCCGGCATTCTTCGAGATCGGGCTCAGAAACGCCTCAGATTGGAGCGCGAAGTGGATAACAGGAAACTATAATGTAAACAGAAAACAGCGTTACCCGGTCGACTGCTTCAAAAAAGAGTTCGAGTGCAAAAAGCCGATTTTATCTGCGCGGCTCTATATGACTGCCTGCGGACTCTATTCAGCCGAGATTAACGGCGCTGATTGCTCGATGCCGCTCGCCCCCGGCATCACGGAATACAGAAAGCGCATACAGTATCAGACCTACGATGTGACCGCGCTTTTGCATGAGGGAAGCAATGTGCTTTGCGTCGAGCTTGCCGACGGCTGGTACAGGGGCAGCGTAGGCGCATGGGGACTCAAAAATCAGTACGGCACCGAGACTAAACTGCTCGCTCAGCTTGAGATAAAATATACCGACGGCACGGCGCAGACCGTCATATCCGACGGCTCGTGGCTCTGGAGCAACGACGGCGCGATACGCTTCGCCGACAACAAGGATGGCGAGCGGGTCAACGCGAATAATATCCCGTCATATAAAAATCACGCGAAAGAGACCGTCTGCAAGGTTTTGCCGAGCGCGTCAAACAATTTCCCGATAGCCGAAAAGGAGCGCTTCAAGCCCACTCTGTCCGTCACTCCGAGCGGGAAAAAGCTGCTCGACTTCGGGCAGAATATGGCGGGCTATGCCGAGTTTGAGGTAACCGCCCGCAAGGGACAGAAAATTATTCTCGAGTTCGGCGAGCTGCTGCGTGACGGCGAGCTGACGCTCGAAAACATACAGTGCAAGAACAAACATAAGACAACGCCTTTGCAGAGAGTTGAGTATATCTGCAAAGAGGGCAAAAATCATTACAAGACGAAGTTCGCGATATTCGGTTTTCAGTATGTCAGCGTCGACACGGATATAGATATCGCTCCGGAGAACTTTACCGCCATAGCCGTCTATTCGGACATGGAAGAGACGGGATTCTTCAACAGCTCAAACGAGCTGCTGAACAAATTCGTCGAGGTGACAAAGTGGTCGGCAAAGGGCAACTCGACCGACCTGCCCACCGACTGCCCGACCCGAGAGCGCCACGGCTGGTCGGGCGACGCGCAGATATTCTGCAAAACCGCGAGCTATCTTTTCGACTACGCCCCGTTTGCGGAAAAGTACGTGCGCGATATGTGCGACGAGCAGCTCAAAAACGGAAACTTCCGCCAGATATCCCCGCGCGGCGGCGTGGACTTCTATATGACCTTTATGGACGGCTCGGCCGGCTGGTCTGATGCGGGTGTGTTCATCCCGTACAGGCTCTATAAGCAGTACGGCGACAGAAAAATTCTCGAGCGCTTCTATCCGAATATGCGCGCCTTCGCGGAATATAAAATAAAGACCCTCGGCAAGTGGTATCCGACCGCCCTGCCGACGGGCGTCGGGCTCAAAAATTTCCGCAATATTTCAAACTACCGCCAGTCCTACGGCGAATGGGCGGAACCCGCCGATGTCAAGGCTCTTAAATTTAAAGATTTTGTCAATCCGAACCCGGAGGAGACGACGGCTTACATAGTGTTCATGCTCGAGGCGATGGCGGATATCGCCCGCATTTTGGGCAAAGACGACGACAGAAGGCTCTACGAAAAGAATGCGGCGAGGGCGAGAAAGGGCTACAGCGCGCTCGTCACAACGAAGAAGTTTTCAATAGACACCGACCGCCAGGCGAAGCTTGTGCGCCCGCTTTATATCGGTCTGCTCGACGAAAAGCAGACGGAATATGCGAAAAAGCGGCTCATAAAAGCCCTCGACAACTACTCGTGGAGGCTCGGCACGGGATTCCTCTCAACTCCGCTGATACTGAGCGTTTTGGCGGATATAGATATTGAATATGCCTACCGCCTGCTCGAAAATGAGCAGATGCCCGGCTGGCTGTTCATGCCCAAAAACGGCGCAAACACCGTCTGGGAGTCGTGGGAGGGCACCGCCGCGCAGGGCGGCATAGCCTCGCTCAATCACTATTCCAAGGGCGCCGTGTGCGAGTGGCTGTTTGGCACGATGTGCGGAATAAATGTCGCGGGGGAGAACCGATTCAAAATATCTCCGCGCCCGGGCGGACATTTTGAGTTCGCCGAAGCGAGCTATGACAGCGTATACGGAAAAATCTCCGTGCGCTGGGACAAAACGGACGGGGGATACAAATATAAAATATCCGTCCCGTCGAACTGCCAAGCGGATATAATTCTGCCCGACGGAAGAAAACAGACCGTCGGAGCAGGTGAATATGAATTCTGAGGAGGAAAATCCATGAAAAGATCGATAGCCGCCGTTATGGCGATTCTTGTCCTGCTTGTGTCGCTGCTGTGCGCGTGCAAAAAGGACGACACAAAAACAAATGTAGACACCACCGGCGAAGCGCAGACGAGCGCGGCGGGCGATGTTGTCGATGACACGACCGCCCTTCCCGAGGACAGCACCGCGCAGGAGGGCGAGACAAACGAAACTCAATCGGCCGACCCCGCAAAGCCCGGCGAGACCGCTTCGAATCAGGTAACCGTCGCGCCCTCGAAGAATGCAAAAGACTGGACTAAGGCCGAGATAATCGCCTATTTCAACGCCGGCGCGAACAGAGTAAAATATCAGGCGAAGTCCGTCACCCGCAACTACACCGAGACGAAGAACAACGCCGACAAGACTGAGTTGCCCAAGGCGATAGATGCAATAGGCAAGAGCGCGATGAAGACCTTCATGAAGCGCGACGACAAGGCGATAGTCCTGACCTCAAAAGAGGATATCAGAAACGTATTTCCCGTCGGCGGCAAGGATTGGGTCAGCAAGCTCACTCCCGCAGATGTCAAGGGCACAAAGGTCGAGGACAAGGGCGGCGAATATCAGATAACCCTGACCTTCGGCACTGAGGTCAATCCCTCCGGCGAAAAAGGCTATGCCGCAGCGTTCGGCGTGCTCACCGCCGACGTGGTAAACTTCGACTATCCCGGCCTCTCGCTCACCGACCAGAAATTCACCTATTATAACGGAACGATAGTAGCAAGATTCAGCAAGCCTACCGGCAACTTAGTCTATGCCCACTATGATTATCCCGTCATCATCGAGCTCACAGCGCACCTGCTCGGCTCAAACACGAGAGTAAAAGTCGGCATGACAACAATAAACGACTTCACGATAAAATATTAAAAGTTACATCCGAAAAACAAAATGTCCCGCACGGAAACGTGCGGGGCGTTTTGCGTATATTTTTATTTGAGCGAGTTGCCGGCGCTGAACGCCTTTGCGACCGTCTCGCCGAGGACAACATAGGGGTTGTTGAACGGGTCGAAGGTTATCGGCTGCGCCTTTGAAACATCGACGTTTCCGTTCTCGTCGAGCACGCGCTCGTCAACGCAGACGTTGACTATCTCGCCGACCATGCGCCCGGTGCCTGCGTCGTAGCTCTTGAGCCTGCACTCTGCGGCGATGGGCAGCTCTTCAATCAGCGGTGCGTCAACAAATTTCGATTTGACGGCGTGGAAACCCGCCTTTTCGAATTTATCGGGCGTATTCCCTGCGGAGACAAGACCGACATAGTCGCACGCCGCCGTGTGTTCGAGGTCAGCCATGCTCACGGTGAATGCCTTTCTCTCGAGGATATTCTTCGTGGACTTGTGGCCCGCGCTTATGCACATGGATATTTCATTGCCGCCGCTGATGCCGCCCCATGCGGCGTTCATAGCGTCGGGGTTGCCGTCCTTGTCGTAGGAACCGAGGATAAGCACCGGCTGCGGATAGGTGAAGGGCTTTGCGCCGAAATCTTTTCTCATGATAATTCCTCCTTTGATTTGACTTTATTATAGAACCTGAAGTCGGCTTTAAGTCAAGGGAAAACGAAAAAAGTTTACAAATAAAAACAGCCCCGGACTTAACATCCGGGACTGAATAAAAATCTGTTAGTCTCTCTCTTTTTCGAACGAGATAACTTTTCCGCTCTTTGCGTTTATCTTGTACTCATACTCGAATCCGCCGCATTTGAATTCAACATCGTAGTGCGCGGTGAGCGAGTCAGTGTCAAGCTCGGTTTCGAGCTCCGTGACCTGAGCCTCGGTGAGACCCGCATGGTCGAGTGCGGCTTTCTTCGCGGCGTCCGCGGAGACATACTTCGAGGGGTCGGCGGGCTTGGAATCGTCAAGCTCGCGGTCGAAGTCGATTATTCTGCCGTTCTTCGCGTTGACCTCGACTTCATAATCATATCCGCCGGAAACGAACTCGATATCATAGTGCGGGGTGCGGTCGTCAATATCAAGCTCAGCTTTGGTGAATGTGACCTTTGAAGCGTCGAGAGAAGCTCTTTTGAGCGCGGCGGCCTTTGCCTCCTCAACGGAGATGAACTTTGATGTGTCAACTGAGGGCTTCTTATCCACGCGCTCGCGGTCGAACTCGAGAATCTTTCCGCTCTTTGCGTCTATCTCGAACTCATATTCATATCCGCCCGAGACAAATTCTATATCATAGTGCGGGGTGCGGTCGTCCGCGTCAAGCTCAGCTTTCTTGAAAGTGACCTTTGATGCGTCAAGAGAAACTTTCTTGAGGGCTATTGCCTTCGCCTCGTCGATGCTGATATAGCCTGAGACATCGGGCTGGGGCTTTGAGGGCTTCGAGGGGTCAGCGGGCTCGACTTCTTTTTTAAGAATGCTGCCGTCCGTTACCGCTATCTCGTAGTCGTATTCGTTCGCCCCGGCGATGAACTCGATATCGTAGTGGGCGACAAGATCGTCGCTGTCGAGCTTCGCTTCGGTGAACTTCGCGTCGGCTCTTGCAACGCCCGCATCGGCGACTGCAATGTCTATCGCGGCGTCAAGGCTTATCTTTACTTCCTGCTGGATCTGTCCGGAGTTGCCCGAGCCCGTGTCGGGCTTATCCTGCGGCGGCGCGAACGCAGAGAAGATAGCCATAATGACTGACATGAGCGCGACTCCGATGGATTTGAAAATACTTGCAAACATAGTATCTGTCCTTTCTTATCGGGATCGTGTCCCTTAGTACACCCATATAATAACCCGCGAAAATTAAAGAAAGATTAGAGCGCAAAAATTTTTCGGAAAGTTTGAAGTCCGTAAAACAGTGTGCTGTGATGTTGATAAATTGGGATTTGTCCATCCCCGATGTCAAACAATATAAAACAACAAAACCGGCCGCAGAAAATCTACTGCAACCGGTTCATTTGTTTATGCTGTTATACCGCCGTCAAAAGGTTACGGTGAACTCGCTTCCCTCGCCGTAAACGGAGGATGCGGAGACTTCTCCGCCGTGGAGCGCCGCTATCTGGCTGACGAGCGAGAGCCCCAAGCCGAATCCGCTTTCACGGCTGCGGGATTCGTCCGCGCGGTAGAATCTGCCCCATATCTTCGGCAGATCCTCTTCTTTTATCCCGATTCCGTCGTCCTTCACCGAGAGCACGATGCCGTTGTCTTTCTTGAGCCTGACTTCAATGTGCCCGCCGTTTCTGCCGTATTTGACGGCGTTCGAGAGCAGATTTTCGAGCATCAGCGAGATCAGCTGCGCCTGCGCGGGGATTATAATATTGTCTTCGATGTCCGCAGTGAGCGTGATGTTCTTCGCGGGGACAAAATCGGCGCATGTTTTTTTGACGAGCTCGCTTAAATCTGTGTCCTCGAGCTTGTAGCGCTTGTCGCCCTGCTCGGTGCGCGAGAGCGTCAGCAGAGCCGTGACGAGCTTCGTCATCTTGTCCGTCTGCTCGTCTATCGACGAGAGCGCCTCGAGCATATCTTCTTCGCTCGCGTTGTCGGACAGCGCGTATTCGCATTCCGCCTTTATCACGGCGAGCGGCGTGCGCAGCTCGTGCGAGGCGTCGGAGGTGAACTGCTTTTCATTTTCAAACGAGGTTTGAAGCCTTGCGAGCATGTCGTTGAAGGTCTCGGCAAGCGTGTATATTTCGCCCGCGCTCTTCTCCATCTCGATGCGCTTCGAGAGGTCGGTCCCGTCGGTTATCTCGTGCGCCGAGCGGCAGATATTCTCGACCGGCTTCATCGTTTTGCGCGATATTAAATATGCCCCGACGGCGGCGATAATAATAAACGCCGGGAGAATGTATATGACCGTCATGGTTATTGCGTCGAACGCGCTCTTGGCGGCGTCGGCGTTGATGAATCCGCGTACCCAGACCGGGGGATAGGTCGAGTTACTGCATATGAATTCAACTTTGAAAACCGTCCTGTCCGCGTTTGCTGGCAGTTCAACGCTCAGCGAGCTGACTTCGTCGCGGGTCAGACCCGCGTGCTCGAGCGCGATATCAATCGCCTTTTCGCTGTTTATTCCGTCCTTGAACTCGGTGCTTTTGTAGACCGGGTCGCTGAGCCCGGACATCGCGGTGTCTGCCTCATATTTGATTATCTTCCCAGAAAAGGCGTCGATTTCGTATTCGTATTTGTTGAAATCGAGACGGGTGTCGTAATAATAATATTTGTTTCCGTCTGTCTCGAATGTTCCGACCACGCCGTTCTTGCGATTCTCGCTGTTTATCAGCGCAGCGGGGGACTCGCCGTCGATATATCTGCCGCTTGAGTCAAAGACATTGCAGTAGACCTCGTCGACGAAGAAGGCAAAATCGTTCTCGATTTCGAGAATGCCGTTCTTGTATTCTATCTCGTCAACATTGCGCTCGACCGTGCTTATCAGCTCATTCTGCAGGCGCGAATCGGCAATCTGCGAGCCTGTTATCAGTATTCCTCCGATGCCGAGGGAGCTGACAACGGCGATGAGCAGCGTTATCCACACCGTTATCCGCAGCTTGAACGAAGAGCGGCGGCGCGCGGGTCTTGTTTTTTTATTTGATAACATAGCCTGCACCCCTCACGGTGTGAATGAGTTTGATATCCTCGCCCTCGTCTATCTTCTTGCGGAGATATCGGATATATACGTCGACAACATTCGTGCCACCCTCGTAGTCGTAGTTCCAAATGTGATCCTCAATTTTCTCGCGGCTGAGTACAACGCCCTTGTTCATCACAAGATATTGCAGCAGCTCATATTCCTTTGCCGAGAGCGATATCTCCCTGCCCGCGCGTTCAACGCGCCTCGCTGCCGTGTCGACTGTTAGGTCGCCGACGGAAATTATGCCCGTCTTTTCTCCGTATTTTTTGCGCGTCATGACGCGCAGTCTCGCCGAGAGCTCGTCGAACGAAAACGGCTTTATCAGATAGTCGTCGGCACCGATGTCGAGCCCCGTGACCCTGTCTTCGATGCTGTCGCGCGCAGTCAGGAACAGCACCGGCGTGTCGATGCCGTGCGCCCTTATCTTTTTGACAAGCTCGAACCCGTTCATTATCGGCATCATGACATCGAACACCGCCGCGTCATAGTCGGTCGATGTTATCAGATCATATGCCTCGCCGCCGTCAAAACAGCTGTCCACGCTGTAGCCGGCAGCCTTGAGCTGCTTTGTGATTATCCTGTTGAGACTCTTCTCGTCCTCGGCAAGCAGAATACGCATTGGATCACCCTCCGGTATAATTATACAAATTTTATCATAGCGTGTAAAGATTAAACGAAGATTAGGAAATCGGGCGTGGGTATAAAAATAACACGAACACCGCAAAAGCAGTATTCGTGTCATTGGTGGAGAACCACACCTTAAATCCGAACCGAGCGCTGACTCGATCTCTTCAAGCAAGATCGTCTGCGTCCCGTGCTGATAGTTATAGGTCAATACCAGTTTGTCATCAAACACATACACCGAATTCACGAACGTGTCAATTAGGCGTTTCTGAAAATCCCGGTTTTCCGGATCCCCGTGACGGAATTGTTCAAACCATGCCGTCATCTGTTCGCGGGTCAGCTTTGGCTTTTGCAGTTCAGCAGTCTGGATATTCACAAGGATTTCTTCCTTCCGTGCTTCCAACTCATCAAGCCGCTGTTTAGTGGACGGCGTGAAAATGCCCTGCTCGATTGCTTTCAGAATGTTTCCAATGGAGGACTCGGTTTCCGCAAGCTGTGAGCGAAGCGCAGGGGTTGTTGTGTCTTCCTGCTCCTGCATAACAAGAATTGCGTCAATGAGCCTGTTGATCTTTTCTTCATCCATGACGCGCTGCATGGTCAGGCAGACAACAACACGTTCAATCCAGTCTTTGCGAACAGCCTTCTTGTCGCAATCCTTCAGGCGCTTCGCACCGCTGCATTTGTAATAATAATGCATAGCGCCGGTATGGCTCTTGCCGCTTTCTCCAACCATCATGCGCTCACACTTACCGCAGAACAGCTTTGTTGTCAGCAGATAGTCCTCTTTTGCTTTTGCCATTGCGGGAGCATGGCGGTTCTTCTCAATGCGTTCCTGCACACGGTTGAACAGGTCTTCCGGAACGATAGCAGGAACGCCGCCCTCAATTACAACATCCTGATAGCGATACTCGCCAATGTATTTGCGGTTTTTCAGCAGAGAGCTGAAACTATTGATATTGAACGGCTGTCCCTTTTTCGTTCTGAGTCCACGGACATTGAAATCTTCCACAATAGAACGAACCGATTTTCCGTCAGCATACTTCTCAAATACCTCAACCACTAATGGCGCAGTCGTAGGATCAACCAAAAGTTTCTGTGCTTTCTTGTCCAACAGATAGCCGAGCGGAACGCCACCACCGTTGTTTTTCCCTTTCAGCGCGTTCTCTTTCTGTCCGCGATGGATTTTCTCTGATAGTTCAGCAGAATAGAACTCGGCATAGCCCTCCAGCATTGCTTCCAGAATGATTCCTTCCGGGCCTTCTGAGATATGCTCTTTCGCAGAAATAACCTTTACGCCGTTCTTTTTCAGAATGTGCTTGTAGTGAGCGCTGTCGTAACGGTCACGGGAAAAGCGGTCGAGCTTCCATACAAGCACAATCTCAAACAGCTCTTTTGCGCTGTCCTTGATCATGTGCTGGAACTCCGGTCGATCTGCTGTTTTTGCAGATAAAGCCCGGTCAATATACGTTCCAACGATGGTCATATTGTTGCGTTCAGCATAGTCCCGGCACTCACGGAGCTGACCTTCAATGGATTCCTCGCGCTGGCTGTCTGAGGAATAGCGGGCGTAGATAACAGCGTTCATTCTTCATCACCCTCGTTGCCTTCGCCGCTTTCCAACGCAAGCTCTGTCAGTTCACGCAGCTTGTTTTGTAGAAGCGTCTTGTCGGGAAGACAAAGCCGATAATCTGCAACAAGTGTGGGCGACATACTGCGGCTTAAAGCATATTCGACAACCGCGTCATCCTTGCTGGCGCAAAGAATAACGCCTACACTTGGATTTTCATTTGGCTTCTTCACATCGCGGTCAAGTGCTTCGAGATAAAAATTGATCTGCCCGATGTGTTCCGGCTTGAATTTTCCGATTTTCAGTTCAATCGGGACAAGACAGGAAAGCGCACGGTTATAAAACAGCAAGTCGATGAAGAAATCTGTATTGCCGACCTGAACACGGTACTCCTCACCGATAAAGGTAAAGTCCCGACCAAATTCGAGTATAAACTGCTTCAAATTTTCGATGATCGCTTTGCGGAGATTCTTTTCAGAAAATTGCTCCGGCAAGTCTAGAAACTCAAGCACATAGGTATCGAGGATGCTTTCACGCACATTATGCGAAACGGATTCAGGCATTGGCTTCTTGGCGGAAATCATCGAACGCTCGTAGTACGATGTGCCGATCTGACGCTCCAACTCGCGCTTGGAATAATGCTCCTTTGCGCAGAGTGCCATGTAAAAATGCCGTTCCTCTGCTGTCTTAGAGCCGGACATAATAAGCAGATGGTTTGTCCAGCTGATTTGTGTCACCAGTGGTGTCACAAATTCATCGTCCTTGTAAGTCTCGTAGAATTGCTTCATACGATAGAGACCGCGACGATTGAAACCTTTGATGTTGGGGTTTTCTTGCGCGATGTATGCGGCAACTTCGTCAATGATCTTATCGCCAAAGCTTGATGCAGAACAAAGCTCTGACAAATACGCACCGACGCTCCAATACATCTGAATAAGCTCTGCATTGACCGCTTTTATGGCGCGGCTGCGGGCATTATCGATGATATGGATGACCTCGTCAAACTGTCCCGGATTATGGGTTAATTCACTGCTCATGTCTTCGCCTCCCCCAGCATTTTTAGCATCGCTTCTTTCAGTTTTTCGTTCATCGGTGATTCCGGATCGAAGCACATCTCAACGAACTTCCTCAGTTCAGGATTGTTCGCGTCAACCGGAGGTTTTGCCTCATACAGCTTGCCGTGCGGGTCATCGCAGCGGGCAAAGATATAGTCCATTGAAACGTCAAAGTAGTCCGCATACTTGCGTAGAAGATCGACAGTCGGCGTTGCCTGGCCATTCTCATAGCGGTTAATGCTGGACTGTGTAGAGCCGATCACATCGGCGAATTTTGATTGGGATAAACCAATGCCTTCCCGCAATGCGCGAAGGCGCATACCCAGTTGTTTCATGTTACTCAACCTCCAATTCGGGTTAAGCATAGTATAATCAAAATCCGAGTAGATGTCAACCCGGATTTTAAAACTTCTGTGTGAATTTTACTGAGTAAGTTGATTCCCACAGAAATACGATTCGATTTTTTGAACGGTTCTCAAGAGTCCCACTGTCGCAGATTTTTTGTCGTCTGTACCTTTTAGTAATTCTAGAATACGCTTTTTCTTCAAAGATTTAGGCTCAAAAGACAATATAGTATCACGTACATCTGTGCTCTCAACAAGCTCATCGATAATTGAGTCCAATGTTTTGTCGCGTGGAACCAAACCATTGAACATTCTTCCGATTTCTTCTGTAGATCTAAGTTCCTCATAGCCATGGGATTTAATCTCTTTCCAGAACTCAAATGACAGCAAGTGTTCTATTTCAAACTCAAATTTTATCTTTTTCTGTAAGAGCATAATTATCTCATCTGAGGGTTCGATATGCTGAAGGCGGACGGCAATTGAGTTCTGCTTATGAATAAACGCTTCATTTTTTTCAATATTATTTTTTGCCTTAACTCCAGCCTCATCTTTGTCTAAGAGAACAAGCATTTTGCTTTTGAATCCGCTATAGATCCAAGCCAACGACCAGTCCGCTAGCGTTGTTGTGCCAGCACCATCATTTTTACATACGATTCTCAATTGTTTTTTCTCAATCATGCTATGAAGAGCAGGTGAATGCTCAGCAAATGCAATTTTTAAGTATTCTATATCTGTTTCGCCTTCCACAAGTATAGTTGGAACATCAACAAGAATATTCTCATGATAGATTTTTTCTGCAATAATCAGTCGTTTGGATTGCTCCTCAATAAACGGAGCCACCAACGGCATCAATCCCATGTTCTCAGCTATTACATGTGTTCCTTTCCCAGATGAGATGCTCGTCTCATCACTATCGAGTTTTTTGGATACATAAAATATGTTTGATTTTTCAGACTCCTTCTTCATATAAAACGCCGGAGAGTGTGTGCTGACAAACATTTGAATTTCGTCGGAGTATTCCTCAAACTCATCAGCCAACTTAAATGTTTTAAGTAGCTCCAAGCCATTTTCCGGCTCTTCAAACCCCCAAACAGTACACACCTTCATAGAACCCTTATTACGGGATTTTTGATCCTCATGAGCAATATAACGCAAAATAATTGGAATATGCCGCGCTTGAATTCCATCACCTCGCGCTGTCAGCGGCACATGAATAGAATCTTTGTTAAGGCAAGTCTCAAATATGAGTGCTTTGAAAATTTCATTAAGATCGTCCGGAAACGCCAATATACTCTCTAACGACAACTGTTTTTCAACTTCCGAGCTTAATTCTTCGGTATACTTTTTTAGTGCCTCAGAGAATGATTTTACAGATTGCTCCAATGGGTTGTTAATGGATGAGAATACAGCAGAGTACAGGTCCCCTAGTAATGTTTTATAATACTCTGGACTCTTGACTGCTGGAACATAACGATATTTAATGCGCCGCAATGCACTAGGGACTCTTGATTTTGGCGCAGGCGACTTTCCTTCGGAGTTCGTAATAGATTCTTCAGAATAGCCTCCTGTGCGCCAAACCTTAGTCCATGTGTATTCTCCGGAATCAGTATAGGTATCTGGTATTTCAAATTTTATGGTGATTCTTATTTCTTTTGTAGAATGACTTGTTTTAGGGAATAAGTATGAAAAGTCATTCTCAAAAGAAAACTTTTTTCCGTAGTCGGTCTCATCTGTAAAGAAAAGGTTGAGTGCTTTCAACACATTAGATTTTCCGGCGTCGTTTAAGCCCACAAAGATATTAAAATCCTTTGCTGCGATTGTTTCGTTCCTAATCGACCTGAAATTTTTAATTCTAATCGACGCTATTTTTATTCTCTTTTCAGCCATCATTAACCCCCATACCGAGCTAAAACTTGTTCGTTCATAGGCATTAGAAACAAACCTATATAAAGTTCTTCATAGACCTGTTTTAATATGGTCGTTTTTTCCTTACTGCGGTTTCAAGAAACCCTGCATAATAGCTGCCGGGAACATAAACCGATTCTCCATCCCATCAAAGTCTACCGTTATGTACTTGTCATCAATTGCTTTTACCGCTCCTGCGCCAAACGCTTTATGCGTCAGCATACTGCCGATTTTAACACTCGAAAGATCAATTTTAGGGGTGTTTTTTACCGGATTCTGCGGCTGTGTCAGTATGCTTTTCGGCTGCTGAGAAATTGCCTGTGCTATAGGCTTAGGAGCAACGACGGGTTCTGCTTCGATATGGCGAATAATAATTACAAGCTCTCCAAAAGCAGCTTGGTTTAAGATGAATGCTCCCATTCCGCTATCTATGAAGAGAATACTTGCAATACGGGGTAGCGTAGCAGCATAAAAAGGATAGTCCGCTTGTATTCCCATCGTAATTGCATTGATCCATTGGTGGACGCGCTGAATTTCCTGAGGTGTGTGGAGAAACTGCATCTGCAAGTTTGCGTTTGTAAAGTCTATCCACTTTCGCAGCTCATACAGTTCGTTTTCATACGGCAGTTTCAAAACACGCACCTCCCTTACAGCGCCTTAACCGTGTCGATAAACTGGCTCATGCTCACCGCACCCGGCAAGAGGTTTTCCTCATTCTCAAATACCATGTAATAGCGGAAATCCTTGCCCGCTGCTGTGCGCCATGCTTGACCCAGCGCGATTTTCTCCCGGCTATCGTCGTTTTTCAGGTGTTCGCCCTTGGTTTCCGCACAGATGAGCTTGCCGCTTTGGGTCATAATCAGAATATCGGGGTAGTGCTTGATAAAGCCGTTGATTGCAAAACCCTGATGGGCAATATTCCTGTGCCACCAGCGGACATTCGGCAGGGCGGTCAACTCCACAATCAGCTTCTGTTCCAGCTTGTTCATGTCGCCATCCTCCGCCGTGTACAGCGAACGGGCGTATATGGCGGTATTGCTGGCGGGATGAATAGATGTGGGCAGACGGAACGAGGGCATACAGACGATACGTTCCGTTTCCAGCCATTTATCAAAAGTTTCCCGATAGTGGGCTTCCAGCAGCGTTTCGATCTTGGCGCGGATCTTCGCCGCGTAGCCCAGCGGGGCTTTCTCCATAGCGGCAAGCTGCGCCTTATCCATATCGTCCACAATGCGGTTTATATAGGCTTTCAGTTCGGCAGCGTCTACCATGTTCAGCTTGTTAAGCTGACTGAACATCATTTCCTTGCATTGACGTACCCGGCTCTCCGGCGGCAGATTGTTGAACCATTCCTTGAAGTACCGCTGCTCGGCGCTCTCCATCTTGAACACCTTCGGCAAACCGCCTTCCTGCTCCCGCACGTCGATTTCGCGGATTTCATCGTCTGCGGCGGCAAAATCAATGTCGTATGCCTTGCCCTTGAGGGTAAAGCCCTCTGCCAGCATTTCCTTGTCCAGCAGTTCCAAAGAACCGTCCGTAAACAAAGATTGCTCAACTTTCAGGAAAAACTGCGGAATTTGCAGCGTTTCAATATCCTCCCGGAACTGCGGATTCACCTGAAATGATTTCACCTTATCCCGCACCTCCCACGGAAGATTGTCCATTACCGGATCATTGCCGGTCTGCTGAATTGCGTCTGTATATGCCTTTTCGACCTCTGCGGCAGCGTCCAGCATGATGTCGGCTTTCGGGGCGATTTCGGGCGTTTGCGCCTGTTCTCTGCGCCGCTCCAACTCTGCCCCGATAGATTTCCCATCCAGCCCCGAAAAATCGTCCTGGGCGGTTTCCAAAGGGGTTTCCATTTCAGGACACCCTTGCTGGTCAGGTAAGGTAATTTGTTCCGCTGGCTGTTCGGGAATCTGCGGTTTTGCGGACTGACCGATCCGATAGTCCTTATCGCTGAAGCCCGCGCTGTTCAAGCCCTTGACGATATGCGCCACAGTATTGTTGAAGTCGTTGGAAGAAGTCAGCACATAGGACATATTAAGCGCGCTCTGCGTATGCTGACTCGTGTGGGGCAGGCGGAGAATCCGTCCCAAAATCTGCTCCACGTCAACCTGACTTGTCTTGTTGGCAAGAGACGCAAGGATATACGCAAAGGGGCAATCCCAGCCCTCTTTCAGCGCATTGACCGTGATAATATAGCGAATCGGGCAAGTTGGGGACATCAAATCGGTGTTTTTCAGTTCATTCACATCGGCGGTTCGAATGGCGATCTGTTCGGCGGGAATCCCGGCGTCCACCAGCTTGTCCCGCAGCTTTTCAAAGGTTGTCGCGTCCTCCTTGCCCTTCGGTTGCGCCTGAAACAGCGCGATAGGACGGATATATTTGCCCGTCTTGGTGTACTCCGCGCTTGCGATTTCTTCCAGTTTGTTCCGCAGGTCAATCGCGTCAATCAGCACCTCAGATTGGCTGTCCCGGTTATAGACGATCACGGGCAGCTTTACCATGTGTTCGTTTTTCAGCTGCACCGCGTCCACATAGGAAATGATATTGCTCTCCTTTTTCGGCGTGGCGGTCAAATCCAGCACAAAGCAGGGATTGAAGTTTTCCAGCATTTCAAGGCTCAATTCCGACCGGGCATGGTGGCTCTCGTCCACGATGACAAGCGGGTTAAGCTGGTTGATAATCTGGAACAGGGCAGTTTCGTCCGCTTTTTCAATGGGGCTGTCAGGCTTGCCCAGCACCTTTGCAAACTCGGCAAGGTTGCTGTTCTCCTGATAGGCTTTCAAGACCTCCTTGCCGCGCCCACGGAACGAATCGTAGGACAGCACCATAACCGACAACTGCTCCGTTACGGCGGTGGGGTTGAAGTTCTGACCGTTCAAAAGCTCCTGCTTGGTGTAGACCTCCACGCGCCCGCTGAAATCCACGTCGATTTTCTGACGGTAGGGATGGGATGTGTCTTTCAGGGCTTTCGCCGTCTGCGTCAGAATCGCGTCAGAGGGAACAAGCCACACGACCGCCTTTGTCTTGGTAGCGGGGAGTGCGTCAAAGATAGGGCGAACGGCGTTGCAGGCAATAAAGGTCTTGCCGCCGCCCGTCGGCACCTTGAAGCAAAGGTTCGGGACACCGGGTATAACGTTTTGGTATAGCCCTAAAGCCGGGGCTGATTTCTCCTGCCAAAACAGGCGAAACGCCGCTGCGTCACTCTTTGTTTCGTTCAGCAGTTCCAGATAGCGGGTCAAATCCGCTATCACCTTTTTCTGATATGATTTCAGTTCCATACAGCAGCCCTCTTTATCTCGGAATTTCAGGAGGTAAATAAATCGAAATAGCGTCTGAAATTTCATTGCGCATTTTTCCATTGAGAAGCGCCAGTATACTTTTACAGTACTCTTTGTCTACCAATCCAAGGAAATGCCCAATGGAGCTTGTTAAGCCCTTTTCATTAAATACGCTAAGTACTTTAGCATAGTCATCTTCACATAACGCGCCTCTGAATTTTGACTCCTCCTCCGCTTTTGTTTTCTCGTAGTCAATATTCTGTAATGCAGTGTTTAAGCTGTTTTTAGCTTCATCATCATTCTTTTTCGATAGCTCGATGGCGGTTAACTGGTATTTCAAATGCGCAACTACACTTTGGCAAATTTGCCGATCAATTTGATGGGCAAAGCGAGTATGGATAACGTATTCTTTTATTGGGGCAAAGCTTTCATCAGGTGATTGTCCTAAGTGATCCGCTATCAGGCGTATCAGTTCCTCTACCAAAAACAGATTTTCTACCTCTGCGACTTTGAGCGCGTAAATCCCGTCATTCTTATATTTTTCGATTTCATAATCGGATCGGTAATCCCGATCAATAATGCCAAACACTTGACAGTGGTGTAGTGATGGGCTGTTTCGGAAAGCTTTTGTTCTTGAAATAACTTGGGTGCAACTCCCGCAGGCAATCACATAGTAGCTCGGATATAAAATGCTATATAACTGAGTGTCATAGCTGTTCCTTTCTCCTTCAACAAACAATACATTTTTTCGACTGCCTAATATATCAAAGAGTAATTCTTCGGGAAGCTCATGGTCATCAATTATTTCGAGTTTCCAGTGCGTCCCATCAAATTCCTTGATCCATACTTTATCAGACTGCCCATGCGCGGCAGCAAATTGCGTATCATGAGTAATATAAATAAACAGGCAATCTGGTCGATAACTTTCAAGCGCAGACCATAATCTGTTCATAATGGAACGGTGTAAGTGTACCTCCGGCTCATCGATAATAAGCGTTTTATTTGCTGGAACGCAAAGTACTTGGGCAGCTAAATATAGAACTGCACGCTCACCATCGCTCATTTGGTTCGAGTTATACTGAATTTCAGAATCGTCACGAGTCAAAAAAGCTAAGAACTTAGCATCCTCAACTCGTAGCTTTCTCTGCGGAAAAATGGCATTCCATATCTGGGTTAATTTATCAATTGAGGTGAATGGAGGGTCAGGTCTTTCTTCACGGGTGGGTGCTGCTTTGCATTCATTTACAAATTTCTCGTTATCGTTGTTCTTAAGAGCAATTAGCGCAGCTAGTACATTATCAAAGTCATCTATCAGTTTGGTAGTATATTTTCCCCACTCCCAACGGTATCCCTTACCGCGTTTACCCGATTTATCATCTGTTCCATAGAAAACAAAGTCCTCTGCCTGTGAATAGCTTTTGAGTGGGATGTTTTCCCGAAAGTTAAGGTTTCTCTGTGCCCCAATACGGTGGATTTGCTCCATATCCTGCTGCTCGATCCATGCCCCCAGCTTGCTCTTTCCAGATCCATTTGCTCCGATAATGATTACTGCGTTTGAGGTAGTCTCGTGTTCTGTCTTATTTCCATTCTCATCGGGGAGAAAATATGTAAAAGCCATTTGAACTCACCTTCTTTTAGAGTCTGCTAATGTCTCTCGGAATCTTCTTGAATGTGACGCCCATTTTTGCCAGCTTGTCCTCGCTGATGGAACTGCGGTCTGCATAGATCACCGTTCCATCGGCTTTTTCCGTAATGGTGGAGAGGAACGCATAGTCCAGCACCGTCACGCGCTGCGGCTCGTAGTAGAAGTAATAGCCCGTACTGTTGTGCTTGCCGAGGTAATACGGATTGCCGCCGTTGGGCGGGGTGTAGGGCTGCTTGGTTTCCATGAACCAGATGTATTCCCGGATTTTCTCCGGGGCAACGGCTTCATTCAGGCAATCGCCCACAAGCAGTGGTTCGCCCAGGTCATAGAAGCTGAAATTTCCGCCCGTACCCTCTACGGCGTTCTTGCCCTCGCCGTAGCCACGGATTACGCGCTTCACGCGCTCGGCGGTGATGCTGTCGGCGTAGTCCATCATCTCGACAAGAATGAACTTGCGGTGTCCGCCGTCAGCCTTGTTCGCTTTCAAAACCGAGTGCGCCGTTGTACCGGAACCGGCAAATGAATCAAGAATCAGTACGTTTTCACTGCCAGCAACTTTGAGAAGAAAATCCAAAAGGCGTGACGGCTTGGGAGTATCAAACGGTGACCTACCACCAAAAATCGAAATCAATTCTTTTTTTGCTTCATCGGTGTGTCCTGTCTCTGAATATTGCCACAGATTAGTAGGAACGCGCCCGCCAACGTTCTCAAGGTATGTTTTTCTACGAATACCGCCGAGTCCATTTTTTGTGAAGTAGAAGCGGGGCCACTGTCCACGCTTATATACTGCTTGCGCTTTTGCGGATGATTCTGTGAGTGGCTCGGAAAGGACTATTCCCTTAACCCCTTGTCGTACATCTTCATCAGGTATGCCACAAACCTTTGCTCTTTCATGCGCATCGTTCAAATCTCTTAACTCGTAACCACACCACCCACGCATGATTTCTAACATTTGGTCTTGCTGATAACGCCAGCACGCACTACTGCTTGGATAAATCATCTTACCCGTAAACGGGTGTTGAATGGCATATACCATTCCTTGGTGGGTTGCCGCACCGGGAGCAAATGGGTTATCGCTTGTCCACGGCATAATATCATTGTCTGGATTTTTGTATTTTGCATCCATCTCAGCTGTACGGGGTAGTTTGTTCGGGTTCCAATCAGGCAGTTTGCTATACACCACAAGATGTTCTACCTCGTTCACGATACCCTTGGAGTCATTGCGGGTGGAATATGTACGCTGCCAGGAAATATTGGAAACAAAGCAGTTGCTTCCAAAAATCTCATCACAAATCAACTTGAGATTGGCATACTCCGTATCATCAATGCTGATGAAAATAACTCCGTCGTTCGCCAGCAGCTTTTGCAGCAGCTTCAACCGCGGGTACATCATGCACAGCCATTTGTCATGGCGGGTCAGGTCCTCGCCCTCTTTGCCGACAACCTCGCCCAGCCACTTTTTGATCTTCGGGTCGTTGACGTTATCGTTATAAACCCAGCCCTCGTTGCCGGTGTTGTAGGGCGGATCGATATAGATGCACTTGACACGCCCCTCATACCGGGGCAACAGCGCTTTCAGGGCTTCCAGATTATCGCCCCGAATGATCATGTTTTCGCTGCCGTTGTCTTCGTTGTGCTGTCCGTTTTCATCAAAGCTGTACTTGCGCTCCAACACCCGAAACGGCACGTCCTGATGGTGATTGATCACCTTGCTTTTTCCAATCCATTCAAGTGTTGGCATGGGTATCCTCCTTATTGCCGCCAAGAGCTTCATCTATGGTTTCAGCGCGAGAAAGAACTGTTTCTGGCTCTTTGTGAAGCACGTCAAGTAAATCACTTCTCAGTGAGCATCCGGCTAAGATATTCAATTCGTCAAATGATACAACTTGCCGACCGTCCAGATAATTTGCAGTCCGAACAGATGCCCTCGCTATGCTTTTGAGAGAATCCTCCATTTGCCTTGTATCAAGGTTTATATCCGCTGAAATTTTCTCCGTATAAGCACTGAGATAAGTTACCGTTCTTTTGTAGGCAGTAATCTTTTTTGTTCCATCAAATTGATAAGACACAGAAACCTCCACTTTCGGAAATACAGATTGCACTATATTCCTGCCGCATATTGCGACTTTGCCTTGTACAACTTCTTCTGGGTAAAGCTCAAACTCTCCTTTAAAAAGATCGTCAAGATAGAGATTATTTGAACTGCCGTTATTTTTAATTCCCGCTATTCTGATCTCTATATTTTTTGCGGCGGTTTGTCCTGAATTTTTTATGCGTAAGTATAAAATGGAATTGAACTCAACAAGACTCATGCTGAGCTGTGGCTGAATGCTGTCCTTATATTGTTTTTTGCTTTGATGATTTGCCATAAATGCAGCTATTGCAGTAATTGCCGCAATAAGAGCGGATATTGCCGCTACCAACAGAGAAAATTCCTGTATATGGTCGCGAATAAACTCAAAGAGTGCCGTGCGTTCCATGTCCAACTCCTTCTTGAAATATCCTGTAAAGGACCTGTTGTGTGTCGGAAGGACTAAATCTTTGTCCAACGCTGTCATCGTTTGTCGAATCGACGATTTAGGTAGATTCGTGAAAAGAGGTCAGTGCGCCCATTCGCACCCGCGAGGTGGAAATAGACCCCATTATTTCGAGTTAGAGTCGCTGATATAATCTGCGGCTCATTTTTCATTTTCGGCGGGCTTCTTGATATACTTGCCGTTCTTGATTCTCGCGTCCGCTGGCTTCTCTGCGTCCTCCGGAATCCCCCAGACTGTGCCAATGCGGATCGCACCGGGAACGCGCCCTTCGCCGCACAAAATCTGAATACGGCGGGTGGAGATGCCCCAGCGTTCGGCGGTTTGCGTGATGGATAAGTATTTCATAGTCGGCGCTCCTGTCGCAGTTCAGTTCTGCGTCTGCTTATAAAATCACAGTATAATTATAATCGTCAAAGCGAATAAAAGCAAGGGCTTTCCGGAAAAGTTCAGGAAGTATTTTCAATTTCGACATGAAAGGGCGTGGGGCTTCCCCAACAACAAAATGAGCAGTTCAGATGCAAGGCTGAAGCGCTCATTTTTCCGGTGTGTCCGGACACCGGATGTGCTTGCTACTCTCCCAAATCTCATATCCGCAGATACACCGCGCTCCCGCTTTCGCAAAAGCAGGAGCGCAAATTTTTTTGAAAATTTCTCATTTCGATACCTGCGTTTTGACTAAAAATTGTCCGTTGTAAAGTGAAAGGAGTTCTTTGATATGCCAGACCGCACACGACCCATCCGCAAGGAAATCTGCCTGAACGAGCAGGAATTGAGCATGGTTCGCCACAAGATGAACCAGCTTGGCACCCGCAACTTCGGCGCGGTTTGCCTCTTAAAAGTCTTTCACAAATAAATGATCCGTACCGCCGTCATAGTTTACAATATCCTTGAGATACCTATATCCGTAGTGCTCATACAAGCCGAAAAACTCCGCGGGGATATAGCTTCTGCCGAAGCCGTTTTCTTTTAGATATCTGTTCGCATATTCAATCAGTTCTCCGCTGATTTTTTGACCTCGGGAGTCTTCGGATACGAAAACGCAGGACACCCACGGATAGATTTCCGCAAGCGGATAATAATCCGTTTTCATCACGGACGCCATGCCGACAATTTTTCCGTCTGCAATCGCGGCAAACATCGTTTCCCAATCCGAAAATGTCCATGAGCGGAGCATATCCGCAATATGATCTTTAACACCGTCCCACGAGCAGTTCTCCACGAAGGACAGAAGCATTTTCGCAAGCTCAGTGTCCCTATCGACTTTGATTATCATCATTTCCTCCATAGCATCCGGTTTATCGAATTCAGTATAACGTATCGAGTATAAAAACACCGACACAGTTATATTCTGTTAATTTTGCGCAGACTTTCCGACCGTCCGCCGTACTGCTTTTCTCGGCTTTTTGATTTAACATCACATCCCCTTGCGATATGACGTGCTTTGCTTGACGTGATATTTTTGCTGCGCAAAAGTGATATTATATTCGCCCTGAAGCTTGCAGAGCAAATATAACTCGGCGTATGCCGAATATCACTGCGAAGCAATATAACTCGCCGCAGGCGAATATAACTGAAAAAACCTCGTTCTTATGAACGAGGTTTTTTCTTGGTGGAGACGAAGAGGGCTTATTCGAACACTTGCACTCTGCTGCAGATGCGGCGCTTTCGATGGATTCGACCGTGTTCTCTGCGTTTTTCGTGCTGTCGGTGCTGTAATTGTAGGTTATAGTGATCTTGTCGTCATATAAAATGACCTTGTGAACAAAGGTGTCGATGATTTTACGCTGGTATTCCTTGTCGTCGACATTGCCGCCGCGAAACTTTTCGAGGAAAAAGATTACTTGCTCGCGTTCGATTGTGGGGCGGGCGACCTTTTCTTTGATGATTTCCGTCTCAAGGTCGCGCTTTGTGTCCTCAAGCTCTTCAAGCCGGGAGCGGGTGGTTTCGGTGATTATGCCGGCTTCTATGGCGCGCATGATATTTGCGATTGCTTTGTTGGTGTCTTTGAGCTGCGATTCGAAATAGCGAAGCATCGATTTGTCGTCGTGCTCTGATTTTTGAATTTCGACCACTTTGTTGGCTATGTAGTCTATAACATCATCACGCAGGACATAAGCGGCAGTCAGGGCGGTGATTTCGCGCTCAAGGGCTTCTTTCGGGACGGATTTCTTGCGACATTTGCTTGATTTAGTCTTTTTGGCGCGGCAGGTGTAATAATACCACCTTGCGCCGTTCTTTCCGGTGCCGCAGTCTCCAATCATCGTGGATTTACAATTGCCGCATATAAGCTTTGATGTCAGCAGAAAGTCAACGTCGCCGCGCCGAGCGGCAGGAGCGTGCTTGTTTACTTCGAGCCGCTTTTGCACGCGGTCAAACAAATCATTGTCGATAATCTGCGGAACGCCCCCCGGCACGACAATATCGTGCCAGTGATATTCGCCGATGTACACGCGATTCCGGAGAATGCGCGAAATGCCGTAGTGCGTGTATTCTTTGCCGCGCATGGTCTTGATGTTGCTCTGCTGCAGATATCGCAGAATGTCCGCTATCTTCTTGCCGCCGTCGTACATTTCAAAAATCGTTCGCACGACGGCCGCACCATCGGGGTCGATGCGATATTTGTGATCCGCATCGACGGTATATCCGGTCGAGAGACCGGAGCCGTTGAACTGGCATTTGAGCGCGCTTTCCCGCATTCCGCGTTTTATGTTTTGCGAGAGGTTCGCGGAATAATATTCGGCGAGACCTTCGAGCACGCTTTCGAGGATGATTCCCTCTGGACCGTCGGGAATGTGTTCCTTTGCCGAAAGCACCCGGACGCCATTCATCCGCAATACCGCCTTGTTTTTTGCGATTTCTTCGCGGTTCCGCCCGAAGCGGTCTATTTTCCAAACGACGACGGTTGAAAAGCCATGCCGCGAGCTGTCTCGGAGCATCTTTTGAAAATCAGCGCGGTTATCATTTCGACCGGTCTGCTTGCGGTCTATATATGTTCCAACGATGCGCAGGTCATTATCCTCACAGAATCTGGTGCACTCGTGGATTTGTCCTTCGATTGATTGATCCGTTTGATTTGGCCCCGGGCTATACCGGGCATATATTACTGCATTTGTCATACTCTCTCCGCTTTCTTACTTTTCATTGTCACTTTCTCGCTCGTTCCTGTCCCCGCAGGAGTAGGGACACTCACCATTTTTCCATTATATAATCTAAGGAAACGCCAAAGAAATCAGCAAAAATAAGGACAAAACCCATACCAGCTTCTTGGGTTCCGTTTTCCCATTTGCTTATTGTTGTTCTATTAATAGCGGTGCCATACTTCGAGTTAACTGTATCGACAAGCTCTTGCTGAGTGAGTCCTTTTGCCTTTCTTAGCTCTTTGAGTTTCTTTCCAAAAATGTGCGCCATTTATACCACCTTAAAAATATGATATCATGCGGTTACCACTTACCGTTCTTGTGGGAGCGGGCTTTTTAACTTATTTCGCGAATAAGCATACGTGGTACGCCGAGAATGTGATATGTTTCCATATCAACACCCCTTAGCTCTTTGGGTTGATATTCCGGATTCACGGGACTGAGTCTTACCATATCATCAAAAACATCAATGCGCTTGAGCGTGGCACACTCGCCGTCATAGATAACTGCGCCGATGTCACCGTTATGCTCGATACAATTTTGCTTCAAAATGAGTATTTTGTCATTTTCGTGATAAAGCGGATACATAGAGTTCCCATGCACTTTTAATACAAAAAATTCAGCCTGTTTTCTTCCTTTGAGATAAGACACTGGAATTTCTACAGTCTCCCCACTCCAATCCTCATTCGCGATTTCTTCATATCCCGCTGCAATACTTCCGAGAACCGGAAATGTTATGACATCGGTTGCGACCGTTGGAGGAACAAGGTTAAGCGGTTGCATAGGGACGTTTGCGCCCATAAGCCAGGGAATTGATACATTTAATACGGCGGCTATTTTTTCAAGACTGTCTTGACTTGCTTTATACTCGCCTTTTCGATATTGACTAATAGCGCCTTCGTTTACCCCGGAAAGTTTAGAGAGTTCAGAAGCACTCATTTTTCGGTAGCATAACGCCTCATTTAATCTATCCCTAAAAGTTGCTTCCATTGGTGGAAGGCTTGAAGAGTCCTCGCCATCTATTAAATAAGATGTTGTTGTGTTTAATGCTTTTGCGAAATCTGATACTTTACTTTGATTTATGTTTCGAAGCCCCAGTTCGATTTTATTAACAGCCGATGCTGTTTTAAAACCAACCCTTTCTGCGAGTTCTTGCTGGGACATCCCTTTCTCTTCTCTTAATTTCCTTATCCTATCATAGATTGTCATAGTATCACCGCCTGTTTAAATGATATCAAAAAATAGCCAGTTTGTCAATTTTTTTTGAAGAAGCTTAAAAAAAACTATTGACAAAATGGCTAATAATGATTATCATATGTGTATAGCCAAAATGGCTAAAGAAAAAGAGGTGAAAAATATGACAGCGACAAATAAGTTAAAAGCAAAAATGGTAGAGGTCGGAATTACACAGGCTGAACTGGCAAAAATTTTAGGAATATCCTACCAAGCAATGAATTACAAGATAAACAATCGTTCGGAGTTCAAGGTGAGCGAAATAGAAGCCGTTGCGGATACCTTGAAGATTGTGAATAAAGACGAATATTTTTTTGCTTAGTTAATAGCCAAAATGGCTAAAAGGAGATGAAAGCATGACAAGGTTTAAAAAGCGGATAAAAAGGGCTCGTCGAATCGAAACCGTTACGCTTACACAGCCGGCGTACTGCCGCGGAAATAGCAACTGCGGCAGAGACCGACGTGGGTTGTGGCATTGTAACTGTCTTAACCAAAGTAAGCAAGAGCCCCAAAAACAGCAGCAACAATAGAGGCTATTGTTGCTACAACGGAAACGACTACAGTAACGATGAAGCGAATCCGATCTGTTTTCTCTTTTGAGGCAGGTGTCTCGACCAGCTGATGAATCTCATCAACACCGGGAAGATAATACCGCTTATATGACAAGTCAATCACCCCCTTTCAAGAGAAAGTATATCACACAAAAAGAAATAAAACAACGAGAAAGGAGTTCTTGCGATGTCTCAAACGGCAGAACTCGACCTGTCGGCGGTGCCTGACAGCGAGATGACGCATTTAGCCCGGTCGACGCTTCGCGCGGTAGAACGGTATTTTGAAATCCCGGGCGTCAGAGAAGAATATGAGCTGTGGCTCAAGAAAAGAAAGACGGCTTAAAGAAGAAAAAGAAAGGAAGAAAAGAAAATGATTAAAAGCTTAAAAGAAGCTCACAATGCCCAGATCCACTATTTAAAAAGTGGCGATATCGACAAAGCGGCAACGATGTCCGAATTGTTGAGCGTAATGCTCGCGCAGGAGATTTTAATTGCTTTCGGCGGAATCGGGACAACGGACATGTGTGTAATTGTGGCAGCCTGCAAACTGGCAATATCAGCTGTTGAGGATTCCGCCGAAAAAGCCGGGCTTACCGCTGAAGAAGTGCTTGGCGCGGCGGACAACCTTGCTACTTTGGCAAACCGGCACACCACAAGGCTGACTATTGTCAAGCCGATGCACAAGGAGGCTGGCAATGATGACTAAAGACTTGCTTATCATCGGCGCGGTTATCGCGCTGGTGGCGATTATGGTTCTCGCGGCGTTGCCGGAGATAACAAGCGCGATGCCGGATGTTTACTATGTCGAGCCGACCGAGCCGGAAGCAGCGACGGAAGCAGAGCCGGAAACGGTTTTGCAGTCAACTGCAAGCGTCAGATACGCCCTGACCGCCGCCGAGCGCGATGAGGTTGAGCGGGTAGTCATGGCAGAGGCGGGAGCCGAGCCGTACATAGGTCAAATGGCTGTTGCCCAGTGCATTCTTAACGCTTGCGAGCAGGAAAACGCGCGTCCCGCCGAGATTGTCAGGAGATACGGCTACACCGACAAGCGACCCGAGCCGAGCTACAAAGTCAAGAGCGCGGTCTCCGATGTCTTTGACGACGGCGATGTAGCGACGGATGCCGAGATACTGTATTTCTACGCGCCGGAGCTGTGCCAAAGCATATGGCACGAGTCGCAGACCTATGTCTGCACCATCGGCGGACATAGATTCTTTGAGGAGGCAGGAAAATGATTGATAATAAAGACTTTATTGCGGCAATCCACAAGATATCAAAGCAGGCTGAATCTCTCGCCTGCCACAGCTGCGCAATTATCCGCGCCGCGAGGAAACGGCTTGAAGAGCCGGCCGCGTCGCCGTGGATAAGCGTCGATGACAGGCTCCCGGAAGATTGCCAGGTGGTATTAGTAATTGCAAACGGCAGACCACGAGAGCATGTGAGTTTAGTTAATTCCTACGAAATCGCAACATTTTTTATCGATGAAGGTTGGTATTTGGACGAATTTCCGGATTGGGAACAGCCGCAGGTGACATTCTGGATGCCTTTACCGGATTTACCAAGGGAAGCAGAACCGGGGCTTTATCACAAGTATCGCGTATATGACAACGAAAGCGGTGCGTCAATTGACGGATGCTTTGTGCTGCGTCCCGACAAAGATTTTGCGGCACGAGATGCGTTGCGCACATATGCAGCAGCGACAAGCAATGTGGTTCTTTCAAAAGACATAATAAAATTTCTTAAAAGTTTAAATCCGGAGGTATAACCATGGCATTAAAGTTTGCAATTCAGACGGTTTTTGAAATCGCCGTCGTTGTACTTATCATCTACGGCTTTATCCGTGAGGACAAGCTAATCGCCTTTGAAGACAGAGTCAGAGCAAAGAGGAGCGGGCGCGATGCAGGCACTCGAAAAGACCGCTGACGCGCCGGGGAGCGGGCAAAAATGGCGCAGGAAAAAGGTCTGTAAAAGCTGCCATTGGCTGCGGAAAATTGACTGTGCGGGCGACGGCTGGGACGGAAAGTGCTGTGCCTATACCTACATCACCGACCGATTCCGCGAGATCCCCGCGACAAACGATTGCTGCGCATATTATCTCAAAAAGAAAGGAGCAAAAATATGATGAAAGAGAATCATATCTTAATGCACGCCGATGTGCTTGATGCAGTGCTTGCCGACTATAGCGGCCGATTCGTCAGCCGCCGGGATTATAACGACGGCAAGACTTACGGCTATGTAACAAACCTTAAAAATCAGAACATGGCTATCGAGTATACGCACTACAAAAATCAGCTCGGCGAGCGTCATGCGCTGTCCGACAACGAGCGTTTTGACTTTGACAACCAGATGATTAAAAAATACATACCTCAAATGGCAGAGCGGGTCGAGGAAATCGAGCGCGAGGAGGGCTCTGCGCTGCGCTTGCCGATATCCGTGCCGGTGTCGATATATTTTGACAGAAGCCGCCGTGGCACGGACGAAAACAGCCGCCCGAGTGAATTTTTGATAATCATTGAAGAAAAAGGAAAAAGCCGTAAGCACATCTGGAAAGCCGACGGACGTGAGGCTGTCGTGGCTTATCTTGACGAATATGCGAAAAATGTGTTGCCGAGGCTTGACAGATATGAAAAAGGACGCCCTGCGGTAACAGGACGCCCAAAGGATGTTGAAACAACACCAAACACCGTCAATAGTATAACACCGCCGCCGGAAAATGTCAACGGGGGCGCGATATGAAAATACGATCTTACAGATGCCCGAAATGCGGGCGTGAATATAACTTTGCCGACGGCAACAAAACAAGGCTCTGCCGCGTCTGCGGGTGCGAACTGGACAGCCTGACCGTCTACTCGACGGATGACGGCAGCACGGCCAGCGACCAAACGGCCGAGACCAAGCGAGAGAACCGCGAGGCCGAGGAGCAGGAAGCACTTTTTTTGTGGGCGGAGTACCAATCCGCCGCACAGCCGGAGCTGCGGCTTTTATATCATATTCCCAACGAGGGCAAGCGTAGTGTCTCATACGGTGCCGCGCTCCGGAGACAGGGAATGAAGAGGGGCGTGCCCGACCTCTGCCTGCCGGTCGCCCGGGGGAGATACCACGGCTTATATATCGAGATGAAAGCCGGCCGAAACAAGCCGACGGTCGACCAGCAATGGTGGCTTGAAGCGCTTGAACGACAGGGTTTCCGCGCTGTGTGGTGCTCCGGGTGGGAGCAGGCAAAGGAAGAAATATCGGAATATTTAATTTTAAAGGAGATAGAAAAATCATGATTACAAACATCGAGGTAACAAAGCTTTTGCAGCACCCGGACAACCCGAGGAAAAATATCGGCGACGTCACGGAGTTGGCGGAATCTATTAAGGCGCGCGGTATCCTGCAGAACCTGACGGTCGTTCCGGCCGAAAACGGCATGTATACCGTTATCATCGGACACAGACGACTTGCGGCCGCGAAGCAGGCGGGGTTGACAGAAGTGCCCTGCGCCGTGGTTGATATGGACTATAAAACGCAGCTGTCTACGATGCTGCTTGAAAATATGCAGCGATCTGATTTGACTGTTTATGAGCAGGCACAGGGTATGCAGATGATGTTTAACCTCGGCGTGCCGGTTGCCGAGATTGTCGAAAAGACCGGGTTTGCCGAAACAACCGTGCGCAAGCGCTTGAAGATAGCGACTTTGCCGACAGAGCAGATGCAGCAGGCGGTGGAGCGTGGTGGCAAGCTTGAGGACTATGTCCGGATAGCGGACATAAAAGACGAAAAAGAGCGCCGCGAACTGCTGAAAGTAATCGGAACACGCGATTTTGAGTTTAGCCTTTCTCGCGCGAAGAGGCGACAAATTGAAGCCGAGAAAACGCCGCTTGTCAAAGCCGAGCTAAAGTCAATCGGCGCGAAAGCCGTAAAAAACCAAATCTACAGCACCGCCTACGAGCGGGTCAAACAGTGTGCGATTACAGACTGGAAAGAGGGAACCTTTAAAAAGCCCAAAAACAAAGAAGAGCTTTTTTGGGAAATATCATATGGCACGGCGTACCTTATGCGGAAGAAAGCCAAAGCATCAAAAAAGAAAGAAGAAAAATCGGAATGCGAACAGCGCATAGACAGTGCCAACCGTGAGCTCAAGCGTTTGACGGAAACGGCGTATGAGTGCCGCGTAAACTTTATCAGAAGTTTTACCGCGGTTGAAAAATATAAAGAAACAATCATCAAGTGGCTTGTGATGTTTGCGGGTTGCGAGATAACGGACTATTGTACATATGACAGAGCATATATCAATTCCGAGATTGGAAGCGAAGAAAAGTATTCTATACATGCGCCGAAATGGCGGCAGTTTATCGCCGAGGACAAGCGTGCGCCGATAGTTGTCGCGTATGCGCTGGCAGGAGACGATAATCGCAACGGCTACTACAACAACGGGTGGTATGCGTCAAACAATGACAAACGGGCACCGCAGCACAAGGAAAACCAAAGCCTTGACAGAATTTATGAGTTCCTTTGCGAGTTGGGCTATGAGATGTCTGAGACGAAGCTTCAGCTTCAGAGCGGCGAGCATGAACTGCTGAAAGGAGAATGAGTATGGATTGCAGTAAAACGTTAAATTTCCTTATGCTGCAAAAAAGAATTTGCAGCTCTCAAGGCGATTGTCAGAAGCTCGACAGAGACGGTGACTGCCCGCTGTACGATTTTTGTCGCTATGGTCCCGACAATTATTCCGTCGCGAAAGTCAAAGAAGCGATTGAAGCCATGCAGAAATGGAGCGATGAGCACCCGTGTAAAACTTACGCGCAAGACTTTTTTGAGAAGTTTCCGAACGCCAAGCCGGATGAAGAAGGCGTGCCGGGAACGTGCCGCGTGAATTGCTACGGCGGAAGCTGTCAGCACTCTGCGATTTTCGGAGCGGGTCCGGCGCCGTGTGAAGACTGCTGGAACGAGGAAATGGAGGCGGCGGACGATGAATAAGAAGAAAGCCAGAATCATGATGTGCACACATTTTAACTGCGACCACCGTCGCGGAAACTACTGCTGTTTCCAGTGTCAGAAAATCGGCACTTGTAAAAATCCTTGCTATAACAGCCCGCTTAAATGCGGACTGGCAAAGGAGGTTGAACATTATGAAGAATCTGACTCTTGAGCAGCTGATCCGGGCGACCGAACTCTGCGGAGCGGGCGCACCCGGATCTTGTCCGGAATGTCCCTGTTTTGACCCAAGCGGAGATTTTGAGTGCATTGAATACCTTATGTCGCAGGCTGCGGCTGCGCTTAAAGAGTACTCCTGCAACGGCGGAGGGGAGTTATGACGGAATCAATTATGCTGAGTATCAGACCGCTATATTGCAAACTGATAGCAAGCGGAAAGAAAAAAGTCGAACTTCGAAAGAACGAACCAAAAATCAAGACACCGTTTAAGTGTTATATCTACTGCACCAAAGGTGGCAGTGATGCAAAGAAAGGGCAACTTTTCTTTTGCGGTAGAGTTATTGGGGAATTTGTGTGTAACGCTATTTTTCCAATTGCTTTTGAATATCTCGGTGCGCAGGAAATACCGGAAATAGAAGTTCCTCTTCTTTGTCTTACGGACAAACAAGTTATAAGTTATCTTGGAAACGGCAAGGTGGGATTCGGCTGGAGTATATCTGACCTTGTTATTTATGACGAGCCGAAAAGGCTTGGCGAGTTCGGGCTTGAACGACCGCCGCAAAGTTGGTGTTATGTGCCCCAAGGAGAAACAAAATGACGAAAGTTGAAATGCTTATTCTTATTGCTCTTTTGGCGAATTTAGCAGTAATGGTTATTAACCTGACACGCGACCTGATGATATGGGTTAAAAAGAATCGTCGCGAACGCTCCATCAACAGGAAAAACGAGCAGCTTGAAAAAATTGAAGAATTAACGAACCAAATGTGCTTTGAACGCAAGACTAATAAAGAGCTTATCGAAAAGTGTCAAGAACTTCTTGAAAGCAAAAACGAGCTTGTCAAAAAATTAAGAGAAAGCACTACAAACAGCAAACTCAAATTGTGCCCGCAGTGCGGCGGAGAAGTCGCACTTTTGTATGATGCATGTGTCAACGGTTACTACATTGTCCCGAAAGAAAACAATAACTGTGGTTATTGCAAGAGCTTCGGGACTGTGTGTGACGACAGGGAAGAGGTAATTAAACTTTGGAACAGTTTGGGCGACCTTTGGATTAAAACAGAAACAGGAGTTTAATATGAAAATCAAAAAAATCATAAGCCTGTGCAAGGCGAATAAATGCATATCGCTGTACGACATGACAACGCAAATGCTCAGCGACGGTCTCGCCGCTTACTACCTTAATGACTGCCCGGTTTTTTCAATCGACTCGCTTATGACCTCTTTTGACATCACTCCGACGCAGGCGGACAAAATCGTGCAGCGGTATATTGTTGAGCCGCCGGAAGCGTTTTTGAGGCTGGTCAAGGACGAGTTTGACGGGGAGGAGCGCTGCGATCCGCTGCCGATATCTCTGCGGATAGGCTCTTACGACTATATACCATATAAGACTTCGGCCGGGATAGAGTTTGTTGAATCAAAATATCTTGAGCCGCTTGATGTGGACGAGTTTGAGCTGTACTACCGTCAGACCGAGTCCGGCGCGTTCTTCGCGGCAAAAGCCGGATTCTTTGTGATGGCGATTATCCCAATCAGCACAACGCGGGTGCTGACGGAGAACATTGTCGGATATCTCGACGAGCTTTCGTCGATGAGTTCGGTAAAATACGAAAATTTGAAATGAGGATGTGAAAAGCGGTGCGAGTCAAGAAACGAATATTTTCCGGCGCGGTTTGCGAGCAGGAAGTCTACACGGTTTCTGACCGCACCGCCAATGTCGCAAAATCGCAGTACAAGCCGGTGCTCCGCACGGACGAGGAGCGTGAGCGTCACAATTTAATGATCGCGAGACGGAAGCACGCGCGAGTTTTCAACGAGAATTTCTCGCCGACTTCCTTATATTCCACTCTTACCTTTGACAATGACCACGAAGTACACGACTGGGGCGAGGCGCGCCGGTTGCGTACATTATATAAACGCAGACTACAATACGCGTGCCCCGAAGCGAAAATCAACCTTTATATGGGACGCGGCAGAAACACAAAGAGAATACATTTCCACATGGTCTCCGACGGCGTGCCGGAAGAGATCATTAAAGCGCAGTGGATCTATGGCGATATCGTGCAGATAGAGCACCTGCGCCGACACAACTATTATAACGGTATAGACCACGGTTGCGATTACACAGGTCTTGCCAATTACTTATTCGACCATTGGACGCCCGAGCAGGGCACTAAACATAGATATTTATCAACCCGCAACATGCGGCAGCCTGACAGCGAGGACGCAAAGGTCGCGCTCCGGAGCTACAGCCCCGACAGCCCGCCAATCGCCCCGAAAGGCTATCGCCTTGTCGAGTGCATTCAAAACAGATTCGGATATATGTGTTTTAAATACATAAAAGAGTCCGAGGACGAGCCGCCGAATCGACCGAGAAAAAGAAAAAACTGCTGACGGATGTCAGCTTTTTAAAGCCTTGTAAATGTGTCAAGTTTCGCGACGAAGAGGAGGAAAACAAAATGAGCGATTATATTGATCGTGCTGCACTCGGGATAGGCTTGTGTAACCGAGATATTTTTGAGAACAAGGGTTATGCGGACGGCTGGAATGCCGCTGTTAAAATTTTAAAAGAAGCTCCTGCCGCTGATGTACAAGAGATTAAACATGGCGAATGGATTAAGATGTACAACAACCCTGACGATGGTAATTATTATTGTTCTGAATGTCATCACAGTATAGACATCGCGACTGGAAGAGAAACACCAATAGACCGTGAGTTTTTTTATTGCCTGCACTGCGGCGCAAAAATGGACGGAGGTAAAAACAATGCGTGAGATACTGTTTAGAGGTAAAGATTTTTCTGGAGTCATAAATCATAGTTGGTGCTTTGGCAGTTTGGACACAACTGAGGACGACAGAACAATAATTATATATCCCGATAGGTTTGGAAACAAATGTCGAATTTTTGTTAATCCTGAAACTGTGGGACAATACACAGGTCTCAAAGATAAAAACGGCACAAAGATTTTTGAGGGCGATATAGTAAAGAGATTTTGGTTCGGCAAAATGTGCATTTATCAAATTGACTATGAAAACGGTCTCGCACGTTTTATCGGGCGAGCGGGCATGATATTTAAAGCATCATTTTACTATGATTCGGAAGAGTTTGAGGTTATTGGCAATATCTATGATAACCCCGAGCTATTAGGAGGTAACGGATAATGCCGAGAGATAAGGATTTGCCGAAAAAATATGACATTCCCCGCGAGCGGTATCGGGAGCTGAAATATTTCTGCCTGCAGTATCCACGAAAAAAGGAGCGGGCAAAAGATACATATACTTTATCGGCGGCGGCTCCATCCGGGATGCCGTCCGCTTCGGGCTGCTCTGATCCGACGGCAAAAAGGGCAGAAAGCCGGGAGCGGGAAAAGAAAGATGTCGCGCTAATTGAGCGGTGCGTGAAGCTTGCCTGCGGCTCTGATGTCGGACTGATAACACCGTTGCTCAAGAATGTCACGCAGGGGACGCCGTATGAATATATGCCGGTGCCGAGCGGGCGCAGGCAGTTTTATAATCTCCGCCACAAATTCTTTTGCATCCTCGACCGCGAGCAAAAATAAAAGAGTGCACAAAGAGGACCAACTTGAGCCTATAATGGGTATTGTAGAGTACTCTGATAAGCGAAAAGCGCGGAATTCCGGATTTTTTGAATCACTGGAGGAAGTGTAACTTGGAGTACTTAGACAAGATATTTCTCGGCGACGGAATCGCCGGGATGAAAATCTATCCCGACAACAGCATTGATATGATTCTTTGCGATCTGCCATATGGTATGACGGACTGCGCGTGGGATAACGCGCTGGACTTTGGCCTTTTGTGGTCGCAGTATTGGCGGATTCTGAAAGACAACGGCGCTGTGGTGCTTACGGCCGCACAGCCGTTTACGACCGACGTCATTAACAGCTGCCGCCGATTTTTCCGCTACTGCTGGTATTGGCAGAAAAATATGCCGACCGGATTTACCTTTGCAAAATATCAGCCGATGCGCTGCATCGAGGATGTTTGTGTTTTTTACAAAAAAGCGCCGACATACAACCCGCAAGGCATCAAGCACCTTGAGAGGCCGATAGTTACAAAAGGCAAACGCGAAACGGACGGCATCTACAAAGACAGCTCTCTCGGCAAAGACTCGCTGCGATATGTGACCGGATATCCTCGGAATCTGCTACAAATCAACTGCGAGCGGGGCTTGCACCCGACGCAAAAGCCGGTTGCGCTGTTTGAATACCTCATCCGCACATACACCAACACAGGCGACACCGTGCTTGACAATTGCATGGGGAGCGGGACAACCGCCATCGCCTGCATCAACACCGGACGGCACTACACCGGTTTTGAAAAAGACGAGCGATATTATCGCGTCGCTCAAAACCGGATCGCCGAACGGCTGAAACAGAGTTCTACATAATTCTTTTCTCCTTTCTTCCCGCCTCGCCCTGCGGCGGGTTTAATAGCAGGGCTTTTTATGCGGAGCTTTCAGGTGATATGCGCATAAGTGCATTAAAGGTTCGAGTCCTTTGTTCCGCTCCAAAACCCATTTATAAGTCGCTGCCGCCAAGAGGGCGAGGAAGCGCGAGAAGTTAAGTATCGGGCGTTCCGGGACGAATCGGGCGCACAAGTTTGCGGACGGTAAAACGATGGCTGATGACAAGACGCAGCTCGGGCGGCACATATGGCAGCATACGGTTATCTCCGGGGCTCCCATCCCCCGGAGGCGCGGTTTGACTCCGCGCGCCGCCACACCTTCATTTGACGCACCTCTCTGTGAGCCGAGAGGTGCGCTTTTACAGTCCGTTTTGTTGGACAGTGAAAACTTGAAAGAACTTTGATTTTGTGATATACTCGAAAAAAAGACGAGGGAGAATCACGAAATGAATGTTTTTAAGGTCGGAGAGGAAACACACATCCTCGACGGATACAACGAAGATTGCACCGTGTTTGAGGTCGATGAAGCGGGACTTAATATTTTTTATTACTACAGCTCGCCGACCGAAGAAGAAATGCAGGCTTTTGAGCCCGGCGTTCCCGGTGAAATTCGCTTGGCAAGAATAGACGATATACTTTTCCTGTTCTGCAAGCTCGGAACGCTTGCCTGGGCGGAAATGCCGTATGCTATTCAACTTAGCAAGCTGACAAATCTTCCAAAGCCGGAAGAGGGCGAGGGTTACAACCTTACGATCATGCTTATTGATCGGGATACTTCAGTTATCAAAAAGATTCGAACGGTCGGTCTCAGCACGAAATTTTCGGAAGCGTTTCGGACGGAAGCGTCAAAAGACATGGCAGATGTTCTTTTTGCGCCGACGTACCGCATGCATGTGCGCGAGATTCAAGCTGCATATCCGACGTGGCTGCTTGTTGCCAAGAGCAGAGTAGGATATGAGTTTGGCGACAAAGAAAAATAACATGAGCAGCCTTTTAGGCTGCTTTTTTCATGGTGAAAAAATGGAGCACAAAGTATTTACTCAGCCGAAAAAGCGGCAGAGTTTTAACATTATGCGTGAAAACGCGATAATAGAAGACCTGACTCCAAAGCTTCCGGAAGACGAAAGCTTTGTGTATATTACATCCGGCGGGTTCAGCTCGATTGCCTTTATCGTTTGGATTACCGGTCAGACGCGCATAAAGAGTCTGTTTGCGTCAACGCTGCGCGTCGGTGTTCGGCAGGCGCAAATGCTTGACGGTCTGCGCAATGATGGCAGATTGGACAAGGTTGATTTGCTCGTCGGCGGTGCGATGAAAGATAACTGCGAGCATAATCGCGGGTATGGATATCTCGAGCAGATAACAGACATATTCAACGCAAACGGTTGGACCGTGAATATGTATAACAACCATTCCAATGTGATGCTTTTCGATACCGATGCCGGAAAGTTTGTTATCGAATCTTCCTCAAATCTTAACGAAAATCCAAAAGTTGAGCAGTTCCGCTTGGAGAAATCAGCGGAACTGTTCGAATTTTACAGCTCGTTTTTTCGAGAAATAAGAGATGAATACAAAAAAATTATTTAATTTATAACAGCATTATAAAACTCTCACGCGCGCGACAAATTAAAAGCCTTTGTGACTTTTATAAAACAGAGGGGGTGGCAAAGTCGAATGACAGAGCGGATGATTGCTTTTTGTGATGAGTTTGTTAAAAGAAAAAGAGCATACGGGGCAGCACGCGAGTCGGCTATTGCTGCCGGTTATTCCGAAAGGTCGGCGGCGACGATGGCGACATATATTTTAAAACGCCAAGATGCGCAGGAATATATGGCACGGCGAGAGGAAGAAATCGCGGAGAGTATCCGGCGTCGCTTTTTGTATGATGCCGCCGATGCCCAGGAAGCAATGGCGGGAATTTTGAAGAAAAAGTATGCCGATGACCGTGATATTATCGCGGCCGCAAAGGATATTCTCGACCGAGCGGGTTTTACAGCGGTTGAAAAGAAAGAAGTCTCCGTCAACGCGCCGCAGATTATCGACGATATAGGGGGCGGCTAACATGGCCGTCAGGCTTACTGACATAATCGCGCCGTCGTTTTATGAGGTGCATCGCGATGTGTGTGCCGGGCAGCATACGCACTATGTGCTTAAAGGCGGGCGCGGAAGCACGAAGAGCAGCTATATATCGCTTGAATTTGTCTGCGGCATCATTAAAAACCCTGACGCGCACGCGATCGTATTCCGCAAAATTGCAGACACGCTGCGGGACAGTGTTTTTGCACAAATGCTGTGGGCTATTGATAAACTGGGCGTGTCGCAGTATTTTAAAGCGACGGTCAGTCCGATGAAAATCACATATCTGCCGACCGGGCAAACGATTATGTTTCGAGGTCTTGACGATCCGATGAAAGTCAAGTCCATAAAGATCCCGTTCGGCTATTTTCGTTATATCTGGTTTGAGGAATGGAATCAGTTTTCCGGGATGCGGGAAACTGATAACGTGCTGCAGTCGGTCATGCGCGGCGGCAGTAAATTCGATGTTTTTTATTCATACAATCCCCCCGAGTCGCTGCGGGCGTGGGTGAATGATGAGGTGCGTGTAGAGCGCGCCGACCGCCTGGTACATCACAGCACATATTTGACTGTGCCGCAGGACTGGATAGGCGCGCCGCTGCTGTTGGAGGCGGAGCACCTGAAACAGCACTCGCCGGAACGATATAGGCACGAGTTTCTCGGGGAAGTTACCGGCACGGGCGGCGAGGTATTCCGGAACATCAGTATCCGACCCATCAGTGCCGAAGAGATTGCGCGGTTTGACCGTATCAGGCGCGGCATAGACTGGGGCTATGCGGTTGACCCGTTTGTTTTTATATCATGCAACTATGACAAGCCGCGCAGGCGGCTGTACATATACGACGAGATATACGCGGCGGGCATGAGCAACAGACTTGCCGCCGACCGTATAAAATCTCGTGGAGTTGCCGGCGAAATTATCGCAGACTCCGCCGAACCGAAGTCTATAGCGGATATGTATGAATACGGCCTGAGAGTCAGAGGTGCACGCAAGGGTCCGGACAGCGTGAAGCACGGCATAGAATGGCTGCGCGACCTCGACGAAATAATAATAGATCCCGCCCGCTGTCCAAACGCGGCGCGGGAATTTTCATCGTATGAGCTCGAACGGGATAAGGACGGCAATTATAAGGCGAACTATCCCGATAGAGACAACCACACGATTGACGCCACGCGCTACGCCACAGAGAACGACCAGCAGAATGTGAGGGTAACTTAATGATTAACAATATGGACTTGATAAGAGAAAAGCTCGCGTATCACCATACGGCTACGGACGATGAGATTATCAAAACCGTGCTTAAAAATGCGCGGGAAGACCCGGAGTATCTGGCGGCATGCGAGGGACTCCGATATTATCGCGGTATGCAGGACATTCTGCAGAAAGATTTTCGCGAGACGGTCGTTTACGAAGAAGACGAAAACAGCCCGGCGGGCATAAAGCGCGGCGGTGTTAAGATAATCAACGAAAACAATTCGAATCACCACAATGTGCATAATTTTCATGCGTTGATGGTCGACCAGAAGGTCGCATACATCCTCGGCAAGCCACTTTCCGTCTCTGTTGAGGGCGCAAATGACGGAGCGGGCGGTGCAGATGAAAGTCTGAAAGCTTTTGAGGACGCCGTCACCGCAGTGACCTCAGACGAGGCTTTTGCGGACATGCTCCCCGACCTCGCAACAAATGCGTCGAATTGTATCGTCGGATGGCTGCATGTCTATTACTCGGCAGCCGGCAAACTTTGTTTTGTTGTTATCCCGACGACAGAATGTATTGCCTGCCGCGATATGAGTTATCAGCAGGTGATTACCGACTTTTTCCGCCACTATAAAATAACCGTCGTGCAAAACGGCACAGAGACGGAGCGGGAGCGGGTAGAGTGGTGGACTGCGACAGGGGTAAAACGCTATGTCGAAAACGATGCCGGGGAGTTCGTGCTCGAAAGCAACAGCCCGCACTGGTATAACGAGCAGATAATCAACGATGAGCGCGTCTCGGTTGAGGCGAAATCGTGGGGAAGAATCCCGTTTGTTCCGCTTTATAACAACTCTGCGCATCAGACCGACCTTTCGCGAATCAAAGGTCTGCTTGACGCATATAACCTGATATCTTCTGCGTCGACGAATAATCAGATAGATCTCGTCGAGCTTTACTGGATGATACAAGGATACGGCGGCGAGACCGCAAAAGCGATACAGCAGAAGCTGCAGATAAACAAGGCGGTGTCAATAAGCGATCCGTCAGGCAAGATAAGTGCCGAGCAGGTCACACTGAATGTCACCGAGCGCCTCGCCTGGCTCGATATGCTCCGCCGGGACATATATCATATCGGGCGCGGCATTGATATGAACGATGAAAAGCTCGGCAGCGCGCCGTCAGGCGTCAGTCTGAAATTCCGCTACACCCTGCTTGACCTCAAGGCTGACCCGCTTGTCTCAAAGTTAAAGGTCATGCTGAAAGAGCTGTCATGGTTTATTACGCAGGATATCAACCTGAAGAACGGTACCGACTATGACTATACGCTTATCAAATACGATGTCCACAAGTCGATGATAGTCAATGACGCGGAGACGGTGGATATAATCCAGAAGTCGCAGGGGCTTGTGCCCGATAAGATGCTTTTAGCAAAGCACCCGTTTGTTGATGATGTCGCGCAGGCGTATGAAGAGCTGCAGAAGCAGCGCGAGGAAAACGCAAAGATGTTTATCGGCGACGATGACGACAAGGACGATTCCGAAAAGGATGATGAATAATGCGCTCTGATCTCTATTGGGAGGAGCGGGCACTGCAGCGCGAGGAATATGCCCGACGTGCCTCGACACGGGTTATAAAGACAAAAACCGTCAAGTTATACGCCAAGGCGCAGAAAGACCTCGACGCCCGCATAAACCGGATATTTTCGCGTTATGCGGCAAACAGTGAATTGACGCCGGAAGAAGCTCGTCGGATGTTGAACACCAAAGAAGCGGAAGCGGAATTGGAAGCACTGCGCAAAGAGCTCAATAACATAAAAGACCCGGTCATAAAGAGAAAAGCACTTGCTCGTCTCAATGCGCCGGCATACGCCGCGAGGATAAACCGCCTTGAGGCTTTGAAAGCCAATATCGAGACGGAAACGGCATTGCTTGCTGACCGGGAGAAGCGGGAACTCAAGCGGCTGCTTGAAGACGTGAGCGGGGATACATACTATCGCAGCATATATGACACGCAGATCGGCACGGGATTAGGCTTTGAGTTCTCAGCCCTGTCGAAAGGTGCCGTAAACACCATAGTAAATGACCGATGGAAAGGCGCGAATTTTTCCGACCGTATCTGGCAGAACACATCCGCGCTTGCCAACAGCGCATACGGTATTGTGGTGCGTGGAATTATGACGGGAGCGGGTCCGCAGGTAATGGCGCGCCAGCTCGCCGACGCTATGCAGTCCGGAATGTACAGCTCGATGCGGCTGATACGCACCGAGACGAACCGTGTGCACAACGCCGCTGAAAAAGCGGCATACGAAGAGGAAGGCATAACGGAATACAGATTTCTCGCCACCCTTGACGGGCGCACCTGCGATGTCTGCGGCGCTTTAGACGGCAAGACTTTTCCGGTCTCCGAAGCGAAAGAGGGCATAAACTATCCGCCGCTCCATCCGAATGACCGTTGTACTACGACGGCAGTCATAGAGGGACAAAACCGAGCTGAACTCAAACGCCGGGCATTGGATCCCGAGACCGGGAAAACGGTGCTTATTCCGGCAGAAACGACATATGAGGAGTGGCTTGCGGATAATATAAATCCTCTTACCGGGAAGCTTAAATATTACCCGCCCAAGACTTTGACACAAGTGTCCTCCTACAACAGAGACCAGTTCGAGCGGTATTCGGCAGTCTTAAAAGAAAATGTGCCGGATTCTCTTGATGAATTCTTAAAAATAAAGTATAATGATCCTGAAAAGTGGAAGACGCTTAAAAGGCAATACCGCTTTGTGAATCAATACAAGATAGATTCAGGCAATTTCTCTACTGATGAAATCTTGCGGTTTGATAAAAAGGTTATTTATGAGAAGCGACTGAAATTTACAAGCGGATTTAAAAGAAGCGGAAACATTGCCGGTGCATATATCGATGATGATTTTGACAATATGTATTATGCGCATAGCGCTATATCCAAAGTGGAAGATAGCAGAGGATATAAAGGAACCGGAAAATTAGTTTTACTTAAAGAAGCTCGCCGCTTTAAATATATAGATGTTCCCAAAATGGACGGAACAATAAGAAAAGAAACCTACAATGATACTGAAGCAAAGCTCTTCGAGTTCTTCGCCGATTTGTATGAAGCGAGCCCTTTTAAAAAGATATGTATGCTTTCCGAACGCGGAATGTGCGATAGCTGTAAAGGGGTAATGCAGCAATTTAAAGAACTATACCCGGATGTTGAGGTAAATGTTATCTCAAACAAAAAGGTTGAAGGAAATGTTTGGAAAGAAAGGATGAGAAAAAGATGAAGTATGACCTTGATTATCAGTGGGCAAAAAATTTTCTTGAAAGCCGTTTAAGCACGGGTATACAGCCGAAAACGGGGGATTTGCTCGAAAACTCATATCTTACAGAATTCGATCAGGATATCCTCGAAGAAGCTGAACGCCTTAACGCGGTACTTCCGCTGATAAAGTGGGAAGTGGACAACAACGACCTTTCAAGAGCTATGAGCGACGAGCTCTATCTCTACTATGAGGATTTGCTCAAAGGCCGCCTCGACGGAATACTGGACGAAGATGAAGCCCCCATAATCATAAAAGACCTCACCGAGAGCTATATAAAAGCTTTCGGAAAAGATACTCTTGATACTCTTGATGAAGAGGATCAATAATAAATAACGAGCCGCCAAGCGAAAGCGAGGCGGTTTTGTCATATCACAACATAATAATTACAGCGTTTTGCAGTCAAATGCAAAGCGCTGTTTTTATATCCAAATTTATCCGCCACCCGGAGCAAAATGGTGTCGCGCAATATTGGGACTGGCCAAGTAAAAAGGGAGCGCGGGAAAGGACAGACATGGACTGGCTTAAAGACATTTTAGGCGACGCACACACCGAGGACATCGACAAGAAGATAGCGAGCTATATCGGCAAGAACTTTGTTTCAAAAGCAGATTTTCGCGCCGAGTCCGACAAGGTCAAGAACCTTGAGGGTCAGATAGCAGAGCGGGACGGTCAGCTTGAAGAGCTCAAAAAGGTTGATACCGCCGGACTGCAGGCTACGATTACACAGCTGCAGAACGAGAACAAGCAGGCTAAGGCTAAGTATGATAGCGATATCGCCGCTATGAAGCTTGACTCCGCTATCGATGCCGCTATTACAGCCGCCAAGGGCAAGAACGCAAGAGCGATAAAAGCTTTGATAACGCCCGGCAGCGTGAAGCTCGACAAAGACGGCAAGCTCGAGGGCTTTGACGATCAGCTCAAAGCAATCAGAGAAAGCGACGCCTATCTCTTTGACAAAGTCGAAACCAGACAGAGAGGCGGAGACCCCGACCACGGCGGCGGAGACCCCGAACCGGGCGAAGCCCCCGAAAACTATGCCGATTATGTAAATTGGCGCAAAAATCAGTAAAAACGGAGGATTTAACAAATGTCAAACAAATTTCTGACTCCTCAGATAGTCGCGAACGAGGCTCTTATGGTGCTTGAGAACAATCTCGTTGCTGCCGACCTTGTCCATAAGGACTATTCCAAGGAGTTCGCACACGTCGGTGATACCATCACCATCCGCAAGCCCGCGAAGTTTTGCGCGAAGAACTTCGTCGGCGAGACCGTAGATCAGAACGTGAACGAGGGCAGCGTCAAGGTGACCCTCGACCATCTCCGCGATGTCACCGTTCCGGTCACTTCCAAGGAAATGACCCTCGACATCAAGTCATTTTCTGAGCAGATCATCTCTCCCGCGGTGCAGGCCATATCCCAGGCTATCGACAGCGATATTATTGCTGAGGGCATCGCGAATGCCGGCAACACCGTGAGCGGCACCGCGAACGCGACCGACCTCAAGGACATTGCCAACATTGCCAAGGCGTTTGACCTCAAGGGCGTGCCGATACAGCAGCGCAGACTGCTCGTCAACCCGACGCACAAGTATCGCTATCTGACCACGGATAACCTCTCAAAGGTCGCATACGCGGGCAACTCCGACGCCCTGCGTTCGGCGGAGCTCGGCTCTATTTATGGTCTTGACACCTATATGTCGCAGAATGCCCCCGATACCCTCGCGGCAACTGCGGGTACTGCGACCGCTGCAAAGGTCTCCTGCACCGCCGGCGAGACTAAGGTCGCACTCTCGGATGTCACTGCGACGACCGGCACCTTTAAAAAGGGCGACGGCTTTATCCTCGACGGCTATCTTTACAGATTTGCCGCCGATGCAACTGCCGCAAGCGGCGCGGTCGCCGAGGTCGCGATAGATCAGCCTATCCACCGCACTATTGCCTCGGACGCGGCAGTCAAGGTGTATCTCGTCAAAACGACCCACTCCCTCGCGTTCCACCGCAACGGCCTTGCACTCGTCACTCGTCAGCTTGAGCTGCCTATGGGCGCGAATAATGCGGCTATTGCGTCGAGCAGGAACGGTCTTGCTATCAGGGTTGTATATGACTACGACATCAAGCACAAGACCGACCGCGTTAGCTTTGATATCCTGTACGGCGTCAAGACCCTTGACAGCGACATGACCGCAAAGCTGGTGGGCTGATATGACGGAGCAGAACAAGGCCGACCTCATAGCCCGGATGCGCGTGATGTTGGGTAAGGAAATGTCGCTGCCGGCTGCCCGGTATCTGCTGGACAGCGTCGAGTCAAAGGTGTTGCGATATACCAAGCGGTGTGAGCTTGTCCCCGGTCTTGATCTGATTGTGGCAGAGATAGCCGCGCAGCGTTACCGCACGCAGCAGCCGGGCTCTACCGATGCGGCGCAGACCATTGCAAGCATAACGGACGGCGACCAGAGCGTGAGTTTTAAGCACAGCGACTCAGACCTCGCCACAACGGCGGAACTGAGCGACAGCGAAAAGGTGATGCTCAACGAGTGGAGGAGGCTTTTCTGGTGAAGATCCCCGACGCCTTCAGACGCGCACAGCGCGCCGTATTCCAGGACAAAGCAGTCGAGCATTATAAAGCCGTCAAACAGACGGGAACGCTCGGCAGTGAAACAGTGAAGCCCGCAGAAACGCCTGCGGGCTCTTTTACTGTCAACTTCCGACTCGTTACCGACGCTATGCAGGCGCAGGAGTGGGGGCTGCAGTGCAACAAAGACGCCACCTTTTCAACATCCGATACGCTCGCTGTCGAGAAGGGCGACTATGTGAAATACGGTGGCGCTTATTACCGAATCACCGAGATCCAGCCGCACGACAGCCACACGCTGTATCTTTGCAAGGCGGTGAGCCGATGAGCATTGAAGTTAAGGGTCTCGGCGAGCTGGCGAAAAAGCTCGCAAAGCTCGGCGGCACTGATACTGCTATTTCAAACGGCACGCGCGAAGCGACGCGAATAGTCAACAACAGTGCGAAAGAGCTGTGCCCGGTAGATAACGGCAACTTGCGCGCGTCGCTGCATACCGACTACAAGCGCGAGGGTAGCAAGCATATCGGCAGCGTATTGACCAATGTTGAATACGCCGCCTATGTGGAATTCGGTACGGGTCCTAAAGGTAACGGCACATATACTTATGAGCTCCCGGGCGGAATCCATTACAAGGCGGACAAGTGGCGCGGCAAAATCCCTGGTGTCGGCTGGCGAATGATAAGCGGACAAAAGGCGCAGCCGTATCTCTATCCTGCGCTTATAAACAATCGCGAAGCAATACTCGAGTGCTATAAGCGCGCGATACAACAGGAAATAAGTCGTAAAGGCGGTCAGAAAAATGGTTGATATCGAACAGGTGACTTATGATGTGCTTTCACTCGCTGTACCGGGCGTGAAATGGTCTGCGGAATATCCGCAGAGTTTTGAACGGCACGGTTTGATAAAGCAGATGGATAACTCCGTTAAAATGCCATCCTCTTCGCGTCCGGACCATTTTTCCCGGATCGCCGTGCAGATCCAGGTGTGGATGGCGACGCCGGAGGGCAGAAACGAGGTCGAGAGACAAGTTGACGATGCAATGCTCCGCCTCGGTCTGCTTCGCGGCAGTCCTAACCACCTTGAGGACGAACAGCAGGACGGTACGGTGTTATACCGCACAGTCCTTCTTTATAACGGAGTCTATGACAACAACACGAAGCGGTTTTACCGCAGTTAATAAGGAGGTAAGTATAAATGGAAGATTATCAGACTTCTATAGGCGTGATTCTGAAAATGGGCGCGAGCGCAGAAGCGGCAGCTGAAGTTCCCGGTCTGCTTGATTTTCCCGATATGCTCGGCGAATCGGACAAAATCGATGTGACCACGATGAAGGACACGCAGAGAAAGTATAAGCCCGGGCTTTCCGACCCCGGGGATATGGCGTTTACTTTCGGCTATGAGGGTATGAAGACCGGCACGAACTGGGCGACCCTCAAGGGAGCTAAGGATGCAGACAAGACCTTTATTCTGCTGTTCCCGGACGGTTCCGGTTTCACATGGACAGGCAGAGTGTCACTTTCGATGCCCGGAAAGGGCGTCGCAGAGGCGCTGACCTTTACTGCAAAAATCACTCCATCGTCGGATATAGAGGAATATACCTCGTCCGGCGGCTAAAGAACACATCGGCGGGGGAAACTCCGCCGAAAATTTAAAATAAGGAGACAACAACTATGCTTACTGCGTGTAATGCACCTTTTTATAGATTGACCGCCGGCGAGAAGGAGTACAAGCTCAAGCTCACAACGGCGACAAAAATCGAAGTGGAAGACCGTATAGGCTGCAGCCTGCTTGAAGCTCTTGACAAGCTGGCATACACCAAGGTCTTTGCAGTGACCCTCTGGGGCGCGCTACAGAAATACCAGGCGAATATGACGCTCCCCAAGACATATGAGCTCATCGATGCGCTTGAAGCCGAGGGCTTTACCCTCGAGGACAGAGCGGACACATTCCTCGGCATTATGAAGGTGTCCGGTTTTTTTACACCGGAACAGATAGCGGACATGGAGCGGGAGGACGAGGAGCAGGAGATAGAGTAATCTTCTCCTCGGCGACCGAGTGGGTCGCGGATCTCAAACCTCGCGCTTTTGCGGTTGGGATAACCCCGGACGAATTCTGGAGCATGTCGGCCGGAGAGGTTGAGGACCTTATATCCGCAAGGCAAAAGGCAGAAAATGAGCGGCGTAAATGGCAGTTACAGCTGATATGGAATCTCGGACAGCTTGATTCTTTCGCGTTTAACGACCCGAAAAAATATCCTACGCTTGAAAAAGCGTTCCCGTCAGCTTTCGGCATGCAGCAAACCGGGTGGATGGTAATCAAAGCTCGGATGTCCGCTTATGCCAAATCAAAAAACGCCGCAAGGCACAGGGCAGGTGAAAAAAATGACAGTTGAAGAACTGCAAGTGCTGATTACAGCAAACACCAAGGACTTTAACGCCAAGATTGATAAGGCGAACAAGAGGCTGGGATCGCTCGAACAGCAGGCAACGCGCACGGGAGCGGGTGTCGGAAAGCTTTTTACAGGCATAAAAACTACCGCTGCCGTTGCGGTCATACGGGAAGTAGTAAGCGAAGTCAAGAAGTTGACGGACGCATATGCGGAAAACGAAGCCGCGCAGATGGGCTTGTCGAGCATATTGACCGCGCAGGGAAAAGACCTGAACGCCGCGAAAGCGTGGCTCAAATCGTACACTAAAGACGGTCTTATACCGATGATGGACGCTTACACCGCGTATAAGAGCCTCGCGGCGGCAGGGTATTCCGACGAGCAGACACAGTCCATACTGACTAACCTGAAAGACTCGGCAGCGTTTAACCGTCAGGGCAGTATGACGATGGGCGAAGCCATCAAGAGCGCAGCCGAAGGTATCAAAAACGAAAACAGCATTCTTGTCGACAACGCCGGCGTTACAAAAAACCTGTCCGTTATATGGGATGAATATGCGGCATCGATAGGCAAGACTGCAGCAACGCTGACCGACGCAGAAAAGCGCATGGCCACGACACAGGGCATCATGCGGGAGACGGCATTCCAGACCGGAGATGCCGCGAAATATGCGAACACACTCGCAGGGGCGCAGGCCGCTTTGAAAGCTCAGACAAAAATGTTGTCGAGCGCGCTCGGGTCAATGTTTGCGCCGGCTTTGCAGCAGTGTATTCCGCAGGTCACGGCGTTGCTTGAAAGATTGACTGCCCTCGCCGAAAAAGCCGGGCAAGTTATGGCTATATTGTTCGGCACGTCGAGTGCAACGAGTCGGACATCGTCAAACACCGCCAAGCTTGCCAATAGCACACAGCAAGTGTCCACAAACCTCGGCAGTGCGGCGAAAAAGGCGAAAGATTATAAAAACGCTTTGCTCGGCATCGATGAAATCAATCGTCTCGGAACGCCGGATACCGGATCTGATAGCGGCGGCGGAGGCGGAAGCAGCACAACGGTATCAAGCGGAGGAAACAATTTTAAGAGCCCATTTTCCAACGCTGACAGCGTTATTGACCCGAAGCTTGCAGAGCGCGCAGAGGAGCTGAAGCAAAAATTCAAGAAGGTCAGAGAAGAGCTTGAAAAATGGGAACCGGCGTTTATCGGAGCCGGTACTGCAATAGGTTCGTTCCTACTTATTTTTGAAGGCGCCAAGCTTTTCAAAAAGATAAAAGACCTCGGGGGAATTGTTTCCGCTTTTAAGTCTTTAAAGTTCGTGAGCAAGCTGTCTACAATAGGCGCGAGCATCAAAGGTGTTTTTACTGCATTAGGTACTGCGCTTGGCGCAAGTGCCGGAGCTGCGACTGCCGTAGGTGTTGCTGTGGTTGCTGCGGTAGCCGTGGCAATTGCGGCGGTGGTTTTACTGATAGTCTATTGGGACGAAGTGAAAGCAGCTGCTAAAAAGGCGTATGACTGGATAAAAGAAAAATGGTCGTCTTTGGGTGAATGGTTTAAAAGCAATGTTTCCGAACCGATAAAAGAAACGTTTTCAAAAACATGGGATAAAATCAAAGACGTCTTTTCTCCTGCTACTGAATGGTTTGGAACTTTGTTTGGTAGCGTAAAACAGACATTCGACGATGTTTTCTACGATATCGGCGTTATAGCAAAGGGTTGTTGGGAAATTGTAAAAGCGGCTTGGAACAAAGGGGGGCCATGGTTTAAAGAAACCGTAATTGACCCGGTTTCCAACTTCTTCGGCGGAATGTGGGAAAGCTTGAAATCAAAGGCGAAGGACGCCTGGGAGGGTGTTAAAACGGCTTTTTCACCTGTTGTAACTTGGTTTAAGGATAAGTTTACACAAGCGTGGACAGCAGTCAAAAATGTTTTCAGCGTAGGCGGAAAAATTTTTGACGGCATCAAAGAGGGCATAACTGCAGCATTTAAAACTGTTGTTAATGCAATAATCGGGGGTATAAACAAGATTGTTGCAATACCGTTTAATGCCATAAACAAGTCAATCGATAAGCTGAGAAATGCAAATATACTCGGCTTGTCGCCATTTGCAGATTTGCGCGATATATCGATACCTCAAATTCCAAAGCTTGCAACTGGTGCGGTAATTCCGCCGAACAGAGAGTTTATTGCGATGCTCGGCGACCAGAAAAACGGCACGAATATCGAAACGCCGGAGAGCTTGCTGCGAAAGGTCGTCAAGGAAGAAAGCCGCGGCAGTGATGGCGGCGACTGGCATATACAGGTCGTGCTTCCTGACGGTACGATAAAAGGAGAGGCTATAGTAACCGCTGTTCAGAGATATAATCAAAAGAGCGGAAGAACAGTTATTCCATGCGACATATAAAAAGCAGCCCCATCTGAAAGGGGCTGCTTTCAATATGAAACAAAGGAACCGTAGAGAACTTTATCTTCAATTTCCGCATATGTAAGACTTGTTCCTTGTGAAGCGTAAGACATCTGAATTACAAAATCGCTGCGTAACTGTGCGCCGTAGGAGTTTTGTGAGTCAACCCATGCGCTGACCGTAACGGTGTCTTTATAGCGCGATACAATCCACGCGCTTGTATCCGTGAGGTCGGGGAACGACGCGGCTGATGGGGTCTTGAGGTATTGCTTAACATGTTGTTCTGCCATGCCCTTGTAATAATTTGACTCGTAGGAGCTGAGATAGTAATCTTCAATGTTTGCGAGGGCTCCGCCTTTTTTGGAGTTAAACAGTTCGACTCCGCCGCTCGAAATGTAACTCGTCTTTCCATTGGAAACGACAAGCGTTCCGGATATCTTATCGTTCGAAAACTTAAAGCTTTTATCCGTCGAGTTTGATGATAATGATTCAAAGTAAATCGGAGTGGAAATTCCCACTTTTTTAAAGTCGTTTATAACTTTTTGAGCCTGTTCATCCGAGAGGTCAGCGTAGAGCTTAAGTGCTTGGACTGAGACATCGCCAATATTCTGTGACGTAGCGGCTTCTGTTATCGGCGGCTCGCTCGTCTTGTTTTTGTCCTTGCTTTTATCTTTGCTTGCTTTCTTTTCTTCTTTAAGTTGTGATTCGGCGGCAAGCTTTGAATCATATTCAGATCTTTCTTCGGGGGTCATGTTATTGTAGTTGGTTTGTGCTCCACAAAAAATGAACACATTAGATGCAACAAAGCAAATCAAAGCTGCAACGACAAAATTCTTGCGGGGTTTCTTCTTGAAGATCCGCACAACTGCAATTACTAAAAAGGCGATTACACCCGCCAAAGATAAAAAGCCAAGTCCAAAAAGAACATTATCCATATTATTTTTCTCCTTTTTCTTTTTAATTTATCATGTTTTATTTTTTATGTCAAGAAAGAAGGTGGAACAGCAGTGGCAACCGCTTTTAATCCCGGCGACAATCCGATAGCTACCGTGGACGGCGTAACTATGCCGGTATATCCGGACTCGGAGGACGGATATAAATGGGAACTCGAGGACGCTTCGGCCAGCGACGCGGGGCGTACCGAAGATGTCGTCATGCACAAAAAGCGCATAGGACAGACCGACGCGGTAACGCTTAAATTTTCCGGGTTGTCCATAACGAACGCGAGCAAGATTCTGAAAATGTTCAATCCGGAGTATATAACGGTCAAGTACTTAAATATGCTCGAGGGCGGATATGTAACAAAAGAGTTTTATGTCGGCAACAGAAGTGCGCCGCTGTACAACAGCAGTCTGAATGTTGTTGACAATGTGACCTTTAAAATCGTGGCGCGAAAGGGGTGATGTTATGTATCCAATAACTTCTGCCGGGCTTGCGGCTCTGCGAGAGGATGTGGTGCAGTCCGTCAATATTCTCTGTACGCCTACCAAAGGCACGGCATTTAATATCACCGACAAAGACATTATTGGCGCGGTAACGGTGGACTGGTCGAGCGTCACGGGCGGCAAGCTTGATTTGGGCTCGGCGTGTATGTCGGAGCTGAGCTTTACTCTCGAAAATGCCGACGGCGCGTTTGACGATAAGGTGTTCGAGGGCGCGCAGCTGTATGTCACTACGAGCTTTCCCGCAGGCTCGACAAAGGAGACAGTGCCTATCGGCTATTACACGGTGGACAGCCCTCCGCGCAAGCTCCGGAGCATCAAAATAACGGCTTATGACCGCATGGCGAAGTTTAACCGAGCCTATGATACTGAGCTTGCCTATCCTGCAACGCTGTATCAGATAGTCGCCGATGCCTGCACAAAGTGCGGGGTGTCGCAGAAGCTCCCGACGAACACGCTGCATCGAGGTGTGTCGATACCTAAACGCCCGAAGGCGGACAATCTGACCTATCGTCAGGTGCTTGTCTGGGCTGCGGAGCTTATGGGCGTGAGCTTGTATATCGACTATGACGGCAAGCTGACAGGCGGGTGGTATGCGACAAACGCCAAGCACACGGTTATAAAAGCGTCAGATCGTTTTACTTCCGGCAATACAGACTTTGCCGAAAACAACATAGTGTTCTCCGGCGTGCGCATTGTCGGAAACGATGAGAACAAGACCGAATACCTCGCGGGCACAAAGGACTATGCCTTTAACATCGAGGGCAATCTTCTTGTGCAGAGCGATATGAATCTCAGCACAATGGCGACGGAACTCAAAACCGCGCGATGCAGTCTTACATACACTCCGATGTCCTGCACTACGCACTCTTTCCCGCACCTCAGACCGCTCGATGTGATGAAGTTTGAGACGGCTCAGGGGACGAAGAAAGTCGTGTTGACAAATGTCAAGTGGCAGTCACAGAACCGCTGCACGAAGCTCGAGGGCAAGGGCGAAACGGCAACGCAGTCGGGATATGCCACAATGGGCGCGTTTACACCGAAGCAGCAGGCGATACTCGAGCAGACCCGCGCTCAGCAGGCGGCGCAAATCAACGACTTTGAGCAGGCGACCCTCGCGCTGAATGAGACCATCGCGAACAGCATGGGCCTATATGTCACGCGTAAAGCGGACAGCAGCGGCGCGGTAATTACTTATTACCACGACAAGCCTACGCTCGAGGGGAGCAACACTATTTACTGCCGCAACGCCGGCGGTTATGCCTGGACTAATAACGGCTGGAACAACGGATCACCGAACTGGGAGTACGGTGTATCAAAAGACGGTGACGCGGTTATCCGAAGCATTGCCGCAAACAAGATTTCCGCGAGTTATATCACGACGGATATTCTTTCGTCGCCGACCGGGAAGTTTTCTTTTAACTTGGACACGGGTCACATCGAAGCTTCCGACATCAACATCACCGGCGGCGACATAAACCTTGACGGAGGTCAGTTGTCAATAGAAAACAGCGGATTTAAGACCGACCTGTCAAGCGGATATTTGCAGATGTATTACACCACAAATATGCAAACCGGCGCAAATTATGAGTACTTTGACATTAACAATACGCTGATTGGCACGAAGTTTTATGCGACGCTCGCCGCGCTGAAGCCTGCCGCCGCGCTTGGCGTTACATCAAACGGTTTTCGATTTGGCGAGAAAGCAGAAAACGCCACGCTTGTAAACCATTGGAACACCGATTATGCCGTGATAGAAAAAGATAACGCAAGATTTCGCAAAAAAGTCGAGGTAAACGAGTCTTTAAGTGTTGCGACAGGCGGCGATGCCATCGGGTTTATCGCGCATGCGCCAAACGGCGCGAACGATGTAAGCGCGGAGCTTGGTGCTACGAGTGACGCGAGCGCACTGCTGCAAATCGTCAACAACACCAAAGGCACGGTTCCGGCGCGAATTGAAATCTACTCGAGCGGGACAAACGGAAAGGGCATGACTTTAAAGCTTACTTCCGGCGGCGGTTACACCGGACGGCTATTTTTAGACATCACCGGACTGTATGCCGAATTTAACGACAGCGGCGACTACAAAAAACTCGCTTAGGGGGCTATTATGACAAAAACCGAAATCGAACAGAAAATCGCAGAGGTCAAAGCGCAGGGCGACGCCTTGCAGAAGCACAACGCGCAGCTGATACAGCAAATCGAGGTCAACAAGGTCGAAATCGCGAAGATTATCGGCAAGCTTGACCTTTTATCCGAAATGCTTGCAGACTGCGAAAAACCGCCCGTGGAGGGCGAGAACGAGGAGGCGGAAAAAGATGCAGACAAGAACGATAACGGTTGATTATGCCCGCCCTCGCGGGTATGATGTCGGCTATCGCGCGGAAAATAACTTTACCGTGCTTGCCTTGCCGGTGCCCGCCGAACTTAAAGACGCAGATAGCTATCGCGTATATTTTGAGTCGACGGTCGGCGATTACTTGCAAACCGAGCCGCTGACTCCTGCGGACGGCTATGTTACTGTTAAAATAACGAGCGATATTGTGCCAGAGCCCGGCAACATGGCGGCACAGCTCGTCGCCTTTGCGGAGGGCGAGATAGTCGGCTATGCGCCTGTGATAACGGGCACTGCAAAGGTGTCAATCCCGGACGGCACAGAGCGGTTGGGTCACAGCCTCGCCGCCGAAATCGCGCTTAACACTGCCGCACGGCACGGCCATGATAACAAGGCGGTGCTTGATAAGTTTGCGGAGTCAGCCGGCAAGCCGACCTATAACGGCGAGGCCTTAGGCGGTGGCGCATCAACGGCAGAGGACATCAGCTACACGCTGTCAGAAGATGTTCAAACCACTTTCCCGGATATTGTTGAGCTTGAGTCTGACACAGTTAAAAGCGGACTTGATGTCGCAATGTATTATGCGATTGCGGGCATGTTTGCAAAAAACATTGCATGCGATCTTCCATCTGCAACAGGCACGATTACAGTTAATTTGCAGTCTGTTATGGATGGCTGGCATCCGATTCTTGAGAAGGCACATGAGCATGATAACAAATCCGTGCTTGACAAGCTTTCTGTTGCCGACGGCAAGCTCCAATACAACGGCTCAGATGTCGGACTCAAAGGCGCCGCGGGAACACCGGGTAAAAACGGTACTGACGGCAAGACTCCGGTCAAAGGTACCGACTACTGGACTTCGGCGGACAAGGCAGAAATAGTCAACGACACACTTGCCGCCATGCCGAAGTGGACAGGAGGTAGTTATTAATGGCTTTTGATAAAGTAGTTGACTCTATCCAACTTGACGCAGCCATGTCTTATACTGCTAACCGCATTCGTGTCAAGACAGGCGATATTAATCAGATGACATGGGATTCAGCCAAAGGCTTTGGCGACGCGGTTGACGCTATAACAGGCGGCTCTTCTGTGCCGCAGTCTGATACACGGGAAGTGTACCAAGGTACTCGCCCCGCCGAATGGCTAAGGTTGCCTGACTATGATAAAGTGGAAGACAATACTGCATATTTCTTATTTAAGCTTTTCCCTTATGGAACAAACACGATATCATTACAGTTTAGAACGGCTGGTATCGCTACTATAACAGCTGGGGTTGTTTCTAACGGAGAATTTATACCGTTTGAGAATGATGATGTCGTTAGTATGCAGGGGCAATATTATGGCTGGAAAGGGATATCACGAACTTTTGATTATGCCGACTATGATACGGCGATGAGCGATGGCACGAAACAAATTGTTGTACAATTTCAGACAACAAGTGGTTTGAATCGCATTGCTTTCGGTGGAAGTTCAAATGGCGGTGTAGAAAACAGAGGAATACGAGATATCATCATTCACAAGGAGACCATGGGAGAAGGATATGCGTGCTTCGTGCAGCAGTCAAACCAGAGAGGCTGTTTGTACTACTATGCAATTGGTGCAGGTGCAGTTGGGTATCCAACGTGTATACGAACTCTAATGTATGTACAGCATGCGGGTGGAGTAATGACAGGTGATAGTGCAGCTAATAATCCTGCACTTATTAAAATTTTGGGAACTTTTAAGAAAATAAACGTTGCTTATAACGAATTTTTTAATTGCTTTTCACTTATGGAACTTACTCTTGATATAAGCGGGTGGATAAAAGCGAACGACCCATATTTAAACACATGCTGCTCGCTGCGCAAATTGCTATTTACAAATTGTAATACTATGACAAGTTTTCCCGCTAATCTCAATCTCACTGGAACAGCACTTGAATCCGATGCGGTTCTTGCATTTTTTAATACCTTGCCGGATATATCCACATCGGAAACGGCACGGACAATCACGCTTAAAAGCACACCCGCCGTAGCGGCAGGAATCCCGGAAGCCACGCTTGCAGTGGCGACAAACAAAGGATGGACGGTGGTGACATCATGACGATTAATGGCAACTGTATCACGGCGGCAGACGGAAAGGTCTTGCAAAAGGGCGATGTAACGGCGGTAACGGTTTATCTTGGTGTAAACGACAGCGCCGAAAACTGGGCGGAAATTGACGCGCCGGAAGAGCAAATCACCGATTCGGAAGCGCTTGAAATAATCACAGGAGGTGCAGATACATGACGCGAGCAGAAGCAAAAGCTTATCGTGGCAAGATAGATGGCGTGTTGACGAAGGTCACTACGGACGCAGAAGCTTTGGAGTATGCAGAGCTTTATCCGCTTTGGAGCGGGTATGTCGATTATGCTGTCGGCAGTATAGTCCGCAGACCGAGCGGGCTGTATAAGTGTTACAACGCGATATCCGCCAATCCCACATGGTTGCCGGAAAACACCGCCGCGCATTGGGAGCCTATCACGGTCGGCGAAGACGGCACGATTGATAATCCTATTACAGCGGCGGCTGGCATGAGGTACTATAAAGACCTATATTATGCCGACGGCGGCAAAATTTACAGATGCACAAGAGACGACAGCAACGGTCAAGGTACTATACTGCACTATGTACCGTCGCAGCTCGTCGGAATATATTTTGAGGAGGCAGAGTAATGAATATCTGCATATCGATAGGACACGGAAAATCAGCAAAGGGCGGCTATGACAGCGGCGCTCTCGGCGGAAACTACCAGGAGTTTAAAATCGGTCGCGAGATAGGCAAGTACATCGGCGAGATTTTTAAAGGCTACGCCTGCACAGCCGACGTTATCAACTATGACGCGACGCTCTATCTGACCGAGCGCATAGCACATGTCAACAAACACGGCTATGACCTCGCGATGGAGATCCACCTCAACGCCGCACACGGCACGGGAAGCGAGGTCTACTATAAGCACAAGAGCTCGACGGGTAAAAAGCTTGCCGGAGCAATCAGCAAGAGCATAGCTAATACTTTCGGCATCCGCGACAGAGGTGCCAAGGTCAAAATCAATCCTGCAAACGGCACGGACTATTTCGGTTTTGTCCGCTCCTGCAAGTGTGAGAGCCTGCTTATCGAGACCGTATTTATCGACACCGCAAGCGACCGCAAGCACGTCGAGACCGCCGCAGGACAGAGACAGTGCGCAGAGGCTATTGTCAAGGCTATCGCCAATTTTTACGGCATAAAGAAAAAGTCCGCTCCGGCAGTCAAGCCGAGCGAGGACAAGCCTACAACGGCAACCGTCAGAGCGGGCGATATCGTCAAGATAAAAGGCAGCAAGTACGCGACCGGGCAGAAGATTCCGGTGTGGGTCAAGCTTAAAAAGCACACGGTCAAATCAGTCAACGGCGAAAAGGCACTGCTCAAGGAGATAAACAGCTGGGTCTATACCGCCGACCTTACTGTTTTGCAGTCGTCTGCAAAAATAACTGTCGGCAGCAAGGTCAAAATAAAGCCCGGCGCGACCTACGGCGGACTGACGGCGGCACGAGGCTCGATAGTACCAAACACTCAGTTGAGAAGGACTCACACCGTCGGCAAAATACAGGTAAACGGCGAAGTCCGGGAAGCTCTTCTGACCGATATAGCGAGCTGGGTTGCCGTCAAAAATTTGGAGGTAGTCGGATGACCGTAGGAGAACTCGCCGCGATATGCGGAATACCGTCTGCGGTGACCGTCGCCATTGTTGGCTTTTTTGTGTGGCTTTTGGAGCGGAGCATCGTAAAGCGCGAAACCGCCCGAGCGGCAGAAGAGGCAAGGCGCGAAAAAGCCCGCGAAAAAGAAGAAGCAAAGCTCGGAGCAGAGCGCGTAAAACAGGAAAACTCGCGAAAAGTTTTTGAGAAGAACTTGCTTGCGAGTACAAACGCCGCGCTTGCCGTAAGCGAAGCAACCGCCCGCGCAGTCCAGCGCATACCGGACGCGCATTGTAACGGTGATATGAGCGATGCGCTCGAATACGCCGCAAAAATAAAGCACGAACAGCGTGATTTTCTCGCTGCGCAGGGCATAGACAACATATTTTAGGAGGCTATCAAAATGGCAAAAATCAAAGACATACTGGCAAATATCAGCAACGTCAAGGTCGGCACATGGGTGCGCGGCATCCTGCTGATTATCTCGCTCGTCAACATGGCGCTTTCCGCCGCCGGAAAAGCTCCGATTCCTGCGGACTACAACGAGATTTACACCGTCGTCAGCGTCGTGTTCTCGGTGCTCGTCGGCATATCGGCTTATTGGAAAAATAACAGCTTTACTGAGGCGGCACAGACTGCCGATAAGTTCCTGCACGAGCAGGGCTCGGCGATTGAGGATCCGGGCACGGACGAGGAGGCAGAGTGATGATAACAGCGATTCTTTTTAATCTGCTTAATCAGCTGGGGCTTTTTGGAGCATGGGCTATCGTGCAGATTCTCAAGCTTCTCGGCATGATTTAACTTTCGTGCGTTTTTCGTGCGTTTTTCGTGCGTTTTAAAACCAACTTGCTTATAACTTGCTTATAACTTGCAACTAACTTAGGACTAAAAAATGACCGGGCAGGGGAGAAATCCCTTGCCCGGTCATTTTTGTTTTTGGATTAGTCGACAAGCGCGAGCTCGTCGTAGTAGTACTGTTTGTCGTCGATTGTGACTTCCGGCTCGCCGTTGATGGCTGCGTCGTTGCTGTACTCGCCCGCGAAAGCGATGGCTTCGTCAAGTGTAAAGCTGCGGTTGGTGATGATCTCGTAGACGGTTTCGTTGGTGTTGGTGTTGATGATTTTCATTTTCTTTTATCCTTTCTTTTAGAGCTTTCTGCTCTTTCATTGTCTATATTATAGCATACTATGCCGAGTATGTCAACACTTTTTTCAAAAGTTTTTGAAAAATATTTAAAAAAAGCAGCCTCGCGAAAGAGACTGCTTTTTATCGCATTGTTGTTACGTCTTGTCGCCCAAAAAGTCGACGATTGCTTTTTTGATGACCTGCGCCTGCGGTATGCCGTCGGCTTCGCATTTTGCCTTGAATCGTGCGACTAAGTCTTTGGGCAAGCTGGCGCGAACCATGTCATATGTCTTTTCGTTATACCGGCGCTTGACCGCCGTCGAAGTGTGCGTCTTGCGCTTTGGTGTTTCTTCCATACTTTCTATCTCCACTTCCTACTTTTATGCCCAGGAAAATTTGTTCCCACGGCGGATGAGCGTTCCATTCTCCAACAGCTTCTTGGTAACATTAACTCTGATATAGTCAAGGTGCTGCTTTATGGCATCGACACTTCCGCTGTTGTCGAGCAAATGCTCGGGCATTTTTACGGTTACTTTGTGATACGCGCCAAACATATCGATAAAAAGATTTTCCGGAGTGACGGAAACTTGTTCTCCATTAATTATGTCGACATAGCAATTCACGACCGCCGCAGGCGAGGTCTTAAATGCCGAATCTCTGTGGATATCGATTTCTCCGATATAAGTGACTCTTTCTTCCAATGTCTTCATTTTCAATTCTTCCTTTCTTTTTGAGGTTCTTGCCTCATTCATTGCCTATATTATAGCATACTATGCCGAGTATGTCAACGATTTTTTCAAAAGTTTTTGAAAAAATCCAAAAGTTTTTTTCAAGTTGATTTTATCAGAAGCCGCCAACGTGTCAAGGTAATAAAACGGACAGCAAAGCAGCAGTTTGCCGACACTGGCAAAATGGTATAAAAGCAGCCCTCGGTCTGACCGAGAGCCACACGAAATAGGATATAGAGCAGAGGCTCTATATATTTGCAATTATAGCACTTTGATTTATAATTGCAAGAGAAAACAGCGGATAGATCAAAGCCTATCCGCTGTTTTGCACGATATTCCGAAAAGCGATCCAATAAAAAATAAGATGGTGTTCGACTTTTCAAAGATTGGTGGAGACGAAGAGGATCGAACTCTCGACCTTACGGATGCGAACCGTACGCTCTCCCAGCTGAGCTACGCCCCCATTTGTTTGCTATGTGATTATAAGATTTTTTTTGCGGTTTGTCAAGTGTTCGGAGGCGGTTTGGAAAAATTTTTCTTCGCCGCCCCGGTTTTTATGCCATCGGCTTGCAGACATCGACCCAGCTTTCGGGCTTGGAGTATTCCTCGAGCTCGGCGGGGGTCAGCTCTATCATGCTGTTGCTGCTGCCGCAGGCGGGGTATACCGTATTGAATCTCTTGAGTGACTCGTCGAGATATATCTTCACTCCGTCGTTCACGGCAAACGGGCACACTCCGCCGACCGCGTGGCCGATAAGCTGCGCCGCCTCTTCGTGCGAGAGCATCTTTGCCTTCTTGCCGAAGCGCGATTTGTATTTTGCGTTGTCTATCTTCGTGTCGCCCGCCGCGACGATGAGTATCGGCTCGCCGTCGAGCGAAAATGATATAGTCTTTGCTATCCTGCCCTCTTCGCAGCCGAGAGCTTTTGCCGCGAGGGCAACGGTCGCGCTCGACTCGTCTATCTCCATCACTCGGTCCTCGATTCCGAGCTTTCTGAAATATTCTCTGACTCTTTCTATTGACATTGGGTTTCCTCCAAATGCAAAAGCCGCAGGATCAACCGTGCGGCTCTTGATTTTTTGTTATTTGCGGCTCTTCTTGCTCTTAACTCCGTCGGTGACGCTCTCCTCCGGCGCGCTGAACGCCGCGAGCCTGATTATCAGGATGATGAGTATCGCCGCGAGAGCTGAGCAGGCGTAGACAATCCACATGTTCGTAACGCTCGAGATGAACTTGCCAATAAATGGCACGCAGTGCGTGGCGAGCGCGACTATTGAAGCACCCTCGGGCACGGACGAACCGAACGCAAATGCGTATTTGCCGCCGAGCTTGTACAGCGCAACTTCGTCCGCGGATGCGGCGGATGCCCTGCGTGTGAGGCACAGCGAGCCGCTCTTTATATTCGAGCCTGCAACATTTTCGCTGCACACGGCGAGTCCGCGGTCGAGCAGGAATTTGTCGGGGTGCGCCGCCGCAACGCAGAGAAGCGCGGTGACGAGCGACACAACGGCTATTATGACGATGAGAACAGTCGTGAATATCCTTGCGCCCTTGAATTTGTCTTTCTGCGGCTTGAATCCGTTCTGGAGCATTGCGCCCGAATAGTCCGAGGTGCGCTCGAAGTCGAACTTCGGCTCGACCTTGGATGCTGTCTCCTCGGAGAGGTTCTTGCGCGGTCTGCTCTTGTCTATCGGCGCGCCGAAATATCCGTGGGGATCGGGTTCGCCGTATTCATTCTTCTGCTTTTCAACAGGCACTTCTTTAACTTCGGGCTCTGACTCTTCGACAGAAACCTCTTCCTCGCCGGAATAAGTCTCTTCAAAGTCGTCCTCTACCGGTTCGAGCTCGTTTGCGGAGATAACCGAGTTGTCTATCACGCTGTCATAGCTGCGCTCTTCAACGCGTCTCGCTTCCTCAGCCGCTTTTGCTTCGGCTGCTGCTCTTGCTTCAGCGGCTGCCTTTGCTTCGGCTGCTGTGCGGGCCTCCTCGGCTTTTCGTGCTTCTTCGGCGGCTTTTATCTCTGCCGCCGCCTTTTCCGCCGCCGCGTTCAGCTCATCCTGCTTGGCCTTTTCCATGCGCGCCTCAAATTCGGCGTTGAGCTGTTCGATGGTCTTTGGCATGAATTTATCCATTTTCTCTTCACCTTCCGACTTAAAACAAAAATCTCCTATACAAGTCTATTATAAAGTATAATATTTGAAGCACACAAAGTCAACAAAAAAGCCCGAATGTCGCAGAACATGCGCGCATTTGCTCAAAAAAGGCTGAAAAAGCGGGCACATAAAGTATAATCAAAGCGGAGAAAACAGAAAAGGAGAAAGACCATGGGAATGAAAGAATGCACACTGGCGAGCTCTATTATCCGAACGAGGAGTCGATATTCGACGAGCAGCTCAAAAAGCTCGATCTGCTCTACGAGTTCAATTCCACGCGCCCGACTGAGCAGAAGAAAAGGCAGGCGCTGATGAAAGAGATGTTCGCCGAAGTCGGCGAGAACTGCTATCTCGAGCCGCCATTCCACGCGAACTGGGGCGGGCGCACATCCATCTCGGCGACTCTATATACGCAAACTTCAACTTCACCGCCGTTGACGACTCGCATATCTACATCGGCTCGCACACGATGATAGGCCCGAATGTCACCGTCGCGACCGCGGGGCATCCGATTCTGCCCGAGCTGCGCGAAAAGGCGTATCAGTTCAACATGCCTGTGCGTATCGGCGAAAACTGCTGGATAGGCGCGTGGGGCTCTGATAATGCCCGGCGTGACGATAGGGGACAACAGCGTTATCGGCGCGGGCAGCGTCGTGACGAAAGATATTCCGGCGAATGTCGTGGCTTACGGCAATCCCTGCCGCGTCGCGAGGGAGATAAACGAGCACGACCGCGAGTTCTATTACAAAGACAGACGAATCACGAAAGAGATTTTTGACGAGATAAAGAATATATAAATCAAACCCACCAAAGCAAACCCGCCGCAGATATAAGTCTGAGGCGGGTTTTGCTATAGTTTTTACAGTGTTTACGGTTGAATCTTTGCCGTTATTCTCCTTACGGAGAAAATGATGTTTGCTAATGACCAAAGCGGAATTATAACATACAGAAAACGGAACAAGAAGGTTAAAAACGGCAGTAAATCCTGATGAGGAGAAGTGAATACAGGGTGTATTACCCAATCATATTGCATGGTGATTCGCATCAAAATCATCGGTATCGCCGACAAGACAAAGACGGTGAAGAAAGAACGGAATTTACGAATTTGAGCTCTCCTTGAAAGATAGAAGAAGAACAGGCTGACAAAGGCGACCGCCCATATGAAGCGAAACGCGTAAAAGTAAAACATTCCATACTCTGAAATCCTTATGCAGTCATAATAGAAATCGTGCATATGTGTAAAAAAGAAGTTAAATACAGGGCGGAAAAGCTCGCAGACGCAGTATATTATCGCCTGCAGGAACAGCGGCCAAAGAAGCACCTCGAAAATCACAACAAAAGCTTTTTTGTTTTTTTTCATCACTTCACATCCTTTCAATTTCCTTGAGGCGGATAAATGACAATACTTCTGCGCTACAATTATATTTTAACAGAAAGAGTAAAAAAGTCAATCGTGTTTTGATTTTTAAAAAAGTTAAAGAATCAATCCCACCTTTGCAGAGCGGGATTGATTCTTTGTTTGTGCTTATTTATATTTCGGTCTCGCGACATACGAGGTGTGGAGTACTTCGTGAGCCTTGTGGCTGCCGGGCTCGCCGAGGAACTCGGCGTAGAGACGCTTGACAGCTTCGCTCTCATGCGACTTGCGCAGGGGCATATCCTTGTCCGCCTCGTAGAGAGCGGCGGCTCTGCGCGCTCTGAGGTCGACAAAGTTGCGCACGACAGCGTGCTGGATCGGCTGACCGCCGCCGTTGACGCAGCCGCCGGGGCAGCCCATGATCTCGATGAAGTGGTAGTCGGCAGTGCCGTTCTTGACCTTCTCCATAATCGTGTTGGCGTTTGCAAGTCCGCTGACTACGCAGACCTTGACTTCCATGCCGTTGACGGTATAGGAAGCTTCCTTTATTCCGTCGGTGCCGCGAACCTCGGTGAAGTCGAGGCTCTTGAGCTCCTCGCCGGAGAGCTTCTCAACGGCGGTTCTCAGCGCCGCTTCCATAACGCCGCCGGTTGCGCCGAAGATAACAGCCGCGCCGGTGGAGTCGCCCAGAGGATTGTCGAACTCTTCGTCGGGCAGGTGCTTGAAGTATATTCCCGCGCTCTCGATCATTCTGCCGAGCTCTCTCGTGGTCAGCGAGTAGTCAACATCCGGATAGCCGGACGCCGCCTGATCGTTGCGCTTGGTCTCGAACTTCTTCGCCGTGCAGGGCATGATGCCGACAACGACGATATCCTTCGGGTCGATGCCCATCTTCTCGGCATACCAGGTCTTGATTATCGCGCCGGACATCTGCTGGGGCGATTTGCAGGTCGAGAGGTGATCGAGCATATCGGGATAGTAATGCTCGCAGTATTTTATCCATCCGGGCGAGCAGGAGGTTATCATCGGGAGCACGCCGCCGTTCTGGACTCTGCCGAGGAACTCGTTTGCCTCTTCGACAATCGTGAGGTCTGCGCCGAAATCGGTGTCAAAGACCTTGTCGAAGCCGAGGCGTCTGAGCGCCGCGACCATCTTGCCCTGAACATTGGTGCCGATGTGCATTCCGAAGCACTCGCCGAGGGTGACGCGGATAGAAGGCGCGGTGTGAACAACGACAAACTTCTCGGGATCGTTGATAGCCTCGAGAACCTTTGCGGTGTCGTCCTTTTCATAGATGGCGCCGGTCGGGCAGTTGACGATGCACTGACCGCAGGAGACGCACGCCACGGAATCGAGCGGTCTCTCGAACGCCGAGCCGATGTGGGTGTCAAATCCGCGGGCGTTTGCGCCGATAACGGAGATGTGCTGAGCCTGACATGCTGCGACGCAGCGGCGGCAAAGGATGCACTTGCCGTTGTCTCTTATCATATGAATAGCGGAATCGTCGTATTCGTGAACGGGATTTGCGCCGTCGAAGCGCCCCTCGTCGTCAACGCCAAACTCCTTGCAGAGCTGCTGGAGCTCGCAGGTTCCGCTGCGGACGCACGAGAGACACTTTCTGTCATGCGTCGAAAGAATGAGCTCAAGGGTCATCTTGCGGCTCTTGCGGACGCGCTCGGTGTTTGTGAATATCTCCATACCCTCGTTGACGGGGTACACGCAGGCGGTCACGAGCGAACGCGCGCCCTTGACCTCGACCATGCAGATGCGGCATGCGCCGATTTCGTTTATCTTCTTGAGGTAGCAGAGGGTCGGGATCTCAATGCCGGCCATACGCGCCGCCTCAAGTATGGATATGCCCTTGGGTACGCTCAGGGGCATGTTGTTTATCTTTATGTTTACCATTTCCATGCTGTGTTGACCCTCCTTCCTTAACCTTTGCTGATTGCCTTGGCGCGCTTGCAGTTTTCCATGCAGACACCGCACTTGATGCACTTCGCCGTGTCGATAGTGTACGACGGCAGCTTGTGACCCTCTGCGACATAGTCGGTCTTGCCGATAGCCGAGACGGGGCAGTTTCTGGCGCAGAGACCGCAGCCGATGCACAGATCCTTGTCGATCTTGAAGCTCAGCAGCGCCTTACATACGCCTGCGGGACACTTCTTGTCGACTATATGCGCTATATACTCATCGCGGAAGAACTTGAGGGTCGCAAGGACGGGGTTGGGAGCCGTCTGACCGAGTCCGCAGAGGGAGTTTTCTTTGATGTAATGGGCGAGTTCTTCGAGCTTGTCCAGATCCTCGAGCGTCGCCTTGCCGGCGATGATCTTTTCGAGTATCTCCTGCATTCTTCTCGTGCCGATACGGCAGGGGGAGCACTTTCCGCAGGACTCGTCAACGGTGAAGTCGAGGAAGAACTTAGCTATATCGACCATGCAGTTGCTGTCGTCCATGACGATAAGTCCGCCCGAACCCATCATGCAGCCGATGGCGGTGAGGTTGTCGTAGTCTATCTCGGTGTCCATGAGACTCGCGGGGATACATCCGCCGGAGGGTCCGCCGGTCTGAGCCGCCTTGAACTTTCTGCCGTTGGGGATGCCGCCGCCGATGTCCTCGACAATTTCGCGCAGGGTCGTGCCCATGGGGATCTCAACGAGGCCGGTGTGCTTGATGTTGCCGCCGAGTGCAAAGACCTTGGTGCCCTTGGAGCGCTCGGTGCCCATGGAGGCAAAGCTCTCCGCGCCGTGCAGGATTATCTGCGGGATGTTTGCAAATGTCTCAACGTTGTTCTCGGTAGTGGGCTTTCCGAAAAGACCCTTTTCCGCCGGGAACGGAGGTCTCGGACGGGGCTCGCCGCGGTTGCCCTCGATGGAGGTCATGAGCGCGGTCTCCTCGCCGCAGACGAATGCGCCTGCACCGAGTCTTATATGAAGGTCGAAGTCGAAGCCGCTGTCGAAGATGTTCTTGCCGAGCAGTCCGAGCTCGCGTGCTTCGTCTATTGCTATCTGAAGTCTCTTGACCGCTATCGGATACTCCGCGCGGACATAGATATAGCCCTCGGTCGCGCCGGTGGCGTAGCCGCATATCGCCATAGCTTCAACGATGCAGTGCGGGTCGCCCTCGAGCACGGAGCGATCCATGAATGCGCCCGGGTCGCCCTCGTCGGCGTTGCAGACGACATATTTCTGATCTGCCTGATTCTTGCGGGTGAAGCTCCATTTCAGACCCGTCGGGAATCCGCCGCCGCCTCTGCCGCGCAGACCGGAATCCTTGACTATCTGGATGACCTCGTCCGGGGTGTATTCGGTCAGGCATTTTGCAAGAGCCTGGTAGCCGTCCATGGCTATGTATTCATTGATATTCTCGGGGTCGATAACGCCGCAGTTGCGCAGCGCGACTCTCTTCTGCTTTTTATAGAACTGAGTCTCGTTGAGGCTCTTGACGGTGTCGCCGGCGACGGTATCATCGTAGAGCAGATGCTTGACTATTCTGCCCTTGATGAGGTGCTCGTCAACTATCTCCGGAACGTCCTCAACCTTTATCTGGCTGTAGAACGCGCCTTCGGGATAAACAACGACTATCGGACCCAGGGCGCACAGACCGAAGCAGCCTGTCCTGATGACCTTGATTTCGTCTGCGAGACCTTTTTCGGCGATCTCCTTTTCAAACTCGGCAATTATTTCTGCACTGTGAGAAGAAGTACAGCCGGTACCGCCGCAGACAAGAACGTGTGAACGATACATTGATTTTCCTCCTTGTTATTTGGCGATAGCGCCGACCGTGAATTCGCCGACGGGGTTGCCGTTGACGAGATGATCGCTGACGATGCGCGCGACCATTTCGGGCGTTACCTTGACATAGGTGACCTTTTCTTTGCCGGGTTCGAGAACCTCGACTATCGGCTCATACTGGCACATGCCGATGCAGCCGGTCTGCGAGACGGTGACATGGCTGAGATTGCGGCGTGCAATCTCGTCAACGAGTGCGGTGAGCACGGGCTTTGCGCCTGCCGCGATGCCGCAGGTAGCCATGCCGACGAGCACGCGGGTTGTATATTCGTTGTCTTCGCGGATATTCATATTGGCCTTTGCCTTATCTCTTATTGCGTTAAGTTCAGCAAGTGATTTCATGGTTATTCCTTTCCCGGCGCCGGGCGCCGTCATATGTTTTTAAAGTAGCGCTGTGTTCTCGTCGATATATTCTTTCATCCACTGCACAACATCCGGATTGTCGAGCGGCACGCCGTCGAGGATATTTTTAATTTCCCGCGTGTCGAGCACGAATTCTTTTTCGTCGACCGAGCGGCGGTAGATAAAATCCCTGTCGGTGTTCATTGATATGAGCACCGTTACCGTCGAGGTCATGTCCCCGAGGGGAGTGAAGTCTATGCTGTCCGAATGAAATACGGCTTTTGTGGAGGTGCCGACGCCTTTTTTTGAGGTTATCTCAAAACTGCCGCCGGTCTGCTCTGCCGCGAGGCGGAACAGCGGTATGCCCATGCCGACCTTGCGCGTCGTGCGCGTGGTGAAAAACGGATCGCAGACATTCCGAAGCTGTTCTTCGTCCATGCCGCAGCCGTTGTCGGAAACCGTGAGGGTGAGAAGATGCTCTTCTCTGCTTTCGCTGACATCTATTGTTATCAGCGACGCCCCGGCTGATATGGAGTTCTGGGCTATATCGAGAATGTTGAGTGACAGCTCGCGCATGGCGTTAAGCGTCCAGGTATTTGTCGAGAATGCCGTCTATCTGATCGGGGGTGAGTCTGCCGTAGACATCGTCGTTGATCGTCATGACGGGGGCAAGTCCGCACGCGCCGATGCAGCGGCAGGCTTCGATGGAGAAGCACGCGTCGTCACTGCACTCGCCGGGGCCGATGCCGAGTCTCTCGCTTATCTTGTCGAGGATCGCCTGCGAGCCTTTGACATAGCAGGCGGTTCCGAGACATACGGAGATGTTGTATCTGCCCTTGGGGCTCAGAGCGAACTGGGCGTAGAAAGTCGATACGCCGTATACCTTCTCGAGCGGAACGTCCATTCCCTCGGCTATCATAGCCTGTACCTCGAACGGAAGATAGCCGTAGATGAGCTGAGCCTCCTGCATGACGTGCATCAGCAGGCTCTTGTCGCCGTTGCATTCTGCGATAACGGCATTGAGCTTCTCTTCCTGTTCCGGGGTGCCGGAAAAAGGTATCTTACTGATTTTTTTGAGCATTTGTAGCCTTTCCCTCCTTAGGTTTGAGAAAAATAACAGATAGGCAAAAAGGGGGTTCCTTTTCACATTAAGAGTAATTATATCATGCGGGTCTGAAAATTGCTACAGTTTAAGGAAAAAAATATCGATAAACTATATACCAATTACATACCCTGCAGGTAGTAATTACCTTTCAACAGATCAATGACCGCCTGCGGCGATGCGCAGGGGAGCTCAAGCTCGGTGCTCGCCGAGCCGACATTTTCGAGGCAGTGCGCGTCGGATGCGCGCAGAAGCCTCATTTTTCGGAGCAGCGGATGCTCTTCAACGAGCCTGTCCGCCTGAGCGAAAGCGGACATCTCGGCGTTTGCGAATCCCCAGCTTTCGTCGAACGAGCCGAGGTTTGCAACCACGCTGAACGACGGGCGGTCAACATGAGCGGGATAGCAGACCCCGCCGAAGCCGGAGACGAGAGGAAAAACCTCGCCGATTGAAATAAAGCTCGCCGTGCTCAGCAGATTCTCCTCGCGCCCGAGAATACCGTCCCTGTCGTCCATTACCAGCTGTTCGCCGAAAATATCGAGCCGATTTTTAATCTTCGGCAGGCGCTCGGCAATGTAGCTCGAAAACGCGAGCGCGGAATCGACATCAGGAAACAGGCACACGACGTGCACCTCTTCGGAAGTCGTCAGCTCCATGCCGGGCACGAAAGCGATTCCGGCTTCCTCAGCCGCACGCGCCGCGGCGGGGCAGTTGAGCGAGGAGTTGTGGTCGGTCAGCGCAAGGATATCCAGCCCCATGACCTTTGCCATGTTGACAAGGTTATAGGGAGTCATCTCCTCGTCGCCGCAGGGCGACAGACACGAGTGGATATGCAGATCACATAAAAACCCCGGCATAATTCGACTCCGAATATTTTTGCTGGCTTCGTTTGAAGTAATAAGTAAAATGTATATGGTATGGGCGGATGTCGCCCGCGATTTAGCACAAGTTTATTGACTCGCAGTTTGTATTCGACGCACCGTTGCCGCGCAAGCGGTTGGAAAGGCTTATCATAGCCAACTTTTGAAAATAAATTTTATAACACTGTGGAATTTTATTTTGGCTCCCCTGTGTAAGGGGAGGTGGGCAGATTATAATTTGAAGTGCAACACTGCAAAAAGAAGAGAGACAA